>Ga0310822_100015_pt1 | contig 479584 bp, 445 predicted proteins | sample P4_ome_2_FD_201313 | JGI IMG/M metagenome (GOLD analysis project Ga0310822, IMG submission 201313) | Sorghum-adapted microbial communities from Joint BioEnergy Institute, Emeryville, California, United States - P4_Day56_Rep2 | ecosystem: Engineered > Bioreactor > SSF (Solid state fermentation)... | reverse complement strand
GCGTTAGCGTGAGACACGAGAACCTCCTGGTTCAGAGCGGATGCGGTAGCAGCTCCACTCTGCCGGGAGGTTCTCGTCACATCAGGGAAGCCAGATCAAACAACCTCCCTGGGCAGTACACCTAGGGGGAGGGACGACGGATGCGCTGGGCGTCAGGCATCCGTGGTCATCGGGCTGCCGACCCGCGCGAGGTTGCCGCTGCGGTAGAGGACGGCGAGTTCGGCCATGGACGCAGGCTACAGCGCCCGCGAGCGCGCGATGATAGCGCCTCACGACCCCTTGTGGGTAGGGCCCGAGCAAACGAAGCCGCGATTCGTAGCCTGGTCTCCGCCCCGACTGGGGGCCGGACCGCTCGCCCGGTTTCACAAGACGAAGGAGAGAGAAATGCTCTGGACCATCCTCGGTCTCATCATCATCGGATTGATCGCGGGGCTCATCGCACGCGCCGTCATCCCCGGAAAGCAGAGCATGGGCATCCTCATGACGATCGTGCTCGGCATCGTCGGTTCGTTCGTCGGCGGCTTCCTCGGCTTCCTCATCTTCGGCGCCGACCCGGAGCGCGGCTTCCTGCAGCCGGCCGGCATCATCGGCTCGATCATCGGCGCGATCATCGTGCTCGGCCTCTACGTGTTCTTCGCCCGCCGCCGTGGGGGTACGCGCTCCGTCTGACTCGGGCGCACCGCCGCCCGCTGAGCCCCGTACGCCGACGCGGGGTGCCCGCCTCGGGGATCACGCATCACACGATGCGGGACTGCTCCCCGAGGCGGTGCCATGTGCGGTTGTGGTAGACGAGCGCGTTGCCCGCTTCGCCCGGAGCCACGTCGCGCGCGATCGTCGCCTGCAGGCCCTGGGCGGCGATGATCGTCGAGTCTCCCGCGTCCATACGGCTCACGACCGCGCATCGCACCCACGCACGCACGCCGCGGAACACGGGCTCGCCGGTCGGCAGCGGCGCCCACGCGTCGCGGTCTGCGAAGCGGTCCACGCCGCTGGTCGCTCCGAGTCGCGCGAGATCGAGGTCGTCGGCGTCGAGCAGGTGCACGACGATCGTGTCGGCCGCCGCGATCGTCGGCGTCGCCGACGACAGGGCCGAGATCGAGAAGATGAGCAGCGGCGGGTCGACGCTCACGGACGACACCGACGACGCCGTGAGCGCGACCGGCCCGTCGTCGCCGTGCGCCGTGATGACGGCGACGCCGGAGGGGTGGCCTCGGAAGAGCGCCTTGAAGGTGTCGGCAGACAGAGATGCGCCGGGTCCGTGCGCCGGCGCGGAGGCGGCGAAGTCGGGTGCCGGGCGGGCTGCCGGCTGCGGAGACGTCATGCCTTCGACGGTAGTCAGGCTGCCTGCGAGTCGGCTCGACGGGACGCAACACGGCGAAACCCGGCGTAGAGGGGCGTCACGGATGCCGCATCCGGCGCCCGTGCCGATGTCGCACACCGGTGCCAGGATGGGTCCATGCCGGAATCACCCGAGGTGCAGGCGCTCGCGGACTTCCTCGGCGAGCGGGCTGCGGGGCGCAGCATCCGCGATGTCGACGTCGTCGAGTTCCGCATCATCAAGACCCGCGCCCGACCCCCGGCGAGTCTCGTGGGCGACCGTGTCGCGGGGGCCACGCGGCACGGCAAGCACGTCGACCTCGCGTTCGATGACGGGCAGCACCTCGTCGTGTCGCTCGGTCGCCACGGGTGGATCGCGTGGCATGACGACGTCGCCGCCGCGGCAGACGCGGAGCCGCCGGCGGAAGACGCACCGGCCGTGCTCGCGCGCTTCGCGCTCGACGACGGAAGCGGCTTCGAGCTGACCGACGCGGGCTCGTGGGTCTCGCTCGGCGTCTTCGTGGTCGACGACGCCTCCGAGGTTCCCGCGATCGCGAAGCTCGGGCCCGATCCCGCCGATCCGGCGTACACGCGCGCCGATTTCGACCGAGCCGTCGTGGGGCGTCGCAAGCAGATCAAGGCGATCCTGCAGGAGCAGGAGTCCATTGCGGGCATCGGCAACGCCTACTCCGACGAGATCCTGCACGCGGCGAAGGTCTCGCCGGTCGCCCACGCCGCCGCTCTCGATGCCGAGGCACTCGACCGCCTCTACACGGCGACCGTGTCCACCGTCCGAGATGCGATCGCCGCGCGGCACGGTGTGCCGATCGACCGGCTCAAGGCGGCCAAGACCGCCGCGATGCAGGTCCACGGGCGAGCGGGCGAGACCTGCCCCGTGTGCGGGGGCGAGATCCGTGAGTTCTCGTTCGGCAGTACGACAGCCGAGTACTGCCCGACGTGCCAGACCGACGGCGCGATCCTCTGACCGCACCGTCGGCCCCCGTCGCCGCCGTCAGCCCTTGGCGTAGCTCATCACGATGCGCCCGTCGATCTTCCCCTCTTCCATGCGCTCGAAGATGTCGTTGATGTCATCGAGCGTCTCGATGTGGACGGTCGGCTTGATGAGGCCTCGGGCGTAGAAGTCGAGCGCCTCCGCCATGTCCTGTCGCGTGCCGACGATCGAGCCGCGCACGGTGATGGCGCGCAGAACCGTGCTGAAGATGTCGGCGGGGAAGTCTCCCGGCGGAAGGCCGACGAAGACGACCGTTCCACGGCGGCGGGCCATGCCCGTGGACTGTGCGAACGCCATGGGGTGCACGGCCGTCACGAGAACGCCGTGCGCCCCGCCGATCTGCTCCTGGATGGCTGCGACAGGATCCGTGTCGGCGGCGTTCACGACGACCTCGGCGCCGTGCTTCCTGGCGAGCTCGAGCTTCGCGTCGTCGATGTCGACCGCCGCGACGCGCATGCCCATCGCGATCGCGTACTGCACCGCGATGTGCCCCAGGCCGCCGATGCCCGAGATGACGACCCATTCGCCCGGCTTGAGCTCGGTCACCTTGAGCACCTTGTACACGGTGACGCCCGCGCACAAGATCGGCGCGACCTCGACCGGGTCCGAGCCCTCGGGGATGCGCGCCGCGAACCGCTCGTCGACGAGCATGTACTCGCCGAAGGAGCCGTCGACGCTGTACCCGCCGTTCTTCTGCTGCTCGCAGAGCGTCTCCCAGCCGGTGCGGCAGTACTCGCACGAACCGCACGCACTCCACAGCCAGGCGTTGCCCACGAGGTCACCGACCTTGAGCGTCGTGACCCCGTCGCCGAGCGCGACGACCTCGCCGTAGCCCTCGTGTCCCGGGATCAGGTCGGCCTTCGGCGGGACGGGCCAGTCGCCGCGTGCCGCATGCAGGTCGGTGTGGCACACGCCGCTCGTGATGACGCGCACGAGCACCTCGCCGGGGCCCGGCGTCGGGATCGGCACGTCCCGCACCTCGAGCGGCTTGTCGGGCGCGACCACCACGGCCGCGCGCATCGTGGACTCTGCAGGGACGGACATCTTGTTTCACTCCTTCGACGACTGCTCCCCTGAGGCTGACGCTATCGGAGCGGTCGACGCCCGTGTTGTGACGTTGGTCCCGCCGGTCTCAGGCATGCTTACGATGGAGGCATGACGACGTCGCAGCTTCCCACCCCGAGCCTTCAGCCCATCGCAGACGAGAAGAATCTCCTCGCGCCCGCCGAGTCGGGCGCATCCTGCTGCGGGGGCGGATGCTGCAGCACCGAGTGACGCCGATCGTCACCTCATCTCGACAGAGGTGACAGAAGCGCCTCCTTCACACGCGGGCTGAGCCCTGGTACGTCGTCGAGGGGCACCGCGAGCGCGAGGAGCGCGCGACTGAAGTAGTTGCGCGCAGCGGCGGCGAGCGCGATGTCGACGATCTGGTGATCGGAATAGCCGTGGTCGCGCAGGTCCTGGCTGTCGGCGTCGGTCATGGCCGCGGCATCCGTCGACACCTTCGCCGCGAACCGGACGACCGCGGCGTCGCCGGGCGCCAGCGGACCGTCGTCGTCGCCGCGTGCGATCTGCACGACCTCGTCCTCATCGAGCGCCTCGGTGCGCAGCGACCTGCGACCGTGCGCCAAAAGGCAGTGCCCGGACTTGAGGGCGGCGGCCGCGCCGAGCGTCGCGAGCTCGTACGTGCGCAATCCGATCGAGGGGACGACCGCCCCGACGAGCGCCTCGAACGCCTGCTCGGCCTCGGGATTGACGGCCATCGCGCGCGTGTGGCCGAAGACGAATCCATCGCTCTCGAGGTCTTCGCGGTACTTCTCGGCGACGATTCCCTCGGCGGTGGCGGGGTCGGGTGTCGCGACGATCATGCTCATCCTCCGTTTCGCGGGCGCGCGCCAAGAATGGCACCGCCCTCTCGATACGTCGAGAGGGCGGTGCCATCACGGCTGATACCGCTCAGTGTGCGGCGGGCGCTCCGACCGGCGCGTCGGCGGGCTTGCGGATGAGGAACGCGCCCACGATCAGCGGCAGCGACAGGATCGCGGCGATGAGGAACGCGGCCCTCGTGCCGGCGGCGCCGGCCGCGGCATCCGACAGTCCCGACTCGGCCGAGGACGCCGTGACCGCCGACATGACGGTGATCATGAGCGCGATGCCGGCCGCACCCGCGACCTGCTGGGTCGTGCCGACGACCGCCGACCCGTACGAGTAGAACTTCGGGGTCAGCGACGCGAGCGACGCCGTGAACAGCGGCGTGAACGACAGCGCGAGACCGATCGAGAGCACCGTCTGGGCGATCGCGATCGTCCAGATCGAGGTGAACTCGTCGAACGTCGTGTACAGCCACAGCATGCCGCTCGCGATGAACGCGCCCGGGATGAGGAGCACGCGCGTGCCCCAGCGGTCGTAGATGCGGCCGATCACGGGGCCGAGGAGGCCCATCGCGAGCGCACCGGGCAGCACCGTGAGGCCTGTCTCGAACGGCGAGATGTCGAGGACGCTCTGCATGTAGAGCGGCAGCGTCGTGATCGCGCCGAAGAACGCCATCGCCAGCAGCGCGATCTGCGCCATCGAGAGCGAGAAGTTCCGCGAGCGGAACACGCGCAGGTCGAGCAGCGCGTCGTCGTCGCGCTGAAGCACCAGCTGACGCCAGATGAACAGCGCGAGGGCGATGCCGCCCACCACGAACGAGACGATGAGCGACACGGTCGACAGCGTCTCGGCGGCCTGCGCCGCGGCGCCGGTCGCGCCGTGCGACGCCCCGCCGCCGATCTGGCTCAGACCGTACACGAGCCCGCCGAAGCCGAACGCCGACAGCACGACCGACAGCACGTCGATCGGGGCGCGGGTCGTCTCGCCGAGGTTGTGGATCCACCGCGCGCCCATCGCGAGCGCGACGAGCGCGATCGGCAGCACGACTCCGAAGATCCAGCGCCAGCTGAGGTTGTCGAGCAGGAAGCCGGACAGCGTCGGGCCGATCGCCGGCGCGAGCGACATCACGATGCTGACGCGCCCCATCATGCGTCCGCGCGCGTGCGGCGGTACGACGGTCATGAGCGTCGTCATGAGCAGCGGCATCATGATCGCGGTGCCGGATGCCTGGATCACACGCGCGACGACCAGGAGCGGGTACCCGGGCGACACCAGCGCGACGAGGGTTCCGAGCGAGAAGAGGCTCATCGCGGCGATGAACACGGCTCGCGTCGTGAACCGGCGCAGCAGGAAGCCCGTGATCGGGATGATCACCGCCATCGTCAGCATGAACGCGGTCGTCAGCCACTGCGCCTCGACGGCGGTGATGCCGAGGTCGCCGATGAGATGCGGGATCGCGACGCCCATCGTCGTCTCGTTGAGGATCGCGACGAACGCGGCGGCGAGCAGCAGCCACACCACGCGGCTCTGTTCGGGGGCCAGCAGCGGTCCGCGCGACGAGGCGGGGGCGCCGGTCTCGGGCACGCGGATGCTGTCGGTGCCCGGTCGGGTTTCGGTGGTGGCCATAGAGAGGTCTCCTCGATGCTCGGCGGGCGCTTCATCGAGCGCCGTGGGCCGGCGCACCCAGCGCACAACCGCGCCGGGAGCGATCACATTCCCACTCAGGGAAGAATTTCTTGTGCGGGATTCGTCCCGCGGGAAGGGGAGCCCGTGGAGCGGGCGGGGGATTCGCGCTTCTCGCCGTCAGGCGTCGCGTGGCTCGGTGTGCGGGCGAGGCGAGGGGGCGTCCCAATCCTCGGAGCCGATCGCGTCGGTCGGCTCCGGGTCCGGAATCTCTTCGGCCACCGTCTCGGGGACTCCGAGCGTGTCCTCGGTGGGCGGAAGCTTCTTGAGCTCGTCGATCTCCGCACGCAGCTCGGCCAGGTCGCTTCCGTCGTGCTGCGGTGTGTCGGGCGTCGAGTCCATGGAGGAAAGCTTAGACGGTCCGCGTGGTCGGGTCAGCCCCGATCCCGGTGTCCGCGCGTGTGGTTAGGCTGGCGCGCATGAGCATGGGCGGACGAGGGGGCGGGGCCGGGGGCGGACCCTCGTTCCGCGGCGTCGACATCGAGGCGCAGAAGAAGCTCAACGCCGAGGCGCCGAAGATCCCGAACCTGGGGCGGCGCGTCGTGTCGCTGTTCCGCCCGTACATCGGGCGCCTGGTCTTCACTGCACTGCTCGTCATCGCGGGTGCCGGCGTCGCCGTGATCCCGCCCCTCATCGTTCAGCGCATCTTCGACGACGCGCTGTTCCCGCTCGACGGCTCGGCGCCCGACATCCCGCTGCTGTGGCGGCTCGTCGTGCTCATGATCGCGCTGTTCCTGCTGTCGGCGGCACTCGGCGTCGTGCAGACGTGGCTCACGTCGACCGTCGGCAACCGGGTGACCGGCGACCTCCGCATCCGCCTCTTCGATCATCTGCAGGCGATGGAGCTCGCGTTCTTCACGCGCACGAAGACCGGGGTCATCCAGTCCCGCCTGCAGAACGACGTCGGGGGCGTGTCGGGTGTGCTCACGAACACGATGACGAGCATCCTCGGCAACGTCGTCACCGTCATCGCGTCGCTCGTGGCGATGATCATCATCGACTGGCGGCTCACGATCATCGCGGTCGTGCTCATGCCGTTCCTCATCGTCGTGCAGCGCCGGGTAGGGCAGGTGCGTGCCCGGATCGCGGGCGAGACGCAGGAATCGCTGTCGGAGCTCACCGCCATCACGCAGGAGACGCTGAGCGTGTCGGGCATCCTGCTGTCCAAGTCGTTCAACCGGCAGAGCACGGAGTCCGGCCGCTACCGGGAGGAGAACGCGAACCAGGTCCGCCTCCAGGTGCGGCGCGCGATGAGCGGTCAGGGCTTCTTCGCCGTCGTGCAGGTGCTCATGGCGAGCGTCCCCGCGATCATCTACCTCGTGTCCGGCTACCTGGTGACCGGCGGCGTCGACACGATCACGGCGGGCACGATCGTCGCGTTCACGACCGTGCAAGCGCGTCTGCTCATGCCGCTCATGGGCCTCATGCGCGTCGCGCTCGACCTGCAGACTTCGGCTGCGCTTTTCGCCCGCATCTTCGAGTACCTCGACCTCGTGCCGGCGATCCGCGACGCGCCCGACGCCATCGATGTGTCGGAGGCCCCGGGTCCGCTCGGCCGCATCGAGTTCCGAGACGTCGTCTTCCGGTATCCGGATGCCGCGCCTGACACGCGCCCGACCCTCGACGGCGTCTCATTCGTCGCCGAGCCCGGACAGCACGTCGCATTCGTCGGCCCGTCCGGCGCGGGCAAGACCACGATCCTCTACCTCACGCCGCGACTGTACGAGGCATCCGGCGGCGAGGTGCTGTTCGCAGGCGCCGACGTGCGGCGGCTCAAGCACGAGTCGATCATCGACAGCGTCGGGATCGTGTCGCAGGAGACGTACCTCTTCCACGCGACGATCCGCGAGAACCTGCGCTACGCGAAGCCCGACGCGACCGACGCCGAACTCGAGGCGGCGTGCCGCGCGGCGAACATCCACCACGTCATCTCGAGTTTCGAGCAGGGGTATGACACGATCGTCGGCGAGCGCGGCTACCGCCTGTCGGGCGGTGAGAAGCAGCGCATCGCGATCGCGCGTGTGCTGCTGAAGGATCCGCCTGTGCTGCTGCTCGACGAGGCGACCTCGGCGCTCGACACGGTGTCGGAGCGCGTCGTGCAGGAGGCGCTCGATGCCGCCGCGCGCGGCCGCACGACGCTGTCGATCGCGCACCGGCTGTCGACCGTCATCGGGGCGGACGTCATCCACGTGGTCGAGGCCGGGCGCATCGTGGAATCCGGCACGCACGCCGAGCTCATCGCGCAGGGCGGCCTGTACTCCGAGCTCGCCGCAGAGCAGCTCGCGGCCTCGCGCATCCTCGAGGCCGAAGAGGCGCAGCCGCCGGCGGCGCATCCGGAGCGTCGCGCCGACCTGCCGCCGGACGATCCGCAGCTCGTCGCGGACGACGCGACGGACGGGCGCCCGTGGGCGCACCTCGGCGACGAGTTCTGATCCCGCCCGACCGTCCGCTCACCAGAGCGTCGCGGCGGCGATCTCGGTCGACGTCGTCGCTTCGGGTGCGCGGGCCACGAGGCTGCGAACGAACTCGCCGAGCACGCGGCGGTACTCGTCGTCGCGGTGATTCCGCGCGAGTCGCACGAGCGGCGGGACGTCCATCTCGAGGATCAGCCGCACGCGCGTGGCGGCGGCCGCGGTGTGGCCGCCCTCGTCGAGCACGGCGATGCCCTCGCGCATCGCCGTCAGATAGTCGGCGAGCACCGGCAGCTCGTGCTTGCGCTGCGTGATCGATGTGCCGTCGGCGCGTTCGCGCCAGTGCACGACGATGTCGGGGATGACATCGAACGCGCGCGCGAGCGAGTACATGCGCTGCGCGACGAGCTGATCCTCATAGGCGACACCCTCGGGGAACCGCAGCCCGGCGCGGCGCCAGAAGTCGGTGCGGCTCACCTTCGACCACGCGACGATGTTGCCGGATGCCGCGGGGTGCAGGTCGATCGTCGTCGCGGTGCGTGCGGGTTCGGTCGCCGCGCGCACCCAGGGCTGCACGTCGCCCGGCACGTATCCGCCCGCGCCGTCGGGCCGCAGACGCACGTAGGCGCCGAGTGCGAAGTCGCTGCCGCTCGCGGTGACCGTTCCGACGAGGCGCTCGAGCGCTCGTTCGGTGAGCACATCATCCGCGTCGAGGAATCCGACGAACGGCGTCTCGACGAGGTCGAGCCCGGTGTTGCGTGCGGCGCCGAGGCCGCGTCGCGTCTCGTGGCGCACGATACGGAACCGTGGGTCGGATGCCGCAGCCTCGGCGAACACGTCGGGTGTCGCATCCGTCGATGCGTCGTCCACCAGGATCGCGGTCCACGCGCGCAGGGTCTGGCGACGCAGCGAATCGAGGGCCTCGGCCGCGTACTCGGCGACATCGAAGCCCGGGACGACGACGGTCACGACGGGTTCGGGATCGGCTGTCACGGGGGTGATGGTACCGCCGCCGATCCCGTCGCGATCGCCTCCGGCCACCGTGCTCCCGCTCAGTGCGCGAGCACGGCCGCGACCGAGGCCGCGACGGCGTCGGCGACCGCGTCGAGCGGCTCGCGCAGGTCGTGCGAGAACGTGAAGCGCACCGCCGTCTGCGCGACCTCCGGTGCGACGCCCATCGCGACGAGCACGTGCGACGGCTCGTCGCTTCCTGCAGCGCACGCCGACCCGCTCGACGAGACGACGCCGCGACGCTCGAGCTCGAGCAGCACGGCCTCTCCGCTCGTGCCGGCGAACGTGAAGCTCGCCGTGCCCGGAAGGCGTCGCACAGGGTCGCCGGTCAGCACCGCGCCGGGCACGCTCGCGAGGACTCGCGCGATGAACGCGTCGCGCAGGGCCGAGACGCGGGCGGATGCCTCGACCCGTTCGGCCTCGGCGAGCTCGAGTGCGGTCGCGAGGGCGACGGCGCCCGCGACGTTCTCGGTGCCGCTCCGGCGCCCGCGCTCCTGCCCCCCGCCGTGGAGAAGGGGTTCGAGGGGGACGCGCCCCCGCACCGCGAGGGCGCCCGTGCCCTTCGGTGCGCCGATCTTGTGACCGGCGATCGAGATCGCGTCGACCCCGAGGTCGGCGGCCGACAGCGGCAGCCACCCCGCGGCCTGTACCGCGTCGACGTGCACCGGGATGCCGCGCTCGCGCGCGACGGCTGCGGCCGCTGCGACGTCCTGCACGGTGCCGACCTCGTTGTTCGCGTACCCGAACGAGAGGACGGCCGTATCTTCGCGCAGCGCGGCGGCGACGGCGGCGGGGTCGAGGCATCCGTTCTCATCCACCGGCACGCGCGTCACGTCGAATCCGTGCACGCGGGAGAGATACTCCGCCGACTCGAGGATCGATTCGTGCTCGATCGGCGTCGTCACGACGTGGCGCGCCCCGCGGCGCTGCGCGGCGATCGCGATGCCCTTGACGGCGAGGTTGTTCGCCTCGGTGCCGCCCGACGTGAAGACGACGTCGCCCGCGCGCATGCCGAGCACGCGCGCGACGCGGGCTCGCGCGTCGGCGAGCGCGTCCGCCGCGGCCTCGCCGACCGTGTGGTGGCTGGACGGATTGCCGAACCACCGCGTGAGGAACGGCATCATCGCCTCGAGCACCTCGCGCCGCACGGGCGTCGTAGCGGCGCTGTCGAGGTAGAGCATCGACATGATCAGTCCTCGAGCACTTCGATCCGCACGTCGAGGCCGAGGTCGAGAGCGCGCGCCGAGTGCGTGAGCGCACCGACCGAGATGACGTCGACACCGGTCTCGGCGATGGCCCGCACGGTCTCGAGCGAGACGCCGCCGGATGCCTCGACCGTCGCGCGCCCCGCGACGAGCTCGACGCCCGCGCGGAGGTCGTCGAGCGAGAAGTTGTCGAGCATGATCGTGCCGACCCCGGCTTCGAGCACGGGCTCGATCTGGTCGAGCCGGTCGACCTCGACCTCGATGTGCGTCGTGTGGGGGAGGCGTGCCTTCGCGCCTTGGATCGCCGCGGTCACCGACACGCCCTTCTGCGCGAGCACCGCGAGGTGGTTGTCCTTCGCCATGACGGCGTCCGACAGCGAGTGCCGGTGGTTGTGGCCGCCGCCGTTGACGACCGCGTGCCGCTCGAACGCGCGCAGCCCGGGCGTCGTCTTGCGCGTGTCGGCGATGCGTGCACCCGTGTGGGCGACCTCGGCGACATAGCGCGCCGTGAGGGTCGCGACGCCCGACATGCGCTGCACGAAATTGAGCCCGACGCGCTCGGCCGTGAGCACACCACGAGCGGGACCGGTCACCGTCGCGAGGACCGTGCCCGGACGGAAGAGCTCGCCGTCCTCGACGACCAGCTCGACGTCGATCGACGGGTCGGTGAGCCGGAACGCGGCCGCGAAGACCTCGCCGCCGCTGAAGACGCCTTCCTCGCGCGCCACGAGATCGGCGCGCGCGATCGCCGTCTCGACGATGAGCGACTCGCTCGTGAGGTCGCCCCACGGCGCGTCCTCTTCGAGGGCGGCGGCCACGGCGCGGTCGATCGTGGCGCGGGTCAGCATGCGACCGCCTCCTTCTCGGGCTCGGCGGCGGGGACCGGGGCCGGGCGCGCAGAGCTCCACGGATCCGCCGGAGCGTCGGACCGGAAGTGCGCGCCGACCGACTGACGCCGCGCGAGCGCCGCGGCGACGAGCAGCTGAGCGACCTGCAGCAGGTTCTCGTCTTCGAGGTCGTGTTCCGTCCGGGGGTCGCGCGGCTGCGCCCGCCACTGCGAGAGAACGGATGCCGCGTGCCGCAGGCCCTCCTCATCGCGGACGAGGCCCGCGCGCTCCCACATGAGGCGCTGCAGCGCGCGGCGCGTAAACGGCTCCGTGTGCGCGACCGCGCCCGGTCCGGGCGGCGGGGGAGGGGTGACCGCCGGGGCGGACGGCGGCCAGGCGCCGGAGGCCGCGTCATCCGCGATCGCGTCGCCGGCACGTGCGCCGAACACCGCGCCCTCGAGCAGCGAGTTCGACGCGAGGCGGTTCGCGCCGTGCACACCCGTGCGGGCCACCTCGCCGACCGCGTACAGGCCCGGCACCGTGGTGCGGCCCTCGAGGTCGGTGACGACGCCGCCCATGAGGTAGTGCGCGGCGGGCGTCACGGGGATCGGCCCGCGCGCCCAGTCGAGCCCCCGCGCGCGGACGGCGCGGTCGATCGTCGGGAAGCGCTTCGCGAGGAACTGCGTGCGCGCCTCGGGGTCGGTCGGCCCGACGACCGTGGCGTCGAGGAGGGCTGGGCGCCCGTCCTGCGCCTCCATGAGGACGGCGATCGCGCGGGCGACGACGTCGCGGGGCGCGAGCTCGCCGTCGGGGTGCGCGTCGAATGCGAAGCGCCGCCCGTGCTCGTCGACGAGGAACGCTCCCTCGCCGCGCACCGCCTCCGACACGAGGAACGCATCGGAGGCCGGCGCGTCCGCGGTCGCCGCGGCAGCCGGGAGCACGGTCGGGTGGAACTGGAAGAACTCGAGGTCGGCGACGGCCGCCCCCGCGCGTGCCGCCGCCGCGATGCCGTCGCCCGTCGCGACGGCGGGGTTCGTCGAGTGGGCGTACAGCTCGCCGGCACCGCCCGTCGCGAGCACGACGGCGTCGGCGAAGAGGGTCAGCCGCTCGCGGTCGTCCACGAGCAGCGCGGCACCGGCCACGCGGCCGTTCCGCACGATCAGGTCGACGAGGAACGCGTGCTCGACGACCTCCACGTCGCTCGCGCGCAGCCGCGCGACAAGGGCCCGCTCGATCGCGGTGCCGGTCGCGTCGCCGCCCGCGTGCAGGATGCGGGGGTAGGAGTGCGCAGCCTCGAGGCCCTTCACGAACCCGCCGTCCTCGCCGCGGTCGAACGCGACGCCGAGGTCGATGAGCTCGCGGATGCGGGCAGGCCCCTCCTCGGCGAGCACGCGCACCGCGTCGAGGTCGTTGAGTCCGCAGCCCGCGACCATCGTGTCGCGCACGTGGTCGTCGATGCGGTCGTCGTCGAACATGACACCGGCGATGCCGCCCTGCGCGAAGCGCGTGTTGGCGTGGTCGAGCACGTCCTTCGTGACGAGGGTCACGCGGCATCCGTGGTCGACCGCGTGCAGCGCCGTGAGGAGCCCCGCGATGCCCGAGCCCACGACGAGGGCGTGCGCTTCGTCTCGCTTCGCTCGCTCAGCGACCGGGGCGGGGTTGCTCTTCGCTCGCTCGGCGATCGGGGCGCGGCGGGCACGGGTCATGACGCCTGCTCCCAGTGCGCGGCCGGAGCGGTCGGGGGCTTCGCGGCGAGCATGCGCTCGAGCGCGACACGTGCGGAGTCGGCGACGTCGTCGGGCACGGTGATGCGGTTGAGCACCTCACCGCGCACGAGCGCCTCGAGCACCCACGCGAGGTAGCCGGGGTGGATGCGGTACATCGTCGAGCACGGGCACACGACGGGGTCGAGACAGAAGATCTCATGCTGCGGATGCTGCGCCGCCAGTCGCTGCACGAGGTTGACCTCGGTGCCGATCGCGAACGTCGTGGGCTCGGTCGCCGCTTCGATCGCCTTTCGGATGTAGTCGGTCGAGCCGGACTCGTCGGCCGCGTCGACGACCTCCATGGGGCACTCGGGGTGCACGATCACCCGCACGCCCGGGTGCTCCGCGCGCGCCTTCTCGATCTGGTCGACGCTGAACCGCCGGTGCACCGAGCAGAACCCGTGCCACAGGATCACGCGCGCGTCGAGGAGCTGCTCCTCGGTCGAGCCGCCGAGCGGCTTGCGCGGGTTCCACATGGGCATCTGCTCGAGCGGCACGCCCATCGCTTTGGCGGTGTTGCGACCCAGGTGCTGGTCGGGGAAGAACAGCACGCGGCGGCCGCGCGCGAACGCCCACTCGAGCACCGTGCGCGCGTTCGATGACGTGCACACGATGCCGCCGTGGCGGCCGACGAACCCCTTGATGGCGGCTGACGAGTTCATGTAGGTGACCGGGATCACCGGCACGAGGCCGTCGGCGTCGGGCGCCGAGAGGTCGCCGTACACGTCTTCGAGCTGCTCCCACGCGTCTTCCACCTGGTCGATGTCGGCCATGTCGGCCATCGAGCAGCCGGCCGCGAGGTTCGGCAGGATCACGGCCTGCTCGGGGCGTGACAGGAGGTCGGCGGTCTCGGCCATGAAGTGCACGCCGCAGAAGACGATGGCCTCGGCATCCGGATGCTCCAGCGCCGCGTTCGCGAGCTGGAAGGAGTCGCCCACGTAATCGGCGTGCTTCACGACCTCTTCGCGCTGGTAGAAGTGGCCGAGCACCACGACGCGGTCGCCGAGCGTCGCCTTCGCGGCGCGGATGCGCGCGTCGAGCTCGTCCGCCGAGGCCGAGCGGTACTCGGCGGGAAGCTCGCCCTGACGCGGTGATCCGGTCGGGATGACGTCTCCCATCGACGCTCCGGGGCCGTAGCCCGGAACGGCGTCGAAGTTCCAGGGGCCTGAGGCGAGGTCGGTGCTGCACGTCTCACCGCCCGCGCGGCCTTCGACGATCGCACGGATCTCGAGGTCGACGGACGGGTCGATGCGACGGGGCTGGAGCGAGATGTCAATGGCGGTCATGGGTCTCTCGATTCACTGGCGGGCGTCGAGCGGGCCTCGTTCGGCGAGTTCGACGTCGCGGTCGTAGCGGTACAGACGGGCGGGGCGGTGGCTTCCGGTGCGGAACGACTGGGTGGGGATGAGCGTCCCCGAGTTCTCGACCTGCCGGCGGAAGTTCGCGGGGTCGAGCTTGCGGTCGAGGATCACCTCGTACACCTCGCGGAGCTCTGCGAGGGTGAATTCGTCGGGCAGCAGGCCGTGCGCGATGCGGCTGTAGCCGACCTTGTTCCGCAGGCGCCACAGCGCGTAGTCGACGATCTGGTTGTGGTCGAACGCGAGCTTCGGGAGCGATGCGGCGTCGAACCAGGCGACGTTCTCGGGATCTTCGGGCTGAGGCGTGCGCGTCTCGTCTTCGCGGACGAGCGCCCAGTAGACGATCGACACGACGCGTGTGGGGGAGCGGTCGACGGCTCCGAATGCGTAGAGCTGCTCGAGGTAGCTCGGCGCGAGTCCCGTCGTCTCGGCGAGCGTGCGGGAGGCTGCCTCTTCGAGGCCCTCGGAGGTGCCGAGCCAGCCGCCGGGCAACGCCCACAGGCCCTCGTACGGGTCGCGCGTGCGTCGCACGAGCGGCAGCACGACGGCGGCGCGGTCGGCTCCTTCGAGCCGCCGAATCGTGAAGATCACGGTCGAGACCGCGACACGCGTGACGTCGGCGGCCGCGCCGGTCGCGGCGGCGGTGGGTGCCTCGCCAGTTCGTGTCATCATGACCATAACTCCTGCGAAGATCTTATTGTCATGCTGACTTGAAGTCAAACTCCCGGCCTCCGCCGACATCGATCGCCTACAGTGGCGACGCCGCGACTACCCAACGAGGAGGCCCGATGATCGTCGTCGACGTGATCGCGGTCCTCGCCCTCATCGCGGCCCTCGCCATCGGCGTCAGCCGGGGATTCCTCGCGACCGTGGGAACGCTCGTGGGCCTCGTCGCCGGTGCGCTCGCGGCATACTGGCTCGTGCCCGTCGCGGGCGTCTTCCTCCCCGGCGGGGCGTGGCGGGGCATCCTGCTCGCGGGCGGCGCGATCTTCCTCGTGCTCCTGGGCGCCGCGATCGGAACGGGCATCGGCACGGTCGTGCGCAAGGGCGTCGCGCGCACCCCCCTGCGCGGGGTCGACCGCGTGCTCGGCGGCGTGCTCAACGTGGTCGTGACCGCCCTCGTGCTCCTGCTCGTCGGCACGACGGTGACCGCGACGGGAACTCCTCTCGTCGCGTCCGCCGTCGGGTCGTCGCGCGTGCTGCGCATGATCGACGCGCTCACCCCGACACCCGTCGACGCGGCGCTCGCGCAGCTGCGCGGCGCAGTGCTCGCCGACGGCCTGCCGACGCTGGGCGAACTCCTCAGTCCGCAGGCGCAGCCGACGGCGCCGCCCGTCGCGCTCGACGATCCCGAGCTGCAGCGGGCAGCCGCATCCGTGGCCCGCATCAGCGGAACCGCATCGGCGTGCGGTGTCGCGATGACCGGCTCCGGATTCGTCGCCGCCGACGACCTCGTCGTCACCAACGCGCACGTGCTCGCGGGAGTCGACGTGCCTCTCGTCGAGCTGTCCGGCGGCACCGCGCGAGAGGGTCGTGTCGTGTATTTCGACCCGGTCGACGATCTCGCCGTCATCGCGGTCGCAGGCCTTCCGGTCGAGCCCCTCGCGGTCGTCGACACGATCGGCCCCGGCACGCCCGCCGTCGTGCAGGGCTACCCGCACGGCGGGCCGCTGACGAGCACGAGCGCGCATGTGCTGTCGGTCGGCTCCGTCCCGGTGCCCGACATCTACGGCGAATCCGCGGCGCTCCGCGAGATCTACTCGCTGCAGGCCGACGTGCAGCCCGGCAACTCCGGTGGGCCGCTGCTGACCGAAGACGGCGAAGTCGCAGGCGTCGTGTTCGCGCGCGGCGACGTCGGTCAGGGTCTCGGCTACGCGGTGACGCCCGTCGAGCTCGCGCCCGCGCTCGCCGCGGCATCCGCCGACAGCCCCACCGTGTCCACGGGGGCCTGCGCGAACTGATCCCGGCCCGTGTCCGGCTGGTCCGGCGGGAGTCGGCCGGATATGCTGGGCCCCGCAACTGAAGACCAGGCCGCATGACGACTGCGGGAGAGCCCCGACCACGCCGAGCGTGGCGACGGGCACCGAAGGAGCAAGCCTCCCCGCCAATCTCTCAGGTCCGTGTACCGCATCCGTCCGGCCGCTCTGGAGAGTGGTGCAGCCGCACCCGCCGAAGGAGAAAGCCCCCCTCGACGCCGTTCGTCGAGGCGGCGGCGAAGCTCTCAGGTCGAAGACAGAGGGGGAGTTCCGCGGATGCCGCCCGGCATCCACCCGCCCGACCACGGGAGAACTCATGACCCAGCTGCGCACGACCCCGTTGCATTCCCGACATGAGGCGCTCGGCGCGTCGTTCACGGACTTCGGCGGATGGCTCATGCCCGTTCGCTACACGTCCGACCTCGCCGAGCACCACGCTGTCCGCGACGCTGCGGGCCTGTTCGACATCTCGCACATGGCCGAGATCGAGGTGCGCGGCCCGGACGCCGCGGCCTTCCTCGACTTCGCGGTGTCGGGTCGCATGTCGGCGCTCGCCGTCGACCAGGCGAAGTACACGCTCCTGCTCGAGCCGTCGGGCGGGATCATCGACGACCTCATCGTGTACCGCTCCGCCGACGACCGGTACATGGTCGTCGCGAATGCGGGCAACCGCGACGCGGCTGTCGCCGCCCTCGCCGAGCGTGCGGCGGGGTTCGACGTCGTCGTCGACGACTGCACCGACCACATCGCGCTCATCGCCGTGCAGGGTCCCGCGTCGCAGGCGATCCTCGAGGCGACACCCGAGATCGAGGTGGGCGAGCACACGCCGCTGTCCGACGTGAAGTACTACCGGCGCACGCACGCCGATTTCGTGCACGGCGGCGAGTCCGTGCCGATGCATCTCGCGCGCACCGGCTACACGGGCGAGGACGGCTTCGAGCTGTTCATCCGCGCGAGCGCAGTCGGCCCGCTGTGGGACGCGGTCCTCGCAGCCGGCGAGCCGTTCGGCCTCGTCCCCGCCGGGCTCGCGGCGCGCGACACGCTGCGCCTCGAGGCGGGCATGCCTCTCTATGGACACGAGCTGTCGCGCGACACGGTGCCCTCCCAGGTGGGCCTCGCGCGCGCCGTGGCCGCCGACAAGGAGGACTTCGTCGGGCGCACCGCGATCGAGACGGTGGTCGCGACCGACGCGCCTGTGCTCGTCGGGCTCGTCGCCGAGGGACGCCGTGCCGGTCGCGCGGGCTACGCCGTGCTCGACGCCGAAGGGAACGCGGTAGGCGAGATCACGAGCGGCGCGCTGAGCCCGACCCTCGGGCATCCGATCGCCATGGCATTCGTCTCGCCCCACTTCAGCGCCCCCGACACGACCCTCTTCATCGACGTACGCGGAACCCGCATCCCGGCGACCGTCACAGCCCTGCCCTTCTACCGGAGGAAGAAATGACCGATCTCGACAACCTCAAGTACACCGCCGAGCACGAGTGGATCGCCGTCGACGGTGAAGTGGTGACCATCGGCATCACCGACTACGCCGCCGACAAGCTGGGCGATGTGGTGTACGTCGACCTCCCCGCCGCCGGGTCGTCCGTCACCGGCGGTGACGTGTGCGGCGAGATCGAGTCGACGAAATCCGTCGGCGAGCTGTACGCGCCCGTGTCGGGCGAGATCGTCGAGGTCAACGACGCCGTCGTCGGCGACCCGTCGATCGTCAACTCCGACCCGTTCGGCGACGGCTGGCTCGTCAAGCTGCGCGTCGACGCGAGCGCGCTCGACGGCCTGCTCGACCGGGCCGCGTACGTCGCGCTGACCGAGGGCGACAAGTGACGTCCGCACAGCGCCGCTTCGCGGACCGCCATATAGGAACGGATGCCGCGGCCCAGCGCACGATGCTCGACGCGCTCGGCTACGACAGCGTCGACGGTCTCGTGCGAGCCGCGGTGCCGACGTCCATCCAGACGACCGCGCGCGAGACGACCGACATCCCCCGTGCCGCCACGGAGGCCGAAGCGCTCGCGGAGCTGCGCGCGCTCGCGTCGATGAACCGCGCCGCACGGCCCATGATCGGACTGGGCTTCTACGACACGTTCACACCCTCGGTGATCGCGCGGAACGTGCTCGAGAATCCGTCCTGGTACACCGCCTACACGCCGTACCAGCCGGAGATCTCGCAGGGGCGCCTCGAGGCGCTCATCAACTTCCAGACGATGGTGTCCGACCTCACGGGTCTCGACACCGCGAACGCGTCGATGCTCGACGAGTCGACCGCCGTCGTGGAGGGCATGCTCCTCGCGCGGCGCGCGTCGAAGTCCGCGTCGAACGTGTTCGCCGTCGACGCCGACGCGCTGCCGCAGACGAAGGCGCTCCTGCGCACGCGCGCGGGGGCGGTCGGCATCACGCTCGTGGAGGTCGACTTCGCGCACGGCGGGACGATCCCCGTCGAGGTCGACGGCGAGAAGGTCGACCCGTTCGGCGTGTTCGTGCAGTACCCGGGCGCGTCCGGACGCGTGTGGGATCCGTCGGGCGTCATCGACGCGGTGCACGTCTCGGGGGGTCTCGCGATCGTCGCGGCGGACCTCCTCGCACTCACGCTCCTGCGCTCACCGGGCTCGCTGGGCGCCGACGTCGCGGTCGGCACGACGCAGCGGTTCGGCGTGCCGCTCGGCTTCGGCGGCCCCCACGCGGGCTACATGGCCGTGCGGCAGGGCCTCGAGCGGCAGCTCCCCGGGCGCCTCGTCGGGGTGTCGCAGGATGCGGAGGGCCATCCGGCCTACCGGCTCGCCCTGCAGACGCGCGAACAGCACATCCGTCGTGAGAAGGCGACCTCGAACATCTGCACCTCGCAGGTGCTGCTGGCCGTCATGGCGTCGATGTACGCCGTGTACCACGGCCCCGAGGGGCTCCGCGAGATCGCGACCGACGTCGCGAAGAAGGCCGAGGCGCTCGCCGAGCGCCTGCGTGAGTACGGGCTCTCGCTCGTGTCGGACTCGTTCTTCGACACGATCCGCGTCGTGACCCCCGGCCCCTCGAAGCGCGTGATCGACCGCGCGCGCTCGCGCGGCTACCAGCTGTTCTGGGCGGATGACGCGACCGTCGGCGTCTCGGTCGACGAGACCACGACGGCCGACGACCTCGCCGCCGTCGCGTGGGCGTTCGGGCTGCCCGACGCCGAGTTCGACGGTGCCGGCGAGGAAGGGGAGCGCGCTGTCCCGTTCGAGGAGGCCGTACCGCTCGCCGGCGTGCCCGAGGTCCTCCGTCGCGAGGACGAATACCTCACGCATCCGGTGTTCCACGCCCACCGCAGCGAGACCGCGATGATGCGGTACCTCAAGACGCTCTCCGACCGGGACTACGCACTCGACCGGGGCATGATCCCGCTCGGCTCGTGCACGATGAAGCTCAACGCGGCGACCGAGATGGCTGCCGTCTCGTGGCCCGAGTTCGCGCGCGTGCACCCGTTCGCGCCCGAGGCCGACGTCCGCGGCTACCTCGCGATGATCGAGCAGCTCGAGACATGGCTCGCCGAGGTGACCGGCTACGACGCCGTGTCGCTCCAGCCGAACGCCGGGTCGCAGGGCGAGCTCGCGGGGCTGCTCGCGATCCGCGGCTACCACGACGCGAACGGCGAGTCCGAGCGGCGAGTGTGCCTCATCCCCTCGTCGGCCCACGGCACGAATGCGGCCTCCGCGGTGCTGGCGGGGCTGCGCGTCGTCGTCGTCGCGTGCGACGACCAGGGCAACGTCGACCTCGACGACCTGCGGGCCAAGGTCGACCGGCATCGCGACGAGCTCGCCGCCCTCATGATCACGTACCCGTCGACGCACGGCGTGTACGAGCACGACGTGCTCGAGATCACGAGCGCCGTGCACGACGCCGGCGGGCAGGTGTACGTCGACGGCGCGAACCTCAACGCCCTGCTGGGCTACTCCCGCTTCGGCGACCTCGGCGGCGACGTCTCGCACCTCAATCTGCACAAGACGTTCGCGATCCCGCACGGCGGCGGCGGACCGGGCGTCGGTCCGGTCGCCGCGAAGGCGCACCTCGCACCGTTCCTGCCGGGGCACCCGTTCTCGCAGCGCAAGGATCACGCGGGCGGCGTCTTCCAGGGCGGCCCCGTCTCCGCGGCGCCGCACGGCTCGGCGGGGATCCTGCCGATCTCGTGGGCGTACGTCCGCATGATGGGAACCGAGGGACTGACGGATGCGACCGCCGCGGCGGTCCTGGCCGCGAACTACCTCGCCACGCGCCTGCGCGAGCACTTCCCGGTGCTGTACACGGGCGACAACGGGCTCGTCGCGCACGAGTGCATCCTCGACCTGCGGCCGTTGAAGGAGCAGACCGGGATCACGGTCGACGATGTCGCGAAGCGGCTCATCGACTACGGCTTCCACGCGCCGACGATGTCGTTCCCCGTCGCGGGCACACTCATGGTCGAGCCGACCGAGTCGGAGGACCTCGGCGAGCTCGAGCGGTTCGTCGAGGCGATGATCGCGATCAAGAGCGAGGCCCTCGCGGTCGCGGCGGGGGAGTGGCCGAAGGACGACAACCCTCTCGTGAACGCGCCGCACACGGCGGCCTCTGTCGTCGCGGACGAATGGACGCACCCGTACTCGCGCGAGCGCGCCGTCTTCCCCGTGCCGTCGCTCGTGCGTAACAAGTACTGGCCGCCCGTGCGGCGCATCGACCAGGCGTGGGGCGATCGCAACCTCGTGTGCGCGTGCCCGCCGATCGAGGCGTTCGCCTGACGACGCGCCGCGGGCGCGGCATCCGGTTCGGCCGTTTCGGCGCAGTCGACGCGCGACGGATGCCGCGCCCGGCCTCAGGCGGCCGGAGTCGACGTCGTCGTCGGCGTCGGGCTCGGCGTGGGCGTCGGGAGGGGCCCGAACACGTCCGGCCACAGCGCCGCCGCGATGGGGTAGCCGACGAAGGCCACCGTGTCGATGAGCGTGTGCGCGATCACGAGCGGCATGACGCGGCCCCAGCGGCGGTAGCACCAGCCGAACAGGACGCCCATCGCGAAGTTGCCCACGACCGCGCCCGGTCCCTGGTACGCGTGGTACGCGCCGCGGATCGCGGCCGAGGTGAGGATGATCGGCCACCACGACCACCCGAGCCGGCGCAGCCGGTCGAAGAGGTAGCCGTTGAAGATGATCTCCTCGACGAGGCCGGCCCGCACGGCCGCGAGGATGAGCACCGGGACGGTGTACCACGCGGCGTCGAGGGGTGATGCGCTCACCTGGAGCGTGATGTTGAGCGCGCGCCCGACGATGTAGAGCGCGACTCCCGGCACGCCGATCACGGCGGCGAGCAGAAGCCCGCGGGCGACGTCGCCCCCGAACCGGCGGAAGTCCAGGCCGATGCGGCGCAGCGCGTTGCCGCCGGGATCCCACAGCAGGTAGACGACGAGCGCGACGACGGCGAGCGAGAAGAAGACGTCCAGCAGCTGGTAGAGGAGGTCCCAGAAGGCCGCCGCGTCACGGGTCGGGTTCAGTTGCGTCGCCCGGTCGCCGAGGCCCTCGCCCGCCGTCAGCGCGTCGATCGCCGTGCGGATGAGCGACAGCACGGAGTACAGCGCGGAGCGTCCCACCGTGACGGCGAGGACGAGCCAGATCTCCCATGTGAGACGAGCCCGCTCGTACCGCGACAGCGGGCCTCCGACAGTGGTTTCCCTCACAACATCGGGAGGTTCTGGCGGGCTCATCTTGTCAGATTGCCACACTGCGAACGGCCCGAGTTAAGGCTCTGTAACGTTTTCGAGGATTGTTTTGACCATCTCACCTGCCGTGCTTATGGTTTTCCCATCCAGCGCCCCCGCATGGCCCCGCCTACGCGTGTGCGCTCAACCCTGCACAGGAGGAACAGTGAGAATGAAGCGCATTTCGGCTGCGGTGGCGCTCACCGCCGTCGGCGCACTTGCGATCTCGGGCTGCGCCGCCGGTGGCGGCGACAACGGTGACGACTCCGGTCTCATCGAGGGCTCGTCGATCACCGCTGCGTGGAACCAGGCGTTCTACTCGTACAACGGCCAGACGTCGTTCGGTAACGCCACGGCCAACAACAACATCACGTATCTGACGCTCGACGGCTTCAACTACTACAACAACACGCCGGAGCTCGTTCAGAACACGTCGTTCGGCACGTACGAGATGCTCAGCGAGGACCCGCTGACGATCAAGTACACCGTCAACGAGGACGTCACGTGGTCGGACGGCACGCCCGTCGACGCCGCGGACCTCATGCTGCAGTGGGCAGCCCTCTCGCGCGCGCTGGACACCCCGGACTTCGACCCGGCCGAGTTCACCGACCCCGAGACCGGTGAGTTCACCGACGCCTTCCCGACCGACGTCGTCTACTTCGACTCGGGCGCGACCCCCGACTCGGGCCTCGGCCTCGTGACGCAGACGCCTGAGATCGGCGACGACGGCCGTTCGATCACCCTGACCTACGACGCACCGTACGTCGACTGGGAGCTCTCGTTCGGCTCGCCGCTTCCGGCGCACGTCATCGCGAAGAAGGCCCTCGGCATCGAGGACAACGAGGAGGCCAAGCAGGCCGTCCTCGACGCGATCGAGAACGAGGACGACGCCGCGCTCGCGCCGCTGTCGGCCTTCTGGAACGGCGGCTTCAACTTCACCGAGCTGCCCGACGACCCGGAGCTCTACCTCGCGAGCGGCCCGTACATGATCAGCGACTTCGTGGCCGATCAGTACATCACGCTCGTGGCGAACCCCGAGTACTCGGGTGACAACCAGCCCACGATCGAAGAGATCACGATCCGCTTCATCCCCGACCCGCTCGCCGCGGTGCAGGCGCTCGAGAACGGTGAGGTCGACATCATCTCGCCGCAGGCGACCGCCGACATCAAGACGGCGCTCGACGGCATCGAGGGCATCACGGTCGTGACCGGTGTCGAGGGCACGTACGAGCACGTCGACCTGCAGTTCAACAACGGTCGCAACCCCGAGAACATCTTCTCGAACGCGAAGGTCCGTGAGGCGTTCCTCAAGACCATCCCGCGTCAGGAGATCCTCGACACGCTCATCAAGCCGATCGCCGGCGACGACGCGCTCCTGCGCTCCTCGCAGATCTTCGTGCCCGGTGCCGAGGGCTACGACGAGTCGGTCGCCGAGAACGGCTCCGAGGCGTTCGCCGAGGTCGACATCGAAGGCGCCAAGCAGCTCCTCGCCGAGTCGGGTGTGACCAACACCGAGGTCTGCCTCCTCTACGCATCGAACAACCCGCGCCGTGTCAACGAGTTCGCCCTGATCCAGGCTTCGGCCGCTCAGGCGGGCTTCAACGTGACCGACTGCGGTTCCGAGCAGTGGGGTGGCCTCCTCGGCACGCCGGGCGCCTACGACGCGTCGCTCTTCGGCTGGCAGTCGACGAGCCTCGCCGTGACGAGCTCGGGCCCGACCTTCCAGACGGGCGGCATCAACAACCTCAACTTCTACTCCAACCCGGAGGTTGACGAGCTGATCGCCCAGCTGAACGTCGAGTTCGACCCCGAGGCCCAGATCGAGATCCAGAAGCAGATCGACGCGCTGCTCTGGGGCGACTTCTACGGAGTCACGATCTTCCAGTTCCCCGGCGTCACCGCCTTCAGCGACCGTGTGGAGGGCATCGACCCGTCGATCCTCGCTCCCACGATCTTCTGGAACGCGTGGGACTGGACCGTGACCGACGGCGGCTCGGAGGAGTAATCACCGAACGCGGCTGAACCGGGCCGACCCGGCCCGGTTCAGCCAGGTGGGGTGCAGGGTTCCCTCAGGGGAAGCCTGCACCCCACACGTTAGAATCCTCCCGGTGGCAGAGGGCTGAGGCCCGGCAATCCCGGTATCCCGCTTCTCTGGCCGACTCACGGATTGGTAGGCAGCCACACCATGGCTTCATTCATCATCCGGCGACTGATCGCGTCCATCTTCGTGCTCTTCGCCGCGACATTCCTCATGTACCTGCTCACGGCCTACTCCGGCGACCCGCTGGAGGACCTCCGTCAGAGCAACGCTCCGAACAAGGCCGAGCTCATGGAAGCTCGGACCAAGCTCCTCAACCTCGACGTCCCGCCGCCGCTGCGCTACTTCCTCTGGCTCGGTGGCCTGTTCCGCGGCGACTTCGGCATCAGCATCCAAGGGCAGCCGGTCAACGCGCTGCTCGGGAACGCGATCACGGCGACGCTGACCCTCGTCACGACCGCGACCATCGTCGCGATCGTGCTCGGCATCACCGTCGGTATCGTCTCGGCCCTGCGTCAGTACACGGGCTTCGACTACACCGTCACGCTCATCTCGTTCCTGTTCTTCTCGCTGCCGATCTTCTGGGTCGCAGTGCTCCTCAAGCAGTACGGCGCGATCCAGCTCAACAACTGGCTCGGCAATCCGGTCATCGCGATACCCGTCATCATCGGGGTGTCGATCGTGAGCGGTCTCATCTGGATGTCCCTCGTCGGCGGCAAGTGGCGCCGCCGACTCACCGTGTTCGGCATCGCCGCCGTCGCGACCGGGGCCGTCCTGGCGTTCCTCTCGGCGACCCGCTGGTTCGCCGACCCGAGCATCGGGATCGTGGTGTACTCAGCACTGGCGCTGGGCACCGCCATCGGCGTGACGGCGATCTCGACGGGTCTTCGCAACCGCAAGGCGCTGTACGCGTCGCTCATCGTCGCAGTCCTGGGCATCGCCCTGTACTTCCCGATGATGAACTACATCCTCAACGGGATGACGCTGTGGTTCTTCGTGGTCCTCGCGGTGCTCGCCGTCGTCGTGAGCGGTGTGATCGGGTGGTTCATGGGAGCACCCGACCGCGCGCCGGTGGTGCGCACGACCGCCATCGTGGGCTTCATCGTCGCGGGGTTCATCGCCCTCGACAAGTACATGTCGTACTGGGCGGTGTACGCCAACTCGAGCCGCGTGCGCGGTCGCCCCATCGCGACCGTGGGCGCCTCGACACCGGGTCTCGGCGGCAACTTCTGGGTGCAGGGCATCGACCTGTACACCCACCTGCTGCTGCCGACGATCGCGATCATCCTGATCTCGTTCGCGAGCTACACCCGCTACTCGCGTGCGAGCCTGCTCGAGGTCATGAACCAGGACTACATCCGCACCGCGCGGGCGAAGGGCCTGACGCAGCGGACGGTCATCGTGCGCCACGCGTTCCGCAACGCCCTGATCCCGATCACGACCATCATCGCGTTCGACGTGGGGGCGATCGTCGGCGGCGCGGTGATCACCGAGACCGTCTTCGGATGGACCGGCATGGGCCGTCTGTTCGTCACGGCGCTGGGCGCCCACGATCCCAACCCGGTCATGGCCTTCTTCGTCGTCACGGGCACGCTCGCGGTGATCTTCAACCTGATCGCGGACCTCGTGTATGCGGCCCTCGACCCGAGAATCAAGGTGGCCTGACATGAACACCACAGTCACTGAAGAAGAATCGCTCGACACTCAGGCCCTCTCCGAGATCTCGATCGAGCAGAAGGAGACCGAGGGTCTCAGCCAGGGCCAGATCGTCCGCAGGCGGTTCTTCCGGCACCGTGCTGCGCTCGTGTCGATGATCGTCCTCGGATTCATCATCGTCCTCGCGTTCACGTCCGTGGGCGTGAGTCTGTGGGGTCTGCGGATCCCCGGCTGGTGGCAGTACAGCTGGACCGAGATCCCGCCGAAGGTCAACAACGGCGTCCCCACGTTGAGCCTGTGGCCGCTCCAGTTCGGCGACCACCCGTTCGGTCAGGACGAGGTCGGCCGCGACATCTTCGCGGTCGTCATGCGCGGCACGCAGCAGTCGATCATGGTGATGGTCATCGCCGGTGTCGTCGCGACCGTGATCGGCGTCGTGATCGGCGCCCTCGCCGGCTACTACCGCAAGTGGACCGATTCGGTGCTCATGCGCTTCACCGACATCATCATCACGATCCCGCTGATCGTGATCGGCTCGGTGCTGGGCAACACGTTCGGGAACCTCGGCGCGGCCGTGCTGGGCGTCGTGATCGGCCTGTTCGCGTGGACCACGATGGCGCGTCTCGTGCGCGGCGAGTTCCTCACGCTCCGCGAGCGCGAGTTCGTCGACGCGGCACGCGTGTCGGGTGCGCGCGACCGGCGCATCATCTTCCGCCACATCCTCCCGAACGCGGTGGGCGTCATCGTCGTGAACGCGACGCTGCTCATGGCGGGTGCGATCCTGCTCGAGTCGGCGCTGAGCTTCCTCGGCTTCGGCGTGCAGGCGCCCGACACGTCGCTCGGCAAGATCGTCTCCGACAACCAGGCGGCGTTCTCGACGCGCCCGTGGCTGTTCTGGTGGCCGGGCATCTTCATCATCGTGATCGCCCTGTGCATCAACTTCATCGGCGACGGTCTGCGCGACGCGTTCGACCCGCGCCAGAAGAAGATGCCGAGCGAGCGCGCGATGGCTCGCGCCGCGCGTGCGAAGAAGCCGCTGTCGGCGACCGCGATCGAAGAGGCGGCCCTCACGGTGTCCGACGCGCCGGACATCACCGATCTGGCTCGAGCGACCGACAACAGCCCGGTCGATCCGGACGACGTGGCGCCCGGCCCGGAGCGATGACGTGACGCTGCTAGACCAGCAGGCCGATCAGCGTCGCAGCGGCGAGGACGGCGATCACCGCGATCGTCGCCCAGTGCCACGTAACGGCGGATGCCTCGGGGTCGACACCGCTCGCGAACGCTCCCGCGTCGCGCAGGCGCTCCCAGTGTCCGCGGATCAGCTGGGCGAGATTGCCGGTCGGCGTGCTGATCGCGTCGCTGGGACGAAGGCTGCCGTACTCGCCGCGGGCCGATTCGCCCACGCCGTCGAAGTCCTTGCTCGCAAGGCCGAGTGTGCGGTGGCGCCCGGGAGCGGGCGTCGCCCACACTCGCACGACGCCGCCGCCGACGGTGCGGAGCGTGAGCGAGTACCGGGTCTCGATCGCGGTGATGTTCGGCCACGGCACGAAGTGCGTGCGGAACACGTTGACGACGGTGATGCCGTGCTCCTGCACGCGCAGGCTCGGGTGCCAGAACAGCGCCCAGGCCACGGCTGCGACGAGCAGGATCGGCCAGCTGTAGCGCAGCGCCGCCGCAGGGTCCTCCCACAGCATGAGGATCACCCCCGCGACGCACACGACGATGGTCACGACGGCGAGGACCCGGCCGAGCACCGGTCGGTAGAAGACCTCCTGAAACGGCATGACCACAAGCTTTCCAGATGGGATGACAACGAATGACTGACACCACGGGCATCGACGCCGAGATCGCGGCGTCGCACAAGGCCCTGCCCGAGACGATCCTCGAGGTCGAGAACCTGGGCGTCGACTTCTGGGTGGAGGGCCAGTTCTACCCCGCCGCGATCGACATGAGCTACGTCGTGCGACGCGGCGAGGTGCTCGCGATCGTGGGCGAGTCGGGTTCCGGCAAGAGCACGAGCTCGATGGCGCTGCTCGGCCTTCTCCCCGAGAACTCGCGTGTGACGGGCTCGATCAAGCTGCTCGGACGCGAGCTGCGCGGTGTCGACGACGCGGCGCTGCGCGCGCTGCGCGGCAACGAGATCGCCGTGATCTTCCAGGAGCCGATGACGGCTCTCAACCCGGTGTACACGATCGGGTTCCAGATCATGGAGGCCCTCCGCTCGCACGACCGCAGCCTGTCGCCGTCCGCCGCGAAGGAGCGCGCGATCGAGCTGCTGCGCATGGTCGAGATGCCGAACCCGGAGCAGTCGTTCCACAAATACCCGCACCAGCTCTCGGGAGGCCAGCGTCAGCGCGCGATGATCGCGCAGTCGATCTCGTGCGACCCGCTCCTGCTGATCGCCGACGAGCCGACGACCGCGCTCGACGTGACGGTCCAGGCCGAGATCCTCGACCTGCTGCGCAACCTGCACAAGCGCCTCGACTCGGCGATCATCCTCATCACGCACGACATGGGCGTGGTGGCCGACCTGGCCGACCGCATCATGGTGATGAAGAACGGCGTCGTGGTCGAGCAGGGCACGGTGCACGAGATCTTCAACGCGCCGAAGCATCCGTACACCCAGCAGCTCCTCGCGTCGGTGCCGCACCTCGGTCTCGGCGTGATCGAGGAGGCGCCCGAAGCCGCCCTCGGCGTCGTGGAGGCGGAGGACGCCGTCGTGCCCGCGATCGCGGCGATCCGCGAGCGCGCGACCGAGGTGGCCGAGGAGATCGTCGAGACGCGCGAGCCCGTTCTCTCCTTCCAGGACGTGGCGATCGACTACCCGAAGCGCGGGCGGATCCCTGCGTTCCGCGCCGCCGAGCACATCAACCTGGATATCTTCCCGGGCGAGATCGTGGGCCTCGTGGGCGAGTCCGGCTCGGGCAAGACGACGCTCGGCCGCGCCGCGATCGGCCTCCTCCCGATCGCGGAGGGCAAGCTCATCTCGGTCGGCACCGACATCTCGCACGCGACGCAGAAGGACCTGTTCGCGATCCGTCGCAAGACCGGAATCGTGTTCCAGGACCCGGCGTCGTCGCTCAACCCGCGCATGCCGATCGGTCAGTCCATCGGCGAGCCGATCCTGCTGTCGGGCGAGGCGAAGGGCAAGGCCCTCGACCGCCGCGTCGAAGAGCTGCTGAACCAGGTCGAGCTGCCCGCGTCGTACCGCAACCGCTTCCCGCACGAGCTGTCGGGCGGTCAGCGTCAGCGCGTCGGCATCGCCCGTGCGCTCGCGCTCGCGCCGGAGCTGCTCGTCGCCGACGAGCCCACCTCGGCGCTGGACGTGTCGGTGCAGGCGCGCTTCCTCGAACTGCTGCAGGAGCTGCAGGCGCAGCTGCAGTTCGCGTGCCTGTTCATCAGCCACGACCTCGCGGTCGTCGACATCCTGGCCCACCGCATCGCGGTGATGCACCACGGGAAGCTCGTCGAGACGGGCACGCGCGACGAGATCCTGCGCGGGGCGACCGACCCCTATACGCAGCGCCTCATAGCGGCCGTCCCGGTTCCCGACCCCGACGCGCAGCGCGAGCGCCGCGAGGCGCGCGCCCTGCTGCTGCAGCGCGGCGCCGACGCGGAAGGCTGACGCTCAGGAGCGCCCGATAGACTGGAGGACGCCGGATTCCCGGTGTCCTCCAGTCTTTTCTCTTCTCCTCAAGGATCCTCCATGGCGCGCGCCTTCCGTCCGGACCTCCGCAACGTCGCGATCGTCGCGCACGTCGACCACGGCAAGACGACCCTCGTCGACGCCATGCTGCGCCAGACGGGGTCGTTCGGCGAGCACGCCCACGTCGAGGAGCGCGCGATGGACTCGAACGACCTCGAGCGCGAGAAGGGCATCACGATCCTCGCCAAGAACACGGCGATCACGTACAACGGCGCGCACACCGACCAGCCGGTGACGATCAACGTCGTCGACACCCCCGGCCACGCCGACTTCGGCGGCGAGGTCGAGCGCGGCCTGTCGATGGTCGACGGCGTCGTGCTGCTCGTCGACGCGAGCGAGGGGCCGCTGCCGCAGACGCGCTTCGTGCTGCGCAAGGCGCTCGAGGCGAAGCTTCCCGTGATCCTGCTCGTCAACAAGACCGATCGCCCCGACGCGCGCATCGCGGAGGTCGAGGAGGAGGCGCACGATCTGCTGCTGAGCCTCGCATCCGACCTGCATGACGACGTCCCCGACCTCGACGTCGACGCGCTCCTCGACGTGCCGGTCGTGTACGCGAGCGGTCGTGCCGGCGCGGCATCGCGAAACCGCCCCGGGAACGGCGAGCTGCCCGACAACCCCGACCTCGAGCCGCTCTTCGCGGCGATCCTCGAGCACGTGCCGGCGCCGTCGTACGACGACGAGGCGCCGCTGCAGGCGTGGGTCACGAACCTCGACTCGAGCCCGTTCCTGGGACGCCTCGCGCTGCTGCGCGTGTTCAACGGCACGCTCAAGAAGGGGCAGACGGTCGCGTGGGTTCGCCACGACGGGTCGCACTCGAATGCGCGCATCACGGAGCTGCTGAAGACACGCGCGCTCGAGCGCTACCCGGCCGAGTCCGCCGGTCCCGGCGACATCGTCGCGATCGCGGGCATCGACCAGATCACGATCGGCGAGACGATCGCCCACCCCGATGACGTGCGTCCGCTGCCCGCCATCACGGTCGACGACCCCGCGATCTCGATGACGATCGGCACGAACACGTCGCCGCTCGCTGGCAAGGTCAAGGGGCACAAGCTCACGGCGCGCATGGTCAAGGACCGGCTCGACCGCGAGCTCATCGGCAACGTCTCGCTCAAGGTCGTCGACATCGGGCGTCCGGATGCGTGGGAGGTTCAGGGCCGCGGCGAGCTCGCACTCGCGATCCTCGTCGAGAACATGCGCCGCGAGGGCTTCGAGCTCACGGTCGGCAAGCCCCAGGTCGTGACGCGCAAGGGCCCGAACGGTCAAGTGCAGGAGCCGTTCGAGCACCTCACGATCGACGCGCCCGAGGAGCACCTCGGTGCGATCACGCAGCTCATGGCGGCGCGCAAGGGTCGCATGGAGACGATGGTCAACCACGGCACCGGGTGGGTGCGCATGGAGTTCATCGTGCCCTCGCGCGGTCTCATCGGCTTCCGCACCGAGTTCCTGTCGGTGACGCGCGGCACGGGCATCGCGAACGCGATCTCGGCCGGTTACGACGACTGGGCGGGCCACATCGTCGCGCGTGCGACGGGCTCGATCGTCGCCGATCGCGCCGGAGTCGCGACTCCGTTCGCGATGATGGCCCTCCAGGAGCGCATGAGCTTCTTCATCCAGCCCACCGACGAGGTGTACGAGGGCATGGTGGTCGGCGAGAACACGCGCTCCGAAGACATGGACGTGAACATCACGAAGGAGAAGAAGCTCACCAACATGCGGTCCTCGACCGCGGATGAGCTCGAGAGGCTGACGCCCCCGCGGCAGCTCTCGCTTGAGGAGTGCCTCGAGTTCGCGCGCGAGGACGAGTGCGTCGAGGTCACGCCCGAGGTGGTGCGCATCCGCAAGGTGATCCTCGACCAGACCGAGCGCGCTCGTGCCGCGAGCCGCCTCAAGCGACAGGACGCCGCCGCGAGCGCCTGAGCCGGCGACCGGTCCACCGGTGATCGATCGGCCCGCGACGACACGTCGGGGGTGGTCGGTACCATCGAGCGAGTGAGCTCAGCGCCCGACTTCGATGATGCGGATGCCGCCACCGAGGCCCGCAACGCATGGCGTCAGGCCCTCGGCGTCGCGATCGCCACGAGTGCGTACGGCATCTCGTTCGGCGCGCTCGCCGTGGCATCCGGCCTCGACGTGTGGCAGACATGCGTGCTGAGCCTGCTCATGTTCACGGGCGGCTCGCAGTTCGCCTTCGCGGGCGTCATCGGGGGCGGGGGAGTCGCCGCCGCACCCGCGGCGATCGCGTCAGCGTCGCTCCTCGGCATCCGCAACATCGCGTACGGCATGCGCATGTCGCCGGTGATCGGCCCCGGCTTCTGGCGCCGCGCGGCCGCGGCGCAGTTCACGATCGACGAGTCGACCGCGGTGTCGCTCGCGCAGCGCACGCAGCGCGCGCGCCTCGTGGGCTTCTGGGTCACCGGCATCGGCATCTACATCGGGTGGAACCTCTCCACGCTCGCCGGCGCCCTCCTCGGCGATGTGCTCGGCGATCCGCGCGCGTACGGACTCGACGCCGCCGCCGCCGCGGCGTTCCTCGCGCTGCTGTGGCCGCGTCTGCGCCGGTTGCAGCCGATCGCGGTCGGGGCGGCGGCGGCAGTCGTCGCGGCGATCCTGACGCCCGTGCTGATGCCCGGTCTCCCGGTGCTCGTCGCGGCCGTCGTCGCGATCGTGGTCGGGTGGTTCAACTGGCTCGGGCCCGACGACTCGGCGCCCGAAGAGCCCGCCGATGTCGCCGAGCGGGAGGGACTGCCGTGACCCTGTGGACTGCGACGCTCGTCGCGGCGATCATCTGCGTCGCACTCAAGACGCTCGGCTACCTCGTGCCCCCACGCGTGCTCGAGGCGCCGCGCCCCTCACGCATCTCGGACCTGCTCACCGTGGCCCTGCTCGCGGCGCTCGTCGCGGTGCAGACGCTGGGCTCCGGGCAGGCCATCGTGGTCGATGCGCGGGTGCCGGCCGTCCTCGTGGCGGCCGGGCTCCTGCTGCTGCGTGCGCCCTTCCTCGTCGTGGTCGCCGCCGCCGCGCTCGTCGCCGCCCTCTTGCGGCTGTGGGGCTGGGCGGCCTGACAGGAGGGCCGTACTCGGGGATCTAGACTTGCCCGGTGATGTTCTCGTGGTCCCGTGTCGGCACGTGGATCGTCGCGTTCGTCGTCGGTGCCGTCTACGGGGTCGCCGGCACCATCGCGCACGCGTACACGCTCGCGTGGTTCCCGCTGGGCCTGCTCCTCGCGCTCGTCGGCTCCGCGGCGCTCCTCGCGGCCGTGCGGCTCCTCACGTCCGACCGGTGGGCGGCCCTCGGCACGGGCCTCGGCCTCATGGTCGCGACGCTCGTGTTCTCGGGCGCCGGACCGGGCGGATCCGTCGTCGTCCCGCAGACGGGCCTGGGCATCGTGTGGACGATCGCCGTTCCGCTGCTCGTGGCCGTGGTCGTCGCGTGGCCCGAGCGCCTGCCGCGTATGACGACGACAGCCGCCGAGCACGCGACCGAAGAGCCGGATGCCGCAACCGGCGCGCACACGGCGGGCGAGGCATCCGCACCCGACCGCTCGGCCTAGACTGGTTGCCGTGACTTACGTGATCGCCCTCCCGTGCGTGGACGTCAAGGACCGCGCCTGCATCGACGAATGTCCGGTCGACTGCATCTACGAGGGTGAACGCAGCCTCTATATCCACCCCGACGAGTGCGTCGACTGCGGCGCGTGCGAGCCGGTGTGCCCCGTCGAGGCGATCTACTACGAAGACGACCTGCCCGACGAGTGGCAGGACTACTACAAGGCGAACGTCGAGTTCTTCGACGACATCGGGTCTCCGGGCGGCGCCGCCAAGGTGGGCGTGATCCACAAGGACCACCCGATCATCGCCGCCCTTCCGCCGCAGGCTCCCTGATGGGGGTCGGCGACCTCGCGGACTACCCGTGGGACGCGGTCGCGCCGTATGCCGCGCGCGCCCGCGCGCACCCCGACGGGATCGTCGACCTGTCGGTCGGCTCGCCCGTCGACCCCACGCCGCCGGTCATCGCGGACGCGCTCGCGCACGCGACCGACGCGCACGCCTATCCCCAGACCATCGGCACCCCGGCGCTGCGGGAGGCGATCGTCGACTGGTACGCGCGCCGCCGCGGAGTTCCGGCGCTCGGCACCCAGAATGTGCTGCCGACGATCGGGTCGAAGGAGCTCGTGGCGCTGCTGCCGCTCCTGCTCGGCCTCGGACCCGGTGACGTCGTCGCGCATCCGCGCGCGGCCTATCCGACGTATGAAGTCGGGGCCAAGCTCGTCGGTGCGACGCCCGTCGCCGCCGACGACCCGGCCGAGTGGCCAGCCGGCACCAAGCTCGTGTGGATCAACTCGCCGGGCAACCCCGACGGGCGCGTCCTCGACGCGGCGGCGCTGCGGACGGCGGCCGAGCGGGCCCGCGAGGTGGGCGCCGTGCTGGCCTCCGACGAGTGCTACGCCGAGCTCGGCTGGGACGCGCCGTGGGACGCCGAGCCGATCCCGTCGGTGCTCGATCCCCGCGTCTCGGCGGGGGAGCTTCGCGGCCTGCTGTCGGTCTACTCGCTCAGCAAGCAGTCGAACCTCGCCGGCTATCGCGCGGCCTTCGTCGCAGGGGACCCCGACCTCGTCGCGCGACTGCTGACGGCACGAAAGCATCTCGGGCTCATGCTGCCCGCTCCGGTGCAGGCGGCGATGGCCGCGGCGCTCGCCGACGACGCCCACGTCGAGGCGCAGAAGGCGCTCTACCGTCGCAGGCGCGACGTGCTCAAGCCCGCGATCGAGACGGCGGGCTTCCGCATCGATCGCAGCGAGGCGGGGCTCTATCTGTGGGCGACCGAGGGCCGCGACGCGTGGGAGAGCCTCGGAAGGCTCGCCGACCTGGGGATCCTCGCCGGCCCCGGCCACTTCTACGGGACGCACTTCCCCGAGCACGTACGCTTCTCGCTGACCGCGACCGACGAGCGCATCGACGCGGCGGCAGCGCGTCTGCGGCACGCGTGACGGGGCATGTTCGTCGGATTCCTCCATTGAACGGGCGAAGGCGTTGGCCGTGTCCGCACTACGCCCGACGGCCAGATAGGCTGTAGAGGCGCGGCCGCGGGCCATCAGCTCGCGCCGTACGGTTCGCGGAACCCCGCCTCCCGGCGCGACCCGCACCGACCCCGGTCCGATCACACTACGCGAGGAGGCTCCGTGAGCGACGCGGTCACCCAGCCGGAGAAGGCGACTCTCACGATCGGTGAACGAACGGCAGAGTTCCCGGTGCTGCACGGCACCGACGGCGTGCCGAGCGTCGACATCTCGACCTTCACACGGCAGACCGGCCACACGGCGCTCGACTACGGGTTCGTCAACACCGCCGCGACGACGTCGGCCATCACCTACATCGACGGCGACAAGGGCATCCTGCGATATCGCGGCTACCCGATCGAGCAGCTCGCGCAGAACAGCACGTACCTCGAGGTCGCGTGGCTGCTCCTCTACGGCGAGCTTCCGACCCCCGACCAGCTCGCCGACTTCGACGACCGCATCCGGCACCACACACTGCTGCACGAAGACCTCAAGCGCTTCTTCTCAGCGCTGCCGCACACGGCGCATCCGATGTCGGTCCTGTCTTCGGCTGTGTCGGCGCTGTCGACCTACTACGAGCACGAGTCCGACCCGGGCAACCCCGAGCATGTCGAGCTCAACACGATCCGCATGCTCGCGAAGCTTCCGGTGATCGCGGCCTACGCGCACAAGAAGAGCGTCGGTCAGGCGTTCCTGTACCCCGACAACTCGCTCGGCTTCGTCGACAACTTCCTCAAGCTCAACTTCGGCGTGCTCAGCGAGCCGTATGAGGTGAACCCTGTCATGTCGCGTGCGCTCGAGCGGCTCCTCATCCTCCACGAGGACCACGAGCAGAACGCGTCGACGTCGACCGTGCGCCTCGTCGGCTCGACCGGTGCGAACCAGTTCTCGTCGATCTCCGCCGGCATCAACGCCCTGTACGGTCCGCTCCACGGCGGTGCGAACGAAGCCGTGCTCGCCATGCTCGCGCGCATCCGCGACTCGGGCGAGTCCGTGCAGCGCTTCGTCGAGCGCGTCAAGAACAAGGAGGACGGCGTCAAGCTCATGGGCTTCGGCCACCGGGTGTACAAGAACTACGACCCGCGCGCGAAGCTCGTGAAGGAGTCGGCTGACGAGGTGCTGCGCGAGCTCGGCGTGCACGACCCTCTGCTCGATCTCGCCAAGGAGCTCGAAGAGATCGCCCTCGAAGACGACTATTTCAAGGAGCGGCGGCTCTATCCGAACGTCGACTTCTACACGGGTGTCATCTACAAGGCGATGGGCTTCCCGACCCGCATGTTCACGGTGCTCTTCGCGATCGGTCGTCTTCCCGGATGGCTCGCCCAGTGGCGCGAAGCGGTCAACGACCCGCACACGAAGATCGGCCGTCCGCAGCAGCTCTACATCGGGTCGCCCGAGCGGAACTACCCGGGCACGGCGTGACGGCGTGAAACGAGAGGGGGCGGATGCCGCGCGGCATCCGCCCCCTCTCGTTCGCCCGGCGCTGTCGCGTCAGGCGTGCAGCGCCTCGTTGAGCGTCACGCCGATGCCTTCGCGCCGCACGGCCTCGACGGCACCCGTGAGCGAGTTGCGGCGGAACAGCAGACCGTCGCGCCCCGACAGCTCGACGGCCTTCACCGACGGCAGGGCACCGTCGGCGGTGCGAGGCTCGTCGGGGAGGACGACCTTCGTGCCCGCCGTCACGTAGAGACCCGCCTCGACGACGCAGTCGTCGCCGAGCGAGATTCCGATGCCGGCGTTGGCGCCGAGGAGCGTGCGTGCGCCGACCGAGATCCTGTGGGTGCCGCCTCCCGACAGCGTGCCCATGATGGACGCGCCGCCGCCGATGTCGCTTCCGTCGCCGATGACGACGCCCTGCGAGATGCGTCCTTCGACCATGGAGGCGCCGAGCGTGCCGGCGTTGAAGTTGACGAATCCCTCGTGCATGACGGTCGTGCCGGGGGACAGATACGCGCCGAGGCGCACGCGCGAGGCGTCCGCGATCCGCACCCCCGCCGGGGTCAGGTAGTCGAGCAGTCGCGGGAACTTGTCGAGCCCCTGCACCTGGATGCCGTCGCGCTGCAGGAACGGCCGCAGGCGCGCGGCGTCGTCGGGGTGCATGGGCCCCGCGTTCGTCCACGCCACGGTCGGCAGGTGGCCGAAGACCCCGTCGAGGTTGACCTCGTTCGGCCGGATGAGCCGGTGCGACAGCGCGTGCAGGCGCAGGTACGCGTCGGGCGTCGAGGAGGGCGCCTCGTCGAGGTCGACCTCGACGGTGACAATGTCGACCGTGACCCCGCGTCGCGGGTCGGGCACGGCGTGGCGCTCGAGGTCCTCGGGCGGCATCGCGGGGTCGTAGCCGAGCGGAAGACGGCCGATCTTGGGCTCGGGATACCACGTGTCGAGCGTCGTCCCGTTCTCGGAGATCGTCGCGAGTCCGATTCCCCACACCCACCGCGAATCAGTCATGCCATCAACGGTAGCGCGGTACGCCGCAGGCGCCGGTTTCGGGTGACGCCGGGCGGATCGCACGGACGGATCGAGGCGCATCCGATCGATAGACTCGACGGATGCCGGTGCTCGACCTCTCCGTGTCCTCTGTCGACCTCACCCGCACGATCTGCGACATCCCGAGCGTCTCGGGGGACGAGAAGGTCCTCGCCGACGCGATCGACCACGCCGTACGGGCGCTCCCGCATCTCGACGTGTATCGCGACGGAGACACGATCGTCGCGCGCACGAACCTCGGCCGTGCGCAGCGCGTCGTGATCGCAGGGCACATCGACACCGTGCCCGTCAACCACAACCTGCCCACGCGCGAGCTCGAAGAAGAGGGCGAGCGGATGCTGTGGGGCCGCGGCACCGTCGACATGAAGGCGGGCGTCGCGGTACAGCTCAAGCTCGCCGCCGAGCTCGTCTCGCCGCGGGTCGACATCACGTGGATGTGGTACGACCACGAGGAGGTCGATGCCGACCTCAACGGGCTCACGCGACTCTCCCGCACGCGTCCCGACCTGTTCGCGGGCGACTTCGCGATCCTCGGCGAACCCAGCAACGGGCAGGTCGAGGGGGGCTGCAACGGCAACCTCCGCGCGGTGGTGCGCACGCATGGGGTCCGCGCGCACAGTGCCCGCGCGTGGATGGGCGAGAACGCGATCCATCGTGCCGCGCCGGTCCTCGGCCGCCTGGCCGACCATCGGCCGCAGGAGGTGCCGGTCGACGGGCTCGTGTATCGCGAGGGACTCAACGCCGTGCGCATCCGCGGCGGCATCGCGGGAAACGTCATCCCCGATCTGTGCGAGGTCGAGATCAACTACCGCTTCGCGCCCAGCCGCACGCCCGACGAGGCGGTCGCGCACGTGCGCGAGGTCATGGACGGCTTCGAGGTCGAGGTCGTCGACCTCGCGCCCGGTGCGCGTCCCGGCCTCGACGCGCCGCTCGCGCAGGAGTTCGTGGCCGCGGTCGGCGCCGAGCCGCGCCCCAAGTACGGCTGGACGGACGTCGCGCGGTTCTCGGCGCTCGGGGTGCCCGCCGTCAACTACGGGCCGGGCGATGCGAGCCTCGCGCACCACGACGAGGAGCGCGTGCCGCTCGCGCAGATCGAGGACGTCGAGCGCGGTCTGCGGGCGTGGCTGAGCTGAGCGCCGCGCGCCGCGCGGGGGACGCGCTGCGCAGAGGGTGGACCGCGCTGCCCGTGTCGGTGCGCGTGCTCATCGTGTACGTGCTGGCTCGCGTGGTCACGACGCTGTTCTTCGCGGCGGCGGATGCGGCATCCGGCCCCTCCTCGCGTTTCGGAGTGAACCCGGGCATCGCGGGTCTCGCGACGGGCTGGGACGGGCAGTGGTATTGGTACACCGCGCTCAACGGGTACCCGTCCGAGCTGCCGCGCACGGACGACGGGCTCGTCGCCGAGAACCCGTGGGCGTTCATGCCCGTCTACGCGTATCTGTCGCACGTGATCGGCTTCGCGTTCGGCTCGTGGCCCGCGGGGGCGATCGCGGTGTCGCTCACGGCCGGCTACCTCGCGTGCCTGGTGCTGTACCGGATGCTGCGCCTGCGCGGCGACGACGCGATGGCGATGTGGGCCGTCGTGTTCTTCGCCGCGGGGCCACTCGCCGCCCTGTTCCAGGTCGCGTACGCCGAGTCGCTGTTCCTGCTGTTCCTCTTCCTGGCCCTGTGGCTCGTGATGCGGCGCAGGTTCGCCTGGCTCTACGTGCTCGTGCCGATCATGGGGTTCACGCGGCCGGGCGTGCTGGCCTTCTCGCTCTTCCTCGCGCTGTACGGCATCGCGCGGTGGTTCGCGCGCAAGCGGCATCCGCTGCCGGTCCGCGAGATCATGCACATCGTCGCGCTCGGCCTGCTCGCGGCGGTCGTCGGCTTCTCGTGGCAGGTGATCGCGGCGGTCGTCACGGGCGACCCGATGGCGTATCTGGCGACCGAGCTCGCATGGCGCCGCAACTGGCTGCCGGGGTGGGACGGCGCGTTCGTGCCGTTCGACGGCTTCGTGCTCGGCGCGGACTTCTGGTTCAGTACGTGGGGCCTTCCGGGGTGGGTCGGTGTCGTCGCGCTCGTGGTCATCGTCGCAGGCGTCGCCGCCGTGCTGCTCTTCGAGCCGCACGTGAAGCGGCTGGGGGTGGAACTGCGCCTGTGGACGGCGAGCTACCTCGTGTACCTGCTTGCGGTGTTCTTCCCGCAGTCGAGCCTCTTCCGCCTGCTCGTGCCGCTGTCGCCGCTGTGGGGCGCCGTCGCGATGCCCCGATCGCCGTGGTGGCGGTCCGGCGTGCTCGCCGTGTGCCTGCTCGCGCAGTGGTGGTGGATCTACAACATGTACGCCCTCGGGAATACGTACTGGCAGATCCCGTGAGGCCGGAACGTTTTCCACAGGGTGCCACGCTTTCTCCCCGTGTTGTTCCGGCAGGATAAACTTGGGAGGCAGACCTACGACGAAAGGGAGCCACCATGGCAGCGATGAAGCCGAGAACCGGAGACGGGCCGATGGAGGCCGTTAAGGAGGGGCGCCTCATCATCGTCCGTGTTCCGCTCGAGGGCGGTGGGCGCCTCGTCGTCTCGGTGAACGACGCCGAGGCCAAGGAGCTCTACGACGTGCTGGGCGGTGTCGTCAACGCCGCGTGAGTGGCGACTTTCGGAACGGCCGGTCCTGAGGGACCGGCCGTTCCGTCGTTTCGGGGCGCGATCCGCGCGGTCACTCCGATGGGCGCGTCGTGAGCTGCAGCAGCCCCTCACCGACGATCGAGAGCGCGCCGATGACGGCGGGTGAGGCCTGCGTCTCCTGGATGAGCGAGCGGTAGGCGCTGGTCACCGGATCGCGGCGCACGGGGTCGGCAACGGCGCCGCCCGCGAGCACGCGGGGCACGAGGACCGTGCCGCCCGCGCGCACGAGCCGCAGCCCGTGCTCGACGTACTCGATGACGCCCTCGGGGTCGGCGTCGACGAGCACGATGTCGTACGACGCCTCATTCATGCGCGGGAGCACCTCCGACGCGCGCCCCGTGATGAATCGGGCCCGCGCGGGCGGGATCTTCGCGTCGGCGAACGCCTTGCGCGCGGCGCCGAGGTGCTCGGGCTCCTTGTCGATGGTCGTGAGCGTCGCGCGCGGCGAGCCGTGGAGCAGCCACAGCCCCGAGACACCCGCTCCCGTGCCGATCTCCACGATGTTGAGCGCCTGGGACGCCGCTGCGATGACGGCGCATTGCGCGCCGACGGCGGGGCTCACCGGCTCCGCGCCGAGCTCGAGTGCGTGGGCTCGCGCGCGCACGATGTGGTCGGGCTCGACGGTCGCCTCGTCGGCGAAGCGGTTGTTCGCGTGCTGATCGGCCATGGTCCTCCTCTTTCGACAGCCTACGGCCCGGAATCACGCCGCCCGCATAGGCACACGGCGGTAACCTGTGTGCATGTTCTTCGGCCTCACGATCGAGAAGCTCCTGCTGATCGGCGTGATAGCCGCCTTCGTGGTCGGTCCCGAGCGGCTGCCGCGCTATGCAGAGGCACTCGCACGCGCGACGCGGCGCGTGCGCGACTACCTGCAGAACGCCAAGACGCGTGTCAAAGACGAGATGGGCGAGGACTTCGACGACATCGACTGGCGCACGCTCGATCCGCGCCAGTACGACCCGAGGCGCATCATCCGGGAGGCGCTGCTCGACGACCCGCCCATCGCCACCGTGAAGGCCGCCGGCACGGCCGCTGCGGTCACCTCGCCCCTCGCGCCGCCCGAGCCTCCGCGGCGCCTGGGCGCGGGGGAGACGCCTCCCTTCGACGCCGAGGCGACCTGACGTCCTGCGCCGGGAGGCGTGCGGGTCACGACGGCCGCAGCGGGAGGGACCGGCCGGCGAGCCCGCGCGGGCCGGAGAGCCTCTCGGCGAGACGCGTGATCGCCACGGCCGCCGGGTCGGCCGGGTGCGCGACCACGACCGGCGTCCCCGCGTCGCCGTCCGTGCGAAGCTCGGGGCTGAGCGGAATCGACGCGAGGACGGGCACCTCGTCCTCGTCGCGTGACAGCGCGGCCGCGACCTCCGCGCCGCCCCCGGACCCGAAGAGGTCGACGGTCGTTCCGTCGGGGAGCGTGAGGCCCGCCATGTTCTCGACGACACCGACGACCCGCTGGCCGGTCTGTCGCGCGACGAGGCCGCTGCGGATGGCGACATCGGATGCCGCGGCCTGCGGCGTCGTGACGACCACGACGTCGGCGTGGGGCAGGAGCTGACCGACCGAGATCGCGACGTCGCCCGTGCCGGGCGGCATGTCCAGCAGCAGCACGTCGAGGTCGCCGAAGTACACGTCGGTGAGGAACTGCTGCACCGTCCGGTGCAGCATCGGACCGCGCCACGCGACCGCACCGAGCGGCTCGTCGGAGCGGCCGCGGCGCAGGAACATGCCGATCGAGATCGTCTTCACGCCGTACGCGACGGGCGGGAGCATGAGGTCGTCGAGGCGCGTCGGCTGCGGCGGCAGGCCGTCTGCGTCGAGCAGGCCGAGCAGGCCCGGAATCGAGAACCCGTGCACGTCCGCGTCGACGAGCCCCACGGCCAGACCGCGTGCGGCGAGTGCGACCGCGAGATTCGCGGTCACCGTCGACTTGCCGACGCCGCCCTTGCCGCTCGTGACGGCGATCACGCGCGTGAGCGACTCCGGTCCGAACGGCATCTGCCGTGCGGGCCGCCCCGCGCGCAGCTTCTCGGTGAGCTCGGCGCGCTCGGCGGGCGTCATGACACCGACCGCGACCTCGACGGCGTCGATGCCGGGCACCGAGGCGGCGGCCGCGCGTACGTCCTTCTCGATGCGGGTGGCGGCGGGGCATCCGACGATCGTCAGGACGATGCCGACCTTCGCCGTCCCGCCCTCGACGACGATGTCGCGCACCATGCCGAGGTCGGCGATCGGCCTTCGCAGCTCGGGATCGCTCACGGCGCCGACTGCTGCGCGCACGCGGGCGGCGAGCTCGTCGTTCACGTCGATCGACCGGCGTCGCCGGCCTCGGCGCTCGGCTGGAGCTGCTCGAGCAGCGCCTTGAGCTCGGCGCGCAGCACGTCTCGCGTGATGACCTCGTCGCTCACCTCGGTGAGAGCCATGCGCAGCGCGACGATCTCACGCGCGAGGTACTCGGTGTCGGCGAGATTGCGCTCGGCACGCTGCCGGTCCTGCTCGATCTGCACGCGGTCGCGGTCGTCCTGGCGATACTGGGCGAGCAGGATGAGGGGCGCCGCGTACGACGCCTGCAGCGACAGCATGAGCGTGAGCGCGGTGAACCCGAACTCGGCCGAGTCGAAGCGGAGATTCGGCGGGGCGAGCGTGTTCCACGCGATCCAGCTCGCGCAGAAGACGGTGAGCCCGAGCAGGAACGCGGGCGTTCCCATGTTGCGCGCGATCCACTCCGTGAAGCGGCCGAAGCGGTCGCGCGAGGGCTGCGCGATGCGCGGCCCCAGGACGCCGGACCGCCCGAGAGGGGCATCCAGCGCTGCACGGCGGGTCGGACGGGCCATCAGCGCCTCCTCGGGATGCTCGCGGTGGTCGTGGGGACTTCGTTCTTCTCCTGCGGCCGTTCGTCTTCGGCGTCATGGGATCGCCAGTCGTCGGGCAGCAGGTAGTCGAGCACGTCGTCGACGCTGACCGCGCCGACGAGGCGGTGCGCCTGGTCGACGACGGGCAGCGACACGAGGTTGTAGCTTGCGAGGAGGCGAGCGACCTCGGTCGCCGACGCGGTCGCCGGCACCGGCTCGAGCGTGTCGTCGATGATGGTGCCGAGGCGCTCGTGGGGCGGATAGCGCAGCATCCGCTGGAAGTGGACGGTGCCCAGCAGCCGGCCGGTCGGCGTCTCGTACGGCGGGAGCGTCACGAACACCGCTGCCGCGAGGGCCGGGTGCAGCTCATGACGGCGGATGAGTGCGAGCGCCTCGGCGACGGTCGCGTCGGCCGACAGCACGATCGGCTCGCTCGTCATGAGACCGCCCGCCGTGTCGGGGCCGTACTTCAGGAGGGCGCGCACATCCTCGGCCTCTTCGGGCTCCATGAGGTCGAGCAGCTCCTCGGAGCGCTCCTCCGACAGCTGGCCCAGCAGGTCGGCTGCATCGTCGGGCTCCATCGCGTCCAGGATGTCGGCCGCGCGCTCGTCGCCGAGTGCCTCGAGGATATGCACCTGTTCCTCTTCGGGCATCTCTTCGAGCGCGTCGGCGAGACGGTCGTCGGGGAGCTCTTCGGCGACCTCGATGAGGCGATCTTCGGGCAGGTCGAGCAGCGTGTTGGCGAGGTCTGCCGGCTTGAGGTCGGAGTAGGTCGCGATGAGCTGCTCGGCCGACTGGGCCTCGCCCGGAGTCTGCTGCTCGCGCACCTCGGACCAGTGGGCGAACGTCGTGGGGCCCTTCGCGAACGGCGACGCACTCGTCTTGGGCAGGCGCAGGAAGAGCTGACCGACGTCCCACTCGCCTGCGCGGTTGCGTTCGATCGCGACGTCCTCGATGATCGCCGAACCCGAACCGTCCTTGAAGTAGACGCGACGCCCGAGGAGCTCGGCCATGACCCGCACCTCGCCGCCGCGCTGTTGGAAACGGCGCACGTTGATGAGCCCCGTCGCGATGACCTGGCCGGTCGCGATCGAGGTCACGCGCCCGATCGACATGAACACGTGTCTGCGCCCGGGGATCTCGACCACGAGCCCCACGACGCGCGGCGGATCGTCCTTGCGGTAGATCACGACGACGTCCCGCACCTTGCCGAGCCGGTCGCCGGCGGGGTCGAAGACCGAGCACCCGGACAGGCGCGCGACGAATACCCTCTGCGTGCTCACCCGTCCAGCGTAGTCCGGGGTCCATGGGAGGATGAGGACATGAGCATGATGGGCGGTCGGTTTCCGCAGGGCCCTGAAGACACGGGTCAGACCGTGGCGAGCTTCCCCACCTACGAAGCGGCGCAGAAGGCCGTCTCGACGCTCATCGCCGCCGAGATCCCCGCGCGCGACATCTCGATCGTGGGCCACGACCTGCGCTCCGTGGAGCGCGTCACCGGCCGCCTCGGCTACGCGGCCGCGGCGCGCTCGGGAGCGATCAACGGCCTGCTGCTCGGCCTCCTGTTCGCGGCCATCTTCGTGCTCGGGTCGCCGACCGTGCCGATCCAGGCGTTCGTCGGCGTGCTGTTCGTGGGCATCGCGATCGGCATGCTCCTGAGCCTCGTGACGTACTCGTTCGTGCGCCGTCGCCGCGACTACGCGTCGGTCATGCAGGTCATCGCCGAGCATTACGAAGTGCACGTCGCCGCGTCGAGCATCCATCGCGCACGACAGGTGCTCGGCCTCACCGAGACCGCGGCTCCGCCGGTCGCACCCGAGACCGATGAGCCGCCGCAGTACGGGCTGCGGGTCACGCCTGCCGCCGAGCCGCCGCAGTACGGCCAGCGCATCGTCGAAGGCGACACGGCCGACGCCGAGGAGGGCGAGGCGGATGCCGCATCGGCCGCATCCGACGAAGCGCCTGCGGGCGACGACGGCGACGCGCCGAAGGCATGACGGTGCTCGTCCCGGTGACGCTCCCAGCGGGCGTCGTCGCGGTGTCGTGCGACCTCGAGCTGCCCGACGGGCAGCCGTGGGCCGCGGTCGCGATCGCCCACGGCGCGGGCGCGGGGTTCCGGCATCCGTTCCTCGTCGGCTTCGCACGCGCCCTGCGCGACGAGGGGGTCGCGACGCTGAGGTTCAACTTCCCCTACGTCGAGTCGGGGCGACGGATGCCCGGACCCCCCGCCCACGCGATCGCGACGTGGTCGGCGGTCGAGACCGCAGCGCGCGACGCGCTTCCGGAAATCCCCTTCGTCTCCGCCGGCAAGTCGTACGGCGGGCGCATGGCGTCGATGGCCGCGGCCGAGGGCGCGATCGCGCCGGCGGCACTCGTGTACCTCGGGTATCCGCTGCATCCGCCGGGGCGGCCGGAGAAAGACCGCTCGGCTCACCTGCCGCAGATCGCCGCGCCGCAGCTGTTCGTCGAGGGCACGACCGACCCGTTCGTCGTGCCGCACGAGGGACTGGAGGCGGCGGTCGCCTCGTGCCAGGACGCGACGCTCGAGTGGATCGACGGCGGCGGCCACTCGTTCGAGGTCAAGGGCGCGAAGCGGCCCCCCGACGAGATCGGTGCGGGGCTCGCGCCGCTCGTCGCGGCGTTCGTGCGGCGCGTCGCCGCCCGGTAGCGCTCAGCGTCCCGCCGCGTACCCCTGCATGCCGCGCGGGTTCGCGGCCGCCCACAGCAGGCCGGTCGCGGCATCCGTCCCCACCGCTGACACGCGGCCGAGCGTCCAGTCGCCCACGCGGGTGACGACGTGCCCGCGCCGTTCGAGTCCCTCGATCACTGCGGCGCCGAGGCGGTCCTCGACGACGGCGCCGGCCGGAGTCCACGTGCGCGGCCAGAACGACTCGGGCAGCGCGGTCGTGTGCAGCGCGGGCGCGTCGATCGCCTCTTGCGCGCGGTAGCCGCCGACGAGCATGCGCAGCAGCACGAGAAGCTGCCACTGGTCCTGCTGGTCGCCGCCGGGCGAGCCGATCGCGAACCACGGCGCACCGTCGCGCAGCACGAGCGTCGGCGTGAGAGTCGTACGCGGGCGCTTGCCGGGGACGAGCGAGGACGGATGCCCGGGCTCCAGCCACGTCATCTGCAGTCGCGTGCCCAGGCAGAAGCCGAGCGCGGGGATCGTCGGCGACGATTGCAGCCAGCCGCCCGACGGCGTCGCCGACACGATGTTGCCCCAGCGGTCGACGACGTCGATGTGGCAGGTGTCGCCGCGCGTGCGGCCGTTCGCCTGGACGGTCGGCTCGCCCGTGCCCGCCGCGACGGCGAATGCGTCCTTCGTGCGCAGCGGTGGCCGGAAGCCGTCGTGCCCGCCGAGGGCACCGGGCCGGTGCTCCGCCGACGCGTCGTCTCGGATGAGTGCTCGGCGTTCAGCGGCGTAATCCTCCGACAGGAGCGTCGCAAGGTCGACGTCGGCGTCGCCGTACCACGCGTCGCGGTCGGCGTACGCGAGCTTCTGGGCCTCGAGGATCGTGTGCGCGCCGACCTCCTGCGACGGGTCGAGGCGGTCGTCGTCGAGCGGTTCGAGCATCCGCAGCGTCTGCAGCAGGGCCGGCCCCTGGCTCCACGCGCCGGCTTTCGCGATCGTCGCGCCGCGGAACTCGGCGGTCACAGCGGGCTCGTACGACGCATCGAACGCGGCGAAGTCGTCGGGTGTGATGACCGCCGCGTGCTCACCGCCTTCCGAGTGGCGGTGCGGAGTCGACAGGAAGGCGGATGCCTCGTGCGCCACGATCCCGGTCTTCCACTCGGTGCGCGCGGCGTCGATGCGGGCGGCGCGGCCGACGGGTCCGTCGTCGCGCACCGTGCACGATGCGTGGCACAGCGCGTCGAGCACGTCGGCATATGCCGGGTTGCGCACGACCGAGCCCGGCGCGGGCGGCTCACCGTTCGGCATCCACAGCGCCGCCGAGGTCGGCCAGTGCCTCGTGAACAGCTCGGCGAGCTGGGCGATCGCAGCCGCGGCCTGCGGAAGGAGCGGCACGCCGTTCCGTGCGTATCCGATCGCGAACGACAGCACATCGGCGAGTTCCCACGTGCCGTGGTCGCGCAGGAGCAGGAGCCATGCGTCGACGGCGCCCGGGACGGCCGCGGCGAGCCCGCCCGCGCCGGGCACGAGGTCGAGGCCTTCCGAGCGGTAATGCTCGATCGTCGCGCCTGCGGGCGCCGGCCCCTGACCCATGAGCACGGTCGGCGTCGGGTCTTCGGCGGTCGCGAAGATCCCGACGAGATCGCCGCCGGGCCCGTTGAGGTGCGGCTCGACGACGTGCAGCACGAACGCACCCGCGACCGCCGCGTCGAACGCGTTGCCCCCGCGCTCGAGCACCGACTGCGCGGCCGCCGTCGCGATCCAATGGGTCGAAGCCGCCATGCCGAACGTGCCCGACAGCGTCGGCCGCGTCGTGAACGACGGGGGAGCGGTGTAGGTCACGGCCGTGAGTCTCGCCGGACTCGGTCAGCGACCGGTCGACAGTCGCGCGACCCACTCCTCGACCTCGTCGGCCGTGCGCGGGATCGCGGAGGACAGGTTCACGGGGCCGTCCTCGGTGATGAGGATGTCGTCCTCGATCCGCACCCCGATGCCGCGGTACTCCTCGGGCACCGTGAGGTCGTCGATCTGGAAGTACAGGCCGGGCTCGATCGTGAACACCATTCCCGGCTCGAGCACGCCGTCGTAGTACATCTCACGCCGCGCCTGTGCGCAGTCGTGCACGTCGATGCCGAGGTGGTGGCTCGTGCCGTGCACCATGTAGCGCCGGTGCTGGCCGCCCTTGTCGGCGTCGAGCGCCTCCTCGGCGGTCACGGGGAGGAGCCCCCACTCGGCGACGCGACGCGCGATCACGCCCATCGCGGTCTCGTGCACCGTGCGGAAGGTCACTCCCGGGCGCGCAGCCGCGAACGCGGCATCCGCCGCCTCTCGCACCGTCTCGTACACCTTGCGCTGGATGTCGGTGAAGCGTCCGCTCACCGGGATCGTGCGCGTGATGTCGGCCGTGTAGAGGCTGTCCACCTCGACGCCGGCGTCGATGAGGATGAGGTCGCCCGGCACGACGGCGCCGTCGTTGCGGGTCCAGTGCAGGTAGCACGCGTGCGGACCCGATGCCGCGATCGTGTCGTAGCCCTCCCAGTTGCCCTCGCTGCGCGCGCGCAGGTGGAACACGCCCTCGACGACGCGCTCGCCGCGCGGGTGCTCGACGATGCGGGGCAGGTTCGCGACGATGTCGTCGAAGCCGCGCGCCGTGACGTCGACCGCGAGGCGCATCTGCTCGATCTCGTACTCGTCCTTGACGAGGCGCAGCTCCGACACGAAGCGCGTGAGCTCCTCGTCCTCCTCGAGCACGACATCGGCGTCGCTCGACTCGAAGTCGTCGACGTGGGCGGTCGCGATGCCGAGGTCGGATGCGACGCCCGCCAGCGCGGGGCGAGGGCCGATCCAGAACTCGCCGATCGAGGCATCCGAATAGAACTCGGCCGTCGTGCGGTCGGCGCGCTCGCGGAAGTAGAGCGTGGCGTCGTGGCCGCCTTCGTCGCGCGGGTCGAACACGAGCACCGAGCCCGGCTCGGCATCGGAGCCCCAGCCGGTGAGGTGCGTGAACGCCGAGTGCGCGCGGAACGGATAGTCGGTGTCGTTGCTGCGCTGCTTGAGATCGCCCGCCGGGATGACGAGGCGCTTGCCCGGGAACGCCGCGGACACCGCGTCGCGACGCCTCGCCGCGTAGGGCGCCTGCTCGCGCTGCGGCGGCAGCGATTCGGGTCGGTCGGCCCATCCGGTCGAGATCGTGTCGAGGAACCCGCGCCCGAACGGCTGCCGCCGGTTGGTGGTGACCTTCTCCTCGGCCTGGGGTTCGGCCGTCGGCTCGGTGGTCGCGGGGTCTGTCTTCAGGAGGTCGGTCCCTGAGCCCGTCGAAGGGTCGCCTGTCGTGCTCATTCGTCCAGTCTCGCACGGACCCCGGCGAGCCGTGAGGACGATCAGCCCGCGGGCTCCAGCTGCACGATGAGCGGCCGGTGGTCGCTGCCGGATTCGTCCATCGAGCCGAGCACGAGCGAGCCGGTCGCCGTCCAATCGTCGGTCGCCATGACGTGGTCGATCGGCGCCGAGAGCAGCGGCGGCATCTCGGTCGTCCACGTGCCGACCGCCCCGTTGCCGCTCGCGGCGGCCGCATCGTGGCAGCGACCGAGGGTTCCACCGTCGACGCCGAGGTCGGACATGTGGTCGACCGTCGCGTTGAAGTCGCCCGCGAGGATGACGTTCTCGACCGCGCACTGGTCGGCGAGCCACTGCAGGTCGTCGCGCCAGTGCTGCATGTAGCTCGGCCGCGGCGCGACCGCGTGGGCGGCGACGACAATCGGGCCGTCGCCGGAGATCGGCATCGCCACGGCGCTCGGGACGGTCGACGTGTTGCTCGTGCCGTTGCTCGAGGACTGGATGATCGAGTATTCGCCGAGCTCGGGCGAGATGAGCAGCGTCGTCGAGCCCGCGTCCCACTCGGTCGCGGGGTTCTCCGTGTGATGCGCCCACATGCGGTGGCCGAGGTCGCGCATGATGAGGGCGACCTGTTCGCCGGTCTCGATCGTCGTCTCGGGCAGCGCGACGATGTCGGCGTCCATAGCGACCGCGATCCGTGCGATCGTCTCGGGCGGAGTAGCGGCACCCGCGGTGTTCCACGTCATGACGCGCACGCTCGACGCGGTCTTCTCGGGGAGCGTCTCGGTGCCGGTTCCGCGCGAGGCGAGGATCGCGACGTTGGCCACGACGGCGACCACCGCGATGGTCGCGATCGCGAGGGCGAAGCGGCGAACCGGGCGGGCGAGCGCGAGAAGCAGCGCGAGCGCGACGGCGACCACGAACGCCACCAGGACCACGCTGCGGAACGAGATCAGCTGCGCGATCGGGTACACGCGCTCGAGCCGGAAGAACGCCGGCCAGGTCAGGACCGCCGCGCCGATCGCGCACAGCACGGCGACGAGGATCCCGAGGAGTCGGAGCACCCGGCGACTCTATGCGAGCAGGCTGGGAAATCTCGAAACGGCGCACATGTCCCCGCCGTGCGCGCGGCGCTGTCGGGGCCCCCGCTACGCTCGGAGCATGGCGGTGAATCGGCGCTTCGAGGGCCCCAGCGACCTTCACCTCCACTCCACCCATTCCGACGGCACCGAGTCGCCCGCGCTCGTGCTCGCGGCGGCGCACCGCCATGGCCTGCGCACGGCGGCGCTGACCGACCACGACACGACGGGGGGCTGGGCCGAGGCGGCCGAGGCCGCCGTGTCACTCGGGATGACGTTCATCCCCGGGATCGAGCTCTCGGCGAGGCACCAGTACCGCAGCGTGCACGTGCTCGGGTACCTCTTCGATCCCGACGACGCCGGACTCGTCGCGATGATGGACCGCATCCGCTCGTCGCGCCTCGATCGCGCGCGCCTCATGGCCGAGCGGATCTCGCGGGACTACGACGTCGCGTGGGACGACATCGTCGCCCAGACCACCGACGGGGCGACCGTCGGCCGCCCGCACATCGCCGACGCGCTCGTCGCGCGAGGACTCGTGCGCGACCGCGCCGAGGCGTTCTCGAGCATCCTGAGCCCGCGCGGCGAGTACTACGTCGCCCTGTACGCACCGGATCCGGTGACGGCGGTGGGCCTCATCGCGGATGCCGGGGGCGTGCCGATCATCGCCCACCCGGCCGGCCGCGCGGGAGTCCTGCCGATGCCCGTCCTCGACGCGATGCTCGATGCGGGTCTGGGCGGGTTCGAGCTCGGTCACCGCGAGAACCTGGAGAGCGGCATCCGGACCCTTCGTCGTCTGTGCGAGGAACGCGACCTCATCGTCACGGGCTCGAGCGACTATCACGGGCTCGGCAAGCCGAATCAGCCGGGCGAGAACACGACCAGCGACGACATGGTCGCGCGGATCATCGAACGCGGACGCGGAAGCGCCCCCGTCTATCCGTGACGGGGGCGCTCGTGCTCGGGGCCCGCGACGTCAGTGGGCGAGGGCCCTGGCCTTCAGGTGCTCGTACTCCTCCTGGGTGATCGTTCCGGCGTCGAGCAGGCTCTTCGCCTTGGCGATCTCTTCGGCAGGGCTCGATCCCGCGACCTGCTTGATGTACGAGTCGGCCGCGGCCTGGGCCGCCTGCGCCTCCTTCTGGCTGCGCTCCGCCATTCCCTGGCCGCGCGCGATGAGGTACACGAGTGCGGTGAGGAACGGGACGAAGACCAGGAAGATGATCCACACCGCCTTCCACCACCCGTTGAGCTTGTGGTCGCGGAAGAGGTCTCCGATGATCGCGAACAGAGCCATCAGGTAGGCGATGAAGACGAACGCCCACAGGAACCACCAGATGAGGCTCCAGAAGTTGGACCAGAAGTCCATGGATTCTCCTTGAGTAGAAGGACGCTGCGAGCAGCGCGACGGCGGCGAGCTCCGTCGTCTGATGCCGATTATGGCGGGGGAGTGCGCCCGACGGAATGACCTCCGCGCGAGCGTCGGGGACGAGTCCTGGCGACGGCGGGTTAGCGTGGGCGGATGCGGCAGTCCACCGCGCTCGAGCGGCGCATCGATGCGGCGGCGCATCGGCTGCTGCGGAATGCGCCGGATCGCGGCATCCGTTCGACCCTCGTCGAGGTCGCGGTGTTCGTGCTCAAGCAGACGTGGGCGTGCGTGTTCGGCGCCGCGCTGCTCGCCGCCATCGTCGCGGTGCGGCTGTGGTACCCGGACGACGCGGCGCTCGCGCGCAACGACTTCCTGACGATCGCGGCGGTCGCGATCCAGGTCGTGATGGTCGCGGCGCGCCTCGAGACGGGGCGCGAGCTGTGGGTGATCGTGGCCTTCCACGTCACAGGCACCGTCATGGAGGTCTTCAAGACCGACGTCGGCTCATGGGCGTATGCCGCCGACGGCGTGCTGCGGATCGCCGGCGTGCCCCTGTTCAGGCCGCGGCGCCGAGAACAGGACCGATTCCTGAGACCCCGTCCTGATCCGGATGCGTCAGCCCGACCTCATCGCGGGGCTGCTCGTCGCCCACACCGTGCGAAATCAGGACATCTGGCGGATTCAGGATGATTCAGGCGCGATCGTCCTGCGTCGACCGGATGTCCTGAACTGGGCGACCGCGCCGCGGTGCCGCGAAGCGCACCACACCGCCGAAGCGTCAGGACGCGGCGGGAGTGCTCGAACGGGGGCCGCGGCGACGACGGCGGCGCCGCGCGGGGGCGGGCTTGCCGTCGTGGTGCTCCTTGCCGCCTCCGTCGTGCGTGCCGCCGCCCTCGGTGCGCTCGCCGCGCTGCGAGGACGTGTGGTCGCCGTCGCGCGAGGGCGCGGCATCCGTCGATTCCTCGGCGAACGTGGCTCCGACGCGCTCACTCGACGAGTGGCGACGGCGACGGCGGCGGGTCGTTCCGGCGTCCTCACCCTGCGCGGCGGCGTCGGCCGCGCGCTCGGGGCGGCGCTGCGTCTTGACGGCCTGCGTCTTCGGGGCGGTCGCGATGCGGCCCTTCGTGCCCTCGGGGATGTCGAGGTCGGTGTAGAGGTGGGGGCTCGACGAGTACGTCTCGACGGGCTCGGGCTGGCCGAACTCGAGGGCGCGGTTGATGAGGGCCCACTTGTGCAGGTCCTCCCAGTCGACGAACGTGACCGCGATGCCGGTCTTACCCGCACGACCCGTGCGGCCGGCGCGGTGCAGGTACGTCTTCTCGTCGTCGGGGATCGTGTGGTTGATCACGTGGGTGACGTCGTCGACGTCGATTCCGCGGGCTGCGACATCCGTCGCGATCAGCACGTCCTTCTTGCCGGCCTTGAACGCCGCCATCGAGCGCTCGCGCGCCTCCTGGCTCATGTCGCCGTGGACGGCGCCCGCGTTGAAGCCGCGGTCGTTGAGCTCGTCGACGAGCTTCTGCGCGGCGCGCTTCGTGCGCGTGAAGATCACCGTCTTTCCGCGGCCCTCCGCCTGGAGGATGCGGGCGATGACCTCGTCCTTGTCGAGCGCGTGCGTGCGGTAGACGAGATGACGGATGTTCGCCTGCGTGAGGCCTTCGTCGGGGTCGTTCGCGCGGATGTGGATCGGGTTGGACATGAACCGGCGCGCGAGTGCGACGATCGGGCCCGGCATCGTCGCCGAGAAGAGCTGCGTGTGGCGGACGGCCGGAAGCTTCTGGAAGATCTTCTCGATGTCGGGGAGGAACCCGAGGTCGAGCATCTTGTCGGCCTCGTCGAGAACCACCTCGGTGGCGTTCGAGAGGTCGAGCAGTCGCTGGTTGTTGAGGTCGATGAGGCGCCCGGGGGTGCCGACGACGATCTGCGCGCCGGCCTTGAGCTGGTCGATCTGGCCCTCGTAGGCCTTGCCGCCGTAGATGGCGACGACGCTCGTCGAGCGGTTCGAGGTGAGCATGTCCATGTCTTCGTAGACCTGCACCGCGAGCTCGCGCGTCGGCACGACGATGAGCGCCTTGACGCCGGGCTCGGGATCGAGGCCGAGGCGCTGGACCACCGGGATTCCGAAGCCGAACGTCTTTCCCGTTCCGGTCTTGGCCTGGCCGATGATGTCCTGCCCCGGAAGCCCGAGGGGGATGGTCTGCTCCTGGATCGGGAACGCGTCCACGATGCCGCGAGCCGAGAGGGCGTCGACGATGTCCTGATCGACGCCGAGTTCGACGAAGGTCGTCACGATACTGTCGCCTGTCCGGCAGTCAGAAGCTGCCTGAGTCCGTGCCCTGGCGCTACAGGTCTCCCCGGCGCGGGCTGTGGTGCGGTCCACGCCCATTCTCTGCCACAGGCGCGGGAGCCCCGATCCATCGCCGGGGACCCGTCCAGGATACCGGACAGCCCCGTGTGTCAGCCGAACGCCGGTTAGGGTGGAGGCTGTGGTGAGGTGGTTCTGGCAGCGCCGCGAGCCCGGAAGACGGCTGCAGCTGCGCGCACGAGGCGACCTCGGCGACGCCCACCGCGTGGCTTTCGAGCAGCTCGCGCCCGACATCGACACGTTCCTCGGGCAGGCTGCGTACCTGCAGCTGGGCTACTTCGAGACGCTGAGCGAGCTCATCGCCTCCACGCCCGCGCTCGCCGAGAAGGAGGCGCTGTCGCGTGCCGCCGGCGCCGCTCTCACGAAGCACGAGGAGCTCGTCGCGCTCATCCGCGAGCGCGGCGACGACCCGACCGAGATCATGCTCCCGTTCCGCGAGCAGCTCGACGCGTTCCGCGCCGCGACGCACGGCGTGCGCCCGCAGGAGACGATGCTGTCCGTGCACATCACGGCGGGCATGCTCGACGACTTCTACCTCGCCCTGTCGGCGAGCTACGGAGAGACCGGTCGGCGTGTCGCGCGCATCCTGCAGGCCGACGACGACCGGGAGGCGATCGTCGACCTCCTCGGCGCCGCGATCGAGAGCGACCCCGAGTGGCGTTCGCTGCTCGCGATGTGGGGCCGTCGACTGGTCGGCGACACGCTCCTCATCGCCCGCGCGGCACTGCGTCCCGGCTCCCTCGATCCGGCCGGCGAGCAGAAGGTCGAACCCGTCTTCACCGAGCTCATGGCCGCTCACTCGCGACGCATGGACGCGATGGGGCTCGCCGCGTAGATCGCCCGCCGGGGGACGGCGTCAGGCGATGCGCAGACGCTCGCGTTCGCGCTCGTCGTGAGCGTCGCGGATGCGCTTGAGCACGACGAGCGTCGGCCACACCACGGCGGCGGGGGCGACGAACGCCGCGAGCCAGATCCACGGGCTGTCGACGCCCTGACCGGCCCACGTGAGGAGCATCCACGCGAGCCCCGCGACGAACGTGCCCAGGATCGGGGCCAGCGCGACGCCTCGCGTCGAACGGCCGGGAACGGCGAAGTGCAGCGCGACGCCGATGCACGCACCAACGATGAGGCCGAGGAGGATCTGCATGTCAGGCGACGAATCCGACGCGGCGCGACTCCTCGGTGCCGATCTCGACGTAGGCGAGGCTCGCCGTCGGCACGATGAAGGAGTTCCCCTTGTTGTCGGTGAAGGTGACGTGGGTCGCGCCCGAGTCGAGGGCGCTCGCGACGGACTTCTTGACGTCGGCGGCGGCTTCGTCTGTCTCGAAGCCGAGCTCGCGGCCGGTGTTCGTGATGCCGATGCGGATCTCCACGTGACTGCCTTTCCTTCCGCGCCCCGGGTCGGACGCATGGCAACTCTATGACAGAAGCGGATGCCGCGGCCCGAGCACGGACGCCTCCGCGAACGCTCTCGGCGAACGCCCGCGAGGCGACTCCCGGCGGGTGGGGCGGGCGACAGCGCCGCGATCCGGTGATGTCGTCGCCGCCGACTACTGTGCTTCACATGAACCCCGGCCATCGCGCGTCCGCGACCCTCGATGAGGGGCAGCGCGCGGTCGTGGGGCTCGGTGTCGGGGCATCCGGTGTGGTCATCGGCGGACCGGGCACGGGCAAGACCGAGGCGCTGGTCGCGCGCGCGGCGCGGCTTCTGCGCGAGGGGGAGGTCGCCCCCGAGGAGCTGCTCGTCCTCACGCCGACGCGGCAGACGGCGACGGCGCTGCGCGACCGCGTGGCGGCCGGTCTCGACGTCGCGACTCCGGGCCCGCTCGCGCGCTCCGTCGCGTCGTTCGCGTTCCAGCTCGTGCGCGCGGCGGCCGTCGCCGGCGGGGCACCGCCGCCCCAGCTGCTGACCGCCGGGGACCAGGACCGCATCATCGCCGAGCTGCTCGTCGGCGACGAAGACGACGCCGCTGCGGGGCGCGACCGCTGGCCCGAGAGCCTGGGAACGGGCGTGCGGCGCTCGCGTCCGTTCCGCTCCGAGCTGCGGGCCCTGTTCGCGCAGTGCTCCGACCTCGGACTGCGCCCGGCTGAGCTCCGCGCGCTCGGCCAGGCGGCCGGGCGCGAGACGTGGGTCGCAGCCGCCGGGTTCCTCGAGGACTACCGCTACACGCTGTCGCGCATGCGGAGTGCGCATCGGGATCCGGCGGAGCTCGTGCATGAGGCCGCCGACCTTCTCGCCGAGGCGGGTCCCGAGCGGATCGGTCCCGCAGCCGGACTTCGCGTGCTGCTCGTCGACGACGCGCAGGAGCTCACGCGAGGCGGCATCGCGCTGCTCGAGGCCGCACGTCGTCGGGGCATCGCGGTGGTCGCGTTCGGCGACCCCGACATCGGATCGGGGGCGTTCCGCGGGGCCGGTCCCGAGTTGTTCGAGCGGCTCGTGGCGCTGCTCGAGAAGGTCCACGTGCTCGACGGGTCGCACCGGGGCTCGCGAGCCATCACCCACCTCACCCGCACCATCACGGCGTCCATCGGCGCGAGCGGCCGCGTCGAGCATCGCCGCGCGCCGGGTGAGCCGGTCGCCGACGAGCGCATACAGGCCGTGCACGCGTCATCGCCGTTCGAAGAGGTCGACCGCATCGCGCGGCTCCTGCGCACGTGGCATGTCATGGACGGCATCCCGTGGGACGAGCTGGCCGTCATCGCGCACGACACGCGTCAGGTGGCGCACCTCGAGGCCGAGCTCGCGGCGCGCGAGGTGCCCGTCCGCGCGGGCAGCGCCCCGCGGCCGCTGGGCCGAGAGCCGGTGGTGCGCGACATCGCGTCACTCGTGCGGCTCGGGCTCGAAGACCCGGCCGAGCGCGATCCCGAGGCTCTCGCCGACGCCCTGCTGACGCCCTTCGGCGGGCTCGACGCGGTGGGCCTGCGCCGCGTGCGGGCACGTCTGCGCACGATCGAGCTCGCCGCCGGCGGCTCCCGCTCCGCGAAGGAGCTGCTCGCCGAGGCGATGGCCGAGCCCGCCGTGCTGGCCCTGATCGACGCGCCCGACGCGCATCGCGCGGAGCGCCTGGCCACGACGCTGCGGCTCGTGCACGAGGCGGGCGAGCGAGGCGCGACGGTGCACGAGCTGCTGTGGCTCGTGTGGGAGCGCTCGGGCCTCGAGCGCGAGTGGGCGCGCCGCGCGTCGGGCACGGGCCCTCTCGCGGCCGAGGCGGGCCGCGCGCTCGACGCGCTCGTCGCCCTCTTCGGCGCCGCCAAGCGCTACGTCGAACGGTCGGGTGCCGATGCATCCGCAGACCCCGGCCCCGCCCCGTTCCTGCGCGACATCCTCGACAGCGAAGTGCCCGAAGACCTCCTCACCGTGCCGGAGCGCCCGGGCGCGGTCTCGCTCCTCACGCCAGCGGCCGCGCTCGGCACGGAGTTCGAGGCGGTCGTCGTCGCCGGCGTCCAGGAGGGCGTGTGGCCGAACACGCGCCTGCGCGGCGGGCTCCTCGACGTGTGGCGCCTCGCCGACGACATCGACGCGTGGCGTGCCGGACGGCCGTCCGTCGAACCGGCCGTGCTCGACCGACGCCGCGGGGTGCTGCACGAAGAGCTGCGACTCTTCGCGCGAGCCGTCTCCCGCGCTCGCACGCGCCTCGTCGTGACCGCTGTCGACGACGACGATCTCGGCCCGAGCCCGCTCTTCTCGTACCTGCCTCCGCCCTCCGACGACGAGGGTGCGCGCGACGAGCATCCGCTCACGCTCCGGGGGCTCGTGGCCCTGCACCGCCGCACGCTCACGACGTCGCGCGACTCCGCCGCCAGGGTTGCTGCGGCCGACCAGCTCGTGCTGCTCGCTGAGGCCGGAGTGCCGGGGGCGCGGCCCGACGAGTGGTACGGCATCGCGCCGCCGACCTCGACCGCACCGGTCCACGACCTGCAGCGCGCGCCAGTTCGCGTGTCGCCCTCGCGCCTCGAGGGCTTCGAGAAGTGCGGGCTCGACTGGGTCATCCGCACGCTCGGCGGCGACACGCGGTCGTTCTCGGCGGGGCTCGGCACGATCCTCCACGCTGCGATGGAGCGCGGGGGCGGGATCGACGAGCTCCGCGCGGTGGTCGATGAGCGCTGGGGCGAGCTCGATTTCGAGGCGCCGTGGCTCGAGCGGCAGGAGCGCACGTGGGCAGACACCCTCGTGCGTCGCCTCGACGCGTACCTGCGTCGCTTCGAGAACGAGGGCGGCGAGCCGATCGGCGCCGAGACGCGGTTCCGTCTCGAGATCGACGCGCCGGAAGAGCCGGATGCCACGCCCCGCGTGCGCCCGTACATCGAGCGCGACCCGGCGACCGACTCCCTCCTCGACGCGTCCGCCGAAGCGGCGGAGCGCCCGATCGCGACGGCGGTGCTGAGCGGCTCGATCGACCGTGTCGAGCTGTACCCGCCTGACCGGGGCGAGGCCGTGCCGCTCGGCTCCGGAGCGCGTCGGGTGGTCGTCGTCGACCTGAAGACCGGTCGATCGGAGGATCGCGTGAGCGATGCGAAGGTCGTCGACGACGCGCAGCTCGCCGCATACCAGCTCGCGATCGACTCCGGCCTCGTCGAGATTCCGCCCGACGCCGAGAACGCGGGGGCGCGCCTGCTCGTGCTCTCGCGCAAGCTGAAGGACACGCACTACCGCATCGCGCATCAGAAGCCCCTGACGCCTGAGACCCGCGCGCAGTTCCTGCGGCGGGTCATCGCCGACGCCCAGGGCATGGCGGCCTCTTCCTTCATCGCGAACGTCGATCAGCACTGCACGACCGACCGCTTCGGCGTGTGCCGCCTGCACACCGTGAAGGCGGTGAGCTCGGCGTGACGTCCATCGCGACCGAGGCCGCACCCGTGCGCTGGGGCGGACCGCTCGAACTCTCCGCGTCGGTCGTCGCCGCCGCGCTGGGGCTTCCCGAGCCGACGCCCGACCAGCGGCGCGTGATCGAGGCACCGCCGGCGCCCGCCCTCGTCATCGCGGGCGCCGGCAGCGGCAAGACCGAGACGATGGCCGGCCGGGTCGTGTGGCTCGTCGCGAACGGGCATGTCCGGCGCGACGAGGTGCTGGGCCTCACGTTCACGCGCAAGGCGGCGGGCGAGCTGGCCGAGCGAATCGAGGCGCGCCTCGCCCGCATCGACGAGTACGGCCGGCGCGGCCTTCTTCCGCACCTGCCGCGGCTCGCGGCATCCGGTGAGCTCGCCGCGATGTGGGACCGCATCGCGATCCTGCCCGAGCGGCACCGCCGCACGGCTCTCGCCGCGGCGCTCGACCGCCTGTGCGTGCAGCTCAAGACGGGATGGGAACCGGATGCCGCGACCGCCCGTCCCGCCGAGGACGTGCTCCTGCGCCCGCGCGTCTCGACGTACAACGCGTTCGCCGACGCGATCGTGCGGGAGCACAGTGCGCGGATCGGACGCGACGCGGACGCGGCCCTTCTCAGCCAGTCGGGCTCGTGGCTCATGGCCCGCCGTGTCGTCGTCGCCTCGACCGACGAGCGCCTCTCCGAGCGGGAGGACCGGTTCGGCACGGTCGTCGACGCGGTGCAGCGACTCGCGGGTGAGGTGCTCGACAATCGCGCCGACCTCGACGAGGTCTCCGAGTTCGCGCGGAGAGTCGAGGCATCCGTCGCGCCCCACATCAAGCCCGACCTGGCGTCTCCCGGCGACATCGAGAAGCTCCACAATGCGATGGGCGGGCTCCCCGTGCTCGCGGGGCTCGTGCGCGACTACGCCGCCGCGAAGGAAGCGCAGGGGTCGCTCGACTTCGCCGACCAGGTCGCGGGCGCGCTCGACATCGTGACGCGGGCGCCTGAGGTCGCACGCGAGCTGCGCGAGCAGTTCCGCGTCGTGCTGCTGGACGAATATCAGGACACGTCGGTCATCCAGACCGAACTGCTGTCGGCGATCTTCCGCGACACCCCCGTGATGGCGGTCGGCGACCCGCACCAGTCGATCTACGGGTGGCGCGGCGCGAGCGCCGACAACCTCGGCGCGTTCGCGCGCGCGTTCGCGCACGCGACACGCTGCGAGACCTTCCAGCTCATGGTGAGCTGGCGCAACGACCGGCGCATCCTCGACGCGGCGAACGCCCTCATCGCGCACGCGGCGCCGATCGGCGTTCCGGTCGCCGAACTGAGCGCGCGGCCCGGCGCTGGTGTCGGGATGGTGGAGCACCGATTCACCTCGACGATCGAGCAGGAGGCCGAAGAGGTCGCCTCGTGGTTCGCGCTCGTGCGCGACGAGCACGAACGCGACAATCCGGGCGGGCGGCCGCATGCGGGGGCGATCCTGTTCCGCGCGAAGCGCCACATGTCGACGTTCGCCGATGCGCTCGCGCGGCACGGGATCCCGCACCGCATCCTCGGGCTTGGCGGGCTCCTGTCGACGCCCGAGGTGGTCGACGTCGTCGCGACGCTGCGTGTGCTGAGCGACCCGACGCAGGGCTCATCGCTCATCAGGCTCCTCGTGGGGCCGCGGTTCGGCGTGGGGGTGGCCGACATGGCGGCGCTGCACGATCTCGCTGTGACGCTGTCTCAGTGCGATGAGACGCTCACCCGCCATGACGACGAGCTCCTCGCACGGATTCGCGGCTCGGTCGGCGCGGACGAGCAGGCGTCGATCGTCGACGCCGTCGACTTCGTGCGCTCGGTCTCGCCCGAGCACGGGCTGCTGTCGCGATTCACCGCCGAGGGAGTGCGGCGCATCCGCGACGCCGGCGCGATGTTCCAGCGGCTGCGCTCGGCGGTCGGTCAGCCGATCCCCGAGCTGATCCGCGCGATCGAGCTCGAGCTCGGCCTCGACGTCGAGCTCGCCGCGAACGAGACGCGCGGTCCCGCGCGCCTCGCGTCGGCGCAGCTGCGCTCGTTCGTCGACGAGGTGCGGTCGTTCCTCGCAGCGGACGAGCGCGGTTCGATCTCGAGCCTGCTCGCGTGGCTCGACCACGCCGAGGAGACCGACGAGCTCATGCCGCGGCCCGAGCCGCCCGAGCCGGGCGTCGTGCAGCTTCTCACGATCCACGGCGCGAAGGGACTCGAGTGGGACGCCGTCGCCGTCGTGCGCCTCGTCAAGGACGAGCTGCCCAAGCGGCCGCAGTCGACCCTCGGATGGCTGGGCTTCGGTGTGCTGCCGTACCCGTTCCGCGGCGACCGTGACGCGCTTCCGGTATTCGATTGGGATCCGGATGCGCCGGGCGATCGCAAAGCGCTGCAGAAGGCCGTCACCGACTTCAAGGCGGGCGTCAAGGCGCACCTGGAGCATGAAGAGCGCCGCCTCGCGTACGTCGCGGTCACACGTGCGCGCACGCGACTGCTGCTCACGGGGTCGCAGTGGGGCGGGCAGAAGGACGCGCGGCATCCGAGCCCCTACCTCGAAGAGATCGTCAGTGCGCTCGGCCTCGACCCGATCGAGGTCGGCGATCCGACCGAGAACCCGTACGCGAACCACGCGGGTGCCACGCTCAAATGGCCCCTCGACCCGTTGGGCGAGCGTCGCGCGGTCGTGCTCGACGCGGCGGCGCTCGTACGCGACCGCGCGGCGGGCTCCGAGCGGGCTGAGCCCGAGCCTGAGCTCGACCGGCTGTTGCGCGAGCGAGCCGCACGCGAACGGCGCCCGTGGGCGGATGCACCACCGCGCGTCGCGGCGTCGCGCTTCAAGGAGTTCGTCGAGGACTTCGGCGGAACCGTCGATGCGATCGCCCGCCCGCTGCCGGAACGCCCGTATCGGCAGACCCGCCTCGGAACCCTCTTCCACGCGTGGGTCGAGCAGCGGTCCGAACTCGTCGGGCCGGGACCGTCGATCGACGACGGGCTGTGGGAGCTCGACGGCGAAGACGCCCCCGAGACCGAGGCGTCGCGCGAGGACGCCGCCGAGCTCGAGCGCCTCCAGCAGATCTTCGAGCGCTCGGAGTGGGCCGATCTGCGCCCCATCGAGGTCGAGACCGAGATCGACATCCTGCTCGCAGGAGCCGAGGGGCTGGGCCGCGTCGTATGCAAGCTCGACGCCGTGTACCGCCGCCCCGATCGCGGCGGCCGCATCGAGATCGTCGACTGGAAGACGGGGAAGCCTCCGCGCACGGCGGCCGAGAAGGACGAGCGGATGCTGCAGCTCGCCCTCTACCGCCTCGCGTACCACAAGCGGCACGGCGTGCCGCTCGACGAGATCGACGTCGCGCTGTACTACGTGTCGGACGACCTCGTCATCCGCTCGGACCGCGTCTACTCGGAAGCGGAGCTCGTCCAGCGCTGGAACGCCGCACGCGAGGCGCGCTCCGCTTCGGCGGCCTCCGCCGCCGCGACGTCGTCGGCCGGGCTCGAGGGGCCGGACGCCGGCGCATCCGCCTGATCGTGTTCGCGGAGCGCCGACACGTCGATCGGCGCCGTGGACGTGTCATCGGGCGACGGCTCGACCTCGTCGAACAGTGTCTCGGGCTCGGATCGATGGGACGCGTCGCGTCCGTCCGGGGCGTCCTCGAGCTCGTCCGGTCCGGTGGCCTCGCGCTCCTCGTCCTGCACCCACGACGCGAGCTCCTCGGGGTCGTAGGTGTCGGTCTGCATCGACGTGTCGACCTCGGCGGGAACCTGTTCCGGCGTACGACCGAGCAGCGCGATCGCGTCGTCGACGTCGAGCGCGGCATCCGGCACCAGCTCGTCGCCGCGCACGCCCTCGGCGAGCGACTCGAGCAGCCGTACGGCATCGGTGACGATGTCGTCACGCCCCGTGTCGTCGCCGTGCAGAAGCCACTTCGCGAACTCGAGCTCGGCGTACAGGCGCGATCGCGCGCGCACGAGGGCGTCGGGTGCACGGTGGCTGTGCGAGGCGTACGCCGCGAACACGTCGTCGGCGGCCTTCGGAGCCGACGCGAGCCACTGCAGGTCCGTTGCGGGGTCGCCCACCGACAGCCCGTGCCAGTCGAGCAGTCCGGTCACCACGGGGACGCCGTCGATGTCTTCGAAGAGGAACGAGGCCGCGCCGATGCCGCCGAGGACGACTGCCGACTCGTAGCGCCACAGGTCGTCGGCGGCCGTCGCGCGGCGCCAGCGGAGGATGAGATCCTCGGGAACCCGCCGCGTCGCCTCGGCGCGGTCGATCAGGCGCGCGATCTCCTGGCGTGCCTGCGCGGGCGTGCGGATCGGCAGCCCCTCGGCGCGCACGATCGACACGGGAAGCGCGTGGAGCGCCGCGAGCGCCTCTCCGACCGACGTCGCGGCCCCGCGGCCCGCCGGCAGGTGCGCGGCGTCGACGCGATATCCGGGCAGGAACGAGACGACGATCGCGCGCGTCTCGCCGACCCCGGTCTCGCCGAGCAGCTCGGGTGCGCGGAACGGCAGGAGCTCGCGCACGCCCGGCGTGAGCGCGCGCAGCGCGCGGGCCTCGGCGGCCAGCTCGGCGGCGGCATCCGGCTCGGCAGGAGCCCGAACGACGACCCGCCGGCCGTCTTCGAGATCGGCGACCGCGGTGTCGTAGCGACCGGCGGCGCCTTCGGTGAGCAGACCTGCCCCGACGACGCCTACCCGCGGAAGAGCCGAGGTCACCGACGCGGCTAGAGTGAGGGGTGAGCGTGCCATGTGCCCAGGGTAGGTCGCCCGGTGCCGGTCCGCCCTCGCGCCACGCCCTTGGCCGCCGACCAGCGCAGAGAGGTCCTCGATGACGGCGTCCCCTCGCCCGCAGCAGCCGCCGTTGGCCCGCGCCGCCCTCGATCGCGCGGGCGATGAGCGCATGAACCCCGGTCTGATCGAGGAGAGCAGGGCGGATGCGGCGACCCGCGTCCTCGTGCTGCACGGCGACTCCGCGCCGCTCGACGACGGCGGTGCGGCACTTCACTGGGTGACGCCCGGCGCCGTCCCGGAAGGAGCCCAGTGGGCCTTCCTGGGTCGTGCCGACGAGGCCGACGGGGGAGCGGCGGTGCTCGCCGCGGTCTTTCCTCGCGAAGCGGATGCCCCGCTCGACCCGCCCGCGGGGTGGGGGCCGCTGCGCGTCGTGGGCGGCGGGCTCTCGGCGTTCGACGCGGGCGCGTTCGTCGAGGCGCTGAGCCTCGGCCGTTGGCTTCTCGAAGCGCCGCACTGCCCGGCGTGCGGGGCCCTCACACTGGTGACGACATCGGGGTGGGCGCGGTCGTGTCCGTCGTGCGGGCGCGAGCACTTCCCCCGCACGGATCCGGCCGTGATCGTCGCCGTCACGAGCGCGACCGACCCCGACAGACTGCTCCTCGGCTCGAACGCCCTGTGGGGGGCCAACCGCTTCTCGTGCTTCGCGGGCTTCGTCGAGGCAGGCGAGTCGCTCGAGGCCACCGTGCAACGCGAGCTGCGCGAAGAGGCGGGCGTCGACGTCGTCGACCTGCGTTACCGCGGTTCGCAGGCATGGCCCTACCCCCGCAGCCTCATGCTCGGGTTCCTCGCGACGGCGGCCGACGACGACGCCGCGCGCCCCGACGGCGAGGAGATCGTCGAGGTGCGGTGGTTCCATCGCGACGAGATCGGCGAGGGGCTCCGCGGCGAGAGCGACATCCTGCTGCCGGGGCCGGCGTCGATCGCGCACCGGCTGATCTCGGACTGGTACGCGGGACTCGCATGAGCGGGGGAGCACTCGCCGGTCTCGACGAGCGCCAACTCGAGGCCGTCACGACCCTGCGAGGACCCGTCGTGGTGCTCGCGGGTGCCGGCACCGGCAAGACCCGGGTCATCACGCACCGCATCGCGCACGGCGTCGACACGGGCGCGTACTCGCCGGGACGCGTCATGGCCGTGACGTTCACCGCGAAGGCGGCGGGCGAGATGCGCGGCCGTCTGCGCGCCCTCGGGGTCGAAGGTGTGGCGGCTCGCACCTTCCACGCGGCCGCGCTCGCTCAGCTCAATTACTTCTGGCCGACCCTCGCGGGCGACCGGCCGCCGACGATCGTCGACAACAAGGTCCGGCTGCTCGCGCACGCCGCCGACTCGATCGGGCTCGATCTCGACGTCGCGACGCTGCGCGACGTCGCGTCGGGCATCGAGTGGCGGAAGGTCACGATGCGCACGATCGACGAGTACGTCGCGGCGCGGCCGGGAGGCGTCGGGCACCTCGACGTCTCGCGCGTCGCCGACCTGCAGCGCGCGTACGAGAAGCTCAAGGACGAGCGTCGTCAGCTCGACTTCGAAGACGTCCTCCTCGCGTGCGCGGGGATGCTCGAGGCCGAGCCGACCGTCGTCAAGGCGGTCCGCGAGCAGTACCGGCACTTCACCGTCGACGAGTTCCAAGACGTCTCGCCCCTGCAGCACCACCTGCTCGAGCTGTGGCTGGGCGATCGTCGCGACGTGTGCGTCGTCGGCGATGCGAGCCAGACGATCTACTCGTTCGCGGGTGCCGACGCACGCTTCCTCCTCGACTTCGAGCGTCGGCACGAGGGGACGAAGGTGGTGCGGCTCGAGACGAACTACCGGTCGAATGCCTCGATCCTCGCCGTCGCGAACGAGCTCATGCGCGGTCGCCCCGGCGCCCTCCATCTCGAGGCGGCCGGCGACGACGAGCCAGGTCCGACGCCGACGGTCACCGCCTACGAGGACGATGAGGCCGAGGCGCGCGGCACGGCGGCCGCGATCTCGGCGCGGATCGCGGCGGGCGTGGATCCGCGCAGCATCGCGGTGCTGTACCGGTCGCACGCGCAGTCCGTCGAGATCTCGCGCGCGCTCGCCGATGCGGGCATCGCCGCGACGGTGCTGGGCGGCAAGCGCTACTTCGACCTCCCCGAAGTGCGTCAGGCGATCATGGCGCTGCGCGGGGCATCCGTCGCCCCCACCGAGTCGGGCCTCGTCGACACGGTGCGCGACGTCCTGCGCTCGCTCGGGCTCACCGACGAGCCTCCCGCGGCGGGCGGCGCCCTGCGCGACGCGTGGGAGGCGCGCGCGGCCCTCCTGCGGCTCGCCGAAGAGGCACCCGCGGGCACGGGCCTGCGCGCGTTCACCGACGACCTGCTCGCGCGTGCGAAATCGCACCACGAACCGGCGCTGCGCACCGTCACCCTCTCGACGCTGCACGCCGCCAAGGGCCTCGAGTGGGACCACGTGCATCTCATCGGCTTCGCGGAGGGCGTGCTGCCGATCGGGTACGCGACGACGTTCGAGCAGATCGACGAGGAGCGCCGGCTCGCGTACGTCGGAATCACGCGGGCTGCGCGAACGCTCGAACTGTCGTGGTCTCGCGGCGGACGGGATCGGCGGCCGTCGAGGTTCCTGCAGGAGATCGGCACCCGCAGTCTGCGTGAGGCACGTGCGACCGCAGCGACCGCAGGGGCGACGCGGCGTGCAGGATCACCGACGAGGACTCCGACGACACGTTCGGCGCCGCGCTGACGCCGAGCACCTGGTCGAGCAGGCGCGTCGCCGTGAGCCCTGCTTCCCAAGCCTCGGCGGGATCGACCGGGACGCTCCGCCGCCCGACGAGCTGTGCCGCCAGCTGCGGCCACGCCGGATCGGCGTCGCGCCGGTGCGCCGCCTCGCACGCCAGGCACGGGGTGACGCCGGGCACGACGACGGGTCCGACCTCGGTGCGCGACCCCGAGAACACGATCGGCACGTGCACCGCGTCGGATCGCATGAGCGCGGCCGCGTCGCGCGGATGCACGACGTGGTGCGCGAGCAGCGCGAACAGGGCGTCGTCGCCGGGTGCGGCATCCGCCGGTCGCCACGCGCGCTCGACCGCGAAGCGCCGGCTCGACGACATCGCGTGCGCGGTCGCATCGATCGTCTCGAGGGCGATGCCGACGGCGGCGACCACGACGAGCCGCCGCGGCGGCGGTGGCTCGTCGGCGAGCGCGGGACCCACCAGGCGCAGGAACTCAGTCGTCTCGTCGCGTGAGGCGCCGAGCGCGGTGGCGAGTCCTTCGAGCACCGCGCGCGGCACGCCGCGTTCGAGCTCCGCGATGAGCCGCTCCTGCCAGGGCAGCGGATGCTCGAGGGTCACGACGGCGTCGACGCCGAACTGCACGGTCGTCGCGTCGCGCCACAGGGGAGGGTTCCCGGGGTGCAATCGGAGCATTCCCCGATGATGGCCGGGCGCCTCATCCGTCGACTGGTTGTCCACAACCGCCCGCCGACGTCACGGGGCCGTGCGGGCTGGGGAGGAACGGATGCGGCGGCCTCGCCGCGCGAGTCAGACCGGATGTCCGCCCGGGTGCTCGTCCCCGTCGGCGGGCCCGCCGCCGTCCGCGTCCTGCTCGCCCGCCGGGTCGACCGAGTCCCGCCCGCTCTCGGACTCGAGCAGCTCCGCGAGCGCGTCGTCGAACGCATCCGGTGCCGGCGCCTCACCGCGAGCGCGGGCTTCGAGCCGCGCGATGAGGGTCGCCGGATCGTCGATGTCCTCCGCAGTGGGCATGAGGTCGGGGTAGTCCCACAGCGAGTCGCGCGCCGCCACTCCCACGGCGTCCGTGACCGCCTGCCACATCGCCGCGGCCTCGCGCATGCGACGGGGGCGCAGCTCGAGGCCCACGAGCGACCCGAGCGCCTGCTCGGCGGGACCGCCCACCGCACGTCGACGGCGCACCGCCTCGGCGATGCGCGGCGCGGACGGCAGTCGCGAGGTCGCCGCGGCGGTCACCACGTCGACCCAGCCCTCGATCGTCGCGAGGAGGTTCTCGAGCCGGCGCAGCGCCTCGACCTGCGTCTCGGAACGCGTCGGCAGCAGAGCGCCGCTCTCGATCGCGCTGCGCAGCTCCTCCGGCTCGGACGGGTCGAACCGGGCCGCGAGCTCTTCGAGTGCGCTCGTGTCGACGTGGATGCCTCGCGCGTACTCCGTCACCTGCGAGATGACGTGCAGACGCAGCCAGCGTGCGTGCCGGAAGAGTCGCGCGTGCGCGAGCTCTCGCGCCGCGAGATACAGCGCGAGCTGGTCCTCGGGGATCTCGAGGTCGCGTCCGAAGTCCGCGAAGTTCTGGGGGAGGATCGCAGCCTCGCCGTCGGGCATGAGCGGGATGCCGACGTCCCCGCCCGAGACGACCTCCTTCGAGAGGCTGCCGACGACGTGCCCGAGCTGCGTCGCGAACAGCGATCCGCCGACGGTCCGCATGATGCGCCCCGCACCCTGCACGAGACCCTGCATGTCTTCGGGCGCCTGGTCGCGCAGCGCCGCGGTGAGGGCGTCGGCGATGCTCGTCGCGACCGGCTCGGCGAGCTCCTGCCACACGGGGAGCGTCGCCTCGACCCAGCCGCCGCGCGTGATCGGCTGCGGTGGCTTCGCGAGTTCCGAGATGGTGGTCGCCTCGCTCAGCCACAGGTTCGCGAGCGCGAACGCCTGGTCGAGGTCGGCACGCTGACCCTGCGTGATCGCGAGGCCGTCCTGGTTCGCGATGTGCAGTGCCTGACGCCGTGTGAGATCCCATGAGATCGACCCGTCGCCGGCGAAGGCGTCCTGCAGGTGGCGCATGACGGTCTGCATCATCGCGGGGTCGATCTGCATGCCGGACAGGCGCGACAGCTGATCGGGATCGATCTGGCCCGCGCCGCCGAACAGCTGGCGGATCATCTCGCGGAACTCGTCCTCGGGGCTGCGTTCGTCGTCTGCCACTTCAGCCGCCTTTCAGCAGGGTCATCGCGTTGCGCTCTACGCTAGTCGCACCCCTTCGTCGCATTGCCCGGCAGCGATCCCTCGCCTTACGCCGGTCGCGAACGACCGAGTGAGAAAGACCCCCGTGGCCCTGTTCGACGAGAACGTGAAGATCTCTCCCGCGCCCCGCCGCCGTCTGACCCCCGCTGTCGTCGCGGGGTCGTGGGCCCTCGCCATCGCGCTGGCGGCGCTGCTGGTGATCACCTTCCTGCCGACCTCGTACGTCATCCAGCAGCCCGGGCCCGTGTACAACACGCTCGGCACGGCGCGGTCGTCCGACGGGACCGAGGTGCCGCTCATCTCGATCGAAGGGGCCGAGACGTACCCGACGGCAGGGGCGCTCGACCTGCTGACCGTCCAGGTCGTGGGCAACCGCGAGCGCACGCCGTCGTGGTTCGAGCTCGCGATCGCGTGGTTCCAGCCGAGCCGCGCGGTGCTTCCGATCGACGCGATCTTCCCCGAGGGGCAGACATCCGAGGAACGCAACGAGCAGAGCGCCGCCCTCATGGTCGACTCGCAGAAAGAGGCGACCGCAGCCGCACTCAACGAGCTCGGCCTCGATGTCGGGCACAAGCTCACGGTGCACTCGGTCCTCGAGGACTCCGCCGCCGAGGGCGTCCTCGAGGCGGGCGACGTGATCCTCGAAGCCAACGGGCAGGAGGCGACGGATGCCGCGTCCCTCCGCGAGATCATCAACGAAGGCGACGGCGCGTCCGTCGAGATCACGATCGTGCGCGACGGTGAGGAGCAGACGGTCACGATCACCCCTCGCGAGACCGAGGTCGAGGGGGAGACGACGTGGCTCATCGGCGTCACCCTCACGAACGACTACGACTTCCCGATCGATGTGACGATCCAGCTCAACAACGTGGGCGGTCCGAGCGCGGGCATGATGTTCGCCCTCGGCATCATCGACTCCCTCACGCCGGGGGAGCTCAACGGCGGCGAGAACGTCGCGGGCACCGGCACGATCGACGCCTCCGGCGAGGTCGGGCCGATCGGCGGCATCCGTCAGAAGATGTGGGGAGCAGTCGACGCCGGAGCCGAGTGGTTCCTCGCGCCCGAGGCCAACTGCGACGAGGTCGTCGGCCATGTGCCGGAAGGGCTGCACGTCTTCGCGGTCGAGGATCTCGACGACGCGCTGGCTGCGCTCGACGCCGTGCGCGAGGGCGGCGACGTGGACGCACTGCCGACCTGCGGCGTCGGCTGACCGGGCGGAGCCTCTTAGGCGAGCGCTGAATTAAGCGAGCGCTGAACGTTGCCTGCGGGTTCGGCCGTCAGGTCGGCGACCGCGCCGCGCGCCCGCCTAGGATGAGAAGGTGACCACGACCTCAGCGCCGAACAGGGCCACACCTTCCCGCTCCCGACGGGTCATCGCCATCACGCTCGCGATCATCGCCGCGCTCGTGGTTGGCTTCTTCGTCTTCGCGAACCTCTATGCCGACTGGCTCTGGTACGACCAGCTCGGTTACGAGGGCGTGCTTCTGACACAGTGGATCGCGCGCGTCGTCATGTTCGCGATCGGCTTCCTCGGCATGGCGTTCCCCGTGTGGGGCGCGATCCAGCTCGCCTACCGCCTGCGCCCCGTGTACGCGCGGCTGAGCTCGCAGCTCGACCGCTACCAGGAGGTCGTCGAGCCGCTGCGCCGTCTCGCGATGTGGGGGATCCCGATCTTCTTCGGATTCTTCGCGGGCTTCGCGGCCTCGGCGCAATGGGAGACCACGTGGCTGTGGTTCAACGGCGTCGCCACCGACACCGTCGACCCCGAGTTCGGTCTCGACACGGGCTTCTACCTGTTCGCGATGCCGTTCTACAGCGCGGTGCTCGGCTTCGTGTCGGCTGTGCTGCTCGTGTGCCTGCTGGTCACGGCCCTCGTGTCGTACCTGTACGGCTCGGTGCGCATCGGTCAGCGCGAGTTGCGCATCTCGAAGGCGGCGCGCATCCAGCTCGCGGTTCTCGCGGGTCTGTACATCCTCGTCCAGGGCGCGAGCCTGTGGCTCGACCGATACAAGACGCTCGTCGAACCCGGCGCGCTCGGCCGCATCACGGGTGCCGGCTACACCGAGACGCAGGCGGTGATCCCGGGGCAGACGATCCTCGCGATCGTGGCCGCGCTCGTCGCGGTGCTCTTCTTCGTGACCGCCGTCATCGGCCGCTGGCGCTACCCGCTCATCGCGACCGGCCTGCTCATCGTGTCGGCGATCGTCGTCGGCGTCGGGTACCCGTGGGTCGTCAACACGTTCCAGGTGCGCCCGAACCAGCTCAGCCTCGACGGCCCGTACTACGAGCGCAACCTCGAAGGCACGAAGGCCGCGTACGGCATCGACACGCTCGAGAAGATGCCGTTCGAGGCCGAGACGGATGCCGAGGCCGGCCAGCTCCGCGAAGACGCCGAGACCACGGCCCAGATCCGCATCATGGACCCGGGCGTCGTGAGCCCGGCCGTGCGGCAGCTCGAGCAGTACCGGTCGTACTACCAGTTCCAGGACCCGCTCGACGTCGACCGCTACATGATCGACGGCAAGTCGCAGGACACGATCGTCTCGGTGCGCGAGCTCAACATGAACCAGCTCGGTGCGGCCGCGTCGTCGTGGGAGTCGACGTCGCTCATCTACACGCACGGCTACGGCATCGTCGCGGCGGCCGGCAACGAGCGCACGACCGACGGCGAGCCCGTGTTCCTCGAGCGCGGAATCCCGTCGTCGGGCTTCCTGACGCAGCAGGAGGGCTTCCAGCCGCGCGTGTACTTCGGCGAGTTCTCGCCGACGTACTCGATCGTCGGCGCACCCGAGGGGTCCGACCCCGTCGAACTCGACTACCCGCGCGGCACCGACGAGGGCTCCAACGAGACCCGCACGACGTTCAAGGGCGACGGCGGTCCGAGCGTCGGCAATGTCTTCAACCGCCTGATCTACGCGCTCAAGTTCCAGTCCGAGCAGATCCTCTTCTCGGACGGCGTCAACGAGGAGTCGCAGATCCTCTACGACCGCGACCCGCTCACGCGCGTCCGCAAGGCGGCGCCGTACCTCGAGCTCGACAGCGACCCGTACCCGAGCGTCGTGGACGGCCGCATCGTGTGGATCGTCGACGGCTACACGCTGAGCGACAAGTACCCGTACTCGACGCAGGTGAGCCTGCAGCAGGCGATCGCCGACTCGAACAACACGGCGCCGCGCTTCTCGCTCGACGACATCAACTACATCCGCAACTCGGTGAAGGCCACCGTCGACGCCTACGACGGCTCGGTCACGCTCTACGCGTGGGACGAGGAGGACCCGATCCTCCAGGCGTGGCAGAAGATCTACCCGTCCACCGTCAAGTCGATCGACGACATGTCGGCCGAGCTCATGAGCCACGTGCGCTACCCGACCGACCTGTTCAAGGTGCAGCGGGCCATGATCGGCGTCTACCACGTCGACGACGCGCGCTCGTTCTACAACCAGGACAACCGCTGGCAGACGCCGAACGACCCGCAGAACGACCAGCGGCTGCAGCCGCCGTATTACTTGACGATGCAGATGCCGGGTCAGGAGGCGCCGTCGTTCTCGATGTTCACGACGTTCATCCCGTCGTCCGAGGGCGCCGCGCGCAACGTTCTGATGGGCTATCTCGCCGTCGACTCCGATGCGGGCAGCGAGGCGGGCGTGAAGTCCGAAGACTACGGCAAACTGCGCATGCTCGAGATCGCGGCCGACACTCCGGTTCCCGGTCCCGGCCAGGTGCAGAACACGTTCGACTCCGATCCGACGATCGCCGATCAGATCAACGTGCTCCAGCTCGGCTCGTCCGAGGTGCGCAACGGCAACCTGCTGACGCTGCCCGTCGGTGGCGGTCTGCTCTACGTGCAGCCGGTGTTCGTGCAGTCGACCGGCGGCACCCAGCTGCCGCTCCTGCAGAAGGTGCTCGTCTCGTTCGGCACCGACGTCGCGTTCGAAGACACGCTGCAGGAGGCGCTCGACGCCCTGTTCGGCGGCGAATCCGGAGCCTCGACCGGTGACGCGGACGTGACGCCGACACCCGGTCCGACACCGACGCCCGAGCCCACGCCGACGCCCGAGCCGGGCGAGACGGCCGAGCCGACTCCGCCGGCGGACGAGTATGAGGCAGCGCTGCAGGAGGCGCGCCAGGCGCTCCTCGATCGCGAGGCGGCTCTGCAGCGGGGCGACTGGGCCGCATTCGGCGAGGCCGACGACCGGCTGACCGAAGCGGTCGAGAAGCTCATCGAGCTGGGCGGCTGACCTCGTCCACCTCGGCGTGACCCCGGGCGACCGCCTGGCGCGTCACGCCGAGGTGAGCAGCCACCACCAGATCAGCAGCAGCGTCACCGCGAAGCCCGTGATCTGGTTGAGCCACAGGAATCGGCGCCACCCGCGCACCGCCTCGTGGGCCGCGGCATCCGTCACCGCCCGGAACGGCCACACCGTCGCGATGTAGGGCAGAGCGAGCGCGGCCGCGAGGGGTCCGGGCCATGCGGTCGCGAGCATCGCGAGACCGGATGCCGCGTAGCACGCGAGCGCGAAGCGCACGGTCCACCGGGCACCCTGCTGCGTCGCGATGGAGCGGATGCCCGCGGCGCGGTCGGCGGCGACGTCCTGCACGGCCCCGAACGCGTGCGACGCGACGCCCCACAGTGCGAACGCGAGGATGACGGCAGCGAGCTGCCAGGTCCACGCGGCGCCCGCGAGCACGAGGCCGTACACCGCGGGGGAGAAGAAGTGGATGCTGCTGCACACGGAGTCCGCGAACGGCACCTCCTTGAGCCGGAGCGGGGGAGCGCTGTACGCGACGACGAAGAACAGGCTCGCGGCCAGCACGAACCACGACCACGGTGACCCGACGATGACGAGGAACACGACGAACGGCGCGCACAGGAGGCCCGCGGTCCAGAGCGTTGCGCGGTGGAGGCGCACGTCGAGCACGGCGCCGTGCGCACCGCCCTTGCGCGGATTGCGCAGGTCCGACTCGTAGTCGAACACATCGTTGATGCCGTACATCGCGAGGTTGTACGGGATGAGGAAGAACACCGTGCCCACGACGAGCGCGACATCGATCTCGCGGGTCGTGAGAAGGTACGCGGCGGCGAACGGATAGGCGGTGTTGACCCAGCTCACGGGTCGGGACGCGATCACGAGCTGGCGAAGGGCGGATGCGGCGCCCACGCGCCCGTCGAGGCTCACGTGTGCCCCTCGTGTCGCCGGGTGAGCGTGTACACCGCAGGTACGAGGAACGCGGCGGCGAGCGGATAGGCGAAGTCCTCGATCGGTGCGAGCCCGATGCGCAGCCCGCTCACGTGCTCGTCCGGGTACGAGTAGAGACCCACGCCGATCATGACGTTGTCGAACACGGCGGTCAGCACGAGGAGCACGATCGCCGCGATGCCGGATGCCGCCATGCGCCGGCGGAAGTCCGGGCGGCGCGCCGTCGCGAGGGCGGCCGCCGCCGCGATGGCGAGGAACGCGAGCGAGATCAGCGGATAGGTCATCGCCCGCCCGACTCTCCCGTCGCACCGTCCATGCCCTGGCGCGCCCTCGATCGCCGCTCGAGAAGCCGTCGCGCGCCCGCCCACGTCACGATCGACAGGTAGCACAGGAACGCGAGGAACACCGGCTCCTCGACGGGGAGGTGCGGTGCGAGATCGATGCCGAGGTAGAGGGGGCTGTCGCCCTGGACGAACACGCCCGTCCCGATTCCCACGAGGTCCCACGCGATGAAGAACACTGTGCCGACGGCGACCGCGACGAGGGTGCGGGCGCGGGCGCGCCACGCCGCCAGCCGGAACCGCGCGTCGAGTGCGACGATCCCCGCGGCCGACGCGAGGATCGCGAGCAGATAGGCGCCCGGCATCCGTCACGCCTCCACGGGAGCCGGCTCGGCGAGCGGTCCCGGAGAGCGATCACCGCGCAGCCCCTTCACGACGAGCTCGGCCGAGATGAGGCACATCGGCACGCCGATGCCCGGCAGCACGGACGCGCCCGCGTATGCGAGACCCGAGACCCTGCGCGACGTCGTCCTCGGGCGGAAGACGGCGCTCTGTCGCAGGGTGTGCGCGAGCCCCAGCGCGTTGCCGCGCCACGCCCCGTACTCCGCGGCGAAGTCACCCGGCGCGATCGTGCGCCGCACCACGATTCGGTCGGCGAGGTCGCGGATGCCGCACCACGACGCGATCTGCGCGATCACGCGATCGGCGGCGGCCTCGATCGCCGGGTCGCCCGCGCCGTCCACGCCGCCGCGGCCGAGCTCGGGCTCGGCCGGGACGGGTACGAGCACGAAGAGGTTCTCGTGTCCCGCGGGAGCGACCGACGGGTCGGTGGCGCTGGGGCGGCACACGTACAGCGACGCGGGGTCGGGGATGCGCGCCGTCCGACCGAAAACGTCGGCGAAGTTCCCTCGCCAGTCGTCCGTGAACACGAGGGTGTGGTGGGTCAGCTGCGGCAGCTCTCCCTCGACGCCGAGCAGCAGCAGGAGTGCGCCCGGACTCGGGGTGCGCTTCGTCCACCACGGCTCGGGATAGCTCTGCAGGCTCGGCGGAAGCATCTCGGTCTCGGTGCGATGCAGGTCGGCCGTCGAGACGACGAGGTCGGCGTCGAGTCTGCGGCCGTCGGCGAGGCGGACGCCGGTTGCCGCGGCATCCGTCGCCGTGATGTGAGCGACGCGCGCGCCCGTCTCGATGACCGCACCGCGCTCGGTCGCGAGGCGCTCGAGCGCCCGGACGACCTCGCCGAACCCTCCGCGCGGGTAGAGCACGCCGTCTGCGAGGTCGAGGTGGCTCATGAGGTGGTACAGGCTCGGCGCGGAGTACGGCGAGGTGCCCAGGAACACGGCCGGGTAGCCGAGGATCTGCCGAAGACGCGGATGCGCGAACCGCCGCTCGACGTGATCCGCGAGGCTGCGCGTCAGCAGGGGGGCCAGCCTCGGCAGGCGCTTCAGGAGCGCGGGATCGCGCAGACCGGCCGTCGTGGAGTACGTGTCGTACAGGAAGCGCGAGACGGCGAGCTCGTACGCGTCGGCGGCCGAGTCGAGGTACGCGTCGAGGGCTGCGCCGGCACCCGGCTCAAGGCTCTCGAACAGCGCTGTGGACGCTTCTCTGCCCGACACGACGTCGATCGCGTCGCCCGTGCCCGGCGGGCCGTACACGCGGTACGCGGGGTCGAGTCGCACGAGGTCGAGCTGCTCGGCGGAGGATGTGCCGAGCAGGCGGAAGAAGTGCTCGAAGACCTCGGGCATGAGATACCAGCTCGGGCCCGTGTCGAACACGAAGCCGTCGTGCTCCCATACGCCCGCACGGCCGCCGATCTCGTCGCGCGCTTCGAGCACCGTGACGTCCCAGCCTTCCGCGCCCAGCAGCGCCGCCGTCGCAAGACCTGCGACTCCCGCCCCGATCACGATCGCCGGACGGTGCGCGTCTTCGGCGGGCGGCGTCACGCGCGGACCGTCCGAGGAGCGAATCCCAGCCACGCGCGCGCCGCGAGCGTCGCCTTGACGGGGTCGGGCACGCGCACGCGCCCTTCGCCGTCGGAATGCCGGCGGAGACGCGCCGACAGCGCGCCGAAGAGGTCGTGCGCCGCGGTGACCGCCCGGCGGCAGTCGGCGGGAAGGCTCGGGATGACGGCGGCGGCAGCGGCGAGGTCGGCGTCGATGCGGTCGAGCACCTCCGCGCGCGAACCGCGCGCTCCGAGGTAGTCCCGCCCGAGGGCGCCGGCGTCGTGGTCGAGATCCCGCAGGAAGTTCAGCTCCTGGAACGCCGCGCCGAGGCGCCGCGCCCCGTCGCACAGCTCGGGATCGGGATCGACCGGATGCGGCCGACCAGCGTTCACGAAAACGTGCAGGCACATGAGCCCCACGACCTCCGCCGAACCGTAGACATACGCGTCGTGCGATGCCGCATCGTGCTGCGCCGTCTCGAGGTCTGTGCGCATCGACGCGAAGAAGGGGCGCACGAGCGGTGCGCCGATGCCCGTCTCGCGCGCGGTCGCCGCGAACGCGTGCACGACGAGGTTGGTGCTGAACCCGCGCTCGATCGCCGCGAGGGTCTCGGTCTCGAGATCGTCCAGTATGCGGCGCTGGGTCTCGACGTCGAGTCCCGCCGCGGCCGCCGGGCCGTCGACGACCTCGTCGGCGACGCGCACGAGCGCGTACACGTTCCGCACATGCGGCCGCGGGCGCGCGCCGAGCAGACGGCACGCGAGCGCGAACGACGTCGAGTAGGCCGAGATGACGGCGGCGGAAGCATCCGTCGCCGTCCGGTCGTACAGATCCAGGCCCGTGGGCACTGCGTGGTCGCGGGTCACGGGATGCGCTCCCGGATCGCGGTGGAGAGGGACTCGATGAGCGCGGATGCCTCGCCCGGCAACGCCAGCGCGGCGCGCGCGGCATCGGAGAGCGTCTCGTCGACGAGCGCTGCCGCCCTTTCGCGCGCGCCACTGGCTTCGAGGGCGCGCTGCGCTTCGCGGATGGCGACGGGGCCGGTGTGTGCGACGGCGATCGCATCGCTCACGCGCTCCCACTCGCGCGTGCCGCGGGCGAGGGCGACGACCGGCGTGCGCTTGGCCTCGCGCAGGTCGACGCCTGAGTCGCGGCCCGTCTGCGCCGCCGAGCCGAACGTCCCGATGAGGTCGTCGACGAGCTGGAACGCGAGTCCGAGGCATCCGCCCGCCTCGCCGACGGCGTCGAGTGCGCTCGACGGCGCTCCCGCGAGCACCGCACCTGCCTGCAGCGGAGCGCGGAACGAGTAGACGGCCGTCTTGTTGAACGTCGCGTCGAGGATCGAGCTCGTGTCGGGGCAGTCGGCCGCGACGGCGTGCTCGACGTCGGCGAGCTCGCCCGCCGCGGACACGTACACGGCGTCGTCGTACAGCGCGAAGAGGCGCTCACGGGTGACCGCATCGACGTCGGCGGTCGCGACGAGTCGCGCCGCCTCGTGCAGCAGAAGGTCACCCGCGAGGATCGCGGCGGCGTCGCCGAGGGCCTCCTGCCCTTCGGCATCCGCGCCCCGCGCACCCGCGAGAAGCCGGAACTCGCCCGACACGTTCGGGACGCCTCTGCGCAGCGTGTCGTGGTCGATGACATCGTCGTGCACGACGAACGCCGTGTGCAGCAGTTCGAAGGCCGCAGCGACGGGGAAGACCGCGGGGGCGTCGTCGGCACCGCCGCCGAACGCGGTGAACGACGCCGTGACGAGCGCGGGGCGCATCCGCTTGCCACCGGATGCCGCGCGGCCGATCGCGTCGGCGAGCCGCGCGAACCCGCCGCCCAGAGGCTCCGCACGGGTGCGGATGCGCGCGAGCGCGGCGGCGATCGCCTCGTCGGTGCGGGTGTCGGCGGCGATCATGATGCGCGGGCGACGGCCGGCGCTTGCTCGGCCGCCGCGCCGAAGAGGTGAAGCTGTTGGGCCTGGAGCACCAGCCAGGGGCTGAACGCCCACGGCGTGGCGACGAGCGACGCGGCGAGGTCGGCGGGGTCGACCCAGCGCGTCTCGCTCACCTCGCGCGGGTTGGGTTCGGGTTCGTCGTCGGTGTACGCCAAGTACACGGGGCACACCTCGTGCTCGACGATGCCGTTCGCGTCGGTCGCGCGGTAGCGGAAGAGGGGGAGGGCGAGCTCCAGGTCTGTGATCGTGATGCCGAGCTCATGCTCGGCACGCCGGTGCACCGCGGCAACGACCGGTTCGGCCGGACGGGGGTGCCCGCAGAACGAGTTGCTCCAGACGCCGGGCCACGTGGTCTTTCCGAGCGCGCGGCGCGTGACAAGCACTTGTCCCGCCGCGTTTCTCACGTGGCAGGAGAAGGCGAGGTGCAATGCTGTGTCGGTGCCGTGAACGCTGGACTTGGGCGCTGTCCCGATCGCCTCTCCCGCGTCGTCCAACAGCACGACGAGGTCCTGTTCGGTCATGCCGGTCCCCCGATCGGCTCGTTAAATTGCTAGTTTATCTAGTGAATGGTTTCGCCGGTGATACAGGCGAGTGTAAGGAGTGTCCACATGTCCTACCCCAGGCTTGCCGAAAGCGGCCACGAGCGCTACGTCATGGAGATGCTCCAGGCGCTCCGGGCGTTCAGCGACGCGATGGACCGGATGCACGGCGGTCTGAAGGGCGACATGGACATGAACGCCACCGACCTCGCCGCCATGCGCATGATGATCATGCGCGAGCAACGCGGCGAGACCGTCAGCCCGCATGACGTCGCCCGTCACCTGCGGATCACCACCGCCTCGACGACCAAGCTCCTCGACCGGCTCGAAGCCGCCGGCCACATCGAGCGCCGCCCGCATCCACGCGATCGTCGTGCGCGCATCGTCGTGCTGACGGACACCTCACGGCAGGAGTTCTACCGCAACTTCGGCGAGCGCCTTCGCGGCATGCGCGAGATCGCCGACCGCTACAGCGATGAGGAGCTCCAACTTGTGACGCGCTTCCTCGCCGACATGAGCACGGTGCTCGATCCGGAGCAGTAGAGGGGTAAACGAAGAAGGCGCCCCCTCGGCGGGGGCGCCTTCTTCATTTCGTTGCGGGGACAGGATTTGAACCTGCGACCTCTGGGTTATGAGCCCAGCGAGCTACCGAACTGCTCCACCCCGCGGCACGAGAATCAAGCCTAGCACGGGTTTCGACGTGCTCAGACCGCGGTTGCCGCCTCCGCTCTCCGAGCGCGAGGATGAGCGCATGGTTTCCCCCCGCGGAGTCCGTTACGACGACGACGTCGATGACGGCCGCAACGAGACGCCCGCCGAACGTGCCGACCGCAACTGGAACGAGGTCCTGCAGGAGCTTCGCGTCCTCCAGACCGGCACGCAGATCCTCACGGGTTTCCTCCTCGCGCTCGCGTTCCAGCCCGGATTCGCGGATCTCAACGAGGGTCAACGGCTGCTCTACCTCACGCTCGTGGTGCTCGCCGCGCTCACCGCGATCGTCGCGCTCGCCCCGGTCGCTCTCCACCGGGTGCTCTTCCGGCGCTTGGCGAAGCCGCGGGTGGTCGCGTACGGACATGCAGCGCTCGTGACGTCGCTCGTCACGGTGTCGCTCGTCTTGGTCGGCGTGGTCGCATTCGTGTTCGACTTCGTCGTGTCGGACGGCGCTGCGATCGTGGCATCCGTCGCCCTCGGAGTCGTCATCATCGTCTTGTGGGTCATCGCGCCCGTCGTCATCCGCAAGCGCCATTCGGAGAGGGTGGGCCGATGACCGTCGCCGTGCCCCTGGCCGTCGCCCAGTTCGCACCGACGGCGGATGCCGCGGCCAACCTCGACCTCATCGACGACCTCGTCGCCACGGCCTCCGCGCGGGGCGCGCGGGTCGTCGTGTTCCCCGAGTACTCGAGCTACTTCATCGATCCGTTCGACGAATCGCTCGCCGCGAACGCGCAGGAGATCGACGGGCCCTTCACGCGAGCCCTCACGGGCCTCGCGTCGACGTACGACGTCACGGTCGTCGCGGGGCTGCTGGAGCAAGCCGGCGACGACCGGCGCGTGCGCAACGCGGTGGTCGCGGTCGACGAATCGGGCGTCGTCGCGCGCTACCGCAAGCTGCACCTCTACGACGCTTTCGGCCAGCGCGAGTCGGATTGGGTCGAGCCGGGTGAGCTCGGCGAGCCCGAGACCTTCGAGGTCGACGGCATGCGCTTCGGGCTCATGACGTGCTACGACCTGCGGTTCCCCGAGGTGGGGCGGATGCTGGCGGATGCCGGCGCGCACGCGATCCTCGTGCCGGCGGAGTGGGTGCGTGGCCCGCTCAAGGAGCACCACTGGCGTACGCTCCTGCACGCGCGGGCGATCGAGAACACGCTCTACGTCGCCGCGGCCGACCACCCGCCGCCGCTCGGCGTCGGGAACTCGATGATCGTCGACCCGCAGGGGGTCGAGATCGCCGCCGTCGGCACGGGCACCGACGTCGCGCTCGCGCATCTGGACCTCGACGCCGTCGAGCGCGTGCGTCGCGTGAACCCGTCGCTGCGGCTGCGCCGCCTGCGCGTCGTACCGCGCGACTGAACGCCGCGCGTCACGCGGGGAGCGACGCCAGGGAGGCGAGGCGCGACGCCGCCTCCTCGAGCACGTCGAAGCGCTTGCACGCCGCGAACCGCACGAGCGTCGCGTAGTCGCCGCGATGCTCGGGCGTGGCGAACGCGGTCAGCGGGATCGCGACCACGCCGGCGCGCTCGGGGAGGCGCCGGCAGAACTCGTCCGCGTCGGTCGCGCCGAGGGGCGCGGCATCCGCCACAGTGAAATACGACCCCGCCGGTGTGCGCACCCCGAAACCCGCCTCGCGCAGGCCCGCGCCCAGCACGTCGCGCTTCTCACGCAGGGTTGCCGCGATGCCGGCGAAGAACGCGTCGGGCAGGGCGAGTCCGAGCGCGATCGCCGGCTGGAACGGCGCTCCGTTGACGTACGTGAGGAACTGCTTGACGGCGAGCACGGCGTCGATGAGATCGGACGGGCCGGTCGCCCACCCGATCTTCCAGCCCGTCGTGGAGAACGTCTTGCCGCCCGACGAGATCGTGAGCGTGCGGTCCCACGCGCCCGGCAGCGTCGCGATCGGCACGTGCGGGGCGTCGAAGACGAGGTGCTCGTAGACCTCGTCGGTGACGATGATCGCGTCGTGGCGGTCGGCGAGGCGCACGATCTCCGAGCGCACCTCGGCGGAGAAGACGGCTCCCGTCGGGTTGTGCGGATCGTTCACGAGGATGACGCGCGTCCGGTCGGATACCGCCCGCGCGAGCTCGTCGAGGTCGGGTTGGAAGTCCTCACCGCGCAGCGGCACCGTCACGAGCCGCGCGCCCGCGAGTGCGACGCACGCGGCGTACGAGTCGTAGTACGGCTCGAACACGACCACTTCGTCGTCGGGCCCGTCCGTGAGCGCGAGAAGCGCCGCCGCGATCGCCTCGGTCGCCCCCGCCGTGACGAGCACGTCGCGGTCCGGGTCGAGTTCGAGACCGTAGAAGCGCTTCTGGTGCTGCGCGACGGCCTGGAGGAGAGAACGGATGCCGCGACCCGGAGGGTATTGGTTGACGCCGTTCGCGATCGCCTCGCGTGCCGCCTCGAGCACCTCGGCGGGCCCGTCCTCGTCGGGGAACCCCTGGCCGAGGTTGATCGCGCCGGTGTGCGCCGCGAGCGCGCTCATCTCGGCGAAGATCGTGGGGCGGGCGGTGCCGTCGGCATCGACGAGGCCCGCGCCGCGGGCGGTGCGGAGCCATGCGCCGGGAATCTGTCGCATTCCTCAGACGCTACCCTTCTCGGGGCTTCGTTTCCCGGCGCGCTCAGAGGATCGCATAGGCGTGTCCGGGCGCCGACATAAGAAACGCACAGCATCGCGCGTCACGCTGTATCTGGCTTTCACGAAGGAGCATCGAATGAGCGACATCGACGAGGGACGCCAGAGCGACCAGAACCCCGCCGCGGGCGAGCCGGCCGCCGAGTCGGGCGCGCCGGCGGCCGAACCCGCCACGCCCGCGGCCGAGTCCGCCGCGCCCCCGGCCCCCCCGGCCCCGCCCGCGCCGCAGCAGCCCGCGTGGCAGCCTCCGGCCGGCGGCGCTCAGCACCCCGGCGCCCCGTACGGCGCGCAGCAGGGCCAGTACGGCCGTCCCGCGCAGCCCGGTCACCCCGGCCAGCCCGCGACGGGCGCACTCGGGCGACCGCCGCACCCGCAGGCCTACGCCGGGCAGCCGTACTCGGGCCAGGGCCCGCACCCCGGCCGGCCGTCGTACCCGGCGTACCCGCTCGGTCACGCGTCGAACCCCGGCACGTCCTCGAACCCGACGGTTCCCCTCGGCCCGTCGGGCGGCGCATCCGGTACGACGCCCACCGGCGCGACGAAGACGACCCGCCCCGAGAAGAAGAGCGCCGGGCGCACGGTGGCCGCAGCCGTCGTCGCAGCGGCCCTCGTCGGCGGCGCAGCGGGCATCGGCGGTGCGTGGGCGGGCGTGAACTGGTTCGCGCAGTCGCCGACGGTCGCGGCATCCGGACCGTCCACGGTCACCGTCAACGACCCCGATTCGGTCAACCAGACCACCGCGATCGCCGCCAAGGTCGTGCCGAGTGTCGTGACGATCTCCGCCACGAGCAGCGCCGGCGGCGGAACCGGCTCCGGAGTCATCATCTCGGAAGACGGCTACGTCATCACCAACACGCATGTCGTGACGCTCGACGGCGCGACGAACGACGCCGACATCCGCGTCACGACCTCGGAAGGACGGGTCTACGACGCCGAGGTGGTGGGCACGGATCCGACGTACGACCTCGCGGTCATCAAGCTGCAGGATGCCTCGGGCCTGACTCCCATCGAGTTCGCCGACTCGTCGAAGCTCAACGTCGGTGACGAGACGGTCGCCGTGGGCGCGCCCCTCGGGCTGTCGAACACCGTGACGACCGGCATCGTGAGCGCGCTGAACCGCTCGATCCAGATCGCGTCGGCCGCGGTGCCCGAGCTCGAGGGAGACGACGACTCGGGTCGCCCGACGCCTCGCGACGGCGAGGGCCCGTTCCAGTTCGACTTCGGTCAGGGACCGCGCCAGAACACCCCGTCGGCGACGATCTCGATCGCCGTGATCCAGACCGACGCGGCGATCAACCCGGGCAACTCGGGCGGCGCGCTCGTCGACTCCGAGGGCAAGCTCATCGGCATCAACGTCGCGATCGCGACCGCGGGCGGCGCGCAGACCGAGGGCTCGGGATCGATCGGCGTCGGCTTCGCGATCCCGTCCGACATCGCCAAGCGCGTCGCCGACGAGATCATCGAGAACGGCGAGGCGACGCACGGCCTGCTCGGCGCGAGCGTCCAGTCCGCGGCCTTCGTCGAGGGCTCGACGATCACCGGCGCCTACATCGCCGAGATCGTCCCGGGCGGTGCGGCCGACGAGGCCGGGCTGCGCGTGGGCGACATCGTCACCGAGTTCAACGGCGTTCCGATCACCGACTCCGTCGACCTGACCGCGCAGGTTCGCGCGGCGGCAGGGGGGAGCGATGCGACGCTCACGTACGTGCGCGACGGCGAGTCGCACACGATCGACGTGACGCTCGGCACGCTTGAGCCCTGATCACCCCGGGGCTCCGGACGCCACCCCGCGATAGGCTCGCGGGGTGGCGTCCTTCTCGTTCGGCGCGGGGAACGCGCGCAAGCTCGCGAGCATCCCGCTCTACGCCGCCGGACGCCTCGCCACGCTCGTGATCCCGCGCTCGCGCGACGAATGGGTCTTCGGGTGCGCGGTCGGCATCGCCGACGGGGCGCTCGAGCTGTGGAGAGTCGCCGCGGAGCACGATGTGCGGGCGGTGTGGCTGGTCGCGAACGAACGAGAAGAGGCGGATGCGGCGGCCCGCGGCATCCGGACCGTCCGCAAGTCCTCGCTGCGGGGCTTCTGGCGCACGGCGCGCGCCCGCGTGGTCGTCGTGACCCACGGGTTCGGCGATGTCAACCGCTACGCCGTATCGGGCGCGTTCGTCGTGCAGCTGTGGCACGGTATCCCGCTCAAGCGCATCGGGCTGGACTCGCCCGAGACGGTGCGTCCGCCCGCGCGCCTGCCCCGCCCCGTGAGCGCTCTCGTGCGGCGCGGCCTCGCGGTGATGTATCGCGCGGCGGCGCGGCGCATCGACGTGCTCCCGGCGGCGTCGCACCTCGTGCGCGGACGTCTCGAGTCGGCGTTCGGCCTGCGGGACGAGCGCGTGCCGGTCACAGGTGAGCCTCGCGTCGACGTGCTCTCGCGCGGCGAGCCCGCCGAGCGCAGGAGTTCGGCGCGCGCCCGCATCGACGAGACGGCCGGGCCGTTCGATCCCGCGTCACGGCTCGTGCTGTACGCGCCGACGTGGCGCGACGGCGAGCCTGACCCCGCCATTCCGCATGGCGGGCAGTGGCGCACGATCGTCGACGCGCTCGAGCGTCACGACGCCGTGCTGCTCGTGCGCTCGCACCCGCTCGGAGCGGGGGAGTACGAACCGCCGTTCCCCACGGAGCGCGTCCGCCGCCTCGGCAGCGACCTCGTGCCCGACGTGACACCGCTCCTGGCGGGGCTCGACGTGCTCGTGACGGACTACTCGTCGCTCGTGTTCGACGCCTCGCTCGTGCCGCTGCCGACGCTCTTCCTCGCACCCGATGTCGAGGCGTACGGGCGGCGACGGGGGTTCTACGGCCGGTTCGCCGACGTGGCCGGCGACGACTGGAGCACCGATTGGGAGGGGCTCGTCGCGCAGCTCGACGCGGTGCTGGGCGACGACGCGGTGCGCGGGGAGCGTCTGGCTCGCGCGCAGCGGTTGAGCGAGCGCGTCCACGCGTTCCGCGACGGCCGCAACACCGAGAGGGTGTACCGTGCGATCGAGACGGGGCTCGCGCGACGCGGCGCGCCCGGCTGGGGCGGGACGACGAGCGCGCCGCCCCCGCCGCATCCGACTTCACACCCGACGAAGGGAACCCGATGACCGATGCCCGCTTCTCGACCGACGGCGGAGCGAGCCTGATCCTGTCGGGCACCGGCGCCCGACCGCAGTCCGTCGAGCTGATCGGGCCGCGCGCCCGGACCGCGGGCACACTCACCGGGCGCGGCAAGACCTGGCGTGCGGTGATCCCGCTGCGGGCGGCCCGCTGGGGCGGACCCGAGCTGCCCCTGCCGGTCGCCGACTACCGACTCCGGCTCGTCGACGCCGACGGCGCCGAGGCGGCTGTCGAGGCATCCGCCCCGCTCACGCAGTTGGGGACGCTTCGCGCGAGCCTCGACGGCGGCGTCGTGCACATCGGGCCGCCGATCGACCCCGCGTACGACTCGGGCGAGGGGCAGGCGGCCCTCGAGCGGCGATACGCGACGCGTCCGGGCGGGCTCGAGAACGCGGTGTTCTTCGAGAGCTTCTACGGCCGCAACGCGAGCTGCAACCCGCTCGCGATCGACCGTGAGCTCGCAAAGCGCGCGCCCGGGCTGACGCGGTACTGGAGTGTCGTCGACCTTTCGGTGCAGGTGCCCGACGGTGCGATCCCCGTCGTCGAGGGCAGCCCCGAGTGGTGGCGTGCCCGAGGGGCCGCGCGCCTGCTCGTCGTGAACGACTGGCTGCGCCGGCGCTTCGCGAGACGGAGGGGCCAGGTCGTGCTGCAGACGTGGCACGGCACACCGCTCAAGCGCCTCGCGCTGCACCGGCCGGGGTTCGATCCGCGCCGTGCGGCGGCCGTCATCAAGGAGGCGCGCCGATGGGACGTCCTCCTCGCGCAGAGCCCGTACGCGGAGCGCATCCTGCGCAAGGCGTACGCGTTCCTGCGACGGCCGGTGTGGGTCGAGGGGTACCCGCGCAACGACGTCCTCGTGACCGGCACGGGCGACGCAGCCCGCCGCGCGCTCGGCATCGGCCCCGACGAGCGCGTGCTGCTGTACGCGCCGACGTGGCGCGACGATCGCGCCGAGATCGTGGACTTCGTCGATCCGGCGGAGCTCGCGGCGGAGACCGACAGCGTCGTGCTGGTGCGCGGCCACTCCCGCACGCTGCAGCCCGGGCGCGACGCCGAGGGTCCGCGGGTCATCGACGTGACGAGGTTCCCCGACACGTCGCAGCTCCTGCTCGTCGCCGATGCGCTCATCACGGACTACTCGTCGGTCATGTTCGACTTCTCGGCCACGGGCAAGCCCATGTTCTTCCTCGTGCCCGACCTCGAGCGGTACCGGGGTGAGCTGCGCGGGTTCTACTTCGACCTCGTGGAGCGGGCTCCCGGCCCGGTGGTCCGGACGCAGGGCGAGCTCGTGGCGGCGATCCAAGACGTCGACCCGTCGCTGTTCGCCGACGCATACGCGCGGTGGCGTGCGGCGTTCAACGCGCGCGACGACGGCCACGCGTCCGAGCGGGTCGTGAACCGCATCCTCGACCAGGGGTTCGTCGACGTGGGGTGATCCGCGCTTTCGGCCCGCTCGGCGGCGACTCGCTCGGCCCGCTCGGCGAGCTGCGGTCAGGGCAGCGGCGTGTTGCGGTCGCCGAGCCGCGATGTGTCGACCGTGTCGTGCGCGCCGCCCAGCACGCCCGCGATGAACCCGAGCCCCCACGAGATGTGCATCGTGGGGAGCACGGCGATCGTCCACAGCTTGTCGCGCCAGCCCGAGCCCCCTCCGGGGCCGATCGCCACGACGAGCACGAGCAGCGCGTAGGCGAGCACGGGGACGAAGACGACGGATGCTGCGACCGCCCACCACCCGGTGAGCACGCGCGCGAGCTGCAGCGTTCCCACGATGACCGACAGCGCGATCGCGACCACGAGCAGCGGGGGAGCGAAGAAGCGCAGCGAATTGCGGGTGCCGTACCGGCGCACGAGCTCGCCGCGCCACCGGCCCGTCGCGATGAACTGCCGTGCGAGCCTGCTCCAGCTCTCGCGCGGCCAGTACGTGACCGAGAGCTTCGGGTCGAACCACACGCGGTAGCCCGCGCGGCGGATGCGGAGGTTGAGCTCCCAGTCCTCGCCGCGGCGGATCGTCTCGTCGAACCCGCCGACCTCGTCGAAGACGGCGCGCCGCATGACGCCGAGGTAGGCCGACTCGGCCTCCCCCTCTCGCGTGCCGCCGTGGTACGCGCCTCCGCCGAGTCCGATCCGCGAGTTGTACGCCCGGGCGACGGCGCGCTGGAACGGCGTGCGGCCGTCGGCCCGCATGACGCCGCCGACGTTCGCGGCGCGCACGCGCGTGAGCGTGTCGAGCGCCCGCCGTGTGTAGCCGGCCTCGAGCTCGGAGTGCGCGTCGACGCGCACCACGGTCGGATAGCGTCCCGCTCGGATCGCGAGATTCAGCCCGACCGGGATGTCGGCTGCGGGGTTGTCGACGAGCACGATGCGCTCGTCCTCGGCGGCGAGCTCGCGCGCGAGCTCGTCCGTGCCGTCGGTCGAAGGGGCGAGGGCGATGATGAGCTCCGACGGCCCGGGGACGTCCTGCGCGAGCGTCGACTCGACCGCGCGGCGCAGGTAGTCGCGCTCGTTCAGCACGGGCATCACGAACGTGACGCCCGCGTCGTCGGGCGCCGTGGGCGCGTCTCTGCGACCGGGCTCCTCGACATGCACGCGTCGATCATGTCATGTGCGCCCGTCGGTAGGCTGAACGGGTGGGTGTGGTGGCGGATGCGAAGAAGGCGGTTGCGCTGCTCCGGAAAGCCGTCACGAATCGGCGCGCCGGCACAGCGGTCCGCCGCGAGCTCGCGCAGCGCCCGCCGCATCCGGAGAATCACTACAAGGTCGCCGTGTACTTCGCCGACGGCGCGGTCAACATGTACCAGATGCGGCAGTGGTACAAGCCGCTGGCCGAGCTCGCGAAGCGGTGGCCCGTCGTGGTGCTCAGCCGCGCGGCGACCGGTGCTCGCGCGCTCCTCGCCGAGGACGCCCCGCCCGTCGCATTCGTCCCGACGGTGCGCGATCTCGAGCGCTTCATCGCCACGCAGGACATCCGCATCGTCCTGTACGTGAACCAGAACACGCGGAACTTCCAGATGTTCCGCTACGGGCGTCGCTGGCACGTGTTCATCAACCACGGCGAGTCCGACAAGATGTACATGACCACGAACCAGTTCAAGGCGTACGACTACGCCTTGATCGCGGGCGACGCGGCGCGCGAGCGGCTTTCGCGCGTGCTGTGGGACTACGACCTCGATCGGCGTACGATCCAGATCGGTCGGCCCCAGGCCGACCACTACTCGGGCACCCTGCCGTTCACACCCGACGAGCGCACCGTCGTGCTCTACGCGCCGACGTGGGAGGGCGACCGCCCTTCGGCGCACTACGGCTCGGTGCGCACGCACGGCGAGGCGCTCGTGTCGGCGCTGCTGGCCACCGGACGCCATCGGGTGATCTACCGCCCGCACCCGCGGTCGGGCGTGGTCGACCCCGAGTACGGCGCGGCGAACCGGCGCATCATCGCGACGATCGAGGCGGCGAACGCGTCCGACCCGTCGGCGCGCCACGTCTACGACGCCGGTGCCGACCTCGGTTGGCAGCTCTCGGTCGCGGACGTGGCGATCGTCGACATCTCGGCGATGGTGTACGACCGGCTGGCGGCAGGCAAGCCGCTCATGGTGACGCGGCCCACCGACCCCGAGGCGATCGTCGACACGCACGGCTATCTCTCGGCGTGCGAGTGGCTCGACGCGGCATCCGCCCCCGATGTCGTCGCGCAGATCACGCGGGTCATCGAGGATCCGGATGCCACGGCCCGCCTCGAGCACTGGGTGCGGCACTACTTCGGCGACACGAGTCCGGGCGCCGCGACCGCGAGGTTCCATGCCGCGATCGAGCGGCTCATGCAGGAGTGGGAACTGTGGCACGATCGCTCGGTGGCGCGCGGCGACGTCGACGAAGACGAAGAGGAGCAGCAGGCGGCGGAGCTCGACGAGTGACGCCGAGTTCGCGCGGTCAGGCGTTGACGGTGGGCTGCTCGACGAGCCGTGCGATCGCGCGCAGCGGGATGGGAACCCACGTCGGGCGGTTGCGCGCTTCGTAGATCGCCTCGTATACGGCCTTGTCGATCTCGAGGGCGGCGAGCAGGTCGCGCTGCGCCTCGAGCTCGATGCCCGACGCGGCCGCATACCCGTCGAGGAATGCGCGTCTCGCGGCGCGCGCCCACGCGAGCGCGGCATCCGGGGACTGGTCGGGCGTGTCGAGGCGGATCGACCCCGCGACGTAGTCGAACGAGCGCAGCATCCCGGCGACGTCCCGCAGCGCGAGGTCGGCGCGCACACGCTCGGCCATCGGTCGCAGCGGCTCGCCCTCGAAGTCGAGCAGCACCCAGCCGCGTCCGGGCGTGTGCAGCACCTGGCCGAGGTGGAGGTCGCCGTGGATGCGCTGCAGCGGCGGCCACGCTGTCTCGAGGGCCCGGGCGTACACCGCCTCGATCGCGTCGCGCTGCTCGGCGATCCCGGGAACCTCGGCGATCGCCATCGTCAGCCTGCGTGTCCACGTGTCGGCGGTCGCCGTACGGTCGGTCTGCTGGGTCTCGTGCGTCGGGAACAGCCGCGCGAGCGCGACGTGCACGTCGGCCGTCGCCTCACCGATCTCGCGCGCCGCGACGGTGAAGTCCTCGAGTCGGGCGGCAGCCCGCAGGGCGACGCGCCACGCGTCGTCGACGTCGGGCAGGAACTCCTGGGCGAACGCGAGCGATCCGCTCACCGAGCCGCCCGCGGTCGCGAGGTCCGGCCATGCGCCCTCCAGCACGCCGACGGCGGCGGGCACGTGGGTCGAACCCGACGCCGACAGGGCGCACTGCAGCTCGATGTCGGGATTCAGTCCCGGATGCAGCTGCCGGAAGACCTTGCAGATGATCGACGGCCCGCCATCTCCGCTGCGGTAGATGATCGATGTGTTCGACTGCTCGCCGGAGAGCACGGCCGATTCGTAGGACGCCGCGGGCGCCGCGAAGTCGGCCGCCGGGACCCCGGTGACGGACGTGCGCGGTCCGGAACCGGATCCGCCGCGTGTGACGAGCGTGAGCAGCGCTCGCGTGTAGGCGGGATCGTGGGGCCCGTCGATGAAGGTGACACCCGGCTCGGGATCGCCGATGACGTGGTCGCCGGAGTCCTCGACGCTCGCCGTGGCCCGCGCGACGATCGGCACCTGGTACAGCACGACGGGGAGCGCACCCTCGTCGAGGACGAGGAAGGTGCGCACGCGCGGCAGCGCCGGATCGTCGGTCGCGGCGCCCGTCTCGGCCGGCGCGAGGTCGAACCACGCGACGAGGCGCAGGCTCGGGACGCGACCCTTGCCCGCGTACCAGCGCTGCCGCGTCATCCAGGCGGCGATGCAGGCGAGGGTGCTGTCCATAAGCCGAGGCTAGAGATGGCCGCGGATGTTGTCGAGAGCGGGATGCAAGCGCTTGCATGGCATCCGCGATCCGATTCCTTCCGTCGGCGGCGTCGGTCTGCCACGATCGGGCCATGAAGGAGCTCGACGACTGGACGCGGACGACCTTCACCGCGGGCGACGAGACGCGTGAGGTCTATCGCAAGGATCCGCCGGGCGGCGGACGCACCGGGGTCATCGTGCTGCATGAGGTGCCGGGGATCGAGCCGGTGCTCGTCGCCTTCGCCGACGAGCTCGTGGACCACGGCCACATCGTGCTGCTTCCTCGGCTGTTCGGAACCCCCGGCGCAGGGTTCTCCTTCGCGAACGTCGCAGGCGATCTGTGGCAGTTCTGTGTGCGGCGCGAGTTCTCGATCTTCGCGCGCGGAAAGACGAGCCCGGTCGCCGGGTGGCTCCGCGCGCTCGCGCGCGACCTGCACGACGAGGTCGGGGGAGAGGGCGTCGGCGTGGTCGGCATGTGCTTCACGGGCGGCTTCGCGTTGGCGATGATGGCGGATGCCCCGGTGATCGCGCCGGTGCTCGCCGAGCCCTCGCTGCCGGCGGCCATCGGCTTGCCGCGCGGTGCACGCCGGCGCGGCGCCGACCTCGGGCTCAGCCCCGGCGACCTCGAGGCGGTCAAGGCCTCGTCGACGCAAGTGCTCGGGCTGCGATACCGGTGCGACCGTGCCGTCGGATCGCGATGGGACACGCTCGAGCGTGAGCTCGGGGATCGATTCCTCGCGGTCGACTTCGACGGGAAGGGCCACTCGGTGCTGACGAAGGATCGCCGGCAGGAGGGAGTGGATCGCGTGATCGTGTTCCTCGATGAGAAGCTCGGGGCGGGTGCGGGTGCGACCGGGTAGCGCATCGGGTCCGCCGCGCGAACCCCTCATCTCGCACGCGAATGTCTGACGCCGCCACTACATTCGAACATATGAGCGAATCGCCCTTCGTCGACGACGACCTCGACGACCCGTGGTTCATCGACGAGAGCGATCTGTACGACCCCGAGGTCGATGCCTTCTTCGCCGACCCCGACAGCGTGGCTCCCGCTTCCGGCGACGATGCGATCACGGCGGCGATGAACGATCTCGCGATGGTCACTGTGCGGCAGCGGATGCTGATCGCCGAGCAGTACCGGGCGATCGACAGCATCCTTCGTGACGCGGAGGCCGATCCCGAGTCGTGGGTCGGACCCGATCCGACGACCGATCCGGGCTGGACGGATCCGCGCGAGCGTTCCGCGGCCGCCGTGCGCCGTGAGCGGCGCGAGTTCGCGGTGCGAGCGGCTGCGGCCGACATCGCGGTGCGGCTGCGCATGTCCGAGTCGGTCGTCCGCTCGCGCGCCGAGCGCGCCGCGATCCTGAGAGACCGGATGCCGCGTCTGTGGGCGTCGTTCCTCGGCGGCGCCGTGTGCGAGCAGAACGCCGTCACCGCGGCGCAGCTCGCCGCGTCGCTGCCCGATGACGGCGAGACGTGGGACGCGTTCGACCAGCGGGTGTGGGAGTCAGCGGGCTCGCTGACGCCGCCGAAGTTCCGCGTTCGGGCGCGCGCCGCACGTGAGCGCGTCCATCCGGAGTCGATCGAGGAACGTCATCGCCGCGCGGCTGAAGACCGCCGCGTGTGGCTCACTCCCGACCTCGACGGCATGGCGACCCTGAGCGTGTTCGCGCCGGCGGTGAAGGCGGAAGAGGCGATGCGGAGCGTCGACCTCGTCGCGTACGGAGAGACGGAGTCGACGCCCGCAGCGTTCCGCGCCGTGAGCGTGGCGGTGACGATTCCGGCTCTCACGCTGCTGGGCGAGTCCGACGAGCCTTCGAGCCTCGACGGCTACGGGCCGATCGACCTCGAGACCGCTCGCCGCCTCGCAGGTGAGGCGTCGTCGTGGGTTCGGGTGCTCACGCACCCCGTGAGCGGCACGGTGCTCGATGTCGACCGCAAGACGTACCGCGTGCCGGCCGATCTCCGCCGCCGGCTCGGGGTGACCCACCCGACGTGCGTCTTCCCAGGATGTTTCCGCCCTGCCCGCGAGTGCGACATCGACCATCGCGTCGACTGGCAGCACGGAGGGCCGACCAGCGCCGAGAATCTCGCGCCCGTATGCGAGTCGCATCACCGCCTGAAACACGGGTCGCTGTGGACGCTCGAACGCGACTCGGACGCCGGAACGATGAGGTGGGTGAGTCCGAGCGGACATGAAGCGGATGCTGATCCGCCGCCGTTCTGAGACGGTGCGCGCCTAGTCGGCGTCCCCGTCCGAACCCACCGGCGGAACCGGGATCTCGATCGAGGTCACACCTGCCGCGGCATCCGGGATCACCAGCGCATCGACCGCGGGCGCGGCGTCGCCCAGCTGCTCGGCGGGCGTCGGCTCGACGGGCTGGACGGGAGTCCCGCCCACTGCTCGTTGTGCTCCGGTCGCTGCGTGAACAGGCCCATGCGTCAACGATACGTCGGGCCTGGCGGCCGCGGCTCGCCCCTGCCCGGCGGCTACGCCATCACGGCCGACAGCACCGCGTATCCGACCTGTCGCCCGGTGACGGCGGAGTGGCCCGAGATGAAGTCGTCGGACTTGAGCGACCACACACCGGGACCCGAGAAGTCGTACCGCCCGCCGACGTCGAGCATCGTCGCGGTCTTGGCGCCCTTCGTCTTGAGGGCTCCGTTGCGACCGATGCCGCCGTACGGGTCGTTCTCGTCGCCGAGCCCCTGTCCGATCTGACGCGCGAGGCGGGATGCGATCGGATACGCGAGCCCGACCGCCTTGTCGCGGTGCGTGTGCGTCACGATGATCGGCCCGCTGATCTTCGACGGAACCTTCGCGAACATTCCGTTCGTCCCCGAGCCGTCCCAGTCGGTGGCCATACCGAAGTGGCTGTACGCCGCCTGCAGCAGCGACATCGACGCGATCGGCGCCTTCGTCGCGAGCGCCGCGGCGGTGACGGCCCGCCCGCCGAACGAGTGCCCGACCAGGTGGATCCGAGCGTCATCCGCTTCATCGTGCACGTGATCGAGCAGTACGGCGACGCCCTTCTTGCCGACGACTCCGGCGCGCTCCTTCATCGTGTAGTAGGTCGTGATGTTCAGGAGGTTCCGGCCCATCTGTATCACGTTGTCGAACAATCCCGCACCGCCGCCGTCCTCCGGCAGCGGCGGCAGACCGCTCGGGTCGATCGACGCGGCGCCTCCGGCCGCCGCGGGAGCGGCGTCTTCGGCACCCAGGGTCTTCGCGGCCGCGATGACCTCCTGCGGGTCGGCCTCTTTGAGGGCCGTGAACGCGGCCACGTCCTCGCCCTTCGTCGACTTCGGCAGCGTCTCGCGCAGCAGCTCGAGGAACTCCTCCTGAGCAGCCGACGAACCCTCGAGCCTCGGTACGAGCGCGACGAGCCGGTCGGCGATCGCGCGGTCTTCGACGCGCTCGCGGATCTCCGTCTCGAGCTCCGCCGCGGAGTCTCCGACTCCCGCGCCGGCGCCCGAGTTCTCATCCGGCGCCCACTGGATCGACGGCCACAGCACACCCACCACGACGAACCTCCGCTGGCGCGCACCGGCGACCTTCCCGCGCACGGCGACGATCGAGTCGACGAGCTGGTCGTACAGCGCGCGGGCCTGGCCCTGGGTGTTGTTCCAGCCGTGCGAGATGACGATCACATCGGTCGGATGCTTCTGCGTGAGCAGCGCGTCGAGCTCCTCGAGCTGCGTCCGGTCGACGAGCCCGCCTTTCTTGTCGAACTCGACCTCGGCGTACGGCAGCGACATGGCCATGGCCGACCTCCTCTCACCTCGTCCGCGGCGCCGTCGCCGCGTCACACGCTCTGGATCGCACGCATCGCGTCGACGAGCCCGCGACCCTGAAAAGTCGTATCGCGCCCGAGGTCGTTCGCGGAGTCCATGAGGATCCGCTTCACGTCGTCGGGCTTGCCGATGAACTCCCTGTGCACCGAGAGGAAGGCAGCCGCCACTCCTGATACATGCGGAGCCGACATCGAGGTGCCCGAGTCTTCGACGTAGGTGATGTCGGATGCCTTCTCACCGGGCTTCAACTGGACGTTGGCGCGCGCCCGGTCGAGCAGCTCGCCGGCGCCCGCGCTCACGACGCGCTCACCGGGCGCCACGACATCCGGCTTGCGACGACCGTCCCCGGTCGGTCCTTTGGACGAGAAGTACGAGACTCCCGTCGAATAGGGCTTGATCGACGTGGATCCCACGGTGATCGCCCGTGCGGCGTTGCCCGGGTCGTTGATCGTCATGCCGAACCCGAGGCGCATCTCGCGTCCTGCGGTGTCACGGGCGGCTCCGTAACCGGTGTTCCCCGCCGACACGACGACGCACACGCCATTCGCCACGAGCCGATCGACTTCGCGACACACGGGTGAGAGGCCGGTCGCGAACCAGGACGGATCGAACGGATAGCCCAGCGAGAGGTTCACACCGTGGACGTTGAGCTCGCGCCCCGACAGGTTGAGCTCCTCGATGTACTCGAGTGCCTCGAGGAGCGACGCGACATCGCCCGTGCGGTCGTCGCGCAGCACCTTGATCGACAGGATCTTCGTCCGCGGGGCCATGCCCATGGTGCGGTCGAGCTCGACCCGTTCGACCCCTGTGCCGCCCTCGGCGGTCCGATACCACGTCGCGGCGCAGATCCGCTTGCCACGCGGTTTGGCGATCTGACCGCCGGCGATGATGCCGGCGACGTGGGTTCCGTGGCCGTTCGGGTCGCGCATCGCGTCGGCATCCGTCGTGTCCGACACGAAGCTCCGCGGTCTCAGCGTCTCGGGCAGGTCGAGCGTCTCATAGGTCTGGAAGTGGGCGTGCCTCCGATCGACGCCGGTGTCGAGCACCGCCCACACGACTCCCTCGCCCGTCGCCGCGAACGACCGCACCGCGGCATCCGCCTTCATCGTCGTGACCGAGCGATGGATCGTCGCGCGCACCTCGAAGTTCGGCCACACGCGGTTGATGAAGCTGCGCGGCGCGGTCTTCTGCTCCTGCCGGTCGCGCGCGGGAGTCCGGCCCTTGTCGGCGTCGATGCGGACGAGCTCGAGGATCTCATCCGCCGTGAGCGCCGCCATGACGTAGTGGTTCGTCGCCGTCGAGTACGCCTCGAGAGCGCGACCGCCGCTCGCGATGCGGATCATCGCGAGCAGCTCCTGCGCGGCGTTCTCGGGCGGAATCCCGCTGTCGGTGCGCAGTTCGACGACGATGCCGATCAGTTCCTCCCTGCTCGCCGACGCCATGCGCTCGGCGAGCGGGCGCGTGATGACCGAGTCCGTCACGAGCGAGACGGTGCGCGGCACGTCCGGCAGCGGGAACGCAGGCGCCGTCGGCGGAATGCGAGGGGGAGGGGTCGGCCCCTCCTCGGAGCTCGGCTCCTCGTGCTCGGCTTCTCCCTCGCCTTCGGGAGCGCCTTCTTCGGGAGGCCCACCGGGCGCGGCGCCACGAGACGGCACGGGCCTCTTGCCGCCGCCCGGCCCCTCGCCGCGCGGCCTCGGACGCGGCGGCTCCGGCTCGAGATCGGCGTCCGCCTCGATCGCGGGGAACTCGCGCGGCAGCGCCGTGCGGTTGTCGTCGTCGGATGATCGTGCCACGGCGCCCCCCCGAGCGTCGATCCGTCCCCCGCGGTGAGCGTACCGCCGGACGGCCGCGGGTGCTACGGGGTCTCGCGCGCAGGCGCGGAGCGGCTCAGTCGAGTTCGAACTCGTCCTCATCGGGCTCGTCGCCCGCGGCCGGGAGTGCGCTGCGTCGCCGGAACGCGCCGCCCACCTTGCGCGCGGCGCCGCCGACCGCCGTCGCGCTCTTCGTGACGCCGTCGGCGATGACACCGCCCGCACGGCGGAACGTCTGCGCGGCGGCCGACTCGATGCGCGTCGCGCCCGGCCGGGGCTCGAGCTCGGCAGGCATCGCGACGGGTGCGACGCCGAACGCACGGCGCGAGTTCACAAGCACGCGGCGGCCGAGGATGTGGTTGCCCGCGCCGCCGATGACGGCACCCACGCCGAACGGCAGCGCCTTGCCGATGAAGGAGGCTCCGCCCTTCGCGGCGAACTGGCGCGTGAATGCGGTCTTGAGGCGGTCGACGAGAGGACCCATCGCGGCCCGCGGGAGCGTCTTCGTGATGAGCTCGCCCCAGTAGCGGTCGCGCGTGACACCTTTGCCCGCCGCCTGCCGCGCGAGCTGTGCGACGAGGTCGACACCCTCCTTGCCGAGCATGAGCGTCAGCACGAGGGCGCGCGCACGATCGGGATCCGACACGGGAATGCCGTGCACCTCGGCGACCGACTGCGCGAACAGCGCGGTCGCCTCGAGGAATGCGACCGTCTCGACGCCGCTGAGCGTGAGCGTCACGCCGGTCCCGATCCCCGGGACGACTGCGGTCGCCCCGACCGCCGCACCCCCGGTCGTCACAGCGGCGAGGTAGCGGCGTTCCAGCATCCGGATCACCTCGGTCGCCGTCGCATCGGGGTTGCGAAGCCGGATGCTGCGCAGATGGGCGAGCACGACCGGACGCTGGATCGCGAGCACCTTGTCGAGGGCGCGGACCGTGCGCGGATGCTCCGTCGAGCCGGCAGGCGGAAGGCCCCCGTCCCACGGCGCTCCGTCGGGCAGGGAGTCGATGCGGTGCACCTTCTCGGCCATCAGGCCGATCCTAAGCACGCGGATCTGGCCGGAACCTGTGGAACGCCCGACGAACCGGAATCAGCGAGTGCCCCGGGGGCTCGGCCGGTTCAGACGAAGAGGTTCGCGCGCTCGAGGTCCTCGGCGAAGTCGACCTCGACGGCGTAGAGGTCGGAGATGTCCATCGGCGCGAGGCGCAGGCCGTCTTCGGCGATCGCGAGCTCGAGGCCGCGCTCGAAGTAGTCCTGGTCGTCGACGCGCTGAAGCTGGCGCATGAACGCCTTCTTGTCGGCGGCCGAGATGTAGTTGATGCCGACCGCCTCGCCGATGCCCTCCTTGACGGTCTTGGACAGCTCGGCGATGTACCCGCGGTCGTCGATCGTGTACTTGACCTCTTCGTCGCTCACCTTGGCGGTGTTGACGGTGACGAACGACTGTTCGCGCTCGATGAGCGACACGGCGCGGCCGAGGATGCGCGGATCGAAGACGACATCCCCGTTCATCCAGAGCACGCCCGCGCGGCCGGTCGCGTTGAGGGCGCGCAGAAGGCTCTTGGAGGTGTTCGTCTGGTCGTAGCGGTCGTTGTAGACGTAGTCGACGTGCGGGAACGCCTCGACGATCGTCTCGGCCCGGTAGCCGACCACGGTCGTGATGCGGGCGTCGTCGCCGAAAGCAGCACGGATGTTGTCGTGCTGCTGCTGCATGATGCTCCGGCCGTCGCTGAGCTCGGTGAGGGGCTTCGGAAGGGCCCGGCCGAGCCGCGAACCCATGCCGGCCGCGAGAATGACGGTCTGAAGTGTCACGGTTGGTCTCCTGGAGTGCTCGTTCGGCGTCAATTCACTGACGCGACACTCCTTCGTGCCTGGTTCATGGTAGCGAGAGCGCCTGAAAGGGCGCACAATGTCCGCCGTCCGTTGTCGTTTCGTGACATAACGCGCTGTTGTCGACAAACCGTGCCCCAGTGGGGAGTTTCACAGCGCGGTTGATACGTTGGACAGGTGACTCCCTCTCTGCCGGTGCCACACGAATCCGCTCCGGACGACCCGGAACGGCCCGATGAGAGCGCCCAGCTGCGGGACCTTCTGATCCTCCCGCCTCGGCCGCCCCTGCCGAGCGACAGTCAGGAGCAGGCCGAGGCGACCGCTGAGACGGATGCCGCCGCCGCAGAGTCCGCGAAGCCCGAGGCCGCGTCGCAGCAGGCCAAGCCCGCCGATCGCCCGCGCAAGCCGAAGAACAGCAAGGGCAAGGGGCGCGGCAAGCGCCGCCCCGCCGCGAAGGCCGATCCCGGTCCGCCGCCACCGCTTCCGCCCGATGTCGCCGCACCCGAGGCCGCAGAGCCCGCACCGCAGCCCGCGGCAGAAGAGGTCGTGATCGACGGCGAGATCGCCGTTCCACCCAAGCCGCCGCTTCCGGCGGCAGCGCTCGTCTCGCCCGATGTCGAGATCGACGTGCCGCCGCCCCCGCCGCCGCCCGTCCCCGCCGCCGAGGTCGCGGCAGCCGTCGTCGCCGAAGAGCACGCGGACGCGCCGGTATCCGAGGATGCCGTCGCGGCAGACGAGGGGACGGTCGAGGAAGAGGCGCAGGTCGCCGTCCAGGCGGAGGCGGAGGCAGCGGAGGCGGAGCCGGAGGTCGCCGAGCCCGAGCCTGTGGACGCCGAGCCCGAGCCCGTGGACGCCGAGCCGGAGGCCGTGGAAGCCGAGCCGGAGAAGCCCGAGGCCGACGAGGCCGAGCCCGAGCTCGAGGAGCAGGACGCAGCGGATGCCGCGGATGCCGCGGACGCCGCGAATGCCGTCGAGGCCGAGCCCGACGTGCTCGAAGAGCAGACGACCGAAGCCCCGCTCGCGCCCGAGACCCCGGAAGAGATCGCGCACGCGGCATCCGTCATCGAGCCCAAGCCGCTCGAGCACGTGCCCGACGTCCTGACCGTGTCGGACGTCGATCCCTCCCAGGCCGCGCTCGTGCTGCGGGGCGTGTCGAAGTCGTTCGGCGGAGCACTCGCGGTCGACGGCGTGGACCTCACCGTTCCGGCCGGCACGTTCTACGGACTCGTCGGCCCCAACGGAGCCGGCAAGACGACGACGCTGTCGATGATCGCGGGCCTGCTGCGCCCCGACCGCGGCTCGGTGCATGTGACGGGCATAGATGTGCGCGCCAACCCCCGCGGAGCGAAGCGCCGCATGGGCGTGCTGCCCGACCGGCTCCGCACGTTCGACCGGCTCACCGGTCGCCAGCTGCTCTATTACTACGGCGTGCTGCGCGGTCTTCCGCCTGCGGTGGTCGAGAGTCGCACCGCCGACCTCGCGCGTGCCTTCGACCTCACCGATGCGCTCGGCCGCGTCGTGGCGGACTACTCCGCCGGCATGGCGAAGAAGGTCATGCTCGCGGGGGCGATGATCCACTCGCCGCGTCTGCTCGTGCTCGACGAGCCGTTCGAGGCGGTGGACCCCGTCTCGAGCGCGATCATCCTCGACATCCTCTCCACGTACGTCGCGCACGGAGGAACGGTCATCCTGTCGAGCCACGGCATGGAACTCGTCGAGCGCGTGTGCTCGCGCGTCGCGGTGCTCGTCGCGGGGCAGGTGCTCGCAGAGGGCACGATCGACGAAGTGCGCGGCGAGCTGACGCTCGAGCAGAGGTTCATCGAGCTCGCCGGCGGCCTCAGCGACGTGGAGGGCCTGGAGTGGCTGCACACGTTCTCCGACTGAGGGTCGCGATGCTCCTCGGAGCACTCCGCGGAGACATCGAGTCCGTCACGCGCACGATCGCATGGCTGATCCTCGTCGTCGGGTCGACGGCGCTCGTGTGCTGGGGACTGCTGACCCTCGCGGATGCGGGCACCGACGTCGCCCTCACCGTGACCGTCCTGGGCGGATCCGCCGTCACCGCCGGCTTCGCGATCGCCCCGATCGTCGGCGGAGTGGCCGACCCGCTCGACCCCCGCCGCTTCGCGCTCATCGGACTCCCGAACGGACCCCTCGCCGCGATCCTCGCGGTCGCCGGACTCATCAGCGTGCCGATCATGGCGCTGCTGGCGGTCGCGATCAGCTCCGCGATCATGTGGAGCCAGGTCGGCGTCCCGTGGGGAGCGGGCGCGGCATCCGTCGTCCTCGGTGTCGTCACGTGTGCGCTCCTGGCCCGCACGTGCATGGCGCTCACCTCGCTGTTCCTGCGCGAGCGGCGATCGCGCGAGCTTTCGGGCGTGTTCCTGCTCGCGGTGGTCGTGGTGGTCGTGCCGGTCGGCGTGTTCCTCGCGTCTCTCGAATGGGGTCGTCGCGTCCCGCCGCAGCTCGTCGAGGCGGTCGAGATCCTCGGCCGCACGCCGCTCGGCGCCGCGTGGGCGTTCCCGGGGCTCATCGCCCAGGGGGGTGACGCGGGCTTGAGCCTGTTCGTCGCGATCGCGACGGTCATCGTGCTCGCGGGTCTGTGGGCGCTGCTCGTGCACCGACTGCTCACGACGACCGAGCGTCCCGCATCGGTGCGCGAGCGCGGCGGGCTCGCCTGGTTCGCCGTGGCGCCCGGCACTCCGGGCGGTGCGATCGCGGCACGGAGCCTCTTCTACTGGCTGCGCGACCCGCGGTACCTCGTCAACATCGTCATCATCCCGGTCGCCGCGGCCGTCACGACGATCCCGCTGCTGATCGCCGGCGTGCCGCCCGCGATCGTGGCGCTCGTGCCCGTGCCGTTCATCGCGCTGTTCCTCGGATGGCTGCCGCACAACGACGTCGCATACGACTCGACCGCCGTGTGGATGCACATCGGCAGCGGCGTGCGGGGGTTCTCCGACCGCATCGGTCGTCTCGTGCCCGTGCTGTTCATCGGAATCCCGCTGCTCGCGATCGCGATCCCGGTCGCGATCGTGTTCCACGGGCGCTGGGCGATCCTGCCCGCCCTCGTCGGCGTGTGCGCATCCCTCTTCCTGTCGGGCCTCGGGCTGTCGAGCATCTCGTCGGCGCTCGCGCCCTACGCGGTGTCGCACCCGGGCGAGAGCCCGTTCGAGCAGCCCCAGCGGATCGGCGCGACCGGCGCGATCGCCCAGAGCGTCGTGCTGTTCGGCGCGATCGTCCTGAGCATCCCCGCACTGTGGTGGGGCTGGCTTGCGATCGACGGCGACGCCGAGGCGGCGACGACCGCCCTGTGGGGTGGCGCCGGCATCGGGTTCGGCGTGTTGGTCGTCGGTCTCGCGGTCGGCTCGGTCCTGTTCGAGCGACGCGGCGGCCGCATCATGGAGTTCGCCGAGACGACGTGATGCGAGTGGCGAAGTGACGGATGCCGCGGTATCCGCCACCGCCTCCGGTGGCGAGCCCGCGGGTAGACTAACCGTCCATGAGCACCCCCCTCGAAGGCCCTGACCAGGGCGGACTCGCCACTCTCGATCGCGAGCTCGAAGAGCTCATCCGCGAAGAGACCATCGAGCCGGGTGACCACGAGCGCTTCTCGCACTACGTGAAGAAGGAGAAGATCCTCGAGTCGGCCCTCACCGGCAAGCCGGTGCGGGCGCTGTGCGGCAAGAAGTGGACGCCTGGGCGCGACCCCGAGAAGTTCCCCGTATGCCCGACGTGCAAGGAGATCTACGAGTCCATGGGCGGCTGAGCCGTCACACCTCGTCGGCGTCGACGTAGACCGTGGGGATGGCCGGATCGGACCGGCTGAGCGCGAGGGCGCGCACCGGCAGCTCTTCGCGCACGCGCGCGTGGTGGCGGCGAGCCGCGTCGACGCCCTCGGGGCCCTCGAACGACGCATCCGTCTCGCCGTCGACCACCAGCGGAACCTGAAGAGCGCGTGCGCCGGGATGCCGGTCGGGGGTGTCGATCTCTTCGAAGCCGTCCGAGACGACGATGAGCTCGCTCGTCGCGGTGCCCGCGTCGAGCGTGCGGAAGGCGGCCTTGCGTCCGCCACGAGACGTCTTGTCGGCCGACGTCTTCTCGACTCCGACCCAGCCGCCCGCGCTGTCCTGTCGGGCGACGAGCTTGTAGACCATGCCGGCGGTCGGCGTGCCGGATCCCGTCACGACCGACGTGCCGACACCGTACGAGTCGACCGGTGACGCCGCGAGCGCCGCGATGGCGTATTCGTCGAGGTCGCTCGTGACGGTGATCTTCGTGCTCGTCGCGCCGAGCTCGTCGAGGAGCTCGCGCACCTCGGCGGCGACGATCGGCAGGTCGCCCGAGTCGATGCGGACACCGCCGAGCTGCGTGCCCGCCACGCGCACCGCCGTCTCGACGCCCTCGCGGATGTCGTACGTGTCGACGAGGAGCGTCGTGTCGACGCCGAGGGTCTCGACCTGCGCGCGGAAGGCCGCCTCCTCGCTGTCGTGCAGGAGGGTCCACGCGTGGGCGGCCGTGCCCATCGTCGGAATGCCCCAACGGCGGCCCGCCTCGAGGTTCGACGTCGCGCTGAACCCCGCGATGTAGGCGGCGCGGGCGGCGGCGATCGCGGATGCCTCGCCCGCGCGGCGCGAGCCCATCTCGGCGAGCGGACGGTCGCCCGCGGCGACGCTCATGCGGGCCGCGGCGGTCGCGACGGCCGAGTCGTGGTTCAGCACGCTCAGCGCGAGCGTCTCGAGCACGACGGCCTCGGCGAACGTGCCCTCGACGGTGAGGATGGGGGAGCCGGGGAAGTACAGCTCGCCCTCGCGGTACCCGGTGATGTTGCCGCTGAAGCGGTAGCGCTCGAGGAAGTCGATCGTCTCGGCGTCGACGACGCGCTCATCGCGCAGAAAGCGCAGCTCGTCGTGGCCGAAGCGGAAGTCGCGCAAGAGGGTCAGGAGGCGCCCCGTGCCCGCGACGACGCCGAAGCGGCGGCCTCCGGGGAGTCTTCGCCCGAAGAGCTCGAACACGCAGCGGCGCTTGGCGGTCCCGTCGCGCAGGGCGGCGTCGAGCATCGTGAGCTCGTAGCGGTCGGTGTGCAGGGCGGAGCTCGTCCAGGCCGTCATGCGGTCAGCCTAGTGATCAGGCGCTGGCGTAGGCTGGCTGATCGTGACCCTTCGACAGACTCGCGACGGCGCCGACGCGCCGATCGGAATCTTCGACTCGGGAGTGGGCGGACTCACGGTCGCACGTGCGGTCTCGGCGATGCTTCCGCGCGAGTCCATCCTCTACATCGGCGACACCGCCCGCTCGCCCTACGGTCCGAAGCCGATCGCCGACGTGCGGCGGTACTCGCTCGAGGTGCTCGACACGCTCGTCGAGCAGGGCGTCAAGATGCTCGTGATCGCGTGCAACACCGCATCCGCCGCCGTCCTGCGCGACGCGCGCGAGCGGTACGACGTCCCGGTCGTCGAAGTCATCGGGCCCGCCGTGCGCACCGCCATATCGACCACCCGCAACGGCCGCGTCGGCGTGATCGGCACGGCCGGCACGATCGGCTCGGGCGCCTACCAGGACATGCTCGAGGTCAACGAGCGCCTCACCGTCTTCGCGCAGGCGTGCCCGCGCTTCGTCGAGTTCGTCGAGGCCGGCGTCACCGGCACGCCCGAGGTGCTCGCGGTCGCCGAGGAGTACCTCGCGCCCCTGCGCCACGCGGGCGTCGACACGCTCGTGCTCGGCTGCACGCACTACCCCTTCCTCGAAGGGGCGATCAGCTACGTGATGGGTCCGGACGTGTCGCTCGTGTCGAGCGACACCGAGACCGCGAAGGACGTCTACCGTCAGCTCGTGTCGCGCGACCTGCTGGCGGGGCCGGATGCCACGCCCACCCACGTCTACGAGGCGACGGGCGCGTCCGCCGACGAGTTCCTCGACCTCGCCCACCGGCTCATGGGCCGCGAGGTCTCGGCGGTGCGGGTCGTGCAGACCGGCGCGATCGATCTGCCCACCGGCTGAATATCGTTCTTCACCCCCGGTTCGACGACGACAAGGAGACCCCCGTGACGCTTCCCTCCGCCGATGCCCCGATCGTCCGCAGCGACGGCCGCGCGCCCGACGAGCTGCGGCCCATCACGATCGAGCGCGGCTGGAGCGCGCACGCCGAGGGATCCGCGCTCATCTCGTTCGGCGGAACGAAGGTGCTGTGCACGGCGTCGTTCACGAACGGCGTGCCGCGGTGGCTCACCGGCAAGGGCAAGGGCTGGGTCACGGCGGAGTACGCGATGCTCCCGCGCGCGACGAACGAGCGCAACGACCGAGAGGCGGTCAAGGGACGCATCGGCGGCCGCACCCACGAGATCTCGCGTCTCATCGGCCGCGCGCTGCGCGCGGTCGTCGACACGAAGGCGCTCGGCGAGAACACGATCGTGATCGACTGCGACGTCCTGCAGGCCGACGGCGGAACGCGCACCGCCGCGATCACCGGCGCGTACGTCGCGCTCGTCGACGCGATCGAATGGGGGCGGCAGAAGAAGTTCATCGCCCAGCGCTCGGACGTGCTGCTCGACTCCGTCGCGGCGGTGTCGGTGGGCATCATCGACGGCACGCCGATGCTCGACCTCGCGTACGTCGAGGACGTGCGCGCCGAGACCGACATGAACGTCGTCGTCACCGGCCGAGGCCTGTTCGTCGAGGTGCAGGGCACCGCCGAGGGTGCGCCGTTCGACAAGCGGGAGCTCGACGCGCTGCTCGAGCTCGGGGTCGCGGGGTGCGCGTCGCTGCGCGAGCACCAGCTCGCTGCCCTGGCCGACACAGCCGACGGCGACACGGAGAGCGCCGGGACCGTCGGGAGCCCCGCGTGACGGCGCATCCGAACGAGATGGCGGATGCGGTCGCCGACGTCGCCGGCGAGCCCGAGTCCGCCGAGCTGCGGCAGATCGTGCTCGCGACCCACAACCCGCACAAGGTCGAGGAGTTCCAGGCGATCGTCGCGGCGACCCGCCCCGATCTGCACGTCATCGCGTACCACGGCCCCGAGCCCGTCGAGGACGGCGTGACCTTCGCCGAGAACGCGCTCATCAAGGCGCGCGCGGCCGCTGAGCACACCGGTCTTCCGGCGCTCGCCGACGACTCCGGCATCTGCGTCGATGTGCTGGGCGGCGTGCCCGGCGTCTTCTCGGCGTACTGGGCCGGCCACGCGAAGGACGCAGCCGCGAACGTGAACCTCTTGCTCGACCAGCTCTCCGACATCGCCGACCCGCACCGGACGGCGCAGTTCGTGTCGACGATCGCCCTCGTCGTGCCCGGTGACGCGTCGAGCGAGAGCGTCGTCGAGGGGCGTTGGCCGGGGCGCCTCGCCCTCGCCCCCGCGGGGGAGGGCGGATTCGGCTACGACCCGATCTTCATCCCCGACGGCCAGGAGCCGGGCAGCGAGCGCACGGTCGCCGAGATGTCCGCCGCAGAGAAGAACGCGCAGTCGCATCGCGCCCGCGCCTTCGCCGAGCTCACGCCGCTGCTCGAGCAGCTCTGACCTCACGCGCGCCCGGCCGGTGATAATCGGGATCATTCCCGACAGGCTCGGCGCGCCCTCGCGACGCATCCGTCCGGCCTAGCCTGGAGACATGCACGACCACGCGAAGGACCCCGCCCGGGGCGTCCGTGGTGCGAGCAGTCGGCGTCTTCTCGCGGTGTCGCTCGCGATCACGTCCGTCGTCATGGTCGTGCAGATCGTGGGAGCGGCCCTGTCGGGATCGCTCGCCCTGCTGGCCGACGCGGCGCACATGTTCACGGATGCCGCGGCCCTCGTCATCGCGCTCATCGCGAGCACGGTCGCCGCACGCCCCGCGAACGACCGCCGCACGTTCGGCTACCAGCGCGCGGAGGTGTTCGGGGCGCTCGTGAACGCCGTGATCCTCATCGTCCTCTCGGGGTGGGTCGCGATCGAGGGCGTGCGACGGCTCGTCGAGCCGGGCGAGGTCGAGGTCGCGGGCGGGCTCATGCTCGTCGTCGCGATCGTGGGCCTCGTCGCGAACGGCGTCGCGATGTGGCTGCTCGGCGCGGCGCAGCGCACGAGCATCAACGTGCGCGGCGCGTACCTCGAGGTCATGGGCGACCTCATCGGGTCCGCCGCCGTCATCGTCGCGGCGATCGTGATCGTGACGACCGGTTGGGTGCAGGCGGATGCCATCGCGTCGCTGTTCATCGCGGCGATGATCATTCCGCGGGCGATCGGCTTGCTCCGCGAGGTGATGTCGGTGCTCGCGGAGTCGGCGCCGAAGGGCACGCACGTCGCCGAGATCCGCGACCACATCCTCTCGACGCCAGGCGTCGTCGATGCGCACGACGTGCACGTGTGGCAGCTCACGCGCGGGGCGCCGGTCTTCACTGCTCACGTCGTGGTCGAGGACGAGGCTCTGCGCGACGGGCGGGCGGCGGGCATCCTCACGCGCCTGCAGTCGTGCCTGTCGGACCACTTCGACGTCGAGCACTCGACGTTCCAGCTCGAGCCCGCGGGTCACATCGAGCACGACGCCCACGCATGACGGGGCTAGAACGGCGGCAGATCCTCGCGGACGACCTCGTCCGGGCTCTTGTCGGGCCGCAGCCCGCGCCAGCGCGGGTGCCGGAGGATGCCGGCGGGCGTGAACTCGCCGTACTCGACCTCGCCGACGAGCTCGGGTTTCACCCACAGGGCGTCGCGCGCGTCCAACCGCGGCACGCCCACGAGCGGGTTCTCGTCGGTGCGCAGCGGCGTGAGCTTCGTCATGAGCATCCGCAGCGTGGAGTCGCTGAACCCGGAGCCGACGCGCCCGGCGTACTGCAGTCCGTCCGGGCCGGGGATGCCGAGCAGGAGCGACCCGAACGTCGAACTGCGTCCGCCCTGGCCGGGGCGCATGCCCGCGATCACGACCTCCTGCGTGCGTGTGAGCTTGACTTTGAGCCATGACTCCGACCGCACGCCGCGCAGGTAGAGAGAAGACGGATCCTTGACGACGATGCCCTCGAGCCGCAGCGTCTTGCTCGTGTCGAGGGCGATGTCGACGTCGTCGAACACGGGCGGCACCGCGATCGCCGGGATGACGCCCTGCGCGAGGCGTTCGAGCTCTTCTCGCCGCTCGCGCAGAGGCAATCCCGCGAGGTCGTGCCCTGCGATCGCGAGGACGTCGAACAGGTAGTACCGCACGGGCGTGCGGCGCGCCTCGCGTGTGATGTCGCCCGCGCGCTCGAGATTCATGCGCGTCTGCAGCAGCGGGAAGCTCGGGCGCCCATCGGGCTCGAGGGCGACGAGCTCGCCATCGACCACGCACGGCTCATCGCCCAAGCCGGCGTCGACCTCGGTCAGCTCGGGGTAGCGGTGGGTGATGTCGTTGCCGCTTCGGGCGAACAGGCGCAGCCGGTGGCCGTCCCACACGCCGACGGCGCGGATGCCGTCCCACTTCGCCTCCGCCCACGCGAGGTCGCCCCACCGCGCAGCCGCGCGTCGCGCGGCATCCGGGGTCGCAGCCGTCGCCCGCATGACGCGCACGGCGTCCTTGCCCTCGGGGGCGCGCGGAAGCTTCGAGAGGTCGCGGCCCGAGGCCGTCTTGACAGGCTCAGGGGCCGTGTCGACGGGCCGATGAGCCGCCCCGCGCGCTCGGCGCCGCCGCGGCTCGTCGGCCTGATCGCTCGCGACGACGGGTTCGCCGTCCGGCTGCGGGCGGCCGTCGGCATCCGTCTTCATGCGATGGAGCAGCCAGCTCGACTTCTCGCCCTCGCCCTCCGTCCTGATGAGCGCGAGCCGCACGCGGCCGAGCGGACCGCCGGGGCGGCCTTCGAGCGTCACGATGATCTCGTCGTCGCGCCACTTCTCGAGGTCGTAGCGCCCGTCGTCCCAGATCGTGACACTGCCGCCACCGTACTCGCCGGCGGGAATCGTACCCTCGAAGGTCGCGTACTCCATGGGGTGGTCCTCGGTCTGGATCGCGAGGTTGTTGCGCTTGTACGTGTGCGGCACGCCGCGCGGCACGGCCCAGCTCTTGAGCACGCCGTCGTGCTCGAGCCGGAAGTCCCAGTGCAGGGCGGTCGCGTGATGCTCCTGGATGACGAAGATCGGCTTCTCGGTGCCGGTGCCCGTGGGGGCCGCGCCGAGCGGATTCGCCGGCACGGGCTCGGGTGTGCGATCGGCGCTGCGCTTGGCGATGTACGCCGACAGCGGACCCGACTCCGCCTCGCGCCCGCCCGCGTGGAAACCGAGCGGCGCCATGGGATCGCCGATCTCCTGGATGCGCTCGAGCACCTCGGTGAACTCGAGATGGCGCAGGTCCGGGTCGTCGAGCTCCTCCCACGTGCGGGGCGCGGCGACGGTCGGATGCGGGCGCCCCCGCATCGAGTACGGCGCGATCGTCGTCTTCGAGCCGTTGTTCTGACTCCAGTCGATGAGCACCTTTCCCTTGCGCTCGGCCTTCTTCATGCTGCTCACCACGAGGTCGGGGTGGTCGGCTTCGATCGCGCGGGCGAGCTCATTGGCGAGGGCGGATGCCTGCTCGGGGGTCTGCCCGGGCGGAAGAGCGGCGTAAAGGTGGATGCCCTTGCTGCCGCTCGTGACCGGGTAGGGCTCCAGGCCCATGCCCTCGAGGATCGTGCGCGCCCAGCCCGCGACGACGGCGCACTCGGGGAGCCCCGTGCCCGGGCCCGGGTCGAGGTCGAGCACGAGGCGGTCGGCGAATCCGCGGTCGCCGTCGGGCGTGAAGCGCCACTGCGGCACGTGCAGCTCGAGGCTCGCGACCTGCGCGAGGTACACGAGCGTGGGGACGTCGCCGACGAGCGGGTACTCCTTGGGTCCGCCGGAGTGCTCGATCGGCATCCGTCTCACCCACGACGGCGCACCGCGCTCGAGATCCTTCGCGAAGAAGACCATGCCGGGGTCGTCCGCAGTGCCTACGCCGTCGGGCCACCGCTTGCGCGTGACGGGACGCCCCACGACGTGGGGGATCATGACCTCGCCGATGCGGGTGTAGTAGTCGATGACCTCGCCCTTGGTCGTGCCTGTCTCGGGGTAGAGCACCTTGTCGAGGTTCGTGAGCCGCAGGCGGCGGCCCCCGATCGTCACGAGCTGCGGAGCGCTCATCAGGTGGCGACCCCGTCCGGCGCGACGCGTGCGGTGCGCGCCCGCACGATCGCCTTGCGCACCTCTTCGACCCAGATGACGAGCGACGCGAGCCCGACGCACACCGCCCAGTGCACCGGGTCGAGCGCGGTGGTGCCGAACGCGGCCTGCAGGAACGGGACGTACACGACGGCCACCTGCAGCGCGACCGCAAGGGCGAACGAACCCCACAGCACGCGGTTGCGGAAGAGGCCGCTCACGACGCTCGCGCGATCGGAGCGCGCGTTGAATGCGGTGAGCAGGGCTGCCAGCACCATCGTCGTGAACCCCGCGGTGCGGGCCGTGTCGAACGTGTCGGCGCCGCCGGGCACGAGGCCGCCCGGAAGGAAGATGTCCATCGTCAGGAGCGTCGCGATCGACATCGTGAGGCCGGTCGTCGCGATGATCGTCCACATCGAGCCGTCGATGGCGCGGTCGCCCGGGCCGCGCGGGGGCCGCGCCATGACGTCGTCGACCTCAGGGTCGACGCCCATCGCGAGGGCGGGCGCGGAATCGGTCACGAGGTTCGTCCACAGGATCTGCGTGGCCAGCAGCGGCAGCACGACCGCCTCGGGGCTCGCCTGCGTGAATCCGAGCGCGCCCGCGAACACGACGCCGAAGAACACCGTCAGCACCTCGCCCATGTTCGAGCTGAGGAGGTACCGGAGGAACTTGCGGATGTTGTCGAAGATCACGCGCCCCTCGCGCACGGCGGCGACGATCGTGGCGAAGTTGTCGTCGGTGAGCACCATGCGGGCCGCCTCCTTCGTCACCTCCGTCCCCGCGATGCCCATCGCGATGCCGATGTCGGCGGACTTCAGCGCCGGTGCGTCGTTGACCCCGTCGCCGGTCATCGCGACGATCTCGCCATGCTCCTGCAGCGCGTCGACGATGCGCAGCTTGTGTTCGGGCGCGACGCGTGCGAACACGGACGTCGTCGCGACGATGTCGCGGAGCCGCGCGGCATCCGCGTTCTCGAGGTCGACGCCGGTCGCGACCGGGTCGCCCTCGCGCGCGAGGCCGAGGTCGCGCGCGATGCGGGAGGCGGTGGCCGGGTGGTCGCCGGTGATCATGATGACGCGGATGCCGGCGCGATGCGCCTCCTCGATCGCCGCCGCCGCCTCGGGGCGGGGCGGATCGATGATGCCGACCGTGCCCACGTAAACGAGATCGTGCTCGTGCGACTCGTCGAACGCGGCGCCGTCGGTCGCATCGACCTCCTCGGGCGCGATCCGGTACGCGACGCCGAGCGTGCGGTATGCCTGCGCCGAGAGCGCCTCGACCGCCTCCATCGCCCGGCGGCGTCCCTCGTCGTCGAGGGGGACGGCCTCGTCGCCCACCCGCTGCTCGGTGCAGCGCGCGAGCAGCACGTCGGGTGCGCCCTTGCTGAAGACGTACACCGGACCGCCCTCCTCGCGGTGCGCGGTCGACATCATCTTGCGCTCCGAGCTGAAGGGCACCTCGCCGATGCGGCCGAAGCGCCGCGGCGACGGGCGCTCGCTGTCGAGCCGGTGCGCCGCGAGCAGGAACGCCGTCTCGGTGGGGTCGCCCTCCGCCTGGAGTCGACCCTCCTCCTCGACGAGCCGTGCATCGTTCGCGAGCGCCCCCACGCGGAGCGTGAGCTCGGCTTCGCGCATCGCCGCCTTCGTCGTCTCGTCGGCCGCGTCGAGATCGCGGAAGGCGGCGGTCGCCGAGACATCCGTCTCACCCGAAGCGGTCACGACCCGTTCGATCCGCATGCGGTTGGTCGTGAGCGTGCCGGTCTTGTCGGTGCAGATGACGGATGCCGAACCCAGCGACTCGACGCTCGACAGGTTCTTCACGATCGCGTTGCGCTTCGCCATGCGCTGCACGCCGAGGGCGAGCACGATCGACAGGAGCGCCGGCAGGCCCTCCGGCACGGCCGCGACGGCGAGCGAGACGCCGAGCAGCAGCACCGTGACGAGATCGGCGGGCGAGGTGATGCCCTGCACGAGGGTGATCGTGATCATCACGACGATCGCGATCGAGATCACGATGATGCTGAGCGTCCGGCCGAGGCGCGAGACCTCGCGCTGGAGCGGCGTCGCCTCGGCCTTCGTCTCGGCGAGGAGGTCGGCGATCGCGCCGGTCTCGGTCTCCATCCCCGTCGCCGTGACGATCGCGCGGCCGTTCCCGCGCGTGACGGCGGTGCCGGCGAACACCATGTTCGCGCGGTCTCCCAGCGGCACGAGCGACGGCAGTGCCGCGGCGTCCTTCTCGACGGGCGCGCTCTCGCCGGTGAGCGACGACTCCATCGTGTGGAGGGAGTGCGTCGTGATGAGCCGCGCGTCGGCGCCGACGCGGTCGCCCTCCGCGAGCAGCAGGATGTCGCCGGGCACGAGGTCGGCGCTCGACGTCGATCGGATGCGCCCGTCCCGCACCACGGTCGAGTGGGCATGCGTGAGGGAGGCGAGTGCCGCGACGGCGCGGTCGGCGCGCGCCTCCTGCGCGAGCCCGATGATCGCGTTGAGCACGATGATCGCGCCGATGACGATCGCGTCGATCGGCACGGGCTCCTCGCCCTCGATGACCCACGCGACCACCGACACCCCGGCGGCCACGAGCAGCAGGATGATGAGCGGATCGGCGAACTGTGCGAGCGCGCGCCTCCACAGCGGTGTGCGCGTGGCGGCGCGCAGCTCGTTCGGCCCGTACTGTGCGAGGCGTCTGGAGGCCTCGGCTTCGCTCAACCCCGACTCGGGGTCGGTGCCCAGCTCACGGGCGACGTCCCGGGCATCGCGCGTCGACGGATGCTCGGTCGACAGCGGGGTCGAGCTCTCCGGTATCGCCACGCTCTCATCCTCGCGGTCTGTCGTCGAGGCGGGCAAGGCGACGGGCCCGAGCGGGCGCACTTCGGGAATGCAAGCCCTAGCCGTGAAGGCTGTGACCGGTGTGTACTGGTGGGATGAGGGCGATCTGGAAGGGCGCGCTGACCTTCGGTCTGGTGAACGTGCCGGTGAAGGTCTATTCGGCGACCGAGGACCATGACGTGCCGCTGCACCAGGTGCACGCCAAGGACGGCGGGCGCATCCGGTACCAGCGCATCTGCGAGATCGACGGCGAGGTCGTGCCGTATCAGGACATCGACAAGGCCTACGACGACGGCGAGCACACGGTGATCCTCACGAAGGAGGACCTCGCGTCGCTGCCTTCTGAGCGCAGCCGCGAGATCGACGTCGTCGAGTTCGTGCCGAGTGACCAGGTGGACCTCCTGACGCTCGACCGCGCGTACTACCTCGAGCCTGACTCGGCGTCGCCGAAGGCATACGTGCTGCTGCGCAAGACGCTCGAGCAGACCGACCGCACCGCGATCGTGCGCTTCTCGCTGCGCCAGAAGACACGGCTCGCGGCGCTGCGCGTACGCGGCGACGTGCTCGTGCTGCAGACGCTCCTGTGGTCGGACGAGGTGCGCGAGGCGTCGTTCCCGGTGCTCGACGAGCCCGTGCGCATCTCGGCGAAGGAGCTCGAGCTGTCGTCGGCGCTCGTCGAGAGCTTCGCGAGCGACTTCGACCCGTCGGAGTACGAGGACGAGTACCAGGCCGAGCTGCGCACGCTCATCCAGGCGAAGCTCGAGAAGGGCGACGCGGTCGACACGGCCGAGACGTTCGGCGAGCAGGAGGAGGAGACCGGCGGCGAGGTCATCGACCTCATGGCGGCGCTGCGCGCGAGCATCGAGAAGTCGCGCGAGGCTCGCGGGGGGTCGAAGAGCGGGTCATCGACGTCGGATGCCGCGTCCAAGAGCTCGCCGAAGAAGTCGACCTCGTCGAGCAAGACGGCCGCGAAGAAGACTCCCGCGAAGAAGACCGCGTCGAAGTCGGAGCCCAAGAAGAAGACGGCGAAGGCGTCCTGACCTCGGGCAGGCGGGCGCCGCAAGGGCGTGCGTGACCGAGTGGCCGCAGTCGCGGCATCCGGTTCTCACGCCTTGTGGTCGCCCTCGTGGTGCTCGGGGCCGCGCTCGAAGACCTCGGGGTCGAGCACGAGTTCGCGCGCCTCTTCGGGATCGGTGACGACGTCTTCGCCCGCGGCGGCAGCCTTCTTGGCCTTGCTGCGCTCGCGCAGGTAGTGCCACAGCGTCACGAGGGCGGTGCCGCCGACCGCGGCCAGGAGGATGAGGTCGATGTAGTGCTCGACGAAATCGGCGATCGGCGGGATGAAGCCGATGAGGTAGCCGAACATCGTGAGGCCGAAGCCCCAGATGACCGCGCCGATGAAGTTGTAGAGCGTGTACTTCCACTTGTTCATGTGGCCGACGCCGGCGGCGACGGGCGCGAACGTGCGGACGATCGGAACGAAGCGGGCCAGGATGATCGTGAGCCCGCCGAAGCGCTCGAAGAACGCGTTCGTGCGTTCGACGTTCTTGACGCTGAACAGGCCCGATTCCTTGCGCTCGAACACGGCGGGGCCGCCCTTGTGTCCGATGTAGTACCCGACTTCACCGCCGACGAACGCGGCGAGCCCGATGAGCAGGGCGACCCACCATACGCTGATGCCGAACACGCCGTGCGGGGCGTACGACTGCGGGTGCGAGAGCAGACCCGAGATGACGAGCAGAGTGTCGCCCGGCAGCAGGAACCCCACGAGCAGGCCGGTCTCGGCGAACACGATGAAGCAGACGACGGCGAGGGCCCAGGGGCCCGCCCACCCGATGATCGCGGCGGGGTCGAGCCAGGGGATGAGGGCTGCGTAGTGCAAGAGGATTTCCCGTCGGTCGGATCGGTCGGCGGCGGATGCGGCGCTGAGCGCACCTCGTGCGGAAGGTGGGACTTGAACCCACACGCCCGAAGGCACAGGAACCTAAATCCTGCGTGTCTGCCAGTTTCACCACTCCCGCGGGTGGGTTCAGTCTACTGAGGCGGGTGGGAAGCGGCTGGGGGGTCAGCCCCCGGATCGCGGGGTGGGTTCAGCGCCGGATGCCGAACATGAAGTACGTCGTCGGTCCGATCCAGTTGACGAGGATGACCGGGATCCACGCGGGTTTGGGGCCGCGGATCTCGTCGCGGTCGCGATGCGAGAGGTCCCAGAACGCGAGGAACGCGAACACGGCCTGCAGGATCGCGCCGACGCCCACCGCCGCCTTCGCGCCCGGGCTGAGCTGCTTCTTCGTCTTGGTCATGGTCAACCTCCGCTCCGGTCTCATCCTGCCCGGTGTCCGGCCTGAGCGCACGAGGGCCCGCCTGTGGATAACTTCGCGATGGTCGCCGTGCACCGGGTGAGGATGCTTCGGTGACTCCCGCTGCCCCGCCCGCCGTCGTCGAACGCGTTCGCGATCGGCTGCGGGCCGAGCGGGTCGACACCTCGCGCGACGCGTCCGCCGCGCTGAGCATTGCGCGCGACGAGGTGCGTCGGCACAACGACTTCGCGCTCGCGCGCGGGCTCGCGCCGATCGACGACGAGGCGGCGTGCGTGCGCGAAGTGCTCGCGCGGGTGACGGGGTACGGGCCGCTGCAGGCGTACCTCGACGACCCGACGGTCGAGGAAGTGTGGATCAACGCGCCCGACCGCATCTTCATCGCGCGGGGCGGTGTGTCCGAGCGCGTGCCGTTGGCGCTGACGGATGCCGCCATCCGCGACCTCGTCGAGCGCATGCTCCACGCGACCGGGCGCCGCGTCGACCTGAGCCAGCCGTTCGTCGATGCGTCGCTGCCCGACGGCTCGCGCCTCCACGTCGTGATCCCCGACATCACACGGCGGCACTGGTCCGTCAACATCCGCAAGTTCCTCCCCATGTTCGGCGACCTGGCGAGCCTCGTCGCAGCGGGGTCGCTCGCGCCCGAGGCCGCGCGAGTCCTGCGCGACGCGATGGGGGATGGGCGCAGCGTCCTCGTGTCCGGCGCCACGCACGCAGGCAAGACCACACTCCTCGGCGCGCTGATCGCCGCGTGTCCGCCGCTCCACCGCATCGTCACGGTGGAGGAGACGTTCGAGCTCTTCGTCGACGCGCCCGACCTCGTTGCGATGCAGGGGCGTCAGCCGTCCCTCGAGGGAACGGGGGAGGTCACGCTCCGCCGGCTCGTGAAGGAAGCGCTGCGGATGCGCCCCGACCGCCTTGTCGTCGGCGAGGTGCGCGATGCCGAGGCCCTCGACCTGCTGCTCGCGCTCAACACGGGCGTGCCGGGCGCCGCGACGATCCATGCGAACTCCGCGCGCGAAGCGCTCACCAAGCTGAGCGCCCTGCCGCTGCTGGCCGGCCGCAACATCGACTCGGGATTCGTCCTTCCCGCCGTCGCGGGTTCCGTCGACCTTGTCGCGCATTGCGAACGCGACTCCGCTGGACGGCGACGCGTCGTCGAGATCGTGGAGCCCATCGGCGTGGTCGACGGCGTGATCGAGTGCCGCACGGTGTACACGTGCGGTGCGACGGTTGAGAGCCGCGGGGACTCGGCCGCATGACGCTCGTGTGGGGAGCGGTGCTCGGCGCGGGACTGGTGATGGTCCTGTCGCCGTGGCTGTGGCCGGTCCGCGAGAAGCAGACGGATGCCCCGCCCGGTCGCCTCGCGCGCCTGCTCGAGTCCGCCGGACTGTCGCGTGTCGCTCCGGGCACCCTGCTCGTCGCATGCGCCGCGGGCGCGGCGCTCGGCGGGGCGACCGCGTGGCTCGCGACGCAGGTGTGGGCGCTCGCGCTGGTGGCGGCCGTGGGCGGCGCTGCCGTGCCGCTCGCATGGCTGCGCGCTCGCCGACTGCGCCTCCTGCGAACGCGCCGCGGACTGTGGCCCGACGTATGCGACCTGCTCATCGCATCCGTCAGAGCGGGCATGTCGCTGCCCGACGCCCTCGCGAGCCTCGCCGATTCGGCGCCGACCTCTCTGCGGGCACCGTTCGAGCAGTTCGCACGGGACCTTGCGGCATCCGGTCACTTCGACTCGAGCGCGCAGCGGCTCAAGACGGCGCTCGGCGACCCCGTGGCCGACCGCATCGTCGAGACGCTCCGCATGGCACGCCAGGTCGGCGGCACCGAGCTCACGACCGTGCTGCGTGCGCTCGCGGCATCCGTACGCGCCGACGCTTTGCTGCGCGCAGAAGTCGAGGCCCGGCAGTCGTGGGTGCGCGGGGCGGCCGTGCTCGGCGTCGCGGCGCCGTGGATCATCCTCGCGCTCCTCGCGATGCGGCCCGAGGGGGCTCGCGCGTACGGCAGCCCGGAGGGCGTCGCGCTCATCCTCGGCGGCGCGGTCGTCTCGCTCGTCGCGTACCGCCTCATGATCCGGGTGGGGCGCCTCCCGGAGCCACGGCGGTGGTTCTCGTGACCGTCCTTGCAACCGACCTCGCTCTCGCGGTCGTGCTCGGCAGTGCGTTCGGGGTCGGCGTGTGTCTCCTGCTCGCACTGGTGCCGCGATGGGGCGCGCCGTCGCTCACGCGCCGCGTCGCCCCGTACCTGCGCGACATCACCGATCCTCGCGGTATGGCGTTCGTGCCGGAGCCCTTCGGTCTCCGTGCGCTCCTGCGAGAGGAGCGCGACCGGTGGGCGGCCCGGCTGGGCGGGTCGGCATCGATCGAGCGCCGCGTGCGCCAAGCGGGATGGGAGACGGATGCCACGGCCTTCCGCGGCCGTCAGCTCGTGTGGGCCGTGGCGGGTGTCGCAGCCGGGGGAGTGCTCGTCGTCGCGCTCGTGCTGCTCGGTCGCGCGGCGCCGGCCGCCGCGCTCCTTCCGCCGCTGTCCGGAGCGATCGCCGCGCTCGGCTGCGATCAGCTTCTCTCGCTCGCGGCACGGAAGCGGATCGAGCGCATCCAGGACGAGCTGCCGACCCTGCTCGAGTTCCTCGCGCTGTGCCTGTCGGCCGGCGAGGGCATCTTCGACTCGCTCCGCCGCGTCGCCGGCACCGGAGCGGGGGAGTTGAGTGCCGAACTCCGCGCGGTCGTCGTCGCGGTCGGCACCGGCTCGTCGCTCACCGATGCGCTCAACCGGTTGTCGCGTGACCTCGAGATTCCCGCGCTCACGCGGTCGGTCGATCAGCTCATCGCCGCGATCGAACGCGGCGCCCCTCTCGCGGATGTTCTCCACGCGCAGGCGCTCGACGCGCGCGAGGACGCCAAGCGCGCCCTCATCGAACAGGCGGGCCGCAAGGAGATCTACATGCTCGTGCCGCTCGTCTTCTTGATTCTGCCGCTGAGCGTGCTGTTCGCGGTGTTCCCGGGGATCTTCATGCTTCGCCTCGGAATCGGCTAGGTCGGAAGGAGACCACTCATGATCCGGAGTCTCATCTCACGCGCGGCGACTCGTCTGCGCGTCGTCGTCGACGACGAACGCGGCGACGTGCCCGGCTGGGTCCTGATCACTCTCATGACCGCGGGTCTGGTCGTCGCGATCTGGATGCTCGCGGGCCCGGCCCTCGCCGGACTGTTCGAGCAGGCGATCGAGCGCGTCTCCGGCTTCTGAGCATGTCCGACGTACGTGCGAGCGGACGGCAAGCGTTCGCGGTGGTCGTCGATCGAGTGCGTAGGCGCCTCGACCTCGATGACCGCGGCGCGAGCCCGGTCGAGTTCGTGCTCGTCGGGACGCTGCTCACCGTCGTCACGCTCGCCGTGTTGCAGTTCGGACTCGCGGTGTACGTGCGGAACGTCGTGCACGACGCCGCCGTCGACGGCGCGTTCCATGCGGCGCTCGCCGACACGTCGCTCCGAGACGGCGTCGATCGCACGCGCGAGATCGTGACGCGCGCGGTCGGCGCCGAGTTCGCCGACGACCTCGCGGCGCGAGAGACCGACCGCTTCGGGTATCCCGCGGTCGAGATCACAGTGCGAACAACCCTTCCGCTCATCGGTCTTCTCGGTGCACCACGGATGCTGGAGGTGACCGCACATGCACCCGTCGAGTCCTTCGACTGAGGTCACGGCGATCAAAGTCCCGCCCGACGATCCCGAGCGCGGGTCCGCCCCGCTCGAGTTCATCCTCGTGGGTCTCCTGATGCTCGTGCCCCTCGTGTACCTCGTCGTCGCGCTCGGTCTCATCCAGTCGCAGGCGCTCGGCGCCGAAGCCGGGGCGCGACACCTCGCCCGTGCCGTCGCCACGGCCGGTGACACCGCCGACGCCGACCGCCGTGCGGAGCGCGTACTCGATTCCGTGGCGGCCGAGTACGGGCTCGAGCGCGCGACCGTGGTCGTCGACGTCGAGTGTCTTCCGGCCGGGGGTGCGTGCCCTCGCGCGGGCGCGATGTTGCACGTGACGATCGCCGGCCGGGTGAGCCTCCCGCTCGTGCCTCCCGTGTTGGGCCTCGAACGGTTCGCGAGCATCCCGATCGAGGCGACGGCGGTGCAGAAGGTGTCCCGCACGTGGGGTGATGGCACGTGAGCGGCATCCGTCAGTTCCTCGCCCGCGTGCGCGCCGCCGCTGCGCACGACGACGAGGGGAGCGTTCTCCCGCTCACGCTCGGCTACGGCGTGCTCGCGCTCGTGGTCGTGCTGGTCTGCGCCGACGCGACAAGCCTCTACCTCGCGCAGAAGCGACTCGACGGTCTGGCGGATGCCGCGGCGCTCGCGGGCGCGGACGGCTTCGTGTTCGACGTGGTCGACGGCGCTCCGGTCGCGAGCCTCACACCCGCAGGAGTGCGCTCACAGGCGGAAGCCGTCGTCGCCGACGTCGGGACGACGGCCGTCCTCGTCGATGCCGGCACTCCCGACGGGGTGTCGGCGCGCGTGACGGTGGCGGACACGTGGCGTCCGCCGATTCTCACGCTGTTCGTGCCGGACGGCGTTCCGCTCGAATCGACCGCGACGAGTCGCACGGCGTTGCGCTGAGCCCATCGAAGACAAGACCGTCGTTCTCGAGCTCAGCCAGATCGGTGAGCAGCGCGGGCAGCTGATCGAGGTGCCAGACCCCTGCCGGCGCGCCACCGCGAGCGACGTGCCGCGCCGCGAGGGCCGCGACCAACCCGGTCGCCCGGCTCTGGCTTCGGCGCGCACCCACCACGCTGCGCGCCGGCCGGCGTCCTCGGCCTCCGCGAGCACGACGAAGTCCTCGCCGCCGATCGGCAGACGCCCGCTCGCGCCCGTGAGGGCGGCGCGCCCGGCACCGCTCCCGAGCACGCGCCGTCCGAGCCGCGAGCGCCCGAAGCCGAAGAGCAGCCACGTCAAGGCCCGCGAGTCCAGGCAGAGGCGCGTCGTGACGCTCGGCACACCCAGTGTTCGTCGGAGCGAGACTTGGTCGGCGAACGGCATGTCGTGGGCGGTTCGCCGCCCGATGCCGGGCACGTCGACGCGGCGGGCGCTGTGGTGCGCCGCATCCGGTTCGAGGATCCCGTCGATCGTCCAGCGCACCGCCTCGGCACCGTGCTCCTCGCGTGCTCCGACCATCACCGTGAGGTCGACGCTCTCGGCGTGCCCGCCGAGAGCCGAGACCGCCTGTCGTGCGAGCACGTTCGTGAGGCCGGGCGCGACGCCGACACTCAAGACGATGCTCGCACCACGCTTCCGCGCGATCGGCGCGAGCGCCTCGACGTTCGCGAACTGCTCGGCCGACGCGGTCACGTCGACGACGGAAACGCCCTCCTCGAGGCATACCGCGTGGAGCGAGCCGTCCGGCACGTCCACGCACAACGCGACCACGCTCGGTCGCCAGCGGCGGAGCACGGCCCGAACGCTCGAAGCATCGGTGACATCCACGCGCACCGCGGTGTGCGGGCCCTGCTGCGACGGATGCCGCGAGCCCACCAGCACGCGGAGCCGGGGATCGCCTGCGAGGCGATCCGCCGCGATCGACCGACACGACCTGATCCGCCCACCACGAGGACCGGCAGCGCCTTGCCGTAGGCCCGGCCGCGCGGGGACACGTCGCTCATGGCCGCCCCGTTCAATGCAGCGGCCCCTCGGGCAGCGCGCTCGAGTCGATGCGACCCGGTGCGATGAAGATCAGCGACACGGCAGCCGCTCCGAGCGCGGCGATCGCGAGCGCGCCGAATCCGCGGCCGAAAGCGCCCGCGTCGAGCAGCGGTGCCGATGCGGCGCCGATGACGGATGCCACGGCGGCCACGCCGAACGCACCTCCGATCTCGTGGCCGGTGTTGACGATGCCCGACGCGAGTCCCGCCTCGTGCACGTCGACGCGCGCGAGGGCGCTCGCGGTCGCGGTGAGGAACGCAGGCCCGAGCCCGAACGACACGAGCACGAGTCCCGCGATGAGGGGGTACCAGAGCGTGGACGAACCGTCGAGCTGTGTGAGCACGAGCCCGCCCGCGGCGGTGATCGCGAACGCCACCGCCGCCACGAGGCGCACCGAGAAGCGGGCGAGCGCGCGCGACGCGAGGTGCGCCGAGATCACCGTTGCGATCGCCGACGGCAGGAACGCGAGACCCGCCTGGAACGGATCGAGCCCGACCACCTGCTGCAGGTACATCGACGCGAGGAAGAACATCGACAGCATCGCTGCGCTCGCGAGTAGCATGAGCGCGAGCCCGGTCACGACCGGTCGCTGACGCAGCACGCCGAGCGGCATGAGGGGCGCCGGATGCCGTCGCTCCTGCATGGCGAAGAGCACGAGCGCGAGGAATGCGACGCCGAGCCCCAGTGCGGTCGACCACGCCGCGGCGAGACCCTCCGCGTCATCGCCGGCCCCGAGTCCGCCCAGCGCGACGACGAGCGCCGCCGCGAAGACCGTCGCGAGCACGCCGCCTACGACGTCGATCCGCCCTCCGATTCCGCGTGACGCCGGCAGCATCGCCGACAGCAGCGCGATGAGCGCCACGCCGATCGGCACGTTGACGAGGAAAATCCATCGCCACCCCGGACCTGAGGCGAGCAGTCCGCTCGCCATGAGCCCGACAGCGAAACCGGATGCGCCGATGCCCGCCCACACGCCGAGCGCGCGCGTGCGCGCGGCTCCGGTGAACAGTGCCGAGACCGACGCGAGCGCCGCGGGCGAGATGAGCGCCGCGCCGACGCCCTGAGCGGCGCGGCCGGCGATGAGCAGACCGCCATCGGGCGCCAGACCGCACAGGGCCGAGCTGATCGTGAAGACGGCCAAGCCGCTCACGAGCAGTCGCCGCCGACCCAGGACGTCCGCGAGCCGGCCGCCGAGCAGCATGAGGCCGCCGAACGCGACGGCATATGCCGTGATGACCCACGTCAGAGCGCCCGTGTCGAGACCGAGGTCGCGGCCGATCGAGGGAAGCGCGATGTTCGCGGCGGTGACATCGAGCACGAGCATGAACTGCGCGACGCACAGCAGTGCGAGCACGACCCAATCGCGGGTCGTCGGGACGGCCGGGGAAGAGTCGGGTGACGTGCGGCCGGCCGGTCTTTGGGTGCTCACGGGGGACCTCCTCTGGTGTGGCTTGCCATGAACAAGCGTTCACGATACGCTCGTGAACATCGATTCACAACCCCGATGGGAAAAAACCATGACGACGCTCACCTTCATCGCCTCGTACCGCGTGCACGACGGGCACCTCGACGCCGTGCGCGCACTCGCAGCCGAGTACGCCGACCTCGTCGAGCGGGAGGAGCCGCGGTGCATCAGCCTCCGGCTCCACTTCAGCGAGGACGGATCACGATTCGTCCATCTGGCGGAGATGCGCGACTCGGATGCGATGGAGTCGCATCTCGCGCTCGTGGCCCCGTTCATCGAGGGCTCGGCCGACGACCTCGTGGCGGAGCAGCTCATCGTCATCGGCGAGCCCGGCCCGCGGCTGCAGGGCGCGCTCGAGCGCAATGCGGCTGCCGGTACCACCGTCGCGGTGTTCGCACAGCCCGGTTTCGGATTCGATCGCATCCCGGCGCTCGCCGGCTGAGCGTGCGATCGGTCGCGGGTCGGGGCGGCGCTAGCCTGTCTACGTCATGCATCAGCTCACATCGACAGGTCGGCGTCGTGCCCGCCCCGCGCTCGACTGAGGCGACCTCGCGCCTGCGCGCGGATCTACTCGGGCACGCACGCACGCTCGTGCGCCGCGACGGACCTTCGGCGCTCACGATGCGGGCGCTCGCGCAGGAGGCCGACTGCGCGGTCGGACTCCCGTACAAGGTCTTCGCCGACCGGGAAGAGATCGTGATCGAGCTCATCAAGCTCGAACTCGACGACCTCGTCGCGCAGTTCGACGAGTGGCTCGCAGGGAGCGAGCAGCACTCGGTCTCCGCGAACCTCGACCGCTACGCGACCATCCTGCTCGATTCCCCGGCGGCGGCGCTGGTGCACGCGGAGCTCATGGGTGCTCGCGTCGTCGACGACCGTCTCGCCGCGGCCACGCGCGACTCCGCGTTCATCGCATCGCTTCACACCGCCGTGCCCGAGTATCTGCGGCTCGAGCAGCGGCGAGGGCGCGTGCGGACCGACGTCGATGCGGAAGCGTTCGGTTTCCTCATCACAGGTGCGATCCACAACCTCATCGCCGCGGGGTCCGTGTATCCGCGTCCCAGCCGTGCCGAGCTCTCCGCGATCCTCGAGCACATCGCACAGACGATCACCTGACGCCTGCCCCGCCGCGCGACACTGCGCCATTCACCCAGAGCGCGCGACGGGACCGGACCCGCGTGGCGGCTGCTTGCGCAGCTCCCACGGCATCGGCGCCCCCGATCGCATGCCCGGGCCGTGCGAGCGCACGTACGCCATGTGGATGCGCTGCGCCGCCTCGCGCAGCGTCGTCGCCCAGCCGATGACCTCGCCGCGCCACACCGCGCGATAGCGGACCTCTTGCCCGTTCATGACGCGCCGGATCTCGATCGTGCCGTACTCGGTGCCGTCGGGAGCGATCATGCGCCACGTGCCCGTCGGACCCTCGACCGCAGCGAGAACAGGATGCCAATCGCCGACCAACCGGAGTTCCCCTTTCTCCGGCCGACGACACCAGGATAGGACGCGACCACCGACACGACAGCACAGGTCCCTCGCGCTGTCGAAACCCGCACGCGCGGTCGTCGCGAAATGCCGCGGATGCAGGAAACCGCAGCGCGAGCGCGTAGACGTGCCCTCCCGGGCTGCGGCCTACCGAACCCGCGGAACGAACCGCGGTACCCACCGCACGAACCCGTACGCACCGACGAGCCCGATCACGCCCATCGCGCCCGTCGCGATCGACAGCGACGTCGCGGCGGCGATGCCCGACACGAGCAGCGGCGCGAGCGCGCCGCCCGCGTCGGTGAGCGTGCGCCACGAGCCCAGGAACGGCGCGGGGTCGGCCGGTGGCGCGACATCCGCTCCCAGCGTCAGCAGGATCCCGCTCGACAGACCGTTCCCGACGCCCAGCACCGCCCCGAACATCGCGAACCACATCGCCGCCGAGTCGAGGTCGTGCGTGAAGGCCAGCGCGAGGAACCCCGCGCCCATGAGCACCATCGCCGGAAGCGCCGCCCACAGGCGGCCGAACCGGTCCATCACCTGGCCGCTCGCGTAGAAGAGGGCGAAGTCGATCGCGCCCGCGACTCCCACCACGAGCGCGATCGTCTGGGCGTCGAGCCCCAGCGACACGCCCCACAGCGGCAGGACGACCTGGCGCGCCGAACGCACGGCCGACAGCGACGCCGCGGCCAGCCCCAGGCGCGACAGCACGGTCCGGTGCCGCCACATCGTGCGGAACACCCCGACGCGATCCGCCGTCGGGATCGAACCCGTCACCGCCTCGCCCGTGTCCTCGCTGATGGTGTCGTCGGCCGGCGTGTGCATCGCCGGCGGCGGGGCGGCGGGGGCCGCATCCGCCATGAACGCTGTCTCGGGGTCGCGCCCGAACGTCACGAGGAGCCCGGTCGCGAGCAGACACACGCCGAAGAACCAGATCGCCGCGTGCGGGTCGCCGAACAGTGCGAGCAGGCCCGCCGCGATGAACGGCCCGACGAACACGCCGAGGCGGTAGCTGCCGCCGAGCAGCGACAGCGATCGCGCGCGGAACGACAGCGGCACGCGCGTGGTCATGAACGAGTGGCGCGCGAGTCCGAAGGCGGCGGCGCTGAATCCGATGAGCAGAACGGATGCCGCGAACACCCCCAGCACAGGGGCGAGCGCCATCGCGACGACGCCGATGAGCGAGATACCCGCGGCGATCATCATCGTGAGCCGCTCGCCGACGCGCGCGACCGCCCATCCGGCCGGGAGGTTGCCGACGAGCTGGCCGACGACGAGGGCGGATGCCACGAGAGCCGCCACCGGGACGCTCGCGCCCAGATCGGCGGCGATCACCGGGATGAGGGGGAGCACCGCGCCCTGACCGATGCCGTAGAGGAGGGTCGGACCGTAGATCATCGGCGCGAACTGCCACAGCAGCTTCCGTGCATCGTCAGCTGGGCGTTCGGTCACGACCATCCACGTTAGTCTGGAGTGTCATGCTCGAATTCGATCCGTCCGACGACATCCAGGCCCTGCGCTCCACGTTCGCCGACATCAAGGCGGTGGTCGACGTGCCCGCGCTCGAGGCCGAGATCGCGCGGCTCAGCGAGCAGGCCGGCGCCCCCGACCTGTGGGACGACGTCGAGAAGGCGCAGAAGATCACGAGCGCACTGAGCCACCGGCAGTCCGAGCTCAAGCGCATCACCGACGTCGAGCGGCGTCTCGACGACCTCGACGTGCTCGTCGAGCTCGCCAACGAGATGGACGACGAGGACGCCGCCGAAGAGGCGCGCCGCGAGATCGCCGAGCTGGAGGACATCGTCGGCCAGCTCGAGGTTCAGACGCTGCTCGACGGCGAGTACGACGACCGCGCCGCCGTCGTGACGATCCGCTCCGGCGCGGGCGGCGACGACGCGACCGACTTCGCCGAGATGCTGCTGCGCATGTACCTGCGCTGGGCCGAGCGTCACAAGTACCCCGTCAAGGTCATGGACACGTCGTATGCCGAGGGTGCGGGCATCAAGTCCGCGACGTTCGAGGTCGACGCGCCCTACGCGTACGGCACCCTCTCGGTAGAGGCCGGCACGCATCGCCTCGCGCGCATCAGCCCGTTCGGCTCGGCCGACAAGCGCCAGACGTCGTTCGCCGCCGTCGAGGTCATCCCCGTGATGGAGGAGGCGCAGGAGGTCGACATCCCCGAGAGCGACATCCGCGTCGACGTCTTCCGGTCGTCGGGCCCCGGCGGCCAGTCCGTCAACACGACCGACTCGGCCGTGCGCATCACGCACATCCCGACCGGCATCGTCGTGTCGATGCAGAACGAGAAGTCGCAGATCCAGAATCGCGCGGCCGCCATGCGCGTGCTGCAGACGCGCCTCCTGCTGCTCAAGCGCGAAGAAGAGGCCGCCAAGAAGAAGGAGCTCGCCGGCACCATCACCGCGAGCTGGGGCGACCAGATGCGCTCGTACTTCCTCTACGGCCAGCAGCTCGTGAAGGATCTGCGCACCGGTTACGAGGTCGGCAACCCCGCGATGGTCTTCGACGGAGACCTCGACGGCTTCATCTCGGCCGGCATCCGCTGGCGCAAGCGCAAGTCCGAAGAGGACTGACACCGAGTCCCGATCGCCGGGATGAGACGGATGCCGCCCCGGCGGGTGTCGCTGGGCGACCGCTCGGCCTGCGCGCTTAGGCTCGTTAGGCCATGATCCGGTTCGAAAACGTCACGAAGCGCTATCGCGGCACGTCGAAGCCCGCCCTCAGCAAGGTGGACTTCGAAGTGCAGCGCGGGGAGTTCGTGTTCCTCGTCGGTGCTTCGGGCTCCGGCAAGTCCTCGTGCCTGCGCCTCATCCTGCGCGAAGAGACCCCGAGCGACGGCCGCGTGGTCGTGCTCGGCCGAGACCTGAGGACACTGTCGAACCGCAAGGTGCCGTACTTCCGGCGCCACATCGGCGCCGTGTTCCAGGACTTCCGTCTTCTTCCGAACAAGACCGTCTTCCAGAACGTCGCGTTCACCCTTCAGGTCATCGGGTCGTCGCGCGGGTTCATCCACCAGGCCGTGCCCGAGGTGCTCGCGCTCGTTGGCCTGTCCGGCAAGGAGAAGCGCTTCCCGCACGAGCTGTCCGGCGGCGAGCAGCAGCGCGTCGCGATCGCCCGGGCGCTCGCGAATCGGCCGCAGGTGCTCCTCGCCGATGAGCCGACCGGAAACCTCGACCCGGCGACCTCGGTCGACATCATGCAGCTGCTCGCGCGCATCAACGACGGCGGCACGACGGTCGTGATGGCGACGCACGAGGCCGGCTTCGTCGACCAGATGCAGCGCCGCGTGATCGAGCTGCGCGACGGCGAGATGGTGCGCGACGAGCGTCATGGCGGGTACGGCGACACGTCGAGCCTGCCGAGCCTCGCGCCCATGCCCGAGCGGGGAGCCGCCGCCGTCGCCGCGCTCACCGCGGTGCTCGAGCTCCAGCGCGAGATCAACGAGAGTGGGGTGGTCGACCTCGAGCCGGCCGCCGAGGCGGCCGCGACCGCCGCCGCGGAGGCCGCGGCCCCCGAGATCCTCACGCCCGAGCCGGAGCTCGAGCCCGAGATCGAGGCCGAGCCGGTCGTGGACCCGGAGGGTGCGGCATCCGTCGCGTCCCGCGGTCGGCCGGCCCCCGCTCCCGAGGCCGAGACGGCCGAAGAGGAGACGGATGCGGCAACCGCCCCTGCACCGCGCACCGCGCCCGTGCCGGTCGCGGACATCCCCGAGGTCGAGGTCGCCGAGCTCGGGCTCGCCGATCGACTGGGGCTCGCGGACGCCGAGAACGACGAGGAAGTGGGTCCCACGACGTGAGGGTCGGACTCGTCATCACGGAGGCGCTGACCGGTCTCCGCCGCAACGCCTCGATGGTCATCTCGGTCGTGCTCGTCACGTTCGTGTCGCTCACGTTCGTCGGCGCGGCGATGCTCATGCAGATGCAGATCGGCACGATGCGCGATTACTGGGTCGATCGCGCGCAGGTCGCGGTGTACATGTGCACGTCGATCTCGCAGGCGACCACATGCGTCGACGGCGCCGCGGGCGAGGAGCAGATCGCCGCCGTGCGCGAGAAGCTCGAAGGGCCTGCGCTGTCACCTCTCATCCGCGAGATGCGCTTCCTCAACCACGAAGAGGCGTATGAGGAGCTGCTCGAGCTCGTCGGCGAGGACAACGCGAGCGTGCTCACGCCCGATCAGGTCAACGAGACGTTCCGCATCACGCTCGTGGATCCGACGCAATCGGATGTCATCGTCGAGGCGTTCCGCGGAGAGCCGGGCGTCGAAGAGGTGCAGGACCAGCTGCAGTACCTCGATCCGCTGTTCTCGGCGCTCACCGTGGCGACCTACATCGCCGTCGGGATAGCGGCGCTCATGCTCATCGCAGCGGTGCTGCTGATCGCCACGACGATCCGCCTGTCGGCGTACGCGCGAAGGCGCGAGATCGGGATCATGCGACTCGTCGGCGCGTCGAACGGGTTCATCCAGTCGCCGTTCGTGCTCGAGGGCGTCTTCGCGGCGCTCTTCGGCTCGGTGCTCGCGAGCGCCGCCGTCCTCGCCGGCGTGCGGTTCGGCGTCGAGGATTACCTGCGCGGGCGCATCGAGTTCGTCACGACGTGGGTGGGGCTGTCCGATGCCTGGCTCGTCGTTCCCGTCCTCATCCTGATCGGTGTCGTGCTGGCGGCGTTCTCGGCGGGCTTCGCCATCCGGCGCTGGCTGCGCGCCTGACCGGACCCGCGCGTCGGCTAGACTGACACGCTGCCGTGCGCCCGGTGCGGCACTCGATCAAGGAGTCACGTCATGCCCAAGGAACGCGGTGAGAAGGTCATCGCGACCAACCGTCGCGCGCGGCACGACTACACCATCGAGAAGACGTACGAGGCGGGGCTCGTGCTCACCGGCACCGAGGTCAAGTCGCTGCGACAGGGTCGCGCGAACATCAACGACGGGTACGCCTACATCGACGGCGGCGAGGCGTTCCTCGACGCGGTGCACATCCCCGAGTACGCCCAGGGTCACTGGACCAACCACGCCGCCAAGCGCACGCGCAAGCTCCTGCTGCACAAGGACGAGATCATCAAGCTCTCGCACGAGGTCTCTGCGGGCGGTTACACGCTCGTGCCGCTCAAACTGTACTTCTCAGACGGTCGCGCGAAGGTCGAGATCGGCGTCGCCAAGGGCAAGCGCGAGTACGAGAAGCGCCAGACGATCCGCGAGCGAGAAGACAAGCGCGAGGCCGAGCGCGCGATGCGCACCCGCAACCGCCTGGGCGAGTGACGCGGGGGCCGCGGCATCCGCGCAGGCGGGATCAGCGCGCGCTGAACCGAGCCTCGATCGCCGCCGTCACCACGATGTCTTCGGGCTGGAGGCTGATGGCCGGTGCGCCGCCGCCCGCATCCGCCGCCGAGAACGCGGCCCGCGCCATGAGCGGTCCTTTCGCCATGGGCTGCGACTCCTCACGCGCGAGGAGCCCGACGTCGGCGATCTGCAGCGGCGACACCGTGCCGAGGCCCAGCGCCGACGCGTATGCGGTCGCTCGCGCGACGGCGACGTGCACGGCTTCGGCGGCGGTGTCGCGCTCGACCGCAGCGCGGGTCTCGGGCGTGAGCTGCCACTCGATCCAGCCCAGTTGGACGCCCTCGCGCTCGGCCACCTCGCCCGCCCACCACGACAGCGCGGTGAAGTCGCGGAAGGTCGCGGTGAAGTCGACGGATGCGTGGTGCACGGGCGCGAGGCGGCGGCCCTCCGGATGCCACGGCCGCTCCGACCACACCGACACGCGCCGGCTCGTCCACTCCTCGACCGTCCCGTCCGCCTTGCGCGTGGCGAGGTCGTCGCGCACGGGCTCGCTCAGCGCGGCCATGCGCTCGACGACGGCTCCGCGCTCGGGGCCTTCGGCGCGCACGGTCAGGTGCGCGACGGCGCGCTCGGGCTGCAGGCGTGTCTCGTGCTCACCGCGCACCGAGATCGTGACTTCGCTCATGGACGAGAGCCTACGCGGCGGGGGGCGTGTCAGCGGCCGGCGTCGGGCGACGTGATGTAGTCGAGGTACTCGGGTTCGGCGGCCCACCGCACGTCGAAGGGCGTGAACAGGAACGCGCCGCCGGGACCGCTCGTCCGGCTCGTGAAGAGGGTCGAGCCCGTGGCATCCGTCTCACTCCTCGTCCACCCCGTCTCCTCGAGGTGGAGCATCGCGCTCACGGCGTTGTAGGAGTCGATGCGGGCCCAAGCGAGGTCGATGACGTTGTCGGTCGCGACCTCGGGGTCGGCGCCCCACCGGCACACGATGAAACCCTCCGGCGTGCCGCCGGGGAAGTCGTCGAAGGGACGCGCGCCGATCGGCTCGTCGACCGTGCTCCACGAGATCCAGCCGTTGGAGCGGGCGAGTGTCTGGAACTCCGACGTCGACGTGTTCTCGCACGTCGCCGCCGCGGGCGTCGGTGCCGTCGTCGGTGTGGGTGACGGACTGGTGGTCGGCGTCTGCGTCGGCGACGGCGACGTCGTGCGGGTCGGGGTCGCCGTGGGCGTCGCGGTCGGCGTCGGACGGGGCACGGCGAACACGAGGATCAGCACGAGCGCGGCCACGGCGGCGACAGCGCCGCCGGCGATGATCCAGAGGCGGGTGGTCGTCACCGATCGAGCGTAACCGTTCCGGCTGCCGCGGCCCGCCGTCGCCGCGCGGGGGTGGCACACCACCCGTATCGGCGCAACCCCGACCCGCGGCCGCGCCGGGTGCTCTAGCGTCGGTCGCAGAGGAACGTACGAGTTCGTCCGGGAGGCACGATGTCTCGCAACGTGAGGGAGCTGCGCTGCACCCCCGAGGACGTGTTCCGCGTGCTCGGCGACGGCTGGCTCTACCCGTCCTGGGTCGTCGGCGCGTCGCGCATGCGCGAGGTCGACGAGGCCTGGCCGCAGGAGGGCGCGGAACTGCACCACTCGGTGGGCGTGTGGCCCCTGCTCATCAACGACAAGACGGTCGTCGAGCAATGCGACCCGCCCCGTCGACTGGTCCTTCGCGCCCACGGCTGGCCGCTCGGCGAGGCGCGCGTGACCATCGACGTCAAGCCGCGCGGCGAGAGGTGCGTCGTGCGCATCCAGGAAGAGCCGATCGCGGGGCCGGGGATGCTCGTGCCCACACCGATCATGGATGTCCTCCTGCACTGGCGAAACGACGAGACCCTGCACCGTCTCGCATACTTGGCCGAGGGCATGGGTCAGCGCAGCGCCGAGCAGAGCACGGGGGAGCGCGAGATGCAGGCGAACGGGCAGAAGGGGCCGAAGAAGGGGTGAGCATGGCGGCGCGCCGCGGATCGACGGAATTCGACGCGGTCGTGGTGGGCGCGGGTCCGAACGGACTCGCGGCGGCGGTCACGCTCGCGCGCGCAGGGCTCCGCGTGCGGGTGTTCGAAGCGGCCGACCAGGCCGGCGGCGGCGCGTCGACACGCGAGCTCACGCTGCCGGGCTTCCACCACGATGTGTGCTCGGCGGTGCATCCGCTCGCCTTCGAATCCCGCTTCTTCCGCGAGTTCGGCCTTCGCCGGCGCGTGGAGTTCGCCATCCCGGAGGTGTCGTTCGCGCATCCGCTCGACGGCGGTCGTGCGGGTATCGCGTATCGCGATCTCGATCGCACGGCCGAGGCACTCGGTGCCGACGGCCGCGCATATGCCGGACTGCTGGGTCCACTCGTCGAGCGCTCGACGCGCGTGGCCGACTTCACGGGCTCGTCGCTCCTGCGGATTCCGCCCGACCCCGTCACGGCGGTCGCCTTCGGCCTGCGGGCGCTCGAACAGGGAACGCCCGTATGGAACGCGCGCTTCCGCGAAGACGCGGCCCCCGCGATGCTCGTAGGCGTCGCGGCGCATACGATCCTGCATCTTCCGAGCCTTGCGGCCGCGGGCGCCGGACTCGCTCTCACGACGTACGCCCACGCGGGCGGCTGGCCGATCCCGATCGGCGGAAGCCAGTCGATCATCGACGCGCTGGTCGACGACCTCCGCGCGCACGGGGGAGACGTCGTGCTGGAGCATCCGGTCACCTCCCTCGCGGAGCTGCCGAGCGCTCACGCGACGCTCCTCGACGTCACGCCGCGCGCGCTCGTGCGCCTCGCGGGCGATGCGATGCCCGACCGCTACCGCCGCGCGCTCGAGCGCTTCCGCTACGGCGGCGGCGTCGCGAAGGTCGACTTCGCCCTGAGCGAGCCCGTTCCATGGGCCGATCCCGATGTGCGGCGGGCGGGGACCGTGCACCTCGGCGGCACACGGGCCGAGGTCGCGGATGCCGAGAACGAGGTCGACCGCGGGCGCCTGCCCGATCGCCCGTACGTGCTCGTATCGCAGCCGTCGCTCTTCGACCCGAGTCGTGCGCCCGACGGCAAACACACGCTGTGGACGTACACGCACGTTCCGGCCGGCAGCACCGCCGACCGGCAGGAGGCGGTGATCCGGCAGATCGAGCGCTTCGCGCCGGGCTTCCGCGACACGATCCTCGCGGTGAGCTCGCGCACCGCGGTCGACGTCGAGCGGCACAACCCGAACTATCCCGGTGGCGACATCGCGGCGGGAGCCCCCACGCTGTGGCAGATGGTGCGCCGGCCGGTGCTCAGCACCGACCCGTGGCGCACGCCGATCCCCGGCGTGTACCTCGCGTCCGCATCCGCCGTGCCCGGGCCCGGTGTGCACGGTCTCCCCGGCTGGTACGCGGCGCGAAGCGCGCTGCGACACGAGTTCGGCACGCGTGCGCTGCCCGACCTCTCGCCACGCACAGGAGGCTCGTCATGAGCGAGGAAGGGCCCGTCGTCGTCATCACCGGGGCATCGAGTGGCATCGGACGCGCGACCGCGCAGGAGCAGGCGCGACGCGGTGCGCGGCTCGTGCTCGCTGCGCGCAACGAGGACTCGCTCGAGACGGTCGCCGAGGAGTGCCGGGCTCTCGGCGCCGAGGTGCGGGTGATCCCGACGGATGTCTCGCAGCAATCCGACGTGCATGCGCTCGCGGTGGGCGCCGTGGCCGAGTTCGGGCGCATCGACGTGTGGGTGGGCAACGCCGGCGTCTTCGCATACGGCTCGTTCGAGCAGCTCTCCGAGGCCGTGTTCCGGCAGGTCATCGAGACCAACCTCATGGGCCAGGTGCACGGCGCGCGGGCGGTGCTGCCGTACTTCCGGCGGCAGGGCTCGGGCACGCTCGTGCTCGTCGGTTCGCTGTACTCGCGCGTGAGCTCGCCGATGATCTCGCCGTACGTGGCGAGCAAGTTCGGCGTGCTCGGGTTCGCGGAGTCGCTCAGGCAGGAGCTGCGGGGGAGCGGCATCCGGGTTCGCGTGATCCTGCCCGCTACGGTCGACACGCCTATCTACCAGAACGCCGCCAATGTGACCGGCCGGCACGTGCACCCGCTTCCGCCGGCCAGCTCTCCCCGGCGCGTCGCACGGGCGATCGTGCGTGCGCCGGACACGCGGCGCACCGTCCGATTCGTGGGACGGGTCCAGACCGTGGCGCTCCTGCCGCACCGGATGGCCCCGAGGGTCTACGACACCGCAGTGAGGCTCTCCAAGGAGAGGGTCGAGCTGCGGGGGACGGATGCGGATCTGACGGTCGGCACCGTATTCGAGCCGCCGTCCGCGGCCGGCGGGGTCACCGGCGGATGGAGATCCGTCGGCGCGAGGATCGGCGCGGCCGCCGCCGTGTCGGCGATCTTCGCGCTGCTCGTCGCGGGCGGTCGGCTCGTCTCACGCGCGGGTCAGCGGTAACCCTCCAGCTGCGTGCGCTCGTCGGCGACGCGCACCCCGTAGCGATAGGCGAGCTTGCCGCCCAGCCACCCCGAGACGCCGAGCGCCGCGAGGGCGACGATGCTCAGGATGAACCCGACGATGCTCACCTCGTCGTCGTCCGAGTTGAGCCGCACGATGAGGTTGATCAGGAACACCACCACGACGCCCAGATTGAGCGACATGTGGATCAGCGCGGTGCGGTGTGCGGCGCTGCCGCGGGGGAGCTGCAGGAAGTCGAGGAACCCCCAGATCGCCGCGAGCACCGCGCCGATGAGGCCGATGAGGATGAGGATCCACGCGGCGGTCACGTACGGAGTGGGGTCCTCCGCCGCGAAGCCGATGATGTCGAACACGAGGCTCGCGACCCACACCCCGATCGGGATCGTCACGAGGATCGGATGGAACGGATGCCCGTACGGGCCGGCCAGCGGTGTGCGAGGCTGCTTCGCCCGCTGCTGGGGCGTGTTCTGCGGAGCTGACTGCGTCATGAGTCCAGTCGAGCACCCGCCGCGACATGGGGCACAGGGTATTGACAGGGCGGCCGGATGCGGTCATGTGAGCGGGAATGGCGCGGGTGCGGCATCCGTTGTATCCTGTGATGCTCGGATGCCCCGGCATCGAGCATTGACAACTCCACAGTGTGACAGCGGCCGCTCCATGAGGAGCACTCCCTGACTTCAGGGCACGGGGATGATCGGTTTCGACATCGCCTGTGAATCTGCGTGAAGCGGGCCGAGGATGCAGGGTTATCTCGTGAACGCCCCCTGCAAACCAATAACTGCCGAACAGAAGCAGTCTGACTTCGCCCTCGCTGCCTGAGCAGCGAGCCCGAGTCCGTCAGTCCGTGATTGATCCCGTCACGGTTCCTGGCGTCATCTAGGGATCTTGCTGCGTGACGACGCCTGAGCGTCACGCGGGACTCTCATCAGGCTGGGCTCGTCGACTTAGGTGTCTGTGACAAAGGTCGGAGCCGAGCAGAACGCCTTCACAGACTGCGCCCGGAGAAGCCGCAGGCTCTCAGCGATGGACGGGGGTTCGATTCCCCCCATCTCCACGGTGCCGCTGTCACAGGAGTTTCGGGCCCGGCTCCCGCCGATTCGGTGGGGGTCGGGCCCTTTTCATCGGTCTTTGATGCTTCTGAGAGCCCGCACGCTCGCGGATGATGGGGCCGTGACCACTCTTCGATGGATCGGCGTCGACGAGCCGAGCTCGGACCGTTCGGCGAGCTCTCGGTATCCGGGGCTCTTCCTGCGGCTCGGCGGTGATTGACTGCGACGAAGGCCCGGTCCCGCCGATCGGCGGGACCGGGCCTTCGTCGGATCGTCAGCTCTCGTCGACGGGAACGACGTCGGGGTACTGCTCGAGCCAGGCCTCGATGGCCTCGGCCTCGCGACCCTCGCCGTACTCGTTCACGACGAGGTCCTCGAGCGTGCCGTACTCGGCGTCGTCGAGACGGATGCCGCCGATGAGGTCCGCGGCCTCGGCGCAGCGCGCCGAGAAGCCCTCGGTGCCGAGGAAGTGGAGCGACTCGGGCTCGCCCATCGCGCCCTTCGGGTCTTCGAGGTCCTTCAGGTCGTACGCGTCGTTCGCCCAGAACGGACGCCACGACGTGACGACGATGTCTTCCTGAGCGGCGACGGCGTTGGACAGCTCGGTCGTCATCGCGACGGTGGAGGAGGTGATGAGCTCGTACTCGCCCTCGAGGCCGTACGCCGGGATCATCGAGTCCTGCGTCTGGGCCGTGAGGCCCGCGCCCGGCTCGATGCCGACGATGCGGCCGCCGAAGCGGTCGGCGTTGCCGGCCAGGTCTTCGATCGAGTCGATGTCGACGTAGCTCGGGACGGCGATGGTGAGCTTCGCGTTGTCGTAGTACGCGCCCAGGTCCTCGATCGAGTCGCCGTACCGCTCCATGTAGGACGCGTGGGTCAGCTCGGGCCACGCGGACGGGTAGATGTCGACGTCGCCCTGCGCGAGACCCGTGTAGAGCGGGCCCGCCTCGGTGAGCGTCTCCATCTCGACGTCGTAGCCGAGCGCCTCGAGCCGGTTCTCCAGCAGGTAGGCCGTGCTCAGGCCGTCCGTCCACGACGGCAGGAAGCCGAGGGTGATCGTGTCGCAGCTCTCACCGGAGCCGCCGTCCGCGGCATCCGATCCGCCGTCGTTCGCACCGCAGCCGGTCAGCACCAGCGTCGCGGCGGCGCCCAGGGCGAGGACGCCGGTGAGGTTTCGCTTCGTCATGTGATTCATTCGGTCACGCATGTTCACTCGTTTCGTTTCTCTCTCGGTGTGGCGGCGCGGGTCGCATGCCCGCGCGCGGCCGTCAGCCGGTCTTGACCGGCTGCCTCATGGACGAAGCGTCGTTCTCCTTCGCCTGAGTCTGATTCCCTCGTGACTGCGCGGACGCGGGCTGCGCCGTGCGCGCGGCCGCGCGTCGGCGAGCGGCGATCCCGATGAGGGACGAGGGGTGATCGGTCGGGGTACCCAGGGCCGCGGTGACGCGATCGAGGTAGACCGCGATGATCACCACCGCGAGTCCGGCTTCCACGCCGATCGCGAGTCGCGCGGTCGAGACCGACTGCACGACGAGCTTTCCGAGGCCGTCGGCGCCGACGATGCCGGCGAGCACCGCCATCGACAAGGCGAGCATGATCACCTGGTTGACGCCGGCCATGATCGTGGGCATCGCGAGCGGGAGCTGGATGCCCCGCAGGATCTGGCCGGGCTTCGCGCCGAACGCGTTGCCGGCCTCGACGGTCTCCGCGTCGACTCCGCGGATGCCGAGCTCGGTCAGACGCACGCCCGGCGGGAGCGCGAAGATCACCGTCGCGACGACGCCGGGCACGACCCCGATGCTGAAGAACGTGATCGCGGGGATCAGGTAGACGAACCCCGGCATGGTCTGCATGAAGTCCAGCACCGGCTTGAGGATCGCCCGCACGGTGTCGTTGCGCGCCGACCAGATGCCGAGCGGGATGGCGATCACCACCGCGACGAGTGTCGCGATGAGGACGAGCGAGAGCGTCTGCATGGACGCCTCCCACAGGTCCATCGCCACGATCAGCGTGAATGTCAGCGCCGTGCCGAGCGCCATCTGCCACGACCGGACCGCCCATCCGATGAGCGCGAACAGCAGGATCGCGAGCGGCACTGGGATCGCGAGGAGGCCGTCGGTGAGTCCGTCGACGAGGAAGCGCACGACGACCGTGATGACGTCGAACAGCGCGTCGAGGTTGTCGCGCAGCCACGCGACGGCGTCTTCGACCCACGTGCCGAGGGGGATGCGGAAGCCGTCCATCAGTGCACCGCCTCTCGGTCGATGCCACCCGATCCCGGTGGCGTTTCGCCCCCGGCGAGCACCTCGTCGATCACGGAGACCGGGATCGGCTGCGGCTGGACCGGGATCTCCTCCGTCGCACCGGGGCCGGGTCCGAGCGCCGCGAGGAGAGTGACGCGCGGGATCACGCCGACGAGATGCCCGTCATCGTCGGTCACGGCGAGGGGGAGGGGCGACTCGACGGCCGGCACGAACAGGTTCATGAGGATCTCGTCCTGTCGCACGCTCTGCGGCACGGGACGCAGGACGGGCGCCATCGACACGGCGCCGGCGCGCGCGAGCTTGACGGCGTCGCGATCCGTGATCATGCCGACGAGCGTGCGATCGCGCCCGACGACGTACGCGGCCGAGGTGTAGCTGTCGCGCATCTGGCGGAGGGCCGTGCGCGGCCCCGCGGTCTCCGAGACGACCGGACGGGGGCGCTCCATCACGTTCGCGGCTGTGAGGACGCGGGCGCGGTCGACGTCCTGCACGAACTGCTCGACGTAGTCGTTCGCGGGGTCGGTGAGGATGTCCTCGGGCGTGCCGACCTGCACGATGCGCCCGTCGCGCATGACGGCGATCCGGTCGCCGAGCAGCATCGCCTCGTTGAGGTCGTGGGTGATGAACACGATCGTCTTGCGCAGTTTCTGCTGCAGCTCGAGCAGCTGCTCCTGCATCTCGCGCCGGATGAGCGGATCCAGGGCGCTGAAGGCCTCGTCCATCAGGAGGATGTCGGTGTCGGCGGCGAGGGCGCGCGCGATCCCCACGCGCTGCTGCATGCCGCCCGACAGCGCCGACGGGAGCTTGTCGCCCCACCCGCCGAGGCCGACGAGCTCGAGGATCTCCTCGGCCTTCGCCCGGCGCGCGTCCTTCGCGACTCCGCGCAGCTCAAGCGGGTAGGCGACGTTGTCGGCGACCGTGCGGTGAGGGAGCAGCGCGAAGTGCTGGAACACCATCGCGATCCGGTCACGGCGGATGCTGCGCAGACGGCTCGCGCCGACGCCGGTGATCGGCTCGCCCTGCACGGTGATCGTCCCCGTGGTGGCGTCGTGCAGACCGTTGAGCATGCGGATCACGGTCGACTTGCCCGAGCCGGACAGGCCCATGATGACGAAGATCTCGCCGGGGTGGACGTCGAAGCTCGCGTCGATGACCGCCGCGGTGCCGGCATCGGCGACCTCCGCGCGCGTCGCGCCTGCGCGCAGGCGCTCGACGACTCTCTCGGGGTGGCGGCCGAACACCTTGTAGACGTGCTCGACCCGGATTGCTGGAGCGGTCACTGTGCAACCTCGGCAGCCCGGTGCAGAGGGCTGCATCGGTAACGCCCGGGTGGCGATCACTCGCGCTCGTTCGGAAACGGCGCTCCGGCTGCGGATTTCGGATCCGAGCAAAGACCGCCGACCGTACGCCCGCCGGTCTGATCCCTTCCCCGGGAATCACCAGCGGCCGCGGACTGGTCGGGTAAGCCCTTTCGGGCCGCCTTCGACACTCTCACGCATCAGCGAGCAGATGCAAACCCGCGGTCCCGCCAGACGGGCCGCAGCCCGCCCCTTACGCCCGCAGCGAAGCCGCGACCGCGAGCTCGAAGTCCTCCTCCACCAATGCTCCGTGCGCCGCCGCGCCCGCCACTGCTCCGGCGCCCATCGACTGAGGGACGTTCGCCATCGGATTCACCACGTTTCCCGCGGCCCAGATGCGGCGGGAGCTCGTGCGGCCGCCGGCGTCGACGGCGAGAAACAAGCCGTGCGGCGTCTCGACGCGGACCAGGTTCAGGCCCGCGAGGAACCCGTCGTGCGGCCGGGGCGTGGCCATCGTGAACATCGCGTCGAGCGGAATCGTTCGCTCGTCGCGAAGTCGCACTCCGGTGAGGTCCGGCGCGTCGCCGAGGAGCTCGAGGACGGGCTCGCGCTCGATCGCGATGCCGCGTGCCCGCCAGCGCTGCTCGACGGCGGGGTCCAGATCGCCGAGCGCTCCCGTGAACACGGTGACGTCGTCGCTCAGCTGCCGCACGAGCTGCGCCTGGTGCAGCTGCAGCGGCGAGAGCAGCAGCACCCCGAGCCGCTGATCGCGCACCTCCCACCCATGACAGAAGGGGCAGTGCAGCACGCTGCGGCCCCATCGCTCCGAGACACCGGGAAGCTCGGGCAGCTCGTCGGTGATCCCGGTCGCGACGACGAGCGTCCGGGCTGCGTGCCGGGTGCCGTCATCGAGAGACACCGCGACGCTCGTCGACCCTTCATCGACGGTGACGACGGATGCCGCCCGCACCGCGACCCCGTACACCTCCAGCTCGGCGCGGCCGCGCGCGAGCAGGTCGGGCGGGGGAGTGCCGTCCTGCCCGAGGACGGCGTGCATGTGCTCGGCGAACCGGTTGCGCGGTGCGCCGGCGTCGACGACGAGCGTGCGTCGGCGCGATCTCCCGAGCATCTGCGCGGCGCTGAGGCCGGCTGCGCCGGCACCGATCACGATCGCATCCCACTGTTCCATGGCTCAAGCGTGGATGGCAGGATGGATAATGGCAAGCGCGTTTGCAAAATCAGCAAGAAGGGTCGTGAGTCATGGAGGAGCTCGATCGGGTGGGGCCGCGCCTGAGAGAAGCACGCCTCGCGAAGGGACTGACGCTCGAGGCGGTCGCCGGCAGGTCGGGCATGTCGGTCAGCACACTCTCTCGGCTTGAGTCGGGGAAACGGCAGGCGACGCTCGCGCTGCTGATCCCCGTGACGCGCCAGCTCGGCATCCGCATCGACGACCTGGTCAGGCCCGAGTCGGCAGACCCTCGCGTTCGGCGTCCGGCGGTCCGTCGCAACGGAATGGTCATCGCGCCCCTCACGCTCGAGGACTCGCCCGTGAGCACCTTCAAGATCACGTACTCGCCGGCTCGTGAGCTCCCGCCCCTCAAGACGCATGACGGGTTCGAATGGCTCTACGTGCTGAGCGGGCGTCTGCGCCTGCGGCTCGGCGAGCAGGACCTCGTGCTCGCCCGCGGGGAGGCGGCCGAGTTCGACACGCGCACGCCGCACGCCATGAGCGCCGTCGGCGCGCGCCCCGCTGAGGTGATCAGCATCTTCAACGCGGAGGGAGAGCGCATCCACACGCACGACGCGGCCTCGCGCGACGCGTGAGCCGTGGGATCCGTCTCGCCGTCATCGGCCGCGACGCCGGCCGATCGTCAGCACCGGGTCGACGACGCCCGACCCGTGGTCGAGCTGGTAGTCGAGGTTGACCGCGGCGTTGATGAGCGCGAGGTGGCTGAACGCCTGCGGGAAGTTGCCGAGCTGCTCGCCGGTGAGCCCGATCTCCTCGGCGAAGAGCCCGAGGTGATTCGCGTACGTGAGCATCTTCTCGAAGATGAGCTGCGCCTCGTCGAGGCGGCCCGAGCGCGCGAGCGCGTCGACGTACCAGAACGAGCACAGCGTGAACGTGCCCTCCGAGCCGCGCAGGCCGTCGGGCGCTGCGGCGGGGTTGTACCGGTAGACGAGGCTGTCCGACACGAGCTCGTCGTCCATCGCATCGAGCGTCGACAGCCACATCGGGTCGTTGGGCGCGACGAACCCCATGAGCGGCATGACCAGCAGCGACGCGTCCAGCACGTCGGAGCCCTCGTGCTGCACGAACGCGCCGCGCTTCTCGTGCCAGCCGCTCGCCATGATCTCGGCGTAGATCGCGTTGCGCTCGCGGATCCACCGGTCGAGGTCGGCGGGCCTGCCCCGGAGCTGGGCGAGGCGGATGCCGCGGTCCAGCGCCACCCAGCACATGAACCGCCCGTACGTGAACTTCTGCCGTCCGCCGCGGGTCTCCCAGATGCCCTCCTCAGGGGTGTTCCAGTTGTCGCACACCCAGTCGAGCATCTCGGCGATCTGCACCCACCCCGCGTGCGGGAGCTGAAGCCCGTGCGTGTCGGCGAGGTGGATCGAGTCCATCGTCTCGCCGTAGATGTCGAGCTGCAGCTGGTCGGCCGCGCCGTTGCCGATGCGGACGGGCGTCGAGCCGCGATACCCCGCGAGGTGGTGGAGGGTCTCCTCCTCGAGGTCGGACGAGCCGTCGACGCGGTACATGATCTTGAGCGGCCCGGACCCGGTGCCGGCGCTCTCGCGGATGCGGTCCATGAGCCACTTCACGAACGCCTCGGCCTCTTCGGTGTAGCCGAGTCCGAGGAGCGCGTACACCGAGAACGACGCATCGCGGATCCACGTGTAGCGGTAGTCCCAGTTGCGCTCGCCGCCGACCTGCTCGGGCAGCCCCGCCGTGGGCGCGGCGACGAGGGCGCCCGTCGGCGCGTAGGTCATGAGCTTGAGCGTCATCGCAGACCGCGCGACGACCTCGCGCCAGCGCCCGCGGTAGGTCGAGCGGTTGTTCCAGTCGCGCCAGAATCGGCGCGTCGTGTGGAACAGCTCGATCATCTCCTCTTCGCTCACCTGTGTCGGCGGCACGCCGCCCGACTCGAGCATCACGCCGGTGAGCTCGCCGGCCTTGAGGGTCCCGGTGATGCGGATGCCGCCGTCGACGAGCTCGATCCGCCCGGCCCGCTGCGACCCGTGGATCACGGGAGGTCCGACGCGGTGGAGCGTGAGCGACAGATCGGGGGTCGTGAACATGACCCCCGACTCGGGCACGGGATGGATCTCGTGAGGAGTGCGGCCGTAGTCGAAGCGGGGCTGGATGTCGGCCTGGAACGTCATCTCGCCGCGCACCACGCGGACCATCCGCACGAGCCGATGGCGATCGGTCGCCTCACCCTCGATGACGGGCATGAAGTCGATGAGCTCGCCGACTCCCGCCTCGCTCATGAAGCGCGTGATGAGGATGGCGGTGTCAGGCAGGTAGAGCTGGCGCGTGACGTAGTCGTCGACGAGCGGCCGCACGCTGAACCGGCCGCCCTTCTCCGCGTCGAGCAGGGACGCGAAGACGCTCGGCGAGTCGAACCGTGGAAGACAGAACCAGTCGATCGTGCCGTTGACGTCGACGAGCGCCGCTGTCTGCAGATCGCCGATGAGCCCATGGTCCGCGATGTTCGGGTAATCCTGCGCCACGTATGACCTCCTCGCTCCGACGAGTCCGACAGTACGCGAGGACGCGTCGCGAAGGTCATACCGACAGGGTGATCCGGCGCGATGGACTCCTGATGGACCGCGCGAAAGGGCAGTATCGTTCGAGCCATGAGCACAGTGCAGACCACGCCCGCGGAGCCGTGGTTCACTCAGGACGCGGATGCCGTCGTCGCGGCGATCGGGACCGACCGCGAGCGCGGACTGACGAACGCCGAGGCGCAGCAGCGCCTCGCGACGTACGGGCCGAACTCGATCGCGGCGGACCCCGCGCCGTCGGTGTGGCAGGTCGCGCTGCGGCAGCTCGCCGACCCGATGAACATCATGCTGGTCGCGGTCGCGATCGTGAGCCTGTTCATCGACCAGACGAGCGTCGCGATCCTCGTCGGCGGGCTCGTGGTGCTCAACGTCGTGCTGGGCACGCGGCAGGAGCTCAAGGCGAAGGCGTCGGTCGACGCGCTCGCGAAGATGCAGATCCCGCAGGCGAAGGTCGTGCGCGACGGCGTCCTCCAGCAGGTCGACGCGACAAGCCTCGTGCCGGGCGACATCGTGATGCTCGAGGCGGGCGACATGGTGCCGGCGGATGCCCGGATCCTGCGTTCCGCGACGCTTGAGACGCAGGAGGCGGCGCTCACAGGCGAGAGCACGCCGATCGCGAAGGGGGCGGGGAGGATCGACGACCCCGAGACGACCCTCGGTGACCGCGCGAACATGGTGTTCCAGAACACGCAGGTCACGCGCGGCACCGCGACGGTCGTCGTCACCGACACCGGCATGAACACCCAGATGGGTCGCATCGCATCGATGCTGTCGGCCGTCAAGCCCGCGAAGTCGCCGCTGCAGCGCGAGCTCGACTCGCTCACCGTCGTGCTCGGCTGGATCGCGTGGGGCGCCGTCGCGATCATCGTCATCGCGGGGCTCCTGCGCGGGCAGGAGATCGCGTCGGTGCTGCTGCTCGGCATCTCGATGGCGATCTCGGCGATACCGACGGGCATGCCGTCGTTCGTCCAGGCGATGCTCTCGTACGGCTCGCGTCAGCTCGCCGAGCACAACGCCATCGTGAAGAATCTCACCGACGTCGAGACGCTCGGCGCCACGAGCGCGATCAACTCCGACAAGACCGGCACGCTCACGATGAACGAGATGACGGTCGAGTCGCTGTACTACGCGGGGGAGTGGTTCTCGGTCAGCGGCTCCGGATACGAGAAGTCCGGCGAGATCCGCGGAGTCGCGGGCGGGACGATGCCCGACTTCACGAACCTCGCGCTCGGTCTCACGCTGTGCAGCGACGCGACCGTGTCGGACGAGGGCGACGTCATCGGCGATCCCACCGAGGCGGCGCTCGTCGTGCTCGCCGCCAAGATGGGCGCCGACGCCGAGATCACCCGCGCGCGCTTCCCGCGCGCCGCCGAGGTGCCGTTCGACTCGGCGTACAAGTTCATGGCGACCTTCCACGAGATCCCGGACGGCGCCGGCACGCGGCTCATCGCGATCGTCAAGGGCGGACCGGATGTCGTGCTCGAACGCTGCGCGCACGCCCTCACGCCCGATGGCCCGGTCGATCTCGCGTCACGCCGCGACGAGATCCTGGCCGCCAACCGCCGGCTCTCCGAGCAGGGACTCCGCGTGCTGGCGTTCGCCGTGCGACGGTTCCCGCAAGGCACGCCTGTGCCGGCAGATCCGATGTCGGCCGTCACCGACCTCACCTTCGTCGGCCTCGTAGGGATCATCGACCCGCTGCGCCCGTCGTCGAAGGAGGCGGTGCGCATCGCGCGCGAGGCCGGCATCGAAGTGCGCATGATCACGGGTGATCACTCGATCACGGCCGCCGCGATCGGCGAAAAGCTCGGCCTGGCGGAAGGGGCCGCGAGCGGAGCCGACATCCAGGCGATGAGCGACGACGAGCTCAAGGCCGCGCTGCCGATCCTGCACGTCTTCGGCCGCGTGACGCCCGAAGACAAGCTCCGCCTCGCACGGCTCATGCAGGAGCAGGGCGCCGTCGTCGCGATGACCGGTGACGCGGTCAACGACGCCGCAGCGCTCAAGCAGGCCGACATCGGCGTCGCGATGGGCTCGGGCAGCGACGTCACGAAGCAGGCGGGGAAGATGATCCTCGTCGACGACAACTTCGGCACGCTCGTCACCGCGGTCCGACTCGGCCGCGCGATCTACGACAAGATCGTCAGCTATGTGCGCTACCAGATGGCGCTGCTGTTCTCGCTCGTGCTGCTGTTCCTCGTCGCGAGCCTCTTCGACATCAACGACGGCGTGCCGCTCACGCCGATCATGGTGCTCTTCCTGAACTTCTTCATCACGATCTTCCCGGTCATCGTGATCATGGTCGACCCCGCGCCCGAGGGGATCATGCAGAAGCCGCCGCGCGACCCGAAGAAGACGATCGCGAACCCGCTCGCCGTCGCGCAGTGGCTCTTCTACGGTCTGCTCATCTTCCTCACGGCGCTCCTGCCGCTGTTGCTCTTCGCCGACCAGGCGAGTTCGACCGAGCCGAACGTCCCCGTCACGATGACGTTCGCGGTCGCCGCGCTGGGCTCGATCTTCGCGGGCCTCGTCACGCGACGCGATCCCGAGTCGGGGCTCGAGCCGCCGATCCTCGCGGCGATCAAGTGGCTCTCGATCCCGCTCGTCCTGACCATCGCGACGGTCGAGCTCGGCTTCCTGCAGAACATCGTCGGAACGACGAGCCTCGACGGCCGCCAGTGGCTCCTCGTGCTCGGTCTAGCGCTCATCGTGCCGGTGGCGATCGAGCTCGAGAAGTGGATCCGGCGTGCCCGTGCGCGCCGCCGCACCCACCCAGGGGCGGTGCCCGCGCGATGAGCGGCGACGACGAGCTCGAGGTCGCGACGCCCGTCTCGCGCATCCTCATGACCGAAGAGGCGGTCTACGGGCTCATCCTCGTCTCGGGCATGCTCGTCATCAGCGGCACGAACGCGGGAACCGCGCTCAACGCGCTCGTCACGGTCGCGCTCACCGTGGTCGTCTTCTTCGCCGCACACGTGTTCGCCGGGGCGCTCGCGCGCCTCGCCGCATCGGGCGGGCGGTCCGGCATCCGTGCCAGTGTCGGGTCGGCGGCGCGCCAGACCTTCGGTCTGCTGTTCGTGAGCATCGTCCCGCTCACGATCCTGCTGCTCGGCACCCTCGGAGTGTTCGACGATCATCGTGCGATCTGGCTGGCTCTCATCGCCAACACGATCATCCTCGGGGCGCTCGGGTGGTGGGCGATCGCACGCTGGAGCACGCACTGGACCGCGCGTCTCATCGGCGCCCTCATCACGGCGTCGTTCGGCGGCGTGCTGGTCCTCCTGAAGGCGATCGTCACCCACTAGGGCCGTGCAGAGACGGCGGCATGCGCCGTCGGTCCGATCAGCCCTTCGGCCACGTGACGAGCAGCAGGCCCTGCTTCGTGTCAGCGAGCTTGACCGTGCCGTCGGCGAACAGGTACGTCATGCCGTAGCCCTGCGCGTCGGTCGCGATCGTCGTCTGCGGGTTCTCGGTGATGTAGACGCCCTCAGGCGCCTGCTCGCGGATCCAGCCCTGCCCGACGAGCTCGTCCTGCGCGGTGCGCGCGAGCGAGTCGTCGACGCGAGCCCATCCGAACATCTGCAGGTGGTCGCTCGCGGGGGCGTTGAAGTCGGCCCACACGCACACGAGCCCGTCGGGCACCTCGTGCGAGCCGATGTAGAACGGATCGGCCCGCGACGTCCAGCCGATCGACTCGAAGTCGGCGACTGTCGTCTCGTCGATGATCGTCTCGCACGTCGGGTCGGCTTCCTCGCCGGCCGGAACGGGCTCGGCCGTCTGCTCGGGCTGCGTGGGCTCGGGCGCGGGCGACGTCTCGCTGGCATCGGGGGTGGGTGCGGCATCCGGCTCGGCTGATCCGCACGCCGACACGAAGAGGGCGGCTGAGGCGATCACGAGAGCGGCGCCGAGTCGGGGGAGCTGGCGGTTCATCGGTCGTTCTCCGGGGGGACGGGGGTGGGGGAGTGAAGGAGGTCGAGGAACGTCTGGTGCAGGACGCCGTTCGTCGCGAGCGACGACCGGCGGGAGATCGAAGGGGTGCCGTCGAAGGCCGTGAAGCGGCCGCCGGCTTCCGTGACGATGGGGACGAGGGCAGCGAGGTCGTACTCTTTGACGTCGAACTCGGCGACGAGCTCGAGGCGGCCCTCGGCCAACAGCATGTACGGCCACGCGTCGCCGTAGCCGCGGTCGCGCCACACCGACGACGTGAGGCGCTCCAGCGCGTCGAGCTGCCCCGCGTCGCGCCACTGGCCGATGCTCTGGAAGCTGACACTCGCCTCGTCGAGGGAGTCCACCGTCGAGACGGCGATCCGGCGTTCGCCGCCGTCGGGAGTGTTCGTCCACGCGCCGAGACCGGATGCGGCCCACCACCGGCGGCCGATCGCGGGCTGGCTCACGACGCCCACCTGCGGCACGCCGTCGACCGCGAGCGCGATGAGCGTCGACCACATCGGGATGCCGCGCAGGTAGTTCGCGGTGCCGTCGATGGGGTCGATGATCCACTGCCGGTCGGTGCCGCCCGAGACCCCGAACTCCTCGCCGAAGATCCCGTCGCCGGGACGCTCCTGCTCGAGCAGCGAGCGGATCGCGCGCTCGGTCGCGAGGTCGGCCTCCGTCACGTGCGTCGCGTCGGCCTTGACGCTGATCTCGAGGTCGGCGGCGTCGAAGCGGGCGACGGATGCCGCATCCGCGGCATCCGCAAGACGCAGTGCGAGGTCGAGGTCGACCTGCCAGGACCCCCCGGAGGCCGCGACGGCAGAAGGCGGGGTGGCGGGGGGAGTCACACGGATAGGATAAGCGGCGCACGACCTGGCCGATTTCACGGTGACACAATCGTGATGGTACTGTTGACCCTCGGTTCGCCGCGTGCGAAGCATCCGCCTCTAGCTCAATCGGCAGAGCAACTGACTCTTAATCAGTGGGTTCAGGGTTCAAGTCCCTGGGGGCGGACATCACAGAGAAGCCCCGGTTATCCGGGGTTTTCTCATACCCCCTGGCGGAGTCTCGCGCATCGTCGTGCAACTGGCGTGCAACGTACGTGCAATCCGGAGGCCCCCAGCGACGTCCTCGGCGCGAGCTAACCTGTTGCTCTGGCCGGGGGAAGGGGGACTCCTGGCAGGTGACGAAGATTCGCCGCTATGAGGGCTACTACGACGCTCTGAATGACGGGCGCAGCGGAAGCCCGAGAGCGCCCCTGCACGCTCCCAGCAGCCGCGTACGGCCCCGAACCTATCAGTGGGTACCGCTCGGGCGGTCGAAGCCTCCTGTGTGGGCGTGGGTTCAGTGGCCGCAGCGCCCCGCCGAGCGTATCGCCGCGTTCGCGTCCGGGTGGAACGACCGCGTTGTGATTGTTGAGTGGTCCGGCCCAGGCGGTACCAGGAACGCCGTTGTGTGGCGACACGCCGTAAGACGTCGGACCATCCACTAGAGCACGCAGAGGCCGTGAGTTAGCGCGTCCTGCTTTCGATCAAGTACCGTCGTTACTCGCTGCTCACTGTCCACGTACTGTGCAAGTGACGCGTCTATCGCCGTGAGCACGTCGCGGATCCGCTTGAGCATTAGATCGTGCTGGAAGTGGGTGATCGGTTCGTGGTGAGCGATCCGGTTGCGCAAGGTCTTGAGTTGGAGAAGGTCGCCAAAGAGCGCCTTGCGGTCGTTGATCGTGACCCCCGGGAAGGCGCGATGGAGGCGGGTCTGCCAGAAGCGTGTCTCGTAGTTGTACACAGGGTCGCGCGGTATGCCGCCGCTGAGCATTCCGACCCAGAACCCGAACGATGTCGCGGCTACGACATCGTCTGCCCCGGGTTCGACGCTGTCATTGCGGTCAAAAAGCTTGTCAATCGTCCTCTTGAGCGAGCTCGCTTCATGCGGTGCCAAGGGCGTTTCGTTCCACCAGTCATCGCGGCGACCGGCGCGCATACAGTCGTGTATGGCGTTCCGTAGTGCGACCTCGAGCACGCAGATCGGCCCCCAGTAGGCGCTCGAGAGCTCGATGTTCCAGAGGTAGTGGCGGATCGCAAGATCTTCCCGCCCCCGCCACCGATTGAGATACCGGCTCATTCGGGCAGGCCCAAGTGACCGAGATAGTGCCGGAACTGACGCGGGGTCCATGTGCCGAGCATGCCGGATGCGGGGTTCTCAGCACAAAAACAGTTCGCCCCGGGAGTCCAGCAAAGCTGAATAGTCCCGGGGCATTACACGCTCAAGGGTACACATTTGGGCCTACTACCGCAAACAGGCGGGGTGCGCCGGGATTCCTCCCAGCACACCCCCGCCTGTCAACCAAGGCTGACTAGAACCCCCTCCGCCGAACGCCCGCGTTATCGATACGGTTCTGCGCCGTGATGCGCGAGTCCGCGACGTTCGCGACCTGCGCTTCCATGTACTCCGGCCCCCACGGGTTCTGCACGTACACCACCGGAGGAGCCGTCGATACCGGCGCACCGCCACCGCCGTGGAGTGCGGAACGGAACGCGTACACCGCGTTCTGCCCACCCATCGGCTTCACGGCGATCGCGACGGGTGTGTTCGCGCTGCTGCCCCTTCCTCTGCCCGTCCTCACGACCGGACTGATGGCCGGATGCGTCGTGATGCTCGGGCTCGTCCTCTACGGCGCCGGCGTCGGTGCACGCGCCGCCGCCGACGCTTCGCGCGGCTCGGACGACTGAGGCGTCCGCGGGCGCGCCGTCACATCGGGGCGCCGACCGTCAGTCCTCCATGTCGTCGTCGTCGACCTGCTGGTCGGTCGCGAGATCCGGGTCGGCGCCCTGCGTCACGTCCGCCGATTCGATGTCGCCGGCTGCGGCGGCGTTGCGCTCCATCGCCTCGCGGTCGCCCGTCTCATCCCACCCGCCGGCCGGGTCGGCGTTGATGACGCCCTCGGGGAGGTTCTTCTCGTTGTCGCTCATGGGAGCTCCTCTCGACGGACCCCAGCCTGCGTGGCAGGCGGGGGTCCGTCGATGGGGTTGACGTAGCCCGTCTCGGTCAGGCGGCGTCGCCGAGGAGCACCGCGGATCCCTCGACCGCGTCATCCGGTTCGCGTTCGTCGGCACCCGCGAGAGCCCGGCGCCCGATCAGGAGGGTCGCGGTCGCGATCAGCATCGAGACGGCTGCGAAGCCGTACGGAACCGCGGGTCCGTACAGGTGCCACAGCAGTGCGGCGAGCGGGGGAGCGGCGGCGCCGCCGAGGAACCGCACGGCCGAGTACGCCGACGAGGCGACGGCGCGAGGGAGATCCGTCGCCTCCATGACGGATTCGGTCAGCACCGTGTTCATCACGCCGAGCAGAAGTCCGCCGACGATGATGCATGCGACCAATCCCGTGGGATTCGCGACGACGAGCGCGGCGGCGACGAGATCGAGCGCGAGCAGCGGGAGCGTGATGAGCATGATCGTCGTGCGCGCCATGCGGCGGACGAGGATGGGTGCGAGCCACACGCTGGTCACCGCGAGCCCCACGCCCCATCCGAAGAACGTGAGGCCGATGCCCATCGCGCCGAAGCCGAGCGGGAAGGGCGAGAAGGCGAGCAGCACGAAGAAGCCGATGTTGTAGAACAGCGCCGTGATCGTGAGAACTGCGAGCGCGGGCACCCGCAGCGCGCGGAACGGAGCCGAGAACGGGACCGGTGCGCGACGTTCGGTCGGGCCCCGCAGGAGCGTCAGCACGGCCACGAAGGCGATGGCCATGAGCACGACGACGCCGAAGAACGGGGCTCGCCATGTCCACTCGCCGAGGAGGCCGCCCAGGAGCGGACCGACCGCGATGCCGAGGCCGAGAGCCGCCTCGTAGAGGACGATCGCCGCGCCGCTGCCGCCGCTCGCAGCGCCCACGATCGCCGCGAGCGCCGTCGAGATGAACAGGGCGTTTCCGAGCCCCCATCCGGCACGGAACGCGATGATCGCGTCGACGCTGCCGCTCAGTGCGCTGAAGAGCGAGAACACCACGATCAAGGCGAGGCCGATGAGGAGGGTCGCCTTCGATCCGAGTCGGCTCGAGATCCAACTCGTCACGAGCATCGCGATCCCTGTGACGACGAGGTAGCTGGTGAACAGGAGCTCCGTCTGGACCGGCGTCGCGTCGAGCGAATCCGCGATCGCGGGCAGGATCGGGTCGACCAGGCCGATGCCCATGAAGGCGACGACGCACGCGAAGGCGACGGCCCAGACCTGCGCCGGCTGACGCCACACGGTGCTGCGTGGAGCGCCGCTCATCGGGCGACCTCCTTCGTGCGCGTGCGCGATTCGAGGATGCTCGCCGCCTTGTGCAGTGCGGCCCACTCATCGTCGTCGAGGTCGTCGAACCACGGGGTCAGCACCTCGGCGAGGTGGGTGCGCCACGCCGCGAGCTCCGCGAGCCCCTTCTCGGTGGGGGCGACGACGACGGCTCGCGAGTCGTCGGGATCGCCGCTGCGCTCGACGAGCCCCGCGTCGGCCATCTGGCCCACGAGCCGGGTCATGCCGGGCTGAGTCACACGGCTCGCCGTCGCGAGCTCACCCAGGCGCATCGCTCCTCGGTTCTCGAGGAGGGAGAGGGTTCGCCATTGGGCCTGCGGTGCGGTGCTGCCGGTGTGCGACGCCGCGATGCGGGCGAGCGCATGAACGGAGATCAGCAGGCGTTCGAGATCGTTCTGTCGGGTCACCGAAAAAACATAACACAGATATATAACGTGGGTATGAATCTGCCCCGTGTGCGCAGACCCGATTTGACCGCGGTGACGCGTGTGCTACATTCCAAACACCTGAATCACCTTTCATAAAGACCGGATGCCCGCACCGGTGTCCGGTCCTGGTGAAGAGAGTCCCCTTCCAACGGCGAAAGGCAAGGCACGCACATGCGCGTTACGAAGAAGTCCATCCTGGGTGCCGCGGTCGTGGCATCCGCTCTCGTGCTGGCGGCGTGTGCGCCGCAGGCGTCCCCGGGCGGCGACTCCGCCGACGGCGGCGAGGGCCCCACCGAGGTCACGGTCGGCATCGTCACGAGCGAGACCGGTCCGCTCGCGGGCTACGGTGCGCAGTACCTGGACGGCTTCAAGGCCGGCCTCGAGTACGCGACCGACGGAACGAACGAGGTCGACGGCATCGCGATCGAGGTCGAGTACCGCGACGACGCGGGCGACCCCGACAAGGCCGTCACCGCCGCCAAGGAGCTCATCGGCGCGGGCGTCAACATCATCGCCGGCACCGCCTCCTCGGGCGTCGCGCTCGCCCTCGCCGAGCAGGCCGCGCAGAACAAGGTGCTCTACATCGCGGGCCCGGCCGCGACCGACGCGATCACGGGCATCAACGAGTACACGTTCCGCTCGGGCCGGCAGAGCGCGCAGGACGTCGCGACCGCCGGTACGTTCCTCGACGACATCGAGGGCAAGACCATCGCGGTGTTCGCGCAGGACAACGCGTTCGGCCAGGGCAACGTGGCCGCCGTCGAGGCGATCCTCGGCGCGCAGGGCGCGACCGTGACGCCCGTGCTGGTCGCGGAGGACGTCACCGAGTTCACGCCGTTCGCGCAGCAGGTGCTCGCGGGTGCTCCCGACCTCGTGTTCGTCGCATGGGCCGGCGCCACCTCGGGGGCGATGTGGCAGGCCATGAGCCAGCAGGGCGTGCTCGACGAGATCCCGGTCGTCACGGGCCTCGGCGACGCCGCCACGTTCGGCGCGTACGGCGAGGCATCCGAGAAGATCAACTTCCTGAACCACTACTTCGCGGGAGCGCCCGACAACGACGTCAACGAAGCCATGGTCGAGCTCATCGAAGGCGCCGGCGGCACGCCCGACCTGTTCAGCCCCGACGGTTTCAACGCGGCGCTCATGATCGTCCAGGCGATCAAGGAGGGCAAGGGCGACGTGGACGCGATGATCGCGGCGCTCGAGGGCTTCGAGTTCGAGGGCCCGAAGGGCACCACGACGGTCCGCGCGGGTGACCACGCCCTCATCCAGGAGATGTACCAGGCGAAGCTCGTCGCCGACGGCGACACGTTCGTGCCCGAGCTCGTCGACACGGCCGACGCCGACGCCGTCGCTCCGGCCGAGGCGAAGTAACCTCCGGAGTCACGACAAGATGAGCACCCCCGTCCCGTCCGCGCCTGCGCCCGAACCCGAAACGGGCGCGCGCCGCGGCTCCGCACTCTCGATCGAGGGCATCGGCCTGCAGATCGGCGGAGCGACCATTCTGAAAGACGTCGACCTCGACGTTCCCGCGGGCTCGCTCGTGGGCGTCATCGGGCCGAACGGCGCCGGCAAGACCACGCTCTTCAACGTGGTGTCGGGGCTCGTCGCCCCGACGGCCGGCCGCATCCGGATGGACGGCGAAGACATCACCCACACATCCGTGCCCGCGAGGGCGCGGGCGGGACTGGGGCGCACCTTTCAGACCTCGAGCCTGTTCCCGCGGCTGAGCGTGCTCGAGAACGTGCGGCTGGCCGCACAGGTCGCGCTGGGCGGCGCGACCTCGCTGTTCCGCTTCCCGACGAAGACGGATGCCGCAACCCTCACCGCCCTCGACAAGCTCGAAGCCGTCGGACTCTCGCACAAGCTCGACACCCCGGCCGGTGACATCTCGCACGGCGACAAGCGCAAGCTCGAGATCGCCGTGCTGCTGGCGACCGACGCGAGCATCGTGCTGCTGGACGAGCCGATGGCGGGAGTCGGCTCGGGCGACGTCGACGGACTGGTCGAGAACATCCGGGCGCTGCATCGCGAGACCGGATGCACCGTCCTCATGGTCGAGCACCACATCGACGTGCTCATGGGGCTCGTCGAGAAGGTCGCCGTCATGTACTCGGGGAGCATCATCGCGTACGACACCCCGCAGCGCATCATGGCCGACCCGCTCGTGCAGTCGGCGTACCTGGGGAGCGCCGCATGAGCGCCGAACCGATCCTCACGATCGAGCACCTCCGCTGCTCGATCGCCGGGCAGCAGGTCGTCGAGGACGTGACGTTCGAGGTGCCGGCCACCGGCATCACCGCGGTCCTCGGGCGAAACGGAGTCGGCAAGACGTCGACGCTGCGCGGCATCCTCGGGCTCATCCCTCGCCGCGGCGAGGTGCGCCTCGCGGGCGAGCGCATCGACGGCCTGCCGCCGCACAAGGTGGTCCAGCGCGGCGTCGGCTACGTGCCGGAGGACCGCGAGGTGTTCGCGTCGCTCACCGTGGCCGAGAACCTCGCGCTCGCCGAGCGCCAGCGCAACCCGCGGCGCGAGTTCGTCGCGGAGCTGTTCCCCGACCTCGTGGCGCGTCGCGACCAGCCCGCCGGAACCCTCTCCGGTGGACAGCAGCAGATGGTCTCGGTCGCCCGCGCGCTGATCAACGACAATCGCCTCCTGCTCGTCGACGAGCCCACGAAGGGCCTCGCGCCGAAGATCGTCGGGGAGGTCGCCGACGCGCTCGCCGAGGCGTCGCGCACCGTCCCGATCCTCCTCGTCGAGCAGAACCTCGACGTCGTGCGCCGCCTCGCGAAGGACGCGATCGTCATCAGCGCCGGCCGCGTCGTGCACATCGGCGACGCCGCCGAGCTCCTCGCCGACGACGAGATGACCCGCCGGCTGCTCGGCGTGCACGTGGAGGCGGTCGCATGAGCACCGTCGTCCTGACCCTCATCACGGGCGTCGGCCTCGGCGCCCTGTACTTCCTCGTCGCATCCGGTCTGAGCCTCATCTACGGCCTCATGCACGTGCTCAACTTCGCGCACGGCGCCTTCCTGACGTTGAGCGCGTTCGCCGGTTACCTCGTGGCCGGTGCACTCGGCACGCAGTCGTGGGGCGCGTTCCTCGTGTCGGTGCTCGTGGGCGCTGCCGTCGGAGCGCTGTTCGCGACCGTGACCGAGCTCGTGCTCATCCGTCCTCTCTACGAACGGCACATCGAGCAGGTGCTCGTGACGGTCGGGCTCTCGTTCGCCGCCGTCGCCCTGTTCGAGGGCATCTGGGGCACCGACCCCATCAACATCTCGGGACCGCCGTGGCTGCGACAGACCACCGAGGTTCTCGGCGCGCGCATCCCCAACACGTACTGGGTGCTCATGATCGCGGCGGCGCTCGTGCTCGTGGCGCTCGTGCTGTTCCTGCGCAAGACGCGATACGGCATGATCATCCGCGCCGGCGTCGAGAACCGGTCGATGGTCACCGCGCTCGGCATCGATGTGCGCACGTCGTTCACGCTCGTGTTCGCGATCGGCGGTGCGGCGGCCGGCATCGGCGGTGTGCTCGCGATGCACTACTCGACGTTCGTGTCGGCCCACCTCGGTCAGACACTGCTCATCTTCGCGTTCATCGTCACCGTGGTGGGCGGTCTCGGGTCGCTCACGGGTGCGGCCGTGGCATCCGTTCTCGTCGCCGTGCTGCAGCAGTTCGCCAACTTCTACCTCGGCGGCACCGGTGACTTCATCGTCGTGATCCTCCTCGCGGTCGTGCTGCTCGTGCGCCCGCGGGGTCTGTTGGGGAGGAAGGCATGACGGTTCGACAGGCTCACCGACCGGGTTCGGATCAGCGATCGGCCTCCAGGTTCGTCCCCGCGATCGCGGGCATCGTGCTGGTCGTCTTCATGGCGGTCCTTCCCCTCCTGAACATCTCGATCCCGGGCGTGCTGCCCACCCCGACGTACATGCCGGGCACTCTCGCGCTGCTGTCGCTGTGCATGGTGTTCGCCGCGCTCGCGCTGTCGTACAACCTCCTGCTGGGGTCCGCGGGCATGCTGTCGTTCGGCCACGCGCTGTACTTCGGCGCGGGCGCCTACGGCCTCGGGATCGCGCTCGAGCACTTCGGCGTGCCGCTGTGGCCCGGCGTGTTCCTCGCCCTCGTGGGCGGCATGATCGTCGGCATGGCCACGGGGGCGGTCGCGATGCGCGTGTCGGGCATCCCGTTCGCCATGGTCACACTCGCGTTCGCGCAGGCGGGCTCCGTGCTCGTGCGCCGCAACTCCGCGGTGACCGGCGGTGAGGAGGGCCTGAGCCTCGCGACCGAGCAGGTGCCCGACTTCCTCGTCGGCGTCGTCAACACGCGCAACCTCTACTGGCTGTGCCTCGTCGTGCTCGTCATCGTGTACCTCGTCACGCTGTGGGTCGACACGTCTCGACTCGGGCACCTCGCCCGCGCCACGCGCGAGAACGAGCAGCGCGTGCGCGTTCTCGGGCTGCAGCCGTATCGCGTGCGCCTCGCGGTGTTCGCGATCGCGGCGGTGCTCGCGAGCCTCGCCGCCGTCGCCTACATGCTGCTGCAGTCCGGCACGGTGCCGCGTGCGGTGTCGGCCGACCTGACCATCACGATCCTCGTGATGGTCGTGCTGGGCGGCGTCGGATTCCGCTGGGGTGCGATCCTCGGCGGCGTCCTCTACACACTGCTCGACCAGCGCCTCACGGTGCTCGCCGGATCCGAGGCGATCGCGGGCCTTCCCGAGCTCCTCCGCGTGCCCCTGTCGGAGCCGCTCTTCCTCCTCGGCGTGCTGTTCATCATCGTCGTGATGTTCCTTCCGGGCGGAATCGCGGGCACGATCGACGCATGGGTGCGCCGCCGCCGGGGCGAGCGCGTGAGGGGAGCCCTGCGCACGATGGACGATGCCGAGGACGAGACGTCGTCGCCCGTGGAGGTGAAGGCGTGATCGAACCGCACGACGAGCCGCACACGATCGGTCGCTGGCTGACCGATCGTGCCGCGCAGTCGCCTGCGCGCGTGGCGATCGACGACCGCGGCGTGACGATCGCGTACGCGGAGCTCGCGCGCCGTGCGGAGGCGCTCGCCGAGGCGCTGCGCGACGCGGGCTACGGGCCGGGTCACCGCATCGCGACGGTGTCGGGCAACTCGACCGATCACGTCGTCGTGTTCTTCGCGTGCGCGCTCGCCGGTCTCGCGTTCGTGCCGCTGTCGTGGCGTCTCACGCCGAGGGAGCTGTCGGACGTCGTGTCGCGCTGCGCGCCCGCGCTCGTGCTCGTCGAGGACGAGTACAGCGCCCTCGCAGACGAGGCCCTGCGCGGCTGGTCCGGCACGGGGCCCGTGCCACCCGTCGCACCCCTCGGCACGACGGGGGTCGAGGTCGCGGTGCCCGCTCCGCACGAGACGCGTGCCTCGCGCCCGGTGCGCGACGACGATCCGCTGCTGGTCATCTTCACCTCGGGGAGCGAAGCGGCGCCCAAGGGCGTCGTGCTCACGCATGCCAACTGCTTCTGGAACAACCTCGCGCTCGCCCGCGCGCTGCCTCTCACGCAGGACGACGTCGTGCTCGCGATGCTCCCGCAGTTCCACGTCGCGGCGTGGAACTGCCAGCCGCTGCTCGCGTGGTGGACGGGCGCGACCGTCGTGCTCGAGCGCTCGTTCCAGCCGAGCCGCGTGCTGCAGCTCATCGGCGAGCGCCGCGTGACGGCGATGATGGGCGTGCCCACCCAGTACGCGCTGCTCGCAGCCGACCGTGACTGGGAGACGAGCGACCTCTCGTCGCTGCGCCTCGCGCTCGTCGGCGGCGCGACGATGCCCGACGAGCTGCAGCGCACGTGGTCCGACCGCGGCGCGCCGCTGACGCAGGGCTATGGGCTCACCGAAGCGGGTCCGAACGTGCTGCACGCGCCGTCCGACGGCTCCGCGAGCCCCGGCACCGTCGGGCGTCCGTACCCGTACGTGCAGACGTGCGTCGTCGACACCGAGACTCTGCTGCCCCTCGAGGGCGATGCGACGGGCGAGCTGTGGGTCGCAGGCCCGAGCGTCTTCGCGGGATACCTGGGCGACCCGGATGCGACGCAGCGTGCGCTGCACGACGGATGGCTCCGCACGGGTGACGTCGTGCAGCGCGACGGGGAGGGCGTCTTCCGCATCGTCGACCGACTCAAGGACATCTTCATCTCGGGCGGCGAGAACGTGGCGCCCGCCGAGGTCGAGGCCGCGCTCACGCGGCATCCGCTCATCGACTCGGCCGCCGTCGTGGGCGTGCCCGACCCGGTGTGGGGGGAGCGCGGCGTCGCGTTCGTCGTACCCGCCGCGGATGCGTCGCTCTCGTCCGACGAGGTGCTCGCACACGCGCGGCGCCACCTCGCCGCGTTCAAGGTGCCGGTGCGGATCGAGTTCGTCGATGCGCTGCCGCGCTCCACGATCGAGAAGCTCGCGCGGGTGCGCCTGCGCGAACGAGCTCAGCGTGTGATGGCCGGTGCGGCCGGTGTGCAACGGAGGGATCGAGCATGAGCCTGCACGACAGTGTCGACATGGCCGAAGAAGAAGCGCCGGTGTCGTCGGCGACCGGCCGCCCGCTCACCAAGCGCGGCGAGGCGACGCGGACCCGGCTGCTCGAAGCCGCCGAGGCGGTCTTCGCCGAGCAGGGCTACCACGAGGCGTCGATCGTCAAGATCACCGAGCGCGCGGGCATCGGCCTGGGCACGTTCTACCTGTACTTCGACAGCAAGCAGACGATCTTCGAGGCCCTCGTCCTCGACCTCAACCGCCGCGTGCGTCGCTCGATGTCCGAGGCGATGGCCGGGGCGAGCTCCCGTCTCGAGGCTGAGCGCGCGGGCTTCGCGGGGTTCTTCCGCTTCACCGCAGCACACCCCGCCCTGTACCGAGTCGTGCGCGAGGCGGAGTTCGTGTCGCCCGAGACGCTCCACCTGCACTACACGCGCATCGTCGAGGGCTACGAGGCGGGGCTGCGCGCAGCGCAGCAGGTCGGCGACGTCGACCGCCGGCTCGACCCCACGGTCACGGCGTGGGCGCTCATGGGCATGGGCGAGCTCGTCGGCATGCGGTTCCTGCTGTGGGAGCGCGACGAGAAGGGCCGACCGCCGGCCGAGCTCGACCAGGAGATCTTCGACGCGCTCATGCGCTTCATCGACAACGCACTCGCGCCGCGTGACGGCGCGGCATCCGATTCGTCCCAGGAAGGCGGCCGATGACCACCGAACACGACCTCGAGGGCCGACGCGCGATCGTCACCGGCGGAGCAAGCGGCATCGGGCTCGCGTGCGCGCACGAGTTCGCGCGCCGCGGCGCCCACGTGATCGTCGCGGACGTCAACGCGGAATCGGCGGATGCCGCGGCCGAGGCCGTCGGCGGTGAGCCGTGGGTCGTCGACCTGTCCGACACGAAGGCGCTCGAGTCGCTCTCGCTCGAGGCGGACATCCTCGTGAACAACGCCGGCATCCAGCGCGTCGCGCCGATCACCGAGTTCGATCCCGAGAACTTCCGACTGCTGCTGCGGCTGATGCTCGAGTCGCCGTTCCTGCTCATCCGCGCGGTGCTGCCGGGTATGTACGAGCGGGGCTGGGGGCGCATCATCAACATCTCGAGCGCACACGGACTGCGCGCGAGCGCGTACAAGTCGGCGTACGTCTCGGCAAAGCACGGCCTGGAAGGGCTCTCGAAGGTCACGGCGCTCGAGGGCGCACCGCACGGCGTGACGAGCAACTGCATCAACCCCGCGTATGTGCGCACTCCGCTCGTCGAGAAGCAGATCGCCGACCAGGCGCGCGTGCACGGCATCCCCGAGAGCGAGGTCGTCGAGAAGATCATGCTCACCGAGACGGCGGTGAAGCGCCTCGTCGAACCCGACGAGGTCGCGTCGCTCGCGGGGTGGCTCGCATCCGACAAGGCCGGCATGGTGACGGGTGCCTCCTACACGATCGACGGCGGGTGGACGGCTCGATGAGGCACGCGTATCGCACGATCGACGTCCCCGTGCGCGGGGGCGACCTGCGCGTGGGCGTGTGGGAACCGGAGGGGGAGCGGACCCTCGACGTCCTTGCCGTGCACGGCGTCACGTCGTCGCACCTCGCGTGGCCGTTCGTCGTCGAGGCGCTTCCCGGCGTGCGCGTCATCGCTCCCGACCTGCGCGGTCGCGGCGCGAGCGCGCAGGTCGAGGGTCGCGCCGGCATGGACGCGCACGCCGACGACCTGGCGGCGGTGCTCGACGCGCTCGACGTACCGCAGGCACTCGTCGTCGGGCACTCGATGGGCGCGTTCGTGAGTCTCGTGTTCGCGGACCGGCACGCGGAGCGTGTGTCTCGGCTCGTGCTCGTGGACGGCGGACTGCCGCTCGACGTCCCCGACGGCATGTCTCCCGATGAGGTCATCCAGCACGTGCTCGGCCCCACGGCGGAGCGCCTCGCGATGCGGTTCGGCACCGTCGGCGACTACCTCGACTTCTGGCGAGCGCACCCCGCGTTCGCCGACGACTGGACGCCCGAGCTCGAGCGCTACCTCGCCTACGACCTCGTGGGGGAGGAGCCCGAGCTGCGCCCCGCGACGTCGTACGAGACGGTCGCGGAGGACTCGATCGACCAGAACACGGGCACGTCTCTGGCTGACGCGCTGGCGGGGCTGCGGCATCCGACCGTGTTCCTCACCGCAGAGCGGGGCCTGCTCGATCAGGTGCCCGCACTGTACGCGGCCGAGCGGATCCCGACACTGCTCGAACAGCACCCGGGACTGCGGCACGTGGCGGTGCCGGGCGTGAACCACTACACGATCGTGCTTTCGGAGCGAGGGGCGGATGCCGTCGCCCGCGTCGTGCGCGAGGGGCCGGTGGCCTCGAGCCCGAGCGCCTGAGCCCGGATCAGCGTCCGGCGGCCTGGATGCGCGACGTCAGTTGGTGTGCGTGGGCGAGGAGCGTGCGTGTGAGCTCGGGAAGCCGATCGGGTCCGAAGCGGAACTCGACCCCCGTGATGCTGAGGGCCCACTGCGGGTGACCCTCCTTCGTGAACACCGCGGCGCCCATGCCGTAGCTGCCTTCGACGATGAGCCCGGGGTTGAGCGCGCAGCCGCGCTCGACGGTCTCGCGCAGCCGAACACGCAGGCGGGTCTCGCTGTGGGCGGCTCCCCATCGTTCGGGGAGCTCCGGATGCCGCTCGAAATAGGCGTCCACATCGTGAGGCGGCAGGAACGCGAGGATCGCAAGGCCGGCTGATGCGACGCCCAGCGGGAAGCGCACGCCCTCGCTCAGCACGAACGAGCGGATCGGGAAGCTGCCCTCCTCGCGCAGGAGGCATACCGTCTCGTCACCGCGCCGCACCGACAGGAATGCGCTCTCCTCGGTGCGCACGGCGAGCGAGCGCACGATGTCGCGCGCGATCGCCGTGATGTCGTAGCGCGACGCCGCGACGGTTCCCATGAGGTAGAGCTCGGGCCCCGGCATCCAGCGGCCTGTGCGCTCGTCGAGGTCGACGAGACCCTCCGCACGGAGCGCCGAGAGCAGCCGATGCGTCGTCGGGCGCGTGAGCTGCGCGCTTCGCGCGAGCTCGCCGACCGGGGTGCCTTCGTCGCCGCCCGCCGTGACGAGCCGCAGGAGGCGCGCCGCACGCGAGACGGACTGCGTGCCCGGGATCGCGTTCCTCGGCATCGTGTCCACGATATGGACAGTAGGCGTCGGTTGATCCACATCGCAAGCCCCGGCGTGCGCGAGCGCGCCGGCAGCGGTCACGATGGAGGGACATCGTGAATCGACACGTACGAAGGAGTACCGGGTGATCGACAAGACGTACCCGTCCGCCGCCGAGGCGGTCGCCGACATCCCCGACGGGGCGACCCTCGCGGTCGGCGGCTTCGGACTCTCGGGCAACCCGATCGCGCTCATCGAGGCGCTGCTCGCCCAAGGGACGACCGACCTCAGCATCGTCTCGAACAACTGCGGGGTCGACGACTGGGGTCTCGGGATCCTCCTGAACGCGAAGCGCATCCGCAAGATGACCTCGTCGTACGTGGGCGAGAACAAGGAGTTCGAGCGCCAGTTCCTCTCGGGCGAGCTCGAGCTCGAGCTGACGCCCCAGGGCACGCTCGCCGAGAAGCTGCGGGCGGGCGGATCCGGCATCGCCGCGTTCTACACCCAGACAGGCGTCGGCACGCAGGTCGCCGAGGGCGGCCTCCCGCGCAGGTACGCACCCGACGGCGGCATCGCCGTCGCGTCGCCCGCGAAGGACGTGCGCACGTTCGATGTGAACGGCGAGCCGCGCGAGTTCGTGCTCGAGGAGGCGATCGTCACCGACTTCGCACTCGTCCACGCGCTGCGCGGCGACCGCCACGGCAACCTCGTGTTCAACAAGGCCGCTCGCAATTTCAACCCGCTCGCGGCGATGGCCGGCCGCGTGTGCATCGCGCAGGTCGAGGAGCTCGTCGAGCCCGGCGAGCTCGACCCCGACAGCATCCATCTCCCCGGCATCTACGTGCACCGCATCGTGGAGGTCGGAACCGACATCGAGAAGCGCATCGAACGGCGCACGGTCTCGGTCGCGCAGACCGCCGCGCGCGAGATTCCGGAAGGAGCATGACCATGGCCCTGACCCGCAACGAGATGGCCGCGCGCGCCGCACGCGAGCTGTCCGACGGATCGTACGTCAACCTCGGGATCGGGCTGCCGACGCTCGTGCCGAACTACGTGCCCGATGACGTCACGGTCGTGCTGCAGTCCGAGAACGGCATCCTCGGCGTCGGCCCGTACCCCACCGAGGAGAACGTCGACCCCGACCTCATCAACGCCGGCAAGGAGACGGTCACGACGCTTCCCGGCGCCGCCTTCTTCGACTCCGCCACGAGCTTCGGCATGATCCGCGGCGGCAAGATCGACGCGGCGATCCTCGGCGCGATGCAGGTCTCGGTCAAGGGCGACCTCGCGAACTGGATGATCCCCGGCAAGATGGTCAAGGGTCCGGGCGGCGCGATGGATCTCGTGCACGGCGCAGGCAAGGTCATCGTGCTCATGGAGCACGTCGCGAAGGACGGCTCTCCGAAGATCGTGAACGAGTGCTCGCTGCCGCTCACCGGCAGGGGCGTGGTCGACCGCATCATCACCGACCTCGGCGTGATCGACGTCACGCCCGAAGGTCTCGTCCTCGTCGAGGTCGCGCCCGGTGTGACGGTCGACGAGGTCATCGCCGCGACCGAGCCGCCGCTCATCGTGTCCGACCACCTGCACGTCGTGGAGGGCGTCGAGGAGCCCGTGGAGGAGAACGCATGAACAACGACGACATCGTCATCGTCGCCGCCGCACGCACGCCGCAGGGTCGGCTAAAAGGCCAACTCGCACCGCTCACCGCGGTGCAGCTCGGCAGCGCCGCGATCCGCGGCGCGCTCGAGAAGGGCGGGATCCCGGCCGATCAGGTCGACGCCGTCCTGGTCGGACAGGTCCTCCCGGCCGGGTCGGGGCAGAACCCCGCGCGCCAGGCCGCCATCGGCGCGGGCCTCGGATGGGACGTGCACGCGTCCTCCGTCAACAAGGTGTGCCTGTCGGGGCTCACCGCCGTCATCGACGGCGCGCGCATGCTCGCGGCCGGCGACGCGACGGTCGTCGTCGCGGCCGGCATGGAGTCGATGACCCGGGCGCCGCACCTGCTCATGGGCTCGCGCGACGGCTGGACGTACGGCTCGGTCGAGGTGCTCGACCACATGGCGTACGACGGGCTCACCGACGCGTATGACCGCGAGAGCATGGGCGCCTCGACCGAGAGGCGCAACCCCGAGTACAAGGTCACGCGCGAGGAGCAGGACGCCGTCGCCGCCCGCTCGCACCAGCGTGCGGCGGCCGCGTGGGACTCAGGCGTCTTCGCCGACGAGATCGTCGAGATCGACATCCCGCAGCGCAAGGGCGACCCCGTGCGCGTGACGCGCGACGAGGGCATCCGCCCCGACACCACCGTCGAGACCCTCGCGCGGCTCCGCCCCGCCTTCGCCGAGGGAGGCACGATCACGGCCGGCAACTCGTCACAGATCTCCGACGGCGCGTCGGCCGTGGTGCTCACGACGCGCGCGCACGCCGCCGAGAAGGGGTGGGCCGTCCTCGCGGTGATCGGCGCTTCGGGGCAGGTCGCCGGGCCCGACAACTCGCTGCAGGCGCAGCCTGCCCGCGCGATCGAGAAGGCGTGCGCGAAGCAGGGCATCACGCCCGCCGACCTCGACTTCGTCGAGATCAACGAGGCGTTCGGCTCGGTCGTCGCCGCGTCGCAGCGTCAGCTCGGCCTATCGGACGACGTCGTGAACATCCACGGCGGCGGCATCGCGATCGGCCACCCGATCGGCGCATCCGGCAACCGCCTCGTCGTCCACACCGTGCACGAGCTCGTGCGCAGAGGCGGAGGAACCGCCGCGGTCGCGCTGTGCGGCGGCGGCGGGCAGGGCGACGCGCTCATCATCACGCGCTGACGAACCGACGACCCTCGGCACCGCCCGCGCGACCCCGAATGAGGGCCGCGCGGGCGGTACCGTCGTCGGATGACCACGATCCACGACCTCTCCGCGTCCGATCGCGACGAGTGGCTGCCGCTGTGGCGCGCGTATCTCGACTTCTACGAGACGACGCTTCCGGATGCCGTCACAGAGTCGACGTTCGAGCGTCTCGTGACGGGCCGCGAGCTCCACGGCGCACTCGCACGCGACGCCGACGGTCGGCCGGTCGGCCTCGTCCACTGGCTCGCGCATCCGGCGACGTGGACCACGACGGCCTACTGCTACCTCGAGGACCTCTACGTCTCACCCGACGCCCGCGGCACGGGCGCCGGCCGTGCGCTCATCGAGCACGCGCGGGCGTGGGCCGAGGCATCCGGATGCTCCAAGCTCTACTGGCTCACGCACGAGACGAACACCACGGCACGCGCCCTCTACGACCGGGTCGCCCGATCGACCGGCTTCGCTGCACTACGAGATCAGACTCTGATCCGCATCCGGGAGGGCGTCACCTTCGGACGCTCTTGCGGAGGATCTTCGATTCCTTGCCGTGGACGGGGGAGTCGGCGGGGGCGAGCTCGCCGTGGCGCGCACGGCGCACGTCGACGACCGCGCCGATCGCGAGGGCGAGCGAGATGCCCCAGCTCAGCCACGCGAGTGCGGTGCGCCACGTGAACTGCTCGGTGCGGAGGCTGCGCAGCAGCGTGATGCCGCCCGTGATCGCGGTGAGCAGGCCGGTGCCGAACAGATACTTGCGCATGCGAACACGCTAGCGCCCGCATGTCAACGCGGGCATCGGGGTTGCGGCATCGCGATAGCCTGGCTATTGCCGCGTACCCCCCGAGTGAGGAGCCCGCGTGTCCGGAGCCGAGTTCGTCATCGTCGCCAATCGTCTGCCTGTCGACTGGGTGCCCGACTCGGCTGACGGAGGCGATGGCGAGGGCTCCTGGCGCCGGTCTCCCGGCGGCCTCGTGACCGCGCTCGAACCGGTCATGCGGCGCACCGACGGGGCCTGGGTCGGGTGGCCCGGCCGTCCCGATCTGGAGGTCGAGCCGTTCGAGTTCGACGGCGTCAACCTGGTGCCCGTGGCCCTCAGCGAAGACGACGTCGAGCTCTATTACGAGGGCTTCTCCAACGACACGATCTGGCCGCTCTACCACGACGTGATCGCGGTGCCGCGCTATCGCCGCGTGTGGTGGGACGCGTACGTGCGCGTGAATCGGAGATTCGCGGATGCCGCGGCCGACGTCGCCGCCGAGGGCGGAACCGTGTGGGTGCAGGACTATCAGCTGCAGCTCGTGCCGCAGATGATCCGCGAGTCGCGACCCGACCTCACGATCGGCTACTTCCATCACATCCCGTTCCCGGCATATGGCCTGTACTCGCAGCTGCCGTGGCGGCGCCAGGTGCTCGAGGGGCTGCTCGGCGCCGACGTCATCGGCTTCCAGCGCGTCGCCGACGCGGGCAACTTCGCGCGCGCGATCCGGCGCCTCCTGCACTACGAGACGCGCTCGTCGCGCATCACCGTCCCCGAAGCCGACGGCAGCACGCGCACGGCGCTCGCTCGCGCGTACCCGATCTCGATCGACGCCGAGTCGTACATCGAGATGGCGAAGCGCCCAGACGTCCAGGCCCGGGCGAAGGAGATCCGCGAGAGCCTCGGCAACCCGTCGAAGATCCTCCTCGGCGTCGATCGGCTCGACTACACGAAGGGCATCCGGCATCGGCTGAAGGCCTTCGGCGAGCTCCTCGAAGACGGCCTCATCGACGTCGAGGACACAACGCTCGTGCAGGTCGCGAGCCCGAGCCGCGAGCGCGTCGACTCGTACGTGCAGCTGCGCGACGAGATCGAGCTCACCGTCGGGCGCATCAACGGCGACCACGACACGATGGGTCACACCGCGATCCGGTACCTGCATCAGGCCTATCCGCGCGAGGAGATGGTCGCGCTCTTCCTCGCCGCCGACGTCATGCTCGTCACCGCCCTCCGCGACGGCATGAACCTCGTCGCGAAGGAGTACGTCGCCTCGCGCATCGACAACCGCGGCGTTCTCGTGCTGAGCGAGTTCACCGGCGCCTCCGACGAGCTGGGGTCGGCGCTGCGCGTGAACCCGCACGACATCGACGCACTGAAGGACACCATCATGCGCGCGATCGCGATGCCGCCGGCCGAGCAGGGCCGCCGCATGCGCGCGCTGCGCCGCAAGGTCATCGAGAACGATGTCGAGCGCTGGTCGAGGTCGTTCCTCGACGCGCTCGAGGCCGCCCGCGCCGAGAAGCGCCGCCCACCGAGGAGAGCCACCGCGTGAACATCCCCGACGACGCCGAAGAGACGCTGCACGCCGAGCTGCGGCGGATCGCCGCATCCGATCATCTCCTCGTCGCCCTCGACTTCGACGGCACGCTCGCACCGCTCCAAGACGTCCCGCTCGACGCGCGCATGCTGCCCGAGGCGGCCGCCGCCGTTCAGGCGCTGACCGCCGAACCGGGTGTGTCCGTCGCGTTCGTGTCGGGGCGCAGCCTCGTCGACCTGCGGCACATCGCCGAGCACCGCGACGACTCGCAGATCTACCTCGCGGGGTCCCACGGCGCCGAGTACTGGATCCCGGGGAAGGGGCCGGTCGAGCCGAACGAGGACGAGCGCGAGATCGCGCTTCGCGACGAGCTGCGCGCGCACGCCGAGTCCCTCGTGTCCAAGTACGAGAATGTGTGGATCGAGCCGAAGACGTTCGGGTTCGCGGTGCACACGAGATTGACGGATGCCGCGACCGCCGCCCGCGCCGACGCCGAGGTGGACGAGCTGGTGGCCACCGAGGCGCCCTCGTGGCGGCGCCGGACGGGCCGGAACATCGTCGAGTATGCGTTCCGCGACGAGGGGAAGGACACCGCGGTCCGCAAGCTTCGCGAGCTCACGCATGCCGACGCCGTCCTCTACGCGGGCGACGACGTGACCGACGAGGACGCGCTCGGCAGCCTCGGGCCGGGCGACCTCGGGATCCTCGTCGGAGACCGGCCCTCGGCGGCGCGCGTACGTGTGGACAGCATCCCGAAGATGGCCGCAGCTTTGGCGTTCCTCGCGCAAGAGAGAGGTCGCGCCCGGATCTAGACTGGGGCAATGCCACAGTCCGGAGAAGCGATCGACATCAAGCCGCGCAGTCGCGTGGTGACAGACGGCATCGAAGCCACGACCTCCCGCGGAATGCTCCGCGGGGTCGGCATGGGCGATGAGGACTGGGACAAGCCGCAGATCGGCATCGCGTCGAGCTGGAACGAGATCACGCCGTGCAACCTGAGCCTCGACCGGCTCGCGCAGGGTGCGAAGGAGGGCGTGCACGCCGGCGGCGGCTACCCGCTCCAGTTCGGCACGATCTCGGTCTCCGACGGCATCTCGATGGGTCACGAGGGCATGCATTTCTCGCTCGTCTCGCGCGAGGTCATCGCCGACTCGGTCGAGACGGTCGTCATGGCCGAGCGGCTCGACGGCACCGTGCTGCTCGCCGGATGCGACAAGTCGATCCCCGGCATGCTCATGGCCTCGGCGCGTCTCGACCTGTCGAGCGTGTTCCTGTACGCCGGATCGATCGCTCCGGGCTGGGTCAAGCTCTCGGACGGCACCGAGAAGGAGATCACGATCATCGACTCCTTCGAGGGAGTCGGCGCGTGTCTGTCGGGCCGCATGAGCGAAGCCGACCTCAAGCGCATCGAGTGCTCGTTCGCACCCGGAGAGGGCGCGTGCGGCGGCATGTACACCGCCAACACGATGGCGTCCGTCGCCGAGGCCCTCGGGCTCTCGCTTCCCGGCTCGGCAGCGCCCCCATCGGCCGACCGCCGTCGCGACGCGTTCGCGCACCGCTCGGGCGAGGCGGTCGTCAACCTCCTGCGGCTGGGCATCACGACGCGCGACATCCTCACCAAGGAGGCGTTCGAGAACGCGATCGCCCTCGCGATGGCGCTCGGCGGCTCCACGAACGTCGTGCTGCACCTCCTCGCGATCGCGCGCGAGGCCGACGTCGACCTGAGCCTGCACGACTTCAACCGCATCGGCGACAAAGTCCCGCACGTCGCCGACATGAAGCCGTTCGGCCAGTACGTCATGAACGACGTCGACCGCCACGGCGGCATCCCCGTCGTCATGAAGGCGATGCTCGACGAGGGTCTCCTGCACGGCGACGCGCTCACCGTGACGGGCAAGACGCTCGCCGAGAACCTGCGCGATCTCGATCCCGATCCGGTCGACGGCAAGGTCATCCACCGCTTCGACGACCCCATCCACGCCACGGGCGGCCTCACGATCCTGCACGGCTCCCTCGCACCCGAGGGCGCGGTCGTCAAGACCGCCGGATTCGATGCCGCGGTGTTCGAAGGGCCGGCGCGCGTGTTCGAGCGCGAGCGCGCCGCGATGGACGCGCTGGAGGCCGGCGAGATCAACGCCGGCGACGTCGTGGTCATCCGCTACGAGGGCCCGAAGGGGGGTCCCGGCATGCGGGAGATGCTCGCGATCACCGCCGCCATCAAGGGCGCTGGGCTCGGAAAAGATGTACTACTCTTGACGGACGGACGATTCTCAGGCGGCACAACCGGCCTGTGCATCGGCCATATAGCACCCGAAGCGGTGGACGCTGGTCCCATCGCCTTCGTGCGCGATGGTGATCTGATACGGGTCGATATCGCGGCTCGCTCTCTCGACCTACTCGTCGATGAAGCCGAGCTGAGCTCCCGCCGCTCTGGCTGGGAGCCCCTTCCTCCGCGCTATACCCGTGGCGTCCTCGCCAAGTACTCCCGACTCGTGCGCTCCGCCGCCGAAGGCGCCGTGACGGGGTGACCCCCGTCGGTCGTCGAGAAGCGGCGCTGCCGCGCTTCGAACCCTGACCACAGATCCGAGGATCCATCACTATGCCCTCCGACTCCGCCCCAGCCGTTCCACGGCCTCCCGCTCGCACCGCGTCCGCGCCCGTGCTCACGGGTGCTGAGGCGGTCGTCCGCTCGCTCGAGCTGCTCGGTGTGACCGACGTGTTCGGTCTGCCGGGCGGCGCCATCCTGCCCGTGTACGACCCGCTGATGGACGCGTCGAAGATCCGCCACATCCTCGTGCGGCACGAGCAGGGCGCCGGTCATGCGGCCGAAGGCTACGCCGCCGCATCCGGCAAGGTCGGGGTCGCGATCGCGACATCCGGGCCGGGCGCGACCAACCTCGTCACCGCGATCGCCGACGCCTACATGGACTCCGTGCCGATCGTGTGCATCACGGGGCAGGTCTTCTCGAACCTCATGGGGACGGATGCGTTCCAGGAGGCCGACATCGTCGGCATCACGATGCCGATCACGAAGCACTCGTTCCTCGTCAAGCGTGCGGACGAGATCCCCGGCGCGATCGCGGCGGCGTTCGAGATCGCCGGCACCGGCCGTCCCGGCCCTGTGCTCGTCGACATCACGAAGGACGCGCAGCAGGCTGAGGTGCCGTTCGTGTGGCCGCCGAAGATCGAGCTGCCCGGCTACCGGCCCGTCACGAAGGCGCACGGCAAGCAGATCCAGGCCGCGGCGCGGCTCCTCGCCGAGGCGAAGAAGCCCGTGCTGTACGTGGGCGGCGGCGTCATCCGCGCGCGCGCGGCGGCCGAGCTCGTGACGTTCGCCGAGTCGACGGGCGCCCCGGTGGTGACGACGCTCATGGCACGCGGCGCGTTCCCGGACTCGCATCCGCAGCACCTGGGCATGCCCGGCATGCACGGAACGGTGCCCGCGGTGCTCGCGCTGCAGGAGGCCGACCTCATCGTCGCGCTCGGGGCCCGCTTCGACGACCGCGTGACGGGCAAGTCGGCGCTCTTCGCACCGCACGCCCAGATCGTGCACGTCGACATCGACCCCGCCGAGATCTCGAAGATCCGCACCGCGGACGTGCCGATCGTGGGAGACCTGAAGGACGTGCTCGTCGACCTCGACGCGGCGTTCAAGGGCGTCAAGGGCGGTGCCAAGCCCGACACGGCCGCGTGGTGGTCGTTCCTCGACGGCCTGCGCGACGAGTTCCCCCTGGGTTACTCGCCGACGAGCGACGGACTGATGTCGCCGCAGTACGTGATCCAGCGCATCGGCGAGATCACCGGCCCCGAGGCCGTGTACGCCGCGGGCGTCGGGCAGCACCAGATGTGGGCGGCGCAGTTCATCAAGTACGAGCGCCCGAACGCGTGGCTCAACTCGGGCGGCGCGGGCACGATGGGCTACGCGGTGCCCGCCGCCATGGGCGCGAAGGTCGCGGAGCCCGACCGCGTGGTGTGGGCGATCGACGGCGACGGATGCTTCCAGATGACCAATCAGGAGCTCGCGACCTGCGCGATCAACAACATCCCGATCAAGGTCGCGATCATCAACAACTCGTCCCTCGGCATGGTGCGTCAGTGGCAGGCGCTGTTCTACGACGGCCGCTACTCGAACACCGACCTCGAGACCGGGCACGGCACCGCGCGCATCCCCGACTTCGTGAAGCTCGCGGAGGCGTACGGATGCCTCGCCCTGCGGGTCGAGAAGGAAGAGGACGTCGACGCCGCGATCCAGAAGGCCCTCGAGACCAACGATCGCCCGGTCGTCATCGACTTCGTCGTGAGCGCCGATGCGATGGTGTGGCCGATGGTGCCGCAGGGCGTGAGCAACAGCTACATCCAGTACGCGCGCGACCACTCGCCCGCGTTCGATCAGGAGTCGTGAGATGCCGAGTCATGTGCTGAGCCTTCTCGTGGAGAACAAGCCCGGTCTGCTCACGCGCGTCGCAGGTCTGTTCGCGCGTCGTGGATTCAACATCGAGTCGCTCGCCGTGGGCGTCACCGAAGTGCCGGGCCTGTCCCGCATCACGGTCGTCGTCGACGTCGAGGAGCTCCCGCTCGAGCAGGTCACGAAGCAGCTGAACAAGCTCGTGAACGTCATCAAGATCGTCGAGCTCGACCCCGCGGCATCCGTGCAGCGCGAGCACATGCTCATCAAGGTGCGCGCCGACAATCAGACGCGATCGAATGTGCTCGAGGTCGTGAGCCTGTTCCGCGCCCAGATCGTCGACTACGCGCCGGATGCACTCGTCGTCGAAGTGACCGGCGACAAGGGCAAGGTCGACGCGTTCCTGCGGGCGCTCGAGCCGTTCGGCATCAAGGAGCTCGCCCAGTCGGGCCTGCTCGCGATCGGCCGCGGCGGCAAGTCCATCACCGAGCGCGTCGCGCGCGGCTGACCAGAAACCTGCTTGCTCGCCCCGGTCGTTGAGCGAGCGAAGCGAGACGAAACGACGACACCAAGGAGAAACACGAAGTGACCGAGATCTTCTACGACGCCGACGCCGATCTGTCGATCATCCAGAGCAAGAAGGTCGCGATCGTCGGCTACGGCTCACAGGGCCACGCGCACGCCCTCAACCTGCGCGACTCCGGCGTCGAAGTCGTCGTCGCCCTCAAGGAGGGCTCGAAGTCGATCGAAAAGGCGAAGGAGGCGGGCTTCGAGGTCAAGACGGTGGCGGATGCCGCGGCCTGGGCCGACGTGATCGTGATCCTCGCCCCCGACCAGCACCAGCGCGGGATCTACGCCGAGTCGATCAAGGACAACCTGAGCGAGGGCAAGACGCTCCTGTTCAGCCACGGCTTCAACATCCGCTTCGGCTACATCCAGGCGCCCGAGGGGGTCGACGTCGTCATGGTCGCCCCGAAGGGCCCCGGCCACACCGTGCGTCGCGAGTACGAGGCCGGCCGCGGTGTGCCCGTCATCGTCGCGGTCGAGAAGGACGCGTCGGGCAAGGCGTGGGACACGGCGTGGTCGTACGCGAAGGCCATCGGCGGTCTCCGCGCGGGCGGCATCAAGACGACCTTCACCGAAGAGACCGAGACCGACCTCTTCGGCGAGCAGGCCGTGCTGTGCGGCGGCGTCTCGCAGCTCGTCCAGTACGGCTTCGAGGTGCTCACCGAGGCGGGCTACCAGCCGCAGATCGCCTACTTCGAGGTGCTGCACGAGCTCAAGCTCATCGTCGACCTCATGTGGGAGGGCGGAATCGCGAAGCAGCGCTGGAGCGTGTCCGACACCGCCGAGTACGGCGACTACGTCTCCGGCCCTCGCGTGATCGACCCGCACGTCAAGGAGAACATGAAGGCGGTGCTCGCCGACATCCAGTCGGGAGCGTTCGCGAAGCGCTTCATCGACGACCAGGACAACGGCGGCGCCGAGTTCTACGCCCTGCGCGAGAAGGCCGCCCAGCACCCGATCGAGGCGGTCGGCAAGGAGCTGCGCGCCCTCTTCGCCTGGAAGCAGGTCGACGAGGACTACACCGAGGGCTCGGCCGCTCGCTGATCCGACCTCGAGCACCAAGACGGCCTGCCGATCCGGCACGGCTTCTCGCCGGTCGTCGTCGCTCCCAACCGGGGCGGCGGCGGCCGGCGCTTTCGTGCCGGCCATCTGCGTCGGCTGCGGGGGCGCATCAGTCGCAGATCGGATGCTGCTCGCCGAACTCCGCGAAGTACGCGTGGCACTCCTCGGGGCTGGGTTCGCGACCGACGAGAGCGCAGGCGGCTTCCGCGTGCGCCTCCGGATCGAGGGTCCAGTACTGCACGCCGGTGGTGCCCGAGGTGATGAAGCCGGAGCCGTCGGGACTGAGGAACGAGAACGAATCCGCCCCGGCGGGGATCATCCCGCCGATACGGCGGCGAGACTCTCCGTCGATGAGGGTCACCCCGACGCCGGAGGAGGCGTGCGCGAGCACCTGGCCGTCCTTGCTCGCCGTGAGGTGCCAGACGAACTCGCCGGGGCCGGGAAGGACGCTCAATCTCGTCAGGGTCGCCGAGTCGTACAGCTCGAGACCTGCCGCGACCGCGGCGACCAGCGTTCCGTCCGGCAGCAGGACCGTCGCCTGGGCCCGGGGAAGCCCGGCGGCGAGCACGGTCCCGTCGTCGCTGTGCACGGTGGTGCGGAAGGGATCCGCGCCGCCGCGCTCCTCGGTGACGGCGATGCGGTTTCCGTCCGGGGTGGTCGAGAGGGAGACGACCGGGCCCTCTGCGTCCACTCGGACGATGCGGAACGGCAGCCGCCGCCATGATGGGAACTCGTAGGCCACAACCTCCTGCGACTCCGCCTCCTCGGTCTCCGGGATGTCTTCGAGCGTGGCGTAGACGATCTCTCCCGAAGCGTCCGGGAACACCCACCACGTGTTCAGCGGCAGGGGCGTGCGTTCGAGCGTGCCCGTGGCGGGATCGATGACCGCGGTCGGCAGGAGGCCCGTTTCGAGATCCGGCAGCCAGACGAAGAGTCTGTCGCCGACCCAGCGCGGATCCGTGATGAGCGCGCCCTCTTCGGCGTCGACGTCTTCCGGGATGCGGAGCACGACGCGCTTCTCGTGGACGTCCCAGACCTGGTAGTGCGGGACCTGCTCGCCCTCGAACGTGTCCGTGTCGCCGAGCACAACGTACCGGCCGGTCGGGTCGAACCCCCAGACGACGGTGAGCTCCGGCCCACCGAGGGTCGCCGCGGCCGGCCCGCCGCCGTCGAGTCGCAGACGCGGGATGCTGGGTGAGACGGCACTCATGAGGAGCAGCTCGGCCTCGTCGCCCGACAGCGCCAGCTCCCCGCCCCCGCCCAGCTGGTAACGCCACTCATCGCCGACCTGTTCGCCCGTGTCGACGTTCCAGCGCATGAGCCTCCCGGTCTCGTCGCCGCACAGCGCGAGCCGCCGCACGCTCGAGATCGCCATGCGGGAGCATCGGCTGCCCAGCGCCGGGCGCGTCCACAGGACGGACCCGTCGATCGTGAACGCCGTGATCCCCTCCGGTCCGTAGGTGACGCCGACCCCGTCGGCGCCGACGACCATGTCACCGCTGCCCGTGCCGGGCGGGAGCGGTATGCGCCGACGCACCTCGAAGGTCGCCGAGTCCAGGACGAGCGCTTCGTCGGCCCGGGTGCTGACCACGATGCCGTCGCCCGGGGCGAAGGCTCCCTCCGCACGCATCTGCGCGTCCTCCGGCGGGGGGAGGACGGGGAGAAGCGGATCGCTGAGGCGGACCCTGCCGGTGTCGCGCTCGACGAGGACGATACGGCCCATGTGCGCCCACATGAGCTGCGATCCGTCCGAGTTGAAGGAGACCGTCGTAGAGAAGTCGTCGACGTGCACGGGCGCTCCGATGCGCTCGCCGGATGCCACATCGTAGAAGTGCACGAGCTCGTCGGCCCAATGGTCGAGATCGTCCTCTCCCGGGCCCGCTTCGGGCTCGGGCACATGCTGCACCACGGCGATCGTGCTGCCATCGGGGCTGACGCGCACCCACGGGCGGATCAGCCAGTCGGAGCTGTCCAGCGTGTCGACCGTCCGGAGAAGCTCGCCGGTCTGGAGGTCGTGGATCCCCACGTGGGTGCCGTCGCGCACGACCACGACCTCCGAGGTGCCCGGGATCGGCGATGCCCCGATCCGCCACTCCGCGTCGGGGATGAACGTGTTGCCCATGAGCGGGCCGACCCCGGTCATCACACGCATGAGCGCGTCGGCCGCACGGGGGTCGTCGGGCCATCGACGGTAGGCCTGGACCGCGAGCAGCGCCGCCATCTCGCGGTTGGAGTCGAGCAACGTGCCGGAGGTGCTCGTCACGGCCTGGATGAGCGTCTCCTCGGCCGCCGCGGTGGCCTCGTTGCCCCGTACGACGGCGACTCCCGAGGCGACGACCGACGCGACCAGGAGCATCGCCGCCCCGGCGAGCGCCCAGCGCAGCCGGCGATTCTGGCGCCGGTCGCGGGCCGCCTGCTCGCGCACGGCCTCGGTCTCGGCGCGCCGCCGTGCATCGGAGGCCTCGAGGAACGCGCGCTCCCGCTCGGTGAGATCGGGATCCGCGCTCGCCGCCCACTCGAGGGCGGCTTCGAGCCGGGCTCCGCGCAGAAGGTCGTCCTCCCGGCGTCCGCCGATCTCCCAGGTGTCGGCGGCGGACGCGACGTGTCGCATGAGACGCGCGCCGTCGGCATCCGCCTGCAGCCATTCCTCGAGGCGCGGCCAGGCTGTGGCGACCGCTTCATGGACGATCTGGAGCACGGGTCCGTCGGCGACCACGAGGCGCGACGCGACGAGCGCCTCGACCACCGCGCGCCGCTGCGGGTCGTCGAGGAGCGGTTCCAGTGCGACGCGGCGCCGGATCGGCATCCCGTCTTCGGCATTCTCCACGAGGCGCAGCATGAGGGCGCGGCACAGTTCGCGGTCGTGCTCGCCGAGGCGCTGGTACAGCTCCTCGGCGGACTGCGCGATCGCGCCGCCGATACCGCCCGCCGCCTCGTAGCCCTCCACCGTGAGCGTGATCCCCTCACGACGTACCCAGGTCTCCTGCATCGCGTGCGACAGCGGCGGCAGGGTCGAGGAGCGGTCGGCGGCGTCGCGCAGGACCAGTTCGACCAGACCCGGCTCGAGCCTCAGACCGGCGCGGGCGGCGGGCTCGGTGATCGCGGCACGCATCGCCTCGCGGGAGAGCGGCGCGAGCACGTACACCCCGCGGGCGAGATGCGTGCCCACGTGCGGGAGGGCCGCCGCCTCGTCGAGGAAGTCGGAGCGGATCGTCAGCACGATCGCGCCGCCACCGGCGGTGAAGCGGGCGGCGGTGGCGCAGAAGGGCTCGATCTCCGTGCCGCCCCCGTGCAGCAGCTCCTCGGCCTGGTCGATCACGACGAGGTCCGCCGCGCCGTCCTCGACGACGCGGCGAAGCTCGGTGGCCGCGGCCGACCCGGGACGCATGACGTGCACCCTGCGACCACGCTCGATCAGTCGCGGCAGGACACCTGCGAGCACGAGGGACGACTTGCCCGAGCCCGAGGGGCCGGTGACTGCCGTGATCGAGCCGGCTGTGACGCGCTCGAGCAGTTCGTCGATCTCGGTGTCGCGCCCGAAGAACTCGTCGGCGTCGGCGGGGCCGAAGGCCGCGAGGCCCCGGTACGGGCACCCCTGAGAGACCCGGGGGAGCGGTCGCACCGGATCGAGGGCCGGATCCTGGCGCAGGATCGCCGTCTCGAGCTGCGTGAGCCGAGCACCGGGTTCGATGCCGAGCTCGTCGAGCAGCCGGCCGCGGGCCGCTCGGAGCACCGCGAGCGCTTCGGCCTGCCTGCCGGACTGGTAGTTCGCCAGCGCAAGGATCGCCCACCGCTCCTCCCGCAGCGGGGCCTCGCGCACGAGGCGCTCGGCGGCCGGGATCACCGCCCGGTGGTCGCCCGTCTTCAGCCGCGCGTCGAGCAGCTCCGCCTCGGCGCTGCGCCGGATCTCATCCAGTCGCATCGCCTCGACGACCCCCGGCTCCCAGTCGGCGAGCTCGGGGTACGCGGCTCCGCGCCACAGCCCGAGGGCGCGGGTGTACGCGTCGATCGCGCGGTCGTGCTCGTCGTGGAGCCCGTGCTGCCCCGCGGTGGACACGAGTCGCTCGAAGCGCACCGCGTCGATGACATCCGGTTCGATCCCCGCCGCGTACGCCGAGCCGCGCGTCGCGATCGCGTCGTGCCCGAGCCGCCGGCGGATGCGCGCGATCGACGTCTTGATCTGCTGCGCCCAGGTCGCCGGCAGATCCTCGCCCCAGTACGCCTCCGCGAGCTCCGCCGGCGACACGGAGGACCCGAGCCGGACGATGAGCGCCGCGAGGATCGCCCGCTCCCGCGGGCTGAGCTGCTCAGCGCCGGTATCCAAGGGCCCCAGCACCCTCACGGTCATGTGCTCAGTGTGAGGACCTTGACAGACCCCGTCAATGGCATGGCCGGCGGGCGAGTACCGGATGAGTACCGGAGAGCCGCGCGACGAGTACCGGGACCCGCGACGGTCGGATCGACGGCGGGATCGGCTCCCCGGCAACGGAGAAGGAATCACCATGGACACCACGAACTCCACAGGCCGCCTTCGCCGCGCGATCGCCTCGGCGATCATCGCGACGGCCCTCGTCGTCGCCACCGGCTACGCCGTGTCGGCGGCTGCGCAGAGCGAAGACACGTACGCGCCGGGCGGCGGTTCCGCCCGCGTCGCGCACCTCATCCGCTGAGGAGGTGATCTGAATGGACTTCACCACTTCGGCGGCCCTCCGCCTCGACCAGCACCGCGCGGCGGAGCTCACGCGAACCGCGGAGCTGCGGCGTCGTGCGGCAGACCGTGAGACCGAGCCGCAGCCCGCGCACCCCGCGACCCGGCGTTCGTGGTGGCCGGCTTTCGGGGTCGGTCACGCCGCGCACGGGCACTGAGGCGGCCGAGCGGCCCGGAGTGCGAGGTCTTCGCGGGCCTCGCCTCCGGGTCGTGGCGCTTCCCGCGCACTACGCTGGCACCGTGACAGCGGGACGCGACGACGACGCCCTGACGTGGGAGGGCGACGACGACCCCACGCTCGACGTCGGGGCGTCCGTACCGGCGGAGCCCGGGGCATCCGCCGACGACGCAGATTCCGACGCCGAGGCCACCAAGGTGCTGCCCGAGGGCTTCACCGCGGTGGGCAAGGGCAGCGAGCAGTTCAGCGCCGACGCGGACGCAGGCGAGACGTCGGTGCTCGCCGAGCGAGACCCCGGGGGAGCGCCATCCGCGTCGGTCGGCAACGGCGCCCTCATCGGTCTCGGCGTCCTCGGCGGCATCTACCTCCTCTACGCGATCGGCTGGATCGTGGGCGGACTGCGACTGCGAGGCACCGCGCAGTTCCTCGTGTCGCCCATCGCCTACGACGTCGCGATGTGGCTCGCCGCCGCGAGCCCCGTGATCTGGTTCGCGGCGGTCCACCTCCTCACCCGGACCTCACCGGTGTGGATGCGCTTCGCGTGGCTCGCCGCGGGGGCGCTCCTGCTCATTCCGTGGCCGTTCATCATGATGGGAGCGATCGGACGATGACCGACATGACGGATGCCGCGCCCCCGCGCCCCATGCCGGTGTGGGTCATCGCGACGATCGCGGGCGTGTTCGGCCTCTTCTACGCGTACGCGGTGTGGAACGCGCTCGCGTTCCTGCTCATCCAGGCGACCGGGCCCCTCGGTCTCAACGGGTACGGATGGGCGCTGCTGTTGTCCGCCGTGCTCTTCCCCCTCGTCGTATTCGCGATCGCGTTCTGGCTCGGCTATCGGCGCCGTGCGGGGGAGTTCGCTCTGGCACTCCTCGCGGGTCTCGGGCTCGTCTCGGTGTTCTGGCTCAATGTGGTGGGGTACGCGACGGTGTACGGCGCGTCGCTGCTCGGTGGGTGAGACGTAGCGGAACGTCACGCGTTCAAGCGCGGCAGGTGCCTCGCGCTAGGCTTGAGCACGGCCTCGCCGCCTGCTGAACGCGGGCCTGAGCGAGGACTTCCACCGCACCGTCGCATCCGCATCGCTCTGGCATGCCCGCTCCGAAGGACCACCACGTGACGAAGCCCGTCGTCCTCATCGCCGAACAGCTCTCACCCGCCACGATCGATGCGCTCGGATCCGACTTCGACGTGCGCCACGTCGACGGAACGGACCGTTCGGCGCTTCTGGCGGCGCTGGGCGACGCGCATGCGGTGCTCATCCGCTCGGCGACCCGCATCGACGGCGAGGCGCTCGCGGCGGCCCCGCAACTGAAGGTCGTCGCCCGGGCGGGCGTGGGGCTCGACAACGTCGACATCAAGGCGGCCACGGCCGCGGGCGTCATGGTCGTGAACGCGCCGACGTCGAACATCGTCTCGGCGGCCGAGCTCACGATCGGGCACATCCTCAGCCTCGCGCGCCACATCCCCGCGGCGCACGCGTCCCTCGCGAGCGGCGCGTGGAAGCGCAGCGCCTACACCGGCACCGAGCTCTTCGAGAAGACCGTCGGCATCATCGGCCTCGGCCGCATCGGCGGGCTCATCGCCGAGCGCCTGCGCGCGTTCGGAGTGCGCGTCGTCGGCTACGACCCATACGTGACGCCGGCCCGCGCGTCGCAGCTCCAGGTCGAGCTGCTCTCGTTCGAGGAGGTGCTCGCGCAGAGCGACTTCGTCACCGTGCACATGCCGAAGACCCCCGAGACCACCGGCATGATCGGCGCCGAGCAGCTCCGATCGATGAAGCGCACCGCGTACCTCGTGAACGTCGCGCGCGGCGGTCTCATCGACGAAGACGCCCTCTACGACGCGCTGTCGACCGGCGCGATCGCCGGCGCCGGACTCGACGTCTTCACGAGCGAGCCTCCTGTCGAGGGCGGGTCGGCGCACCGCCTGCTCACCCTCCCGAACGTCGTCGTCACGCCCCACCTCGGCGCGTCGACGGACGAGGCGCAGGAGAAGGCGGGCATCTCTGTCGCGCGCTCGGTCAAGCTCGCCCTCGAGGGCGATCTCGTGCCCGACGCGGTCAACGTCGCGGGCGGCGTCATCGACCCGTTCGTCCGCCCCGGCATCGCGCTCGTCGAGAAGCTCGGACAGTTCTTCACAGGTCTCGCCCACGGCGCGCTCACGAGCCTCGACGTCGAGGTGCGCGGTGAACTCGCCGCGTACGACGTGAGCGTGTACCGCCTCGCGGCACTCAAGGGCATCTTCACGCGCATCGTGTCCGAGAACGTGTCGTACGTGAACGCTCCGCTGTTCGCCGAGCAGCGCGGCATCGAGACCCGGCTCATCGTCGAGGCCGAGAGCCCGCTGTACCGCAACATCACGATCCTGCGCGGCACCCTCTCGGACGGCACGGTGCTCACCGTCGCGGGCACCCTCGCCGGCACCCGCATGGTGCCGAAGGTCGTCGGCATCAACGGCTATGAGATCGAGGTGCCGTTCGCGCAGTACCACCTCGTCATGCGGTATCAGGATCGTCCGGGGATCGTCGCGATCTACGCGAAGGAGCTCGGCGACCAGAACATCAACATCGAAGGGCTGCAGGTCGCGCACCCCGACTCGAGCGGCCGCGCCCTCTCGGTGCTGACCGTCGACTCGCCCGTGCCCGAGGCCGTGCTGAACAAGATGCGTGAGGCCGTGGGCGCCGATCTGTTCCGGCAGATCGAGATCACCGAGGACTGACCCGTAGCCTGGAAGCCTGCGCGTTCCCGCGCACCTCACCCGAGCAAGGAGAGCAATGTCGCGCGTCGTGAAGCTCGCTGTCATCCCCGGTGACGGAATCGGACCCGAGGTCATCGCCGAGGCCGAGAAGGTGCTCGACGCGGTGACCGCGGGCAGCGGCATCCGGTTCGACAAGTCTCGGTTCTCGCTGGGGGCCGCGCGCTACCTGGAGACCGGCGACACGCTGACCGACGCCGACCTCGATGCGATAAAGCTGCACGACGCGATCCTGCTCGGGGCGGTCGGGGGCGTGCCGGGCGACCCGCGCCTCAAGGACGCGAACATCGAGCGCGGGCTGCTGCTCAAGCTCCGGTTCGAACTCGACCACTACGTGAACCTGCGGCCGTCGAAGCTCTACGCCGGCGCCCCGGGGCCGCTGGCCGAGCCCGGCGAGATCGACTTCGTCGTCGTGCGCGAGGGCACCGAAGGACCCTACGTCGGCAACGGCGGCGCGATCCGCAAGGGCACGCCGCACGAGGTCGCCAACGAGACGTCGGTCAACACGGCGTTCGGCGTCGAGCGAGTGGTGCGCTATGCGTTCGACCTCGCCGAGCGCCGACGCAAGAAGGTCACGCTCGTGCACAAGACGAACGTGCTCGTGCACGCCGGGTCGATGTGGAAGCGCATCGTCGACGACGTGGCACGGGAGCACCCCGAAGTCGACGTAGACTACCTGCACGTCGACGCGGCGACGATCTTCCTGGTCACGAACCCGGGCCGCTTCGACGTGATCGTCACCGACAACCTCTTCGGCGACATCCTGACCGATCTGGCCGGCGCCGTCACGGGAGGCATCGGCCTCGCCGCTTCGGGCAACATCAACCCCGACGGCGCGTTCCCCTCGATGTTCGAGCCCGTCCACGGTTCGGCGCCCGACATCGCAGGTCAGCAGAAGGCCGATCCCACCGCTGCGATCCTCTCAGTCGCGCTGCTGCTCGATCACCTCGGGCTGCGCGACGAAGCCGCCCGCGTCACCCGCGCGGTCGAGGCCGACATCGCGGCACGCGGCACCGCTGCCCGCACCACCGCCCAGATCGGCGACGCCATCGCCGCGGCCGTCCAGGCGTAACCTGGAATCTCCGGCACGTCGCCACACAGACCTCAGGACGTGACATGACCCTCATCGACTCCGACCCCGACACCGGACTCGCTCCGCTCGAGTTCACGGTCCACCGCAACCTCCAGGCGAAGTCCGCCGCCGAGCGCGAGAAGATCCTCGAGAACCCCGGCTTCGGCACGAGCTTCACCGACCACATGGTCGACATCTGCTGGTCGATCAACGGCGGGTGGCATCGCCCGCGCGTCCAGCCGTACGGCCCGATCTCGCTCGACCCCGCCGCTGCCGTGCTGCACTACGGACAGGAGATCTTCGAGGGCATCAAGGCGTATCGCCACGCCGACGGGTCGATCCACACATTCCGGCCCGATCAGAACGGGCGCCGGATGCAGCGCTCCGCGCGTCGCCTCGCGCTGCCCGAGCTTCCCGTGCCGTACTTCATCCAGTCGCTGCGCGAGCTCATCGCGGTCGACGGCGACTGGGTGCCCTCCGGTGAGGACCAGACCCTCTACCTGCGGCCGTTCATGTTCGCGAAGGAAGCCTTCCTCGGTGTGCGCCCGGCGCACAAGGTCGCCTACTACGTGATCGCCTCGCCCGCGGGCGCCTACTTCACGGGCGGCGTGCAGCCCGTGTCGATCTGGCTCAGCGAGGAATACGCCCGCGCCGGCAAGGGCGGCACGGGTGCGGCAAAGACGGGCGGCAACTATGCCGCGAGCCTCCTGCCGCAGTCCGAGGCCTACGAGAACGAGTGCGACCAGGTCGTCTTCCTCGACCAGGACGGCAACGTCGAAGAGCTCGGCGGCATGAACGTCGTGTTCGTCTTCAAGGATGGGACGCTCGTGACGCCGCAGTCCGAGTCGATTCTCGAGGGCGTCACGCGCGACTCGATCCTGCAGCTCGCGCGCGACCGCGGGCACAAGGTCGAGGGGCGTTCGATCTCGCTCGCCGAGTGGCGCGAGGGCGTGGCATCCGGCGACATCGTCGAGGTGTTCGCGTGCGGCACGGCCGCCGTCGTCACCCCGATCGGCGTGCTCAAGGGGAAGGACTTCCTCGACGAGCAGCCCATCGGCGAACTCGCACTGTCGTTGCGCGAGGAGCTGACCGACATCCAGTACGGGCGTCGTGAAGACAAGCACGGATGGCTGCTTCGCCTCGACGATTGACCGTCTGCAGCCGGACGACGTCGCAGCGGGTGGGTAGGGTGATCCGGTGAGAATCGCGCGCTTCAGCCACCAGGACTCCATCCGGTTCGGGATCGTCGACGACACGGACCTCGTCGTGCTCTCGGGCGACCCGATGTTCGCGGGCTACGACACGACCGGCGAGCGCGTGCCGATCTCCGACGCCGTGCTGCTCGCACCGGTCATCCCGCGCTCGAAGATCGTGTGCGTGGGCCGCAACTACCGCGACCACGCCGCCGAGCTCGGCAACGACGTGCCCGATGCGCCGCTGCTGTTCTTCAAGCCGAACACGTCGGTGATCGGGCCGGGCGACACGATCGTGCTGCCGCCCCAGTCGTCTCGCGTCGACTTCGAGGGCGAGCTCGCGGCGGTCATCGGCCGCATCGCGAAGAACGTTCCGGCCGACAAGGCGCTCGAGTACGTGTTCGGCTACACGATCGCGAACGACGTCACCGCGCGCGATCTGCAGCAGACCGACGGCCAGTGGGCGCGTGCGAAGGGATTCGACACGTTCTGCCCGCTCGGCCCCGCGATCGAGACGGACTTCGACGTCGACGGCGACGCGGTCATCACGACGCGCGTGAACGGCGAAGTGCGTCAGCAGGGCCCGATCAGCGACATGATCTTCTCGCTCGCGGACGTCATCGCGTACGCATCGGCCGCGTTCACGCTCCTGCCGGGCGACGTGATCCTGACGGGCACGCCCGCCGGTGTCGGCCCGTTCGCGGCGGGCGACACCGTCGAGGTCGAGATCACGGGTCTCGGCACGCTGCGCAACCCGGCGCGCGCCGCCTGACCGCGCGGTCACGGGCGACATCGTGAAGACGGATACCGCGACCCTCACGGTCTCGGACGTCGGGCGAATCCAGCGCCGCACCGTGTGGGTGCTCTCGTTCGGGCAGATCCTCGGCGGTCTCGCGTTCGGCGCCACGGTCTCGCTCGGAGCCGTGCTCGCTGCGGAGCTGTCGGGCGATGAGGCGTTCTCGGGCCTCGCCGCCGCCGCGATCACGCTCGGAACGGCCGCGCTCGCGGTGCCGTTCGCGGCGTTCGCGCGGGCTCGTGGTCGGCGTCCCTCGCTCGCTCTCGGCATGACGATCGCGCTCGTCGGCGTGGTGCTCGTCGTGCTGAGCGTCGCGGTGGACTCGTTCCCGCTCCTGTTGATCTCGTTCGGGCTCGTCGGGGCCGGGCAGGCCGTCAACCTGCAGACGCGCTTCGCGGCGGCCGACCTCGCGACCGACGCGACCCGAGGGCGCGACCTCTCGCTCGTCGTGTGGGCCACGACGATCGGCGCCGTGCTCGGGCCGAATCTCACCGGACCCGGCGAAGACCTCGGGCAGGCCCTCGGCATGCCGCCGCTCACGGGGCCGTACCTGTTCACCGTCATCGCGCAGGTGCTCGGCATCGCGCTGTACCTCGTCGCGCTGCGGCCCGACCCGCTCATCCTCGCGCAGCGCCTCGTCGCTCGCGACGCCGGCAAGCAGACGCGGGCGATCGCCAAGCCCGACCGGCCCGTCGTCGCGCGGTACGCGATCTTCGCGATTGCCGCAGCTCACGGCACGATGGTCTCGGTCATGGCGATGACGCCCGTGCATCTCCTGCATCACGGTGCGTCGCTCACTGTCATCGGCACGACGATCAGCCTGCACATCGCCGGCATGTTCGCGCTGTCGCCCGTCTTCGGCATCCTCGCCGACCGACTCGGACGCGTGCCGACGATCCTCGTCGGTCAGGCGCTGCTCATCGCGTCGCTGCTCACGGCATCGTTCGGCGAGGCGTCGACCGTCGCGGTCACGGTCGCCCTCGTGCTCCTCGGCCTCGGCTGGAGTGCGTCGACCGTCGCCGGCTCGGCGCTGCTCACCGAGGCATCCGCCGAAGACCTGCGCACTCGGCGGCAGGGGCGCAGCGACCTCATCATGAGCCTCGTCGGCGCCGTCGGCGCGATCGCCTCAGGCGTCGTGCTGTCGTGGATCGGCTACGCGGGACTCGCGCTCGTCGCAGGCGTCCTCGTCGTCGCGACGATCGCGCTGTCGCCCCTCGGTCGCCGCCCGGAGTCAGCGGCCGAGGGCGGCGAGCGCGATCTCGACGTCGACGTCGTCGTTGAACACGTGGAACGCGACGCGGGCGCGCCCGGCTCGTCCTGACGCCGTGATGCCCGCCGCCGTGAGGCGCGCGAGGTCGCAGCCGTCCGGGTCCTCCCACGTGACGATCGCGCTCGGGATCTGCGGGATCTCGAGGCCGAGTCCGCGCCGGAAGATCGCCGCAAGCCCCGTCGTGTGGTCGTGCACCGCTTCGAGGTCGGACGCAGCGAACAGCTCGAGCGCGGGCTCCGCGCCGACGAACGCCTGCCACGCGGGAGACACATCGAAGCGCGTCGCATCATCGGCCAGGTCGACGTCGTGGCCGTAGCACGAGGTCCACGGGTCGGCGCCCGCGTACCAGCCGGCGAACAGCGCGGGCAGCTCGCGCCCGAACTCCTGCGAGAGGGTGAGGAACGCGACGCCGCGCGGCGCGCACAGCCACTTGTATGCGTGGCACACGAGGGCGTCGTATCCGGATGCGTCGACCGGCAGCCATCCGACGGCCTGCGTCGCGTCGCAGAACGTGCGCGCGCCGTGGCGGGCCGCAGCGGCTCGGATCGCGCGCTCGTCGGCGACCTCGCCTGTGGCGGACTGCACGAGCGAGAACACCACCATCGCGGTGTCGGAGGTGACGGAGTCGGCGAGCTCGCCGAGCGGAACCGCGCGCACGCGGAGTCCCTGCGGCGCGTGCACGAAGGGGAGGAGCAGCGACGCGAAGTCGTTCTCGACGCACAGCACCTCGCCGCCGGCGGGGACGGATGCCGCGACGAGCGCCGCGAGCACGGAGGTCTGCGAGCCGATCGCGACCCGGGCGGGGGAGACGCCGACGAGAGCGGCGAAGTGCGCGCGCGAGCGCTCGGCCGCGGCCGAGTAGCCCGCGACGTCGACGCGACCGCGGGCCGCGGCATCCGCGTCGGCGACCATGGCGGCGTGCGCCGCGCGCGGCGGCAGCCCCGCCGTGCAGGCGGCGAGGTAGCCGCGACCACCCGCGAATCGGTCCTGGACGTCGGCGACGTTCAGGCCGCGCCGCGACGCGTCGTCGCGCGCGGGACGGGGGAGGAGAAGTGCCTGGACCATGTGAATCAGTGTGGCTCGGCCCGTTTCATTCGTCTACGGCAAGTATTCGATGCAAAACATGACGTTGGCTTATGATCGGACCATGACCGACACGACCATCGATCCGTTCGACGCCGACGGGCTCGGCCTCGACGTGCAGTCGCTGCGCCTCGTGAAGGCCGTTGCCGACGAAGGTTCGATCACCGGCGCCGCCGCCGTGCTGGGGTACAGCCAGCCCGCGATCAGTCAGCACCTCAAGCGCCTCGAGACGCGCCTGGGGGTGCCGCTCGTCGAGCGGGTCGGCCGCAGCGTCCGCCTCACGGAGGCGGGGCGGGTGCTCGCGCGCCACGCGCCCGCGGTCACGACCGCCCTCGACGCGGCGGCGGGTGAGCTCGCGCAGCTCCGCGGCGGGCGCACGGGGCGCGTGCGGCTCGTGTCCTTCCCGTCGGCCTCGCCGACCGTCGTTCCGCGCCTGCTGCGCGAGCTCGCCGAGACGAATCCCGGCATCCAGGTCACGTACGTCGAGGCCGAGCCGCCCGAGGCGGTGGAGGCCGTGCGCGAGGATCGCGCCGACCTCGCGCTCACGTTCAGCTACCCGGGCGACCGCGACGACCCGCACGGCGCGAGTGCACGCGGACTGTCGGTGCGGACGGCGGGGCACGACGACATGCTCGCGGTGCTGCCGCTGCGGCATCCGGCGGCTCAGCACGACGACTTCGACGTCGCGACCCTCGCGTCGGAGAACTGGATCGCCGGATGCCCACGCTGCCGCGGACACCTGATGGAGCTGTGCGGACGAGCGGGTTTCGAGCCGCGAATCACGTTCGAGACCGACAACTTCGTCGCGGTCGAGGGGCTCGTCGCGCAGGGAATCGGCGTTGCGACGCTGCCTCGCCTCGCGGTGGAGGCGTTCCCGAGGCTCGGAGGTGTCGTGACGCGACCGCTGCCGGAAGGCGAGCGCCGCACGCTGCACCTCGTGACGGCGCACGGCGCGGAGCGCGTGCCGTCGATCCGGGCCGTGCTCGACACGATGATGCACGTGCTGCCGACGGTGCTCGCCGGCAAGGGCGCCGAAGGTTAGTCGACTAAAATCGGCCGAATGGCCTCCACCCCCGATCCCCGCACCACCACCGCGACCGGCGCCGATGTCCGGGTGCGCTTCTGCCCGTCGCCGACGGGACTTCCGCACGTGGGTCTCATCCGCACGGTCCTCTACAACTGGGCGTACGCGCGCCACAACGGCGGCAAACTGATCTTCCGCATCGAAGACACGGATGCCGCGCGCGACAGCGAGGAGAGTTACCTCCAGCTGCTGGAGGCGCTCAGGTGGCTGCAGATCGACTGGGACGAGGGCGTCGAGGTCGGCGGCCCGCACGCGCCCTACCGCCAGTCCCAGCGTCACGAGATCTACCGCGAGGTGCTCGACAAGCTCATCGAGACGGGAGCCGTCTACGAGAGCTACTCGACGGCCGAGGAGATCGACGCCCGCAACGAGGCGAACGGGCGCGCGAAACAGCTCGGCTACGACAATTACGACCGGTACCTCACCGAGGAGCAGAAGGCCGCGTTCCGCGCGGAGGGTCGCGAGCCCGCGTGGCGACTGCGCGTGCCGGACGAGGACCTGACGTACGTCGACCTCATCCGCGGCGAGGTGACGTTCCCGGCTGGTTCGTTCCCCGACTTCGTGCTCGTACGTGCCGGGGGAGTGCCGCTGTACCCGTTCGTGAACCCCGTCGACGACGCGCTCATGGGCATCACGCACGTCATCCGCGGCGAAGACCTCATGCCGTCGACGGCCCGGCAGCTCGCGCTCTACCGCGCGCTCATCGACGCCGGCATCACGACGTTCGTGCCGCGCTTCGGCCACATGCCGCTCGTGCTCGGCGAGACGGGCAACAAGAAGCTCTCGAAGCGCGACCCCAAGGCCGACCTGTTCCTCCAGCGTGAGAAGGGCTTCATCCACGAGGGCCTGCTCAACTACCTCGCGCTCCTCGGCTGGTCGATCGCGCCCGATCGCGACGTGTTCACGCTCGACGAATTCGTCGCGGCGTTCGACATCGCCGACGTGAACCCGAACCCGGCCCGCTTCGACCAGAAGAAGGCCGAGGCGATCAACGGCGACCACATCCGGATGCTGCAGCCCGCCGACTTCGCGGAGCGGATCGTCCCCTACCTCGCGTCCGCGGGCCTCGTCGCCGAGCCGCCGACGCCCGAGCAGAAGGCGCTCATCGAGGCATCCGCGCCGCTCGTCCAGGAGCGCGTGCAGCTTCTCGGCGAGGTGCCTGGCCTGGTCGGGTTCCTGTTCACGGACTCGGTCACCTACGCCGAAGACGCGCTCAAGTCGCTGCCCGAGAACGCTGCCGAAGTCGTGGTCGCGTCCGTCTCGGCGCTCGAGCTCATCCCGGAGTCGGAGTTCACCGCGGCCGCCGTGCAGGAGGCGCTCGCCGGCGCGCTCGTCGAAGGACTCGGGCTCAAGCCCCGCGTCGCGTACGGTCCGCTGCGCGTCGCGCTCACGGGTCGCCGCGTGTCGCCGCCGCTGTTCGAGTCGATCGAGCTGCTCGGCAAGAGCGAGACGCTGCGCCGTCTCGCGGCGTTCGTCGACAGCCGCGGCTGACGACGAACGCGGAATCCGCTCGGTTTGGAGCAGGGGTGCCGGTCGTCTAGACTTGATCCTCGGCACGACCCCGGTCGAAACCGGTGGGGTATGGTGTAATTGGCAACACGGCTGATTCTGGTTCAGTTGTTCTTGGTTCGAGTCCAGGTACCCCAGCAAGACAGAAACCCTCGATTGATCGGGGGTTTTCTTGTTTCCACGCTCACGCTTGCGCGGTCGTGCGAGCGCCTTCGACACCGGGCCGCCGCGGTGTCGAGGCCCGCTTGCGGGCGGCGATAATGGAGGGATGACCGCATCGTCGCTGTCGCCCGAGCGCTTGGATGAGCTCGCCGCTCTCCGGCGGCGTGCCTACGGCCCGGATGCCGACATCGAGCAGGATCAGGACGCGGTCGCGCGGTTGCAGGAGCTCGAAGACCTCGCGCGCCCCGGCACGGTGGCAGACGCGGCCCCACCCGTCGAGGGGCAGGCGCCCACGAGCGTGGACGCCGCGGTCGAGGAGGCGGCAGCGCCGATCCAGCCCGAGACTGCCGCGGTCATCGACGTGGCCGACGTGCCCCCCGCGCCCATGGGCGCCCAGCCCGCGGCGGCGGGCGCGGCATCCGTGTCGTCCGGTGACGATCGGAGCGCGACGGATGCCGCCGCCGCAGCCGAGACGAAAGCCGAGACCGCCCCACCGGTCGAACAACCCGCTCCGAAGCGGTTCTTCGCGCGCATCGCAGCGTGGTGGCGACGCATCCCGCGGTGGACGATCGCCGTCGTCGCGGTCATCGTCGGCGCGGTCGCGAGCGTGGGACTCGGCGCTGCCGCCTCGGCGCAGCCTGCGGCGCGGCTCGGGATCGACTCCTCGCGCGTCGGGTCGGACATCGTGTTCCTGCCGGAGGGCGCCCTCGTGTACTACGAGCTCGAGCGGGACGACATCCGCCTCCACGAGGCGTTCGGCGACCTCCAGGTGGTCTCGGGCATCAACGACTCCGACCAGGAGTGTCTGTTCGCCGCCGTCGGCGACCGCTGGCTCAACGGCGGGTGCGCGCCCGCCGAGTTCGGCGCGGTCTTCGACATCACCGACGACTACGGGCTGCAGGAGCTCACCGACCCGGACCTCCCGCAGAGAAGCACCATCCGGCTCATCCTGAAGGGCGAGGTCGTCGAAGTGTGGGTGCACGTCGGCGAGGGCCCGAGGATCATCGAGGGCTGACGATCACGCCGTCGCTTCGGCAAGCGCCTCGGCACCCAGCGCGGCGTACGCGGGGTTGTCGTCGCTGTGCTGGAGGAGCGTCGCGGCGACCGCCACCGCCCATCCGCGCGCACGCGTCCACGTGGCGTCGTCGTGCCGATCGGCGAGCGTCGCGACGAAGCGCTCGCGTCCTGCTGGGTCGAATGCGAGCCAGGCGATCGCGAGGTCGTACGCGGGATCTCCCGCGGTCACGTCGCCGAAGTCGATGATCGCGGCGAGCCGGCCATCGTGGGCGACGAGGTTGCCCGGGTGCATGTCGCCGTGGATCCACACCGGAGGAGCGGAATGGGCGGGCGCCGCCACCGCCGCGCGCCACAGCTCCTGGGCCGTGCGCAGTCGTTCGTCGGGTGCCGCGCGTCTCTCGTGCAGCGCCGCGAGGCGCGCCTCGACCGCTTCGTCGCGATCCGCGAGCGGCACACCGCGGAACGGGTTCACCGGATGCTCCGCCGGAGCCTCCACATGCATGAGACGCAGCGCGCGGGCGAGCTCGGGCGCCCACGGCGTGCGCTCCGCGCGCGGGACGGAAAGAGCGCTCGTCCCGTCGAACCACGGCACAACCGACCACCGCCAGGGGTAGCCGCCCGACGGCAGGCCCTGAACCAGAGGGGCCGGCACGCCGACACCGCTCGGCGCGATCAGGCGCGCGAGCGTCGGCAGCACCTCATGCTCGTGTACAAGCAGCCTCGCGGCGACCTCGCGGCGCGGCATCCGCACCGCGAGGTCGTCCCCGAGGCGCCACATCTCGCAGTCCCACCCCGACTCGGCGAGCGAGAGCGGGCGGGTGGCGGCATCGGGAACGACGTCCGCCGCCTGATCTGCGAGCAGGCGGCGGATCAGCGGGTCGTCGATGGTGATCTCGGCTGCGGGCTTAGCGGGCATTCAGCCGACGATACCGGCGCATCAGACGTCGGCGCTGTCGCGCGGGTCGAGCTCGAGGAACTCGCCGCCGTTCTGCTCCGTGGCCCACTTGAGGCGCTGGCGGTGCATGCCGCGGCCGATGACCGACAGGGTCATGTCGTGCGTGCCGAACGCGCGGCGCGGCTTCACGGCGAGCACGAAGTCCATCGCCTCGCCGATCTTGAGCCACGGTGCGCCGAGGGGTGCGGCGAGCAGCTTCACCTCGACGCCCTCGGGCACGGCGTACGAGTCGCCCGGGTAGTAGAACGTGTCGTTGACGAGCACGCCCACATTGTCGACGACGGGGATCGACTCGTGGATGACGTTGTGACGACCGCCGAAGAAGCGCAGCGTGAACGGGTCCACCGTCACGGTCTCACCGGGGCCGACGACGGTGACGTCGTACCCACCGGCGGCGTCGGCGACTCCCTTCGGTCCGAAGACGGGGGTGTCGGGGAACTTCGTGAGCAGTCGATCGAGGTGGTCGGGCGTCCAGTGGTCGGGGTGCTCGTGCGTGAGCATGATGGCGACGACGTTCTCGAGCTCGTCGAGGGGGTTGGTGAACGATCCCGGATCGATCACGAGGGTCTTGCCGGAATCCTGGACGGTCAGCGCCGCGTGCTCATACTTCGTCACTCGCATGCGTTCGAGTCAACCGGCCATGAGGCGGCGACGGCAAGCCGGATGCCCCATCCCGGGCTCGATTTGGTCGGCCTGAACCCGCATGGCATACTTGAACGGCTGACAAACGGCCCCATCGTATAGCGGCCTAGTACGCCGCCCTCTCACGGCGGTAACGCGGGTTCGAATCCCGCTGGGGTCACCACCAACGACAGAAGCCCGGTCCACAGGACCGGGCTTCTGTCGTTTCCCCTTCACCCCTTCAACCCGCTGGTACTCACCCCCTGGATGATCTGCCGCTGCCCGATGAAGAACACGATGATCATCGGGATCGTGGCGATGACGCTCGCGGTGACGATGATCTCCCAGTGCCACTCGCCCCCGAAGCCGAAGGCGTCGACGAGGGACTTGAGTCCGCGGGGGATCGTGAAGGTCGACGAATCGCGCAGATAGATCAGCGCGCGCATGAGGTCGGTCCATACGGCCTGCACCTCGAAGACGAGGGTGACGGCCAGCGCAGGCTTGCACAGCGGGAGGGCGATGCGCCAGAAGAGGGTCCACTGCGAGGCTCCGTCGACGCGCGCCGCCTCGAACAGGTCGCGCGGCAGTCCGAGCATGAACTGCCTCAGCAGGAAGACGTAGAACGCGCTCGCGAAGAGATTCCCCGCCCACAGCGGCACGAGGGTCCCGACGAATCCGAGGGCGTTCCAGATGAGGAAGGTCGGGATCATCGTGACCGCCCCGGGGAGCATCATCGACGCGAGCACGAGTCCGAACAGCACGCCGCGTCCGCGGAAGCGGAAGTAGGAGAAGCCCCACGCGACCATCGCGCTCGAGATGGTCACCGTGACCGCCGCGAGCACTGTGACGACCAGCGTGTTCAGCAGCCACAGCGCGAGCGGCGCCTCCTGCCACACCGTGACGTAGTTGTCCAACGTGAATGTGTTCGGGATGAGCCGGTTGTCGAACACCTCGCCGCGCGGCTTGAACGACGCGCTCACGAGCCAGATGAACGGGTACGCGAACACGACGCCGAGCACGACGAGCGCTGCGATGACGAGCCCGCGTATGAACGGCCTGCGGCGGCGATAGGCCGCGCCCGCATCCGATCGCCGTCGCAGTTCGCGCGCGTTCGGCACCCTGATCGAGTCGAGGGTCGTGAGCGGTCCGCTCGGCAGCGGATCGGTCTCGTACTCGCGGTCAGGAGCACCGTGGGGGAGCACTCTGCTCATCTCGGCGCCTCGCCCTCGTAGTAGACGAGCCGCCTGGACACGATGAGCTGCACCGCGGTGACGACCATGATGATCCCGAACAGGAGCCACGCCATCGCCGACGCGTAGCCCATGTGCAGGAACTCGAACGCCTGCTGGAACAGGTAGATGACGTAGAACAGCGCGGCGTCGTTGCTGTAGGTCGTATTGCCCGATCCGAAGAACGCGGTGTACGCCTCATCGAAGGTCTGCAGTCCCGCGATCGTGTTCACGACGACGATGAAGAACAGCGCGGGGCTGATCAGGGGGAGCGTCACGCTGAACGACTGCCGCCAGAAACCCGCGCCGTCGAGCTTCGACGACTCGTACAGTTCGGTCGGCACGTCCTGGAGCGCGGCCAGCAGGATGATGACGGATGCCCCGACCGTCCACAGGCTCATGAGGATGAGGCCCGGCTTGACCCACGCCGGATCGGTCGTCCACGCGGGTCCGGCGACGCCGAACCATCCGAGCACCGTGTTGATGAGCCCGTTCTGCCCGTTGAACAGCAGCAGGAAGAGGATGCCGACCGCGACCGGGGGAGTCATCTTCGGGAGGAAGAAGATCGTCCGGAAGAACCCCGCGCTTCGTCCCGCCCGATCCAGCAGCAGCGCAAGCAGGAGCGACACGATCACGTACGCGGGCACCTGCAGCGCCGTGAACAACAGGGTGTTGCCGATCGCCAGAGCGATCTTCGGGTCTTCGAACAGCTGCGCGTAGTTGTCGAACCCGATGAACCGCGGGTCGTTGATGACGTCGTAGTCCGTGAGCGACAGGTACGCGCTGTACAGGATCGGCCAGGCCGTGAACACGGCGAATCCGATCAGCCAAGGCGACAGGAACAAGAAAGCGGATGCGACGTTCCTGCGCTTGGCGCGGCGGCGCGACCGTTGCCGCTCCGGCGTCATCGCCGGCGCGGCAACGGCGGTCGAGGCGTTCACCTCGGATCAGTCCCTCGAATCGAGGTCGGCCCACGCCTCGTCGAGCGCGGACTGAGCCGTCTCCTGCGCATTCGCGAGCGCCTCCGCGGGCTCCGCCTGGCCGTTGAGCACGGCGTTGACGGCGTCCTGGAGCGCCTGCTCGAACTCGGCGTCGGCCGGGTTGGCCGGCATCGAGAACGTCGCGTCGTTCGCCTCGTACATCTTCTCGACGGCGGTGTCCCACGGCTCTCCACCGGAGGTCACCATGCCCGAGATCATCTCGTCCGCCTGCGCGTTGCCGGTGAGGATGCCCGTGAACGGCTTGCCCTCGCCTTCGCGGACCTCGATGCGCGCCTCGGCTGCGGCCTGCCACGCGTCGATCGACGTCATGACACGCGCCCAGCGGCATGCGGCCTCCGGGTTCTCGCTTCCCGCCGGGATCGCCCACGCCGAGCCGGCCGCATAGGCGAGCGTCTCGCCGTTGCGGTCGCGGACGGTGTCGAACTCCATCGCGGCATCCGGCGACACGTCATTGAGGACGTTGACGTACCACTGCTCCATCGGCATCGCCCCGAGCACGCCCGTCGCGAACTGGTTGCCCGCGCCGAAGAAGTCGGCCGAGTCGCGATAGGCCTTGACGGCACTGAAGCCGCCCTGATCGTCGTAGATCGAGACCGCCCACTCCAGCGCCTCCACGACCTCAGGGGCGTCGAGCTGCGCGGTCTTGCCGTCCGCCGAGATGAGGTCGACGCCGTTGGCTTTCGCCCACAGCGGCAGGAACTCGGGGAGCTTGCTGTCGACGCCGATGACGCTCAGCCGGCCGCCGTCCGACTTCGTGAGCGCCTGGTTGGCAGCGCTCATCGCCTCCCAGTCGGAGCCGTTGACGTCTTCGATCGTGACGCCGGCCGCCGACAGCAGGTCGGCGTTCGCCATCGTGAGCTGCACGGTGTTGAACTCGGGGATGCCGTAGACCTCGTCGTCGAGGGTGACCTGGTCGATCGCGGCTTGGACGAACTGCCCCGTGTCGATGCCCTCGCCCTCGATGCAGTCCTCGAGCGGCAGCACGGCGCCGCGTGCGGCGAGCGAGCCGATCTGGTCGCGATCGGCGTAGACGATGTCGGGCGGGGAGCCCGTGGCGACCGCCGAGAGGAACTGCTGCAGATCGAGGTCGCCCTCGATGAGGTCGACAGTCACGTCGCCGAGCGCCTCCTCGGCGAGCTCCATGCGCGACGTCGCGACCTCGTCGACCCCCGAGAAGCCCATGACGCTCAGCGTGCCGCTGAGCTCGGCATCCGACGAGAAGTCGATGTCGGCGGTCTCGGACTGGCCGGTTCCGACGGCGCATCCGGTGACCACGATCGCGGCGGCGCTCACGAGGATCAGCCCGCCGAACGCCTTCGAGTTTCCGCTTCTCACGTTCCACCTCCGACCGCCCGTAGCAGTGAGCGGAGCGGCCAACGTAAGAATCGTGTGGGTCAGCACAAAGGGGCTTGACCGAGTGGCGTCGATGTGCCTCGGACCGGCGATCACGCAAGGCGGGTGCTGCTGTCCGCCGGCAGGGTCGGGACGTGCGCGAGGTCACGCTGGGGCGGGACTTCGCCGCGGTTCGAGGGGGTTGACACAATGCGGCGCGACGGCGACGGTGGTGGCTCGCACAGGCGGAGGGCGACTCATGACACCACGTGACGCGGGTCTGCGGCCCGGCGACGTGCGCGTCGGCACCTCAGGCTGGAGCTACAACCATTGGAATGACGTCCTCTACCCCCGCGGCACGCCGTCCGGGCGCCGCCTCGAGGTGTACGCGGAGAGCTTCGACACCGTCGAGCTCAACTCGAGCTTCTACCACTGGCCGCGCGCGGACGGGTTCCGGGCGTGGGAGGCGCGCCTGCCCGACGGGTTCCTCATGACGGTGAAGGCGCCTCGCGGCCTGACCCACGCCCGCAAACTGCGCTCGCCGCAGCTGTGGACGGAGCGCCTCGCGGAGGGCATGGCCGCGCTCGGCGACCACGCCGGCCCGCTCCTGCTGCAACTGCCGCCGGATCTCGAGCGCGACGACGATCGTCTGTCCGCAGCCCTCGACGCGCTGCCCTCCGGCGTCCCGGCGGCGGTGGAGTTGCGGCATCCGTCCTGGGTCCACGACGACGTCTTCGCGCTGTTGGAGCGGCACGGTGCGAGCTACTGCGTCATGAGCGGTGCGCACCTGCGCTGCGAGCTCCGCGCGACCGCTGAGCTCGTGTACGTGCGATTCCACGGTCCCGACGACGACCGCCTCTACGTCGGCAGCTACTCGGACGCCGACCTCGACTGGTGGGCCGAGCGCATCGACGAATGGCGTGCCGCCGGGCACAGCGTGCTCGGCTATTTCAACAACGACGGCGAGGGCCATGCCGTGCGGGACGCGCTCAACCTGCGCGCACGTCTGGAGTGACCGGATGCCGCGGCCGCGGTCACCGGGCCGAGGCGTCGTCCTTCGGGCGCTCCGCGAGAGCATCCGTCCGGACCCGGCGCCGCCGCCCACGCGCCAGCGCCACGATTCCCCACACGACGAGCCCGACCACGCCGGCGACCGCGATCCAGGGGATGAGGAACCCGAGGCCGATGACGATGCCGTTGACCGTCGCGACGAGCCCGTTCCACCCGGCGGCGAGGCCGTCGCCGAACCCGGCGGGGTTCGCCTCGACCGGCTCCGGCTCGGTCGTGAGCGTCACCGTGAGCGTCGACATCTGCACCTGCCCCTCGAGCGACTCGAGCTGCTGCCGGTACGACTCGAGCATCGCCTGCCGCTCGGACAGCGCGCGCTCGGCCTCGATGAGGTCGCTCAGGCTTCCCGCCTGCGACATGAGCTCGGTCAGCCGGTCCACCGACGCCTGGGTAGCGTCGATGCGGGCGCGCAGGTCGACGGCCTGCTCGGTGACATCCTCGCGCTGGATGGCGGATGCCGTCACGTCGCCGAACTCCGACAGGTCGCTCGTCAGCGCCGTGAGCTGATCGGCAGGCACGCGCACGGTGATCCAGGCCCCGTCGATCGGCGTGGGGTAGGGGACGATCACGTCGTACTCGGCGCCCGAGCCGTCGGCCGGACCTGTGACGCCTGTCTTGCCGATGCGCATGGACTCGACATACCCGCCGCGCGCCTCGGCTGCGGCGCCGATCGCCTGCGCCGCCTCTTCGGGGTCGTCGACGACCACGGTCGCGGTCGCCGTCGTGATGATCTCGCGCGTGCTCGCGCCCTCTTCGGTGGCGTCGCCGCCCGCGGACGACGCGTCGTCTCCGCCCGGGGCGAGGTCGACGATCCCGCCGTCGGCCTCGCCCATGTCGGGTGCGACCGCGCCGCCGCCGATCTCGGGGGACGACTGGGTGCCGACGAACGCACTGTCGCCCGCGCCCTGCGGAGCCATGAACGAGGACACGACGGGAGGGAGGACCGCCGCCGCGATCACGACGACCGCGGCGGCCGCGCCGCCGGCCATCATCCAACGGCTCCGGCGCGCGCGTCGCGCGGCCCGCTCGCGCGCGATGTCGGCGAAGAGCGCGTTCTCGATCTCGTCGATGCGCTCGTCGGTGAGTTCGGGAAGCGTGGTGCCCGAACGGGCCTCGGTGGGCTGTTCGGTGTTCATGTGCTCTCCTTGACGACGGTCCGCAGTCTCGTGCGGATGCGGGAGAGACGATTGCGCACGACGCCGTGGGCGACGCCCAGCTCGTCGGCCGCCGCCTGGTACGCGTAGCCCTCGGTGGCGCACAGCCGGAAGATCTCGCGATCGAGCGGGCTGAGCCCTTCGACCTCGCGCAGGATCCGGTCCGCGAGTTCCGCGTCGACGACCTGCTGTTCGACGTCGACGGTCGACGGGATGGTCTCGTCGGCCGCGGCGGCGGTGTGGCGGCGGTCGCGCTGCTGCGCCCGCATCCGGTTCGCCGCCTGGAAACGGCACACCGTCGCGAGCCACGGCAACAGCGAGTCGCCCGCGAGCTCGAGGCCCGGGAGCTTCCGCCACGCCACGAGGAAGGTCTCCTGCGTGACGTCCTCCGCATCGGATGCGTCGTGCAGCAGTCCGTGGGCGAGCCAGTAGATCGGACGGACGTACGCGCGATACAGCGTGCGGAAGGCGTGCTCGCTTCCGCGCGCGGCCAGAGCCACGAGCTCGGCATCGTCGTGCGCGTCGTGTGCGTCCATCCCCATCCCTCGGCTCGCACCGCGCGCCGCTGTGAGCGCCGTCGCGGAGCACCATTGTCTCTCACAGTGTTGGTGTCGGCGAGGAGCGGATCGTCTCACCGGCGCGCCGGGGGCGCGGCATCCGCAACGGCCTCCTCATCGCCCGCCGGACTGTATCCTGAAACCCGCGAAAGGGAGTATCCCGTCATCGCCGTCCGTCATCACGGGCCCCGTCGGAGGGGCCCCGGGCGTGCGACGCAGTTGCGGTTCTGCTGCGGGGAGAGACTTTCCAGACGTTTCAGACCCCTTCGCCTGAAAGGCCCGCATGGACCTCGCCCTCCCCCTCTGGTTCGAGATCGGCTCGCTCGTCGGGCTGTCGCTCATCCTCCTCGCAGACCTGCTGCTGATCCTCAAGCGCCCGCACATCCCCACGACGAAGGAGTCGTCGCTGTGGGTCGTGTTCTACGTGACGCTCGCGCTCATCTTCGCCGGCCTCATGTGGATCTTCGCCGGCGGCGAGTTCGCAGGTCAGTTCGTCGCCGGCTGGCTCACCGAGTACAGCCTCTCGATCGACAACCTTTTCGTGTTCGTGCTGATCATGACGCAGTTCGCGGTGCCGCGGCGCTATCAGCAGGAGGTGCTGATGGTGGGCATCATCATCGCGCTCGTCCTGCGCGGCCTGTTCATCCTCGTCGGCGCGACCGTCATCGAGCACTTCAGCCCGATCTTCTACGTGTTCGGCGCGTTCCTCATCTGGACGGCGATCCGTCAGGCGTTCCCCGGCGGAGACAAGGGCGACGACGTCAAGCAGGAGAGCTTCGTCGTGCGCCTGCTGCGTCGCGCGATCGACATCTCCGACCACTACGACGGAGCGAAGCTGCGCACGGTCGTCGGCGGCAAGAAGATGTGGACGCCGATGATCATCGTGTTCGTGGCGATCGGGGTGACCGACCTGCTCTTCGCGATCGACTCGATCCCCGCGATCTTCGGCATCACGCAGAGCCCGTTCATCGTGTTCACCGCGAACATCTTCGCCCTCATGGGCCTGCGCCAGCTCTACTTCCTGCTCGGCGACCTCCTCGACCGGCTGCGGTACCTGCACTACGGCATCGCGTTCATCCTCGCCTTCATCGGCGTGAAGCTCATCCTTCACGCGATGCACGTGAACGAGCTGCCGTTCCTCAACAGCGGCGAGCCGATCGAATGGGCACCCGAGATCTCCACGTGGATGTCGCTCGGCGTCATCGTGCTGTCGATGACCGTCGCGACGATCGCGAGTCTGTGGGCGTCGGCGCGCGACCGCCGGGCCGCGTTGGCCGCCGCGGATGCCGCGAGTGCCGCGGCCCGGAGGACGGATCCGGACACCGATTCCGGCGCATAACTGGGAGCGCACTCAGGTCGCACGCGTAGCGTGCGGATGACAACCGGGGGAACGTGCTCCGAGGGCTCTCGGATCGACCAAAGGAGGTCGGAATGTCGACGGGAGTCCGCACAACGAAGCCGCGAACCCCGGACCGAGCCGCGAGCGACTTCACCGAGCTCGCCGCCGTCGTCCGCGAGTCCGGGCTGATGCGCCGCCGCTACGGGTATTACTGGACGAAGATCATCCTGCTGCCGGTGGCGCTCGGGATCGCGATCGTCGCGTTCATCGTGATCGGCGACACGTGGTGGCAGATGTTCACAGCGGTGGGTCTCGCGGTGATCTTCACGCAGATCGCGTTCCTCGGACACGATGCCGCGCACCGCCAGATCTTCGTGTCCGGGCGGTGGAACGACTGGATCAGCCTCCTGCTCGGCGACCTGCTGGTCGGCATGAGCTACGGGTGGTGGCGTCACAAGCACACCCGCCACCACGCGAACCCGAACAAGGTCGCAGCAGATCCCGACATCGACCTGCCTGTGCTCTCGCTCACGCGCGACCAGGTCGCGAAGCCCCGCCCCGCCTTCGCGAGGTGGATCCTGGCCCATCAGGGACTGTTCTTCTTCCCGATCCTCCTGCTCGAGGGTCTGTCTCTGCACGCGTCGAGCGTGCGTCGGGTCGTGGCGCGCGAGCGCGTCGAGCGTCGATGGGTCGAGATCGCGTTCCTCGCGGTGCGCCTCGGCGGATACGTCGCGCTCGTCTTCCTCGTCCTCTCGCCCGGGATCGCGGCGGCGTTCCTCGGAGTGCAGCTCGGAGTCTTCGGCGTGTACATGGGCATGTCCTTCGCGCCGAACCACAAGGGCATGCCGCTCGTGCCCAAGGAGGCGCGACTCGACTTCCTCTCACGCCAGGTGCGGACGAGTCGCAACATCCGCGGCCCGTGGATCCTCGACGCGGTGCTCGGCGGGCTCAACTACCAGATCGAGCACCACCTCTTCCCGTCGATGCCGCGGCCTCACCTGCGGCGCGCGGCGCGCCTCGTCTCGGAGTACTGCGAGAGTCGAGGCGTCCCCTACACCGCGACCGGCCTCATCGAGGCCTACCGGATCGTCGTGCGCTACATCAACCGCGTCGGACTGGGCGAGCGCGATCCTTTCGAGTGCCCGCTCGTCGCGCAGCGGCGGGCGATATAGCGTTGCGCCGCGGCATCCGAAGCCGGTGGTAACCTTTCCGGGTGCGGATCGCTCGCCTTCTCCTTAGCGGCCGCGACGAGTCCTAGTTCTCAGGCCTTCCTCGTCGCGGAGTTCGTCGCGGGCCCGATTCAGTGAGGGCGCAAGCCCCATTCCGAGGAGAACGACCAACCAATGAGCAGCCCTGTCCCCGGTATCCCCGACCACCCGCGCACGCTCGCCGAGAAGGTGTGGAACGACCACCTCGTCGTGAAGGGCGAGAACGGCGAGCCCGACCTGATCTACATCGACCTCCACCTCGTGCACGAGGTGACGAGCCCGCAGGCGTTCGACGGCCTGCGCGCCGAGGGGCGGCCCGTGCGGCGTCCGGATCTGACGATCGCCACCGAAGACCACAACACGCCGACGCTCGACATCGACAAGCCGATCGCCGACCTCACCAGCCGCACGCAGATCGAGACCCTTCGCCGCAACGCCGCGGAGTTCGGGGTGCGACTGCACCCGCTCGGCGACCGCGAGCAGGGCATCGTGCACGTCGTCGGCCCACAGCTCGGCTTGACGATGCCGGGCATCACGGTCGTGTGCGGCGACAGCCACACCTCGACGCATGGCGCGTTCGGTGCGATGGCGTTCGGCATCGGAACGAGCGAGGTCGAGCATGTTCTCGCGACGCAGACGCTGCCGCTCAAGCCGTTCAAGACCATGGCGATCACGGTCGAGGGCGAGCTCAAGCCCGGCGTCACCGCGAAGGACATCATCCTCGCCGTCATCGCGAAGATCGGCACGAACGGCGGTCAGGGCTATGTGCTCGAGTACCGCGGCAGCGCGATCCGGTCCCTCTCGATGGAGGGCCGTATGACGATCTGCAACATGTCGATCGAGGCCGGCGCCCGCGCGGGCATGGTCGCGCCCGACGAGACGACCTTCGAATACCTGAAGGGCCGTCCGCACGCACCCAAGGGCAAGGACTGGGACGACGCGGTCGCGTACTGGCGCACGCTTCCCACCGACGAGGGCGCCGTGTTCGACGCCGAGGTCTTCATCGACGCGAGCGAGCTCGAGCCGTTCGTCACATGGGGCACGAACCCCGGCCAGGGCGTTTCGCTGTCGGGTATGGTCCCGTCTCCCGACGACTTCGACGACCCGAACGAGCGCACCGCCGCCGAGCGCGCGCTGGAGTACATGGACCTCGTGCCGGGAACCCCGATGAAGGAGATCCCGGTCGACGCGGTGTTCATGGGCTCGTGCACGAACAGCCGCATCGAGGACCTCCGTGCGTTCGCTTCGATCGTGAAGGGCCGCAAGAAGGCCGATGGCGTGCGCGTCATGGTCGTGCCGGGCTCCGCCCGCGTGCGCCTCGAGGCCGAGGCGGAGGGGCTCGACAAGATCTTCGAGGAGTTCGGCGCCGAATGGCGGTTCGCCGGGTGCTCGATGTGCCTGGGCATGAACCCCGACCAGCTCGCGCCGGGGGAGCGCTGCGCCTCGACGAGCAACCGCAACTTCGAGGGCCGCCAGGGCAAGGGCGGTCGCACGCACCTCGTCTCGCCGCTCGTGGCCGCCGCCACCGCCGTGCGGGGCACCCTGTCGAGTCCGGCGGACCTCGACATGTCGACTCCCGCCGACTACTCGATCACCGGATCCGGCGGCGTCAGGACGGAGGCCTGAGCATGGAGAAGTTCACGACCCACACCGGCGTCGTCGCACCGCTGAAGCGCTCCGCCGTCGACACCGACCAGATCATCCCGGCCGTCTACCTCAAGCGCGTCACCAAGACCGGCTTCGAGGATGCGCTGTTCGCGAGCTGGCGCCAGGACCCCGAGTTCGTGCTCAACCAGCCTGCTTTCGCAGGGGCGAGCATCCTCGTCGCGGGCCCCGACTTCGGGACCGGCTCGAGCCGCGAGCACGCCGTGTGGGCTCTGCGCGACTACGGCTTCAAGGTCGTGCTGAGCCCGAGGTTCGCCGACATCTTCCGCGGCAACGCGGGCAAGCAGGGCCTGCTGACGGGGGTCATCTCCGAGACCGATCTCGAGGCGGTGTGGGCGGCGATCGACGCCGATCCCGGCATCCGCATGACCGTCGACCTCGAGGCGCGAACCGCCGCTCTCGGCGCGCTCACGGTTCCGTTCGAGATCGACGATTACACTAGGTGGCGGCTCCTCGAGGGTCTCGACGACATCGGACTCACGCTGCGCAGCGAAGACAAGATCGCGCAGTTCGAGGCGCGCCGCGAGGCATGGCGGCCGCGGACACTTCCCGTTCCGTAAGCCAGGGCTCCGCCCCACGAAGGCGGCTCCGCCCGACCCGCGCCCTCGAACAATCAAGTGAGGTTCACCGCATGAAGACCCCCCTTCTCATCCCGTCGACCGACCCCGCGACAGCAGAGAAGGAGGCCTCCGGCGAAACCCTCCGGATCCGAGGCGGCCGGCCGCTGACGGGCCGTGTCGAGGTCAAAGGTGCGAAGAACCTCGCGACCAAGGCGATGGTCGCAGCGCTCCTCGGCGAATCGACGAGCACACTTCGCGACGTGCCGAGCATCAGCGACGTGCAGGTCGTCCGGTCGCTGCTCGAGGTGCACGGCGTGACCGTCATCGACGGCGAGGAGGAGGGCGTCCTCCATCTCGACCCGAGCGGTGCGGTGTCGGCCCACATGGAGGAGATCGACGCGCACGCGGGTGCGTCGCGCATCCCCATCCTCTTCTGCGGACCACTGCTCCACCTGCTCGGCCAGGCGTTCATCCCCGATCTCGGCGGATGCCGCATCGGCGACCGCCCGATCGACTTCCACCTCGACGCGCTGCGCCGCTTCGGCGCCATCGTCGACAAGCTGCCGAGCGGCATCCGCCTCTCGGCGCCCAACGGCCTGCACGGCGCCAACATCGAGCTGCCTTACCCGAGCGTGGGGGCGACCGAGCAGGTGCTGCTCACGGCCGTACGCGCGGAGGGCGTCACCGAGCTGCGCAACGCGGCGATCGAGCCCGAGATCATGGACCTCATCGCGGTGCTGCAGAAGATGGGCGCGATCATCTCGTACGAGCCCAACCGCGTGATCCTCATCGAGGGCGTCAAAGAGCTTCGAGGCTACGACCACCGCTGCATCTTCGACCGCAACGAGGCTGCGTCGTGGGCGTGCGCGGCCCTCGCGACCGACGGCGACATCTTCGTCGGCGGCGCGAAGCAGCAGGAGATGCTGACGTTCCTGAACGTGTTCCGCAAGGCGGGCGGCTGGTTCGACATCCACGAGGACGGCATCCAGTTCCGTCGCGCGGGTGCCCTCAAGCCCGTGATCGTCGAGACCGACGTGCACCCCGGGTTCATGACCGACTGGCAGCAGCCGCTCATCGTCGCGCTGACCCAGGCCGAGGGCGAGTCGATCGTGCACGAGACGGTGTACGAGAACCGCTTCGGCTTCACGCAGGCGCTCGTCAAGATGGGCGCGAACATCGTCGTGCACCCGCACGGACTCGAGGGCGGCTACCGCCGCGTGCCTCGCCGCGCGCTCGAGCAGGCGGCGGTCATCAACGGGCCCACGCCGCTGCACGGCGCCGACATCGTCGTGCCCGACCTCCGCGGCGGCTACAGCCATGTGATCGCGGCGCTCGCGGCCGAGGGCGAGTCGATCGTCCGCAATGTCGGGATCATCCGCCGCGGCTACGAGAAGCTGTTCACCAAGCTCGAGACCCTCGGCGCCGACTTCGACGTCATCGGCTGACGGCGGCGATGAAGCAGGACCGGCCACGCGCCACGCCCGAGAAGTCCAGGCCCAGCATCTTCTGGCCGCTCGCGGCGATCATCGTGCCCATCATGGGGCTCATCACGAAGGTCGAGATCGTCGACGGGCACAAGCTCCCGCGTGAGGGCGCTTACATCCTCGCGCCGAACCACTACAGCGAGTTCGATCCGCTGATCGTCGCCGTCGCGACGTGGCGGCTCGGGCGTGCGCCGCGGTTCCTCGCGAAGGAGAGCCTGTTCCGCATCCCGGTGCTCGGGTGGGTGTTGCGCCGCACGGGGATGGTGCCGGTCGCGCGCGCGTCGACCGCGTCGGCGGCCCGGCAGACGCTCGAGGCGTCGGCCGAGATCGTCGAGCACGGGCGGGGCATCATCGTGTATCCCGAGGGCAGTCTCACGCGCGATCCCGACATGTGGCCGATGCGCGGAAAGACGGGTGCAGTCCGGCTCGCGCTCGCGCAGGGCATCCCGGTGATCCCCGTTGCGCACTGGGGAGTGCAGCAGATCCTGCCGCGCTACGGCAAGCTGAGTCTGTGGCCGTTGCGCAAGCCCGTGAAGCTCATCGTCGGCGACCCCGTCGACCTGTCGGAGTTCGCCGGCAAGCAGTCGTCGCAGACCGCCCTCGTCGCGGCGACCGACGTCGTGATGGCGCGCATCGCCGATCTGCTCGCCCAGCTGCGCGGCGAGCCCGCCCCGCCGGAGCGCTGGAACCCCGCAGCGCACGGCCAGACCGAGACGGGGCGCCTTGAGTCGTAGGGACGCCTCGCTGCCCCGTGTCGCGGTGATCGGCGCGGGCAGCTGGGGCACGACCTTCGGCAAGATCCTCGCGGACGGCGGCGCGCACGTGACGATGTGGGCGCGCCGGCCCGAGCTCGCGCACGAGATCGCCGAGGCGAAGCGCAACAGCGAGTACCTGCCGGGCATCAACCTGCCGCGCAACATGACCGCGACGCACCACCTGTCCGAGGCGCTCGACGGTGCCGAGCAGGTGTACCTGTCGATCCCGAGCCAAGCGGTGCGCCAGAACCTCAAAGCGGTGCGGCCGCTCGTCATGCGCACCGAGGCGCCGATCGTGTCGCTCATGAAGGGCGTCGAGCGCCGCACGGGCCTGCGCATGAGCCAGGTGATCGAGCAGGAGCTGCACTGCGACCCGGCGCGCATCGCCGTGGCATCCGGCCCGAACCTGGCCCTCGAGATCGCACGCGAGCAGCCGACGGCCGCCGTCATCTCGTCGACGAGTCAGGAGACGGCGGATGCCGTCGCGCGGCGCGCGCGCAACCGCTACTTCCGCACGTTCGTGAACACCGATGTGATCGGCACGGAGTTCGGCGGCGTGCTGAAGAACCTCATCGCCGTCGCGATCGGCATCGTCGACGGCGTGGGCTACGGCGAGAACACGAAGGCGTCCATCATCACGCGCGGCCTCGTCGAGATGACGGACTTCGCGATGGCCTTCGGCGCCCACCCCGAGACCCTGCAGGGCCTCGCGGGGCTCGGCGACCTCATCGCGACGTGCCAGTCGCCGCTGAGCCGCAACAACACCGCGGGGCGGCTCCTCGGCCAGGGCTACCGCTTCGACGACGTCGTCAAGCAGATGAACCAGACCGCCGAGGGCCTCGCCTCGGTCGCCCCGATCCTCCAGCTCGCGCGCGAGGTGGGCGTCCAGATGCCGATCGTGGAGCAGGTGAAGATGGTGCTCGACGGCACCATGAACCCGAAGGACATCGCTCCGCATCTCACGACCGACGACGACACCCCGAAGGGGGAGAGGACTCAGAATGGACAAGCCGGCGGTGGCGGTGCTCTTTGGCGGTCGCTCCAGCGAGCACTCGATCAGTTCCGCCACGGCGGGAGGGGTGCTGCGGGCGATCGATCGTGACCGCTACCGCGTGATCCCGATCGGGATCACACGCGACGGTGCGTTCGTCCTCGAGGACGACGACCCCGACAAGTTCACGCTCGACCCGGAGCGGCTTCCGGAGGTCGTCGACAACGGCACGCGCATCGTGTGGCCGGATTCGGCCCTCAGTCGTGAGCTGAAGGTCAAGGACGCCTCGGGAGAGCGCTCGCTCGGCGACGTCGACGTGGTGTTCCCCATCCTGCACGGTCGGTTCGGCGAGGACGGCACGATCCAGGGCTTCCTCGAGCTGATCGACATCCCGTACGTCGGAGCCGGCCTGCTCATGTCGGCGATCGGCATGGACAAGCACGTCACCAAGAGCATCCTGAAGGCGGCGGACGTGCCCGTCGTGCCGTGGGTCTCCGTCACACGCGCCGACCTCGCGCGCGAACGCAAGCTGTGGGAATCGCGGATGCGGGCGCTCGGTCTCCCCGTGTTCGTGAAGCCCAACCGCGCCGGCTCGAGCGTGGGCGTCTCGAAGGTGTCGGACTGGTCGGAGCTCGACGCAGCCCTTGACACCGCGTTCGCCGAGGACTCGACGGTGCTCGTCGAACAGGCCGTCGTCGGGCGCGAGGTCGAGTGCGGGGTGCTCCCCGGTCGCAACGGCGCGCTGCCGCGCGTGAGTGTCGCGGGTGAGATCGTCGTCACGGGGCGCGACTTCTACGACTTCGAGGCGAAGTACCTCGACGCCCCCGGCGTCGACCTCGTGTGCCCCGCCGACCTGCGCGAGGGCGAGCTCGCCGAGATGCAGCGCATCGCGGTGCGCGCGTTCGAGGCGATCGGCGGGCAGGGGCTCGCGCGCGTCGACTTCTTCTTCACCGGCACCGAGTTCTTCGTGAACGAGCTCAACACGATGCCCGGTTTCACGCCGATCTCGATGTTCCCGAAATGCTGGATCGCGTCGGGCATGACGTATCCCGAGCTCATCGCGGAGCTGATCGACACGGCGCTCGAGCGCGCGGCCTGACAGAGAGGCCGTCACTCCTCGGGCGGCGCCTCGGGGGCGGTGCACGCGCGCGTGGCCGGGATCATCGCGACGGCTCGGCTCAGGTCGTCCAGCGCGTCGTTCGGCGACACGAGCTCGTTGTCGAGGTAGACCTCCACGGCGGGCGTGCGCCCGTAGGTCGTGAGGCGGAAGCGAGGTGACTCGGATTCATCGACGAGCCAGTCGACGCCGCCGATCGTGATGCACCGCAGGGTCGACGGCCCGGGCGGCTCGAGCCCGCACGTGAGCAGCACAGCCGCCGGATCGCCCCACGCGCCCGTCGCCTGAGAGTCGGTCCATCGCCTCGCCTGCCCGTCGACGGTCGACGGGAGTCGCACGACGACGTCCGCGCACAGCGGATCGTTCGCATCCGGGGCGGGCTGCATCGCCACGGTCGTCGAGCACCCGGTGAGCGCGGTCGCGGCGAGCGCGACGAGCACGACGGCGGAGGCACGGAGCGAGCGGGTCACCTCTCCAGGCTAGTCGCGGCCGTCGCGTGGTCCGTGCCGGGGGAGGGGCGGATGCCGCGTGGCGGGAGGCGCCGCATCCGTTTCGCTACCGTGGTCAGGTGACCGAGCACGATCCCACCGTCGGAGACCTGAGCGAAGCGGCTGTCCTGCGGCGGATCCTCGATCGGCTCGGGCCGAGCGACGCGCTCGTCGGGCCCGGCGACGACGCCGCGGTGCTCGCGTCGCCCGACGGGCGTGTGGTGGCGACGACCGACACGCTCGTGCACGGGCCGGACTTCCGACTCGCATGGTCGACGCCGTTCGACCTCGGATGGAAGTCGGCGGCGGTGAACCTCGCCGACGTCGCGGCCATGGGCGCGCGCCCGACGGCACTGCTCGTCGCGCTCGCGATGCCCGACGCCACCCGCGTGTCGGTCGTGGAAGGTCTCGCCGACGGGCTGCGGGCCGCGTGCGACGCCCTCGCCCCCGGGTGCCGTGTCGAGGGCGGAGACCTGACGGTGTCGGACACGCTCACGATCGCGGTGACCGCGCTCGGCTCGCTCGACGGACGCGAGCCCGTGCTGCGCAGCGGCGCGCGCGAGGGGGACGTCGTCGCGGTCGCCGGAGCCCTCGGGCATGCCGGTCGTGGACTCGCACTGCTGTTCGAGAGGTTCCGCGACGACTCCGGCACCCCCGTCGCGATCGACCGCTCCGCCCTGACCGCCCAGGACGTCGTCGACCTCGACGCACAGTTGCGGCCCTCGCCCCCGATCGCGCTCGGACCCGTCGCGGCGGATGCGGGCGCGACCGCGCTCATGGACGTGTCGGACGGGCTCGTGCTCGACGCGAGCCGGATGGCCGCGGCATCCGGCGTCACGATCGAGCTGTCGACCGAGCGACTCGGCCACGATCCCGGCACCGCGCTCGCGGGGGGCGAGGACCACGCGCTGCTCGCGACGTTCCCGCCCGATGCGACGCTGCCCGAAGGGTTCGTCGCCATCGGGCGGGTGGGCGCGGCCGGGGCCGATGCCGTGCTCGTCGACGGGCGACCGCACGCGGGGCGCGGCGGGTGGGATCCGTACCACGACTGGGACGCCGGCCGAGGCTGACCGGCGCGCGGCGAAGCGCCTCAGACGACGGCCGCCCACCACACGGTCGTGTCGCCGTAGCGCTTGTCGCGAGTGTGCTCGAGGCCTGCGGGCAGCGACGGCTCGGGCGAGCGCGACGCCCGTTCGATCACGACGACCGCGTCGGGTGCGAGCGTCGGCACGAGCAGCTCGAGCGTGGCGGTCAGCTCGGCCTCGCGCACGTCGTAGGGCGGGTCGAGGAACGCGATGTCGTACGGTCCGCGCCCCGTGCGCAGGAACGCGTCGGCGGACGACCGGTGCACGCGGATCGCGCCGTCGCGTCCGATCGCCTTCTCGACCTTGCGCGCGTTGCGGGTGGCGACGGATGCCGCGCGCGGCGCCTTCTCGACGAGGTCTGCCGACGCCGCACCGCGGCTCATCGCCTCGAGGGCGAGGGCCCCTGAGCCGGCGTACAGGTCGACGACGGATGCCCCGTGGAGGACGCCGGCCGAATCGAGCGCGCCGAACAGCGACTCGCGCACGCGATCGCTCGTGGGCCGCGTGCCGGCGTCGGGCACGTCGAGCACGATCGAGCCGGCTCTGCCCGCGATGATCCTCGTCACACGCACCACCCTACAAACGCCCCGGCCGAGGGGTCGGAAGCGGTGAATAGACTCGTGGGCATGCCCGCCCTCACGCTCGAATCGCGCCTCGACGGCGCCGTGGGCGGCAAGACGTCGGCGGCGCTTGCGCGGGCGTTCGGCATGAAGACGGTCGGCGATCTGCTCGCCCACTACCCGCGGCGGTACGCGCGCCGCGGAGAGCTGACGCCCATCTCGTCGCTGCCCGTCGGCGAGCCGGTCACGATCGTCGCCGAGGTGCGTCGCGCGAACGAGCGGCGCATGCAGAACCGCAAGGGCTCGATCCTCGAGGTCGTGATCAGCGACGGGCACGGTGACCTGTCGCTCACGTTCTTCAACCAATCCTGGCGCATGAAAGACCTGCGTCCCGGGCGTCGCGGAATCTTCGCGGGCAAGGTGGGCGAGTACCGGGGCGCCAAGCAGCTCGCGCACCCCGATTACGAGCTGTTCGACGACGAAGACGCGGCGCGACTGAACGCCGAGGCGTACGCGAACCTGCCGATCCCGATCTATCCCGCGACAGGCTCGCTCGCGAGTTGGCAGATCAAGCGCATCGTCGACCTCGTGCTCGACGGGCTCGGCGACGTGCCCGACCCGCTGCCCGAAGAGCTGCGCGCGCGCCACGGGCTGCTCGACGCGCGGACCGCGATCGAGCGCATCCACCGTCCCGACTTCATCGAGCAGGTCGAGCAGGCGCGTGCGACACTGCGCATGCATGAGGCGTTCGTGCTGCAGGTGGCGCTCCTGCAGCAGCGGGCGTTCGTGCGCGCGATGTCGGCCACGTCGCGTCCGCCGGGTGAGCTGCTCGAGCGCTTCGACGCGGCGCTCCCGTTCGAGCGCACGCCCGACCAGATCGCGGTGGGCGACCGCATCTCGCGCGATCTTCAGGGCGACTGGCCCATGAACCGGCTCGTGCAGGGCGAGGTCGGCTCGGGCAAGACGCTCGTCGCGCTGCGCGCGATGCTCCAGGTCGCCGAGAGCGGGGGCCAGTCGGCGCTCATCGCGCCGACCGAGGTGCTCGCGGCCCAGCATGTGCGGTCGATCGCACGGATGCTCGGACCCGAGCTCGCGCCCGAGCTGATGCCCACTCTCCTCACGGGTCAGCTGCCCGCCGCCGAGCGTCGGAAGGCCGCGCTCCGGGCGGCATCGGGCCAGGCGAAGATCGTCGTCGGCACGCACGCACTGCTGAGCGAGACGACGACGTTCGCCGACCTCGCACTCGTCGTCGTCGACGAGCAGCACCGGTTCGGCGTCGAGCAGCGCGAGGCGCTGCGCGCGAAGGGCTCGGCGCCGCACGCGCTCGTGCTCACCGCGACCCCGATCCCGCGCACGGTCGCGATGACGGTGTTCGGCGACCTCGACGTGTCGACGATCCGCACGATGCCGACCGGACGCGCCGGCATCCAGACATTCGTCGCACCTCTCGCCGAGCGCCCGGCGTGGTTCGCGCGCGTATGGGAGCGCATCGCAGAAGAGGTCGCCCAGGGGCGGCAGGCGTTCGTCGTGTGCGCCGCGATCGACGCCGAGGCGCTGACGAAGGACGACACCGCAGACGAGCCCGTCGCGGAGGTCGAGGGCGAGGCTCCGCGCACGCGATGGGGCGTCGTGCAGGTCGCGGAGCTGCTGGCGCAGCATCCGTCGTTCTCGTCGATCCGCGTCGAGATCCTGCACGGCAAGATGCCCTCCGACCAGAAGGACGCCGTCATGCAGGCGTTCGCGCGCGGCGACGTCGACGTGCTCGTGGCGACGACCGTCGTCGAGGTCGGTGTGGACGTGCCGAACGCGTCGACGATGGTGATCCTCGAAGCCGACCGGTTCGGCGTGTCGCAGCTGCACCAGTTGCGCGGCCGCGTCGGTCGGGGCGGCATCCCGGGCCTGTGCCTGCTGGTCACCGAGGCGCCCGAAGGCACGCCCGCACGCACACGCGTCGACGCGGTCGCGGCGACGCTCGACGGGTTCGAGCTCGCCGAGGTGGATCTCGAGCTGCGCGGCGAGGGCGATGTGCTCGGCGACGCGCAGTCCGGCGCGCGATCGTCGCTGCGGCTGCTGCGCGTCGTCAAGGACGCTGACATCATCGCCCACGCGAGGCAGGCCGCCGAGGCGGTGCTCGACGACGATCCGGCGCTCACGCGGCACGTGGGACTCGCCCAGGCGCTCGAGCGCCGCGTCGGTATGCAGGAGCGCGCCGCTCTCAGCAAGGCGTGATTTCCAGGCACCGGAACCGACGGCCGGTCGCGCACCGTGCGGCCGATAGGCTGTCGCCATGAACAGCCGGATCGCCGTCGTCCCGGGTTCCTTCGATCCCCCCACGCTCGGTCACATCGACGTGATCCGTCGTGCCGCTCGCCTCTACGACCAGCTCCACGTCCTCGTCGTCCACAACCCCGACAAGGAGGCCATGCTGCCGATCGCACAGCGACTCGCGCTGCTCGAGCAGTCCATCGCCGAGGACGACGACATCGACGGCGACGTGATCGTCGCCTCGTGGAGCATGGGGCTGCTCGTCGATTACGCGACCGACGTCGGCGCCGGCGTGCTCGTGAAGGGCATCCGCTCGCAGGTCGACGTCGCCTACGAGACCCCGATGGCGATCGTGAACCGGCATCTCGCGCACGTCGAGACGGTGTTCCTGCTGCCCGACCCCGCGCACGCCCTCGTCTCGAGCTCGCTCGTGCGGCAGGTCGCCGCGCTCGGCGGCGACGTGTCGCCGTACGTTCCCGCCGCCGTCGCGAGGTTCCTCGACACGGGCGCGCGCGACATCATCTGAGCACTCCTGAGCGCTGCGCGCTGCTCCGCGTTCGGGAGCTGGGCGGTGCGCATCCGGCCCTCGTCCGACACCCGGCCGGTACGATGGTGGATCGTGAAAAAGCATCTCTCGGGGCCTCTCGTGATCCCTGTTCGCGAAATCGCCCACAAGCCCGGCGAGATGCGCGAGCACTCGATCGAGTTCCCCGCGCCGGAGAAGTGGGGCGAGGGGCTCGTGTCCATCGCCGAGGGTGAGCCGGTCGTCGTCGACGTGCGGCTCGAGTCGGTGCACGAGGGCATCCTCGCGACGGGACACGTCGACACCGAGTACACCGGCGTGTGCGGACGGTGCCTCATCGACGTCGCCGAGGTCGTCCAAGTCGAGTTTCAGGACCTTTTCGCGTATCCTGGAGCGGAAGCAACTGACTTCGAGGTTCAAGACGACCACGTGGATCTTGAAACTCCGGTCAGGGATGCGATTGTCCTGTCGCTTCCGTTTCAGCCGGTGTGTCAGCCGGATTGCCCCGGCCTGGACCCGGCCACGGGCGAGCGTTTGGCCGACAACTCCGGGTCAGAGCCCCGCGCTCCCATCGATCCACGCTGGGCGGCGCTCCAGGACTACACCACAGACCACGATGAAGCAGCGCGCGCAGCGGGCCGCGACGTCGAGAACACAGAAGAGAGCTAGCCATGGCAGGTAACCCCCCGAAGCGGAAGGTCTCCCGTTCGAACACCCGCTCGCGCCGCGCGCAGTGGAAGGCCGAGGCCCCGAAGCTGGTCAAGACCGTCGAGAACGGCAAGGTCGTCTACAGCCGCCCCCACCACGCGAAGGTCGTGACCGACTCGCAGGGCACCGAGCTGTTCCTCGAGTACAAGGGCCGCAAGGTCGCCGACGTCTGATCCGCGCCTGCGGCACGACGTGACCGACGTCATTCCCGAGCGCGAAGCGCTCACCGAGAAGCTCGGGGTCGAGATCGACCCCGAGCTTCTTTCGCTCGCGCTCACCCACCGCTCGTATTCGTACGAGCACGGCCAGATCCCGCACAACGAGCGCCTCGAGTTCCTCGGCGACTCGGTGTTGGGACTCGCCGTCACGGTGCGGCTGTTCACGCAGCATCCGGAGCTCGATGAAGGCTCGCTCGCGAAGCGGCGGGCCGCCGTCGTGTCGACCGTCGCACTCGCCGAGGTCGCACGCGGCATCGGGCTGGGCGAGCACATCCTCCTCGGCCGCGGCGAGAACATGACCGGCGGCCGCGACAAGGACTCGATCCTCGCCGACACCATGGAGGCGCTGATCGGCGCCGCGTACCTGTCGGCGGGTGCGGATGCGGCGACCGCCCTCGTGCTCCGGCTGGTCGGTCCGCTCCTGGACGACCCCGAGCGCTACGGTGCGGCGATCGATCCGAAGACGAGCCTGCAGGAGCTCGCCGCGAGCACCGGCCGCACGCCGCCGTCGTACTCGGTGACCGCCGAAGGTCCCGATCACGACCGGACGTTCACCGCGACCGTGAAGGTCGGCGACTTCACCGCGCAAGGAACCGGCTCGAGCAAGAAGCAGGCCGAGATGGCGGCCGCGCTCACCGCGTGGAGAGAGCTCAGCGGGCGTGCCTGAGCTTCCCGAGGTCGAGGTCGTGCGATCCGGCCTCGCGCCCGCGGTCACGGGTGCGACGATCGTCGGCGTCTCGGTGCTCGACGAGCGCGCGTTGACACGCCACGCGGGTTCGGCCGTCGACTTCGAGTCTCGCCTGACGGGTCGCACGGTGCGGGCCGTGGGTCGTCGCGGCAAGTTCCTCTGGCTCGCGCTCGAGCCGGCCGGCGACGAACACGCGCCGGCGACCGAGGCGGTCGTGGGGCACCTCGGCATGAGCGGGCAGCTCCTTCTGCGCCCGGCGGGCGCAGCGCCCGAGCGCCACGAGCGCATCCGGTTCGACATCCACCACCCCGAGCACGGAGAGCTGTCGGTCGTCTTCGCCGACCAGCGCACGTTCGGCTCGCTCGCGATCGACGAGCTGATCCCCACACCGGATGCCGCGCCCGGCGGCCACGGGTGGGGCGAGTCATCCGTCCCGCGCCAGGTGTCCCACATCGCGCGCGACTCGCTGGATCCCGCCTTCTCGGACGCCCGGTTCCGGGCACTGCTCGCGCGCAAGGACTCGGCGATCAAGCGCGTGCTCCTCGACCAGACGGTCGTGAGCGGCGTGGGCAACATCTATGCGGACGAGGCGCTGTGGGCGGCGCGCATCCATCCGGAGATCCCCGCGAAGGAACTGTCGACACGAGCCGTGAACAGGCTGCTCGCCGAGACCCGCGCGGTGCTCGACAAAGCGCTCGCCGAGGGCGGCACGAGCTTCGACGCGCAGTACGTCAACGTCAACGGACAGGCGGGCTATTTCTCACGTCTTCTACGTTCATATTCCCGCGCTGGCGAGCCCTGCTACCGCTGCGGCGCTCTGATCGTGCGCGAGCCCTTCATGAACCGCTCGAGCTACTTCTGCCCACGCTGCCAGCGCCGGCCGCGGCGTTGACACATGCTCAACCTCTCAAGCTCGATGCATAGCGCCCGCGGGCGAGAGAACTCGTCGCTGAAGACGCAAGCCGCCGAACCTCAGTCTGACGAGCCGAGCGCCACATTGCGGGCCCAAGAGGTCTCGTGCTCCTCGCCGCGCGCATCGCGTTCGTTTGCCCAGAGCACGGCGTGCCCAGCGTGGTGGGCCCGTTCGAGCACCTGCGCTGAGCGTCGGTGCTGAGGCCAGAGCACGAGCGCGCTCGGACTCACGTGGCCGAGGGCCCTGTGCGCGCGACCCGCTCGGGTTCGGCCCGGCGAGGGCCCGTGCCGGAAGCGGGCCTGCCGATATTATCTGACTGATCACTCAGACTATTTATTGGAGGCGCAGGATGGCGGCGAGACGGGTCGACCCCGAACGGGTCGCGCGGAAGCGGGAGCAGATCACCGTCGAAGCCGGCCGTTTGTTCGCCACGCAGGGGTACGACCGCACGAGCGTTGCTGACATCGCTCGGGCGGTCGGGGTCAGTCAGGCGAGCGTCTTCTACTACTTCACCGACAAGGCGGCACTGTTCCGGGCGATCTTCGAGCGCGACCTGCCCGCGGCCGAGGCGCTGATCGCGCGACACGTCGACGCCGAGGAGCCCGTTCAGGCGATCCTGGGCGTCCTCGGTGGACTCGCCGAGGACGCCGCCGATCCGGGCGCTTCGGGAATGGTCGTCGAGCTGCTGCGCCGCGTGGAGCACGACCCCGCTCTCATCGCTGTCGTCACCCGCACCGCCGAAGTGCTCACGGGCGGCCTGGCCGCGCTGATCGCGCGGGGCATTGCCGACGGAGACATCGACGCCGCCCTCGATCCGGTCGAGACGGCGACCTGGTTGCAGGCGATCGTCGATGCCACCTATCTCAACGCCAGGCCCGGCCGCTCGCCGCTGCCGGAGCTTCGGCGCACCGTCCTGGGCTATCTCGCCCCACACACGCAGCACGGAGGAGAGCTGCATGACTGAGAACGAGACGACCATCACGATCCCGAGACGGTGGATCGTCGGCTTCTGCATCGCGGGCGCAGTCGTCGGCTTCGGTGCCGCGTTCGCCGTCGGTCCTCTCGTGGGGTGGCTGCTCTCCCTGGTGGGCGACGCCCCCGGCCCACTGCGTATCGCTGCCCGTCTGCCGCTTGCTTGGGCGATCCCCGTCCTCACGCTCCTGGGCGCGGCAGTGGGGTTTTGGATCACCCATGAGTGGCGCAAGGAGGTGAGCGTCGTCGCGGTGTCGGCGAGCGGCGTCGCCATCGAGAGTGGGGGCATAAGACAGTACATCGACCGGGATCGGATCGGCGGTGTCTTCACCGACGGCAAAGACCTCGTCGTTACCGACTCGCAGACGAACGAACTCTCCCGCTCCAGAACCGATACCGTGCTCGTCGGGCGGCTGCAGCATGCCTTCGAGCAGCACGGCTACCACTGGCAGGGCAGATCGGATCCCTACGAGAGCGCCTACGTCACTTGGACTGATGGCGGAGGCGGCGTGGGCAGACGCGTAGACGACCTCCTGCGAACGCGGCACCGCGCCCTCGCCGACAAGCGCATGGGAGCGGCCGAGGAGGCCCGTGACGAACTGCGATCCCTCGGCGTCGTGGTGCGCGACCGCGACCACAAGCAGCAGTATCGAAAGATTCCCAGCCTCTGAGAGCTGATCCGACGGAGGAACGCGCCGAGCGGATGGCGCAGGGCCACGGGCTCAGGCGGTCTCAGTGGGCGAGGACCAGGCGCAGGGCGGCGTCGACGGCTCGGAGCTTGTCGAAGTCCAGGTGCCCGACCTGCTCTCCGAGACGACTCGGGTTGACGGCGCTCGTCTGCTCGACGAGGGCGCGCGTCGGAGCGCCGTCGATCTCGATTCCCGGCCGGAAGGTCGCAGGCCGAGCCGAGGTCGATATTGGAGCGACCATCCAGGTGGACAGCAGGTGGAGGTCGTCGGACTGCACGACCACGGCGTACCTGGCACCCTGCTGCTCGTGGCCCCGCGCCTCTCTTGGCGCGCGCAGGCGGTAGACGTCACCACGCACGCAGCGACTCCATGTCGCGCAGCACCTGGGCGGCCTCGGCGCGGTCATCGGGGTCGGCGGCCAGCGCTTCGGCCTCCGTACGGAGCCTGGACTTCGCGTGCCGGGCAGCGGCCTTCACCAGTGCGTCGCGCACGGCTTTCGATACCGGGATCCCGTCGGACGTGAGCTCGTCGAGCGCGAGGCGCGTCTTGTCGTCGGGGCGGGCACTGACAGGTCAGGCCGCCGCTAGAAGCTATGCCTATAGGACTCGCCATATTGACACTATCCGGCTACTATAGTCGCCGTAGGAGGAGAGAGCGACATGGCCGGATACAGGATCGACCGACAGCTCGCCGAGTTCGGCGAGCACGTGCGGGGCTGGCGCATGGTGCTGGGCCTGACGGCGCAGCAGGTGTCGGAGCGCGCCGGGATCACTCGGGACACCCTGCGCAAGATCGAAACCGGCGACGCGAGCGTGGGCTTCAGCAACGTCGCGCAGGTGCTGCGCGCCCTCGGCGTGCTCGACCAGGTGGTCGAGGCGGTCGACCCGCTGGGCAGCGACATCGGCCGTCTGCGCGCGGGGAGCCTCGCGAAGAAGCGCGCGCGATGACCACCGTCGAGGTCCTCGTCGACGAGGCGGACGGCGTGCGCCTGGTGGGCCGGGCTCACTTCACCCGGACGCGGGGCCAGATCTCCACCACGTTCCTCTACGACCCGGGCTACCTGGCAAGCGACGGGACGAGCATCGACCCGGCACTGCCGCTGGTCTCGGGCGCGCAGCACCAGAGCGGGCTGGTTCGCGCCTTCGCCGACAGCGCCCCCGACCGCTGGGGGCGCAACCTTGTCGAAAAGGCGGAGCGTGCGCGTGCCCGCGATGAGGGCCGCGCGCCGCGCCGGCTGGACGACCTCGACTTCCTCCTGGGCGTCAGCGACGACACGAGGCAGGGCGCGCTGCGCTACCGATTGCCGGGCAGTGAGGAGTTCCTCGGGAAGCCCGCGACCGTGCCCCGGCTCGTCTCGCTGCCGGAGCTGCTGCGCGCGTCGGACGAGCTCGCATCCGACGAGGACCCGAGCCGGGCCGTCAAGCAGCTGCTGGACACCGGCACGACGGGGCTGGGCGGTGCGCGGCCGAAGGCCTCCGTGCGGCTCGAGGACGGCTCGCTGGCGATCGCGAAGTTCCCGCATTCCAGCGACCGGTGGGACGTCATGGCGTGGGAGGCGACGGCGCTCGACCTGCTGGAAGCCGCGGGGATTAAGACGCCACAGCGCCGCCTCGCCCGGGTGGGCGAGCGCAGCGTGCTGATCCTGCGCAGGTTCGACCGCGCAGACGACGGACGCAGGATCGGCTACATCAGTGCCATGACCGCGCTGAGCGCCGCCGACGGCGAGCACCGCGACTACGCCGAGATCGCCGAGGCGATGCGAGACCTGTCGCTCTCCCCCCGGGCCGACCACCACGAGCTCTTCGACCGCGTCGTCGCGGGCGTCGCGCTCGGCAACACCGACGACCATCTGCGCAACCACGGCTTCCTTTCCAATCGGGGTTCGTGGACGCTGAGCCCCGTGTTCGACGTCAACCCGAACCTCGACCCGCAGCGAGCCCGCTCGACCTCGATCATGGGAGCCGACGCCCCGCCCGACGAGGCCGAGGCACTGCTCCCCCTGGCGGAGGAGTGCGGCCTCTCGCCCGCCCAGGCCCGCGAGCGGATCGCGCGCGTGGCCGGAGCGGTCGCCGGGTGGCGCGACGCCGCGCGGAGGAACGGCGTCCGCGAGCAGGAGATCACGATGATGGCGGACTCGATCGTGCCGCGCTTGGACACGGTGATCGCCACCGCGAGCAAGGCGTGAACCTAGCCTCGACAGTGTGAACAGCAATGTCGAGGAACGTGGGAAGTTCGGGTACTTCAGCCGTGAATTACGTTCATGCGGCCAGACGGGGAAGCCGTGCGATCGATGCGGTACCCCGATCGTGCGGGAGCGGTTCATGAACCGGTCGAGCTTCTTCTGTCGGCGGTGCCAGCTGCTCTTTCCGGCGGTTCTGAAAAAGTTGGATCACCGTCCAACTTTACGGTCGGCGCGTCGGCGTCGTCCAATCAGAGGCGCCCTGCCACCGAGCGATGAAGAGGGCGGGCGCCGAGTCGCGGCATCCGCCCTCTTCTCACGCAGAACTGCGTCAGACCACCAGGAACTGGAGCAGACGCTGCGGGTCGTCAGCCACCTCGGCGGCGGGCGCGTCGAGCACGATGCGGCCCTTCTCCATCGCCAGCACCCGCGTCGCGAACTCGACGAGGGGATGCGGGCTCTGGTCGACGAGCACGACCGTGGTGCCGTGGTCTGCCAACTCCCGCAGGGCTCCGAGAACCGACAACACCAACGAGGGCTGCAGGCCCTGGGAGAACTCGTCCACCAGGATCGCGCGCTCCCCGGCGAGGATCGCCCGCGCGAGGCCGACCTGCTGCTTCTGACCGCCGGAGAGGCTCCCCGCGGCGACGCCCGCCCGCTCACGGACGACCGGGAAGATCTCGGCAACGTCGATGGGCGGCGTGTAGTCCCTGCGGCGGGCGAGCGCGAGGTTCTCGGTCACACTGAGCGTCGGAAAGACACCGCGGTCGTCCGGCAGGAAGGAGAGTCCCGCGCGCGCCGCCGACTCGGGGCGGCCACGGCGCAGCATCCGCCCCGCCACCGACACCGATCCAGCCAAGGACGGCAACTGCCCGGCGATCGTGCGCAGCAGCGTCGTCTTGCCCATGCCGTTGCGCCCCAGCAGCGCCACGACCTCGCCCCGTTCGAACGTGAGGTCGAGGTCGGGGACGACCGGGACGCCGTCGTACCCCGCGGAGAGACCTTCGATCGCGATCACTTCGACACTCCCAGGTAGGCGTCCTTCACGTCCTCACGGGCCGCGATCTCGTCCATCGACCCCTCGGCGAGGAAGCGACCCTCGGCCAGGACCACGACGCGATCGGCGAGCTCGCGGACGATGTCCATGTCGTGCTCGATTACGATGAGCGTCGCCCCGGTGTCGGACGCCGCACGGCGCAGCAGGCGCGCGAGCGCGACGGACTCCTCATGCGACAGGCCCGCCGCGGGCTCGTCGAGGATGATGACCTCCGGGCCCCAGGCCAGGACCATGGCGAGCTCGAGAGCGCGGCGATCCGCGAGCGGCAACGACCCCGCCGCGCGGGCGTCGTCGTCGTCGAAACGCGCCAGCTCGGCGGGCAGCTCGCGCGAGTTGAGCGCCTCACCGCGGGCCAGCCGCAGGTTGTCGGCGGGCGAGAGCTCGGTGAACACGCTCGGGATCTGGAAGACCTTGCCCACTCCCGCGAGCGCGCGCCGATGGATGCCCCAGCGCGACGCGTCGGCGCCGAAGATCGCCACGCTGCCCGCCGTGGCGACGATGTCGCCCGCGACGATGTTCAGCAGCGTGGTCTTGCCCGCACCGTTGGGCCCGATGAGGCACAGCGACTCCCCCGCGCGGACGGTGAGGTCGACGCCGTCGAGCACGACCGTCGCGCCGAACGCCTTGCGCACGCCCGCCACGTCGAGCGCATTCGCATCGGCCGCCGGCGGGGTGCGGGGCGTCGGCGGGGCGACGGCCAGCCGGGCGTCCTGCGTCGCCGATCGATGCGCGGGCACGCGCAGCAGCCGTCGCACGAGGCCGACCAGGCCGCCCGGCGCGAAGCGCACGACCAGGAGGAACACGATGCCGAGGACGAGCAGGTACCACGACCCGATCGCCTCGCCGAGGTACTGCTGGCCCATGGTGACCAGGATCGCGCCGGCGAAGGCGCCGACGATCGATCCGCGTCCGCCGACGGCGAGCCACACGAGCACCTGCGTCGACAGGAGGATGCCGGCCGCCGAAGGGGCGACGAGACCCATCACCGGCGCGGCCACGGCTCCGGCTGCGGCGGCGACGGCGGCGCTCACGATGAACGCCGTGAGGCGGGTGCGGCGCACGTCGATGCCGAAGTGCGCCGCGCGCTCCGGGTTGAGGCTCACCGCGAGGAAGCGGCGGCCCGCGCGGCCGCGGAGCACGAAGAACCACACCGCGAACACGATCAGCACGACCAGCGCGGCGGTGATGAAGTAGTCGGCGATGAGGCCCCGCGAGCGCACGACAATGCCGTTGCTGCCGTTCGTCACGGGTGCCCAGGTGCGGGCGATCTCCTCGAGCAGCAACGTGAGGGCGAGCGTCAGGATCGCCATCGTCGACGGAAGCGCCCGCCGGCCGAGGCCTGCCAGCCCTACGAGAGCGGCCACGATGACCGCGAGGACGATCCCGCCGACCGCGCCGACCAGGCCGGGGGCGCCGAAACGCTCGGCGATCGCCCAGCCGTAGGCACCGAGCCCGAAGAAGGCCGCGTGTCCGATGCTGACGATCCCGGCCCGGCCCCACGCGACGTCCAACCCGAACGCGAACAGGCCGTAGACCAGGGCCAGCGTCAGGAGGGCGAGCGGATAGGGAGGCAGCGCGAACGGGGCGAGTCCGAGCAGGACCACCCCCGCGGCGAGCCAGATGGCCCGCCGCGCGCGCAGTCGCGGTTCGACGGAGATCGTCATCAGCAGGAGCGCGGAGTGTCGTCGTCGATCGGGTCGAGGACCTCGAGCACGGTGTAGACGCCGCCCTCGTCGATCTGCACGAGCACCATGTTGCTGCGGACGTAGTGGTTGTCGGGGCGGAAGCCCAGCTCGCCGAGGATGCCGTCGAGGGTGATCGAGCCCATCTGCTCGCTGATGGCGCCGGCCTCGTAGCTGCCGGCCTTGTTCACGGCCTCGGCGATGAAGCGGACCGCCTCGTACGAGGTCGCGGCGATCGCCGAGATCGAACCGCTCTCACCGTACGCCTCGGTGTAGGCCTCGACGAACGCCTCATTGTCGGCGCCCGCGGTCTGGTCCGAGTACTGGAGCACGGTCTTGCGGCCCTCGAGCACGGGGCCTAGCGCGCCGTAGAACTCCTGCTGCGACGCCGTGCCGGTCACGCCACGACCGTCGAGCAGACCGAACTGGTCGGCCTGGGTCATGAACGACACCGCGTCGCCGCCGACGACCGCATTGAGGATCCAATCCGGGTTCGCGCCGTCGAGCTTGCCGATGACGGGCTGCCAGTCCGCGGTGCCGAGCGGGCTGTACTCCTCGGCGACGACCTCGCCGCCGTTCTCGGCGATGATCTCGGCCGCGACCGTGTGGTACTGGTGCGGGAAGATGTAGTCGTTTCCGACGAGGCCGACGCGGGGGCCGTACTCCTCGATCATGATCGGGATCAGGTCCTCGACCATCATGCGCTCGCTCGCGCCGAACGGCCAGAAGTGCTCGTAGCAGAAGTCGACCGTGCCGTTGACGACCGTGGAGAAGGGCACGCCCGCCTCCTTGGCCACCGAGCCGGCCGCGACCGAGGTGTCACCGGCGATGGTGCCGAGGATGAAGTCGACGTCGTTCTGGCGGACGAGCTGCTGCGCCACCTGCGTGGAGGTGGCGGCATCCGACTTGTCGTCCACGATGATGAGCTCGATCGGGTGATCGAGCACGCCGCCCTCGGCGTTCACGGCCTCGACGCCGAGCTTGGCGCCGTTGACCAGCGAGTTGCCCTCGAGCGAGGCCACGCCGGTGGTGGGGGCGATGATGCCCAGGCGGAACGCCCGGTCCTCGTCGCCGCCGGCCTCGCCGCCGTCGGCGAACGAGCCGCCGCATCCGGTCAGGGTGAGACCGGTCACGGCGAGGGCGGCGATGACCGTGGTCGGCCGCCGCCAGGTCAGGCGATTCGGCGTGCGCGCGGTGTCCATAGGGGGAACCTCCAAGTCGGGCCTTGCGGCTGGATTGCGATGAGAACGATGAGAGCGAGGAAGAAGACCACACCGGCGACGGTCTCGGGGAGCACCGTGCGCAGGCCGATCTCGAGGACGGCGACGACGAAGGCACCCAAGAGCGGACCCGCGATGCTTCCGGGGCGACCGAGCAGCACGGCGAAGAACGTGGGGGCGAGAAGGGAGACACCGACGCTCGGGGTGATGCCGAGCATGGGGCTCTGGAGCGCGCCGGCGAGGACGGCGAGCGCGGTTCCCACCGCGAACGTGCCGGTGATCATCATCCCGGTCGGCACACCGAAGCCCGCGGCCATCTGACGATTGTCGATCGAGGCGCGCAACCGCAGACCCAGGCTCGTGCGGTACATCACGACGATCAGCACCACCACGATCGCAACTGCGGCGGCCGCACTCACGAGGCGGTAGAGCGGGTAGTTCACGCCGAGGATCTCGACGGTGCCGCCGATCGGGGCGGCCACCGAGGCGGGCGTCGGGCCGAAGATCGCCTCCGCCGTCTGGCGCAGCACGATGCCCACACCCCACATCGCGAGGAGGGTCGGCAGCATCCCGTACTGGTACAGGCCGCGCAGGAGGAACCGCTCGATGAGGATGCCGAGCACGATGCCGCCTGCGACGGCGATGACCAGGCGCAGCAGGAAGGGCACCGGCGTGAGGACCACCATGAGGTACGCCCCGACCATCGCCATGTCGCCGTGCGCGACGTTGACGACGTTGAGCTGTCCGAAGATCAGGCCGAGACCCCACGCGAGGAGTGCGTAGAACCCGAACGCGGTGAAGACCGACAGCGCGAAGAGGACGAAGGGCTCCATCAGCTCACCATTCGCGCTTCGGCATCGGCAGGTGCTCCTGGAGGGCGATGGCGATGGCGAGCGTGTTCTCGTCGTCGTCGAAGCGTCCGATGAGCGACACCCCGACCGGGAGCGTGGTGCGCTCGCCGAGCCCGGCGGGCAGCGCCGCCACGGGGAAGCCCGTCACGTTCCACGTCGCCGTGAAGGCCGTGAGCGGATCGGTGCCGCCCATGGGCTTGCCCGCGTCGTACCCGCCGCCGCGCTCCGGCGCCGTGCAGGCGGCCGTCGGCTCGAGGACGACGTCGACGCGGTTCGTGCGGAACCACTCGTCCCATGCGGCGGTGACCGCGAGGCGACGCTGCTGCGCCGCGAGGTAGGCGTCGACGCTGATCGGCTGCGCCTCCTGGGCAAGGAACTCGCGAACGCTCGGGCGGTACTTCTCGGCGCGGGAAGCGTACTGCCGGTGGTAGGCCCGCGCCTCGGCGAGGAAGATCGTGTCGTAGTCGCCCTTGGCGAGATCGGCGGGCGCGGCCAGTTCGACGATCTCCGCGCCGAGGTCCCGGAGCACGGCGACGGTGCGGTCGTACCCGTCGCGCACGTCGGCCTCGACATCGACGTCGTCCGGCCTGCCGGTGACGGCGACCCGCACGCCGGCGAGGCTCCGGGCCGTGGGCACGGCGATCGGTGCGCGGGAGCCGACTCCGAAGGGGTCCCGTGCACGGCGCCCACCCGAGAGGGCCGAGACGGCGATCGCGCAGTCCTCGATCGTGCGGGCCAGCGGGCCGGCGTGGTCGAGCGTCCACGACAGCGGGATGACGCCGTCGACCGGCACGCGGCCGAAGCTCGGCTTGAAGGCCGAGATGCCGTCCAGCGCGGCCGGGATGCGCAGCGAGCCCGCCGTGTCGGTGCCGAGGGCGAGCGGGACCATGCCCGCGGCGATCGCGGCGCCCGACCCCCCGCTGGACCCACCGGCGCTGCGGGTGAGGTCCCAGGGGTTGCCGACCTGGTCGGTGGTGCCGCCTGCGGCGAACTCGTGGGTGTGGGTCTGCCCGATGTAGACGGCACCCGCCTCCGCGAGGGCCGCCCAGGCGGCGCTGTCGGCATCGGCGACCTCGTCCTGCCGAAGGCGGCTGGAGGCCGTCAGCGGGCGACCGGCGACCGCGTACAGGTCCTTGACGCCGACCGGGATGCCGAGCAGCAGCGATTCGTCGCCGGCGGCGATCCGGGCATCGGCGGCCTCGGCGGCGCGCTGCGCGCCCTCGGGGTCGAGAGATGCCCACGCGTTGATCGCGTCGGGGGCACCGTCGAACGAGGGAGCGCCTCCGTTGCGCTCCTCGATCCGGGTCAGCGCGAGCGCGGTGAGCTCGCGCGCCGACAGGCTTCCGTCCCGCAGTGCCGAGGCGAGCGGGCGGATGCCGAGGTCCAGGGGGTGCACATCGTTGATCGCCACAGACCTGATTTTGCAGAGGCCTCTGTTACGCGCGCGTGAAGTGAGAGACGTTCGGCTGATCTGTCACACTTACGGTCTCAGGGTCGCCGCGCGGCCCGCAGCAGACGCTCGACGTCGATCCGCGGCGAGACGAATCCGCTGACCACGGTGGCCAGCATCGACTCCCGTCGCTGGGGATTGCGGATCGATCCGACGAGCTCCACGACGTCGCGGGGATCGCTCCACTCCCGGACGGCACCGGCCGCTCTCGCCTGCTCCCACAGCTGCGCGAAGCGCATGTCGAACAGCTGGCGGCACGGCTCGATAGCCCTCGGCGTGCGACCGACCTGGAGCCCGGTCGCCTCGATGAACCCGGCGTCGGCACTGAGCATCCTCGAGAACCGATCGAGCACGGCGGTGATGTCGACGATGGGGTGCGCGGGTCCCCGCGAGCCCTGCGCCCACACGCTCATGCGATGCCAGCGATCCACTGAGATCTCGTCGACGAGCTGCTGTTTGCTCTCGAAATGCCGATACAGCGTGGCCGAACTGACCCCCGCGCGCTCGGCGATGTCCCGCGCGCTGATGTCATCGGAGCCGGTCAAGGCGATCAGGTCACGCGCGGCATCGAGCAGAAGAAGACGGTTTCGTCGAGCGTCGCTGCGTGGCATCGGGTATCCCTAGGCGAGGTGACTCGGCCACAGCCTATCAGCGGCCATCGGGGCGCTCCCCGGCGAACGGAGAGCCCTCCCGGCGGTCCCGGGAGGGCTCTGCGGAACCCCGTCCTCAGCGCCCGCGGTTCTCGCGCGCCAGGAGGAAGGTCGTGATCGCGAGGAGCACGACGACCGCGCCGGGGGCGGCGAAGCGCGCGAGGTCGGGGAGCAGCCATCCCACGGCGCCGGCGGCGAGCGGGATGCTGACGCTCGCGAACACGTAGGCGCGGCTGCGGAAGAGCCAGGCGTAGGGCAGGAAGTGCGCGCCGACGAGGACGGCGAGGAACCACGGCACCATGTGCGGCACGACCAGGAGGGCGCCGATCATGAGCGGGATGTAGAGGATCTGCACGGCGCCGAGGAGGCCGGCCAGCGGCGCGATCGGGTTGCCCTTCGCGAAGGTGTCGAGCTTCATCACCTTCGCGACGACCAGGCTGAACGGGAAGAGCAGTCCCGCGCCGAGGACGTAGAACAGGGCGAGGATGCGGTCGTCGGCGATGACCGCGCCGAGCGCGGCGAAGATCGCCCAGAGGACGATGCCGGCGGTGGTCGCGTTGATCCCGCGCCCGGTGCGGGCGGCGAGGTCGGTCTGGAGCTCGTCGAGGTTGGCCGCGGCGAGACGGTCGATCGTAGTCACCGTTGTTGCCTTTCGAGTCTTGTCGTGAAGCGGTGTGGTCAGGGGTTCTGCGCCCTGTCGCGGTCGAGGATCGTGACGGTCGACATGAGCCGCCGCATCCGCCCCTCGCCCGGCCCCAGCACGGCGTACGGCAGGTACAGCTCGCGCGTCTTCTGCAGGAGCTCCTGCAGCTCCACGTCGCTCAGCCACAGCGCGTTGTGCCGGTAGGAGACCCCGTCGCGCACCAGGTCGACGTCGCCCTGGTCGATGTAGCGGTCGAACGACGCGAGCAGGCTCGCGACGAACGCGGCGAACGCCTGCTTGTGCTCGGTCGGCGTCATGGCGGCGAGGTCCGCGGCCGTCACCTCGCGGGGGTTCGCGGCGAGCCCGTAGGTGCGCTCGACGGCCCCGCGGATGCGGTGCTCCTTGACCACCTGCAGCAGACCAGCGTCGACCATGGTCGCCAGCTGGCGGTACACGGTCGCCGTCGAGACCCCGTCGATCTCGGCCGACAGCTGCTGCGCCGTGAGCTCACGGCCACCCAGAAGCGCCTGCAGGATCCGCAGTCGGACGGGATGGAGCACGACGTCAGCGGTGCTCTTCGCGATGGCGCTCTCCTCCCTCTGCGGATCGCTCTATTGTTCGCATAACTGCAATCAATGGCACAACTGCGAATATACGCATCCCCGACACCGGCGTCAAGCACGCGAAAGAGGGGTACTTCGCGCACTCGCTCAACGCGTACGGCCGCACCGGCGAGCCGTGCCCGCGGTGCGGCCGTCCGATCGCGCGCGTGTCGTTCATGAACCGCTCGAGCCACTACTGCCCGCGGTGCCAGCGGATGCGGATGCCCCGGCCCGCGCGCGAGGGGTGAGCCGAAGCATCCATCACACCGTCTTCTGCCGGTCCGCGATGTAACCGGTGGGCGTGAACCCCACGGTCGCGCCCGCCTCCCTCACGCGAGGACCTTCTTCCACGCGCCCGCGTACGAGACCGGCACGAAGCCGATCGCCTCGTTGATGTCGAGCATGTGACGGTTCTCCTCGGCGTTGAACGTCGACACGCGCGGGGACTCCGGCGCGATCCCGCGCCACCGCAGCAGGTTGGCGCACTTGATGATCACGCCGAGGCGATGACCGCGGTGCTCCTTCACGACGAGCGTGCCGAACTGCTGCGTCGCCGCCGTGCGATCCTCGCCGATGACGAGCTCGTTGTACGCGACGATGCGACCCGACGGCACGTGCTCGACGCACGCGACCGAGACGGTCAGGCCTTGATCGCGCAGGCGGGCGTCACGCCGGCGCACACGGTCGGCGTCCCACACCTCCTCCTCGATCACGAGACCGCCGGCGGGCACATCGGTCGACATGCGCGAGATGACGTACGCGAAGCTGTCGATGTGCTCTTCCGGTGTCGGCGACGTCCACGTCACCACGCGGTAGTCGTCACCGACTGCGGCGAGCGCCTCGGCCAGCATCCGCTCCACCACGTCGAACGATCCGTGCAGGTCGAACGCGCTGTTGCGCTCCACCTGCTCGAGCGTGAACCCGTTCTCGAGATGGAACACCGTCTGCGGATCGTCGGCGGGGATCACACCCCAGCCGGTCGACGGCCGCATCGGCTGGGTCGGGGGGTCCGGGCGGTGCAGCGTCCACGTCTGGATCACGGATCGTCCGAGTCGGCGCGCGTCGTCCTCGAGCGCGGCGAGCAGCGCCTCTTCGGCGCCCTCGCCCCGCCGCTCGGGGTCGACCATGAGGTCGAACTCGAGCGTGTCGGAGTCCTCGCGCTGCGCGTAGACCGACGTCACGGCGCCGACGATGCGACCGCCGCGCTCGACCGTGAACCCCGAGTGGCCCCAGTCCTCCTGATGGTGCCAGGGGCCCAGCATCTCGGCCGGCTCCTGGTCGAGGTAGTCGTGGCCGGCGTCGTGCCGGCACACGGCGTTCGCCAGGCGCACGGTCTCGAGGAACGGACCCGCGTCAGGAGCGTCGACCGACGCGGGTGCGACCAACCGGGCGACCGTCAGCGGGTGTGTGGCGATGTCAGTCATCGAGCACCTTCTTCCATGCGCCCTCGTACGAGACCGGCGTGAAGCCGATCGCCTCGTTGATGCTGAGCATGGGGCGGTTCTCCTCAGCGTTGTAGGTGATGACGCGCGGGGAGTCGGGGGCGATGTCGCGCCACGCGACCAGTCCCGCGCATTTGACGAGCATTCCGAGGCGATGCCCGCGGTGCTCCTTGAGCACGAGGGTGTCCTCCTGGTGGGTCACGCCCGTGCGGTCCCTGCCGATCACGAGCTCGTTGAACGCGCACAGCTGCCCGCTCTCGATGTGCTGGGCGGCCGTCACGTGGATGACGCGCTGCGAGGCGGTGTACTGCTCGTCGTGCTTCGCGATGCGGGCCGCGTCCCAGGTCTCTTCGGGCATCTCCAGCCCGGCCGACGGGGCATCCGTCGACATGCGCGCCTTCATCTGCGCGTAGCCGTCGGCCCACTCGGGCGGAGTCGGCGCGAACCACTCGACGACGCGATAGCCCTGGGCCACCTCGGCCGCCTCGGCGAGGAGTCGGTCGACCGTGTCACGCGACGTGCTCAGGTCGAGCTCGCTGAATCGCTCCACCTGCTCGAGCGTGTAGCCCTTTGAGAGGTAGAAGCGTGCGGCGTGGTCGAGGGGGATGCTGCCGAAGCCGGTGGGCGGGTCGAGCCGCGGTCCGGCGGCCTCGGGGTGCTTCGCCCACGACTCGAGCACGGTGCGGTCGTGCTCACGGGCCACCTGCTCGACGAACTCGTATGCGGCCGAGCCGATGCCCTGGCCCCACACCTCGCGCTGCAGCTCGATCAGCCAGTACAGCGCTTTCGAGCCGCCCTCGAGCGGGATGTCGACGCCGATGCGACCGACGACCGCGTCGTCCTTCACGACGGACCACACGAAGCGCAGCTCGTACTCATCGGGCTGGTAGAAGGGCAGAAGCTCGTCGGCCGTGATGTCGTTGTCGTCACGACCGGAGATCTGGCGGTAGACGATGTTGCGCACGCGCACCATCTCGGTGAAGTCGGCCGCCTCGGGGGCGTCCATCGACTTCGGGATGACAAGGGACCGGAAGGCGACTCCAGCCGGGGCGGTGATCATGATGGTCCTCGGTTCTCGCGTCGAAGTTCAGGGGAGCGGGGGATGGGGCCGGGGCCGCCGGCGCGGCGGCCCCGGCTCACGAGCGCACGCTGAGAAGAGCGTGCTTGCGCAGAGCGTCGTGCTCGCGATCGGTGCGCGCACGGTTCTGCTCGAGGAGCAGAGCGCGTGCCTCGGTGTCGCGTGCGGCCCCGTTGCGGCGGCCGCTGTGCAGCAGCAGCCACAGACCGAGCCGCAGCTCCAGCCTGTCCAGCGGCGAGAGCCGCGAGACGTCGGAGAGCGACGTCGACAGGAGCGCATCGCTATCGGGAGGACGAACGCGGGCGAGCGTGTCGTTCATGATGATCTCTTTCCAGAAGGAGCCCCGGTCGAGGCAGGACGGGATGGATGCCCGAAAGCGGGCGCGGAAGCGCGCCGGATGCGCGCGAGTGGAAGGGGCTCAGCAGGAGGATGGCCGCGCGGCGGTCCGCGAGAGTGCGGATGGCGCGGGGCGAGGCGCCCGATGGGCAGAGTCCTCCTGCGCGGCTGGTGTCAGCCCGCAGCGCAGAGTGCAGCGCCGAAGGAAACAGTCACCGGAGCAACCCCTCCGAACGGGGTGTGCGTGGCCGGGGCAATGCCGGCTGCGATCATGTGCATCATCGGTGACCTCCTCTCGACTTCGACGCGAGGAGTCACGTTAGCGCCGACCTGATACTCACGTCAAGGACATCTCCGAGATTCGTGTGAAATCGGATGCGGCGATCCGGAGCACGTGGCGATGGGATGCACGTGACGCGGCATCCGTCGCCCGTCGGCTCGCCTGCGCGGGACGGCGCGCCCGCTCAGGTACCTTTGAGCGGTAGTTCGACGGGGTGGAGGGGCATTCATGCACCTGAAGAGCGTGACGCTCAAAGGGTTCAAGTCGTTCGCCCAGCCGACCACTTTCGCGTTCGAGCCGGGCGTGACCTGCATCGTCGGCCCGAACGGCTCGGGCAAGTCGAACGTCGTCGACGCGCTCGCGTGGGTGATGGGCGAGCAGGGCGCGAAGACGCTGCGCGGCGGCAAGATGGAGGACGTCATCTTCGCCGGCACCGCGACGCGCGGGCCGCTCGGTCGCGCCGAGGTGCAGCTCACGATCGACAACAGTGACGGCGCACTGCCGATCGAGTACTCCGAGGTGACGATCAGCCGCACGCTCTTCCGCAACGGCACGAGCGAGTATGCGATCAACGGCGAGAACTGCCGTCTGCTCGACGTGCAGGAGCTCCTGAGCGACTCCGGTCTCGGTCGCGAGATGCACGTGATCGTCGGTCAGGGCCGACTCGACAGCGTGCTGCAGGCGACGCCGGAGGACCGTCGCGGCTTCATCGAGGAGGCCGCGGGCATCCTCAAGCACCGGCGGCGCAAGGAGAAGACCGTCCGCAAGCTCGAAGCGATGGAGGCGAACCTCACGCGCCTCAACGACCTCGCCGGCGAGCTGCGGCGTCAGCTCAAGCCCCTGGGTCGGCAGGCCGAGATCGCCCGCGAAGCGGCGACGATCGCCGCGATCGTGCGCGATGCGAAGGCGCGCCTGCTCGCCGACGAGATCGTCGCCCTGCGTGAGCAGCTCGCGGCGCACGCGCGGTCGGAGCAGGAGCGCACGACCGAACGGCTCGTGCTGCAGGACGAGGCCGAGAACGTGCGGGCGCGCATCGAGCGGCTCGAGCGCGAGCAGCAGTCCGAGGCGGTCGACGAGGCCCGCCGCGTGCTGCACGGACTCGAGCGCGTGCAGGAGCGGCTGCGCGGACTGTACACACTCGCCGGCCAGCGCCTCGCCCTCCTCGGCGACAGCGAGCAGGACGACGTCGGCGAGCACACGACCGTGACGCAGGCGACGATCGACGAGGCGCGCGCCGAGGTGGACGAGATCGCCGCGGGCCTCGGTGCGGCTCAGGACGCGGCGGCGGATGCGGCGCGCGAGGTCACACGCGCGCGCGCCGAGCTGGACGCGCTCGACGCCGACATCGCAGCCCAGAGCGCGCTCGTCTCGGAGCACGACATGCGCATCACGGCGCTTCGCGGAACGGCGGAGGCCGCGGCATCCGCCCTCGCCGCCGTGCGCACCGCCGTCGAGCGGCAGCAGAAGGCGCTCGATGCGGCGCTCGCCCGTCGCGTCGAGGCGGAGGAGGCGCTCGCGGGCCTCGACCCCGACCTGGAGCCCGAGGGCTCGTCGGCCGAGTACGCGTCGGCGTACGAGCGCGCGCAGCGCGACGCGAACGACGCGGAGGCCCGGGTCGCCGGGTTGCGCGATCGACTGCACGCGGCGGAGCGCGAGGTCGAGGCACTCACTGCCCAGACAGCCGCGCTGAGTCGCGCGCTCGACGTGCAGAACGGGGCATCCGCCCTCATCGCGGAGGGGCACGCCGGCGTGCGCGGTCTCGTGGGCGACGCGGTGCAGGTCAAGCCCGGCTTCGAGGCGGCGATCGCCGCGGTGCTCGGACCGCTCGCCGAGGGTGTGCTCGTCGAAGGACGAGACGACGCGTTCGCCCTCGCCGAGCGCGTGCGCGGATCGGACGCGGGCGTGGTCGACATGGTCATCGCGGATGCCGGGGCGACGGCACCGACGTTCCCGCGGATGCACGGGGTCGTGCCTGCGCGTGACGTCGTCACCGCGCCGGACGGCGTGCTCGGGCTCCTGTCGTATGTCGTCATCGCGGAGGACCTGGACGCCGCGCGCAAGGCCGGGCCCGCTCTCGCGGACGCCGAGGTCGGCGGACCGGTCACCATCGTCACACGGGCGGGCGAGGTCCACACCGAACACTCGCTGCGCGCGGGCGCCGGCGCTTCTCGGTCGCGCCTCGAGCTGTCGGCGGAGCGCGACGCGGCTGCGGAGCGGCGTGACGAGATCACCGTCGTCGCCGATTCGCTGCGCGAGGCGCTCGCCGATGCGACGAAGGAGCTCGAGAGCGCACGTAAGCGCACCAAGACCGCGCTCGAGACGCTTCGCGCCCACGACGCGGCGCTGGCCGCGCACACCGAGCAGGTCAACCGGGCGACCGTCCGGCACGAGGCCGCGGTCGCCGAGTGCGAGCGCCTGTCAGCCGGACTCGCGCAGGCGCAGGCGGCGGTCGCGGATGCCGAGGCCTCGGCGCGCGTCGCCGACGAGCAGCTCGCGGCGGCGCTCGAAGCACCGCGTCCGATCCTCGACGCGTCGGCGCGCGAGGGCGTGCTCGCGGCGCTCGAGGAGGCTCGCGACGCCGAGATGCGCGCGCGCCTCGACGTCGAGACCCTGCGCGAGCGCATCCGTGCGGGCGAGGCGCGCGTCGCGCAGCTCGAGCGCCAGCGCGAACGGGAGCGCGAGGCGGCAGCCGCCGCGGCGCGCCGCGCGGTCATCCGCCGTGCGCAGCGCGAGCTCGCCGAGCAGGTCGTGTCGCAGCTTCCCGCCGTCCTCGACTCCGTCGATCGATCGGTGACTCAGGCCCGTGTCGAGCTGGCCACGGCCGAGTCGGCGCGCACCGCTGTGACGACCGAGCTCGCCGAGCTGCGTCGTCAGGAGGCAGACGTGCGCGAACGCCTCGCCCGGCTCACCGAGAGCGTGCACGGACTCGAGCTGCAGATCCACGAGAAGCGCCTGCACATCACCGGCCTGCTCGAACGTGCGGAGTCGGAGCTCGGGCTCGACGAGAATATTCTCGTTTCGGAATACGGTCCCGACCAGCCCGTTCCTGTGGACGACGCGCCGCGCGCGCCCGCGTCCGACGAAGACGGTGCGGATGCGGCATCCGACGCCCCGCCCGCCACCGAGCCGTACGACCGGGCGCGTCAGAAGCGCCGTCTGCAGGAGGCCGAGCGCAAGCTTGCACAGCTCGGCCGGGTGAACCCCCTCGCTCTGGAGGAGTTCGCCGCGCTCGAGCAGCGGCACAAGTTCCTCACCGAGCAGCTCGCCGATCTCACTCAGACGCGCAAGGACCTGCTCACGATCATCGAAGAGCTCGACGAGCGCATGCAGTCGATCTTCCTCGCGGCCTTCGAAGACACCAAGGCGGCGTTCGGCGAGGTGTTCCCGGTGCTGTTCCCCGGCGGCAGCGGGTCGATCTCGCTCACCGATCCGGACTCCCCGCTCACGACCGGCATCGAGGTCTCGGTGCGTCCTGTCGGAAAGAAGATCGAGCGGCTGTCGCTCCTGTCGGGCGGCGAGCGCTCGCTCGCGGCGGTCGCGCTGCTCGTCGCGATCTTCAAAGCGCGGCCGAGCCCCTTCTACATCCTCGACGAGGTCGAAGCGGCGCTCGACGACGCGAACCTCGGCCGCCTGCTCGGGGTGTTCGAGCAGCTGCGCGAGACGAGCCAGCTCATCGTGATCACCCACCAGAAGCGCACGATGGAGATCGCCGACGCGCTCTACGGCGTCTCGATGAGGCAGGACGGTGTCTCGGCCGTCGTCGGTCAGCGCGTGCGCGAGCGTGCCGCGTCCTGACGCGGCATCCGTGTCCCGCCCGTCGCGCGCCCTGTTCGCCGCGGGCAGATGCACGTGCACGGGTGGGCCCCTCGCGCCCGCCTAGGCTGGAGGCATGGCGGAGAACTCCTGGTCGCTCGGCCGCGCGCTGCGCGGCATGTTCGTGAAGCAGACGATCGACGAGACGACGTGGGAAGACCTCGAGGCGGCGTTGATCACGGCGGACTTCGGCCCCGACATCACGGAGCGCATCGTCGACGAGCTGCGCGACAAGGTCGACCGCTACCGCACGACCGACCCGCGGGACCTCAAGCGCATGCTCGTCGAGACCCTCGAGGAGCACTTCGCCAAATTCGACACGACGCTCAAGCTCACCGAGCGCCCCGCGGTGGTGCTCGTGGTCGGGGTGAACGGCGTGGGAAAGACCACGACGATCGGCAAGTTCGCGAAGTTCCTCCAGCGCTACGGCCGGTCGGTCGTCGTGGGGGCCGCCGACACGTTCCGCGCGGCCGCGGTCGATCAGCTCGCCACGTGGGCGGAGCGCGGCGGCGCCGCGATCGTGCGTCCCCAGCAGGAGGGGCAGGACCCGGCATCCGTCGCCTACCAGACCATCGAGTACGCCAAGCGCACCGGCACCGAGATCGTCCTCGTCGACACCGCCGGTCGGCTGCACACCAAGGGCGGGCTGATGGACGAGCTGAGCAAGATCCGCCGCGTCATCGAGAAGCAGGCGCCCATCAGTGAGGTGCTGCTCGTGCTCGACGCGACGACGGGGCAGAACGGCGTCATGCAGGCGCAGGCGTTCCTGGAGCACGCGGGTGTCACGGGTCTCGTCATCACGAAGCTCGACGGCTCGGCGAAGGGCGGTTTCGTGCTCGCGGTTCAGGAACGCACGGGCATCCCGGTGAAGCTGCTCGGACAGGGCGAGGGCATCAGGGATCTGACCGGCTTCACGCCCCACGTCTTCGCCGCATCGCTCGTCGAATAGCAGTCCTTCGCCGACCGGACCAAGACGGGTTGCCGCACACTGGTGCGTCGGACTATCGCGCCGGGCGAGAGGCTGGTTTCATGGGGTCATGGCGATCGAGCACGACTTCTTCGGCCTTCTCGAGTCGGGGCCGGACGGGTCGATCTTCTGGTCCGAGAACGTCGAGCTCGGAGACCAGACGGTCACGATCGACCTGACCGCTCCCGACCAGGACGACGTGTCCGAAGCGGCCCTCGACGTCGCCGCGGCGCTCATCTCGTCGCTCGAGACGATAGACCGCAGCGCGCGCAACGCGATGGTGAACGAACTGGGCGATCGCACGAGCGAAGTCACCGAGTACATCCTCCAGCAGCAGGAGACGCTCGGCGACGACCTGCAGGACATGCTCGTCGACATCTCCGGCGACACGCACATCGACGTCATCCGGTCGCTTCAGCTCATGAGCATGACGATCCTCGCCGACGAGCACGGCGGCGCCGACCCGTTCGCGGTGCTCGAATACGCCCTCGATCCGGATGCCACGGACGACGTGCTGCTGGTCAACCTCGACTCCGGGGGCGACGTGCTCACGGTGACGAGCGCGGACTAGACAGCCTGCGCGAACGAGGCCCCTTCCGCGGCGATGTCCCGCGCGAGGTGGGCAAGGTGCGGCGGGATGTCGCGGCCCTTCGCGATCATCGAGGTCGCCCACAGGCGCCCCGCGCGGTACGACGATCGCACGAGCGGACCGGCCAGCACGCCGAGGAACCCGATCCGCTCGGCCTCCTCCTTGAACTCCACGAACTCCTGCGGCTTGACCCACCGGGCGACCGGCAGGTGGCGCGGCGTCGGCCGCAGGTACTGCGTGATCGTGATGATGTCGGTTCCGGCGGCGTGCAGATCCTCCAACGCCTGCACGACCTCTTCGGGCTCCTCGCCCATGCCGAGGATGAGGTTCGACTTGGTGATGAGCCCCGCGTCACGCGCCCGCGTGAGCACGCCGAGTGAGCGCTCGTAGCGGAACGCCGGCCGGATGCGCTTGAAGATCCGCGGAACCGTCTCGACGTTGTGGGCGAACACCTCGGGGCGGCTGTCGAAGACCTCGTCGAGCAGGTCGGGATCGCCGTTGAAGTCGGTGGCGAGGATCTCGACGCCCGTGCCGGGGTTCTGCGCGTGGATCTGCCGCACCGTCTCGGCGTGCAGCCACGCACCGCCGTCGGGGAGGTCGTCGCGGGCGACGCCCGTGACGGTCGCGTACCGCAGCTGCATCCGCTGCACGCTCTCGGCGACGCGGCGAGGCTCGTCGGTGTCGTAGTCGGCGGGCTTGCCGGTGTCGATCTGGCAGAAGTCGCACCGTCGCGTGCACTGAGAGCCGCCGATGAGGAATGTCGCCTCGCGGTCCTCCCAGCACTCGTAGATGTTGGGGCACCCCGCCTCCTGGCACACCGTGTGCAGGTCTTCGCTCTTCACGAGCGAGTGGAGGGCCTGGTACTCGGGGCCGAGCTTCGCCTTCGTCTTGATCCACTCGGGCTTGCGCTCGATGGGCGTCTGCGCGTTGCGGACCTCGAGGCGCAGCATCCGGCGGCCCTCGGGTGATGTCGCGCTCACGCGGTCACCCCCGCGTACTCGGCGGCGAAGACCCTCGAGACCGTGTCGACGATGTCGGCGGGCGACACGTGCGCACCCGCGACCTCGCTCACGGTCGTCACGCCCGCATCGGTGATGCCGCACGGGATGATCCCGCGGAAGGCCGCGAGCGTGTTGTCACAGTTCACCGCGAACCCGTGCATCGTGACGCCGCGCTCGACGCGGACGCCGATCGCCGCGACCTTGTCTTCGGAGAGCGGGCGGCGGACCCACACGCCGCTGCGACCGGCGACCTGGCAGCCGTCGACGCCGTGCTCGCGCAGCGCCTCGATGAGCAGCCGCTCGAGACGACGCACGTGCGCGACGACGTCGACGGGCTCGGGGAGCCGAACGATGGGGTAGCCGACGAGCTGGCCCGGACCGTGCCATGTGATCTTGCCCCCGCGATCGACGTCGATCACGGGGGTGCCGTCGACCGGCCGCTCGTGCGGCTCGGTGCGCTTGCCCGCGGTGTAGACGGATTCGTGCTCGAGGAGGATGAGGGTGTCGGGCCGCTCGCCCGCGACGACGTCTGCGTGGATGCGGCGCTGGAGCTCCCACCCCTCGAGGTAGGGGACGTAGCCGGGCGCGAGCCCCGCGGGCAGGATGTCGAGCATCGTGCTCCTTCGCTCGTGGGATTATTGGATCGCGTCCAACAATACGCGACGACACGACCGGGGCGATCCGGATGCGCGCGCCCGCGTCACGCGTCGGCTGTGAGCCGATCGCGGTGCACGCCCCACTGAGACTCAAGCGCGATCCACCCGTCGCGCGTGATGCGCAGGCCGCGTCCCTCCGGAACGCGCGCGACCCAGCCGGCCTCGAGGAAGCGTGCGGCGGTGGCGGCCCCGAGCGCACCCGCGAGGTGAGCCCTGCGTTCCGTCCAGTCGGCGCACCGGCGGGCGATGCGGCGCCGTGCGGGCAGGGTCTCCAGGTCGATGCCGCGTTCGGCGAAGGCTGCGGGCGCGGCGGATGTCGGTGCCAGGTCGGCCTCGTCGAGCCACCCTGCCTCGATCATCGCGTCGGTGAGTGCGACTCCGAGCCGGCCTGCGAGGTGGTCGTAGCAGAACCGCGCCCGGGCGAGGGCGCGCGCGTCGCGAGACTGCCGGTACGTGACCGCCGGCGCATCCGGGCAGAGGTTCCCGAGGTGCTCCAGAGCTGACGCGACGGCTCCGTCGGCGAGCCGGTAGTACCTGCGTCGACCGCGCGGCGTGCAGGTGACGAGCCCGGCGTCGGTCAGGACGGCGAGATGCTCGGATGCCGTCGCGGGCGACACTCCCGCGGCGGAGGCGAGTTCGCTCGCGGGCCGCGACGAACCGTCCATGAGGGCGTTGATCATGTCGGACCTCGCGGGTGTCGCGAGGGCGCGACCGATCACGGTGAAGTCCTTCGCCATGCGTCAGACGTTAGTCGCGCACACTTCGGCGCGGGCCGAAACGATCTCGACCTATCGTCGCGGCATGACAGAGCACACCTACCGCGCACTCACGACGTGGACCGGGTCGACCGACGGCCCGTACGCCGCGTACGACCGGACCCACACCGTATGGACTCCGCCCGCCGAGGCCGTGCTGCGCCCCAGCGCCGATCCGGCGTTCCGCGGCGACGGGAGGCTCATGAATCCCGAGCAGCTCCTCGTCGCGGCGGCGAGCTCGTGCCAACTGCTCTCGTTCCTCGCGGTGGCGAACCGCTCCGGAATCGAGGTTCTCCGCTACGTCGACGACGCCCGCGGAACGATCGACCTCGCGGCGACACCGGCGCGCGTCGGCTCGATCGTCCTCGCCCCGACGGTGCACGTCGCGCCCGGTACGGATCACGCCGAGGTCGTCGCGACCGCTCGCCGCGCGCACGAGACGTGTTACATCGCGAACTCGCTCAACACCCGGATCTCGCTTCGGGTCACTGTCGTCGACGCTGTGCCGTCGGGGGCGATGTCGTCATGAGCGGCTTCGTCGATCTCGGCATCGAGCTCCCGGCGCGGCCTGGCGCGCTCGCCGACTTCGGGGCCGTGCTCGGCGCCGCCCGGGTCAGTCTCGAGGGCGGCGGAGTCTTCACGCACGGCGGCGTCGGTGTGGCGCATTACCTCGTCGCCGACGGCGAGCGCGCCGCGTCCGCCCTCGCGTCCGCGGGGCTCGGCCGTGCGACGGTGTCGCCGGTCGTCATGCTGCGCCTCGACCAGGAGGCACCGGGTGAGCTCGGCCGGTTCGCACGGCGGGTGGCGGATGCCGACATCGACATCCTCGTTCAGTACAGCGACCACGACGGGCGCCTCGTCCTCGTGGTGCCGCCCGATCGCCGTGACGACTGCGCCGAGATCGCGCGCCGATGGGACACCGAGCGAGCGACTCGACCGCAGTGAGACCCGGATCCTCGTGGACCGCCGGCCTGTCTAATCTGGACGGATGGCGCCTTCCGACTCCGCATCCCGCACCGGCCGTCCTCGAGCGTCCTCCCGCGAGACCCTGGCCGAAGCCGCCTGCGAGCTCTTCCTCGAGCGCGGGTACGCCGAGACCTCCGTCTCCGACATCACGACGCGCGCCGGCGTCAGCCGCTCGAGCTTCTTCAACTACTTCGCCTCGAAGGGCGACATCCTGTGGGCGACGTTCGATGAGCGCATCGACGCGGCCTCGAGCGCGCTCACGGTCGGCGACGAGCCGGTGCGTTCGGTCCTCGAGTCCATCGCCGACGGGTTCGCTCCCGACAGCCTCGCGCTCGCGGTCGCGAACGCCGACGCGATGGGAATCGCCGACGAGCTCATCCGCGAGCGGGCGGTCCGGCAGGCGCGCCTCGCGCGGGCGATCGCCGAACGCCTCGCATGCATGGGCGCCGATCACCTGACCGCGGAAGTGCAGGCTGCCGCGCTCGCCGGCGCGGTACTCGCGGCGGTGTGGGAGTGGGCGGATGCCGGTCCCGGCCGCACCCGGCTCAGCGAGTTCCTCGCTCGGGCGCTCGACGTGGCGGCGCGCGGAGTGCCCGTCGCGTCGCGGGGCGACGTGCGCCAGCTGAGGGTCGTGGCGCGTGCCGAGGACTTCGAGGAGGCGCTCGCGTTCTACCGCGATGTCGTGGGCATGCCGCAGGCCGAGGCGTACGAGGCGGAGGGCGGCGCGCGCGTCGCGATCCTCGACGCCGGCCGCGCGACACTCGAGCTCTCGAACCCCGCGCAGGTAGAGTTCATCGACCGGGTCGAGACCGACGGGGGCCGCAGCGACCGCATCCGCATCGCCCTCGAGGTCGACGACACGGCGGCTGCACAGGAACGACTCGCGGATGCCGGCGCCGAGGTCGAGGCAACCGCTCGTGTCACGCCGTGGCGATCGCTCAACGCACGCCTGCGCGGCAGGGTCGATCTTCAGCTCACGCTCTTCCAGGAGCTCGGACCTGAGCCCCAGAGCGGGGACGAGGGTTCGCTCGCGTAAACTTGCCGGATCATGGCTACCTTCGGCACGCTCTCCGATCGGCTCACCGAGACCTTCCGCAACCTCCGCACCAAGGGCAAGCTCTCGCCCGCGGACGTCGACGGCACGGTCCGCGAGATCCGGCGTGCGCTGCTCGACGCCGACGTCGCGCTTCCGGTCGTCAAGGACTTCACCGCGAAGGTGCGCGAGCGGGCGCTCGGCGACGAGGTCAACCGCGCGCTGAACCCGGCGCAGCAGGTCGTGCAGATCGTCAACGAGGAGCTCGTCGCGATCCTCGGCGGTGAGCAGCGCCGCCTGCAGTTCGCGAAGAACCCGCCGACCGTGATCATGCTCGCGGGACTTCAGGGCTCCGGCAAGACGACGTTCGCGGGCAAGCTCGCGCGCCAGCTCGAGAAGGAGGGACATACGCCGCTGCTCATCGCGGCCGACCTCCAGCGCCCGAACGCCGTCAACCAGCTGCAGGTCGTCGCCGAGCGTGCCGGCGCCGCGATCTACGCGCCCGAACCGGGCAACGGCGTCGGCGACCCCGTCAAGGTCGCCCGCGATGGCGTCGAGGTCGCTCGTCGGCAGCAGCACGACGTCGTCATCATCGACACGGCCGGCCGACTCGGCGTCGATGCCGAGCTCATGAAGCAGGCCGCCGACATCCGCAAGGCCACCGACCCCGACGAGGTCCTGTTCGTCATCGACGCGATGATCGGTCAAGACGCCGTCAACACGGCGAAGGCCTTCCAGGAGGGCGTCGACTTCACCGGCGTCGTGCTGTCGAAGCTCGACGGCGACGCCCGCGGCGGTGCGGCGCTGTCCGTCGCATCCGTGACCGGTCGCCCGATCATCTACGCGTCGACCGGTGAGGGTCTCGACGACCTCGAGCCGTTCCACCCCGACCGCATGGCGTCGCGCATCCTCGACCTCGGCGACATCCTGACCCTCATCGAGCAGGCTCAGCAGGCGTTCGATGAGGAGGAGGCGCGCAAGGTCGCCGACAAGCTCGCGACCGAGCAGTTCACGCTCGAGGACTTCCTCGAGCAGATGCAGCAGATGCGCAAGATGGGCTCGATGAAGAAGATGCTCGGCATGCTGCCGGGCATGGGCCAGATGAAGCAGCAGCTCGAAGACTTCGACGAGCGCGAGATCGACCGCACCGAGGCGATCATCCGCTCGATGACCCCGGCGGAGCGCCGCAACACGAAGCTGCTCAACGGCTCGCGCCGCCTGCGCATCGCGCGCGGCTCGGGCGTCACCGTGACCGACGTCAACCAGCTCGTGCAGCGCTTCGAGCAGGCTGCGAAGATGATGAAGACCGTCGCGCGCGGGGGAGTGCCGAACATCCCCGGCATGGGTCCGGTCCCCGGTGCCGGTCGCCCCGGCGCGTCGTCGAAGCGCGGCGGCAAGGGCAAGAACCGCAAGCAGGGCTCGCGCTCGGGCAACCCCGCCAAGCGCGCGGCCGAGAACGCCGGCCTCGCGGCGCAGGCCGCCGCCCAGCCCACCGGCTCGGGCTTCGGTCTCGGCGGCCCCGGTGCGGGAGCGGGTGCGGCGGGTGGCACGCCGTCGGCCGAGGAGCTCGCCGAGCTGCAGAAGCTGCTCGGGCGGCGCTGAGCGCGCCCCGGCGCGGGGTCACGCGGCTGGCGGCCCGCGTTCGCGGCGGTCCGTGCTCTACGTAGGAGATGGTGCGCCGGTAGGACGGATGCGCACGCCACGTCCTACGCCCGGATCATCTCCTGCGCTCGCAGCTTCTCGGCGTCTGCGCCGACTCCTCCCCACCCGGGGGTAGGAGCGGGCCGTCCACATCGTGGATCCTTGTGGCGGATGACGGTGCCGCACTGGGCACTCGGATGCTGTGGCATCCGCACAGCACGTAATCAGGTGGCTCGAGCAGCGCGGTGGTGTCGCGCACACTGCCGAAGCGCGCGCACGGGGATTCTCGGGGCGCGCGATCGCCGAAGCTGTGGACGCGGGAGTACACCGCGTACGGAGGAGCTGGCTCGTCGGCGCGAGTGCTGATCCCGAGGTCTTCGCTGCCATCGCCGCCGGTGGGAGGGTCAGCTGCGTGACCGCCGCGCGGCGTTCGGGCCTGTGGGTGCCCGCACATGACTGCGTGCACATCGCGGTCAAGCCGACGGCGTCCCGTCTGGGAGGCTCGGAGCGACTCGTCGTGCACTGGGCAGTCGGTCCCGCGCCCGTTGCGCGGTACGCGATTGCAGATCCGCCGATGAACATGCTGTTCCATGTGGCTCGGTGTATGCCTCACGAGGACGCCCTGGTGGTATGGGAGTCCGCGCTCAACAAGGGGCTCGTCGACGGTCGGATGCTCGCTCGCATCCAGTGGGGGAGCCCTCGAGCGGCGGCTCTCGCGGAGTTGGCCACATCGCTGAGCGATTCGGGTCTGGAGACCCTCTTCCTCTCCCGCATCTCCGCCTTCGGGCTCGAGGTGCGTCAACAGGTGGTGCTCGACGGCCGCAGAGTCGACTTCCTCATCGGGGAGCGACTTGTGGTGCAACTGGACGGCTTCGCACACCACAGCACGGCGCACGAGCGCCGGAGGGACATCGAGGCTGATGCGCGTCTCGCGCTCTTCGGGTTCACGGTGCTCCGGTTCGACTGGAAGCAGGTGATCCACGAGTGGTCGAGTGTCGAGCGGACCGTGCTCACGGCCGTGGCCCAAGGACTCCACCGCGCCGCGTGAAGCCGAGTTGCATCCTGAACTCCTGCCGGAGATAGGAGATGGTTCGGGGGCAGGACGGATGCGGCGGCTCGCTCCTGCGCTCGCGACATCTCCTGCGCTCAGAACCCGACGTCGACTCCGGGCGAGGGCAACGGGCGTCTTCGGGGGGCGCGCGGCGCGGGGCGCGCGGCGCGCGGCGCGCCGCGGCCGCGCGGGTCAGATGCTGAAGTTCGCGAGGTGCTCGCGCAGCGTGGGGCCGGCGCGGAACTCGCGGATGAGGTGCATCACGACCTCGCGCAGGTCGCCGTCGGCCGCATCCGCCACCAGCACTTGCCGTGCGTAACTCGCGCCCTGCGACAGGATCAGCTCCAGCCCCGCGAATTCGCGTGCGCACTTGAGCTCGACGGCGATGTCGGCGAGGATCTCCATCGTCTCGCGCAGGTGTTCGCGTACGGGCCTCTCGGTGCCGTCGCGGTCGACGATGACGCGCGCCTCGAGGCCGTAGCGGGCTGCGCGCCATTTGTTCTCGCGGATGAACCACGGCTGCAGTCGCGGCAGCTCGCGGCCCTCGTCGAGCTGACGCGAGAAATGCTCCACGAGCGTCTGGACGAGCGAGGCCACGGCGGCCAGCTCGGGGAGCGTCGACATCCCGTCGCACGCGCGCACCTCGACGGTGCCCCAGCGGGGGGCGGGGCGGATGTCCCACCGCACCTCGGTCGCATCCTCCATGACCCCCGTGCGGATCATGTCGTCGAGGTAGCCCTCGAACTGCGCCCAGTTGTCGAGCGGCCAGGGGAGCCCCGCGGTCGGCAGCTGCTGGAAGACGAGCGAGCGGTTGGAGGCGTACCCCGTGCGCTCGCCGGCCCAGAACGGGGAAGACGCCGACAGCGCCTGCAGGTGGGGGAGGTAGATCGAGAGCGCGTTGATGATCGGGAAGACCTTCTTGACGTCATCGACTCCCACGTGCACGTGGATGCCCCAGATCATCATGTTGCGGCCCCACCACTGCGTGCGCTCGATGAGCTTGTGATACCGCGTCTTGTCGGTGATGCCCTGTTTGTACCACTGCGCGAACGGGTGGCTGCCCGCGCACAGGAGCTCGACCTCGAGCGGGTTCGTCACGGTGCGCACGGCGGCGATCGCATCCGCGATGTCGTCGACGGCGGCCGCCACCGTGGCGCCGATTCCGCTCGTGACCTCGACGGTGTTGGTGAGCAGCTCGCCGGTGACGGTGTAGCGCTCATGCCGCGTGTTGTCGGCGAGACCCTCGAGCACGTCGGGGGCGCGCGGCACGAGGTCGCCGGTCTTGCCGTCGGCGAGCATGATCTCCCACTCCAACCCGACCGACGATCTGGCGGATGTCGCGAAAGGCACCGTCATTTCCACATCTTGGCATGCGGATGCCCCGGTCCGCCCGGTTCTTCGGAAGGCTTGACTTCGACGGGCGGTGGTGGTGTTCGCGGGAGCCCTTGCGGTCTGGTGGGCGGGGTGTTCGCGGGAGCCCTTGCGGTCTGGTGGGCGGGGTGTTCGCGGGAGCTCCTGCGGTCTGGTGGGCGGGGTGTTCGCGGGAGCCCCTGCGGTCTGGCAGAATAGAGGGCTGGACGCGACGCTCGACCCTCTATCCAGTGTCCGTCTCCCTCTGAGCTTCCGCCGGGTGTGCACCCCACGCTCCAGGCGACCGGTTCGCTTCGCTTCCGTTATCTTTCAGGAGAATCGTGGCTGTCAAGATTCGTCTCAAGCGCCTGGGCAAGATCCGCGCGCCCTACTACCGCATCGTCGTCGCCGACTCGCGCACCAAGCGCGATGGTCGTGTGATCGAGGAGATCGGCAAGTACCACCCCACCGAGGAGCCCTCGCTCATCGAGGTCGACTCCGACCGCGCCCAGTACTGGCTGTCCGTCGGCGCGCAGCCGACCGACCAGGTGCGCGCGCTCCTCAAGCTCACGGGCGACTGGGGCAAGTTCAAGGGCGACAAGGACGCCGTCTCGACGGTGAAGACCGCCGAGCCCAAGGCCGAGTACCAGCCCGACGCGTCGAAGAAGTCGGTCATCAAGCCCAAGGCCGAGAAGAAGGCCGAGGCGCCCGCCGCCGACGCGACCGACGCCGAGTAATCCGTTGCTCGCCGCCGCGCTCGAACACGTCGTCAAGGGGATCGTCGATCACCCGGACGACGTGCGCATCACCTCGTCGACGTCGCCCCGTGGCGACGTGCTCGAGGTGCACGTGCACCCCGACGATCGTGGACGCGTGATCGGGCGCGGCGGCCGCACAGCCAAGGCCCTGCGCACCCTCATCTCGGCTCTCGCCGACGGCCGCCGGGTGCGCGTCGACGTTGCTGACGACTGACGTGGCCGGCGCAGACGCCAAAGGCTCGAAGGGCTCGCGCCCGCCCCGGGCCGGCAAGAAGAAGGGCCGCACGCAACTGCGCGTGGGGCGCCTCGTGAAGGCGCACGGTCTCAAGGGCGCGCTCAAGCTCGAGCTCTACACCGACGACCCCGAGGGTCGCTTCGTCCCGGGCGCGACGTTCACGCTGCAGGTTCCCGAGTCGTCGCCGTGGCACGGAAAGACGCTCACAGTGCGCGAGTTCCGGTGGATGAACAACCACCCCGTCGCGTTCTTCGAGGGCATCGACGACCGCACCGCGGCCGAGAGCGTCGTGCGAGCGATCCTGTGGATCGACCAGGACGAGAGCGCCGCGCCCGCGGAAGACGACGCGTGGTACGACCACCAGCTCGTCGGTCTCGATGTCGTGCGCGACGGTGAGACGGTCGGACGCGTCATCCGCGTCGACCATCTGCCCGCGCAGGACCTGCTGATCGTCAAACCCGCCTCGGGTGGCTCCGAGGTGCTCGTGCCGTTCGTGAAGGCGATCGTGCCCGAGGTCGACATCGCGGGTGGTCGTGTCGTCGTGACGCCGCCTGCGGGCCTCTTCGAGGATCTGCCCGCCGAGCAGGGCGAGACCAACGATGGCGTGGCGGGTGCCGCATCCGACGCCGCGCCCGAGGGCGACGCCGCCGACGACTGAGCGCGCCTCACAACCCGCGTGTCCGCATGATGCGCGAGATGTGATCCCCGCGAAACACGCCGGGAAACGCCGCGGAACGTCGGCATCGGATCATCGATCCGTATGACCGCGCCCGCCGACACCATCGCTCGCGAGCACGACGGCGCCACGGGGACGACGACCCGCACCGTCTGCTCGTACTGCGGCGTGGGCTGCGGCATCGTCGTGACGACCGAGACGGGCGGGGCCGGGCATCCGACGATCTCCCGCGTCGCGGGCGACCGTGAGCACCCCGCCAACCACGGCCGTCTGTGCACGAAGGGCGCCACGCACGCCGAGCTCATGCGCGCGCCCGGGCGAATGACGACGGCATACGTGCGGCCCGAACGCGGTACGCCGGCGGTTCCGGTCTCGATCGACGAGGCCGTTCGCGAGGCGGCGCGGCGTCTGCGCGCGATCATCGACGAGCACGGGCCGGATGCCGTCGCGGTGTACGTCTCGGGTCAGATGTCGACCGAGGCGCAGTACCTCTCGAACAAGCTCGTGAAAGGGTTCCTGCGGGGGATCCACCTCGAGTCGAATTCGCGCTTGTGCATGGCGTCGGCGGGGACGGGTTACAAGCAGTCTCTCGGCGCCGACGGGCCCCCGGGCTCGTACGAGGACATCGATCGCGCCGACCTCTTCTTCGTGATCGGATCGAACACGGCCGACTGCCACCCGGTCCTGTTCCTGCGGATGGCCGATCGCCTGCGCGAAGGTGCGCGGCTCATCGTGGTCGACCCGCGTCGCACGGCGACCGCCGACCGCGCCGACCTCTTCCTGCAGATCCGGCCTGGAACCGATCTCGCGCTTCTCAACGGCCTGCTGCACCTGCTCGTCGCCGACGGCGGCATCGACGAGGAGTTCATCCGCGAGCACACCGATGGCTGGCAGGCGATGCCCGCCTTCCTCCAGGACTACGACCCCACGACGGTCTCGCGCATCACGGGGCTGCGCGAGGACGACATCCGCACCGCTGCGCGCTGGATCGGCGAAGCCGGCGAGTGGATGACGCTGTGGACGATGGGCCTCAATCAGTCCACGCACGGCACGTGGAACACGATCGCCATCTGCAACCTGCACCTCGCCACGGGTGCGATCGGCCGCCCCGGAAGCGGGCCGCTGTCGCTCACGGGGCAGCCCAACGCGATGGGCGGTCGCGAGATGGGCTATATGGGTCCGGGCCTTCCGGGTCAGCGGTCGGTGTTCGACGCGGACGACCGCGCGTTCGCCGAGCGTGTATGGGGACTCGCGCCGGGCACGATCCGGGCCGAGGCGGGCACCGGCACGATCGACATGTACCGTGCGATGGCCGACGGCGAGATCAAGGCCGCGTGGATCATCTGCACGAACCCCGTCGCCTCGGTCGCGAACCGTCGCACCGTGATCGAGGGTCTCGAGGCGGCCGAGCTCGTCATCGCCCAGGACGTGTTCACCGAGACGGCGACGACGGCGTACGCCGACATCCTGCTGCCGGCGGCGCTGTGGGTGGAGTCTGACGGCGTGACCGTGAACTCCGATCGCACGCTCACGCTCGTGCCGCGCACGGTCGAGGCTCCGGGCGAGGCGCTGCCGGACTGGCGCCTCATCTGCCTCATGGCCGAGGCGCTCGGGTTCGGCGAGGCCTTCGCGTACGAATCGTCCGAGGAGGTGTTCGACGAGCTCCGCCGCTTCTGGAACCCGGCGACCGGGTGGGATCTGCGCGGTGTCACGTACGAGCGGCTCCGCGAGGGGCCGGTGCAGTGGCCCGCGCCGCCGGGCGACGCGGAGGCGCGGCATCCGATTCGGTACGTCAACGACGGTGTGAGCCAGACCCTGCATACGGACGAGACGGGCCGGATGCCGCGCCTCGCGTTCCCCACGCCGTCGCGGCGCGCCCGATTCCTGGCACGACCGCACCTCGATCCTGCCGAGCTGCCGGACGACGACTATCCGTTCGTGCTCAACACCGGCCGGCTCCAGCACCAATGGCACACGATGACCAAGACGGGGCGCGTGCCGGCGCTCGTGCGACTCGATCCGGGTCCGTTCGTCGAGGTGAACCCGCGCGACGCGAACGCGCTGGGCCTCGAGGACGGCGACCAGGTAGAGGTCGCCTCGCGCCGCGGGCGCGTCGTGCTGCCCGCCGTCGTGACGGATCGGGTTCAGCCCGGTTCGTGCTTCGCACCGTTCCACTGGAACGACGAGCACGGCGAGTACCTCACGGTCAACGCGCTCACGAACGACGCCGTCGACGAGGCGTCGCGGCAGCCCGAGTTCAAGTACGCGGCTGTCACGATGCGACGGGTGGCAGGGCCGGCGACGACCGAGGACCCGGATGCCGCGACCCTCGCGGGCGGCGACGAGCAGCACCCCGCACTGGCTCCCCACGAGGAGGCCTACCTCGCCGGGTTCCTCGCGGGCGTCGCCGATTCGGGCGCGCGAAGCGGGGTCGCGCCGACTCTGCCCGCGACGGCACCGGTGTCGGCGGCCGTGCGATCGTGGTTCGACGGGCTCCTCGCGCGAGCGGTCGCCGGCGGGCTGGAGCCTGCGGAGCTGACCACCACTTTCGGCGATGTACCGCACCGCGACGCCGTGCTGCTCGTGTGGGGCTCGCAGACCGGCACGACCGAGGAGTTCGCACGGCGGACCGCGACCGCCCTCGCCGAGCGGGGCGTGCCCGTGCGGCCCGTGGGCATGGATGCGATCGGCGTGCGCGAGCTCACGCGCGTCGACAGGCTCCTCGTCGTCACCTCCACATTCGGCGACGGCGGGCCGCCCGACAACGCCTCGGGCTTGTGGGACGAACTCCGCGCCGAGGGTGCCCCGTCGCTCGACGGCCTCCGGTACTCCGTGCTCGCGTTCGGCGACACCGGATACGCCGACTTCTGCGGCCACGGGCGCAGCGTCGACGCGCGCCTCGGAGAGCTGGGGGCGACGCCGATCGTGCCCCGTGTGGACTGCGAGGCGCATGATCCCGCCCCGGCGAAGCGGTGGCTCGACGCCGTGATCGCGGCCCTCTCGAGCGAGGGGCGACAACAGCCGGCTTCGGCGACACCCGCAGCGACGACGCCTGCGGTGGTCTCGGCATCCGACCCGCCCGCGTCGACCAGCCTGTCGACACGCGAGCCGTTCACACGCGCGCGCCCGCTCGTGACACCCGTCGTCCACAACGAGCTGCTGAGCGGCGCGGGGTCGGCGAAGGAGGTGCGGCGCATCGCGTTCGACCTCTCCGCGGCGGACGTCGCGTACTCGGCGGGCGACTCGATCGGGGTGGTGTGCGACAACGACCCGCGCACGGTGGACGCGTGGCTCGCGACGACGGGGCTCGGCGCGGCGACGACCGTGTCGGTCGACGGCGAGCGGCGGCGGTTCGGCGATGTGCTGCGCACGCGCCTCGACCTCACGCGCATCACGCCCGCACTGCTGCGGTTCGTCGTCGAGCGCAACGGGGATGCGACACTCGCGCGGCTCGTGCGGAACAGCAGCGCCGACCTCGAGCGGTTCCTGTGGTCGAAGCAGGCAGTCGACCTGCTGCGCGAGTTCCCGGTACGCGCCGAGCCGGAGGAATGGATCGACGTGCTGTCGCGCTTGCAGCCGCGGCAGTACTCGATCTCGTCGAGCCCGCTCGTCTCACCCGACCGCGTCGAGCTCACGGTCTCGGTCGTGCGCTTCCGCACCGAGGCGGGCGAACCGCGCGGGGGAGTGTGCTCGACGCTGCTCGCGGATCGTGCGGCACATGCGCCCGTGCCGGTCTACCTGCAGCGGTCACCTCACTTCAGGCCGCCCTCCGACCCGACGGCGCGCGTGATCATGGTCGGGCCGGGCACGGGCATCGCACCGTTCCGCGCGTTCCTGCACGACCGTCGCGCGAGCGGGCACACGGGCCCGAACTGGCTCTTCTTCGGCGATCAGCACGCCGCGACCGACTACCTCTACCGCGACGAGCTCGAGGCGATGCACGCCGACGGCTTCCTCACGCGCCTCGACCTCGCGTTCTCGCGCGACCAGCGACAGAAGATCTATGTGCAGGACCGGATGCTGGAGCACGGCGCCCGCCTGTGGCATTGGCTGCAGGAGGGCGCGTCCCTCTACGTGTGCGGCGATGCCTCCCGCATGGCACGCGACGTCGACGCGACTCTGATCCGACTCGCGCGCGTGCATGGCGGATTGAGTGAGGACGACGCGGAGGAGTTCAAGAGGCGTCTCGTCGCGGAGAGGCGCTACCTGCGGGACGTGTATTGAGCGGGCAGGCTCGGTTCGAGTGTGCCGCCGCGCAGACGAAGGGGCGGGAACCGGCGCACCGGCTCCCGCCCCTGCCCCTCGCGGGCTCAGATGCGCTCGTGTGCGAGAGCCTTCCGGGGGATCGCGTACACGAAGAGCGTGGTCGCGAGCAGCACGGCGTACACCGCGGCGAACGCCCAGAAAGCCGCCGTGTAGCCGCCGGTCGCGGACTGAGACGCGTTGAGCAGCTGCGGCACGAGGAATCCGCCGTATGCGCCGATCGCGGAGATGAGGCCCAGCGCGGCGGCAGCCTGGCGCTGCGACGCGACTGCGGGCGAGGCATCCGCACCCTTCACCTTGCCGCGCGCCGCGAAGACCATCGGGATCATGCGGTACGTCGACCCGTTGCCGATGCCGGTCGCCGCGAAGATCACGACGAAGCACGCGAGGAACAGCCAGAAGCTGCCCAGCGGAAGCAGCCCGATGAGCGCGAGCGCGCCGACGGCCATGATCGCGAATGCGGCCACGGTCACCCGGGCGCCGCCGAAGCGGTCGGAGAGGCGTCCGCCGTAGGGACGCGCGAGCGATCCGACGAGCGCGCCGATGAACGCGAGCGAGAGCGACGCCTGGCCGACCTGGAACGTCGAGAACTCGGGGAACTGGTCGGCGATGAGCTTCGGGAACACGCTGGCGAATCCGATGAACGAGCCGAACGTGCCGATGTAGAGCACAGAGAGCAGCCACAGGTGCGGTTCGCGAAGAGCCGCCGCCGATGCCGCGAAGTCCGCCTTCGCCGACGCGAGGTTGTCCATGTGGTGCCACGCGCCCCACGTCGCGAGGAGGATGAGCGGGATCCACATCCAGCCGGCGAGGGCGAGGTTCAGCGTCGCCGCGGCGCCGAAGGTCACGGCGATCGGCACGAGGAGCTGAGCGATCGAGGTCCCGATGTTGCCGCCGGCGGCGTTGAGCCCGAGGGCCCAGCCCTTCTCGCGCTGCGGGAAGAAGTACGTGATGTTCGCCATCGAGCTCGCGAAGTTGCCGCCGCCGACACCCGCGAGCGCCGCGACGAGGAGCATCACGCCGAAGGGCGTCGAGGGGTTCGTCACGACGATGCCGAGGAGCGTCGTCGGCACGAGCAGGAGGGCGGCCGAGATGATCGTCCAGTTTCGGCCGCCGAACTTCGCGACCATGAACGTGTACGGGAACCGCAGCGTCGCACCGACGAGGCTCGGCAGCGAGATCAGCCAGAAGGCCTCGGAGCTCGAGAACGAGAAGCCGGCCGCGGGCAGCATCACGACGACGATGCTCCACAGCTGCCACACGATGAAGCCGAGGAACTCGGCGAAGATCGACCACCCGAGGTTGCGCCGCGCGATCGAGCGTCCCTCGGCGGCCCAGAAGGTCGGGTTCTCGGCGTCCCAGCCGTCGATCCAGCGGCCGGGGCGCCGTGTGAGATGTACGGCGGATGCCGTGCGGGCGGGCGCGCCGGAATCGGCGAGCTCGAGGTCGGGCTGCGGGGGCGAGGACGTTGCGGGGGTGATGGTCATGGGGCCTCCTCCGGTCGTGTGCTCCGACGTTAGGGATCGGGTGTTTCATCGCCCCGCGCGGGGCGTTTCCTCCGGGTCACTTCTCCGTCACGGTCGCGTGAGCGCCGTCGTGAGAGGCGCGTGATCTGCGCGTTACACGAGCACGGACGCACGGATGCCGCGCCGGGCGTCGGCCCGCAGGTGTCAGGCCGCGCCGGCCAGGGTGGCGGCGGCCGCGCGATACCGTTCGGCGACGATCGCCGCGATGCGCGGATCCGGACCGAGGGGGCTGGTCGCCGCATCCGCCCCCGATCTGCGGATGACGTCGGCGAAGTACCCCGGCGCGAGGACGTAGCTCGCTGCCACGACCCGAGTCGCGCCCGCCGAGCGGGCGGCGCCGACGGCGGCGTCGATGCGCGGCTCGCACCCTGCCGCGAAGCCCACGGTCACGAGACGCGAGAGGCAGCGGGAGAGCCGCTCCGCGACCGCGCTCACGTCGTCGGCGGCGCGCGGGTCGCTCGAGCCGGCCGCGGCGAGCACGATCGCGTCATCGTCGCGGAGGCCGAGTTCGCCCAGCCGGGATTCGAGCACGAGCGCGAGCAGGTCGTGCGGTCCCAACGGCGGAGCCGCCACGACTCCGTCGCGCCGGCGTGCCGCGCGGGCGATGTCGACGCCCGTGTGGAACCCGGTCGAGAGCAGGAGCGGCACGATGACCGCCGGACGTCGTGGCGGAAGGGCCGCCACGACGTCGTCCACCGAGGGCTCCTGCACGTCGACGAACGCCTCGCGCACGTCGACGCTCGGGAGCAGCACGCGCACCTCGTCGACGAGCGAACGGATCGCGTCCCTGCCGTCGAGTGAGCTCGTTCCGTGGGAGCACGCGATGAGGACGGGGCGGATCATTCGTCCTCCTGGACGTCGAGGCGGTAGCCGCGTTTGACCACCGTGCGGATGAGCTCCGGTGCGCAGATCGCTTCACGCAGCCGTGCGATCGCCATCTCGACGGCGTGTGCGCTGTCTGCGGAACGTGGCAGGACGTTGAGCAGCGCCCCCCGGGAGACGACCCCGCCGCGGGCGTCGAAGAGGGCGCCCAGCACCTCGACGCTCGTGCGCGACAGTGGCCGGAACCGGCCGTCGAGCACGGCGCCGCTGCTGCGCAGCTCCAGGCGCCCGGCAGCGGTGTCGAGCGCTGCGGCCCGACCGGACGCGTAGTACGTCACCACGCCGCGCACGAGCGCGCCGAGTCGTCCGCGGTCGGCCACGAGCACGTCGATGCCGGCAGCGCGCAGCGGCCCCGCGGTGACGGGGCCCACCGCGGCCACGAGCAGGCGGCCGGCGCGCGCTCGACGAGCGATGTCCGAGACGACGCCCTCGCGCTCCGCCGCCGCCAGCCATTCCGCCGCGCCCGGCGCGGAGGTGAACAGCACCGCGTCGACCTCGCCGGACGCGGCGGCGAGCACCGACCGGGTGACGGCCGCGGCATCCGGCGGTGCGCCCCACCGGTACACCGTGAGGCTCACGACGTCCGCGCCGTGGTCGGCGAAGAGCGCGTCGAGTCCGTCGGCGCCCGATCCGTGGTGCTGCACCGCGATGCGCTGCCCCGACACGCCCTCGGCGACGAGGAACTCGCCCAGCTCGGCGGCCGTCTCGGTCTCGGCGACCCAGTCGGCGATGAAGCCGGCCTGCTGGATCGCGCCGCGGGCCTTGGGGCCGCGCGCGACGAACCGCGCGTCGGCGAGGGCTTCGTGCAGCGGGTCGCTCAGCCCCGCCTCGTCGGCGGCCTCCATCCATCCGCGGAAGCCGACCCCCGTGGTCGCGACGACGATGTCGGGCGGGCTCTCGATGAGCTCGCGCGTCCGTGCGACGAGCGCCTCGTCGTCGATGTGCGGGACGATCGTGAGGGCCGGCGCGTGCTGCACCTGTGCGCCGTGGCGCTCGAGCGCCGCCGCGAGCTCGCTCGACCGGCGATCGACGGCGATCACGATGACGCACCCGGCGAGCGCCGCCGACAGCAGGGGACGCGCGGGTTCGCTCACGGGCCCGCGCTTCCACGGGTCGCGGTCGGTGTTCGCAGCAGCAGGTCGGGGCGTGCGACGTCGCCCACCACGATCACCGCGGGGTTGGAGACGCCGACCGCACGCGCGTCGTCCACCGCGCGTCCGAGGGTCGTGCGAGTCGTCCGCTGCCGAGGAGTGTGGCCGCTCTCGACGATCGCGACGGGTCGATTCTCCGGCACACCCGCGTCGAGGGCGGCGTGTACGAGACGGGGAAGCGCGGCGACGCCCATGAGCACGACGGTCGTGACATCCGGGTCGGCGAGCGCCGCGAGCGTCGCGGGCGAGACGGCGGCCTGCCCGTTCACGACGTGCACGGAGCCCGCCGTTCCTCGGTGCGTCACCGGGATGCCCGCCGCTTGCGGCACCGCGAGGGCGCTGGAGATGCCCGGTACGACCTCGACGGCGACCCCTGCCGCAAGGCACGCCGCAACCTCCTCGCCGCCGCGCCCGAGCACGAACGGGTCGCCGCCCTTGAGGCGCACGACGCGGCGCCCCGCGCGCGCGTGCTCGACGAGCAGCTCATTGATGCGGTCCTGCGGCACGGGGTGGTGTCCGGGCCGCTTCCCGACGTCGATCACCTCGACGTCGGGATCGAGGTCGGAGAGGACGGATGCCGGCCCGAGCCGGTCCGCCACGACGACGTCCGCCTCGGCGAGCAGTCGTCGACCCCGCACGGTCATGAGGTCCTCGGGGCCGGGCCCCCCACCCACGAGCGCGACGTGCCCGGACGCCGTTGCGCGGCGACGTCGCACGGGCAGGCGTCCCTCGCGCAGCAGCCCCGCGACAGCATCGCGCAGGCGGGCGGCGCGCGACGGGTCGACGCCGGAGTCCGACACGACGCCGACGAGCACATCGCCCGAGCGCGCCTCCGCCGCGAGCCGCGCGGTGCCGTGCGCGCCGTCCGACGCGTTGACGCACTGTGTGCGGCGCGCCTCGCACGCGCGGGCGACCCACTCGTCCGTGCGCGCGTCGCCCGTGGCGATGTGCACGAACCACACGTCGTCGAGATCGGATGCCTCGACCGCCCGAGCGATCCACTCCACGTCGCGCTCCCGCACCAAGGTCTCGACGGCGGGGTCTAGCTCGGGGGCGACGATGCGCACGCGCGCACCCTCGTCGAGGAACCGCGGCAGGCGGCGCGCGGTCACGGAGCCGCCGCCCACCATGAGCATCTCGCGTCCGGCCAGTGAGATCCCGATGAGCGTCGTCATGAGCGCGCCGCCCATCGCACGAACACGTCGCCGTCGCGCACGGCGACCGGCCACGTCGTGAGCGAGCGCTCGTCCTTCCCCTGCGTGTCGAGGCACGCGCCTGTGCGCAGGTCGAACACCTGCTTGTACATGGGGGAGGCGACGGTGGGGGCATCCGCCTTCGTCCCGACGATGCCGCGCGAGATCACGTGCGCTCCGCTGTACGGGTCGAGGTTCGAGACGGCGTGGATCGGGCCGCGTCCGTCTGGACCGTGCAGGAGGAAGAGCGCGAGCTGAACGCCGTCGATGAGCGCCGCGCGTCCGCGCTCGGGCTCGAGGTCGGCGACGGCGCACACGCGCACCCACTCCCACGTGCGCGGGGGACGCTTCTGCGCGGTCTCGAGGATCGTCATGCCCGCACCTCCAGGGTCGTTCCGGCGATGAGCACGCGGCCGTCCGCGCGCTCATCGGGGGTGGCCGGGCGCGGCTGGCCGCGCTCGAGGGTGTAGGCGAGCGACGGATCGGGAGTGCGCGGAGCGTTGACGAACGACGCGAAGCGCCGAAGCTTCTCGGGATCCTCGAGCGTCGCCCTCCACTCGTCCTCGTACGACTCGATGTGGGCGGCCATCGCGGCGTCGAGGTCGGCGCAGATGCCGAGGCTGTCGTCGAAGATGACAGCGCGCAGCGCGTCGAGACCGCCCTCCAGCTCCTCGAGCCACGGTGCGGTGCGCTGCAGACGGTCGGCGGTGCGGATGTAGTACATGAGGAACCGGTCGATCGCCGTGAGCAGCGCGTCGTCATCGAGACCCTCGGCGAGGAGCGCGGCGTGGCGCGGCGTGAAGCCTCCGTTGCCGCCGACGTAGAGGTTCCAGCCGGCCTCCGTCGCGATGACGCCGACGTCTTTTCCGCGGGCCTCGGCGCACTCACGTGCGCACCCCGACACCCCGAGCTTGAGCTTGTGGGGTGCCCGCAGACCGCGATACCGCAGCTCGAGGGTGACCGCCATGCCGACCGAGTCCTGCACGCCGTAGCGGCACCACGTCGAGCCGACGCACGACTTCACGGTGCGCAGCGCCTTGCCGTACGCATGCCCCGACTCGAAGCCCGCGTCGACGAGGCGGCGCCAGATGTCGGGCAGCTGCTCGAGGCGCGCGCCGAACAGGTCGATGCGCTGCCCGCCGGTGATCTTCGTGTACAGGCCGAAGTCCCGTGCGACTTCGCCGATCGCGACGAGCCCCTCGGGGGTGATCTCTCCACCGGGGATGCGCGGAACCACCGAGTACGAGCCGTCCTTCTGCAGGTTGGCCATGACGTGGTCGTTGGTGTCCTGCAGGGTCGCGTTCTCTCCGTCGAGCACATGCTCGTGCACGAGCGTGGAGAGGATGCTCGCGATCGCGGGCTTGCAGATGTCGCAACCTCGTCCCGTGCCGAACCGCTCGACGATCGCGCTGAACGTCGAGAGACCCGCCACCCGGACGGCGTCGAACAACTGGGCGCGCGAGAGCGCGAAGTGCTCGCACATCGCGTCGCTGACCGTGGCGCCGCTCTTCTCGAGCTCGCCGACGACGATGCGCTTGACGAGCGGGACGCACGATCCGCAGGCGGCGCCGGCGCGCGTGCACGCTTTGACGCCCGCGACGTCGGTGCAGCCTTCCTCGTGCACGGCGTGACGGATCGTTCCCGCCGACACGCTGTTGCAGGAGCACACCGTCGCGTCGTCGGGCAGCTCGCCCGCCGGAGCGGGCGCGCCGCCCTCTGGCAGCAGGTACGCGGCCGGGTCTGTGCCGAGCGCTCCGCCCACGAGCGGCCGCAGCGCCGCGTACGCCGACGCGTCGCCGACGAGCACGCCGCCCAGGAGCGTCTTGGCATCGTCCGACAGCACGAGCTTCTTGTAGACGCCCGCCACGGGGTCGGCGTAGACTACGTCGAGCGCCCCCGGCGTCGTCGCGAACGCGTCGCCGAAGCTCGCGACGTCCACGCCGGAGAGCTTGAGCTTCGTCGACAGGTCGTACCCCGGGAACGTCGCATCGCCGCCGAGCAGTCGCGTCGCGACGACCTCGGCCATCGCATAGCCGGGTGCGACGAGGCCGACGCACCGTCCCTCGAACGAAGCGACCTCGCCGATCGCGAAGATCGCCGGGTCGGATGTGCGGCAGCCCGCGTCGATCACGACGCCGCCGCGCGGGTCGACGTCGAGGCCCGCCTCGCGTGCGAGCTCGTCACGCGGCCGCACGCCGACCGTGAAGACCACGACGTCGGCGTGCTCGTAGCCGCCGTCGCTGAACTCCAGCCCCGCGACGTCGCCGGAGGGACCGGGGTCGAGTCGCGTCGTGATCGACGAGGTGAGCACACGGATGCCGCGTGACTCGATCAGTCGTCGCAACGCGTCGCCCGCGGGGAGGTCGAGCTGCGCCGACATGAGCCGATCGGCCGCCTGGACCACGGTCGGGGTCACGTCGAGCCCCTGCAGGGCGCCGGCCGCCTCGAGGCCGAGCAGCCCGCCGCCGATGACCATCCCCTTCAGCGGACGCCCGAGCCGCCGCGCGCGGTCCTCGACGAACGCGCGGAGCGCGGCGACGTCGTCGAGCGTTCGATAGACGAAGCACCCGGGCAGCTCGAAACCGTCGACCGCGAGCCGCGCCGCGTACGAGCCGGTCGCCAGCACGAGGGCGTCGTACGGATGCCGCGCCCCGTCATCGGTCGCGACCACGCGCTCGCGGCGATCGATCCGCGTGGCGCGCACCCCCGTGTGGAGGCGTACACCCTCGTGCTCGAAGACGCGCTGCTCGAGCGTCAGCTCTTCGGCCGTCGCGCCGTCGAAGAACGACGTGAGAGCGACGCGGTCGTACGGCGCGCGCGGCTCCTCGCCGAGGACGGTGATGACCGTGTCGCCCTCGACGCGCGATGTGAGGCTCTCGACGAAGCGGTGCGCGACCATGCCGCCGCCTACGACCACGACGCGTCGCGGCTCTCCCGTCCGGTGCATGGCCTCACGATAGGCGCGCCCGTTTTCGGCGCCGTGTGTCCCATGTTTCGAGTTCGTGACGTCGTAAGAGCCGGACATCGTGCCTCCTCCCGCGGCCGGTCGGACCGTGCGATCCGCTGTCTGCCGTGGCCACGACGTTAGGAAGAGCGCGTTTCGCGACGGGTGCCGGGACCGTTACCCCGAGGCAACGTTTCGCTCACGCCCGCGCCTCCGCGGTTGTGAGATCGGACGCCCGCCGCACGCTGACTAGGCTCGATCCGTGCGTATAGACGTCGTCACGATCTTCCCGTCGTTCTTCGACGTGCTGGAGGTCTCGCTGCTGGGCAAGGCTCGCGACCGCGGGCTCCTCGACGTGCGTGTGCACGACCTGCGCGAGTGGACGCACGACCGCCACCGGACGGTCGATGACACCCCCTACGGCGGTGGCGCCGGCATGGTCATGAAGCCGGAGCCGTGGGGCGAGGCGCTCGACGCGATCGTCGCGGACTCCGAGGCACCGCCGGTGTTCGTGTTCCCGTCTCCCGCGGGCGAGGTCTTCACGCAGGCCACGGCGCGTGAGTTCGCACACGAGCCGCACCTCGTGATCGGATGCGGACGGTATGAGGGCATCGACGAGCGCGTGTTCGAGTACGCCGCGACGCTCGGGCGCGTGCGACTCGTGAGCCTCGGCGATTACGTTCTCAACGGCGGCGAGGTCGCGGCGATGGCGATGATCGAAGCGGTGGGGCGGCTCATCCCCGGGGTCGTGGGCAACCCCGAGAGCCTCCTCGAGGAGTCGCACGAGGAGGGCCTCCTCGAGTACCCGTCGTACACGAAGCCCGCATCGTGGCGCGGCTACGAGGTTCCCGAGATCCTCCTCAGCGGCAACCACGGCGCGATCGCCGCGTGGCGGCGCGAACAGCAGGTCGCACGCACGCGCGAGCGCCGGCCCGACCTCCTCGACGAGTGATCCCTGAGCGCGGCATCCGCCCCCTTGTGGCGCAGGAGGCGCCTTGTCAACGACTCTCGGCAGGAGGAGTGCGCTCGACTAGGGTGTGAGCGACCGCCAGGGGAGGAGTCGTATGGAGACCTGGCCCGGATCGGCCTACCCGCTCGGGGCGACCTTCGACGGGAGCGGAACGAACTTCGCGCTGTTCAGCGAGGCCGCCGAGAAGGTCGAGCTCTGCCTGTTCGACGAGACGGGGGCCGAGACCCGCGTGCCGCTCGTCGACGTCGACGCGTTCGTGTGGCACGCGTACCTGCCGAACGTGCGACCCGGGCAGCGGTACGGGTACCGCGTGCACGGCGAGTACAACCCGGCCGAGGGCAAGCGGTTCAACCCGAACAAGCTGCTCCTCGACCCGTACGCGAAGGCGGTCGAGGGTCAGGTGCGGTGGAACCAGTCCGTGTTCGGCTACGACTTCGGCGACCCCGATTCCCGCAACGACGAGGACTCCGCGGCGAGCATGATGAAGGCCGTCGTCGTGAACCCGTTCTTCGACTGGGCGGGCGACCGCCAGCCGAAGACCCCCTATGCCGAGTCGCTCATCTACGAGGCGCACGTGAAGGGACTCACGATGCTGCATCCGGCGGTTCCCGAAGAGCTGCGCGGCACGTACAGCGGCCTCGCGCACCCTGCCGTGATCGAGCACCTGCGCAAGCTCGGGGTGACCGCGGTCGAGCTCATGCCCGTGCACCAGTTCGTCAACGACGACACGCTCGAGCAGAAGGGCCTCTCGAACTACTGGGGCTACAACACGATCTCGTTCTTCGCGCCGCAGAACACGTACGCGTCGCCCGGTGAACCCGGCCGGCAGGTGCAGGAGTTCAAGGCGATGGTGCGGGCGCTGCACGCGGCCGGAATCGAAGTGATCCTCGACGTCGTCTACAACCACACCGCCGAGGGCAACCATCTGGGTCCGACCCTCAGCATGCGCGGCATCGACAATGCCGCGTACTACCGACTCGAAGAGGACGACAAGCGGTACTACACCGACTACACGGGCACGGGGAACAGCCTCAACGTCTCGAGTCCGCACTCGCTGCAGCTCATCATGGACTCGCTGCGGTACTGGGTGCTCGAGATGCACGTCGACGGCTTCCGCTTCGACCTCGCCGCGACGCTCGCGCGCGAGTTCTACGACGTCGACAAGCTCGCGACGTTCTTCGAGCTCGTGCAGCAGGACCCCGTGGTGTCTCAGGTGAAGCTCATCGCCGAACCGTGGGACGTGGGCCCGGGTGGGTACCAGGTGGGGAACTTCCCTCCGCAGTGGACGGAATGGAACGGCAAGTACCGCGACACCGTGCGCGACTTCTGGCGCGGCGAGCCCGCGACCCTCGGCGAGTTCGCGTCACGGCTCACGGGGTCCGCTGACCTCTACGAGCACTCGGGGCGGCGGCCCGTGGCATCCGTCAACTTCGTCACCGCGCACGACGGGTTCACGCTGCGGGACCTCGTGTCGTACAACGAGAAGCACAACGAGGCCAACGGCGAAGACAACAAGGACGGCGCCGACGACAACCGCTCGTGGAACTGCGGTGTGGAAGGACCCACCGACGACCCGGCCGTGCTCGAACTGCGGGCGCGGCAGCAGCGCAACTTCCTCGCGACGTTGCTGCTCAGCCAGGGCGTGCCGATGCTGCTGCACGGTGACGAGCTCGGCCGCACGCAGCAGGGCAACAACAACGGCTACGCGCAGGACAACGAGCTGACGTGGGTGCACTGGGACGCCGTCGACCAGCCCCTCGTCGAGTTCGTGTCGGCGGTGTCGAAGCTGCGGCGCGAGCATCCGACGTTCCGGCGCAGCCGGTTCTTCGACGGCCGCCCCGTCAAGCGCGAGGAGGGTGCCCCCGTGCCCGACATCGCGTGGCTGCGGCCCGACGGCACGCAGATGCAGCCCGAGGACTGGGACTCCGGATTCGGCCGCGCGGTGGGCGTCTTCCTCAACGGCGGCGGGATCCGTGAGCGCGACCGGCGCGGGCAGCCCATCGAGGACGTGCACTTCATGGTGCTCTTCAACGCGGGCGATGAGCCCATCGACTTCCGCATCCCCGCCGTCGAAGCGAGCCCGCAGTGGGACGTGATCGTCGACACCGCCGGCCGCCAGGCGGGCGTCACGACGATCGACCCAGGCTCGGTCGTGCCGCTCGAGTCCCGGTCGATGCTCGTGCTGCAGGAGCACACCGAGGAGGAGGTCGAGCCCGACCACTCGGTCGCGGCGTCGCTCGCGGCGCTCGGCGACAGCCGGCCCGAGGACATGCCGGCGAAGGCTCCGCGCATCGAGGCGCGACACGACACGCGCTGATCCGACGCGCCGACCGAAGGCGACGAGAAGCGAGGAAGGAGAGCGGATGCGCATCCCACCGGCTTCGACGTACCGGATGCAGGTGCGCGCGTCGTTCGACCTCGACGCCGCGGCCGACGTGACCGACTACCTGCGCGACCTCGGCGTCGACTGGGCATACGTGTCGCCGCTGCTTCGCGCGACGTCGGGCTCGGACCACGGCTACGACGTCGTCGACCCGACCGAAGTCGATCCCGAGCGCGGAGGAGCGGCGGCGCTCGAGCGGTTCGCGATCGCCGCGCGGCACGCGGGTATCGGGATCCTCGTCGACATCGTGCCGAACCACATGGGCATCTCGCGCCCGGAGCAGAACGCGTGGTGGTGGGACGTGCTCGAGCACGGCCGCGCATCCCGCTGGGCCGAGGCGTTCGACATCGATTGGGACGAGGGCGGCGGAAGAGTGCGCGTGCCGATCCTGGGTGCGGAGCTCGAGGAGGCGATCGCCGACATCGTCGTCGACGCGGATGCCGGCGTCGTGCGCTACTTCGACCACGCGCTGCCTCTCGCGCCCGGCTCCGCCGATGACGGGGCGGATGCCGCGACGGTCCTCGACCGGCAGCACTGGCAGCTCATGGACTGGCGGCGCGAGGCGACCGACCTCAACTATCGGCGCTTCTTCGCGGTGTCGACGCTCGCCGGGCTCCGCGTCGAGCTGCCGTGGGTGTTCGACGCCGCGCATGTCGAGGTTCTGCGATGGGTGCGCGACGGGCTCGTCGACGGGCTGCGCATCGACCATCCGGATGGCCTCGTCGACCCGGGCGCGTACCTCGAGCGCCTCGCCGCCGAGACGGACGGCGCGTACGTGCTCGTCGAGAAGATCCTCGAGCACGCGGCGACCGAGCACCCCGAAACCCTCCCCGCGTGGTGGCATGCCGACGGCACGACCGGGTACGACGCGATGGCCGAGATCGACCGCGTGCTCATCGACCCGGCCGGCGAAGACGCGCTCGACGCGCTCGACGCACGACTGCGCGCCGAGACGGGGCTCGCGCCCGCGCAGGAGTGGCCCGACCTGATCCACGACACGAAGCGCATGATCGCCGACACGATCCAGGTCGCCGAGATCCGTCGGCTCGTGCGGTGCCTGCCGACCGAGCTCGCGAGGAACCGGGAGGCAGCGGATGCGCTCGCCGAGCTGCTCGCGTGCTTCCCGACGTATCGCTCGTACCTCCCTGCGGGGAAGGAATGGCTCGAGCAGGCGGCGGCCGACGCATCCGCCCGTCGCCCCGACCTCGCCGCGACCATCGCGTCCCTCGTTCCCGTCCTGTCCGACCCGTCGCACGAGGTGGCGCGACGCTTCCAGCAGACCACCGGGCCCGTCATGGCGAAGGGCGTGGAAGACACGGCGTTCTATCGCGCGACGCGCCTCGGCACGCTCACGGAGGTGGGCGGTGACCCGAGCGTCTTCTCGCTGTCGGCGGACGGGTTCCACCGCGCGTTCGCGCGGCGCCAAGCGGCGTGGCCGGGCTCGATGACGGCGCTGTCGACGCACGACACGAAGCGGGGAGAGGATGTGCGCGCGCGGCTGTCGGTGCTCGCCGAGATTCCGGAGCACTGGGCCGACGTGCTGGGGCGCCTGCGCGACGTCGCCACGACGGGCCACGGCCCGTTCGACAGCCTGCTGTGGCAGGCGATCATCGGGACGTGGCCGGCCTCGCCCGAGCGGCTGCACGCATATGCGGAGAAGGCCGCGCGCGAAGCCGCGGAAGCGACCGGGTGGCTCGATCCGGAGCCCGAGTTCGAGAGGCGGATGCACCGGCTCGTCGATGCCGCCTTCGGAGACGCTCGTCCGATCGTGGACGACTTCGTCGGCGAGATCGCGCCCTTCGGATGGTCGAACTCGCTTTCCGCGAAGACGCTGCAGATCGCGGGGCCCGGAGTGCCCGACGTGTATCAGGGATCGGAGCTGTGGGAGACGAGCCTCGTCGACCCCGACAACCGTCGTCCTGTGGACTTCGCCGTGCGGCGCGAGCTGCTCGCGCGCATCGATGCGGGTTGGCGGCCTCTGATCGACGAGACGGGGGCCGCGAAGCTGCTCGTGACCTCGCGCGCGCTGCGGCTGCGGCGGGAGCGCCGCGAGCTGTTCACCCGCTACACGCCCATGACCGTCGTGGGGGATGCCGCCGGCCATGCGGTGGCGTTCGATCGGGGCGGTGCCCTCGCCGTCGCGACGCGTCTGCCCGTCGGCCTCGACCGGCGCGGCGGTTGGGGTGACGCTGTGCTCCTGCGGCACGCCGGCCCGACGGTCGACGCGTTCACGGGTCGTCGGTTCGAGGGAGCCGAGGTCGAACTGCGCCACCTGCTCGCGACGTATCCCGTGGCACTGCTCGTGTTGGAGGACGACGCATGATCGGGGTGTGGGCTCCGCGCGCCGAGCGCGTCCGGCTGCGGCGACCCGGCCAGGACGATGTCGAGCTCGAGAAGGCGGATGCCGGATGGTGGGCCGCTGACGTCGAGCTCGCTCCGGGCGATGAGTACGGATTCGTGCTCGACGACGCGGATGCCCTGCGACCCGACCCGCGGTCGCGCCGCCAACCGCGGGGCGTGCACGAGGCATCCGCCCATTTCGATCCCTCTGTGTTCTCGTGGACCGACGGCAGCTGGACGGGGCGCCAGCTCGCGGGGGGCATCGTGTACGAGCTCCACATCGGCACGTTCACACCCGAGGGGACGCTCGACGCCGCGATCGGCCGGCTCGACCATCTCGTGGAGCTCGGGGTGACGCACGTCGAGCTGCTGCCTGTCAACGCGTTCAACGGCGAATGGAACTGGGGCTACGACGGCGTGCTGTGGTACGCCGTGCACGAGGCGTACGGGGGCCCTGAGGCGTATCAGCGCTTCGTCGACGCGTCGCATGCGGCGGGGCTCGCCGTTGTCCAGGACGTCGTCTACAACCACCTCGGCCCGAGCGGCAACTACCTTCCGGAGTTCGGCCCCTACGTGCGGGACGCCGAGCGCAACACCTGGGGCGCGTCGATCGACCTCGACCAGCCGGCGGTGCGCGCGCACATCATCGAGAACGCGCTCATGTGGCTCGACGATTACCACGTCGATGCGCTGCGCCTGGACGCCGTGCACGCGCTGAAGGACGGGTCGGAGAAGCACCTGCTGCGCGAGCTCGCCGAGCGGGTCGACGCACTGTCGGCGCACGTGGGTCGCCCGCTAATGCTCATCGCCGAATCCGACCTGAACGACCCGACGCTCATCCTCCCGCGCGAGGCGGGTGGCTACGGACTGACCGCACAGTGGAGCGACGACTGGCACCACGCGGTGCACGTCGCGCTCACCGGCGAGACAGCCGGATACTACGCCGACTTCGCCGCCCCCGATGCTCTCGCGAAGGTGTGGACGCGGGGGTTCTTCCACGACGGCACGCACTCGTCGTTCCGCGGACGCGAGCACGGCAGCCCGATCCCCCAGGACGTGCCCGCGTGGCGACTCGTGACATTCGCGCAGGATCACGATCAGATCGGCAACCGGGCGACGGGAGACCGTCTGTCGCAGACCCTCTCGACCGATCGGCTCGCGGTGGCGGCCGTGCTCACGATGACGGCGCCAGGCACTCCGATGCTCTTCCAGGGCGAGGAGTGGGGAGCGTCGACCCCGTGGCAGTTCTTCACGTCGCACCCCGAGCCCGAGCTCGGCGAGGCCACCGCGAAGGGTCGTATCGGGGAGTTCGCGCGCATGGGGTGGGATGAATCCGTCGTGCCCGACCCGCAGGATCCCGAGACCTTCCGGCGGTCGAAGCTCGACTGGTCCGAGGCATCCGCCGGCGATCATGCCCGCCTGCTCGAGCTGTACCGTGCGCTCGCGCGGCTGCGCCGCGAACGCCCCGAGCTCACCGACCCGTCCTTCGCATCGCTCGGTGCCGAACTCGTCGGGGGAGAGGGGACGGATGCGGCGCACCGCGCCTTCCGGCTCGGGCGAGGCGCCGTCGAGATCCTCGTGAACCTCACCGGAGGGGAGATGCTCTTCGCCGTGCCGAAGCTGTCGCGCGTGCTGCTCACGACGTCGGCGCGCGTCCACGTCGCGGAGGGGATGCTCGCGGTGCCGCCCGATGCCGCGGTCGTCGTGGGGCCCGAGCTCCGTCGGTGACGGGAGGGGTCAGCGCACCCCGAGGAAGGAGCGGTCGGTGAGCACGATCGGTCCGTCGTCGGTGATCGCGATCGTGTGCTCGGAGTGGGCGCCGCGCGAGCCGTCGGCGCTGCGGAGGGTCCATCCGTCGGGGTCGGTGATGAGCTTGTCGGTCGTCTGGAGGAACCACGGCTCGAGTGCGAGGACGAGCCCTGCGCGCAGCGGGAAGCCGCGGCCCGGCTTCCCGTCGTTCGGCACGTGCGGGTCGCCGTGCATGACGCGTCCGACGCCGTGACCGCCGAAGTCGGTGTTGATCGAGTAGCCGTTGCCGTGCGCGATCTCGGCGATCGCGAAGGAGATGTCGCCGATGCGGTTGCCGACGGTCGCCGCCGCGATCGCCGCGTCGAGCGCTCGCTCCGTCGTCTCGATGAGGGCGAGGTCCTCGTCGCGCGGCGTGCCCACGATGAACGAGACGGCCGAGTCGGCCACCCAGCCGTCGATCGCCGCGGCGAAGTCGAGCGAAACGAGGTCGCCGTCGCGCAGGACGTAGTCGTGGGGGAGCCCGTGCAGCACCGCGTCGTTGACCGATGTGCAGATGACCTTGCCGAACGGGCGTGCGCCGAACGAGGGGTGGTAGTCGATGTAGCAGGACTCCGCGCCCGCGCGACGGATCATGTCGTGCGCGCGGCGGTCGATCGCGAGGAGGTTCGTGCCGACCTTCGTCTCATCGCGGAGTGTGGCGAGCACCTCCGCCACGAAGCGCCCCGCGGGTCGCATCGCCTCGATCTCGGCCGGGGTGCGCAGCTCGATCATGCTCGTCCTCTCGTCCCTTCCATTCTCGCCGATGAATGCGGTCCGTCCGCCCGGGGCGCACCGCGGCGCCTGGGAGGATGCCGCGCAGAGACACCCGGCGCTCCCGCGAGCCCGCGCGTCGGCGTAGCATCGGTGCTATGTGGCTGCGGCGCGCGTTCTATGGCTGGCTGATCCCCGCCGCCTTCCTCCTGCCGCTGTGGCTGCTCGTGGGCTGGGCCGTGTTCGACGCGGGCGGGTGGGGCTTCCTGTGGGTGCTCTTCATCGCGATTCCGTCCGTCTTCCTCGGCCAGCTCATCCTCACGCTCCTCGTGCGCGCCCGCGGCACGGTCCGCGCGCAGCGCGCGGTCTCATGGTGGGACGTCGGCGGATTCACGCTGTGGCATGCGCTCACGATCGCGCTCGGATTCTTCAACCCGGCGTGGTGGGCACCCGTGTTCGTCGTCACGATCGTCGTGGGGATCGCGATGTTCTGGCTCGAGCTGTGGCAGCTGTGGCGCGAAGCGCGCCCGTCGGGCCTGGTGCTGCATGCGACCGGCGGCATGGCATACATTCCGCCGCCTGCTCCACGCGTGACGACCGAGTCGGCCGACGAGGTCATCATCATCGCCGAGAACCGCTCCGAGCGCTGACGCGGAGCCTCCCGGCCGCGGTTTTGGCGGGGTATGGCATCCATGGCAGAATGGTTGTTTGTGCCCCGCCCAGGCTCTGCCTCAGGGGAGCCCGTCGTCGAAGCCTCACGGCCGGCGGCTCCGGGCGCACACCGAATCCTCACATCCATTCATCCCGCGGTCGACCTGTGGCGGCCGCAGAGAGAGCACGATCATGCAGATCCTCGACACCGTCGATGCGGCCTCGCTCCGCAACGACATCCCCGACTTCGGCCCCGGTGACACCGTCAAGGTGCACGTCAACATCACCGAGGGCAACCGCTCCCGCATCCAGGTCTTCCAGGGCGTCGTTCTGGGCCGCTCCGGCGACGGCGTGCGCGAGACGTTCACGGTCCGCAAGATCAGCTTCCAGGTCGGCGTGGAGCGCACCTTCCCGGTGCACTCGCCGGTGATCGACCGCATCGAGGTCGTCACGCGCGGCGACGTCCGTCGCGCCAAGCTCTACTACCTGCGCAACCTGCGCGGCAAGAAGGCCAAGATCAAGGAGAAGCGCGAGAACTGAGTCGCTTCGCCTCGAACGCCCCGGATCCTCGGATCCGGGGCGTTCTGCGTTTCGCGTTGTGGAGTTCGGCAAGGAGGATTCCGCGCGAATATGGGAACCTTGTTCCAGCGGTTCTCCGAGGTTCGGCGAGCCGGCGAAGGGCTTCATGACGACCGAGAAGACGGCACCGGCCGAACCGATCGAGACGACGCACAGCACGCGCGGCTCAGCCCAGCGCGCGCGTCGTCGCAGCTGGCTCGTCTTCGCCCGCGACGTGATCATCATCGTGATCGTCGCGGTGCTCGTGTCGTTCCTCGTCAAGACGTTCCTCGTGCGATCGTTCTACATACCGTCGGGCTCGATGGAAGAGACGCTTCACGTGAACGACCGCATCCTCGTCGATGAGATCACGCCGCGCTTCGGCGGCTACTCGCGCGGCGACATCGTCGTGTTCCGCGATCCGGGCGGATGGCTCGTGCCCGACACGTCGCCGCAGCGGCCACCGGTCGTCGAGGCGATCGAGTGGGTGCTGTCGCTCGTCGGCCTCGCCGCACCCGACAGCGACGATCACCTCGTCAAGCGGATCATCGGACTGCCGGGCGACCACGTCGTGTGCTGCAACGCGATCGGCCAGATCACCGTCAACGGCGTTCCCGTCGACGAGTCCGACTATCTCGATCTCCCGTCGGCCGACTCGCCGGCGTCGGCCGACTCGTTCGACGTGGTCGTGCCGGACGACAGCCTGTGGGTGCTCGGCGACAACCGCAACCGCTCGCGCGACTCGCGCTACAACACGGATCAGCCCGGCAAGGGCTTCGTGCCGCTTGAGAACGTCGTCGGTCGCGCGTTCCTCATCACGTGGCCGTTCGATCGGTTCGGCACCCTCGACTTCCATCACGACGTGTTCGCGGGAGTGCCCGAGCCGCAGCCTGTCGAGGAAGGCGGCGCATCGCCGTGATGGCCGTCGCCGAGCCCCGTCTGACGCTCGAGCGGCGCCTGCTCCGCGAGCGTCCATTCGTCATCGCGTGCGACGAGGTCGGCCGAGGCGCCCTGGCCGGCCCCGTCGCGGTCGGCGTCGCCGTCGTCGATGCGGCCCGCGCGCGCAAGCGCGTTCCGACCGGGCTGCGCGACTCCAAGCTCGTCCCCGAGCCGCGACGCGCCGAGGTCGCCGGCCGCGCAGCCGAGTGGGTGCTGCACAGCGCCGTCGGCTGGGCCAGCTCGGCCGAGATCGACGACATCGGGATCATGCGGGCGCTCGGCCTCGCGACGGCGCGGGCACTCGCCGACCTGCGCGCGCACGGCGTCGTCCCGGAAGAGGCGATCGTCATCCTCGACGGCAACTACGACTACATCACGCCCGCGGGCGAGCGCGGGCTCACGGTGCGACCCGTGATCAAGGCCGACCGCGACTGTGCGAGTGCGGCCGCCGCATCCGTCATCGCCAAAGTGGCCCGAGACACGCTCATGGTCGGCCTGCACGACGAGCTGCCCCAGTACAACTGGGCGAGCAACAAGGGCTACGCGAGCCCCGATCATCGGGAGGCGATCCGCGAGCACGGCCTGAGCCCCCACCACCGCGCGTCCTGGTCGATCGGCGACGCTCCGACACTCTTCTGATCGCGGTCGAGCCACCGGATGCCCCGGCGCACGCGGCCGGGACGCGGCAGGGTCCGGCGACTCTAGGATGGACTCATCATGGATGACGAAGTCTTCGAGGACTACGACCGCGAGCTCGAGCTTGCTCTGTACCGGGAGTACCGCGACGTCGTCTCGCAGTTCCAGTACGTGATCGAGACCGAGCGCCGGTTCTACCTCGCGAACGAGGTGAATGTCGTGCGTCGTGACACCGAGCACGACTTCTACTTCGAGATCTCGATGAACGACGTCTGGGTGTGGGACATCTACCGCGCCGATCGCTTCGTCAAATCCGTGCGAGTCCTGACCTTCAAGGACGTCAACGTCGAAGAGCTGTCGCGTCGCGACTTCCATCTTCCCGAGGAGCTGTCACTCGACACGTGACATCTGTTCCTCCCCGGGAGGCCGTGCACGGAGGCTTTCCACCGCCGCGCCTTCGTGAGCCGCCCGGTGAGCGCCCGCCCGCGAAGCTGGGGGCATGGCAGACAAGGACGTGCTCGGGCGGGCGGGTGAACAGCGCGCTGCGCGCTACCTCGAGTCCCGCGGATACGCGGTGCTCGACCGCAATTGGCGTTGCAAGGAGGGCGAACTCGACCTCGTCGTGGCCGACGACAGCACGCTCGTCGTGGTCGAGGTCAAGACTCGCCGTTCCGATGGATTCGGTGATCCGCTCGAAGCGGTCGACGCGCGCAAGCGGCGACGCCTGTGGCGCCTTGCCACCGCATGGATCGCGGCGCATCCCGATGACGTCCAACGTCGCCGGCTGAGGCTCGACGCGATCGGGTTGACGGGGCCGGATGCGGCGACCGCCCGCCTCGACCACCTCGAGGACATCTGGTGACCGTCGCGCGCACGATGGCGGTCGCCCTCGTGGGCGCCGACGGCGCGGTGGTCGAGGTCGAGGCGGATCTGTCGAGGCAGACGCCGGAGTTCCGGATCATCGGCCTTCCCGACAAGGCGCTCGGAGAGGCGGTGCAGCGCGTGCACAACGCGTGCGAGAACAGCGGCCTCCCGTTGCCGCGACGGCGCCTCACCGTGAACCTGTCACCGGCGTCACTGCCCAAGCAGGGTTCTGGTTTCGACGTCGCGATCGCGATCGCGTCGCTGGCGACCGAGGTGCCGATGGATGCGGCATCCGTCGCGGCGACCGCGCACGTGGGGGAGTTGGGACTCGACGGGCGGCTGCGCCCCGTGCCCGGCGTATTGCCGGCCGTCCTCGCGGTGGCGCGCGCCGGCATCACGCGGGTGGTCGTCCCGCATGCGAACGCCGACGAAGCGCGACTCGTCGAGGGGATCGATGTGCTCGGCGCGGTGAACCTCGCCCAGGTCGCGCGATGGCACGGCGCGGATGCCGAGGTGCCCGACCAGGAGCCTGTCCCCGGGCGTGCGGAGCACGCGCCCGACGACGAGCCGCTCGACCTGCGGGACGTCGTCGGCCAGCGCGAGGCGGTGGAGGCGCTCGTCGTCGCGGCGGCGGGCGGGCACCACGTGCTCATGAGCGGCCCGCCGGGGGCGGGCAAGACGATGCTCGCGCGACGGCTGCCCGGAATCCTTCCCCCGCTCGACGATCGAGCCGCACTGACGGTCGCGTCGATGCGTTCGCTCTCCGGCGAGCCCGTCGCCCACCTGTCGCGCGTCGCGCCGCTGGAGGCTCCGCACCACAGTGCGAGCGTCGCTTCGCTCGTCGGCGGCGGGTCGCGCGGCGTCCGGCCGGGTGCGATCGCCCGCGCGAGCGAGGGGGTGCTGTTCCTCGACGAGGCGGGGGAGTTCCCCGCGACGGTGCTCGATGCGCTGCGCCAGCCGCTCGAGAGCGGGTCGATCGTGATCCATCGGACCGGCATGACGGCCACGTTCCCCGCGCGGTTCCAGCTCGTGCTCGCCACGAACCCGTGTCCATGCGGCAACTACGGCGTGCGTGGCGCGTCGTGCTCATGTCCGCCGATGGCCATCCGGCGGTACCTCGGTCGACTTTCGGGGCCTCTTCTCGATCGCATCGACATCGAGCTGTCGCTCACGCGCGTCTCGGTCGCGCCGACGGATGCCGCACAGACGGGTATGACGACGGATGCCGCGCGCGTTCGCGTGGCCGAGGCCCGCGAACGCGCGGCGCATCGACTGCGCGGCACGGGCTGGCGACTCAACTCGCACGTACCGGGAGCATGGCTGCGCCAAGGCTCGTTCGCGCCGACGCCCCAGGCGCGTCGCCCGCTCGATGCGGCCCTCCACCGCGGGTCTCTGACGCTGCGCGGCTATGACCGTGTGCTCCGAGTCGCGTCGACTCTGGCCGACCTGGACGGTGCCGCGCGAATCGAGCTCGACCACGTCGGCCGCGCGCTCTACCTCAAGAAGGGACTCACCGCATGAAGATCTCAGCGCTCGATCCGTTCGCCGCGCGCCGCGCGCTCGACGGCGTGACCACCGTGGCCGGGCTCGACGACGACGCGATCGTGGAGCGCTATGCGCGAGTCGTGTGGAACGTCGTGACGGAACCCGGCGACGGGGTCGCGGGCAGGCTCATCGCAGCGCTCGGGGCGGCGCCCGCCCTCGCCGTCGTTGAGGGAGGGAGCGTCATCGCGCCCGTCGAGGGGGTGAGCACGCGCGAGTTCGCGGAGGGACGCAGGCGTTGGTCGCCCCGCCTGCGATCGGTCGATGTCGACGACGCGCTCGCTCTCGCGCGCGCACGAGGAGTGGAACTGGTGTGTCCCGATGATCCCGCCTGGCCCCACCGGGTCGACGACCTCGGACCCCACGCACCCCTTGCGCTGTGGGTGAAGGGCGAGGCTGCGGCGCTCGCCTCACTCACGCCATCGGTGGCGATCGTCGGAGCCAGAGCAGCGACGTCCTATGGCGAGCACGTCGCGGGGGAACTCGCTGCGGAATCGGCCGGACGTGGGATCCCGGTCGTGTCGGGCGCGGCCTACGGCATCGACGCGGCCGCCCACAGAGCGGCGCTGGCGGTCGGCGGGACGACGGTGGCACTGCTCGCGGGCGGTGCGGACCGCCCCTATCCCGCGGGCAACGGACGCCTCATCGACCGCATCGCCGAGAGCGGTGCAATCGTGAGCGAAGTGCCGTGCGGCGGCGCGCCCACCAAGTGGCGCTTCCTGCAGCGGAATCGCATCATCGCTGCATCGGCCGATGCGACGGTCGTGGTCGAGGCGGGCTGGCGCAGCGGCTCGCTCAACACCGCCAGTCATGCGCGCGCACTCGGGCGACCGGTCGGCGCGGTGCCGGGACCGGTCACGAGCGCGGCATCCGCCGGGTGCCACCGGATGCTCCGCGAATTCGACGCGGCGTGCATCACGAGCGCGGACGACGTGTGGGAGCTGGTGGGGCTCGAAGGCGACTCGAGCCAGCGACGTTCTGGATCGATGGACAGCAGATCGCGGACGGACGACGCTTCGCGAGTGACGGACGCTCTGAGCGTCCGGGTGTGGCGGGGTGCGGACGACCTCGCCCGCCGCAGCGGCATGACCCGGCAGCAAGTCGAGGCCCTCTTGGGCGTCATGCTCCTGGAGGAGCGCGTCGAGCACGGGGAGCGAGGGTGGCGCCTGCGATTCGCGACGTCATGAGGGCGGATCCGCCCGTGGCTCGCCCGTGCCGGCGAAGGTCATACGCTGGACGCGGCGTCCGCGAGCCGTCGATTCTCACCGCCGTTCGGCGGACACCGGCGGTCCGAGGAGCGGCGTCCTCACCGGTGCGGCGGCGCCGACGGCGACGACGATCGCGTTTCCGAACGGGTTGACGATCGGGTCGGCATCGCGCTTCCAGTTGTTGGTGAGCCAGATGTTCCCCGAAGGATCGAACTGGCCGCCCGTGATCCGCTCGAGCGCATCGCTCCGATATCCGGTGTCCGGAGAGATCGGGTCGCCCGTCTTCGTCCCCTTCGGGCACGCACGCGTGTCGACGCCGCAGAAGCGGCTGATGCCGGTCGGGATGTCGCTCGTCTGCCCGACGGGCACGACGCCGAAGTTGAACACCCAAACGGTGTCCTTCCCGTCGACCGCGATGCCACACGGCAGTGTCAGACCCCCGCCCGTGAACGGCGATCCAGGGAACGGCTTGCGCGTGTCCTGGCGGAAGGCGGTGATCGACGGATTCTCGGCTTCGCCGAGCTCCGCGCGCGTCGGACACGGCGAATCCAGCCAATCGGAGTTCGCGACCCACACGTTGCCCTTCGTGTCGGTCGCGTTGCCGACAGGGTGGCTCAGGACGGTTCGGCCCTGGAACGTTCCCGGGAGGGTGTCGATCAGACGGCCGTCGGGTGAGATCACCGAGACCGCGTTTCCGCGGTTGTTCGCAATCCACACGTTGCCGCGCGCGTCCACCGTGGCGCCGAACGGCTTGAGCTGGGGGTGCCCCTCTTCGGGCGCCGGCCCGAGCGGTATGTTGACGGCCCGTGCCGGATCCCCACCGGGGAGCATCGTCACCGAGTCGTTGCCGCAGTTGGCGATCCAGATGTTCCCCGCGCGATCCGAGACCGTGCCCTGCGGCCACGAGATGTTCCCGTCGGTGTATCCGTCCGGGCCGGACAGCGCAGTGCCGTCGACTTGGAAGACGGACACGCTGTTGTGCGGAGCCGGTCGGCTGCCCTGCTCGGCGGCGAACTGCGGGTCGAGACAGGGCGGATCCTGGAAGCCGAAGTTGCCCACCCACACTCTGCCGTTCGGGTCGAGGGTGATGCCGTACCCGGCTCCGTTGAGACCTCCGCCGAAGTACGGTGTGCCGGGTAACGGCTGCCCCGATGGGGTGAATCGGAGGAGTCTGAGGCCGGCGCACGCGTACTCTCCGGGCGGCCGCGGCACGGCGTTGTCGTTGACCCACACGAACCCCTTCTCGTCGATCGCGAAGTTGCCGGGGCCGTTCATCAGGTTGTCGCTGTCCTGGGCGCTGTACGCACCTCCGGTGATCTTGAGGAAGAGGAGCCAGCTCGTCGGCGCCGCGCTCAGCGCAGGCTGGTTCACGGGCGTCCGCCGCGACAGCGCGAACACCGGATCGCCCTTCGGCGCGCGGCTCGGCGGGAAGGCGGGGTACTTCACGACGTTCGCGACAGCCTCGAGGACGGTCTTCGAGGGAGGCCCGCCCGGCGGAGCACTCGCACGGAAGAGCGTCTTGCAGTCGGCCCGATCGGTGACGCAGCTCGCGATCGCGTTCGCAAGGGAGTTGAAGGTGGCGAGCGTCGACGTCTCCGTCCCGTTCGGCGCCGTGGCGAGCACCGAACCGACCGCACCGGTCACCGGATCGGCCAGGTTGGCGGCCATGCCGACCGCGTTCGTCATGCCGTATCGATTGCCCGCGATCCGATGACCGTCGATGAACTGGGCGAAGGCGTTCCCCGTCGCAACCGTCGTGCGTTCGTTGACGACGACGCGCTGCGGAACCGTGCCGAGTCCCGCGCTGATCGCGCTCGCGAGCATCGCCGGGCCGCGCGTCGCCTCGACGAACAGGAGCGGATCGCTGCCCGCAAGGCCGTGCGGCACCGCGAACTTCAGACGGAACTTCCCCTTCTTGTCGCTCTTGGCCGAGCCCAGCGGAACCCATCGTGGCTCGCGATCGACGAACGCCGCATAGAGCGAAACGGAGAAGTTCGAAAGGCCGGCGCCACCACTCTCGACCGTGCCCTGAAGAACGGAAGCACGGGGCGGCGTCGCGGCGGCCGTCGCGACCGTCCCCGCGAACACCATTCCGCAGACCGCGACGGCGGCGAGCAATGTCCTGCGCAAGAGACGCGACGGCATCCGGTGGCGAGGTTTCGACACGAGCGGTCCTCCTTGATCCCAGTCGACAAGACCGTCATGGGAGGACACATCGCCCAGCGACAGAACCGTCACGAGCCCCAGCCCGGTCGACGATTCGGAGGGGGTGGTGGCCGCCGAGACGACCGCGCTGTCGCCGTTCGCTCCGCCCTCGGGACCAGACGGTATTGCATCCGTTGCAACGCCGCTACCCCATGCGGAGAAGGACCCGACCCGGCGGTGAGCCGCGCGCGGGCCTCTGCGGTGCGGCTCCCAGCGGGCGGCGGCAAGGTCGGGCATGCTGGGCGCATGCGGATGTCCGAGGCCGCCGATGCTTTCGCGGCGCACGTCAGCGACGTGCGCCGGCTGTCGCCCGCGACCACGAAGGCGTACCGCACCGACCTCGCCGACCTCATCGCGGTGGTCGGCGACGTCGATGTGCGTGACGTACAGCTCGAGCACCTGCGCGAGTGGCTGTGGGTCGCGACGCAGCGCGGCGACGCGCGCTCGACCCTCGCTCGAAGAGCCGCCGCGGCGCGGGGATTCTTCGCGTGGGCGCTGGAGGCAGGACACGTGTCCGTCGATCCGAGCGTGCGCCTCATCGCCCCGAAACGCGCGAAGACCCTGCCGAAGGTCGCAAGCGCGGATGCCGTCGGCGACCTCCTCGATCGGCTCGGGCGCGCCGCCGCGGCGCAGGGGGACCCGATCGCCCTGCGCGATCATGCGGCGCTCGAGCTGCTCTATGCGACCGGCGTGCGCGTGTCCGAGCTGTGCGGACTGGACCTCGGCGACGTCGACCGGGAGCGCCGCACGGTGCGGGTGGTCGGAAAAGGGTCGAAGGAGCGCGTCGTCCCGTTCGGCGGCTCGGCGGCTCGCGCGCTCGACGCGTACCTCGTCCGCGGTCGCCCCGTGTTGCGCGATCGCCGGCTCGATGCGCTGGCGGCCGCGCGAGCATCCGCGCCCGAGACCGTGACGGATGCCCCGACTCCCGGCGACGCCGTCTTCCTGGGCGTCCGCGGCGGACGCATGGGCCCTCGCGCCGTGTACGACCTCGTCGCGCGGGCCCTCGGCCCGGTCACCGGCGGGGGAGTCGGCCCGCACGCGCTGAGGCACTCCGCCGCGACGCACCTGCTCGACGGGGGAGCCGACCTGCGGACGGTGCAGGAGCTGCTCGGTCATGCGAGCCTCGGCACCACACAGATCTACACCCACGTGTCGGCGGAGCGCCTCTCGGCCACGTACCGCCTCGCCCACCCGCGCGCCTGATCGCGCGCCGCCGTCCCGGGTCAGCAGCAGGGGAGGAGGACCGCTCGCGGGACTCCTCCGAGCAGGAGCATCGGATTGATGTACTCGCCGTCGAGGCGCACCCCGAAGTGGACCGTCCCCGGCTCCGCGTGGCCCCCGACGTCGATCGCTCCGATGGGCTCGCCCCGGCCCACGGCGACACCGGGCTGCAGCTCCGACACGACCGGTTCGAGCGTCGTGACGAGACCATCGCCGTGATCGATCGTCACGAGGGAGCGCCCGGCGACCGAACCGGAGAACGCGACCACACCCGTGGCCGGCGCACGCGCCACGGGCGCATCGCCCGCTTCGAGGTCGATTCCGCGGTGCCCGGGTCCGTACTCGTGGGCGGGCGCGACATAGGGCTGCACGAGGCGGAACGACGACAGCGGCCACACCCATGTCTCACTGCTCGACGGGACGGCGTCGCGCGGCCCCGGCGTCGACGCGGAGGGGAGAGATGAGGCATCCGCCGTCCCCGCGCCGACCGGCGCACAGAACACGAGCGTGACGAGGGCGACGAACACGACACGACGGATCGCGCGGGGCATGGGCATGTTGCCAGCATCACGTAGCCCCGATTGCACGAGCACGACACCGACCTGGCTGTGCGAACAACGCCTGGCCGGGCATCCGTGGAGGACACGACGAGGGGACGGACCCGCGGGCCCGCCCCTTCGCCGTCGGTGCCCGGTCAGCTGATCGGAATCACCACCGAGCTCGCGGTACCGACCGGGGTCGTGATCGCGAACCGGGCGTCACCGGTTGCGCCGTCCGGGATGGTGAACGTCACCGTGGCCGTGCCGGTCTCGTCAGTCGCCACCGTGTACGCCCGCGTCACGGGAGCCGTCGCGAGCACGGTGCCGTCGAACGACACCGAGACGGTGCCGGCCGGAGGCTCGGTGCGCGTGAACTCCAGCGACGACAGCGTCAGCGTGACCTGGTCGCCCGGGTCGTAGCCGTCCGCGTCGGGAGGCGACACGATCACACCGACCGCGCGTTGCGCGAGGTCGGGGGTGATCGTCCCGAACTCCTCGAGGTAGTCGACCATCGACTCGAGGTCGATCTTGCCGCTGTCGGACTTGCCTCCGCCCTCGGCGAGAGTGAAGAAGTTGTCTCCACCCGCGGCCAGGAACGAGTTCGCCCCGACGGAGTACGTGGCGGTCGGATCGATCGGCTCGCCGTTGAGCAGGATCTCGGTGATCCTGTCGCCCGGCGCTCCGTTCGGGTTGTAGGTGTATGTCATCTCCTTGCTCACACCGAGCTTGAGGAACGGACGCGACGAGCCTGCGGGCTGCCACTGCTCCTCGAGCACCTGCTTGATCTGCGCCCCCGTGAGCGTGAACGAGACGAGTGTGTTCGCGAAGGGCTGGACGTTCGCCGCCTCGCGGTATGTCACCTCACCCGATCCCAGATCGGCACGCAGGCCGCCCGGGTTCATGAACACGACATCCACGTTGCGCATGCCGTCGACGTTGAGCGCCCACTTCTGCACGTCCGCGACGAGGTTGCCGAGCGTCGACTCGCCCCCGCGGTTCTCCGGGAACGAGGTCTGGCCCGCAGGGTCGGCGAACACCGCACGACCGAAGTCCGCCGTCGCCTCGCCGATCACGACGTTGCCGAGCTCGTCGGCGACCGCGACCGCCTCCTGGACGATCGGCACGACCGCCGGGTCGTCCTCGAACAGAGGTGTCGAGCCGTCCATGAGCGAGAAGATCTCGTTCTTCATCGTGAACGTCTTCGACTTGCGGTCGTAGCGGATGTCCATCCGCGAGAACCGCTCACCGTACTGACCGCTCGAGATCACAGGGCGCCCGTCGATCACGTGGTTGTACGCGAGATGGGTGTGACCCGAGACGATCGCGTCGATGTTCCCGTTGGCGCCGAGGACGATCTTCCCGAACCGGCTGTTCGGATCGACTGCCGACGAGATGTCGGTCGTGGCCGCTCCCTCGTGCACGAGCAGGATGATGATGTCGGCCTCGCCGTTGTTCTTCTTCCCGTCGCTCAGCTGGTCCGCCACCCGGTTGACCGCCTCGGTCGGGTCACCGACGGTGATGTCGGCGATGCCGGACGGACTGACCAGCGACGGCAGCTCGTCGGTCACGGCCCCGATGAAGCCGATCGTGACGCCCTTGAACGTCTGGGTCCAGTACTCCGGCAGCGCGGGCTTGCCGGTCGCCTTGTCGTAGACGTTGGCACCGAGGTACTCCCACAGAGCGAGGGGCATCACGCGATCCGTGAGGTCGGCGAAGCCCTGGTCGAACTCGTGGTTGCCGACCGCGCTCACGTCGAGGCCCGCCGCGTTGAGCGCCTCGATCGTGGGGACGTCGTCCTGGATGAACGACGTGAACGTCGATGCCCCGATCAGATCGCCTGCCGCGGCGAAGATCGTGTTCGGGTTCTGTGCGCGGATCTGCTTCACCGCGGTCGACAGCGCCGCGATGCCGCCCGACGGCGCCGACTGCTCGATGCGGCCGTGGAAGTCGTTGACCGTCACGAGGTCGATGTCGACCGTGCCGGGCGTGCCCTCCGTGCCCACTCCGACCAGGATCGGATCGTGGTCGCTCGAGCGGAACGGAGTGCCGGCCTCAGCCGCCGGACCCCAGTACTCGCGTCCCGACCACTCGGGCGAGTTGATCGACCACACGCCGACGCCGGTGACCTTGTCGGTCGCCGTCGGCGACGCGAGCACGTGGTCGAGCGAGCCCAGCTCGCCGTCGAACGTGTACGTGTACTGACCGCGGGCACGCGAGAAGAGGAGGTCGGTGTAGCCGGCATCCGTGAAGACCTTGATCGGGTCCTCCTTCGCGTAGGCGTTGAAGTCGCCGACGAGGTACACGTCGGTCTTCTGCCCGCGCTCGAGCGACGTGGCGAATGCCAGCAGCGACTCCGCCTGCTTCACACGATCGGCGTTGTACGGGCTGTCCGTGCCGAACTCGGGGTCGCCCTCGGACGCGCTCTTCGACTTGAAGTGGTTCGCGATGACGGTCACGAACTGCTTGCCGAACTTGAACGTCTGAGCGATCGGCTCACGAGCGTTCCCCCACACCGTCTCGTCGACGATCGTCTGCGCGGCGCCGTTGGTCTTGACGACCGCGGGCTTGTAGATGATCGCGTTGGTGATGACGTCGACGATGTCGGGGTTGTGCAGGGCCTTCGGGGTGCGGACGTAGTCCCACACCTTTCCGCCGGCGGCGGCGTTGAGGCCCGCGACGAGGTCGGCGAGCGCCTCATCCGGCTTCTCGCCGAGCTTCACGGAGTTCTCGATCTCCTGCAGGGCGACGATGTCGGCGTCGAGGGCGTTGATCGCCGAGACGATCTTCGACTTCTGGATCGCGAACTCCTCGGGGGTGTCCGCACCACGCGCGTTGGGGTTCTCAGTCGTCAGCGTCGTGAAGTAGTTCAGGACGTTGAATGCGGCGATCGTGACATCACCGCCGACATCCGGCACCGACGCGGGGCGGGGGTTCAGCGATGTGAACGTCGGCTTGACGGATACCGGGCTCGCGTCGTTGATCGGCACAGGCGGCTGCAGCCGCCACAGGTCGAACCCGTAGTCGAGCACGTAGCCCGTGGTCGGGAACGTCACGCGATCGCCGTTGCGGACGACCTGCCCCGCGGTGAAGTAGGGCTGCTCGCCCGGGTGGTCGACGTTCGCCGTCGAGACGCTGTATCCGTCGTCGAGCGCGATCCGGCTGTTCCGGTTCGCCGCCGTGATGCTGTTCGCCGCCGTGGAGCCGACGGGCTGCGTCTCGTACGCCTCGACCGGCATGGCCGAGCCGGCGTTCAGCCACAGCTCGCCGAAGTTGGTGAGGTTGTGGCTCGAGATCACGCGGTACGGCGAGGACGCGGTGCTCACCGGGGCGACGAGCATGCCTTCGAAGCCCTCGCGGGCGCTGTCGCCGACGACCGTCGCCGGGAGCGGAATCGGCGCGGGCGTTCCCACAGCTTTCTCGACGATCTCGACGGCACCTGCCGCGGACCCGTTGATCTGCGTGATCGTGCGCGGGTCGCGTACGAGGCCGGAGTTGTCGCGCCGGAACTCCGACACGGGGCCGGTGACATCGACGAGGTCGCCGATCTCGACGCCGGTCGCGGGGTTGTTGTTGAGGAAGACGAAGATGCCGTCCGACACGCGCGGGTCGGGATCGGTGCCTGCGCCCACGCCCTGTGTCTGGATGTAGATCCCTCGGTAGCCGCCGACCCGGTGATCGGCGGTGACGACGCCCCGGACCGTGACGGTCTGGCCGGCGACGGGTGATGTGTCCGTCGTTCCCTGGACTTGGGCGATCGTGTGGGTCGGCGTCGCCGCGGACGCGGGTGGCGCCATCATGAGGCTCGCGAGAAGGGCGCCGACCGCGGTGACGGTGACGACGGACATTCGCGAGGCGGTACTGCGTCGTTGCATGACTCTCCTCGAGCTGTGCATCGGATGCCGTCTGGGGTGGCGTCGGGAGCGATGCACAGACAACTCGCAGACTACGAACCCAGCCCGGACAAGCCAAGAGGATCGCGACGATTCCGATGGATTTCCTTTCGCGTTCACCTCCGCGCCGCCGCGGCTCTGCCGAAAGGCGGACGGATGCCGCCGGCTGGTACACTTGGTCCCGCACTCCGCTCGTCGGAGTGACTCCGCGTGCCCAGAGCGTCGCGAACCGCGTGTTCGCCGGCGTGGCATCAACTCCCAACGGTCTCCTGGCAGGTTCAGGGGCGGGCGTGTGCCGGGCACCAGGCATGCCGGATCCACCGGCACGAATCAACCGCAAGAGGCGCGTGAGCGCCAGAGAAGGAGACCGGCCATGGCCGTCGTCACGATCCGCCAGCTGCTCGACAGCGGCGTCCACTTCGGGCACCAGACCCGCCGTTGGAACCCGAAGGTCAAGCGCTTCATCCTCACGGAGCGCTCGGGCATCCACATCATCGACCTCCAGCAGTCGCTGGCCTACATCGACAAGGCGTACGAGTTCGTCAAGGAGACCGTGGCCCACGGCGGCACGATCCTCTTCGTCGGCACGAAGAAGCAGGCTCAGGAGGTGCTCGCCGAGCAGGCGACCCGCGTCGGCCAGCCCTACGTCAACCAGCGCTGGCTCGGTGGCCTCCTCACGAACTTCGCGACGGTGTCGAAGCGCCTGGCGCGCATGAAGGAGCTCGAGGAGCTCGACTTCGACGACCCGGCGGCGAGCGGCCTGACGAAGAAGGAGCTGCTGCTCAAGAAGCGCGAGCTCGACAAGCTGCACAAGTCGCTCGGCGGTATCCGCAACCTCCAGAAGACGCCGTCGGCGATCTGGGTGGTCGACGCCAAGCGCGAGCACCTCGCGGTCGACGAGGCCAAGAAGCTCGGCATCCCGGTCGTCGGCATCCTCGACACGAACGCCGATCCGGATGACTTCCAGTACCCGATCCCCGGCAACGACGACGCGATCCGCTCCGTGAGCCTGCTCACGCGCATCATCGCGGATGCCGCGGCCGAGGGCCTCATCCAGCGCCACCAGCCCGCGGCGGACGCCGACGAGGCCGCCGAGCCGCTGGCCGAGTGGGAGCGCGAGCTCCTCGAGCAGGGTGCGCCGGTCGTGACCGACGTCGCCGAGGTCGAGACCATCGCGACCGAGTCCGAGGCAGACAAGGCCGGTGCCGAGGCCGCCGCCGCGACCGCGGAGACCGCCGAGGCTGAGCCCGCCGAGGCTGAGGCCGAGACCGCTGAGGCCGAGACCCCCGCGGCCGAGCCCGCCGCCGAGTCCGCCGAGTAATCACTCGAACTTCGAACTCCGCCACGGCGGGATCGCTTTCCGGAGCGGTCCCGCCGAGGCATCCACGAGAACTCACGAACATCTAGGAGCCACGACCCATGGCAAACTTCACGATCGCCGACATCAAGGCGCTGCGCGAGCAGCTCGGCACGGGCATGGTCGACACCAAGAAGGCGCTCGAAGAGGCTGACGGCGACGTCGAGAAGGCCGTCGAGATCCTGCGCCTGAAGGGCGCGAAGGGCAACGCCAAGCGCGCCGACCGCTCGACGAGCGAGGGCCTCGTCGCCGCCAAGGAGCTGAACGGCAAGGTCACGATCATCGAGCTCGCGTGCGAGACCGACTTCGTCGCGAAGACCGAGCGCTTCATCTCGCTCGCCGACCAGGTGCTCGACGCGGCCGCCGCAGCCGGTGCCGACTCGGTGGAGGCAGCCCTGGCCGCACCCGCCGGCGACAAGACCGTCGAGCAGCTCATCTCCGACGAGGCCGCGATCATCGGCGAGAAGGTCGAGCTGCGTCGCGTTCGCACGCTGACGGGCGACAAGTTCGAGATCTACCTGCACAAGACGAACAAGGACCTGCCCCCGCAGGTCGGCGTCGTGCTCGCCTACACCGGTGACGACGCCGAGACGGCTCGCGCCCTCGCCCAGCACATCTCGTTCGCGAACCCGACGTACCTGTCGCGCGACGACGTGCCGGCCGCCGAGGTCGAGAAGGAGCGCGAGATCGTCACCGAGATCTCTCGCAACGAGGGCAAGCCCGAGGCCGCCCTCCCGAAGATCGTGGAGGGCCGCGTGAACGCGTACTTCAAGCAGGTCGCCCTCCTCGACCAGGACTACGCGCGCGACAACAAGCTGTCGGTCGCGCAGGTCGCGAAGGACGCGGGTCTCACCCTGACGGACTTCGCCCGTTTCAAGGTCGGCGCCTGACACGCGCACAAGGGCCCGCATCGTTCGCCGATGCGGGCCCTTTGCCGTGTGCTCCGGAACCCTTCGATAGGTTGTCGTAAGCGACGAGAGGAAGACACCGTGATCAACGAAGCGACCGGACGCCGTCGCGTCCTGCTCAAGCTGTCCGGCGAGGCGTTCGGCGGTGGCCAGCTCGGCGTCAACCCCGACGTCGTGAGTCAGATCGCCCGCGAGATCGCCGCGGCGGTCGACTCCGTCGAGATCGCGGTGGTCGTCGGCGGTGGCAACTTCTTCCGCGGCGCGGAGCTCAGCCAGCGCGGCATGGACCGCGGTCGCGCCGACTACATGGGCATGCTCGGCACCGTCATGAACGCGCTCGCGCTCCAGGACTTCCTCGAGCAGGCGGGCGCCGCGACGCGCGTCCAGTCGGCGATCTCGATGACGCAGGTCGCCGAGCCGTACATCCCGCGCCGCGCCGAGCGTCACATGGAGAAGGGCCGTGTCGTCATCTTCGGCGCAGGTGCGGGGCTGCCGTACTTCTCCACCGACACCGTCGCGGCACAGCGCGCCCTCGAGATCGGGGCCGACGAGGTGCTCGTCGCCAAGAACGGCGTCGACGGCGTGTACACCGCCGACCCCCGTCACGATCCCGACGCGACGCGCATCGACAGGATCACGTATCTCGACGCGCTCCAGCGGGGGCTCAAGGTCGTCGACTCGACCGCGTTCAGCCTGTGCATGGACAACAAGATGGACATGCGCGTGTTCGGCATGGAGCCGGCGGGAAACGTCACGAAGGCGCTTCTCGGCGAGTCGATCGGCACCCTCGTCACGACATGAGGCCGACGCGGTTCGCGCCCGTTCGGGAGCGGCCGCGCCGATAGACTGAATCATCCGCAGCTACGAGGGGAGTCCCACTGTGATCGCCGACGTCTTGGCAGATGCCGAGGTGCGCATGGATCGTGCCGTCGAGGCCGCGAAAGACGACTTCGCGACGGTGCGCACCGGACGCGCGAACCCGCAGCTCTTCCAGAAGCTCCTCGTCGAGTACTACGGCACGCCCACGCCGCTCGCGCAGCTCGCTTCGCTCAACAACCCTGAGGCACGCACGCTCATCGTGACGCCCTACGACAAGTCGGCGCTCAAGGCGATCGAGCAGGCGATCCGCGACATGCCGAACCTCGGTGCCAACCCGACGAACGACGGCAACATCATCCGCGTGACGCTTCCCGAGCTCACCGAAGAGCGTCGCAAGGAGTATGTGAAGCTCGTCCGCTCGAAGGCCGAAGACGCGCGCGTGCACGTGCGGGGCATCCGCCGCAAGGCCAAGGACGACCTCGACGCCTTGAAGAGCGAGGTGGGCGAAGACGAGCTCGTCCGCGCCGAGAAGGAGCTCGACGCCCTGACGCGCACGCACGTCGACGCGATCGACGACGCGCTCAAGCGCAAAGAGGCCGAGCTCCTCGAGGTCTGAGGATTCCCGTGACCGACACATCCGGGCCGGGCTCCGACCCCGCGAACACCCCGATGACAGGGGCGGATGCCGCGGGCACGGACCCACGACCGGCGGGCGACGCACCGTTGACGCGCAAAGACGCGGCGGCGCGCCGCGCAACGACCCCTCCGGCCGACCAGGGTCCCGTGTTCCAGTCGCACATCCGCGCGGCGCGCACCGAGTTCGAGAGCCAGGTCGCGCATGCGCGCGCCGAGTTCGAGGAGGCGAACGAGCGCATCAAGCAGCGCACCGGACGCGACCTCATCCTCGCGACCCTCATCGGCCTCGCGATCGGCGCCGTGCTCGTCGCCTCGCTCGTGTTCTTCAAGTGGCCGTTCGTGATCTTCGCGCTGGCGGCCGCGCTGCTGGGCATCTTCGAGTTCGGCCGCGCGCTCATGGCTGCCGGGCGCCGCGTCGACATCGTTCCGCAGCTCATCGCCGGCGCGGCGCTCGTGCTCGCAGGCTTCTTCCTGTCTCCGTGGATGCTGTGGGTCACGGCGTTCGTGGCGGTCGCGTTCGTGATCGTGTGGCGGATCATCGGCCAGATGGCCCGCCGCGACGGTCGCCTGTACGGCGACGTGCTCGCCGACGTGCTCATCGCAGGGTTCATCCAGGTCTACGTGCCCTTCCTCACCGCGCTCTGCCTCGTGCTGCTGCAGCGCGACGGCGGCGAGTGGTGGGTGCTCGCGTTCATCATCGTCGCGGTCGCGGCCGACACCGGCGCGTACGCGACGGGTCTCACGCTCGGGCGTCATCCGATGGCCCCGCGGATCAGCCCGAAGAAGACGTGGGAGGGCTTCGCCGGCGCGGCCGTCGCGGCGATGGTGGCGGCGGTCCTGCTCGCGATCTTCATGCTCGACTTGCCGTGGTGGACGGGTTTGATCATCGGCCCGGTCATCCTCGCGTCGGCCACGATCGGCGACCTCGGTGAGTCGATGATCAAGCGCGACCTCGGCATCAAGGACATGAGCTCGTGGCTGCCCGGGCACGGTGGCGTGCTCGACCGCCTCGACTCCATCCTCCCGAGCGCTCCCGTCGCGCTCGCGCTCTCGTACCTCCTCGTCCCCTTGGCGGTCTCATGACGACGGCACCCACCGCTCGCCCCGCGTTCCCGCTCGCGCCCGGTCGCCGCAAGGGCTACGACCGCGAGGCGGTCGACGCGTTCCTGCTCCGCGCACGCACGGCGTTCGAGGCCGGCGACGCATCCGACGATCCCATGACATCCGCCGACATCCGGCAGGTGGCGTTCCCCCTCGTGCGTCACGGCTACGCGATCGAGGCTGTCGACGCGGCACTCGGTCGCATCGAAGACGCGTTCGCGGCCCGTGAGCGGCAGCAGGCGGTGGCCACCACCGGCGTGCGGGAGTGGGTCGGCCAGGCCCGTGAGACGGCCCAGGTCGTGCTCGACCGTCTCTCGCGCGAGCGCGGCCGGCGCTTCGACCGCGTCGGACCGCTCCGCTACGGCTACCGCATCGACGAGGTCGACATCGTCGCGGATCGCATCTCCCGGTTCCTCGAGAAGGGCGAGCCTCTGACGGTCGAACAGGTGCGCGGCGTGGCCTTCCGGATGCAGCGCAACGGCTACCGCGAGCTGCAGGTCGACGCCGTGCTCGACGCCGTCATCGAGGTCATGCTCGCGGTCACGTGAGTGCCGCTGCGGGTCGGCGCCATCTCGATGAGCGGTTCCCCCGGGCCGGTCGCGTGGCACGCGCGGGACGCGGCGGCTAGACTCGGCACACTGTGACTCCCGGCAACGAGATGATTCCCGCGCCGCCCCTGCGTCGTCGCGTCCCGGCCACCACAGCCGATTCGCCCGCGCCGGCGCGGCGTGTGACGCCTGCGAAGCCGGTCGAGACGCGCTGGTCGCGTCGGCGTGGTGTCATGGGGGTCTTCGCGGCGGTCGCGGCGATCGCGTTCGTCGCCGCGTGGGCGGGACCGAGCGGTCTTCCGCTCACCGAGCAGGCGAGCGCCGAAGAGATCGCGCCCATCTCGCTGTACGCGAGTTCGCTCGGAGACGTGCAGTCGCTCGAAGTCGAGGCTGCCGAGGCCGCCGTCGCGAAGTTCGACCGCCCCACCTACGAGGTCTACGTCAAGCCCAAGCCCACTCCGACGCCCGTCGTGCAGCGCACATCGACGTCGTCGGGATCGGGGTGGCAGCCGCCGTTCGTCGCACCCGACCCGGGCACGGCCCAGGCCATCGCGTACGACATGGTGCGCGCACGCGGCTGGGGAGACGACCAGTTCGCGTGCTTGGTGGCCCTGTGGAACAAGGAGTCCGGCTGGCGCGTCAACGCGTACAACCGCTCGAGCGGCGCCTATGGCATCCCGCAGGCACTCCCGGGGAGCAAGATGGCGAGCGCCGGCGCCGACTGGGAGACGAACCCCGCGACGCAGATCGCATGGGGCCTCGGGTACATCGGCGGACGGTACGGGACCCCGTGCGGCGCGTGGGACCACTCGCAGCGCGTCGGTTGGTACTGACGGATGCCGCGGGCCAACCGCCGACGCAGGGAATCGTCGCACGACGACTCCCTCGCGCGCATGATCGCGGGCTGGAAGCGCACCGAGACGCGTCGCGGCGTGGAGTGGACCGTGCAGCCGGTCTCGGCCGCCCAGGCGCAGAAGCCGTACACGTGCCCGGGGTGCGGGCGCACGATCGAGCCCGGCACGGCGCACATCGTCGCGTGGCGTGCGGACGGCGTGCTGGGCGATCAGGCAGACCTCGCCGGCCGCCGGCACTGGCATCAGCACTGTTGGAAGATCGCCTGACCTCGCCGGGGGAGTGCCCGGCATCCGCCTGTCGTTGGAGGTGTCCCTCACGTGGAGATCCGTGGTCCGCTCATGCTGCCCGCGACGCGGGAGGACATCGAGCTGCACACGCTCGATGGACTGACCCTCGTCGGCGAGCTCGCGCGCCCGGTCGAGAAGGATCCGGTCGCGACGCTGGTGACGCTGCATCCGCTGCCCACCGCCGGCGGATTCATGGACTCCCACATCCTCCGCAAGGCGGCCGCACGGCTGCCCGCCCTCGCCGACCTCGCGGTCCTGCGCTTCAACACGCGCGGCACGACCTCGCCGCGGGGGACGAGTGAGGGCGCGTTCGACGGCGGCCGGAGCGAGGCCTTCGACGTCGCGGCGGCGATGGATTTCGTGCGGGAGCGGGAGCTGCCGCATCCGTGGATCCTGGGCTGGTCGTTCGGTACCGAGCTCGCGCTCAAGTACGCGCGCGATCACGACGACGTCGCGGGGGTGATCCTGCTGTCTCCGCCGCTCCACCGCACGACCCCCGAGGAGGTGGCGGCGTGGGCGGGCGATCCTCGTCCGATGGTGATCGTCGTGCCCGAGTTCGACGACTACCTCCGCCCGGCTGAGGCGGCCGAGCGATTCGCCTCGATCCCGCACGCGACGCTCGTTCCGGTCGAGGGCGGCAAGCACTTGTGGGTCGGTGAGAGCCAGACGCGCCGCGTGCTCACCGAGATCGTCGCGGCCGTCAATCCCGACGCGCTCCCGCTCCCGGTCGAGTGGCACGGATCGGCTGAGCAGGCCTGACACCGGCCCGTCGCAGCGGCGGCGTCAGCGCTCGTTCTGCCGCGGGATGACGACCTGCCGGTAGATGATGAGGATGCTCGCCGCGACGGGGATCGCGATGAGAGCGCCCAGGAGCCCGAGCAGCGCACCGCCCGCGAGGGCCGCGATGACGACGACCGCTCCCGGTACCGAGACCGCGCGGTTCATGACGCGCGGCGAGATGACGTACGCCTCGATCTGCATGTAGACGAGGTAGTAGATCGCCGCGATGATCGCCGTCGTCGGAATGCCGAGACCGCCCGGCACGAGCAGGAGGATCAGCACGATGATGGCCGAGCCGGTGAGCGTTCCGACGAGTGGGATCAGCGAGAAGAAGAACGCGATCACGGCGAGCACCGCGGGGAACGGTGCCTGGATGATCGTCAGGAAGATCGCGCTCAGCACCCCGTTGATCACGCCCATCGTGAGCTGGCCGATGACGTAGTAGCCGACCGAGTCGGTGATCTGCTCGGACAGGTCGATGAAACGCTCGCGCTTCGACGCCGGCACGAGCTGGTACACCGCGCGCTTGAGCGACGGCGTCGACGCGGTGAAGTAGATCGTGAGGATCAGCACGATGAAGGCGCCGGCGAGGCCCGACACGACCGCGAAGCCCACGTTGATGACGCCGCCGGTGATCGAGCCCCAGTTGTCGACGAACCAGTCCTGCATGTTCGCAAGAGCGTCGTCGAGGAACTCGGGGGAGAGGCCGGGGAAGATGCCCGCGATCCATGTGCTGACGTCGTCGAAGAACTGGGGCAGAGTGCGGCTGCCGACGAACTCCTGGATCTCGCCGACGAGCTGGGCGATCTGATTCACGATGATCGGCACGACCATGAGGACGATGCCCGCGAACACGGCGAGCACCGCGAAGATCGTGATGAGCACGGCCGCCCAGCGCGGAAGCTTGCGGCGCTCGAGCCACGCGACGAACGGGTCGAGGCCGAGCGAGAGGAAGAGCGCCGTGCCGATGTAGAGCAGGATCGTCGACAGCGTCTGGATGCTGCTGATCAGCACGAGCCCGAGTCCCACTCCGAGTGTCGCGACGAAGGCGGTGCGGAAGGGGTGGTGGATCTTCACGAGCTCTCCGGTTCGTCATCGGGCCCAGCGGGGTATAGGTCAGGATACGCACACGGCACGCCGAGGTCGCGGATTGGTCCCTCCCACGCTCCTTTCAGCCGCTCTTCGCTACTCTGGACTGTCGAGTTCCTAGGCCCGTGCCCCGACCCCGGGCCAGTGAGAGGTTTCATTCCGTGCGTTTCGTGTGGGCCGTGGTGGCGTTCATCGTCGCCGCCGTGATGATCGGTGCGGGCATTGCTCAGCGCACCGTCTTCCAAGGGCCGAAGACCGAGACCGCGCCGATCTCGGTCGAGCAGGACGTGCCCTATCTGCTGATCGACGGTGCGGTGCTGAACAAGCTCCCCGGCGCGCAGACGCTTCGGGCGCAGGCCGACGGCGACATCTTCGCCGCTTACGGCCGAACCGCCGACATGGAGGCCTGGCTGTCCGACGCCGAGTACGCGTCGGCGACCCTCGACGACGAGGGCGAGATCCGCACCCGCATCGTCGAGCCCGAGCCGGTCGAAGAGCCGACGGATGCCGAGGCCGACGCCGCCGCTGAGGGCGAGGCATCGGCCGAAGAGGCGGAGGCGGAGCCCGGCCGCAATCCCGCAGGCTCGGACCTGTGGCTCGACGAGTTCAAGCAGTCCGACCTGCTCATCGAGCCCCTTCAGCTTCCCGAGGACATGAGCGTGCTCGTCGCCGTGGACGGCACCCAGCCCGCTCCGTCGAAGGTGAGCGTCTCCTGGCCGATCGAGAGCACGACCCCATGGGCCGGTCCTCTCATCGTCGGCGGCGGCATCGTGATGGCGATCGGCGTGCTGCTGTACATCCTCGGCATCCGACACGTCCGTCGCTCGCGCGGGCCGCGCCGCAAAGGCCTGCCGCTTCCTCCCACCGAGCCGATCGATCTGTCGATCGAGGGCGAGGACAAGGGCGTCATCTCGGCCGGTACGCCGACTCGCCGTGCAGTGACGGGTCGCCGCGCCTTCGCGATCCTCCCGGTCGTCGCCGTGTCCGCGCTCATGTTCACGGGCTGCACGCCCGACGCGTGGCCGCAGCTCGGCCCGACGCCGACGCCCACCCCGACGCAGACGGTCCTGGTGCCCGAGACCCAGCAGGCCCCTGCTGTCACGAGGGCGCAGGCCGACCGCATCCTCAGCCGCGTGTCGTCCACGGTCGCGGAGGCGGACGAGGCGCTCGACACGGAGCTCGCCGCGACGCGACTCGACGGTGCGGTGCTCGCCGAGCGCACCACGAACTACAAGCTGCGCGGCGCGATCTCCGACCGCGCGCCGCTGCCGGCGATCCCCACCAAGTCGCTCGAGATCATCCTGCCGCAGGCGTTCGACGGCTGGCCGCGCACGTTCATGGCGGTCGTGAGCGACGCCGACGACAAGACGGCGAACATCATGATGCTCTCGCAGGCCGACCAGTGGTCGCCCTACAAGCTGAATTACCTCGCCAACCTCGAGGCGTCGACCGTCATGCCCGAGATGGCGGCGTACTACGTGGGCGCCACTCAGGTGCCGCCCGACTCGGAGTTCCTCATGTTGGCCCCGAAGGACCTCGCCGCGGCGTACGCCGACATCATCGACAACGGCGAGAAGAGCGAGTATTGGAACCTCTTCGACGTCGAGAACGACCACTTCCGCCCCGGCGTCCTCGAGGACCGCAAGCGGCGGCTCGACGACTTCAACCAGACAGCGACGAACACGGGCAACCTGACCTTCAAGGCGGCGGCGGGAACGCATCCGCCGGTGGCTCTGGCGACGCTCGACAACGGCGCCATCGTCGCGGTCCACGTGCACGAGATGGAAGAGGCGAAGCCGACCAACGCCGACGCGGTCATCAAGCTCGGCGACAACACCGAGGTGAAGGCGCTGACGGGCGTCGATCAGTCCAGCACGGGAGTCACGACGACTTTCAGCGACCAGGTCTTCTTCTACGTGCCGGTGCTCGACTCCGACGAGAAGATCCAGCTCCTCGGGTATTCTTCGAACATCCTCGACGCGAAGGTGATCAAGTGACCGATGCCGCTCCGGGCGCCGCGCTTCGCGGCGCCGTGGATCTGTCCGCACTGCGCAACCGTCCGGCTTCTTCGTCGCAGGCCGCCGCGCCCGCGGCAGGCGGTCCGGCCGGCAACGTGCCGTCGTTGGTGATGGATGTCACCGACGAGACGTTCGGCTCTGCGCTCGAGCTCTCACGCACCGTCCCGGTCGTCGTCGACCTGTGGGCCGAGTGGTGCGGTCCGTGCAAGCAGCTCAGCCCGATCCTCGAGAAGGTCGTCACCGAGCTCGCGGGGCGCCTCGTGCTCGCGAAGGTCGACGTCGACGCGAACCCGCAGCTCGCGCAGGCCTTCCGCGCGCAGTCCATCCCGATGGTCGTCGCCCTCGTGGGTGGACAGCCCGTGCCGCTGTTCACGGGCGCAGTGCCCGAGCAGCAGGTGCGCGAGGTGTTCGCCCAGCTGCTGCAGCTCGCGGCGCAGAACGGGGTCACGGGCACGGTCGAGGTCAACGGCCAGGCGCCGGCGGCCCCCGAAGAGCCGCCGCTGCCGCCGCTGCACGCCGAGGCGTACGAGGCGATCGAGGCGGGCGACTACGCGCGTGCGATCACCGCCTACGAGAAGGCGCTGGCCGAGAACCCCCGCGACGCCGACGCACGCGCTGGACTCGGCCAGGTGAAACTGCTGTCGCGCGTTCAGGGTCTCGACCTGCAGTCGGCGCGCGACGCCGCGGCGGCGAATCCGACCGACGTCGAAGCGCAGCTGCGTGTGGCCGACCTCGACATCGCCGGTGGCCACGTCGACGACGCGTTCGATCGGCTGCTCGACCTGTTCGGCGCGCTGCCGTCCGACCAGCGCGCGCCCGTGCGCGAGCGTCTGCTCGAGCTCTTCGCGCTCGTCGGCGACGCGGATCCGCGTGTCGTCCGCGCGCGCGGTCGCCTGGCGAACCTGCTCTTCTGACCGAACCCGCCCGGGATCGACGAACGGCGGCGCGGCGCGACCGCCGCGCGAGCGCGGTCAGCCGCGCGTGGGCGACGGGATGTGCGCCTCCGGGTCGTGACGCAGCCACAGCGCGCCGAGCGGCGGCACCACCATCGTCGCGAGGCCGTTGCTGTCGGCGTTGACCACGCCGAGGTTCCCGACGCCTGAGCCGCCGAACTCCGCGGCATCCGTGTTGAGGATCTCGTGCCACACGCCCTCGGCGGGGAGCGTGAGCCGGTAGCCCGTGATCGGGCTGCCCGAGAAGTTGCACACGACGGCGACCGAGTTGCCGTGCCAGTCGCGTCGCGCGAACGCGATGACGTTCGGGTTCCACGAAGGCGCGCCGAGCCGGGTGAAGGCGCCGCCGTCGGAATCGCGGGCCCAGAGGGCCGGGTGCTCGCGATACGTGCGGTTCAGCGCCGCCACGAAGCCGGCCAGCTGCGCGTGCGTGGGCTGGTCGAGCAGCCACCAGTCGAGCGACCGCGATTCGGACCACTCCGACATCTGCCCGAACTCCTGGCCCATGAACAGCAGCTGCTTGCCCGGGTGACCCCACATGTACGCGAGGAACACCCGCATGTTCGCGAGCTTCTGCCAGTGGTCGCCGGGCATGCGGCCGAACAGGCTCCCCTTGCCGTGCACGACCTCGTCGTGGCTGATCGGCAGGATGTAGTTCTCGCTGAAGGCGTAGACGAACGAGAACGACAGCTCGCCCTCGTGGTGGCTGCGGTACAGCGGGTCGCGCTTGATGTACTGCAGCGAGTCGTTCATCCAGCCCATGTTCCACTTGAAGCCGAAGCCCAGCCCCGCCTGATTCGTGGGAGCGGTGACGCCCGGAAAGCTCGTGGACTCCTCGGCGATCATCGCGATGCCGGGGTAGCGCTTGTACGCGGTCGCGTTGACCTCCTGCAGGAACGCGATCGCCTCGAGGTTCTCGCGTCCGCCGTGGATGTTCGGCACCCACTCACCCGATTCACGCGAGTAATCGAGGTAGAGCATCGAGGCGACCGCGTCCACCCGCAGACCATCGACGTGGAACTCCTCGAACCAGTACAGCGCGTTCGCGACGAGGAAGTTGCGAACCTCGGGACGCCCGTAGTCGAAGATGTACGTGCCCCAGTCCTTGTGCTCGCCGCGACGCGGATCCGGATGCTCGTACAGGGGCTCGCCGTCGAAGCGCGCGAGCGCGAACGAGTCCTTCGGGAAGTGCCCCGGGACCCAGTCCATGATCACGCCGATGCCGGCCTGGTGCAGGCGGTCGATAAGGTACCGCAGATCGTCCGGCCGGCCGTAGCGGCTCGTCGGGGCGTAATAGCCCGTGACCTGGTAGCCCCACGATCCGCCGAACGGGTGCTCGGCGAGCGGCAGGAACTCGATGTGCGTGAAGCCGTGGGCCGTGACGTACTCGATGAGCTGGTCGGCCGCGTCGCGGTACGACAGTCCTTGGCGCCACGAGCCCAAGTGGAGCTCGTAGATCGACATCGGCTGCGAGAGGGGCTGGGTGCGCGCGCGACGCGTCATCCACTCGTGGTCCTTCCACGAGTAGGACGATTCGGTGATGACGGATGCGGTGCCCGGCGGCACCTCGGCCTGACGCGCCATCGGATCGGCCTTGAGCACCCACGCGCCTCCGCGCGACAGCAGCTCGAACTTGTAGTTCGCCCCGGCGCCGAGCCCCGGGATGAACAGCTCCCAGACGCCGCTCGCCCCCATTGAGCGCATCGCGTGGCCCTGGCCGTCCCAGTCGTTGAAATCGCCCACGACGCGCACCGCCCGCGCATTCGGCGCCCACACCGCGAACGCCGTGCCGCGCGAGCCTTCGTGTTCGCGCACGTGCGCGCCGAGCACACGCCACAGCTCTTCGTGGCGTCCTTCGCGGATGAGGTGCAGGTCCAGCTCGCCGAGCGTCGGCGTGTGGCGGTACGGATCCTCGGCCGTGTGATCGGGTCCGTCCTCGTAGGTCGCGACGACCTTGTAGCGGCCCGGCTCACCGCCGCGCGTGCCCTCCCAGATGCCCGCCCGGACGTGCTCGAGTGGCACGCGGATGCCGTCGTCGAACACCGCCGTCACGCTCCGCGCGAGGGGACGGCGCACGCGCACGGTCCACTCGACGCCGCCCGCCGCATCCGTTCCCGGATGAAGCCCCAGGACCGCGTGCGGGTCGTGGTGGCTCCCCGCGGCGACGGCGTCGAGCAGGCGATCATCGGGCTCGGGCATCACAGCTCCTTCACGTGCAGGATGTGGACGGGCTCGACGAACGAGTCGAGCCGGACGTAGTTGTGATCCGACCAGGTCCATCGGGCTCCGCTGATGAGGTCCTCCACCTCGTAGGGCGACCCCGGTGCGATGCCCCACACGCGTGTGTCGAGGTGCACCATCGTCTCGCGCACGGAGTGGGGGTCGACGTTGGCGACGACGATGATCGTGTCGGAGGCGCCGGTCGGGGAGAGGGCCGCGTCGAGGTGCTTCGCGTAGACGAGGATCGCGTCGTCGTCGCTCCAGTGGATCGTCAGGTTGCGCAGCTGTCGCAGAGCCGGATGCTCACGCCTGATCTCGTTGAGTCGGGTGAGGTAAGGCGCGAGCGACTCTCCGCGCTCGATCGCGCCTTCCCAATCGCGGAACTTGTATTCGTACTTCTCGTTGTCGATGTTCTCTTCCGAGCCCGGCCGCGCGACGTTCTCGTACAGCTCGTACCCCGCGTAGACGCCGTACGTGGGGGCACCCGTCGCAGCGATCGCGGCCCGCACCTTGTAGGCAGGGCGCCCGCCGAACTGCAGGTACTCGGTGAGGATGTCGGGCGTGTTGACGAACAGGTTCGGGCGCAGGAAGTCGGCCGTGTCGTTCGCGAGTCCGCTGAGGAACTCCTCGAGCTCGGCCTTCGTGTTGCGCCACGTGAAGTAGGTGTAGCTCTGCTGGAACCCGGCGGCCGCGAGCGCTTGCAGAGGAGCGGGTCGCGTGAACGCCTCGGCGAGGAAGACGACGTCGGGGTGTTCCGCATTGACGGTCGCGATGAGCCATTCCCAGAACTGCAGCGGCTTGGTGTGCGGGTTGTCGACGCGGAAGATCTTGACCCCTTGCGCGATCCAGTGGCGCACGATCCGCAGCACCTCTGCGCGGATGCCCTCGGGATCGTTGTCGAAGTTGATCGGGTAGATGTCCTGGTACTTCTTCGGCGGGTTCTCGGCGTACGCGATCGTGCCGTCGGGCAGCGTCGTGAACCATTCCGGATGCTCCGTGACCCACGGGTGGTCGGGCGAGGCCTGCAGCGCGAGGTCGAGTGCGACCTCGATGCCCTGGCCGCGCGCGGCGCGCACGAAGGCCCGGAAGTCGGCGAGGGTCCCGAGATCGGGATGCACGGCGTCGTGGCCGCCGGCGGATGAGCCGATCGCCCAGGGGGAGCCCGGATCGCCCGGCTGGGCGTCGAGGGTGTTGTTCCGACCCTTGCGGTGGGTGACGCCGATCGGGTGGATGGGGGGCAGATAGAGCACGTCGAACCCCATCGCCGCGACTCCGGGGAGGCGGCGGGCCGCGGTGCGGAATGTGCCCGACTTGACGGTGCCGTCCTTGAGGCGCCGGGCGCCCTCCGAGCGCGGGAAGAACTCGTACCACGCGCCGACGCCGGCACGTTCGCTCTCGACGAGCAGCTCGCGCTCCGGTCCGGGCGACAGGAGCGACAGCAGGGGTCGCGTCTCGAAGGAGGACGCGATGCGCGGGTCGTCGACGATCTCGAGGGCGCGGGTATCCGAAGTATCCGGATGCCGCAGCTCCACCGCCGCCGTCTCGAGCACGCGACGCTCCGCGGCGGGCCGCGAGCGCTCTGCCACCGCGCGGTCGAAAAGGCGAGCGCCGACCTCGCGCATGAGCGCCGCGTCGACGCCCGCCGTGATCTTCACGCGCGCGGCGTGCCGCCACGTCGCGACCTCGTCGGCGAACGCCTCGAAGCGGAAGCGCCACACGCCCTCCTCGAGGAGCCCGACGAGGGTCTGCCACTGATCGAGTCCGTTCTCGAGGGGGCTCAGGCGGTGCAGCGATTCGTCGCCCGACGGGGACCACAGCCGAAGGTGCACGCCGATGCGGTCGTGGCCCTCACGGAACGCCGTGACGCGGAACGGCACGACCTCGCCCGCGAATGCCTTCGGCCGGAAGAGCCCGCCGGGCACCGACGGCGTGGGAGCGTGCGTCGGGATGCGGCCCGTGACCGTGTCGGTCGCCGGTGCGAGAGCGGATGCCTCGACGCCGGTTCGGACCGGGATCGATGTCGCGCTTCGCCATGGTCGCGCGGTCGCTCGTCGGTTCGTCGTCGCCACGCCTCGAACCTATCGCGACGCCTCGGCGTCCGACAGCCGCGGCGGCCCGGCCGCGGCGGGTCACTCGATGCGGAACAGCCTCATCGTCGTCCCCGGCATCGAGACGACGGCGCCCGGCTCGAACTCCTCGCCCTGGCTGTCGGGCACCTCGTCGGCGCTCGACCACAGCGAGACGAACCGCTGCGCGCCGTCGACGCGGGGGAGCGTCACGTCCATCGGCGTCTCGGTGCCGTGCACGACGAGGAGGATGCGGTTGAGCTCCTCGATCTCGGGTGTCGACGTGGCGGCGTACTGCAGCGTGCGGTGGCTCGCATCCGTCCAGCGCTCGATCGACATCGTCTCACCGCGCTCGTCGTACCACTCCATGACCGAGGCCGACGGCGTGTGCTCTCCGAGCCGCGCGAACCGGATCGGGCGCAGGGCGGGGTTCTCGTGCCGCAGAGCCACGAGCCGCCGGGCGTGCGCGAGCAGGTCCCGCTGCCACGGGGCGTGCTGCCAGTCGAGCCACGTGAGCGGGGAGTCATGGCAATAGGCGTTGTTGTTGCCGCGCTGGGTGCGTCCGAACTCGTCGCCCGCGGTGATCATCGGCACCCCTGCCGAGAGCAGGAGCGTGCCGAGCAGATTGCGCATCGCCTTGCGCCGCACTGCGAGGATCCGCTCGTCGCTCGTGCGCCCCTCGGTGCCGTGATTGAACGAGCGGTTCGTGTCGGCGCCGTCGCGGTTGTGCTCGCCGTTGGCGACGTTGTGCTTGACGTCGTACGACACGAGGTCGTGCAGCGTGAAGCCGTCGTGCGCCGTGACGAAGTTGATGCCCGCGAGCGGTCCGCGCTCCTCGCTGAACGTGTTGGATGACCCCGCGAGACGCGTCGCGAATCCTCCGACGCCCACCGGCGGCGTGCCCGCGCGCCGCGCGTAGTCGACGTCGCTCAGCCAGAAGTTGCGCACGCGGTCGCGGTAGCGGTCGTTCCACTCGTGCCAGCCCGGGCCGAAGTTGCCGGTCTGCCAGCCGCCCAAGCCCACGTCCCACGGCTCCGCGATGAGCTTCGCGTCCTGCAGGTCGGGGTCGTCGACGATCGCGCGGAGCAGCGGATGCTCCGGCGTGAACTCGTGGTTCGCGTCGCGTCCGAGGGTCGTCGCGAGGTCGAGTCGGAAGCCGTCGACCTGCACGTCGTTCGCCCAGTAGCGCATCGAGTCGAGGACGAGGCGGGCCGCCGCATCCGTGGCCGTGTTGAGGGAGTTGCCGCACCCCGTCACGTCGATGTACGACCCGTCGTCGTGCTGGCGGTAGTAGGCGCGGTTGTCGATGCCGCGCAGGCTCGAGCGCGGCCCGCCGATGCCCTCTTCGGCGGTGTGGTTGTACACGACGTCGAGGATGACCTCGAGCCCCGCCTCGTGGAGCAGCCTCACCATGCCCTTGAACTCGCGGAGGATGGCCTCCGGCCCCTGCCGCCGCGCCTCCTCGGTCGCATACGGCGCGTGCGGAGTGAAGAAGTTCAGCGTGTTGTAGCCCCAGTAGTTCGTGAGGCCGAGGTTGAGCAGGCGCGGCTCCGCGACGAACGCGTGCACGGGCAGCAGCTCGATGCTCGTGACGCCGAGGGAGGTCAGGTGCTCGATCATCGCGGGGTGGGCGAGACCGGCATACGTGCCGTGGAGGGCGGGCGGCACGTCCGGATGCGTCTTCGTGAGTCCCTTGACGTGACCCTCGTAGATCACCGTGCGGTCCCACGGTACGCGGGGCTTGCCGACGCCGCCCCAGTCGAACGTCCCCTCGACGACGACCGAGCGCCAGTCTCGGTAGCCGCCGCTGACGAGCCCGCGCGAGTACGGCTCGATGAGCAGCGTCCTCGGGTTGAACATGTTGCCCGCCCCGGGTGGGCCGTCGACGCGGATCGCGTAGATCGTGCCGGCCCGCAGGCGGGAGGTCGTGACGCTCCACACATCCCCGTCGCCCGGCTGGAGCGGGATCACGTCGGTCGCCCAGTCGAGGTCGTCGCCGTCGAAGATCACGAGCTCGATCGCGGATGCAGCCCCCGACCAGACGCGCAGCGTCCCGCCGCCGTCGTGCAGCGTGACGCCGAGTCCGTCGAGGCGGGTGTCGAGCAGTCCGGGTGCTGAGACGGCCGCGGCGGGCTCCGGGCGGGTCATGCGATCTACAGTAGTAACGCCGCGGACCTCGGGCGCGCGGCGCAGGACGGCGACAGCGGACGGGGGCACGACTCGTGGTGTATCTCGATCACGCCGCGACGACGCCGCTGCGGCCGGAAGCGCGCGACGCGTGGGTGAGCGCCGCGGAGGAGCTCGGGAACGCATCGTCGATCCACGGACACGGCCAGTCCGCGAGACGACTGCTCGAGGAAGCGCGAGAGAGGCTCGCCGCGGTCGCCGGCTGCGACCCCATCGAAGTCGTCTTCACGTCGGGCGGCACCGAGGCGTCGAACCTCGCGATCAAGGGTCTGTGGTGGGCTCGCGCGGTAGACAGCGATGCTGTCGTGCTGCCGGACGGCGAGCACCATGCGACCCTCGACGCCGTGGAGTGGCTCGCATCGCACGAGGGCGCCGCCGTGCGGTCCGTCGCCCTCGATGCGGTCGGACGCATCCCGGTGGATGCGTTCGCTCAGGCTCTTCCGGATGCCGCGCTCGCAACGGCCCTCGTCGCCAACAACGAGGTCGGCACGGTGAACGACGCGGGAGCGCTCGCCGCCGCCGCCGACGCGGCCGGTGTGCCGCTGCACCTCGACGCGGTCGCGGCGTTCGGGCACGTGCCCGTCGACTTCAGACGGTGGCGAGCGGATGCCGCGCCCGCGACGGGCCTCGTCGCGATGAGCCTGTCCGCGCACAAGCTCGGCGGTCCGGTCGGGGTGGGGGCGCTCGTCGTGTCGCGCACGGCGAGGATCTCCCCGCTCCTGCACGGCGGCGGCCAGCAGCGGTCGCTGCGCGCCGGGACGCAGGACGTCGCCGGCGCGGCGGCGTTCGCCGTCGCGGCCGAGCTGGCCGAAGCGGAGCGCGAAGCGGAGTCCGCACGACTCACCGCACTGCGTGAGCGGCTCGTCGACGGCATCCGTTCGTCCGTCCCGGGGGCCGAACTGCTCGGCGATCCGGTGGACCGCGTGCCGGGCAATGCGCACGTGCTGTTCCCGGGCGCGCGCGGCGAGACGCTGCTGTTCCTGCTGGACCAGGCGGGCATCGCCGTCTCGACGGGGTCGGCGTGTCAGGCGGGGGTTCCCGAGCCGTCGCACGTCGTGCTCGCTCTCGGGCGCACCGCCGACGAAGCGCGCGAGGTGCTGCGCCTGACGCTCGGACGCACGTCGACCGATGCCGATGTCGACGCCCTGCTCCGGGACCTGCCGACCGCCGTGGAGCGGGCGCGTGCGGCATCCGCCCGCTGATCTCTCGCGTCCGGCCGGAATCCAGGTGGCGCTCGTAGACTTGACGGATGCGCATCCTGGCAGCCATGAGCGGCGGAGTGGACTCCGCGGTCGCGGCCGCGCGCGCCGTCGAGGCGGGCCATGACGTCGTCGGCGTGCACCTCGCGCTCTCCCGTGCGGGCGGCACGCTGCGCACCGGCAGCCGCGGCTGCTGCACGATCGAGGACGCGATGGACGCGCGCCGCGCGGCCGACCGGCTCGGCATCCCGTTCTACGTGTGGGACTTCTCGGAGCGCTTCCGTGACGACGTGATCGACGACTTCATCGCCGAGTATCGCGCCGGCCGCACCCCGAACCCGTGCATGCGGTGCAACGAGAAGATCAAGTTCGCCGCGCTGCTCGAACGCGCGCTCGAGCTCGGCTTCGACGCGGTCTGCACGGGTCACTACGCGAAGCTCGTCGACGGCCCCGAGGGCCTCGAACTGCACCGCGCGTCGGATGCCGCGAAGGATCAGTCCTACGTGCTCGGAGTGCTCACGGCCGAGCAGCTGGCGCACACGTATTTCCCGCTCGGGTCGACGCCGTCGAAGGCGCTCGTCCGTGCAGAGGCCGAGGAGCGCGGGCTGACGGTCGCACACAAGCCCGACAGCCACGACATCTGCTTCATCCCCGACGGCGACACGCGCGGCTGGCTGGCCGAGAAGGTGGGCACGGCCCCCGGTGAGATCGTCGACCGCACGGGCGCCGTCGTCGGAAAGCACGAGGGCGCGCACGCGTTCACGGTCGGACAACGTCGCGGCCTCGCGCTCGGCGTGCCCGCGCCCGACGGCAAGCCGCGCTTCGTGCTCGAGGTGCGGCCCGTCTCGAACACGGTCGTCGTCGGCCCGAAGGAGGCTCTCGCGACGGCCGAGATCGCGGGCGAGCGGTTCACGTGGGCCGGCCGCGCTCCGTCGACCGATGAGTTCGCGTGCGACGTGCAGATCCGCGCGCACGCCGATCCCGTGCCCGCGCACGCGGTCATCGCCGACGGCGTCGTGACGGTGCGTCCCGAGCAGCCGTTCGAGGGCGTCGCTCCCGGCCAGACGGCCGTGATGTACGACGGGACGCGCGTGATCGGGCAGTTCACGATCGACCGCACGGTGTCGGCCGTGCCGGTCGGCGCGTGACGCACAAGTCCGCTTCCGCTGTCGGTGGGCGCTCCTAGACTGACCCTGTGACGGATGCCGCGCCCCCCGAACTGCCTGAACTGACGCTCGAAGAGGCCCGTGCAGAGGCGCAGTCGCTGACCGACCGCATCATCGCGGCGCGCGACGCGTACTACGGCGAAGACACCGTCATCGTCGACGACGCGACCTACGACGGCTGGATGCACCGCCTCGAAGAGCTCGAACGCCTGTACCCCGAGCTCCAGGGTCAGGACTCGCCGACGCAGACCGTCGGCGCCGCGGAGAGCTCGATGTTCGCGCCGGTCGAGCACGCCGAGCGCATGCTCAGCCTCGACAACGTCTTCAGCGAGGATGAACTGCGCGAGTGGTGCCGCAAGGCGCAGAACGGTGCCGGCCGGCCGGTGCGGTGGCTCACCGAGCTGAAGATCGACGGACTCGCGATCAGCCTCCGCTACGAGAACGGCGTGCTCACCTCCGCCGCGACGCGCGGCGACGGGCGCGTCGGCGAAGACGTCACCGTCAACGCGCTGCGCGTGCACGGCATCCCGAAGCGGCTCTCGGGCACGGGGCATCCGCCGCTCGTCGAGGTGCGCGGCGAGGTGTTCATCCCGGTCGCGGAGTTCGAGAAGCTCAACGCGCTGCAGGCCGACCTGCGCGAACGCGTCATCGCGGATGCCGTCAAGCGGGGCACCGACGAAGAGCGGGCGCGCCGCTCGGCCGACCGGCGCTTCCCGGCGTTCGCGAACCCCCGCAACGCGGCGAGCGGCGGCCTGCGCCAGCAACTCGACAAGAAGGACGGCCTCGAGCTCGAGGCGGGTGAGGCGCGCCTGGCATCGCTGCGGCTGTTCGTGCACGGCATCGGTGCGTGGCCGAACCCACCCGTCGCGTCGCAGAGCGAGATCTACGGGCTCCTCGCCGAATGGGGCCTCCCGACGAGCCCGTACTACCGCACGACCGACACGATCGACGGCGTCATCGAGTTCGTCGAGCACTACGGGCAGCACCGCCACGACGTCGAGCACGAGATCGACGGAATCGTCGTGAAGGTCGACGAGCTCGCGCTGCACGACGAGCTCGGCGCGACGAGCCGCGCGCCTCGGTGGGCGATCGCCTACAAGTACCCGCCCGAGCAGGTGAACACGAAGCTGCTCGACATCGTCGTGTCGGTGGGTCGCACCGGCCGAGCCACGCCGTTCGCCGTGATGGCGCCGGCGCGCGTGTCGGGCAGCGTCGTGCGTCAGGCGACGCTCCACAACCAGGACGTCGTGCGCGTGAAGGGCGTGCTCATCGGCGACACCGTCGTGCTGCGCAAGGCGGGCGACGTCATCCCCGAGATCCTGGGTCCCGTGGTCGAACTGCGCGACGGCACCGAACGCGAGTTCGTCATGCCCGAGAACTGCCCCGAGTGCGGGTACAAGCTCGCGCCGGCCAAGGAGGGCGACGTCGACCTGAGGTGCCCCAACACGCGGTCGTGCCCCGCGCAGGTGCGTGGCCGCGTCGAGCACATCGGCTCGCGCTCCGCCCTCGACATCGAAGCGCTCGGCGAGGTGACGGCGGCCGCGCTCACCCAGCCTTCCGTGCCCGACGTGCCGCCGCTCGAGACCGAGGCGCGGCTGTTCGAGCTGACCGTCGACGAGCTTGTGCCGATCGAGGTCGTCGTGCGCGACTCCGAGACGGGCGAGATCAAGGTCGACGAGAAGACGGGCGAGCCCGTGCGGCGCGCGCCGTTCCGCCGCAACCCGTCGCCGGCCGAGAAGAAGGCGGGGCTCACCGGTCCGCAGCCGTCAGCGCAGGCGCTCACGCTGCTCGATCAGCTCGAGAAGGCGAAGACGAAGGAGCTGTGGCGCTTCCTCGTCGCGCTCAACATCCGCCACGTCGGGCCCGTCGCCGCGCGAGCGCTCGCGCAGTGGTTCGGATCGGTCGACGCCATTCGCGCGGCGACGCGCGACGAGCTCGCGGCCGTGGAGGGCGTCGGCGGGATCATCGCCGACTCGGTGCGCGACTGGTTCGAAGTGGACTGGCACCTCGAGATCATCGAGAAATGGGCGGCCGCGGGGGCGCAGCTCGCGACCCCGGGCCATCCCGGGCCCGGTGGCGCGGTCGCCGCGGGCGGTGTGCTCGAAGGCATCACCGTCGTCGCGACGGGCAGCCTCGAGGGCTACACGCGCGAAGGCGCACAGGAGGCGATCATCGCCGCGGGCGGAAAGGCCGCGTCGAGCGTCTCGAAGAAGACGGACTTCGTCGCCGCGGGGCCCGGCGCAGGCTCCAAGCTCGCGAAGGCTGAAGAGCTCGGGGTGCGCATCATCGATGCGGCGCAATTCAAGATCCTCGTCGAGCAGGGGCCGGCGGCACTCGATGCACTCGCGCCCGACGCGGGGTGATTCACGGATGCAGTGGCTGTACCGCGTCGTGCCGGCGCGTCCTGACATGCCGGGTGCGCCGACGCCCGAAGGGTCGGCACTCGCGAGCGCGCACGTCGACTACCTGTGCCACCTCAAGGAGAAGGGTGTGCTCATCCTCGCCGGCCATACGCAGGAGCACGTCGGCACGATTCGGGGATTGACGGTCAACCGCCGCTGTTGAGCTGCAGCAGCGACTCGCGCACCTGACGGCGGAGCACCTTGCCGATAAGGGACTTCGGCAGCTCGTCCACGACGAAGATGCGCCGCGGCACCTTGTACGGCGTGAGGATTCCGCGGGCGAAGTCGCGTACGGCTTCGACGTCGAGCTCGTCCACGTCGGGGGAGCACACGACCGCCGCCACGACCTCTTCGCCGGACTTCTCACTCGGCAGACCCACGACGGCCGCATCCTCGATGTCGGGGTGCTGCCGCAGGGCTGCCTCGACCTCGGTCGGGGCGACGTTGAAGCCGCCCGTGATGATGAGCTCCTTGATGCGGTCGACGATCCGCACGAAGCCGGCTTCGTCGATCGTCACGATGTCGCCCGTGCGGAACCACCCGTCCACGAACACGTTCTCCGTCTCCTCGGGCTTGCCGTAGTAGCCCTGGAAGACCTGCGGCCCGCGCACGACGAGTTCGCCGCGCTCACCCGGGGCGACGTCGCGCGTCGGGTCGTCGGGGTCGACGACACGGCACTCCGTTCCCGGCAGGGGAAGCCCCACGGTGCCGGGCACCCGGTGGGGTGCGACGGGGTTCGCCATGAGCACGGGCGAGCACTCCGAGAGCCCGTAGCCCTCGACGAGGTATCCGCCCGTCGCCTCCTCGAACGGCACGACCAGGTCGTGGGGGAGCGCCATCGCGCCTGAGATGGCGATCTCGGTGCCGGTGAGCGACACGCCCTTGTCTTTCGCGGCCTGGAGCAGCCGTGCGGCGATCGGCGGCACGAGGGGGAGGAAGGTCGCCGGATGCTTCTTCGTCACCTCGAGCACCATGTCGGGGTCGAAGCGTGGGAAGAGCACGAGCCGGGCGCCCATCGACATCGCGAACGCGAGGCACAGCGTCAGCCCATAGGCGTGGAACATCGGCAGGACGGCGTAGACGACGCATCCGTGTCCGCGCTTGATCGACGGGACCCACGCGCGCGCCTGCGCGGCGTTCGACAGGAGGTTGCGATGCGTGAGCACGGCGCCCTTCGGGGTGCCCGTCGTGCCGCTCGTGTACTGGATGATCGCGACGTCGTCGGTCTCGGGGCGGGGCGCGCTCGCCGGGATCGGGTCGGCCCTGACCAGCTCCTCCCACGGCGTGACGCCGCGCACGGGCTCGTGCAGTGAGGCTCGGGCCTCGCGGGCCTTCGCGATCGGGAGCTTCAGGGCGAGGCGCGTGCCGAGCGGCATCGCCTTCGTGATGTTGACCGAGATGAGCTCGTGCACGCGCAGATCGTCCGGAAAGTCCTGGATCGTCGGAACGACCTTGCTCCACGCGATGACGTGCTTCGCCCCGTGGTCCTCGAACTGCTTGCGCAGCTCGCGCTGCGTGTAGAGCGGGTTGTGCTCGATGACGACACCGCCGACGCGCAGCACCGCGTAGAACGCGACGATGTGCTGCGGGCAGTTCGGCAGCACGATCGCGACCGGGTCGCCGGGGCCCACTCCGCGATCGCGCAGCGCCGACGCGACTCGACCGATCTGCTGCTGCAGCTCGCGGTACGACATCGTGCGCCCGAAGAACTGGAGGGCCGGGGCATCCGGATATTCCCGTGCCGAGGCCTCGACGATGTCGATCAACGAGCCGGTGACCGGTTCGAGATCCTCGGGCACGCCCTCGGCGTAGCTCGCGATCCAAGGGCGGGGAGGGTCGTACGTCGTCACGCGGCCAGACTACGCCCGCGCTCAAAGCGGCACCGGAGGGCAACCTAGAATGGGCTGGTGTCTGAAATCACCCCCGATCTCGTGCGCCATCTCGGTGTGCTCGCCCGGATCCAGCTGAGCGACGCGGAGGTCGAGCGCCTCACCGGTCAGCTCGACGTCATCGTCGACAACATCGCCAAGGTCTCCCAGGTCGCAACGCCCGACGTTCCGGCGACGAGCCACCCGATCGCCATGAGCAACGTCTTCCGTCCCGATGAGGTGGGAGACATGCTCACGCCCGAGCAGGTGCTGCAGAACGCGCCGGATGCCGCGGACGGCCGGTTCCGCGTGACCGCGATCCTCGGCGAAGAGCAGTAGGGGGAGTCGTGACCGATCTCACGAAGCTGAGCGCCGCCGCCCTCGCCGACAAGCTCGCCTCACGCGAGGTCTCCAGCGTCGAGGCCACGCAGGCGCACCTCGACCGCATCGCCGCCGTCGACGGCGACGTCCACGCCTTCCTGCACGTGAGCGACCACGCGCTCGACGTCGCGGCCGACATCGACCGCCGTCGCGCGGCGGGCGAGCAGCTCGGTCCCGTCGCAGGGGTGCCGCTCGCGATCAAGGACGTGCTCGTGACCACCGACATGCCCTCCACGAGCGGATCGAAGATCCTCGAGGGCTTCATGTCGCCGTACGACGCGACGGTCGTGGCGCGTTCTCGCGCCGCCGGCCTCGTGCCGCTCGGCAAGACGAACATGGACGAGTTCGCGATGGGCTCGTCGACCGAGCACTCCGCGTACGGTCCGACGCGCAACCCGTGGGACCTCGAGCGCATCCCGGGCGGATCGGGCGGCGGTTCGGCTGCGGCCGTCGCCGCGTTCGAGGCGCCGCTCGCGCTCGGATCCGACACCGGCGGCTCGATCCGCCAGCCCGCGCACGTCACCGGCACGGTCGGCATGAAGCCGACGTACGGCGGCGTGAGCCGCTACGGGGCGATCGCCCTCGCGTCGTCGCTCGACCAGGTGGGCCCCGTGACGCGCACGGTTCTCGACGCGGGGCTGCTGCACGACGTCATCGGCGGACACGACCCGCACGATGCCACCTCGCTCACCGACGAGTGGCCGTCGTTCGCGGCTGCTGCGCGCGAGGGAGCGACCGGCGACGTGCTCAAGGGGCTCAAGGTCGGCGTCATCCGCGAGCTGCCCGACAGCGGGTTCCAGCCGGGTGTGTCGGAGTCGTTCCGTGCGGCGATCGCCGCGATGGAGGCTCAGGGCGCCGAGATCGTCGAGGTGAGCGCGCCCCACTTCGAGTACGGCGTCGCCGCGTACTACCTGATCCTCCCCGCCGAGGCGTCGAGCAACCTCGCGAAGTTCGACTCGGTGCGCTTCGGCCTGCGGGTCGACGTCCCGGGCGGCACCGTCGAGGACGTGATGGCCGCGACCCGCGAGGCGGGCTTCGGCGACGAGGTCAAGCGCCGCGTGATCCTCGGCACGTACGCGCTGTCGGCGGGCTATTACGACGCGTACTACGGCTCGGCCCAGAAAGTGCGCACGCTCATCCAGCGCGACTTCGACGAGGCCTTCGCGCAGGTCGACGTCATCGCGACGCCGTCGGCGCCGACCACGGCGTTCAAGCTCGGCGAGAAGATCGACGACCCCATGCAGATGTACCTCAACGACGTGACGACGATCCCCGCGAACCTCGCGGGCGTGCCCGGCATCTCGATCCCATCGGGCCTCGCTCCCGAGGATGGTCTGCCCGTCGGCATCCAGTTCCTCGCTCCCGCCCGCGAGGACGCTCGTCTTTACCGCGTGGGAGCCGCGCTCGAGGCGCTGCTCGTCGACTCGTGGGGCGGACCGCTGCTCGACCGGGCGCCGGCACTTCGACAGGCTCACGGATCGACGGGGGGAACCCGCTGATGGCCAAGGACAAGCTGATGGACTTCGACGAGGCGCTCGAGCTCTTCGAGCCGGTGCTCGGATTCGAGGTGCACGTCGAGCTCAACACTCAGACGAAGATGTTCTCGCGGGCGGCGAACCCCGCGAACTCGGCGAACCACGGAGCCGAGCCCAACACGCTCGTGGCGCCGGTCGACATGGGTCTGCCGGGGTCGCTCCCGGTCGTGAACGAGACGGCGGTGCGTTACTCGATCAGCCTGGGCCTCGCGCTCGGCTGCTCCATCGCGCCCTCGAGCCGCTTCGCGCGGAAGAACTACTTCTACCCCGACCTCGGCAAGAACTACCAGATCTCGCAGTACGACGAGCCGATCGCGTTCGACGGGCAGGTCGACGTCGAGCTGTCCGACGGCACGATCGTCGCGATCCCGATCGAGCGCGCCCACATGGAGGAGGACGCCGGAAAGCTCACGCACATGGGCGGAGCGACCGGCCGCATCCACGGCGCCGAGTACTCGCTCGTCGACTACAACCGTGCGGGCGTCCCGCTCGTCGAGATCGTCACCAAGCCGATCTTCGGCGCCGAGCACCGCGCACCCGAGATCGCGAAGGCGTACGTGCAGACGATCCGCGACATCGTCATCGCCCTCGGCATCTCCGAGGCGCGCATGGAGCGCGGCAACCTGCGCTGCGATGCGAACGTGTCCCTGCGACCGCGCGGACAGGAGAAGCTCGGCATCCGCACCGAGACGAAGAACGTGAACTCGATGCGCTCCGTCGAGCGCGCCGTGCGGTACGAGATCCAGCGCCAGGCGGCGATCCTCGCGGCAGGCGGCACGATCACACAGGAGACGCGGCACTGGCACGAAGACACCGGCACCACGTCGCCGGGTCGCCCGAAGTCGGATGCCGACGACTACCGCTACTTCCCGGAGCCCGACCTGCTGCCGGTCGAGCCCTCCGAGGAGCTGATCGAACAGCTGCGCGCGGCTCTGCCCGAACCGCCCGCGGCGCACCGTCGCCGCCTCAAGGCGGAGTGGGGCTTCACCGACCTCGAGTTCCAGGACGTCGTCAACGGCGGCCTCCTGGCCGAGGTCGAGGCGACGATCGCGGCGGGCGCTGCGCCGGCGTCGGCGCGCAAGTGGTGGACGGGTGAGATCACCCGCATCGCGAACGCGCAGGGCCGCGAGCCGGCCGAGCTGGTGACGCCGATCCACGTGGCGGAGCTGCAGGGCCTCGTCGACGCGGGAACGCTCACCGACAAGCTCGCGCGCCAGGTGCTCGAAGGGGTCATCGCCGGAGAGGGGTCGCCGCAGCAGGTGGTCGACGCGCGTGGACTGGCGGTCGTCTCCGACGACACGGCGCTTCTCGCCGCGATCGACGATGCGCTCGCGTCGCAGCCCGACGTTCTCGAGAAGATCCGCGACGGCAAGGTGCAGGCGGCCGGGGCGATCATCGGCGCGGTCATGAAGGCGATGAAGGGTCAGGCGGATGCCGCGCGCGTCCGCGAGCTGATCCTGGAGCGTGCCGCGCAGTAGCGCGCACATGTCGGCGGCGACGCCGACAATCGAACCATGGGACGCGGCGATGGAAGCGGTCGTGTCGTCTCGCCGGACGATGCGGACGACACCGGCACGGGCATCCTCCACGTCGACATGGACGCGTTCTACGCGGCCGTCGCGGTCCTCGACGACCCGTCGCTCGCGGGAAAGCCGATCATCGTCGGCGCGTCTGAGGGGCGCGGCGTCGTGTCGAGCGCGTCGTATGAGGCGAGGCGCTACGGCGTCCGCTCGGCGATGCCGGTGCGCCAAGCGCTGACGCTGTGCCCGACGGCGGTCGTGGTGCATCCGGCTTTCGATCGGTTCCTCGAGGAGTCGGAGAAGGTGATGCGGATCTTCCGTGACTTCACGCCCCTCGTCGAGCCGCTGTCGATCGACGAGGCGTTCCTCGACGTGCGCGGTGCGCGACGGCTGTGGGGGAGCCCCGGACGGATCGCGCGCACGGTGCGCTCACGGGTGCGCGAAGAGACGGGGCTCACGTGCTCGGTCGGCGTGGCCGCGACCAAACACGTCGCGAAGATGGCGTCGACGCTCGCGAAGCCCGACGGGCTGCTCATCGTGGCGGAGGCCGACACACAGGAGTTCCTGCGCGGGCAGCCGGTGCGCGCGCTGTGGGGAATCGGACCGAAGGCGGGCGAGGCCCTCGCGAACCGCGGCATCCACACGGTCGCCGACGTGCTCGACAGCCCCATGCCGGTGCTCGAGCGAGCGCTCGGTCACGCGATGGCGGATCGGGTCTGGCACCTCGCGCGGGGGATCGACCCGCGCGGCGTCGAGACCGAGCGTGTCGAGAAGAGCGTCGGGCATGAGGAGACCTTCCACACCGACATCAGCGACACCGCCGTGCTGAAGAGTGAGCTGCGGCGCCTCTCGGATCGCGTCGGGCGGCGCCTGCGCAGCAACGGCTGGGAGGCGTCGACCATCTCGATCAAGGTGCGGTTCGCCGACTTCACGACGATCACCCGCTCGCACACGCTGTCCGAGCCGACGTCGGTCAGCCAGCGCATCGGCGATGCCGCTCTCGAACTGTTCGACGCCGTCGATCGGGTCATGGCGATCCGTCTTGTGGGAGTGCGCGCCGAGAAGCTGCGGCACGCGGGATCGACGGCCCTCGGGCTCTGGGACGACGACGAGGATTGGCGCCGCGTCGAGGGCGCCCTCGACGGCGCGACGGAGAAGTTCGGGCGCGGGGTGATCACGCGAGCGAACCTTCTCCGGCGTGCGCGCGGCGGTGCGGGACTGCCGTCCCACCACAATCCGGGAAGCCTCGAGGTCGAGTGACCGGCGGGGGTGGGTTCGACGGGCTCGCCCCCTCGTCACGGACCACCCGCGACCGGTACCGTGGGGTCATGCCCAACATCGCACTCGAGCTCGGCAAGCAGTCCGCGTCGTTCGGCGTGAAGAGCGCCTACGGCGAGGAAGTGGAGGTCGACGGCGTCCGCATGATCCCCGTCGCGTTGACGTGGTCGGGCTTCGGCGGCGGATCCGACGAAGCCGGCAACGGAGGAGGCGGCGGCGGTGGCTGGGCGATCCCCGTGGGCGCCTACATCCGCAAGGGCGACGACCTGCGCTTCGAGCCGAACCTCGTCTCGCTTCTGGCGGTCGCGATCCCGTTCATGTGGGTCGCCGGACGCGCGCTCAGCCGTGTCATCCGCTTCCTCAAGAAGTAGGCCGGATCCTGTCGCCGCCGCGCTCGACGCGGCCGCGGCAGCCGTGCTCGACGCGATCGTCTCGCTCGCCGCAGCGAATCCCGTCGTCCTCATCGACGGGCGGAGCGGGGCGGGGAAGACGAGCCTCGCGGGAACGCTCGTGCGGCGCTGGCCTCTGCGCGGGCGGGTGCAGTCGATGGCCCTCGACTCCGTATACCCCGGTTGGGACGGACTCGACGCAGGCGTGCGCACAGCCATCGACCTGGTGCTCATACCGCACGCGCGCGGGATGGTCGGCGTGTGGCAGCGGTGGGACTGGAACGACGAGTCCTGGGCCGAAGCGCACGCCGTCGACCCGTCGCTTCCGCTCATCGTCGAGGGGGTCGGGCTGCTGAACGCCGAGACGGCTCGGCTCGCCGACATCCGGGTGTGGCTCGAGTCGCCCGCTGTGTCGCGCCGCGAGCGGGCACTCGCGCGAGACGGCGACGCGTACCGGCCGCACTGGGAGCGGTGGGCGCGCCAGGAGGACGTCCACGTCACGCGCGACGAGCCGAACCGACACGCGACCCACGTCTTCGCGATCCCGTAGCAGGTCGGTCGGGAGGCGGGTCGGCGGAGCCTCGCGCGTCAGTCGCCCGACACGGCGCGGACGAGTCCGTCGAGGCGGTAGCCGAGCCAGTCGTACACGCCGAACCGCGGGTCCTCGTCGTCGTGGTCGTCCTCCGACTGGATGCCCAGTCGCGACGCGAGCACGAGCCGGATCGCGGCGAGCGCACGCAGCCACGCGTCGACCGCCTCGGGGTCGAGCGCGATCGTGACGGTGTCGGTGAGGTCGCCGGCCTCGTCGACGAGGTCGCTCTCGTCACCGTCCTCGAGCGGGTGCGGGTCGTCGATCGCGGGACGCAGCGACTCGATGACGGCGGCGGCGTCGCTGCGGCGACGCGAGAGGAGGTCGCTCTCGGTGACGGCGCGGAACTCGCGCGCGGCATCCGGATCTTCGTCGTATGCGTCGGGAACCAGGCGCGCGACGGCGGGGTCGTCGGCAGCCCGCTCGGTCGAGTCGAGCAGCTCGTCGAACTGCCTCACGAGTCCTGCGAGGTGCAGGGCCTCGAGGCGCGTGAGCTCGAGGACCACGGTGCGATCGGACGTCATCCCGGGGCCTTTCTGATCGTGGCCCACAGGCCGTAGTCGTGCATCGCCTGCGCGTGCAGCTCCATCTGCTCGCGCGGGCCCTCGGCTACCACCGCGTGGCCCTCGTGATGCACCGCCAGCATGAGCCGTTCGGCCTTCGCACGCGAGAACCCGAAGTACTCCTGGAACACATGCACGACGTAGCTCATGAGGTTCACGGGGTCGTTCCACACGACCGTCTGCCAGGGACGATCGGGCGTCGACGCGATGTCGAGGTCGAGGTCGCGATCGAGATCGGGCAGTGAGAGAGTCGACGAAGCCATCACGCCCACCCCAATTCGTGCAGTCTGTCGTCGTCGATGCCGTAGAAGTGCGCGATCTCATGGACGAGGGTCGTGTGGATCTCGTCGCGCAGCTCGTCCTCGTCTTCGCACGCGTGCAGGTGCGGCTCGCGGTACACGATGATGCGGTCGGGCAGCTCGCCGAGGCCGTACCGGCCGCGCTCGGTCAGCGCCAGCCCGTCGTACAGTCCGAACAGGTCGAGGCTGCCGTCTTCGGGCCGGTCCTCGACCACGAACACGACGTTGTCGAGCCCCTCGACCATGTCGTCGGGGAGTCGGTCGAGTTCGTCGACGACGAGTCGCTCGAACGCTTCGGCGTCCATCTCGATCATGCAGAACCGCCCGTGAGGTGGAACGGCCCCTCCTTGGGGTGAGTAACGGGACTTGAACCCGCGACCCCCTGGACCACAACCAGGTGCTCTACCAACTGAGCTATACCCACCATGTCTCCCGCGCGAGCGGGCAACCAGACAATTCTGTCATATTCCCGAGGCATACGATGACACGACGGATGCCGCAGCCGCCCGTGCGCCGTCGCTCGTGGGGCCCGGTTCGGGCACGAACACCGCCTGTCGGTAGTAGGCCAGCTCGCGGATCGACTCGCGGATGTCGGCGAGCGCGCGGTGGCCCCCGTCCTTCGCCGGCGCGTGGATGTACGCCCGCGGGTACCAGCGGCGAGAGAGCTCCTTGATGCTCGAGACGTCGACGTTGCGGTAGTGCAGCCAACGGTCGATGCGGGGCATGTACTTCGCGAGGAACATGCGGTCGGTGCCGATCGTGTTGCCCGCAAGGGGTGCCTTGCCCTGCTGGGGGACGAAGCGCTGGATGTACTCGAGCGCCTCGAACTCCGCCTCGGCGACGCTCACGCCGTGGGGGATCTCGGCCATCAGCCCGGACGCGGTGTGCATCTGGGTGACGAACTCATTCATGTTCGCCAGAGCCGTGTCGTCGGGCTTGATGACGATCTGGAAACCGGGATCGAGCGGGCGCAGGTCGAAGTCCGTGACCACGATCGCGATCTCGACGAGTTCGTCGACTTCGAGATCGAGGCCGGTCATCTCGCAGTCGATCCACACGAGCCGATCGTTGTCGGAAGCCCCCACCATGCGGACCATCCTAGTGAGGACGGGGGACGCGGCCTCCGGAGGGCGCCGGGATGACGCTCCGAGCCGGATGCTTCGCCAGTGGTCCCCCCGGGGCGATTCGAACGCCCGACCGGCGGATTAGAAGGCCGCTGCTCTATCCACTGAGCTACAGGGGGTCACCTCCAGGCTACCGGTCCCGGCGGTGCGGGATCGAAGCGCGGCGCGCCCCTTCCGCCGTGCGGGGCGCCAGCGTAGCGTCGGAGTTGTCGGAAGGAGTTCGCATGAGCACGACCGAAACACCTCGCGCGCTCTGGGTCGCCTACGGCGAATCCGGAGTCGTCGGCAGCATCAAGAAGGACGAGAACGGCTACACCGTCACGATGGCGGGCGCCGATTCGGCCGCAGGAACCTATCCTTCGATGGAGGTCGCCAAGAACGCGCTCCACGCCCGGATGACCCCTGGCAGCGCGTGGCCGGAGTTCCGCGAGCACTGAGACGCAGCACTCACGTGCGGTCGCCCGCGAGGGCGGCCGCACGCCGTGTGCGATGCGCGCGTGCTCGACGCCCGGGCCGCGCATCGAGAAGCGGGAGCGCGAGGTGTACGAGCGGCCCGATCAGCAGGGCGTAGAGCACCGTGCCGATGCCCACGGTGCCGCCGAGCAGCCAGCCGGCCACGAGCACGGTGAGCTCGACGATCGCACGGCACACCCAGATCGGCCAGCCCAGCCGTGAGTTCATGCCGGTCATGAGCCCGTCGCGAGGGCCCGGGCCGAATCCGGCGCCGATATAGAGTCCTGACGCGATCGCCACGATGACGACTCCGCCGAGGAGCGCGGCGAGCTGGGCGAAGAAGCCCGAGATGGGCGGGATGACCGCGAGCGTCGCCTGCATGCTCGTGCCGACGAGGAGGATGTTCAGGATCGTCCCGATGCCCGGCTTCTGGCGAAGCGGGATCCACAGCAGAAGGATGAGCAAGCCGAGGATGTTGGTCACCCAGCCGATGCCGATGCCCGTGTGGATCGACAGACCCTGAGCGAAGACCGTCCACGGATCGACGCCGAGCCCCGCCTGGATCGCGAGGGCACAGCCCGCGCCGTAGAGGAACAGACCGACGAGGAGTTGGATCACGCGTCTTGTCACCCGGCTATCCAATCTCAGGATTGGCATGTCGAGAACATGCCAATTCGGATAATCTGGCCTCCGTGGACTCCCGAGTATCCGCTCGCGCTCTGACGGCCGCCCTGGGCGGGTGGCGCACGCGCGAGCCCGCGTATGAGGCGTTGGCCGACGGCATCCGTCTTCTCTGTCTCGACAACCGACTCGCGCCGCGCACCGCCCTGCCGGCGGAACGCGAACTCGCCGCGGCCCTGCGGGTGAGCCGCAGCACCGTGACCGCCGCCTACCGCAGTCTGCGTGACACAGGTCACATCGCGAGCGTGCGCGGCTCGGGCAGCGTGACCCTTCCGCTGCGGCGGCATGACCCCGGCCGCGCGGGTGCCGGTGACGGCATGCTCGATCTGCAGCAGGCGAGCCCGCAGGCATGGCCGGGGCTGGCCGGGGTCATGGCGGAGGTGGCCGGGTCTTCGGCGGCGCTCGTCTCGAGAGTGGGCTATGACGTCTTCGGGCGCGGGGAGCTGCGCGAGGCCATCGCGGACCACTACACCGAGCGCGGGCTGCCCACGACTCCCGGGCAGATCCTCGTCACGACGGGCGCACAGAGCGCCATCCACCTCGTCGCGTCCGTCCTGCTCGCGCGGGGCGATCGCCTCGTGATCGAGACGCCCACCTACCCGCACGCGGCCGACGCCTTCCGCCGCACCGGGTCGCGCCTCGTCGGGGTGCCTGTGACGACGGATGAGGGTTGGGACCTGGAGCGCGCCGAGCAGGCGTTCGCACGCACGCTGCCCATCGCCGCGTACCTCATGCCCGCGTTCCAGAACCCGACGGGTCGCTCGATGTCGGTGCGTGAGGCGGAGGTGATCCGGGACTCGGCGGAGCGCGCGGGCAGCGTGCTCGTCCTGGATGAGACGACGGCCGACCTCGCGATCGATCCCGACAAGCGCGATGACTCGTTCATGCACGTGTTCGCCGCCGCGGACGAAGAGTCGATCGTGCGCATCGGGTCGCTCGGAAAGACGGTGTGGGGCGGCCTTCGAGTCGGCTGGGTTCGTGCCGACGGGGACTTCGTGCGCCGCCTCGTCGCCGCGCGGCCCGCCCATGACCTCGGCACGCCGGAGTTCGAGCAGGCGGTCGCGACCGAACTGCTCCGGAGGTTCTCCGAGATCGTGGCGCAGCGTTCCGATCTGTTGCGTGCGGGGCGCGATGCGGCGGTGGCGGCACTCGCGCGCGAGCTGCCCGAGTGGCGCGTGCCCGACGTGAACGGCGGAGTGTCGCTGTGGGTGGAGATCGGCGCGCCGCTCAGCGCGGCGCTCGTCATGGACGTGCGCTCGCGCGGCCTTCTGTTGTCGGCCGGACCCCGGTTCTCGGTCGATGGCGGCCACGACCGTCATCTGCGCGTGCCCTTCACCGGACCACCCGACGAGATCGATCGTGCCGTCGGGATCCTTGCGGAGGGATGGGCGCACGTGCGCGAGAGCGCACCGGTCGCGTACACGCAAGCGCTCGACGCGGTGGTGTGACCGCCACCCGCGTCACCGCGCGAACCGCAGGCAGTCCACCGCGTCGTCGGGCGACCAGAAGTCGCCGAGGTCACGCAGATCGCGGCTCAGCCGATGGAAGCGCCGCGCGCGCCACGCGACGCCCTCCGTCTTGAGGACCGCCTGAAGGTGCCCGATGGCGCGGCCGGAACGGTCGAGCACACGCCACAGGGAGGGGCCCGCCGGCACGAGCCGGATGCCGGGCACCCCGATCGGCGGCGCGACGCGGGGGAGCGGATCCGGAAGCCGGCGAGTGGTGCTGGCAGCTGCGGGGATCGTCGTCGTCATGGTCGTCTCCTCTCAGCGTCGAACGTATGTGCGACCTCCGACATCGGAACGGCGCGCAGCGATTCCATTCCTCCCCAGATGAGGTGAGGGTTCCCGCATCCACGGATGCGGCGGACGCGGTCGCTCGCGCGGGCTCGCGATCGTCATGCTGTTCGCACGTCGGTGCCCGTCGGGCACACGGGCACCGACGCAGCCGAGGGGAGTCCTCGGTCGTCGAGAGGAGAGAGCATGTCCGAGACCATCACCGTGAGCGGGATCGTCGCCACGCCGCCCGAGCTTCGTCGCAGCTCCGCCGGAGTCCCGATCACGAGCTTCCGCCTCGCCGCCGGGCAGCGGCGCTACGACCGCGCGACGAACACATGGGTCGACAACGGCACGAACTGGTACCGCGTGTCGGCGTTCCGTGCGCTCGCCCAGAACGGGATCGCATCGCTCAGGAAGGGCGACCGCGTGCTCGTGAGCGGAAAGCTGAAGGTGCGCGACTGGGACAACGGCGTCAAGAGCGGCACCGACGTCGACATCGAGGCCGACGCGATGGGGCACGACCTCCGGTGGGGCACCTCCCGGTTCGCGCGACCCGAGGCTCCCGCGTCACCGCGATCCAGCGCCGAGGACGCGTGGGCACCGGAAGACGACGCCGCCGGTGGAGAGGTGACGGATGCCGCCCCCGAGGCCGCCGGACCCTCGGCCGAACCCGGGCGCGACGCGTGGGCGGTCCCCGGCGACCCGATTCTCGCCGACGGTGAGCCGGCTTCCTCTCCGGAGGAGCCGACCCAGGCCGATGTTCCCTTCTGACCTGCCCGGCTGCTCGACGTGTCGGTCATAGACTCGTCGGGTGTCCAGCCGGCTCGTCATCCGCATCCGCACCGTCGCCGGCACCCCGTCGTCTGCGCGGATTCGCCGGCCCGTCGTGGTTGTGCTCGCGCTCTCGCTCGGCGCGGTCCTGAGCGGCTGTGCACAGCCGTCGCCCGACCCGGCCCCGTCGACGGCCGCGCCGAGCACACCCGCCGTGTCGCCGACGCCCACGCCGACATCGACCGAGCCGGTCCTCGTGCCCGACGGCACCGCCGAAGACAACCTGCCGTTGTTCACCCACGTCGTCGAGACCGTGTGGGCCTCAGCCGACCAGGTATCGGGGCGTGCGTACATCGACGCCCTCGTCGCGGCGGGCTTCGACAAGTCGGCGATGCAGGTGACGAACGACCTCACGACGATCGGCGACCCGGCCGAGAGCATCCAGTTCTCGGTGTTGTGGGGCGATGAGTGCCTCATCGGCCAGGTGGGCCCGGCGACGGGCGAGCCGGTCGCGGTGGTCATTCCGGCTCTCGCCGAGGGCGGATGCCTGATCGGCAACACCCGCCCGATCGACTGGTGATCCGTGCGTGCGGTGCGGCGCGTGTGCGTCGGCTGCGGGGAATGGGCGCTCCGGCGATCGCGTTGACCATTTCGGGGCATCCGAGCTCGTAGGCGCGACCGCCCGTTCGCCGGGTGCGCCGGGCATTCCGCCGCTATCCGATGGGTAGGCTAGGAAGCCGAGTCGATCGCGAGATGCGCCACCTCCCTTCGACACCCCCGCACTTGGCATCGACAAGACGATGCAGCCGCGTCCCGTCCGGGCGCCCGTACAGACCCCTCAAGAGGAGCGTGTAAACACCCGTGGCTGAGTACATCTACCAGATGGTCCGCGCCCGAAAGGCGGTCGGCGACAAGCTGATCCTCGACGACGTCACGATGGCGTTCCTGCCTGGGGCGAAGATCGGCATGGTCGGCCCCAACGGCGCCGGCAAGTCGACGATCCTGAAGATCATGGCCGGCCTCGACCATCCCTCGAACGGCGAGGCGAAGCTCACGCCCGGCTACTCGGTGGGCATCCTCATGCAGGAGCCCGAGCTCGACGAGTCGAAGACGGTGCTCGAGAACATCCAGGACGGCATCGCGATCAAGGCGAAGCTCGACAGGTTCAACGAGATCTCCGGCCTCATGGCCGACCCCGACGCGGACTTCGACTCGCTCCTCGCCGAGATGGGCACGCTTCAGGAGGAGATCGACGCCGCTGACGCGTGGGACCTCGACTCGCAGCTCGAGCAGGCGATGGATGCGTTGCGCACCCCTCCGGGAGACTCGCCGATCGGGCCGCTCTCCGGTGGTGAGAAGCGTCGAGTGGCGCTGACGAAGCTCCTCCTGCAGAAGCCTGACCTGCTGCTGCTCGACGAGCCCACGAACCACCTCGACGCCGAGAGCGTGCTGTGGCTCGAGCAGCACCTGCAGAAGTACCCCGGCGCCGTCATCGCGATCACGCACGACCGATACTTCCTCGACAACGTCGCGGAGTGGATCGCGGAGGTCGACCGCGGCCGCCTCATCGGCTACGAGGGCAACTACTCGACCTACCTCGAGAAGAAGCGCGAGCGCCTCGAGATCCAGGGCAAGAAGGACGCCAAGCTCGCCAAGCGCCTCGCGGACGAGCTGGAGTGGGTCCGGTCGAACCAGAAGGGCCGCCAGGCCAAGTCGAAGGCGCGACTGGCGCGCTACGAGGAGATGGCCGCCGAGGCGGAGCGCACCCGCAAGCTCGACTTCGAAGAGATCCAGATCCCACCGGGGCCGCGCCTGGGCAACGTCGTCATCGAGGCGAAGAACCTCAAGAAGGGGTTCAACGGTCGCTCGCTCATCGACGGCCTCAGCTTCAGCCTTCCGCCGAACGGCATCGTCGGCGTCATCGGCCCGAACGGCGTCGGCAAGACGACGCTGTTCAAGACGATCGTCGGGCTCGAGCCGCTCGACGGCGGCGAGCTCAAGATCGGCGAGACCGTCAAGATCAGCTACGTCGATCAGACGCGCTCGAACATCGACCCCGAGAAGACGCTGTGGGAGGTCGTGTCGGACGGGCTCGACATCATCACCGTCGGCAAGACTGAGATCCCGTCGCGCGCCTACGTCTCGAAGTTCGGCTTCAAGGGCCCGGACCAGCAGAAGAAGGCCGGCGTGCTCTCCGGCGGTGAGCGCAACCGTCTCAACCTCGCGCTCACGCTCAAGGAGGGCGGCAACCTCCTGCTGCTCGACGAGCCGACGAACGACCTCGACGTCGAGACCCTCCAGTCGCTCGAGAACGCGCTTCTCGAGTTCCCCGGCTGCGCGGTGGTCATCACGCACGACCGGTGGTTCCTCGACCGCATCGCGACGCACATCCTCGCGTGGGAGGGCACCGACGAAGAGCCCGACAAGTGGTACTGGTTCGAGGGCAACTTCGAGGCGTACGAGGAGAACAAGATCGCGCGTCTCGGCCCCGAGGCCGCGAAGCCGCACCGCTACACCTACCGCAAGCTCACTCGTGACTGAACCGTCGTCCACCCGAGCCGCCGGTGCGTCCGCCGGCTCGGGCACGCGCCTGCACATCCCCATCCCGCTTCGCTGGGGCGACCTCGACGCGTTCAACCACGTCAACAACACGGCGATGCTCAAGCTCCTCGAAGAGGCCCGCGTGCGTGCGTTCTGGCAGCCGGACGCGGGTGAGACCGCCCCGACGACCGCCGTGCTCGACTCGGGTCTGCACAGCGGGGTCCTCACCCTCATCGCACGGCAGGAGATCGAGTACCTCGCGCCCGTGCCGTACCAGCGGCATCCGCTCGACATCCAGATGTGGTTCGGCAAGCTCGGCGGTTCGAGCATCGAGGTCTGCTACGAGGTGTGCAGCCCGATCGAGACAGCAGATCCCGACGGTGGTCAGACGGTGTACGCACGTGCGGTGACGGTCGTCGTGAAAGTCGACGCAGCCACCGGCAAGCCGCTCCGGCTCAGCCCTGAGGAGCGCGAGGCGTGGGAGCCTTTCCTCGGCGAGCCGATCGAGTTCGCGCACCGGCGCTGACGCACATCGCGGGGCGGCGCATCCGCATCAGGCGGGCGATTCGCCCTCCATCGGCACGCGGATCATGATCTCCTGGGCGACGCTCGCGAGCAGGCGTCCGTCTCGCGTGTAGATCCGGCCCGTCGCCAGGCCGCGGCCGCCGCGTGCGCTCGGCGACTCCTGCACGTAGAGCATCCATTCGTCGACGCGCCCGTCGCGGTGCCACCACATGCCGTGGTCGAGGCTCGCGACCTTGAGACCGGGTGTCGCCCACGAGATGCCGTGCGCGCGCAGCACCGACTCCTGGATCGTGAGGTCGCTCAAGTACGCGAGCGCCGCGCGGTGGATCGTCGGGTCGTCGGGGATCGGGCGGCGGATCTTCATCCAGACCGCCTGCCGCGGTGCGCGCTCGCCTTCGACGGCGAGGTACACGGGCGACGGGATGTGTCGAAGGTCGGCGGGGCGGTCCATGAACAGCCGCTTCGACATCGGATGCAGTCCGGTGAGGTGATCCTCGATGTCGGGAAGGTCCTCCGGCTCGGGGAGACCCGTCGGCATCGGGGCCTGGTGCTCGAGACCCGGCGTCTCGATCTCGAACGACGCGATCATCGAGAAGATCGGCAGTCCATCCTGGAACGCCTGCGTGCGGCGGGTCGAGAAGGAGCGTCCGTCATGGATGCGGTCGACCGCGAACGTGATTCCCTGGTTCGCGTCGCCCGGTCGCAGGAAGTATCCGTGCATCGAGTGCGCGATGCGGTCCGACGGAACCGTTCGCGCCGCCGCGACGATCGCCTGCGCGAGCACCTGACCGCCGTACACGCGGCCGAGAGGCATCCGATGCGACACGCCCGTGAAGATGTCTTCGGTCGTGCGCGCCTCGGAGTCGCTCAGCGCGAGCACGTCGAGCATCGACGCGACGGGGTCGGGGTCGGGGGTGACGCCCTCGGGCACCGGCTGATTCGCGTCGGTCACGAAGCCTCCCGTCTGCGCGGCCGACTCGCCGGTCGCCCTTGGTATTTTAGGCGGATGCCCGCCCGACTGCCGTTCGCCGATGCACACGCTGCGGCCGACGCCCTCACCTTCGCCGGGCGCACGACCCGGCTCGGCGACGGGGCGGTCCGGCTCGCCGGGCGGAACGGCGTGCTCGCGATGACGTCGGCGCCACTCGCGCCGCGCGGTCTCTTCGACCACACGCCGACGATCCTCGGCATGCGTGCGGTCGCCGTCGATCCCGAGCTCGAGTGCGACTTCGTCGTCGACGCCGAAGCCCTCCGCCGCGACCCCGAGGACGATCGCGCGATCCTGCTTCCCGACACCGCGGTATCTCCGGCATGGGCCGGAATCGCGCCGCCGCGTTCGGGGTGGACCGAGGTGGGGCGGGTCGCGGCATCCGTGCTCGCCGAACGCGCACAGTGGGGGATCGCGGCCGTCGCGCACGCCGTCCCGACGGATGCGGGTGAGGACGCCGTGCGCGCCGTGCGCGCGTCGGTCTGGGGCGCTCCGGATGACGCGCTCGACGGGCTCCCGCGGGGCGTCGCGTTCGCCGCGTTCGCACTCGGGTTCATTGCGGGTGAGGAGACCGTGCCGGTGCGCACGTCCGGCCCGTGGACCCGACTCACGCTGGCGCGCGGACACGTACTCGCGCGAGGGCCGGCGCGCGTCGGACTCACCGACGTGAGGCGCACCGGCCCGTCGGCGTGACCGACCCGCGGACTAGACCGCGGACGCCGCCGCCCGTCCTGCGACGCGACCGGAGAAGAGGCAGCCGCCCACGAACGTCCCCTCGAGGGCGCGGTAGCCGTGCACGCCGCCGCCGCCGAATCCGGATGCCTCGCCCGCCGCGTACAGGCCGGGGACCGGCTGCCCGTCCGAGCCGAGCGCGCGGCCCTGCAGGTCGGTCTCGATTCCGCCGAGGGACTTGCGCGTGAGGACATGGAGCTTCACCGCGATGAGGGGACCGTTCGACGGGTCGAGGATCCGGTGAGGTACTGCCGTGCGAACGAGGCGGTCGCCCCGGTACGAGCGCGCGGAGCGCAGCATCGCGATCTGCGCGTCCTTCGTGAACTCGTTGTCGATCTCGCGGTCACGCGCCCCGAGCTCGAGGCGCACGCGGTCGGCGTCGAGCACGTCGCCGCCCGGGAGCTCCTTCATGCCCGCAATGAGATCGTCGAGCGTGTCGCGCACGACGAAGTCGGCGCCCTTGTCCATGAACGCCTGCACGGGACCGGCCGCACCCTTGCCGAGTCGCGACTTGACGAGCAGCGGGAGGTCCTTGCCTGTGAGGTCGGGGTTCTGCTCGCTGCCCGAGAGCGTGAACTCCTTCTCGATGATCTTCTGCGACAGCACGAACCACGAGTGGTCGTACCCGGTGGCGCGAAGGTGCGCGAGGGTTCCGAGCGTGTCGAAACCCGGGAAGAGAGGTACGGGCAGACGGTGACCCGTGGCGTCGAGCCATACGGACGACGGTCCGGGCAGAATCCGGATGCCGTGGTTCGGCCACACCGGGTCCCAGTTCTGGATCCCCTCGACGTAGTGCCACATGCGGTCTCGATTGATGAGTCGCGCGCCTGCGGCGTCTGCGACGATCTGCATCGAGCCGTCGACGTATGCCGGCACACCCGTCACCATCGTCGCCGGAGCGGGGCCGAGTCTCTCCGGCCACCACTGGCGCACGAGATCGTGGTTTCCGCCGATGCCGCCCGAAGCCACGATCGTCGCTCCGGCGGTCACCTCGAACGAGCCGACCGCCTCGCGCGAGGTCGCAACCCCACGCGCGGCGCCTGAGGGCTCGAGGATGTCGCCCGTCGCACCCGTCACCGCGCCGCTCGACGTCGTGAGCGCGGTCACCCGATGCCGGGGGAGGATCGTGAGCCGCCCGGCCGCCTCGGCCGCCTCCACGGCGGCCTGGAACGGCGCCACGAGGCCCGGACCGGTGCCCCACGTGATGTGGAAGCGCGGCACCGAATTGCCGGGTCCTGCGGCCGTGTACCCGCCGCGCTCCGCCCAGCCGACGACAGGGAAGAACCCGACGCCCTTCTCCCGCAGCCACGCGCGCTTCTCGCCGTGCGCGAACTGGAGGTAGGCCTCGGCCCAACGGCGCGGCCACGCGTCTTCCTCGCGATCGAAGCCCGCATTGCCGAACCAGTCTTGACGCGCGAGCTCGAGCGAGTCCTTGATGCCGAATCTGCGCTGCTCGGGCGAGTCGATGAAGAACAGCCCTCCGAACGACCACCACGCCTGGCCGCCGAGGTTCGTGCGGGGCTCCTGGTCGACGATCACGACGCGCTTGCCGGCCGCGACCGCCTCCGATGCGGCGACGAGGCCGGCCAGGCCCCAGCCGATGACGAGCAGGTCCGCGGAGTGCGGAGAGGATGCGGGCATGTGGCGACTCCTTTGTCGTGTGCTGCGTGGGTGTGCGGGGGAGATCAGTCGCTGTCGGGCGGCCCGGCTGAGTCGTCGCGTCGCTCATCGCCGGATGCCCGGGCGGCGGTCACCGGGATGGACGACCTCGGCACGGCCCCCGCGTCCGGTCCCGGTACGATCGTGGCGTCGCGTCCGCCTGCCGCGGGGCCGATGCCCGTCGGCTCGAACGTGTTCACCATCGCGAACGCCGCGCGCTGCAGGTAGTCCCACAGCGTCTCCTCGTGGAGCGGCGGAAGCCGCAGCTCGTCGACGGCATCCCGCATGTGCTTGAGCCACCGGTCGCGGGCCTCGGGGTTGACGCGGTACGGGGCGTGCCGCATCCGCAGTCTCGGGTGCCCGCGTCGCTCGCTGTACGTCGTGGGACCGCCCCAGTACTGCTCGAGGAACATCGTGAGCCGCTCGGCGGCGGGACCCAGATCCTCCTCCGGATACATCGGTCGCAGCACTTCGTCGTCGGCGACGCCCCGATAGAACGTGTCGACGAGGCGGACGAACGTCTCGTGGCCGCCGACCTCTTCGTAGAAGGTGAGGGGCGCGGCATCCGTGTCGTCGCTCATTGCGCACCCCCGCTCGGATCCTGTTTCTGCTGCTTCGACTTCTTCGGCTTCCAGACCACGCTGCCGGCCTTGCCTGCGTCAGGCGGCACGGGGTTGGGCTTCGTCTTCGGAGGGTTGGCTCCCCGCACGCGCTGCGCGCCCTCGAGGCCGGTCGGCATGACCGTGCTCAACTGCGGGAGCGTGAGGCCGAGATCATCGACGGCCCGCTTGAGGCGCATGCGCAGCTCGCGCGCGACGTCGTCCTTCGCGTTGGGGCGCGTCTTCATGACCACGCGGATGACGAGGGCGTCGCCCGACACCGATTCGAGACCCCACACTTCGGGCTGCTCGAGGATGCGCGTGCGCCACTTCGGGTCTTTGTGCAGGTTCTTGGCGGCCTGCAGCAGCGCGTCCTCGACCGTCTCGATCTCGGCGTCGGCCGGCACCGCGAGGTCGACGATGACGCGCGACCAGCCCTGCGACATATTGCCGATGCGCGTGATCTCGCCGTTGCGCACGTACCAGAGCGTGCCGTTGACGTCGCGCACGTGCGTCACGCGCACGCTCACGTACTCGACGATGCCCGTCGCGAGGCCGAGATCGACGACGTCGCCGATGCCGACCTGGTCTTCGGCGACGATGAAGATGCCGTTGAGCACATCTTTCACGATGTTCTGCGCGCCGAAGCCGAGCCCGGCGCCGATCGCGGCCGACAGCAGCGCGAAAGAGCCGAGGACCGACGAGTCGATCACGTTGATGATCATCAGGATCGCGACGATGACGATCGCGACGTTGACGATGTTCTGCAGGATCGAGCCCAGCGTGCGCGTGCGCTGCACGAGGCGCACCGCGGCGAGCGGGGTGCGCTCGAGCGCCTGCGTGTCGTCCACACGAGCCTTGTTCTTGGCGCCCGAGACGATGCGGTTGACGATGCGCCGGATGACGAACTTCAGGAGCCACGAGGCGATGAACGCGCCGACGATGATCGCCGCGATCGCGATGACCTTCCACCCCGTCTGGGTGATGATCTGCAGCCACCACTCCCAGGACCACTGGGCGGGCGGTGCCGTTGCGAGGGGCGCGATGTCCATTGCGTCGATCTTAACGAGGCGAGTCTGAGAGAAGCGGATGCCCCGGCTTCCGCGCACGGCGGGCCGGGGCATCCGTCACGGCGTGGTTACTGCGCGTCGCGGTCCTGCACCGAGAGGGCGCGCTCGACACCGGCGAGGTTCTCGAGCACGAGGCGGCGCAGCGCAGGGGCGGCGTCGGCGTTCGCCTCGAGCCACGCCCGTGTCGCGTCGCGCAGCTCGACGTTGGCGAGCGGCGCCGGGTAGAGCCCCGTGATGAGGTACTCGGCGATCTTGTACGTGCGGGACTCCCACACCGGCAGCAGCATCGCGAAGTACGGCTCGACGAACGCGGTGAGGTCGCCGACCGTCGCCGGGTGGGTGAACCCGAGCGTCGCCGAGCGCACGATCGTGTTCGGCAGGTCGTCCTTGTCGATGAGCGACGACCACGCGGCCTTCTTCGCCTCGGCGCCGGGAAGCGCGGCCTTCGCCTGCGCGGCGAACTCGCCGCCCTTCGCGGTGTTGTCGGCGGCGAGCGCCTCATCGATGTCGGCGGCGGTCACGACGCCGCCCGCGGCGAGCGACACGAGCAGCTGCCACGAGAGATCGGTGTCGATCTCGAGACCCTGTAGCGTCGTCTCGCCGGCGCGGAGCTTTCGCACGGTCTCCCACTGGGCCGGGGTTGCGGCGGCGCTCGCGAACGCCGTCACGAACTGAAGCTGGCTGTCGCTGCCGGCCTCCGCCGCCTGCGCGAGCTCCCACAGGCCGTCGGCGACCTTCACGCGCGCCTCGGTTCGCTTCTCGGGCGCCACGTAGGAGTTGGCGGCGAGCTGAAGCTGGGCGAGGGTCGTGCGAACGGTCGTCGACTCGGTCTCGGAGCCGATGTTGCGCAGCACGAGGTCGATGTAGTCGCTCGCGGATGCCTCGGCGTCGCGCGTCTGGTCCCACGCGGCGCCCCACACGAGGGAGCGCGCGAGCGGGTCGCTGATCCGCGCGAGGTGGTCGATCGCGGTGCGGAGGGACCGCTCGTCGAGACGGATCTTCGCGTACGCGAGGTCGTCGTCGTTGAGCAGCACGAGGTCGGGACGCTTGCGGCCCTTGAGCTCGGGAACCTCGGTGAGGTCGCCGTCGACGTCGAGCTCGACACGGTGGGTGCGCACGAGTGCGTCGCCCTGCAGGTCGTAGAAGCCCACGCCGAGGCGGTGCGGGCGGATCGTGGGGTAGTCCGCCGGGGCGGTCTGCACGATCGCGAAGCGCGTGATCTCATCGTCCACGTCGGTCTTGATCTCGGGCGACAGCGTGTTGACGCCGGCGGTCTCGAGCCACTTCTTCGACCAGCTCGACAACTCGCGGCCGCTCGTGGCCTCGAGCTCCGCGAGGAGGTCGGACAGCTCGGTGTTCGACCACTCGTGCTTCTTGAAGTACGCCGCGACGCCGGCGAAGAACTGCTCGATGCCCACCCACGCGGCGAGCTGCTTGAGCACCGACCCGCCCTTGGCGTACGTGATGCCGTCGAAGTTGACCTGCACGTCCTCGAGGTCGCGGATCTCGGCGACGACCGGATGCGTCGACGGCAGCTGGTCCTGACGGTACGCCCAGGTCTTCTCCATGGCGTTGAACGTGGTCCACGCCTCGGTCCACTCGGTCGCCTCGGCGGTCGCGATCGTCGACGCCCACTCGGCGAACGATTCGTTGAGCCACAGGTCGTTCCACCACTTCATGGTCACGAGGTCGCCGAACCACATGTGCGCGAGCTCGTGAAGGATCGTGACGACGCGACGCTCCTTGACGGCATCCGTCACCTTCGACCGGAAGACGTACGTCTCGGTGAAGGTGACCGCGCCCGCGTTCTCCATCGCGCCGGCGTTGAACTCGGGCACGAAGAGCTGGTCGTACTTCGCGAACGGATACGGGTAGTCGAACTTGTCCTCGAAGTACGCGAAGCCCTGGCGGGTCTTCTCGAAGATGTAGTCGGCGTCGAGATACTGCCACAGGCTCCTGCGGCCGTAGACGCCGAGCGGGATCACGCGGCCCGACGAGCTCGTGAGCTCGGAGAACGTCGCTTCGTAGGGGCCCGCGATGAGGGCGGTGATGTACGACGAGATGCGCGGGGTCGGCTCGAACGTCCACGTGGCGGTGCCGTCGCCGTGCCGCTCCGGCTCGGGCGTCGGGGAGTTCGACACGACCTTCCACTGCTCAGGCGCGGTGACGGTGAACTGGAACGTCGCCTTGAGGTCGGGCTGCTCGAACACCGCGAACATGCGGCGGGAGTCGGGGACCTCGAACTGCGTGTAGAGGTACACCTCGCCGTCGACCGGGTCGACGAAGCGGTGGAGGCCCTCGCCGGTGTTCGTGTAGAGGCAGTCGGCGTCGACCACGAGCTCGTTCTCGGCCGCGAGGCCGTCGAGCGCGATGCGCGAGTCGGCGAACGCGGCGGCGGGGTCGATCGACCGCCCGTTCAGCGTGATCTCGCGCACCTCGCGGGCGATGAGGTCGATGAAGGTCGAAGCGCCTTCCGTCGCGGCGAACCGCACGACGGTGCGGGATCCGAAGACCTCCGCCCCACGCGTCAGGTCGAGCGTGACCTCGTACGAGTGGGTGTCGACGATCGCGCGGCGCTGCTGCGCCTCGACGCGGGTGAGGTTCTCTCCAGGCACTGCGTTCTCTCCCAGGGGTGAAGGGGATGGGCGCCCGTGCCACGCCGTTCGCGCGCACGGCAACCATGACACTCTACGTCAGGCGCGGCATCCGCCCCTCACCCCTCGGGTGCCTTCGGAGTCGGCTCGTCGCGGGGTCAGCGGCTGCCCGCGGCCTCGCGTGCGATGTGGCTGCGTGCGTGCTCGATCGCCGACGGGAGGTCGGCGAACAGGTGCTTGTGGTGGCGCAGCGAGTCGAGCACGCCGACGGTGCGGAAGAGCTCCTCATGCCCCGGCTGCACGCCCTTGATGAGCACCGTCACGCCGCGCCGCTCGAGCGACTGCACGATATCGCTGAGCACGCGTGCGCCGCTCGCGTCGACGAGCTCGAGCTGCGACATCCGCAGGATCACGACCGACACGCCGCGCGTCCGCATGACCGTCTCGAAGACGCGGTCCGACGCCGCGAAGAACAGCGGCCCGTCGAAGCGGATGATCGCGATGCGCTCGTCGCCAGGCTCCGCGGGGCCGGGCAGCTCCTCGCGTCGCACGCCGGTCGCGCGCGACAGGTTGCGGATCGCGAAGACGCCCGCGCACAGCACGCCGATGCCGACGGCGACGATGAGGTCGAAGGACACTGTGATGATCGCGGTGATGACGAACGCCAGCGCGTCGGCGCGGGTCGAACGCAGGATGGAGCGAACGGTAGCCGCGTGCACCATCCGCGTCGCCGTGACCATGAGCACGCCGGCGAGAGCCGCGAGCGGGATCATCCCGACGGGGCCCGATGCCACGAGCACGATGAGCAGCAGCACGATCGCGTGGGTGATCGAGGCGATGCGCGTCCGCCCGCCCGAGCGCACGTTCACGGCGGTGCGGGCGATCGCGCCGGTCGCGGGCATGCCGCCGAACAGGCCGGACGCCACGGAGGCGAGCCCCTGGCCCACGAGCTCGCGGTCGGGGTCGTACGGGCCCGTGTCGGCGAGCGACGCCGCCACGCGCGCCGACAGGAGCGATTCGATCGCCGCCAGCGCGGCGACCGTGAGCGCGGCGGGGACGAGCCCGCCGAGCGTCGCCAGGTCGATCGACGGCAGCGCGGGGGCGGGGAGGGTCGAAGGCAGGACGCCGATCACCGCGAGGGGCGTCGGCAGCACGGCTGCGAGCACCGCGACGATCGCGATGCCGATGAGCGAGCCCGGGAGCGAGGGGTGGATCTTCGGTGCGACGAGCATGCACGCCGCGACGATCGCGACCGCGCCGAGTGCCCACGGCACGTACGACCAGTCCGCCTCGAAGAGGGACTGCACCGCGGCGACGATCGCGTTCGAGCTGTGCTCGCCCGCGTGCGGCGTCGCGGGGGAGGTCACGAGCGGCACCTGCTGCAGGAAGATGATCACGGCGATGCCGAGCGTGAACCCCTCGATGACCGGCCACGGGATGAACGAGACCGCGCGACCGAGGCGCAGGGCTCCGGCCGCGAGCACCACGATGCCCGCGACCACGCTCACCGCGGCGATCGCGCCGACGCCGTGCGACGCGACGATCGGCAGCAGCACGACGACCATCGCGCCCGTCGGACCCGAGACCTGCACGTTCGAGCCGCCGAAGATCGCCGCGACGAGGCCCGCGACGATCGCGGTGATGAGCCCCTGCTCGGCCGTGAGCCCCGAACTGACCCCGAACCCGAGCGCGAGCGGTAGCGCGACGATGCCGACGGTGACGCCGGCGATGAGGTCGCGGCGCCACGTGCGCTTCGCCGGGCGGTAGTCGTCGGGCGAGGGGAGCAGCGCCAGCGCGGCGGCGCCCGCACGCCGCCACCGCGAGTCGGGGCTGGCGGCAGCCGTCGCGCGGCTCATCGCGGTGCCCCGGGCAGTGCGGGCAGGTCGTCGGCGTCGGCGAGGCGCGCGCCGTCCGAGCGGAGCATGTCGAGCAGGAGTGCGCGGGCGACCGCGAGCAGGTCGGCCACGCGCGGGTCGGCGAGCCGGTAGTACACGTGGCTCGCGCGCCGCTCGGATGCGACGAGCCGGTGCCGGCGGAGCACGGCGAGATGCTGCGACAGGTGCGAGGCCTCCAGGCCCGTCTCGTCCTGCAGGACGGCGACGCTGAGCTCGGGCTCACTCGTGAGGAGTTCGAGGATGCGGATGCGGAACGGGTGCGACAGACCCTTGAAGAGGCCGGCCTTCACCTCGTACAGCGGACGCTGCTGCTGGGTGAGTGGCATGATGAATTCATCATATCGCCCTTTCGCTTGCCATCCTGCCACGGACGGGTCCGCCATGACGCGGTGCGAGGATGGACGGGTGAGCGCAGAAGCACAGCAGGTTCCGTTCGCGTCGCCCGCGGCGAGCGGCGGCGCCCCGTACGTCGAGACCCCCGTTCCCTACGACGCCATCCTCCTCGCGAGCTTCGGCGGTCCGGAAGGACAGGACGACGTCATCCCGTTCCTGCGCAACGTCACGCGCGGGCGGGGCATCCCCGACGAGCGCCTCGAGGAGGTCGCGCACCATTACCGCGCCTTCGGCGGCGTGAGCCCGATCAATGCGCAGAACCGGCTGCTCAAGGCGGCGCTCGAAGACGAGCTCGACCGCCGCGGCATCGACCTGCCGGTGTACTGGGGCAACCGCAACTGGGCGCCCTACCTCGACGAGGCGGTGACGGATGCCGCGGCATCCGGCCACACGAACCTCCTCGCGATCGCGACGAGCGCATACAGCTCGTTTTCGAGCTGCCGCCAGTACCGCGAGGACTTCGCGCGCGTGCTCACCGACACCGGACTCGCGGGCACGGTCACCATCGACAAGGTCCGCCAGTTCTTCGACCACCCGGGCTTCGTGCAGCCCTTCATCGACGGAGTGCGCGACGCGGTGACGCAGCTCCTCGGCGAGGGCATCGAGGGGCGGTACATCCGCGTGCTCTTCTCCACGCACAGCGTGCCGACCGACGACGCGCGGCGGTCCGGCCCGCGCGAGGGCGACGAGCTGCACCGCGAGTGGGGCGAGGGCGGAGCGTATGCCGCTCAGCACGAAGCGGTCGCCGCGTATGTGATGTCGCAGGTCGAGATGTCCGTCGACGCCGTCGACATCGGATGGGAGCTCGTGTACCAGTCGCGCTCGGGCCCGCCCAGCCAGCCGTGGCTCGAGCCCGACATCAACGACGTCATCGAGTCGCTGCCCGCCGCGGGCATGCGAGCGGTCGTGATCGTGCCGCTCGGGTTCATCAGCGACCACATGGAGGTGCTGTGGGACCTCGACACCGAAGCGACGGATGCGGCAGCCGCAGCAGGGCTCCGAGTGCTGCGCACCCCGACTCCGGGCGTCGACCCCGCGTTCGTGTCCGGCCTCATCGACCTCGTCGAGGAGCGGCTGCACGGGACGCCCGCGGCGGAGCGTCCGCACGTGACGGATCTGGGCCCGTGGTTCGACGTGTGCCGGCCCGCGTGCTGCGAGAACGTGCGCGCGGGCTTCAAGCCCGCCGCGGCGGGCTTGAAGCCCTGACTCGTCCGTAGGATTGGGGTCATGCGCATCCACATCGCGACCGACCACGCGGGCCTCGAGTTCTCCACCCAGCTGCAGCACCATCTGGCCGGTCAGGGTCACGATGTGGTCGACCACGGTCCGGTCGAATACGACCCGCTCGACGACTACCCGGCCTTCTGCATCCGCGCGGCACAGGCGGTCGTGCGTGACCAGGAAGCGGGCATCGAGGCGCTCGGCGTCGTGTTCGGCGGCTCGGGCAACGGCGAGCAGATCGCGGCGAACAAGGTGCGCGGCGTGCGCGCCGCCCTCGTGTGGAGCATCGCGACCGCGGAGCTCGCGCGCGAGCACAACGACGCCAACGTGATCGCGATCGGCGCCCGCCAGCACACGTTCGAGGAGGCCGCGTCGTTCATCGACCGGTTCATCTCCACGCCGTTCTCGAACGACGAGCGCCACGTGCGCCGCATCGGACAGATCGCGGCGTTCGAGGCGGACGGCACGCTCGAGCCCGACCCGCGCGCGACCGCGGGTGGGCCGGATGTGCTCGCCGACGACTCGAGCTCGTTCGACCCCGAAGCCGGCTGATGCCCGAGGGCCATTCCGTCCATCGGATCGCCCGTCAGTTCGATCGGAACTTCGTCGGCCGTACGGTGACCGCATCGAGTCCGCAGGGACGGTTCGTCGAGGGTGCCGCCGTGATCTCGGGGCGCACGGTCACGGGCGTGCGCGCGGTGGGCAAGCAGATGTTCCTCGAGTTCGACGAAGAGATCTGGCTTCGCGTGCACCTCGGCATGTACGGCGCGTGGGACTTCGCGGGAGAGATCCTCGTCGACCCGACGATCGCGTCGGCGAACGGCCGCATGGGCCAGACCAACCAGCGGGGAACGTCGCTCGACGACGAGCCGATCCTCGACTCCGCGGGCGAGAACTCGCTCACGTCGATCGGCGCGCCGCGGCGTGCGCGTGTGCATGTGCGCATGTCCGAGCAGACGACGGGCCTCCCCGACGAGGGCGCCGAGTGGCCGCCGCCGGTCGTGGGTCAGGTGCGCCTGCGCCTGCTCACCGACACGACGTGCGCCGACCTGCGCGGTCCGACCGCGTGCGAGCTGCTCACTCCCGACGAGGTCGCAGCCGTGATCGCGAAGCTCGGCCCCGATCCGCTCGTCGACGACGTGCAGGAGGGGGAGGAGCGCTTCGTGTCGGTCGTACGGCGCAAGCCCACGCCGATCGCCCTCCTGCTCATGGACCCGAGCGTCGTGAGCGGCATCGGCAACGTGTACCGCGCCGAGCTGCTGTTCCGCGCCCGACTCAACCCGCACACGCCGGGTCGCGACGTGCCCGAGGAGGTCGTGCGCGAGCTGTGGCGCGACTGGGTGCGCCTGCTCGCGATCGGCGTCGAGACGGGCCAGATGATGACGATGGACGGCCTTGATCCCGACGCGTACCGCAAGGCGATGGCCAACCGCGACGACCGCCACTGGGTCTACCACCGCGCGGGGCTCCCGTGCCGCGTGTGCGGCACGGCGATCGTCGTCGAGGAGCTCGCGACGCGCAAGCTCTACTGGTGCCCCAAGTGCCAGGCGTGAGTCACGCCTGACCCCGACAGATGCTCACAGGTCGTCGACCGGCGCCGGGCCGTGCATCCATGACCACTCGGTGTCGCGCATGAACCACGCACCCCACGACTTCTCGGCGGCCGCGCGGTCGACGCCGTAGTGGTCGAGCACGTCGTGCACGAGCGCGTCGACGCGCTGTACCGAGGGATCGTCGTAGAGCGCGGAGATGTCGTCGAGAAGGCGGGCAGGGCGGTCCGGGGCATCCGCCGTGACCCGCAGCAACCACTTGTGGAACGGGAACAGCATCGCGTTCTCGTTCAGCACGATGCGGCACGCGAACAGCACAGCGCGGTTGAGCGAGATGCCGCGCAGGTAGGGGTTCTGCTTCTCCCAGCCCTGCTCGTGGTACCAGCGCCACGCGAGCGCCTGCGACACGAAGCGCTCGCGCCGCAGCGGCTGCTCCTCGGCGGGGAAGCGGACGACGTCGGCGAGAGTCCTTTCGAGCCCGGGTATGCGGGAGAAGAGCACGCGCGCGTCCTGGTAGCCCCACCGCGTCGCGTCGTCCCCGCGCGACGCGACGTCGTCGAGGAAGCGCCGCGACACGAACTTGCCGTCGACGTAGCCGCCCTCGTAGGTGCTGAGATCGTGGCTCACGAAGCCGGTGTCGGGCACGGCGAGCCGGCGCTCGAACTCGTCGTGAGGCACGACGATCACGATGTCGACATCGGATGCCTCGGTGCCGAAGCCGTGCGCGAGTGATCCGGTGAGCAGCAGCGCCTCGACATCGGGTTGGGCGGAGAAGTGCGCGAAGACGCGTTCGACGGTCTCAACCTGGTGCGGCCAGATGCGCACGTCGTCGAGTGGGGGAAGGGCGAGGGTCACAGTCGCACGCTAGCGCCTGACCGAGCTCCCTCGCGATCCCTCCGGCACGGGAGGACTCGTAGGCTGGTGGGGTGCGCCAGAACCCGTCCTTCGCGATGACCGACGTCGGTGAGCTGCGACGTCTCATCGACCACCACCCGTGGGTCACTCTCGTCAGCTCGACCGACGACGGACTCGTCGCCTCGCACTACGCCGTGCTGCTCGACGAAGGCCGCGACGACCTCACGATCGTGGGGCACGTCGGGCGTCCCGACGACATCGTGCACGGTCTCGGTCAGCGCGAGCTGCTCGTCGTCGTGCAGGGCCCGCACGGGTACATCTCGCCGGGCTGGTACGGCGACACACAGTCCGTCCCGACGTGGAACTTCGTGGCCGCCCATCTCACGGGCGTTCCCGAGCTTCTGTCGACCGAAGAGAACCTCGCGGTGCTCGATCGGCTCGTCGAGCGGTTCGAGAGCCGGATGCCTCAGCCGAGGCTCATGTGGCAGCCTCCCAACGACCGCTCGTTCATCGAGAAGCTCGAGAAGGGCACCGTCGGCTTCCGTCTGACGCCCACGCGGGTCGTCGCGAAGCGCAAGCTCAGCCAGAACAAGAGTCCCGAGGTGGTCGAGACGATCATCGCGGAGCTCTCGGGCGACGGCCCGTACGCCGACCCGCAGCTCGCCGCCGAGATGCGTCGCGCGCACGATGCGATCGCCGCGGCACGCGCTTCGCTCGAGGCGGCCGATGCGGGCCCGGCCCGATGACGCTCGCGCGCGGCGAGCACGTCGCGGTCATCGCGAACGCGCGCCTGACCGGACGCGACCGCCTCGACCCCTTCGGCGCCGACCCCGTCGACGTCCACCTCGCGGACGGGGTGGTCGCCGACATCGCCCCGGCGAACGCCCTCCCACGTCGCGGAGCCGTGCTCGATGCCTCGGGGTCGTGGCTCATCCCGGGACTGTGGGACCACCACGTGCACACGGTCCAGTGGGCCCTCGTCGCGCAGCGCGAGGCGCTCGCGCACGCAGCATCCGCGGCTGAAGCAGCAGCGATCATGTCGAACGCACCCGTCCTCGGCGACGGCCGACGCGTCGGCACCGGCTTCCGCGACGCGCTGTGGCCCGACCAGCCGACGATCCGGATGCTCGACGCCGCGACAGGCGACGTGCCGACCTATCTCATCAACGCCGACGTGCACAGCGTGTGGCTCAACTCCGCCGCGCTGCGGCGGGAGGGCTTCGAGCCCGACGAGACCGGCATCCTGCGCGAGGCGCCCGCGTTCGAGGTCTCGCGGCGCCTCAACGCGGTCGATGCCGCCGTCGGCGACCGGCTGGTCGCCGCGATGGCGACGGATGCCGCGGCCCGAGGAGTCGTCGGAATCGTCGACCTCGACATGGCGTGGAACGAAGAGGCGTGGGCGCGGCGTCTCGCCGGCGGGTTCGACGCGCTCCGCGTCGAGTTCGGCGTGTATCCCGACCTCCTCGATCGCGCGATCGCCGAAGGGCTCCGTTCGGGCGACGTCGTGCGCGGAGTGGACTCGGACCTCGTGCGCGTCGGCCCGCTCAAAGTCATCACGGACGGCTCGCTCGGCACACGAACCGCGGCGTGCTCGCATCCGTACCCCGGAGATCCGCACAACCACGGCATACTCACCGTCGATCCGGTGCACCTCGTCGAGCTCATGACGCGCGCGACGGGCGCGGGCCTGGAATGCGCGATCCACGCGATCGGCGACGTCGCGAACTCGCACGCGCTCGACGCGTTCGCGATCACGGGAGCGGTCGGCACGATCGAACACGCGCAGCTCGTGTCGGCTGTCGACATCCCGCGATTCGCCCGGCTCGGCGTCGCCGCGAGCGTGCAGCCCGAGCACGCCGTCGACGACCGCGACATGACCGACACGATCTGGGCCGAGCAGACCGCGATCCCGTACCCGCTGCGGGCGCTGGCCGACGCGGGTGCTGCGCTGCGATTCGGGTCGGATGCCCCGGTCTCGCCCCTCGATCCGTGGGCGGCCCTCGCGGCGGCGATCCACCGGACGCGCGACGGGCGTCCCGCGTGGCGACCCGAGCAGGCGCTGGACGCCGCGACGGCGCTCGCGGCGTCGACGCACGGCGGCTCGGGTGACGACGCCGCGACGATCGAGCCCGGCGCGATCGCCGACCTCGCGATCGTCGAGCACGACCCGCTCGCCGCGTCGGAGGGTGAGCTGCGGGACATGCGCGTCGCCGCGACGATGATCGAGGGCCGTCTCACGCACGTCGCCTGAACGATTCGACGCCCGGCGGGAACTCCCGCGCGCGAGCCGGGGGACAACCCCCGTCCGCATTCGGTCGGCACCCGGATGGGGTCGAGGGTCCGTCCTCGGTTGGCTGGAGTCATGCTTCACCGACCCCTGTCCGACCGCAGACTTCGACGCCCCCGCGCCGTCACGGCCACCCTCGCCGCACTCGCGGCCGTGGGCGTCGGCCTGTCCGTCGGCATCTCCGGATGCGCCGTCTTCGCCCGCCCCGCGCCGCCTGCAGCCGGCAGCGTGTCGTTCTCGGAGCCGCTCCGCGTGCCGCCGCTCGCGGAGTCGACGGTCGAGGACGGAGTGCGCGTGTACGAGCTCACGGCTGCTGCGGGCTCGACCGACATCGTTCCGCAGGGATCGACCCCGACGCTCGGCTACAACGGCTCGTACCTCGGTCCGACCCTGGTCGCCGAACGCGGTGAGACCGTGCGCGTCGACGTCGCCAACCGGCTCTCCGATCCGACGACCGTGCACTGGCACGGCATGCACCTGCCGGCCGCCATGGACGGCGGGCCGCACAGCCCGATCGCACCCGGCGCCACGTGGACGCCGGAATGGACCGTCGACCAGCCCGCCGCGACGCTCTGGTACCACCCGCACCTGCACGAGCACACGCGCGAGCAGGTCGATGCGGGGCTGGCCGGCATGTTCATCCTGCACGACGAAGTCGAAGCCGCGCTTCCGCTGCCGCGCGAGTACGGGGTCGACGACATCCCCGTCATCGTGCAGGACCGCTCGTTCGGTGCCGATGGCGCGTTCACCGGTGAGCTCGGGCAGTTCGACGGCGTTCTCGGCGACACGATCCTCGTGAACGGCACGGTGTCGCCGTACCTCGACGTCACGACCGAACGCGTGCGGCTGCGCCTGCTGAACGGCTCGAGCGCGCGCATGTACGAGTTCGCGTTCGAAGACGGCCGTGCGTTCGACCTCATCGCGACCGACGGCGGGCTGCTCGAGGCTCCCGTCGAGACCGAGAGCATCCCGCTGTCGCCGGGCGAGCGGGCCGAGATCGTCGTGACGATGACGCCGGGGGAGAGCGCCGTGCTTCGCTCGCTCGCGCCGGATCCGGCCCTCAACGCGGGCTCTTCGTCGTTCGATGTGATGGAGCTGCGCGCGGCATCCGATCTGTCTTCCTCTCCCGAGGTCCCCGAGCGACTCGCCGACATCCCCGAGCCGGATGCCTCGACCGCTGTCGGCGAGCGGACGTTCGAGCTGAGCGGCCACAACATCAACGACCGCCAGATGGACATGGGCCGCGTGGACGAGGTCGTCACCGTCGACACGAGCGAGGTGTGGCGTGTGCGCAACGACAACCCGCTGCCGCACAGCTTCCACGTGCACGACACGCAGTTCCGCGTGCTGAGCATCGACGGAGAGGCGCCGCCGCCGCGACTGGCCGGCTACAAGGACACGATCGCGCTCGAGCACGACCGCGAGTACCGACTCCTCGTCCGGTTCGAGGACTACGCCGACCCGACCACGCCGTACATGTACCACTGCCATCTGCTGTGGCACGAGGACCAGGGCATGATGGGACAGTTCCTGGTCGTCGAGCCGGGCCAGCAGCCCGAACTTCGCACAACACCGGGAGGATCCGATGACCACCACGACCACTGACGCCGCCGTGGCGCCCCCGCAGAAGCGGCCCGCCGAGGGCTTCTGGGCGACGTACGGGCGGTGGTGGGTCAACGCGCCTGGAAGCGCGCTGTACCTGATCGTCGTGTTCGCCCTCGCGATGACGAGCATCGGGGTGCTCACGTCGTTCTTCTCGGCCGGCGTCGGACTGCTCGTCCTCGTGATCGGGCTCCCGTTGGTGGTGCTGACGCTGTTGATCGCGCGCGTGTTCGGCGTGGTCGATCGCTTCCTCCTGCGACTGACGGGCCTGCCGCAGATCGCCGAACCGGAGTGGAACCGCGACGCGCCGGACGTCGACGGCTTCTGGATGACCCTGACCCGTCCGATCCGCAACGGCCACTACTGGTCGTACCTCGTGCACGGGATGATCGTGAATCCGATCATCGCGACGATCTCGTTCGCGCTCACCGTGACGTGGCTCAGCGTGGGGCTCGGCGGGCTGACGTACTGGTTCTGGGGCATCTTCCTGCCCCGCGGCGACGTCGGTCGCTGGGGTCAGTACGTCGCGGACTTCATGCCGTGGCTGTTCGACGGCTGGTCGTGGTGGGCCGTCGAGGTCGTGCTGCACCTCCTCGCCGGCATCGTCTTCACGTTCACCCTGCCGTGGGTGGTGGGAGGTCTCGCCCGCATGCACCACGCCATCGCGCAGGGAATGCTCGGGCGGTGGCCGTCCGACGATCTCGCCGCCGAAGTGCGTGCGGAGGCCGCGGCCCGCGGCGCGGCCGTGCAGGCCGAGGATGCCGCACTCCGTCGCCTGGAGCGCGACATCCACGACGGCCCGCAGCAGCGCCTCGTGCGCCTGCAGATGGACCTGGCGGCCCTGCAGCGGCGCGCAGAGGCCGGTGACACGGATGCCGCGGCCGAGCTCGCACGCGAGGCGCAGCTCCATGCGAAGGCGGCCCTCGACGAGATGCGCGCGCTCTCGAGCGGGGTCGCCCCGCCACTTCTGCAAGACCGCGGGCTCGGCGCCGCGCTCAATGCGCTCGGCGCCGCGACCGCGTTGCCGGTCACGCTCGACGTCGACCCCGCCGTCGACGGGGTGAGCCCCGAGATCGCGCGCACGGTCTACTTCGTCGTGGCTGAGCTCCTCACGAACGCGGTCAAGCACTCGGGTGCATCCGAGGTGACCGTGCGCGCCGCGATCCGGCCTGCCACCCCGCAGACCCAGGCGATGCTCGACGTATGGGTCGTCGACAACGGACACGGCGGCGCCCACATGTCGCCAGGACACGGCCTCGAGGGTCTCCGCGACCGGGTGGCGGGCCTGCGCGGCATCCTCCGGGTCGAGAGCCCGTACGGCGGACCGACGACGATCGGCGCGCATGTGCCGCTGCCCGCTCCGGGCGCGGCGGACGCGGGAACGGGGGTGCGATGATGGCCGATCCGCAGACCGAGGCGCCGGATGCCGGGCTCCGCGTCGTGCTCGTCGAAGACTCCGTCCTCCTGCGGGAGGGCCTCGTGCGACTCTTCGACGAAGCGGGCTACGTCACGGCGGGAGCGTTCGGCGACGCCGACGACATCGTCGCGCGGGTGCGCGGCGCGGAGGCCGACGTCGCGATCCTCGACGTGCGGCTGCCGCCGACCTTCCGCGACGAGGGGATCAAGGCGGCGATCACGCTGCGCGCCCAGGCGCCGGACGTCGGGATCCTCGTGCTCAGCCAGTACGTCGAAGGGCTGTATGCCCGCGAGCTGCTCTCGGGCGGCGACGGCGGGATCGGCTACCTGCTGAAGGACCGGGTCACGTCGCTCGATGAGTTCACGGATGCCGTGCGCCGCGTGCGCGACGGCGGCACGGTGCTCGATCCGCTCGTGGTGAAGGAGCTGCTCGCCGCGCGACCCGACCCGCTTGCACGCCTCACACCGCGCGAGCGGGACGTTCTCGAGCTCATGGCCGAGGGCCGCAGCAACGCGAGCATCGCGGAGCGCCTCTTCATCGGGGTGGGTGCGGTCGAGAAGAACATCAGCTCGATCTTCGCGAAGCTCGGGCTGGAGGAGACGGGCAGCGAGCACCGGCGGGTTCTCGCCGTGCTCGCGTTCACACAGCGGAGCTGACGACGCAACGACGGATGCCCCCGCCGGCGTGCGCGCCGGGCGGGGGCATCCGAGTCGTCTCAGTCGATCACTCGGCGAGGTGCGCGAAGAGGAACCAGCGGTCCTTCTCGAGCGATTCCTTGATCGCGATCGCGATGTCCTGGCTCGTGAGGTCGATCTCGTCGAGGCCGTCGATCGCGGCCTGCGTGTCGGCGATCACGGCGTCCATGTCGGAGATGACCGCGCGGATCATGTCCTCCCACTGCGTGAAGCCGCCGCCGACGGCGGTCTTCTTCGCCTTCTCGGCGACCGTCGCCACGCGCGCGTCGATCGGAAGGCCGAGGGCGACGATGCGCTCCGCGGCCGAGTCGGCGCCGTCCTGCGCGTGCGCCACCACGGTGTCGAGCAGCTCGTGGATCGCGATGAAGTTCGCACCGCGGACGTTCCAGTGCGCCTGCTTGCCGTTCACGGCGAGCGCCTGCAGTCCGAGGACGAGGGGGGTGAGGAACTGTGCTGCCGCTGCGGCGACCGTCGGGTCGGCAGCGGTTGCGGGGGTCGTTTGCGTGTTCGTCATGGCCTTCGCCTCCGATAGCGTCGGGAAACCGGTCGGTCCGATGGGAGCAACGCTACTCAGCACCCTGTATTCCGCAAGCAAGAGAAGCCTGGGCTAACCCCGCGGCGGGAGCGGGCTCGACGGCTCGCCGCGTCGTTCGCATCCGCCTGGAGCGGCTAACGTCGAGGGGTGCCATCCGCCGATCACGACCTCGGACCGCAGCACCTCGAGGACCCCGCACGGGTCGTGCCGCGGCAGCCGACCGACCGCTCACCCGAGCACGCCGAGCCGTCGCGATTCATCCCGCACGTGCAGGGCCTCCGCGCGATCGCAGTCATGTGCGTCGTGCTGTACCACTTCTGGCCGGGGCGGTTCCCGGGCGGGTACGTCGGCGTCGACATCTTCTTCGTCATCTCGGGCTTCCTCATCACGTCGCACCTCATGCGCGAGCTCACGGCGACGGGCACGGTGAAGCTGTCGCAGTTCTGGGCGCGCCGCGCACGGCGTCTGCTGCCGGCATCGCTGCTGGTGCTGCTGTTCTGCGCGGTCGTCGCGGGCTCCGCCTACCTCATGCCGACTTCGGCGCTTCCGAACGAGGTGCGCGAGATCATCGCGTCGACCTTCTACGTCGAGAACTGGTACCTCGCGCTCAACTCCGCCGACTACCTCAACCACTCGGGCGATCCGACGACGGTGCAGCACTACTGGTCGCTGTCGCTCGAGGAGCAGTTCTACGTGATGTGGCCGCTCATCATGCTGCTCGCGGCGTGGGTCGGGGTGAAGTGGTTCCGCGGCGCCCGTCGTCGCGCCGTCATCACGGCGCTCGCGATCGTATCGGCGGTGTCGTTCGTCTTCTGCGTGTGGTTCACCCTCACGAACCCCGCGCCCGCGTACTTCGTGACGTTCGGCCGCATGTGGCAGTTCGGCGTCGGGGCGATGGTCGCGCTCATCCCGATGCTCCGCATCCGCAACGCGGTCGGAAGCTTCGTGCTCGGGTGGGCGGGTGTCGCCGCGATCGTCTTCACGCTGTTCCGGTTCGACGGCCAGACCCCCTTCCCGGGTTACGCCGCGGCGCTGCCGACGCTCGGTGCGGCGGCGATCATCGCCGCGTCGAACTCGGAGCGCTGGTGGTACCCGACGCGGGTCCTGTCGCTGCGCCCCGCGCAGTTCGTCGGCGACATCTCGTACTCCCTGTACCTATGGCACTGGCCGCTGATCATCATCGCCCCCTCGGTGCCGTTCTGGGGCCTCACGATCTATCACCGGCTCGCTCTGCTCGCGCTGTGCTTCGTGCTCGCGTGGCTCACGAAGCGCTTCGTCGAGGACCCGGTGCGCGGTTGGAAGGTGCTGACGTCGCGGCCCGCACGCGTGACCCTGTGGTCTTCGCTCGCCGCGATGCTCGTGGTCGCCGGCGCCGCGGGGACGGCGTGGGCGGTGAACGCCCCTGCTTACAACGAGGGGGTCCGCGGACTTCAGGAGCTTCGCGAGAATCCGCCGCAGTGCTTCGGTGCGGCGCTCGAGCTCGACCCCGGGTGCGAAGGCGTCGACTTCGGCGACACGATTCTGCCCGCCCCCGGCTTCGCGGGGGTCGACCGGCCGGGCGACGAGCAGTGCTTCGTGCAGCTCAACGACGCGCGCCCGGTGTCGTGCGAGTTCGGATCAGACGATGCGGATGCCCCCACCGTCGCCCTCATCGGAGACAGCCACGCCTTCCAGCTGCTGTCGACGTTCCAGCGCATGGCAGAAGACAACGGCTGGCGCCTCGTGACCTACTTCAAGGGCGCATGCCCGTGGAACACGACGCCCCTCGCGACGCCCGGCGCGTTCGGCGCGGCGTGCACCGAGTGGCGTGACGGCGTGCGTTCCCAGCTCGCCGAGCGCGACCTCGATGTCGTGTTCACGGCTGCGATCGCGACGACCCCGTATTCGTCGGCCGGCTTCGACTCCGCACACGACGCCGCGGTCGCCGGATACCGCGAGGCGTGGGGAGAAGTGCTGGACCGGGGCATCCCCGTGGTCACGGTCGTCGACAACCCCGTGTGGGAGACCGACCCGAACAAGTGCCTGCGCACGCGCGATGCATCGGAGTGCGACGGTCCGCGGTCCGCTCTCCTCGTCGAGGACGATCCGCTCCGGGAGGCCGCGACCGACGTCGACGGTGTCTCGCTCCTCGACTTCACCGACGTGTTCTGCGGCCCTGAGGTCTGCAGCCCTGTCGTAGGCGGCGCGAACGTCTACCGCGATCAGGACCACCTCACGGTGACCTTCGCCGACACGCTCGCCCCGTGGTACACCGAGGCGATCCAGAGCGCGCTCGCCCGCGAATAGGCTCGAAGCATGACCATCGCCGACGATGCATCCGTTCTGTCCATCTCCAGCTCGAGTCCTGACCTGCACCCGACCGCCTTCGTCGCCTCCGGTGCGCGGGTGATCGGCGCCGTGACCCTCGGCGAGGGCGCGAGCGTCTGGTACAACGCGGTGCTGCGTGCAGACGGCGACACGATCACGATCGGTGCCAACACGAACCTGCAGGACAACGTGTCGGTTCACGTCGACCGCGGCTCGCCGGTCGTGATCGGCGAGAACGTGTCGGTGGGCCACAACGCCGTCGTGCACGGATGCACCGTCGGCGACGGCGCCCTCATCGGCATGGGCAGCGTCGTGCTCTCGAACTCGGTCATCGGCGCCGGCTCCCTCGTCGCCGCCGGTGCGGTCGTGCTCGAGGGCACGGTCGTGCCGCCCGGCTCGCTCGTGGCGGGCGTCCCCGCGAAGGTGCGTCGCGAGCTCACGGACGAGGAACGCGAAGGCATCCGCAACAACGCCGCCGGCTACCTGCGCCTGCGCGACGTGCACGAGTCCGCGAGCGCGGCCGCAGACTGACATGCGCATCGAGTCGCTCGGACCGGGCGAGATCTTCGTCTTCGGATCGAACGCGCAGGGCGCGCATGCCGGGGGAGCGGCGCGCTTCGCTCACGAGCGCTTCGGCGCGGTGTGGGGTCAGGCCGAGGGGCTGCAGGGGCAGTCGTACGCGATCGACACCATGTCGGGCCTCGACGTCTTCGAGGAGCAGGCTGCGCGGTTCGTCGCCTTCGCGCGCGATCATCCCGAGCTGCGATTCCTCGTGACCGAGGTCGGATGCGGCATCGCCGGCTACACGCCCGAGCAGGTCGCCGGGTTCTTCCGCGGAGCGCCGGAGAACGTCGTGCTGCCGGAGTCGTTCGTGAAGGTGCTCGAGCAGGATTGAGCCGCGGTCGGCGCCCGGGAGCGGGGCCGGTTCCGACGGCACCCACGCGAAAGCCCTGAGCGCCGCCGGTGGCGGCCCTCAGGGCTTTGGAGGGGATGACGGGAATCGGCCACTCCGCGCCTCCACCCGCCGCTGCGCGGCGCGCGGAGCCTCTAAGCGCGGAGCGGGACCCCGCGAAGCCGGTCGGTTCCGACGTCATCCACGCGAAAGCCCTGAGCGCCGCCGGCGGCGGCCCTCAGGGCTTTGGAGGGGATGACGGGAATCGAACCCGCGTAGCCAGTTTGGAAGACTGGGGCTCTACCATTGAGCTACATCCCCGTGCGCCCGATGGCGGGCACCGACCAATCGTAATACACGGGCGGACCTTCCTTGCCCACCGCCAGCCTCCGCGCGGATTCACGGGAGGAGACAGCGATGTCCGACGAAGGCAAGGCTGTCGTCGAGACTCTCATCGCGACGCTCAACGCAGGCGATGTCCCGGGCATGGACGACGTGTTCCATGAGGACGCCGTGATGGAGTGGCCGCAGTCGGGGGAGCGCATCGTCGGCGGTGACAACCGCCGCGCGGTCTACGGCGCATTCCCCCAACTGCCGAAGATCACGCCGCGCCGGCTCACCGGTGAGGGCGACCTGTGGGTCGCCGAGGCCGACCTCGACTACGGCGACGGCGACCCGTACCAGACGGTGTTCATCTTCGAGCTGCGCGACGGACGCATCGCGAAGGAGACCGCGTACTGGACGAAGCCGTTCCCTGCGCCGGATTGGCGCGCCCGATGGGTCGAGCGGACGCGGTAGCGGGGCATCCGGCATATCAGCGTCAACACGTCGGCTAGACTTACCGGGGCCGAAATCGGCGCACTCGTGTGCGCACCCGCCCGGGGCGTAGCTCAGCTTGGTAGAGCGCCCGCTTTGGGAGCGGGAGGCCGCAGGTTCAAATCCTGTCGCCCCGACGTCACGGCCCCCGAGACCCAGACTTCAGCCGCCGCGCCGTGCGCGGACCACACGAGGAGAACGAACAGGCATGGTCACGAGCACCGTCGAGAAGCTCAGCCCGACGCGGGTGAAGCTCCGCATCACGGTCACCCCCGAAGAGCTCAAGCCGAGCATCGCTCACGCGTACGAGCACATCGCACAGGACGTGCAGATCCCCGGCTTCCGCAAGGGCAAGGTGCCCGCCCCCATCATCGACCAGCGCATCGGCCGTGCCGCCGTCCTCGAGCACGCCGTGAGCGAGGGTCTCGACAAGTTCTACCGTGACGCGGTCGCCGAACAGGGCGTGCGCGTGCTCGGCCGTCCCAGCGCCGACATCGTCGAGTGGCCGAACGAGAAGGACTTCTCGGGCGACCTGCTCGTCGACGTCGAGGTCGACGTCCGTCCCGACTTCGAGCTCCCCGAGCTCGAGGGCACCACGATCGAGGTCGACGCCGCCGAGGTCGACGAGGCCGCGATCGACGAGGAGCTCGACCGCCTGCGCGCGCGCTTCGGCACGCTCGTGACCGTCGACCGTCCCGCCGCCACCGGTGACTTCGTCGAGCTCGACCTCGTCGCGACGATCGACGGCACCGAGATCGACCGCGCCGACGGCGTGTCGTACGAGGTGGGCTCGGGCGAGCTGCTCGAGGGCATCGACGAAGCCGTCGAGTCGCTCACCGCGGGCGAGGAGACCACGTTCCGGTCCAAGCTCATCGGCGGCGACCACGCCGGCGAGGAGGCCGAGGTCACGGTCACCGTCAAGAGCGTCAAGGAGCGCGAGCTGCCCGAGGCCGACGACGACTTCGCCCAGATCGCGAGCGAGTTCGACACGATCGCCGAGCTGCGCGACAGCCTCACGGAGCGCGTCGGACAGCAGTCCGTGTTCACGCAGGGCTCGCAGGCTCGCGACAAGCTCGTCGAGCGTCTCCTCGAGCAGGTCGAGATCCCCGTCCCGGCACAGCTCGTCGAAGACGAGGTGCACAACCACCTCGAGGCCGAAGGCCGCCTCGAAGACGATGTGCACCGCGCCGAGGTGACCGAGGCGAGCGAGAAGCAGTTCAAGACGCAGATGCTGCTCGACGCGATCGCCGAGAAGTTCAACGTGCAGGTCTCGCAGGACGAGCTCACGCAGTACCTCATCCAGTCGTCGGCGCAGTACGGCATGGCGCCGCAGGACTTCGTCAACGCGCTGCAGCAGAACAACCAGCTGCCCGCGATCGTCGGCGAGGTCGCGCGCAACAAGGCCCTCGCGGTCGCGCTCGGCAAGGTCACCGTCGTCGACACCAACGGCGCCCCGGTCGACCTGACCGGCTTCATCGCCAGCGAAGACGAGGCTGAGGCTGAGGAAGAGGTCGTCGAAGAGGCCGAAGAGATCGCGGATGCCGCGGCCGAGGCCGACGCCGTCCTCGAGGCCGAAGAGGCCCGGGCCGCCGAGAAGCCTGCGAAGAAGGCTCCGGCCAAGAAGGCGCCCGCCAAGAAGAAGGCGCCGGCCGACAAGGAGTGATCGCCGAACGGCGATGTGAACCGGGGGACGGGTGCTGTGGCATCCGTCCCCCGGTCGTCTCTCGAGAGGATCGATGATGACCGACTGGGACGACCGCGTCGCCGCGGTGTGGGCCGACGAGACGCTCACCGACGAGGAGGTCGTCGCGCGGATCGACGCGCTGGCGGCGGAGCGACCCGACGGCGATGCACGCGCCCTCTTCGAGCGCGCCGGTGCGCGCGACTCGGCAGGACTCGAGGCCGATGCCGAGCCGCTGTACCGCGCAGCGCTCGAGGCGGGACTCGACGAGGAGCATCGCGCGCAGGCGGTCATCCAGCTCGCGAGCACCGTGCGCAACCTCGGCAGGACGGACGAGTCGATCCGGATGCTCCGCGCCGAGCTCGACCGCCGGCCGCGGTCGCCCCTTCGAGACGAGGCCGCCGCGTTCCTCGCGCTTGCCCTGGCCTCGGCGGGGCGCGAGCGGGAGGCGGTGTCCGTCGCGCTCCGCGCACTCGCTCTGCATCTGTCGCGGTACCGGCGATCCGTTCTCGCCTACGTCGACGAACTCGCGACGGACGCGCCCTGATCTGCCCACGGCGAACACGGGCGGGTCGCACGCGACGCGCCGGTAGATTCGATGCCACGAACGGAATCAGGAGTACACATGGCCGCTGAACCCCTTGTCGCGACGAGTGTCTTCGACAGGCTGCTGAAGGACCGCATCATCTGGCTCGGCTCGGAGGTGCGTGACGACAACGCGAACGAGATCTGCGCGAAGATCCTCCTCCTCGCGGCCGAGGACTCGCAGAAGGACATCTACCTCTACATCAACTCGCCCGGCGGCTCGATCACGGCCGGCATGGCGATCTACGACACGATGCAGTTCGTCCCGAACGACATCGTGACCGTCGGAATTGGCATGGCCGCGTCGATGGGTCAGCTGCTGCTCACGAGCGGCACGAAGGGCAAGCGCTACATCACCCCCAACGCGCGCGTGCTGCTGCACCAGCCGCACGGCGGCTTCGGCGGCACCGCGAGCGACATCCAGACGCAGGCGCAGCTCATCCTCGACATGAAGCGTCGCCTCGCCGAGATCACCGCCGCGCAGACCGGCAAGACCGTCGAGCAGATCAACGCCGACGGCGACCGCGACCGCTGGTTCTCGGCCGAGGAAGCGCTGGAGTACGGCTTCGTCGACCACATCCGCGAGCACGCCGCCGACGTGTCCGGCGGCGGCGGGACCGCGAGCTGACGGCACCGAGGGCGAAAGAGAGAGACATCGCTATGCACACCCCCACCTTCGGCGCCGGCCTTCCGCAGGGCTTCCAGGTCCCGAACAGCCGATACATCCTGCCGCAGTTCGAGGAGCGCACCGCCTACGGCTACAAGCGCCAGGACCCGTACAACAAGCTTTTCGAGGACCGCGTCATCTTCCTCGGCGTCCAGGTCGACGACGCGTCTGCCGACGACGTGATGGCACAGTTGCTCGTGCTCGAGTCGCAGGACCCCGATCGCGACATCATCATGTACATCAACTCGCCGGGCGGCTCGTTCACGGCGATGACGGCGATCTACGACACGATGCAGTACATCGCGCCGCAGATCCAGACCGTCGTCCTCGGTCAGGCCGCGTCCGCAGCGGCCGTGCTGCTCGCGGCGGGCACGCCGGGCAAGCGCCTCGCGCTGCCGAACTCGCGCATCCTCATCCACCAGCCCGCGATGGGCGAGGCCGGTCACGGCCAGGCCTCCGACATCGAGATCCAGGCGGCCGAGATCATGCGCATGCGCACGTGGCTCGAGGAGACGCTCGCGAAGCACTCGAACCGCTCGGTCGAGCAGATCAACAAGGACATCGACCGCGACAAGATCCTGTCCGCCGAGGACGCCGTCGACTACGGCCTCGTCGACCAGGTGCTCTCGTCGCGCAAGCGGGCGCAGCCCGCGCTCACGAAGTAGGCGAAGCCTCCGCGGATGCTCCGCCCGCGCCCCGTCGCCCGAGAGGGTGGCGGGGCGCTCGTGTTCTCCCGGGCTCCAGCCGGCGGGCAGGCTTTCGCTCTCAGCGGACGGGCGATCGCGGCATCCGGAATCCGCGTCGCAATCCATCCGCTTGTCGCCGTCACCCGTTAGGCTCGAACACGTTCACGGGGAATGCACCCACCGGCCCATGAGGAGGAGCCTGATGGCACGCATCGGTGAGAGCGCCGACCTGTTCAAGTGCTCCTTCTGCGGAAAGAGCCAGAAGCAGGTGCAGCAGCTCATCGCGGGGCCCGGTGTCTACATCTGCGACGAGTGCGTCGAACTGTGCAACGAGATCATCGAGGAGCGCATGGCCGAGTCCGGTCAGGGCGCTGTCGCGGACTTCGACCTCCCCAAGCCGCGTGAGATCTACGCCTTCCTCGAGGAGTACGTCGTCGGGCAGGAAGACGCGAAGCGCGCCCTGTCGGTCGCCGTCTACAACCATTACAAGCGCATCCGCGCTCACGGCACTCTCCAGCCCGCCGAGCAGCGCGCCGACGAGGTTGAGATCGCGAAGAGCAACATCCTGCTCATCGGCCCGACCGGATGCGGCAAGACCTACCTCGCGCAGACGCTCGCGAAGCGTCTGAACGTGCCGTTCGCCGTCGCCGATGCGACGGCGCTGACCGAGGCGGGCTACGTCGGCGAAGACGTCGAGAACATCCTCCTCAAGCTCATCCAGGCGGCGGACTTCGACACCAAGCGCGCCGAGACCGGGATCATCTACATCGACGAGGTCGACAAGATCGCGCGCAAGGCCGAGAACCCGTCGATCACGCGCGACGTCTCGGGTGAGGGCGTGCAGCAGGCGCTTCTGAAGATCCTCGAGGGCACGGTCGCGTCGGTGCCACCGCAGGGCGGCCGCAAGCACCCGCATCAGGAGTTCATCCAGATCGACACGACGAACGTGCTGTTCATCGTCGCGGGTGCTTTCGCGGGGCTCGAAGACATCATCTCGTCGCGCGTCGGCAAACACGGCATCGGATTCGGCGCCGAGCTGCACAACAAGGGCGAAGACCTCAACCTCTACAGCGAGGTGCGCCCCGAAGACCTGCACAAGTACGGCCTGATCCCCGAGTTCATCGGGCGACTGCCGGTCGTGGCATCCGTGTCGCCGCTCGATCGGCAGGCGCTCATGGAGATCCTGACGGAGCCGAAGAACGCGCTCGTCAAGCAGTACCAGCGCATGTTCGAGCTCGACGGCGTGACGCTCGAGTTCGAGACCGAGGCCCTCGAGGCGATCGCCGACCTCGCGGTCGAGCGCAAGACGGGCGCCCGCGGTCTGCGCGCGATCCTCGAAGACGTGCTCGGACCGATCATGTTCGAGATCCCGTCGACCGACGACGTCGACAAGGTCGTCATCACGCGCGCCTCGGTGGAGCAGGGTGCCCCGCCGACGCTCGTGCTGCGCCAGGCGCGCAAGAGCGCCTGACACCCGGGCGTGCGGTCGCCGACCGTGTCGGTGGCACTCCGTAGCGTGGACGGATGCAGAGGCTCCAGCCTTTCCGCATCGCCGTCGCCGACGAGGTTCTCGACGACCTGCGCGGTCGCCTCTCGAGGTTTCGTCCGTTGCCCGACTCTCCGCGCCGCCCCCGGCGGGCATGACCGCGGAGTACCTCGCGGATCTCGTGAAGTCGTGGATCGCGCTCGATTGGCGGGCGCGTGAGGAGTGGCTCAACCGCCATCCGCAGTTCCTCGTCGACATCGGCGACGCCACGATCCACTTCGCGCACATGCGATCGGAGCGAGACGACGCGCCGGCGCTGCTCGTCATGCACGGGTGGCCGCACACGTTCGCCCTCCAGCTCGACTTCGCCGACCTGCTGCGCGACTTCCATGTGGTCGTGCCGAGCTTCCCCGGGTTCGCGTTCTCGTCGTCGTACCGCGACGGCCCCATCACCGAGAAGCGCCTGGCCGACACGATGCACGCGCTCATGACCGATGTGCTCGGGTACGACCGGTACCTCACCTACGGCGAGGACGTCTCGGCGAACGTCAACGATCTCATCGCGGCGACGCATCCCGAAACGGTGCAGGGCATCATCGTCACCCACTCGCACTTCCCGTCCCGTCAGGAGCGCGCGACGCTCACCGCGCCCGACGAAGTCGCGTTCTTCTCCAGGCTCGACGCGGCGCACGGGACGGAGGGCGCGTACGGGCACGTGCAGGCGACGCGACCCGACACACTCGCCGCGGCCCTCAACGATTCGCCCGCCGGTCTGCTCGCATGGCTCGCCGAGAAGCTCGTCGAGTGGAGCGACACGCCGACCGATCGGCCGGCAGAGGTCGAGCGGCGTATCTCGCGCGAGCGCATCCTCACCGAGGCGATGATCTACTGGGTCACCCAGAGCATCGGCACGTCGTTCCGCCCGTACTACGAGGGCGCCGACCAGCCCGACGCGATGCCGCCCGTCGAGGTCCCGGCGACGGTGCACATCCAGCGCCACGAGGGCGATTACCCGGAGTCGCTCGCGCGCAGCTACTACCGCGACCTGCGCACGTTCGAGCGGCTGACCGAGGGCGGGCACTTCGCTGTGGCCGAGGTTCCCGACGTGATGGCCGAACGCGCGAGGGCGTTCGCCGCCGAGCTCGGTCTGCTCGCGGGCGCACGCGCTCCCGTGCCGGGGCGCTGAGGGGGATCACTCCGCCGTCACGATTCCGTCGTGGATCGACACGAGCCGATCGGCGTACGCCGCGATGCGCGGGTCGTGGGTCGACACGATCGCGGCGATCCCCCGCTCGTGCACCATCCCGGCGATGAGACCCATCATCGCCTCGGCGTTGAGACTGTCCAGCTGCCCGGTGGGTTCGTCGGCGATGAGCAGTCGCGGGCGCATGGCCAGCGCACGGGCGATGCCGAGGCGCTGCTGCTGCCCACCCGAGAGCTCCGGAGGGCGCTGCTCGGCATGCTCGGCGAGTCCGACGGCCTCGAGCAGTTCGATGACGCGACGTTCGCGCTCCCGGCGGCGCACGCCGGCAAGCCGCAACGGCAGGTCCACGTTCTCGCGTGCCGACAGCACGGGGAGAAGCGCGAACGTCTGGAACACGAACCCGAGGTCGTTGCGCCTGAGTTCCACGAGCTGCTCCTCGTCCGCATCCGTGACGTCGCGGTCTCCGATCCAGACGCGGCCGGAATCGGGGGTGTCGAGCAAGCCGATGAGGTTCAGCAGCGTCGTCTTGCCCGAACCGGACGGTCCTCGCAGCACGACGACCTCACCGGCTCGGAGGCTCAGTGAGGCCTCCCGCACCGCGTGGACCCTGCCCGCACCGCGGCCGTACGTCTTGGTGAGCTGCTCGCAGCGGACGATGACATCGGCGGTCATCGCTGCTCCTCGCGGTGATCGCTCGCCTCGGCATCCGGCTCACCTGTGGGGTGGACCGCGACGTGGTCCGTCTCGAGCTCGAGGCGAACGAGATCGCGCATGTCGAGTGCGCGCAGATAGTCGGCCGGAAGCTGGAGTCTTCCGACGCGATCGAGCACCGCATACTCCTGCGCGTGCACGCGTTCCTGCCCGTGCTCGTCGATCGCCTGGCGGCGGTGCACCTCGGTCGACAGCCGTCCGTCGCGGATCTGCACGGTGCGACGGACCTGCGCCGACACGCCTTCGTCGTGCGTCACGATGAGGATCGTCGTGCCGAGCTTCTCGTTGACGTCGCGGAGCGAGGAGAACACGAGCTGCGAGTTCGCCTCGTCGAGCTCGCCGGTCGGCTCGTCCGCGAACAGCACCTCCGGTTCGTTCGCGAGCGCGACCGCGATCGCCACGCGCTGCTGCTCGCCGCCCGACATCTCGGGGGGCCGACGGTCGCGCAGCGGACCGATGCCCAGGAGCTCGAGGAGGGCGGTCGCGCGCTCCTTCCGGGATGGGCGCGGGGTGTGGCCGATCGCGAGGGCCATCGCGATGTTCTCGCCGGCGGTGAGGTACGGCACGAGGTTCTTCGAGGCCTGCTGCCACACGAATCCGACCGTGTGCCTGCGGTACTCCGTGCGCTCCCGGGTCGACATCGTGAGGAGGTCGTGCCCCGCGACGTTCGCGGAGCCCGCAGTCGGCTTGTCGTGCCCCGACAGGATTCCGAGGAGCGTGGACTTGCCTGAGCCGGATGCGCCGACGATCGCCGTGAGCTCGCCGCGCTCCACCGTCAGCGTGAGTCCTTGCAGCGCCTGCACCTCGACGCCCTCGGTGCTGTAGATGCGCACGAGGTCGAGGCAGCGGATGTGGGCGGTCATCTCTCTCCCATCTTGAGCGTCGTGGCGACGGATGCGCGTCGCCCCAAGACGAACGCCACCGCGCCCGCCGCGAGCGCGAACACCAGGACCGTTCCCAGAGCGAGCACGATCGAGGCTGGATCGATCGTCGGTGCGGGGGGCGCGATGCCTCCGACGAACGGTCGCAGGTCGATCAGCCGCGCGAGCACGGCGGGGAGTGCGAAGCCGACCGCGGTCCCCACGAGCACGGCGGCGATGACCGGGGGAGCGAGCTCCCACAGGAGCACGCCGCGCTGCTGACGTGCATCGGCGCCGAGGATCCGCAGCACGGCCACCGTCCGTCCACGCGTGGCCGAGGCGGCCACCGTGGCGAGCGCGACGCCGATCAGCGTGAGCACGAGCGCGGCGGCGGACACCCAAGGAAGAGCCGCCTCCACGCCGCGCGTGAGCGGTGAAGAGCGTGCATCGTCGAGCAGGAGGTCAGCCGTGAGCACCGAGACCGTGCCGAGCCGGTCGTCGGGCTGTGCGGCCGACACCGCCTCTTCGATCGCGCCCGCGACGGTCGCGGCATCCGCGTCGTCGCTGAGACCCACGAGAAGCCGCTCGGTGCCGATGTCACCGCGGCCGACATCGGCGGCGAAACGAGCGTCGATGAGCGCCCACGCGCGGGCACCGCCCGGCAGCGCCTCAGGCGGAAGCTGACCGATCCGCTCGACCGCGGCGTTCCCGATGCGCGGGTCCGCACCTGCCCGCGCGAGGGCGCCGTTCGACACGACGATCGGCACCGCGCCGTCACGCAAGGTGTCGATCGCGGGGATGTCGGGCCGCACGCGGTGCAGCGCGGCGGTGTCGGCCGCCACGAGGGTGACCGTCGCCGTGCCGGCCTCGCCGAGCACCCGCACGCCGGCCACCGGCGCGAGGGCGACCACGTCATCGACGCCTTCGATTGCGTCGATCGCGGCGATCACATCCGGCCCGAGTTCCGCGGCCGACACCTGCGCGTCGGCGCCCACGCGGTCTCGCGTTCCCGACACGATGGCCTCGCGCAGTGTCGAGCCGAGCACCGCAGAGAAGACGACGACCGACACCCCGAGCAGGAGCGCGAACGAGGCCGCGAACCCGAATACCGGGGAGCGGACCGCGCGCGCCGAACCGAGCAGGGCGATCGCGCCGTCCCTTCCGCGGCGGCCGGCCAGCACGAATCGGAGCGGGATGGGGTACAACCGCAGCGCACCGATGCACAGCGCAGCGGCGACGAGGAGCGGCGCGAGCAGGATCAGGGGGTCGACGCCTCCCGCGTCGGTCGGGGTGTCGATGCCGCGACGGGCGAGGAGCGCGATCGACACCGCGGCCAGTCCCACCACCGCGATCTCCGTGACCGTGCGGGTGCGACGGTCTCCTGCCGGTGCGTCCTCTCGCTCCGCGCGGAACGGCCGCGGTCCGGAGAGGAGCGCGAACAGCCCGGGCACGACGAGTGCGACGGGGATGGGAAGAGCCCAGGCATCCGCCCCGACCCGTTCCGGGATCACCGCCGCGGCGGCCGCGATCCCGAGCGCCGCGGCGGGCGCCGCGACCGCGAGGCCCTCGAGCGCCATCGCGGCGCGCACCTCCAGCCCGCTCGCTCCGCGGGCGCGCGCGAGAGCGAGCACGGGACGGCGTCGGTCGACGATCGATCCGACCCCGAGAGCGAACACGGCGAGCAGCACGCCGAGAAGGCCGGATGCCCCGAGAGCCAACAGTCCCGCGACCGTGGCCGTGCGACCCATCGCCTTGTCGAGCTCGTCGGCGAGCGCCGTGCTGAACGCGAGGCGTCCTCCGTACGGAAGGGCGATGTCGGCCGCGACCGCCGCGCGCAGCTGCTCGGCGACTTTCGCCGCTTCGACGGAGGTGAGCAGCGACCCGTCGAGGGGGACCCACGCGACAAGTGATCCGTCGGGGATGCTCGTCGAGAGCCCACCGAGCGAGCCGGGGTCGACGAACACCGACGCGCGCACGGTGAGGGTCGACCCCGGCTCGCGTTCGACGAGCGGAGTCGCGAGGTCGGAGAACTGCGACCAGTAGCCATCCGCTTCGTCGATGGGCTCGTAGAGACCCGTGACCCGCAGCTCGAGTGGGCCGTACTCGAGCAGGTCGCCCACAGCGACGCCCGCCTCGGCGGCGACGGCGGTCGAGACCGCGATGTCGATGGGCGGCTGATCGGATGCCTCGTTCTCGTCTCCCGCCCACGGCGCGGGCGCGCCTCCCGACACGACGCGGACCTGTTCGAGCCACCGCGGATCCGAAGCCAGGCGCACGACGAACCGCGCGCCGGACTCTCCATCCGCCCGCAGTGCATCGCCGGATTGCGTGCTCGCGACCCAGTGCGGTTCGCCCGCCATCGACGCGACGGGCTCCGGCAGATCGTCGAGGAAGAGCCCGATGGCGCCGTCGGTCGGGGCGACGAGCCGCGGGGCCGGGGTGCCCGCGATTCCGACGGGCAGCCCGAGCCGACCGACACCTCGCAGATCGCGCACGATCGGCGGAGTCGCCGCGACCGTCCGCCGCACCTCCTCGGTGCCGAGCTGTGCGACGGCCCGCGGCGCGGCGGCGACCGCGAAGACCGACACCGCCACGAGGGCCGCCATGAGCAGCGACGCCGCCAATCCACGCCGCGCGTGCCGCAGGAGCAGGCCGATCGTGCCGTATCGCGACCGCGCGTTCATCGCAGACCCTCCGGTCCTCGAACAGTGCGCGCATCGCGTGCGACGGCCGCCGAGATCCACACGACGGATGCCGCGCACACGAGCACGAGCGCGACGAGGGCGATCGCGAGCCCCGTGACATCGATCCGCAGCGGCGTGCCCAGCCCGAGATCGGTGCCCGGGATCGCGGCGCTCGCGAGCTGGGGAACGGTGAGCGCGGCGACTGCCAGCCCGGCCACGAGCCCGATCGCGATGGCACCCGCGAGCACTGCGGTCCACTCGCCACGTCGGGTCGACGCCTGCTCTCGCGCGCGGAGACCGAGCGCGCGCAGGAGTCCGATCTCAGGCATCCGAGTGCGGTGCTCCGAGCTCGCGACCGCCGCGAGGGTGACGAGCGCGAGGAGGCAGCACAGGGCGGCGGCCGCCCACACCGCGAGGGCGGCGGAGCCGACGACGGCGCGCCCGGCCGAGTCGTCGGAGTAGCTCAGGGCGGTGTTGGGCGGCAGCGCGCGGCGGACGTCGGCCGCGGCATCCGTCTCACCCTGCTGGATCCACAGCGCGTTCGGCGCACGGGGGAACTCGGTCGTGAGCACCGCGTCGACCTGCAGCACCGCGAGGTCGATGAGGACGGCATCCGCATCCCCCGCAGACGGGACGGCTGGAACGATCGCCACGACCTCGCCGTCGATGCGCGCGTACGACCGCTCGACCGCGAACGAGAAGATGTCGCCCACTGTGAGGTCGTAGCGATCCGCGAGCGACCGTGTGACCGCGATCGGCGGTCGGTAGAGTCCGGCATCGAGTTCGGCGTCGGGCATCAGTCGTACGTTCATGACGCCCGGTGCGGCGCCGAAGCCTCCGTCGGCGAGGGGGAGGGGCGCGGCGACCACCATCTCGCCGCCGCGCGGGGACCACTGCCGCGCCGCGAAGGCGGGGAGCGGCTGTCCGCTCGAGTCGGTCCACGCGACGGGCACGAAGCGGGCCTCCTCCGACATGACCGCGTCGTCCGTCAGGTCGACGTCGAACGCGAGGATCTGCCCGCGGCCGTCGCGCGCCGACGTCGGCACGGCAGACGTGATCGTCAGCGTGCGTCCGACGGCGGCGTCGCCCGCGCCCGCGACATCGGCGGTCACTCGCGCGAGCCGCCCGGCACTGTCGAGCACGAGCATCGAGATGCTCGGGTCGACGGCGAGGTGCTTCGTGTCGGCCTCGAGCACGACGGTGTCGAGCCCCTCCGGGATCGGGACGCCCGGGGCCTCGACCGGCAGCGCCGCCGCCAGCGCGTCGGCGTCGATCGCCTCCGTGACCGGCGGTACGAGTGTCGGAAGCGCCGCGGGCGGTGCCGCGACCAGGGCGGCGGACCCGTCGCGCACCTGCAGCCGCGCGCGTTGCACGGGGAACACGGCCGCGACCGACGACTGTCCGTCGAGCGTCTCCAGCTGCCGGGGCTGGAACCCGCCTCCGGACGCGGTCGCGAGGATGTCAGCGCCGGACCGGAAGGCGCTGACGCGCACGAATCCCTCGGCCCACGTCGCCTGATACGCGGCTGCCGCGACGAGCGAGCCCGTCGCGACCCCGAGCACGACGATCGAGGCCGTCAGGCGCGGCAGGCGTCTCGAGACGTTGTGGGCCGCGAGCATGCGCGGCGCCCGCGACCGGCGCGACAGCCGCTCGAACAGACGCATGACCGCGGGGAGGACCGTGAGCCCGATGAACACGATCGCGACGAGCGCGAGCGCGGGCGCGAGCGCCGTGACGGGATCGACGGATGCCTCATCGTCCGCCTGCTCCGTGATGGGGGAGCCGTACAGCTGGAGCTGCCACACCGCGATCGCGGCCGCGAGGGTGAGGAGCACCGCCGCCCCGGGGGCGACGAGACGGCTCGCCCGCCCAGCGTCGCCCGCGTCGGTGCCGTGCGGGCGCGAGGCGCGCAATGCACCGACGCCGAAGCCCGTCGCGGCCACGAGCGCGAGCGCCGCGACGTTGGCCGACACGGCGAGGACCGGCATTCCCCATGAAAGTCCCCACACCGACGAGACCGCAGCCGCCGCGGCCGCGCCGACGATCCCGCCGATCACGGCGGCCCCCGCCCCGAGCGAAGCCGCTTCGAGCGCGTTCGCCGTCGCCGTGCGTCCGCGCGACCACAGGAGTGCGAGCTCGTGGGCGCGGCTCGCGCCGGCGAGGCGTGCAAGCTCGGCGAGGGTGACGACGGCGGCCGTCGCGACGAGCAGCAGCACGACGGGCGCGATCGCCTGCATGCCCTGCACCTGCGCCCGCAGCTCCGCGGCCGTGTCGGTGAACCCTCCTGTCGTCGAGAGGACCGCGGGGTCGATGCCCTCGGCCCGCAGTGCGGCGCGCAGGCGTGGCCAGCCTTCCTGTGCAGCGGCGAGGTCGGATGCGGTGACCCTCGTCACGTCGGGGACGACGGTCCAGTGCACCCGCGCCGACTCCCACACGCGTTCGTCGGCCTCGCCGAGCACGATCGGGACGACGGCGCGCCCGCGTCCGGCGGTGATCCGCTCGTCTCCGAGCCAGCGCGCGTCCAGCGCATCGGTGACCAGCCATGTGCCCGTGAGCCGCATCGGGGTGCCGGCGACGACCACGGTGTCGCCGTTCTCGAGGCCGAGGGCGGTCGCGGCATCCGCCTGCATCGTCAGCTCCCCGGCATCCGTCGCCCACCGTCCTTCGACGATCTCCGTGTGGTGCTCGAGGTCGTCGTCGACGAGCACGAGGGCCTCGAGCTGCTCGAGCAGCCCGGGCACCTCGACGGGCGCCTCGCCGACGGTCGAGCGGGTGACCTCCACGGGCGCCGACACGGCGGCGAGCGCGCGCGAGATCGCAGACCGCACAGCGGCGTCCTGCTCCTGCGCCTCGTCGGCGAGGGGAAGGGTCGCCCGCAGACCCAGATCTGCCCCGGAGCGGGTCGCGAGGCCTCGCCGCACGCCGTCGTCGGCCGCGACGTCGAGCGTCCCGAGGAGCGCGATGACCGTGCCCGTGACGACCGCCGCGACGACGGCGACCGCCGTGAAGACAGCGCCGTGCGGGCGTGCCCGCTTGAACCACTTCACGGTGCGCCGGCCTCATTCTCTCGGGTGTGCGCTCTGGAGTGTGCCGAGTCTATTGGGGGACCGCGACACGACGTCGATCAGGTTGCGCCGCATCCGTCGCACAGGTCTTCCGGGCGGACCGTCGCGGACGTACACTCCGGCCAGAACACCCGACAGGAGGACGATCATGATGACCACGACCACGGACGAGCCCCTCGCGGCTCGCGCCGAGGCGTTCTCCGCCCGCCTCTTCGAGGCGCTCGTGCCCGCGATGGAGCTGCTCTGTGTGGAGCTGGGGGTGCGGCGCGGCCTCTATGCCGCCCTCGAGAGGATCGGATCGGCGACGGTATCCGATCTCGCGCGCGAGACGGGGATCGTCGAGCGCTACGCCCGGGAGTGGCTCGAGCAGCAGGCCGCCGCCGGCATCCTCGAGGTCGCCGAGGAGGGCGACGCCCGAAGCCGCCGGTACGCCCTGCCGGCCGCGCACGCCGAGGTGCTTCTCGACAGCGAGAGTCCGTACGCCATGGCGGGCGTCGGCTCATTCCTCGTCGGGATGACGGACGTGTTCGACGCCGTCGTCGACGACTTCGCAAAGGGTGAGGGCGTCGCCTACCACCGGTACGGGGCCGCCGTGCGCGACGCGATCTCATCCCTCAACCGTCCCGGATTCTCGCTCGCCATGGAGGAGTGGATGCAGTCGGCAGCCGACCTCGACGAGCGTCTTCGCACCCGCCCTTCGGTCATCGTCGATGCGGGGTGCGGCACCGGCTGGTCGACGCTCGCGCTCGCGCGCACTTACCCACTCGCGCACGTCATCGGGGTCGACCTCGACGAGGCATCCGTCGAAGACGCCCGCGCCAACCTGGCCGAGACGGACCTGGGCGACCGCGTCGAGTTCGTGCGTGCCGACGCCGGCGACGCGGAGGCCCTGCGCCGCGCCGTACCCGGACCCATCGCGCTGGGGACCGTGTTCGAGGCGCTGCATGACATGAACGGACCCATCCGGACGCTCCGAGCGCTCAGGTCGCTGCTCGCGCCGGGCGGTGCCATCGTGATCGGCGACGAGAAGGTCGCCGACCAGTTCACACCCGACGGCGACTTCCTCGAGCGCCTCAACTACGGGTTCAGCGTGCTGCACTGCCTTCCGGCGACGATCGCCGAAGGGCAGGACGAGGCGAACGGAACCGTGATGCGCGCGCCGACGGTCGAACGGTGGGCTCGAGAAGCAGGGTTCACCCGCTTCGAGGTGCTCCCGATCGAGCACGAGCTGTGGAGTTTCTACCGCCTGGGCACCGACTGACGCGCGCGGATCAGGCCACGAGCCCGCGCCGTTCGAGCAGTGGCTGGATCTCGGCGTCGCGCCCGCGGAAGTCCCGGTACGCCGCGAGCGGGTCCTTCGACCCGCCGACGCCGAGCAGCCGCTGGCGGAATCGGTCGCCGTTCTCACGGCGCAGACCGCCGTTCTCGCGGAACCACTCGACCGTGTCGGCGTCGAGCACCTCACTCCAGATGTACGAGTAGTAGCCGGCGCTGTAGCCGCCCGCGAAGACGTGCGCGAAGTAGGTCGACGAGTAGCGCGTCGGCACCACCGGGTTGTCGAGTCCGATGTCGGCGAGAGCGGATGCCTCGAACTCGGCCACATCGATCTCGCGAGACGCCTCCTCGCGTGAGAGCGAGTGCCACGCCTGGTCGAGCCACGCGGCGGCGAGGTACTCGCTCGTCGCGAAGCCCTGGTTGAAGCTCTCGGTCGCGCGCAGCTTCTCGACCACGCCGTCCGGCAGCTTCTCGCCCGTCTCGACGTGTCGCGCGTACGAGTCGAGGATCTCGGGCCAGTAGATCCACATCTCGTTGACCTGGCTCGGGAACTCGACGAAGTCGCGGAACACGTTCGTGCCGGCGAAGTGCGGGTACGTCACCGTCGCGAACAGGCCGTGCAGCGCGTGACCGAACTCGTGGAACAGCGTCGTCACCTCGTCGAGGGTGAGCAGCGTCGGTCGGCCCGGAGCGGGCTTGGGCACGTTGAGGTTGTTGACGACGACCGGGCTCGTCCCGCGCAGACGGGACTGCGACACGATCGAGTTCATCCACGCGCCGCCGCGCTTCGTGTCGCGTGTGTAGAGGTCGAGGATGTAGAGGCCCAGCGCGGAGCCGTCGGCGTTGAAGACCTCGAACACGCGCGCGTCGGGGTGGTAAGCAGGCAGGTCCTCGCGCTCGGTGAACGTGATGCCGTACAGGTCGGTCGCAGCGCGGAACACCCCGTCCTTCAGCACTCGCTCCGCCTCGAACCACGGCCGGAGCGCGGTCGTGTCGAGGTCGTACTTCGCGGCACGCACCTTCTCGGTGTAGAACGCCCAGTCGTGGGCCTCGAGCGTGAACGGCTCGGGCTCGGCGTCGATGATCGCCTGCAGCGCTTCGCGCTCGCGCTCCGCATTCCGTCGGGCCGGTGCGGCGAGCCGGCGCAGCAGGGAGTGCACGGCCTCGGGCGATCCCGCCGTCTCGTCGGACGTCACGTATACCGCATGCGAGGGGTAGCCGAGCAGCTCGGCGCGCTCCGCGCGCAGCCGCACGATCTCGAGGAGCACCGCCCGGTTGTCGTGCTCGTTGCCGCGCGACCCGCGCGCACGGGACGCGTCCATGATGCGCTTGCGGCTCTCGCGGCGCGTGAGCGTCGACAGATACGGATGCCCCGTGAACAGCGTCAGCGTCACGACGTACTTGCCCTCGAGGCCGCGGTCCGCGGCCGCCTGCGCCGCGGCCGAGAGCTCGCCCTCGGTCAGTCCGTCGAGCTCAGCCGCGTCGTCGAACACGACGGCGAGGTCGTTCGTGTCGGCGAGGAGGTTCTTCTCGAACTGCGTCGTGAGCGTCGAGAGGCGCTGGTTGAGCTCGGTGAGCCGCGCTTTCGCCGCCTCGTCGAGTCCGGCGCCGGCGTGCGACATCTCGGTGTAGCGGCGCTCGAGCAGGTAGCGCTGCTCGTCATCGAGGTCGAGCTCGTCCGCCCTCTCGTAGAGGCTGCGGATGCGGCTGAAGAGCGCGCTGTCGAGTTGGATCGAGTCCTCGTGGGCCGCCATGAGCGGTGCGAGCGTCTCCTCGATGTGCTGGATCTCGTCGGTCGCGTCGGCGGAGGACACCGTGTAGAAGGTGCGCGAGAGGTCGCCCAGCATGCGTCCACTCTCCTCGAGCGCGACGAGCGTGTTCTCGAACGTCGGCCCATCCCCGTTCTGCGTGATCCGGGCGACCTCGGCCTTGTGCCGCGCGAAGGCCTCCTCGAAGGCGGGGAGGTAGTGCTCAGGCTTGATCGCGGGGTAGTCGGGGAGTCCGTAGGGGAGCGTGCTGGGGGAGAGCAGTGGGTTGTCGGTCGCCATGCGCCCAGCCTAGTGACGGCGCATCCGATGCCGCCATTCCTTTGCAAACAACAGATTGCAAAGACACACTTGCAAAGAACGGTTTGCAACGGTATCTTTGTGGACATGGACGAAGAGATCCGCGAGCAGGGCCGAGACGACGCCGAGACGGAGTCCGCGCTCCTGGCGCACCACCGCGACGACCGAGTGCTCGACACCGGCGCGCTCAGGGCGCTTGCGCACCCGATGCGGGTTCGGATCTACGACATCCTGAGTCAGTACGGTCCGCAGACCGCCAGCTCACTGGCCGAGCGGCTGGGTGAGTCGACCGGATCGACCAGCTACCACCTGCGCGCCCTCGCGAAGCACGACCTGATCGAAGAGGTCGAAGGGCGCGGCAACGCACGCGAGCGCTGGTGGCAGCGACCCGTCGGCGGCGTGTCGTTCGCGAACCCCGACGCGATGAAGTCGCCGGCCGGGCGCGCCGCGACCCAGCTCGTCATGAACGAGTTCTTCCACCTCCGTCAGGAGCAGCTCATGCGCTTCATCCAAGGCGGGCTGATGTCGGAAGACCCCGAGTGGCAGGAGTCGAGCATGATCTCCACCGCTCACGCGCGTCTCACACCCGCGCAGAGCGCGGAGCTCTCCCACAAGATCATGGCCGTGATCGATGAGGCCGTTGAAAAGCACCGCAACCAGACCGGCGATGACGTCCGGCCCGTCACCATCCGTGCCGACGTCTTCCCGCTTCCAGAACTTGGAGAAGAGTCATGACCACCATCTCCGCACCGCGGCTCTCACACTCACGCGTGTCGGCGACGCGATTCGAGCGCGCGCTGCTTCGCGTGACGGCCGCCATCGAGTCGTACGTCGCGCACCGCCTCGAGCGTCGCGCGATGGCGGCGGCGCGTGCCGCCGCGGCGTCGCAGGAGCGCTACGTCGAGGCGCGTCGCAACGCCGAGGCGCTCGGTGCCGCCGGAATGCTCCGCTGACGGGCGACGCCGTCGACACCACTGAGCAGAAGACGTTCGGAGGAGCGGCCGAGCGGGGGAGCAGGGCCCCGCTCGGCCGCGACTTCGGCAAACTGTGGACCGCGGCCGCATTCAGCAATCTGGCCGACGGCCTCGGTCGCACGGCGGTCCCGCTCATCGCCACGACCCTCACGCGCGACCCGCTCGCCATCTCGGTCATCACGGCTCTGGCGTTCCTGCCGTGGCTCGTGTTCGGCCTGCCGGCCGGCATGATCGTCGACCGCTTCGACCGCCGCATCATCATGGCGGCGGCGAACGCGATCCGCGGCGGCGTCGCACTGTGGCTCGCAGTGCTCACCGTCACCGGTTCGCTCGACCTGTGGGCGCTGTTCCTCGGCACACTCGTGTTCGGACTCGGCGAGACATTGTTCGACAACGCCACGAACGCCGTGATCCCCGGCGTTGTGACGCGTGCCCAACTCGACCGCGCGAACGGTCGCATGCAGGCCGCCCAGATCACGATCGACTCGTTCGTCTCGCAGCCAATCGCAGGGCTGCTGTTCGCGGCGTCGCTCGCGCTGCCGCTGTGGGTGGGGTCGGCGGGCTACCTCGTGCCCATCGTGCTCGCCCTGCTGCTGCCGCTCTCGGCCGCGCGTCCGCTGCGTCGGCCCGATGTCGTCATCGATGCGGATGCCCCTGACGTCGCCGCCGGCGCCGTCGCCGAGCCCGTCGCGGTGCCGCCGACGCCGTCGAAGGTGTCGGCCCGCGAAGCGATCTCGTACCTCTGGCACCAGCGGTACCTCCGCACGATGGTGGCGTTCACGGCCCTCGTCGGCAGCGCGCTCACGTTCTCGCAGGCCGCGATCATCCTCTATTTCCTCGACGTCATGCGCGTCGCACCGGCGGCGATCGGATTCGTCACGGCGTCGATCGGGGTCGGCGCCCTCCTCGGCTCGCTCGTCGCGTCGCGCTTGGTCGAGCGGTTCGGGCGCGGCCCGGTCATGCTCGCTGCGAACCTGGGCGCGGGTGTCGGGCTGCTGCTGACGGGACTTGCGCCCGAGGTCGCGACCGCGTGCGTCGCGTACGCCCTCGGCGCCATGTCCGTTTCGATCTGGAACGTGCCGTGGGGCGCTCTGCGACAGCAGATCGTACCTGCGCAGCTGTTCGGTCGTGTGCTCGGCATCATCCGGATGCTGACGTGGGGGCTCTTCCCGATCGCCACCATCATCGGCGGGCTCGTGTCCCGCGTCGATCTGCGCGTGCCGTTCATCGTCGGTGGCGGCGTGATCGTCCTCGCTGCGCTGGTCGGCTCGCGTCTGCTCATCGTCGGGACGCGCAAGGCGGGCGCCGAAGCCGGTGTCGAGCACCCCTGATGACATGACGAAGGGGGCGGGCCGCCTGTGCGGCGCCGCCCCCTTCGCACGTTCTACCCGAATCCGGACTCGGGGTCGTTCTGCGCGACCGGTTCGCCGTTCTCGTCGAGCGTCACGATGACCCCTGTGTCGAGCTCGGCGATCGGCTTGCCCTCGAGCCACGTGAGCGTCCAGCGCGGACGCGGCTGACCGAGGTCGTCACCGGGGATCGACGCGTCGACCGACCGGATGCCGCGGACGAGCGCCTCCGGAACGGCCTTCGGGGGTTCGTCGCCCGAGGTCCAGCGAGTGCCGAGCTGCATGGTCACGCCTCCTGGGGGACGAGCTCGATGTCGGAGACGGTGACGGCCTCGGCATCCGCGAAGGTGAGCTCGTCGATGCGGCCGACGGCCTTGAGATCGCCTTCGGCGGCCTTCAGCGCTGCGACGGCTGCAGCAGGGGCGCCGATCGTGAGCCGGGCGACGGGCGTCTTCTGCGAGGCCTTGGCCTCGGTCTTCGCGCGACGGATGCCGATGAGCGCCTCGCTCACGGCGGCGAGCACGGCGGGGTCTCCCTCGATGCCGAGCGGCTCGGGCCACGACGCGAGGTGCACGGAGCCCTCGTTGAACCACGACCAGGCCTCTTCCGTCGCGAACGCGAGCACGGGTGCGAGCAGACGCAGCAGCGTCGAGAGGGCGAGGCGCAGCGCGAGCGCTGCCGATGCCTGGCCGACGTCGGTGCGGTCGTACGCGCGCTCCTTCACGAGTTCGAGGTAGTCGTCGCAGAACGTCCAGAAGAACGCCTCGGTGACTTCGAGCGCACGGGCGTGGTCGTAGGCCTGGAAGGCCTTCGTCGCCTGGCGGATGACGTCGTCGAGCGTGGCGAGCATCGATGCGTCGAGCGCATGCGTGATCTCGGCGCCCTCGGGCACGGGGAACGACAGCACGAACTTCGCGGCGTTGAGCACCTTGATCGCGAGACGGCGGCCGATCTTCACCTGCGTCGGGTTCTGCGGGTCGAAGGCCGCGTCGGCGCCCAGGCGGCTGGAGGCTGCCCAGTAGCGGACCGCGTCAGACCCGTGCTGCGCGAGGATGTCGGCGGGCGTGACGACGTTGCCCTTCGACTTCGACATCTTCTTGCGGTCGGGGTCGACGATGAAGCCCGAGATCGCGGCATCCGTCCACGGCGCACGACCGTCTTCGAGGGCGCTGCGCAACATCGTCGAGAACAGCCACGTGCGGATGATGTCCTGACCCTGCGGGCGCACGTCGAACGGCGCGACGAGGTTCCACAGCTCCGAGTCGCGCTCCCAGCCGCCCGCGAGCTGCGGCGTGAGCGACGACGTCGCCCACGTGTCGAAGATGTCGCGCTCGCCGTCGAAGCCGCCCGGCTTGCCGCGCTGGTCTTCGGTGTACCCCGGGGGCACGTCCGTGCTCGGGTCGACGGGGAGCTGCGACGCGTCCGGCACGAGCACACGGTCGTAGTCGCGCTCACCGTTCTCGTCGAGCGCGTACCAGACGGGGATCGGCACGCCGAAGAAGCGCTGACGCGACACGAGCCAGTCGCCGGTGAGGCCGTTCGTCCAGTTCTCGAAGCGCACGCGCATGAAGTCCGGATGCCACGCCATGCCGCGGCCGAGCTCGATGAGCCGCTCGCGCAGCGCCTCGTCGCGCGCGCCGTTGCGGATGTACCACTGGCGAGTCGAGACGATCTCCATCGGGCGGTCGCCCTTTTCGTAGAACTTCACGACGTGGGTGAACGGCTTCGGGTCGCCGATGAGCTCGCCGGACTCGCGGAGGAGCTCGACGATGCGCTTCTTGGCGCTGAACACGGTCTTGCCCGCGAGCTCCGCGTACGCGGCGCGGCCGGCGTCCGACGTGATCGCCTCGGGCGGGTCGGCGACGACGCGTCCGTCGAGACCGAGGATCGTGCGGTTCGGAAGGTTCAGCTCACGCCACCACACGATGTCGGTCACGTCGCCGAAGGTGCAGATCATGGCGATGCCGGAGCCCTTGTCGGGCTGTGCGAGCGGATGCGCCAGCACCGGCACCTCGACGTCGAACAGCGGCGTGCGGACGGTGGTGCCGAACAGCGGCTGGTAGCGCTCGTCGTCGGGGTGGGCCACCAGGGCGACGCACGCTGCCAGAAGTTCGGGACGCGTCGTCTCGATGTGCACGTCGCCCGCGCCGTCGGTGCGGTGGAACGCGACGCGGTGGAATGCGGCGGGCTGCTCGCGCTCTTCGAGCTCGGCCTGCGCGATCGCGGTGCGGAAGTCGATGTCCCACATGGTGGGTGCGAGGTCCTGGTATGCCTCGCCGCGCTCGAGGTTGCGCAGGAAAGCGAGCTGGCTCGTGCGGATCGTCTCGTCGGAGATCGTGCGGTAGGTCTGGGTCCAGTCGACGCTCAGGCCGAGGTCGCGCCACAGCGCCTCGAAGTGCTTCTCGTCTTCGACCGTGAGCTTCTCGCAGAGCTCGATGAAGTTGCGCCGGCTGATCGGCACCTGGTCGGCGGCTTTGCTGCTCTTGTTGTCGCCGCCTTCGAACGGGGGCGTGAAGTCGGGGTCGTAGGGCAGCGACGGATCGCAGCGGACGCCGTAGTAGTTCTGCACGCGGCGCTCAGTGGGCAGGCCGTTGTCGTCCCAGCCCATCGGGTAGAACACCGTCTTGCCGCTCATGCGCTCGAAGCGCACCTTCACGTCGGTGTGGGTGTAACTGAAGACGTGTCCGATGTGGAGGGTTCCGGATGCCGTCGGCGGGGGAGTGTCGACCGAGTAGATGCCGGCGCGGCCGACTTCGACGGCTCGTGCGCGGTCGAACAGGTACGTGCCCTGCTCGCGCCACTTCGCGTCCCACTTCTTCTCGAGACCCTCGAGGGCGGGCTTGTCTGGGATCTGGGCGTCGGCCATGGGGTCTCCTAAGGCGATATATGCGGCACTGTGTGAGCGTGCCTGAGTGTGGGAACGGCCCGATTCTACCGGTCGCACCCGATCGCCGCTGGCGGCCCGTCAGCAGCCGGGACCGCGAGGGTCTTCCGCGCACGTGCGGTCGACGAGCGCGGTGCGTGCCTCGAGCACCTCGATCCGGTAGGCGCCGGATTCGGCGGTGACGTAACCCGACACGGGTCGCCACACCCCCGACCCGAAGTCGACAGCCGCCGAGTAGAGCACACGCGCCGACGCGGTGTACGTGCCACGTGCGCGGTAGGTGTGACTGGTCGCCGTCCGTGTGAACTGCGGCTGACCCGCCGCAGCCCATGCCGCGCCGCCCGTCGCCGTGCGGAGCGTCGTGCCGTCCCCGTAGTCGAACACGTAGCCCGCAGGACGGAAGCGGACGGTCACGTCCCATCCCAGCAGCTCGCCGTTCAAGCGCTGTTCGGATGCCGCGGCCACCACGTTCGCCGGCAGCCCGACCACTCCGAACCCGAACGGCTCGCCGGTGAGCGTCGGTGCGGCGGGCCGGAAGGAGGCGAGGTCTTCGATCGTGACGTCTGGGACCGAGATGATCTCGTACGGCATGTCGCGACAGACCGTCGCGGTGGCGCAGGCGTCCGTCGGTTCGTCAGTCAACGTCGATTGCGCTGAATCGAGGGCCTCTGAACCGCGCGGCCCATTCGAGTCCCGGCTGTCGCTCAGACCGACCTCGATGTGGTCGCCGAGGTTATCTGTAGTCGCGCAGAGTCCGGCCGACGCTCGCGCAGGGGTGCAGAGGCCACCGTCACCGATCGGTGAAATGATGCCGACAAGAACCGCAATTGTCGCGACGGCTGCTGTCAGCACACCTGCTCCTGCGCGCTTTCGCTTCGTTCGATGAGCAGGCGGGTCCCAGAGAGAACAAGTGATACCGCCGCACCTACTTGATCCGGGCGGTCTGCTGGGGTGACGTTGCCACCGGTGGCGTCGACGAGACGGGTCTTGCTTGAGTCCAGGCAGACCAGGATGGAAATGCGACTGCTCGAGGCTGAAGTATCTGTCGGGGAGATCCGAACCACCTGTGTCGGACCATCGATCGACAGACCGGACTCCTCCAGTTCCCTCTGGAAACCGAGCTCGTCTGCAAACGCATCGCCGACCAGGAAAGACGTCGGGTTTGGAGTGGAGTGCGGGTCCTCGCGTCGCGCGTTGACCGCATCGACATACGCGCGGTACGTCTCCTCGGCCGCCGCGAACGCCTCCTCGTCGCTTGCGAACGTCGGCGCCGAAGGGGTCGAGGGTTCCGGCGCGGGCTGGCCGCTGCATCCGGTCACCATCGCGCCGACCAGCAGGAGGGCGACGAGGCCCGAGACGATCCGTGGCAGCACACGAACACGGTAATCGCGGGTTGCTGCGCCCCTGCCGAGTTGTCCACAGGCATGCGCGTGGGGAGGAGTGGTGGACGAGGCATCCGCGTGGTGCCATGCTGACCACCGTGAGATCGGTTCGAGTCTTCTCCGCTCTCGTCGCCGTCACCGCCGCGCTGACGCTCGGCGCGTGCAGCCCGGCGATGAACGGGCCTGTGATCGCACCGGTGACGATGAGCGCGAACGATCTGCAGGGGCAGACCGTCGACCTCGTCGTGGGACAGGTGCTCAACATCGACACAGGGTCGCTCCCGGTCGACAGCTACAACGCCGATATCGAGGACGAGTCGGTCGCCACGTTCACGCAAGGACGTGAGGACGACACGGCGACCTTCAACCCGGGCATCAACGCCGTGGGAGTCGGCTCGACGGGTGTCGTCATGACGAACGAGGACGGCGGCATCCAGCCGCTGGAGTTCACCGTGGTGGTGACGGAGCGGACTCCGTAGCCGCGGTGGGCGGCTCCACGAGAGCCTCGTGGATGCGCCGCAGGTCTTCGAGCAGCGAGCCGATCAGGACCCAGTGGTCCGCCGACGGCGTCTCGATCGTCAGCGGCGCGGTCAGCGCCGGCCCCTCGTCGGCGGTCGTCTCCGCGTCGGCGTGCGGCACGCGCGGCGCTTCCGGAGCTGTGGAGGCGAGATGCGGGTCGAGCCGCACGTCGTGGGCAGCTCTTCGCAGCTGGTCGGCGATCGCGTGGACGGCGGGCTCGTCGACGAGTCCGGGGTCGTAGCGGTCCACGACGGCACGGGTCATCCCGATCACCTGCGTCACGATGGGGGAGTAGCGGTCGATGAGCGCCTGCGAGACGGCGAGGTCCGCGCGGTGCCGGCGCGCCCGCGGATTGAGTGTGAGCGAGTCGCTCGCGGCTTCGATGTCCGCCTCCGCCTTGCGCACCATCGGGCGCATGAGCCTCGCCTCGAGCATGAGCTCCGTGAGCTGTGCGGGAGTCTGCGCAGACGTCAGGGCGCGGGCGAGTCGTTCGAGCGAGTCGGCGACCGCCGCGCCGAGACCCAAGGCGTCGGTCCGCGCCGGCGCCACCGCGACCGGCGGCACGAGGAGGACGTTCACGACGAAGCCGATGACGGCGCCGATGAGGGTCTCGAGCACGCGGTTCATCGCGTAGCCGGGCGTCGCGGTGCCCAGGGCGAGCACGAGGAGGGCGCTGATCGCGACCTGGTTCGTCGTGCCGGACGTCATGCGCAGCGCCCACGCGACCGCGAGGGCGACGACCGTGGCGAGCAGGATCACCCACGACTCCGAGCCGAACGCGAGACCGAGCAGCGAAGCGATCACGACGCCCACGATCACGCCGACGCTGCGTTCGATCGCCTTGGTGAACGACTGGTTGAGGCTCGGCTGGACGACCAGCAGGGCCGCGATCGCCGCGAACACCGGCGGTGGGCCGGGCACGAGCAGACCGGCGACGATCCACGCGAGAGCCGTTGCGACGGCGGACTTGGCCACCTGCAGGAGCGGCGCCCGCTTCGTCGCACGGAACGACTGGGTCATGCGCATGTGCCCACGCTACGACCCATGACGCCCGTGTGCGTGGCGCGGCGATCCCGAAGAGGCGGATGCCGCACCCGGCGCGCCGCGCCCCTGACGGCCCTTCCGCGATGAGGCGGGTCTAGTCTCGAACGATCGAGGCTCATGGGGAGGTCGAGATGCGCGAGGCCGAGATGCGCAAGCTGCTGGACGAGCTGGCGGCCGACGCGTCTGCGCGCCTGGCGGCCATCGACGCGGATCTCGAGGAGCTGCGCGCCGATCGTCGCGGCGACCAAGCCGACGACGAGCACGACCCGGAGGGCGCCACGCTCTCCGCCGAATGGTCGCGCCTGGCCGGGCTTCGCGACGAGATCGCCCGTGAACAGCGCGACATCGACGCGGCATTCTCCCGGTGGGAGGCGGGCGAGTTCGGCGTGTGCGTGGACTGCGGCAAGCCCATCCCGGTGGGCCGGCTTCGAGCGCGGCCGACCGCGAATCGGTGCGTCGTATGCGCGGAGCGCGCGGGGGGCTGACTTCGTCGTTTCGGCGCGTTCGGCGCCGCATCCGGTTCCTTTTGCGGTAGAACTGCACCGTTACGATCCGGGGGGACCGTCCACATCTCGCCGACCGAAGGGACCCCGTGCCGTGAAGCTTGTGAAGCGAATCGTGATCGGGCTCGTCATCGCGTTCGCCGTGTTCTACCTCGTCACCCGCCCGGAGGACGCCGCGAACGCGGTGCAAGGCGCCGTCGGCGCGGTGTGGGGTGCGGGTGTCGCCGTCACGCAGTTCTTCGTCAGCCTCGCGGGCGGATGAGGTTGTTCGACCCCAAGACGCAGAAACATCTCATCTCGGATCACGGCGAGGTCGTGATCGACGAGGTGAAGAAGCACTGGGCCGCTCTCGTCTCGGCCGCCCTCGAGATGCTGGGCGGCATCGTCGTCATGGCGTTCGTGGTCGTCGTGCCGCCGCAGGTGTGGTGGATCCCGATCTTCGGAGGCGCCGCGATCATCGTCCACGGAGCGTGGCGCATCCTCGACCGGCACGTCGACCGATTCGTCATCACCAACATGCGCGTGTTCCGCGTGCACGGGATCCTCTCGCAGCGCATCGCGACGATGCCCTTGTCGCGAATCCTCGACATCTCGGTGCACAAGCCGCTGATCGGACGGATGCTGGGCTACGGCCACTTCATCTTCGAGTCCGCCGCGCAGGAGCAGGGTCTGCGCGAGATCAAGTACGTGGGCGATCCCGATGGACGCGGTCTCACGATCCAACGTGTCATCCAGCAGGCCGGTCTGCGCGGTCTCGCGGCGGCGCAGCAGGGCGGCGCGCCGACGCCCATGCCGGTGCCGAAGCCCGCGGAGCCGACCGTGACCGTCGCGCCGGCCGAGTCGACCGAGACCTCTCCGCCCGCGCAGGACGACAGCTGGCGCAGGATGGGCTGGCTCGAGGCGGCGCAATTGCGCGAGGCGCAGCGCATCGCCGAGCTCCGCGGGGAGGGCGAGGGCCCGTATCCGCCGTTCGACCCCGACCGTACGACGACGGCGCCGATCGACCTCCCTCGCACGGGGGCCTGATCCTCACGGGAACATCACAGCCGCCGACGGCGTTCTGATACCCTGGAGTGTCACACGTGTGGCTCGTTCCGCACGCCCGGACTCCGGTCCACGTGGCACCGCACGACAACAATCCGCTCCGCTCCGGTGTGCTGCGCCTTGCTCATGCGGTCGATTCCGACCGTGAAGACAAGGAAGGCGCGTGCCGGGGCCCGATCAACAACCAACTAGGACAACCCACTACATGACTACCGCAACGACCGCCCCGGCCACCAAGCAGGTCGCGATCAACGACATCGGATCTGCCGAGGACTTCCTGGCCGCGGTCGAAAAGACGATCAAGTCCTTCAACGACGGCGACCTCATCGAAGGCACCGTGGTGAAGGTCGACCGCGACGAGGTCCTCCTCGACGTCGGCTACAAGACCGAGGGCGTCATCCCCTCGCGCGAACTCTCCATCAAGCACGACGTCGACCCCAACGAGGTCGTCAAGGTCGGCGACGAGGTCGAGGCGCTCGTTCTCCAGAAGGAGGACAAGGAAGGCCGCCTCATCCTCTCCAAGAAGCGCGCGCAGTACGAGCGCGCGTGGGGCGACGTGGAGAAGATCAAGGAGAACGACGGTGTGGTCACCGGTCAGGTGATCGAGGTCGTCAAGGGCGGCCTCATCGTCGACATCGGCCTCCGCGGCTTCCTCCCCGCCTCGCTCATCGAGCTGCGTCGCGTCCGCGACCTCACCCCGTATCTCGGGCAGGAGATCGAGGCGAAGATCCTCGAGCTCGACAAGAACCGCAACAACGTCGTTCTGTCGCGTCGTGCCCTTCTCGAGCAGACGCAGTCCGAGTCGCGCACCACGTTCCTCAACAACCTGCACAAGGGCCAGGTCCGCAAGGGCACGGTCTCGTCGATCGTCAACTTCGGTGCGTTCGTCGACCTGGGCGGCGTGGACGGCCTCGTGCACGTCTCCGAGCTCTCGTGGAAGCACATCGAGCACGCATCCGAGGTCGTCGAGGTCGGCCAGGAGGTCACCGTCGAGATCCTCGAGGTCGACCTCGACCGCGAGCGCGTCTCGCTGTCGCTGAAGGCGACGCAGGAGGACCCGTGGCAGGTCTTCGCCCGCACGCACGCGATCGGCCAGGTCGCGCCGGGCAAGGTCACCAAGCTCGTTCCGTTCGGCGCGTTCGTTCGCGTCGCGGACGGCATCGAGGGCCTCGTGCACATCTCGGAGCTGTCGGGCAAGCACGTCGAGCTCGCCGAGCAGGTCGTGTCGGTCGGCGAAGAGGTCTTCGTCAAGATCATCGACATCGATCTCGAGCGTCGCCGCATCTCGCTGTCGCTCAAGCAGGCGAACGACTCGGTCGACCCGTACGGCACCGAGTTCGACCCCGCCCTCTACGGCATGGTCACGGAGTACGACGAGAACGGGGAGTACAAGTACCCCGAGGGCTTCGACCCGGAGACCAACCAGTGGAAGGAAGGCTTCGACGAGCAGCGCGAGAAGTGGGAGCAGGAGTACGCTGCGGCCCACGCGCGCTGGGAGGCCCACAAGGCGCAGGTCGCCAAGGCCCTCGAGGCCGAGGCCGCCGCGAACGACCTGGGCCCGTCGACCTTCGTGTCGGAGAGCGGCCCGCAGGGCACCCTCGCCGACGACGAGGCGCTCGCCGCTCTGCGCGAGAAGCTGTCGGGTCGCTGATAGATCCCACGAAAGGGCCGGAACCTTCGGGTTCCGGCCCTTTCGCTTTCCATGAGGCGGATGCCGCGGCATCCGTCTCATCGAATGCGCGGCCGTACGGCGCACTCGCCCGGTATCCGTTACCGTCACGGTATGGCTGTGGCAGACGACGACGTCGCGCCGCCGGTCGACCTGGTCGACTCGGGCGTGCGACCGTTCAGCGATCGCGGCGCCGACCGCACGCGCGAACGAGCAGCCGTGCTCAACCAGCTGCTGCTTGCGACCGTCGTGTTCATCCTCGCCGTGATCGTCGCCCTCGGACCGTTCGGCGGCGAGATCGCGCTCTTCTTCTTCGGGGTCGTCCTCGTGCTCGTGCTCACAGGTGCGACCTTCCTCATACCGTGGAACCGTCTCGCGCCGGGTTGGGTCGCGATGATCCCGACCCTCGACATGGTCGCCATCATCCTCATCCAGCTGTCGTCGCCGCGGTCACCGCTCGGGCTGCTGTGGATCTTCCCGGTGACGTGGCTCTCGGCGGGTTTCGGTACGCTTGGACTGTGCGGCGCGGTCGCCGGCATCGCGGCGATGCTCGCGATCCTGCTTCCCGTCGGCGGTGAGGACCTCAGCTACGCCACGCTCCTGCTGCCGCTCGTGCTGCTGGCGGTCGCGGCGACGAACTTCCTCACGGCGAGGCGCGCCGACGCGCAGCGCACGCTGCTCGCGAAGCAGGCGCAGCTGCTGCGCCGGGTGCTCGAGCGCACGAGACGCCAGGAGCAGGAGCTCACCGAGGTGCTCGACGCCGTCGACTTCGGCGTCATCCGCATCGGTCCCAACGGCGAGGTCGCCGTGACGAACGAGGCACACGGCCGACTGCAGCTCGCGCTCGGCGCGGGCGATCGCTCCGACCTGTCCGACCCAGGCGACCCCGAGGGGCACGAGGTGCCCGCCTACCTCGACGACGGTGAGACACTGCTGCCGCCGGGCGAGCTGCCCCTCGAGCGCGCGCTGCGCGGCGAGGCGTTCGACGGTCAGGTGGTGTGGTTCGGCGACCCCTCGGGGCCGCGCCGCGCGCTGAACATCACGGCACGCCGGCTCACCGACACGTCGGGGGCGGATGCGGGGGCCGTCGTCATCTCGCGCGACGTCACCGCCGAGCTCACCGCGCTCCGCGCGCGCGACGACCTCGTCGCATCCGTGTCGCACGAGCTGCGGACGCCGCTCACCTCGATCCTCGGCTACCTCGACCTCGCACTCGACGACGAGGAGCTGCCCGAACGCGTGCGCGGCGGACTCGAGATCGCGGAGCGCAACGCCGAGCGGCTGCTCGGGATCGTCGGCGACATCCTCGCCGCGTCGAGCTCGTCGCCCTCGTCGGCCGAGCTCACCGTCTCACCGCGCGAGGTGAGCGCCGACGAGATCGCTCGCGCCGCGGCCGAGGCGATGCTGCCGCGCGCCCAGTCGCGCGCCATCACGATCGACACCGTCGGACTCGAGCCCGCGATGGTGTGGGCCGACCCCATGCGCCTGCGGCAGGTGATCGACAACCTCCTCGCGAATGCCATCACATACAACCGCGACGGCGGCTCCGTCTTCCTCGGCACGACGACAGACGGGACCTCGACGTGGGTGCTGGTGCGCGACACGGGCGTCGGGATCAGCGAGGCGGATCGCGCGCGGCTGTTCCACCGCTACTATCGAGCGTCGGCGCCGCGGGGGACGGGCACCGGCCTCGGGCTCGCCATCTGCCGCGACATCGTGCGCGCGCACGGCGGCGAGATCGGCTTGCACAGCTCACCCGGCGTCGGCTCCACCTTCGTGGTCAAGCTGCCGGCGACCCAGGCGGCGTCCGCGGCCGAGGGTGCATCGAGCGGGAGCGGAAGCACGGAATGAACCTGGACCTGTTCAGCGTGATGGTCATGACGGCGCTCGTGGTCAACACGAGCGGCGTGCTGTTCATCGTCGAGACGATCATCCGGCGCGACGAGGGTGCCGGGCGCATCTGGTCGATCGGCTTCCTCGCGGCGATGCTCACGACGATCGCGTACGTCCTGTGGACCGAGATGCCAGGGGTCTCATGGCCGGTCGCCGTGGGCAACGCCGCGTTCGTCGCGGGGACCGGATGCATGTGGCTCGGCGCACGGGCGTTCAACGGGCGGCGGATGGTCGCCGCATCCGCGATCGTCGTGCTCGCGGTCGCCGGCGCCGCCCTCTCGACCTTCCTCGACCCCGTCGGCGGGGACTGGGCGGGTGCGACGTGGATGTTCCTCTCGCTCGTGGTGTTCGCGGGACTGGGCGCGGCGGAGTGCCTGCGCGGGGCACTGCTCGAGAGCAGGACGGCCTGGGTGCTCGCGACCGTGCTCGCGTTCCAGGCGATCTACTTCATCGCGCGGACGAGCGCATTCCTCGTCGCGGGTCCGGAAAGCGCACTGTTCCAGGGCGTCTTCGGCACCGCGAACACCGCGATGCTCACCGTCGTCCTGACGATCGTGGCCGTCGTGGTCACCTCGGTGCTGCGCGCGTCGCGAGCGCCCGTGCGCGGGTACGGTCCGGTCGCGCACGGCGAGCGCAGGGACGGGATCGTGCCGCTCCCGGTGTTCGAGCGCGACCTGACGGACGTGTGCAGGCGTGCGGCGTGGCGGAACGACCTCGTGGGGGTCATCGCGATCCGCGTCGAGGACCTCGACCAGATCTCGACGGCGTTCGGCAGCGAGGTCGCCCGAGCGGTGACCGACGCGTGGCGTGCCGGCGTGCGGCGTCACGCCCCGTCGAACGCGATGGTCGGCGAGGACGGCCCCACAGGACTGCTCGTCGCGGTGGTCGCCGATTCGCCCGCGACGGCGCGTCGCAGCGCGGGGGTCATCTACCGGGGACTGTTCGACGACCTCGGCAAGGTCGGCGGGGGAGTGCTGCCCGTCGTCGGTGTGGGCGTGAGCCTGAGCGACACGTCGGGGTACGACACCGAGGCGCTCGTTCGGGTCGCGCGCGAGGCGGCACGGCGGGCTGCGGCGAGCGTCGAGACATCGGTGCTCGTCGGCGACGAGCGCTGACGCCGCGCTGCGGGTCGCGGGCGGTGCGCGTCAGGCCGTGAGGCGGTAGCCCACTCCGCGGACCGTCTCGATCCACTGCGGGTTCGCAGGCGATTCGCCGAGCTTGCGCCTCAGGTTCGCGACGTGGACCTCGATCGCGCGCGCATCGCTGTCGCTCACGTACTCGACCCCGGTGTACCGCTCACCGCGCAGCATGAGCGCGAGATCGCTCTTGCCGCGCACGCGCCGTCCGGCGGCGAGCAGATCGGCGAGGATGTCGAACTCGCTGCGTGTGAGTTCCAGATCCTGGCCGTTGAGCGTCGCGATCCGCATGTCGCGGTTGAGCCGGACGCCCTTGTGCTCGAGCCATGCCGAAGCGGCCGGCGGGTCGGTGCTCGGCTCGGGCCCGGCGGTCGGGGCCGCGTCGAGGCGGTGGCGAGGGCGGCGCAGCATGGCGTCGATGCGCGCACGCAGCTCGCGCGGACGGAACGGCTTGGCGATGTAATCGTCCGCGCCGGCCTCGAGACCCTGGAGCGCGTCGATCTCCTCGGTGCGCGCGCTGAGCATCACGATGTACGTCGAACTGAACGTGCGGATCCGCTTCGCGGTCTCGAATCCGTCCATGCCGGGCATGTTGATGTCGAGCGTCGTCACGAGCGGCTCGTGGTCGCGGACAAGGCGGAGGCCCTCCGCTCCGGTCGCGGCGCCGTGCACGGTGAAGCCCGCGTTGGCGAGGACTGTGCTCAGGAGCGAGCGGATGTCTTCCTCGTCTTCGATCACCACCGCGACGCGCTGCTGATCCATCGAAGCACCCCCGGGCGCGGCCGTTTCCGCCGTCGGATCGTTGACGTCGGTCATGATATCCCAGAACGCCGCCTCGAATCGGCGGTCGCCGGGCATCTCAATCACCGCATGGGGAGGGGCCGTGTGCGTCGACAGAAGAGCGATCGCGTCGACGCTGCGAGACGGGAGGACGGCGAGGGGGAGCCCCCAGTCGCTCCCCGTCGCTCGCCCTGCCGCTGCGAGTGGTGGGCGCCGCGCCCCCCGCGTGCGCCCTCACCACCCGCATCGCCCTCCGGCGCTTCGCATGAGCCCCCGCACCATCGCCGACGCCTTGCATGGGATCAGGACCGACACCGCGTCGCAATTCGGCGGCGGCGGTGCGGCACGAGCAGAGGGCCGCGTGAGTCGAGAGCGCTTGTGACCGGCGCCGCTCGAGCATCTCACGACCTCCCCAGACTCCGCTCGTGCCGAAGTCCGTCTCTCTTTCGGGTACCCCAAAAACTAGTCCGCACGGCTCAAGCGCTCCTCAGGCGTTCCTCAGGAGCGCCCAAAGGTTGCGGGCGCGCCTGGCATGCGCGGGCGTGGCATCCTCGTTGACATGCCGCTCATCGCCCTCACCGGTGGGATCGCCTCGGGCAAGTCCACCATCGCCACCCGTCTCGCCGAGCACGGGGCGGTCGTCGTCGACGCCGACGCGATCGTCCGCGACGTGCAGCAGCCAGGCTCTCCGGTCCTCGACGAGATCGTGCGCGAGTTCGGGGCGGATGTCATCCGCCCGGACGGCTCGCTGGACCGAGCCGGGCTCGGCGCCCGCGTGTTCGGCGACGACGACGCGATCGCACGCCTCAACCGCATCGTGCACCCCGCCGTGCGCACCGAGTCCCAGCGCCGGTTCGACGAAGCGTTCGCCGCCGACCCGGACGCGGTCGTCGTCTACGACGTGCCGCTGCTCGTCGAGGCGCGCGTCGACGACCCATGGGAGCTCATCGTCGTCGCCCACGCGCCGGCGGACGTGCGACTGCGGAGGCTGGTGGAGCTCCGTGGAATGAGTGAGACGGATGCTGCGGCCCGCGTCGCCTCGCAGGTCGACGACAGCGCGCGTCTGGCCGTCGCGGACGTCGTGATCGACACGACAGGGACGATCGACGACACCATCCGCCAGGTCGACGAACTGTGGGCGCGGCTGCCGGACCTCGTCGCGGGGAAGGCGCGCGGATCCGGGTAAACGCAGGAAAACAGCGGTTTAAGTCATGAAATCTCTGTTTGGCATGATTAGTCCTCGCGGGTGAGCATGGCTGGGTCGCATCGATTCCAGATGCCCCGACCAAGTCTCGAAGAGGAGGCGTCATGTCCGCCGTCGCCACAGCTCTGCGCCCGCCCGTCCAACTCGGGGAGGAGTACGAGGAGTTCGCCGCCTGGGTGCGCGGCGCTGCCGCCCCGCACGCCGACTCGTACCTGCCCGTCGCCCGCAGCGACCGCTTCCCGTGGGAGCTTGCCCGCGCGCTCGGCGAGCAGGGGCTGCTCGGCCTCGGCACATCGGAGGAGCACGGTGGCATGGGACGGCTCGGAGACGAGTTGACCCGCGTGCACCTCGGCATCGTGCACGAGGAGCTCGCCTACGCGAACTTCTACCTCGCCCAGATCGCCTACACCTCCAACCTCACCGCACCGCTGCTCGAGCGATTCCTCCCCGCGGATCTCGCGGCCGAATGGGTCCCCGGCATCGTCCGCGGCGAGCACATCGTCGCACTCGGACTCACGGAGCCCGGGAGCGGGTCGGATGCGGCGGCCATGCGCATGCGCGCGCGCCGCGTCGACGGCGGGTGGCAGCTCACCGGCGAGAAGACCTCGATCACGTTCGCGCCGCACGCGAAGGGCATGATCACCTTCGCACGCGCTGAGGACTACACAGACGCGGACGGGAACCCCCGCAAGGGCGGCATCACCTGCTTCCTGGTGCCACTCGACTCGCCCGGCGTCGAGATCCAGACGTTCGACGACCCGGGCTGGAAGCCGCTCGGCCGCTCCGCCGTGTTCCTCGACGACGTCTTCGTCCCCGACACCCAGGTGCTCGGCGCGGTCGGCGCGGCGTTCCGGATGGTCATGAGCGAGTTCGACTACACGCGCTCCGTCATCGGATTCATGAGCACCAGCGTCGCACGAAAGGCGCTCGACCTCACGATCCAGCACACGCGCGACCGCCACACCTTCGGCAAGCCGATCGCCGCGTACCAGGGAGTCAGCTTCCCGATCGCAGAGGCCGCGACGAAGCTCGAGGCCGCGCGGTGGCTCACTTATCGCGCGCTGTCGCTCGCCGATGCGGGGGAGCCGTACACGAAGGAAGCCGCGATGGTGAAGTGGTGGACGCTGGACGTCTCGCTGCAGACGATCCACGACTGCATCATCGCGCACGGGCACACGGGGTACTCCGAGGAGATGCCGCTGCAGTCCATGCTGCGCGACGTCTCCGGCCTCGAGATCGGCGAGGGCACTCCGCAGATCCAGAAGCTCATCGTCGCGCGCGCCCTGATCGGGCGGGAGTACACCGGATGAACGGCGCGCTCGCGGGCATCCGCGTCATCGACCTCACGCAGGCGCTCGCCGGCCCGTTCTGCACCTCGCTGCTGGCCGACTACGGCGCCGACGTCATCAAGGTCGAACCGCCGCGCGGGGACATGCTGCGCCGCACCGGCCCGTTCGCCCCGGACGACGAGACGCACGACCACGGGAACGTCTTCCAGAACGCCAATCGGAACAAGCGCTCGATCGTGCTCGACCTCAAGTCCGACGAAGGCAGGGGGGTGCTGCTGACGCTGGTGCGCGAGGCTGACGCCCTGGTCGAGAACTTCAGCGCCGGCGTCATGGATCGACTCGGGCTCGGGTACGAGGTTCTCGCCGAGATCAACCCGCGTCTCGTGTACACGTCGATCCGCGGCTTCGGCGACCGCCGCGGCGGGGAGAGCCCGTACGCGCACTGGCCGGCGTTCGATGTCGTCGCGCAGGCGATGGGCGGGATCATGAGCATCACCGGCCCCGACGGCGGGCCTCCCGTGCGTGTCGGCTCCGGCATCGGAGACAGCGTCCCCGCGTTGTTCGCAGCCCTCGGGACCGTCACCGCCCTGTTCGAGGCGCAGCGCTCGGGGCGTGGGCAATAAGTCGACACGGCCATGGTCGACAGCGTCCTCGCCGTCTCCGAGATCGCGGTCAACGTCTACGCGGCGACGGGGGTGTCGCCGCATCCGATGGGAAACCAGTTGCAGGGATTCGCCCCGTTCAACACCGTCCGCGCCAAGGACGGCGAGGTCGCGCTGGGCGCCCCGCACAACGCCCAGTGGGCCAAGCTCTGCGCCCTCATGGGACGCCCCGAGCTCATCGACGATGAACGGTTCGACTCCGACAACGCGCGCTGGGTCAATCGCGACGAGGTGTACGAGATCGTCGGCGAATGGACCGGCCGGCACACGGTCGCCGAGCTCATCGAGATCCTCGGCGGGAAGGTCCCGCTCGGTCCGGTGCTCGACGCCGAGGCGATCTTCGCCGATCCGCACTTCGAAGTCCGCGGGATGCTGCCCGTGGTGGAGAACCCGCGCACGGGACGACCCACGCGCATCACGGGGCCCGTCGCGAAGCTCACCCGCACCCCCGCCACCATCCGGCGCCGCGCTCCGCTCCTCGGGGAGCACACCGTCGAGGTGCTCCGCGAAGCCGGCGTCGGCGACGACGCCATCGACGCCCTCGCCGCCACCGGCGTGATCGGCGAACTGCCCGCGGCGCTCAGCGCCTGACCCCCAGACATCTCATCGGCCGAAGGAGGCCCACCATGAAGATCACCGACGTCGAACTGATCCCCGTCTCGACTCCGCTCGTGAAGGCGTTCCATATGCCCGGGACCGAGATCACCCACATCCACAGCATCGTCCTGCGCATCACGACCGACACCGGCCACGTCGGCATCGGCGACAGCGGCGACACCTCGACGTGGTACCGCGGCGAGACGCCCGACTCGATCGCCGCCATGATCGAGCAGCACATCGCGCCGCGCTTCCTCATCGGCCAGAACCCGCTGGCGATCGAGAAGATCGTCGGGCAGATGGACACGTTCGTCCGCGACAACAACCAGGCCAAGGCCCTCGTCGACTTCGCGCTGCACGACCTCAAAGGAAAGGTCGCGGGGCTGCCCGTCTACGAGCTCCTCGGCGGCAAGACCACCGACGGGTCGAAACAGGGCTGGGTCGCCGGCGCCGGGTCCGCCGAGGACCTCGTCGCCCAGGCGCAGTCGGCGATCGCCGCGGGCTTCTCGCTCATCAAGATCAAGAGCGGCGGTGACGTGGACGAGGACGTCCGCAACGTCGCCGCCGTGCGCGAGGCGATCGGCGACGACATGCGCCTCGTGATCGACATCAACGGATTCTGGAACTACGACCAGGCGCTGCACACGATCCGCCGCATGGACCGGTACAACCTGTACTGCGTCGAGCAGCCGCTGCCGCATTGGGACATCGAGGGACTGGCACGCCTGCGCGAACGCGTCGGCACGCCGATCTTCGCCGACGAGTCCGCTCAGGAGCTGCACCACCTCAAGGAGATCATCGACCGGCGCGCCGCCGACGGCCTGTTCATCAAGCTCCAGAAGGCCGGCGGCCTGGTCAAGGCGCAGCGCTGGCTCACCCTCGCGCGTCTCGCCGATCTGCCGGTGACGAGCGGATGCATGATCGGGTCCGGCCTCGAGGCGAGCCCCTCGGCGCACCTCATGATGTCGAACCAGTGGGCCTCGCAGTTCACGCACGAGAACCTCGGCCCGCTCATCATCAACAACCAGTTCGAGAACGCGGAGCAGCGGATCACGCAGGACATCGCGCGCCAGGTGCCGGTGTTCCGCGACGGCGTCCTCTACGCGAACGAGGGACCGGGCTACGGCATCGATCTGAACGAGGAGTTCATCGCCGCCAACCGCACTCCCGGCCGCGAGATCCGCCACGTGCGCGACGAGTCCCGGCTGGTGCTCGTCTGATGACCGCGCCGAACCGCGTCGGGCCCCTGGCGGGACTGCGGGTCATCGAGTTGGGCGGGATCGGCCCCGTCCCGTTCGCGGGGATGTTCCTCGCCGATCAGGGTGCGAGTGTGCTGCGCATCGATCGCGCGCAGGGCGCCTTCGAGATGCCGATCGACCCGACGCTCGACACACTCCATCGCGGCAAGGACCGGATCACCGTCGACCTCAAGTCGTCGACGGGCGTGGCGGCGATCCTGCGGCTGGCCGAAGAGGCGGACGTCCTCCTCGACTCCTACCGCCCAGGCGTCCTCGAGCGACTGGGGCTCGGTCCCGACGTGCTCCACGACCGGAATCCGCGCCTCGTCGTCGGCCGTATGACGGGGTGGGGCCAGACGGGACCCCTCGCACAGCGTGCCGGGCACGACCCGACCTACATCGCCCGCACCGGCGCGCTCCACGCGATCGGCGAACGGGACGGTCGTCCGCACCTGCCGTTGAGCCTCGTGGGCGACTTCGGCGGGGGAGCGATGTACCTTGTTCTCGACGTTCACCGTCGGATTCGCCGTGGAGAGCGGATTCGACCGCTCGTCGGCACTCTGGGCGTTCGCGGTCTCGCAGCTGATCGCCGCCTTCACGATCCCGGCCGCTGCGGCGCTGTCCGACCGGCTCGGCCGCAAGCCGGTCATTCTCAGCGGGCTCGTTCTCACGGGAGTCCTCGCCTTCCCGCTGTTCGCCCTCGTCGCGACGGCGCAGGCATGGGCCGTGTACCTCGCGTTCATCCTGGCCCTTCCGCTGTGCCAGAGCCTCATGTTCGGGCCGATGGCGGCGTTCCTCGCCGAGAACTTCGCGACCTCGTCGCGCTACACGGGCGCGTCGCTCGGCTACCAGCTCGCCGCGCTGCTCGGCGCCGGGTTCACGCCGGCGATCGCGGCGACGATCTTCGCGACGGGCGGCGGTGACGTGGCCGGAGTCGTGTGGTTCCTCATCGGCATGTGCGCCGCCAGCCTCGTCGTCCTGGTCGTATTCGGGCGCGAGAGCCGCCATGCCATCATCGACGAGTCCCGCTCCCAAGAGCAGGACGTCGCCCCGCAGACAGTCGACGCGTGAGTCGCGTCGGAGGAAAGGAACGAGAGACACCATGAGCACAGCGGTATGGGATGGCAAGGTCTTCGCGGGGGACTGGCGGGAGACCGAGGGCGGCGCGCTCGAGGTCACGGCGCCGGCGACAGGAGAGGTTCTCGCGACCGTTGGGCGGGCGACCGCCGCGGATGTGGCCGAATCCGTGCGGATCGCCGGTGAGGCGCAGGCCGCGTGGGCCGCAGCGACGTATGACGTGCGGGCCGCGGTCCTGCGTCGCGCGGCGCAGATCCTCGAGGCGGATCCCGACCGCCTCGCGCGGTGGATCGTCGAGGAGGCCGGCTCGGCACAGGGCAAGGCGGGCTTCGAGGTCTCCCTCGTCGTCTCCGAGCTCCAGGAGAGTGCCGCACTCGCGTCGGCGCCGTACGGCGAGCTGCTCCGCTCGTCGAAGCCGCGCCTGTCGATGGCTCGCCGCGTGCCGCTCGGCGTCGTCGGAGTCATCGCGCCGTTCAACTTCCCGGCGATCCTCGCGATGCGTTCGGTCGCCCCGGCCCTCGCGGTGGGCAATGCGGTCGTGCTGAAGCCGGATCCGCGGACGCCGATCGCCGGCGGCCTCGCGCTCGCCGAACTGCTGCATGAGGCGGGGCTGCCCGAGGGCGTCCTCCACGTGCTGCCCGGCAACGCCGAGGTCGGCGCCGCGCTGGTCGAGCACCCGGAGGTGCCCTGCATCTCCTTCACCGGCTCCACCGCCGCCGGCCGTAGGATCGCCGCCGCGGCGGCGCCGCTCCTCAAGCGCGTCCACCTCGAGCTGGGCGGGAACAACGCCCTCCTCGTCCTTCCGGATGCGGATGTCGAGGCTGCCGCCTCGGCCGCCGCGTGGGGTGCGTTCCTTCATCAGGGTCAGATCTGCATGACCGCCGGGCGGCACCTCGTGCACGCGTCACTCGCGGAGGAGTACACGCGACTGCTCGCCGAGAAGGCGGACCGACTGACGGTGGGCGATCCCCGGGACCCGGGCAACGCCCTGGGTCCGCTCATCGACGAGGGTCAGCGCGACCGCGTGCAGTCTCTCGTCGACGCGGCCGTCGCGGCGGGCGCCACCCTCCGTGCGGGTGGGTCGTCCGACGGGCTCTGCTTCCGCCCCACGGTCCTCGGAGACGTGACGACCGACATGGACGCGTGGAAGGAGGAGATCTTCGGCCCGGTCGCGCCCGTCTTGACGTACGAGTCGATCGACGAGGCGGTCGACATCATCAACTCGTCCGAGTACGGGCTGTCGGTGGGCATCCTCACCGCCGACGCCTATCGCGGCTTCGAACTCGCCGACCGCATCGTGACGGGCATCGTCCACGTGAACGACCAGACGGTCGACGACGAGGCGGTCATCCCGTTCGGCGGGACGAAGGCGTCGGGGGTGGGCGGTCATTTCGGGGGCGCCGCGGCGAACCTGGAGACGTTCACGCAGCAGCAATGGGTCACCGTGCAGTCGTCGATCGCGCGTTACCCCTTCTGAGCCCGAGCGGATGCCGGAGCGGCCGACTCCCCGCATCCGGCATCCGCTCGCCTATCCTGGTTCGATCCGCCGAGGACCGACGGGCGCGAGGAGGGGAGTCGGAGGTGGCCGAAGCCGACCCGGCCGCGGGCGACGTGCCGTCGCCCCTCGCCGATCGCCACGACTTCACGCTGCGCCAGCTCCAGCATTTCGTCGCCGTCGCCGAGCACGGCTCGATCGCGACGGCGGCCGAGCACCTCTTCATGTCGCCGACGGCCGTGTCGTTGTCGATCCGTCAGCTCGAGCGCACCCTCGACACCGAGCTGCTCGTCCGCAAGCGTGCGCAAGGCGCTCAGCTCACGCCGATGGGACGCACCCTCCTGCCCCACGCGAAGGATGTGCTGGCGTCGGCGACGCGCCTCACGCAGGAGATCGCGACCGACGATGTGCTCCGCGGCGCCGTCGACGTGGGGTGCTTCCCGAGCCTCGGCCCCTCGATGCTCCCGGGGTTCGTGCGAGCGTTCTCGTCGCGGCATCCGGCCGTGAAGGTCCGGTTCCGCGAGGACGCGCTCGTCCGACTCGTGCCGGAGCTTCTCGCGGGCGCGCTCGACCTCATGCTCGCGTATGACATCGGCCTCGGCGACGAGGTCGACCGGATGGTCGTCGCGACGCGCCGGCTCGGCGTGATGCTGCCGAAGGACCACTGGGCGGCGGACGAGTCGCGGCCGATCGACTTCGCGCGCCTCGTGCGAGAGCCCTTCATCGAACTCGCATCGCCCGCGGCTCACCGCGACGCCGAGCGCGTGTTCGCGATCGGCGGGGCGACGCCCGATGAGCGCATACCCTCGGAGAACTTCGAGACCGTGCGCTCGTTCGTCGGTCGCGGTCTCGGGTGGTCGATCACACTGCAGCGGCCGCGGAACCTCACCCATGAGGGTCTCGAAGTCGTGGTGCGAGACGTCCCCGGCGTCGATCCCGTCGACATCGTGCTCGCGTGGCGGCGCGGGGCCGCGCTGAGCCGTCAGGCCCGTGCGTTCCGCGACGTGGTGCGCGACGCCGCCGGCTGACGCGGGCAGGTTCACGCAGGGTCCGCTCGGGGCGAACGCGCTTCCGATGTCGCAGGGGCCGCCTACGCTGGATGGAGTGCAGACCACACGATCCGTGCGCCCCTTCGAGGTCGTCAGCGAGTACGCGCCCAGCGGCGACCAGCCCCAGGCGATCGCCGAGCTCGCGGCGCGCATCAACGCGGGCGAGACCGATGTGGTGCTGCTGGGCGCGACGGGCACAGGCAAGTCGGCGACGACCGCCTGGCTCATCGAGGCGGTCCAGCGGCCGACGCTCGTGCTCGCGCACAACAAGACCCTCGCGGCGCAGCTCGCGAACGAGTTCCGCGAGCTCATGCCGCACAACGCCGTCGAGTACTTCGTCTCGTACTACGACTACTACCAGCCCGAGGCGTACGTCCCGCAGACCGACACCTTCATCGAGAAGGACTCCTCGATCAACGCCGAGGTCGAGCGATTGCGACACTCGACGACCAACTCTCTGCTCAGCCGGCGCGACGTCGTCGTCGTTTCGACGGTGTCGTGCATCTACGGCCTCGGCGCGCCCGAGGAGTACATGCGCGCGATGGTCGCCCTTCAGGTGGGCGAGGTCTACGACCGCGACGCGCTCATCCGCAAGTTCATCGCGATGCAGTACAACCGCAACGACGTGGACTTCTCGCGCGGCAACTTCCGCGTGCGCGGCGACACGATCGAGATCATCCCCGTGTACGAGGAGTACGCGATCCGCATCGAGCTGTTCGGCGACGAGATCGAGGCGCTGTACATGCTGCATCCGCTCACCGGCGACGTCGTCCAGAAGCTCGACTCGGTGCCGATCTTCCCCGCGTCGCACTACGTCGCGGGAACCGAGACGGTGCGCCGCGCGATCGGCACGATCGAAGAAGAGCTCGCCGAGCGGCTGAAGGAGCTCGAGTCGCAGGGCAAACTGCTCGAGGCGCAGCGACTGCGCATGCGCACGACGTTCGACCTCGAGATGCTCCAGCAGCTCGGGTTCTGCTCGGGCATCGAGAACTACTCGCGGCACCTCGACGGCCGCGCGCCGGGCGAGCCGCCGCACACGCTGCTCGACTTCTTCCCCGACGACTTCCTCCTCGTGATCGACGAGTCCCACGTGACTGTGCCGCAGATCGGGGCGATGTACGAGGGCGACGCGTCGCGCAAGCGCACGCTCGTCGAGCACGGCTTCCGCCTTCCGAGCGCGCTCGACAACCGGCCGCTGCGGTGGGACGAGTTCAAGCAGCGCATCGGCCAGACGGTGTACCTGTCGGCGACACCGGGTCGATACGAGATGGGCGTCGCCGACGGCGTCGTGGAGCAGATCATCCGCCCCACGGGTCTCGTCGACCCCCAGATCGTCGTCAAGCCGTCCAAGGGGCAGATCGACGATCTGCTCGAAGAGATCCGCATCCGCGCCGAGCGCGACGAGCGCGTGCTCGTGACGACCCTCACCAAGAAGATGGCCGAGGAGCTCACCGACTTCCTCGGCGAGCACGGCGTGCGCGTGCGCTATCTGCACTCCGACGTCGACACGCTCCGCCGCGTCGAGCTGCTGACCGAACTGCGCGCGGGCGTGTACGACGTGCTCGTCGGCATCAACCTCCTGCGCGAAGGCCTCGACCTTCCTGAGGTGTCGCTCGTCGCGATCCTCGACGCCGACAAGGAGGGGTTCCTGCGCTCGGGCACCTCGCTCATCCAGACGATCGGACGCGCGGCCCGAAACGTGTCGGGTGAGGTGCACATGTACGCCGACACGATCACCGAGTCGATGCAGAACGCGATCGACGAGACCAACCGCCGCCGCGAGAAGCAGATCGCGTACAACATCGAGCACGGCATCGACCCCCAACCGCTGCGCAAGCGCATCGCCGACATCACCGAGGTGCTCGCACGTGAAGCATCCGACACAGACCGGATGCTCCGGGGCAAGGCGTCGGCGAAGACGAAGTCCGGCAAGGGCAAGTCGCCTACGCCGCAGCTGAGGCGCGAAGGCATCGCGGCCGAGGGTGCGAACCAGCTCGAGGCGACGATCGCCGATCTCACCGATCAGATGCTCGCGGCCGCAGCCGAGCTCAAGTTCGAGCTCGCCGCACGATTGCGCGACGAGGTTCAGGACCTCAAACGGGAGCTTCGTGCGATGGAGCGCGCCGGCCACGCCTGACCTTCCGACGATTCCGAGCGATCGTCCCTCCTGGGCAGCCGTTCACAGCATGTGGTCAGACCACACGTTCTAGAATGGTTGGGCATCCAAGGAGATGCACGACCGGCGCCACTTCGCCCGGTCGCCACCAGGCCCGCAAGGCCATGACGTAAGGGGAGACCCATGACCACGACCACGAAGAAGGACCGCCGCGGAGCCATCCTCCGGGCGAGCATCGCAGCCGTGGCCGTACTCGGCATCGGCGGCGCCATCACGACCGCCGCATGGACCGACCAGGTGACGTTCGCCGGCAACGTGCAGACCGCGAAGTTCGATCTGCGCGGTGCTGTTCAGGGCGGGGCCTGGTATGACGGCCCGATCGACCTCGGCGACGCGTTCCGGAATCTCCAGCCCGGTGAGGTCACCAAGACCATCGCCCTGAAGAACAACTCGACGGTGAGGGCCTATCTCGACGACACCATCCTCGAGGTCGACCCCGCGTTGAACGGGGCGATCACGCACAGCGTGGCCGGTCTGCCCGCGTCGCTGGCTCCGGACGGGTACGTGAAGGTGGACGTCACGTTCCACGTCGCGGAGTACCTGCCGACGGACACGGCAGGCAGCCTCAACCTCACCTTCCCGGCGAGCAGTGCTCCCCAGGCGCCCTGACGTGCGCGTGCCGGTCGCGGGAGGGAGGGGCCACCCCTTCCCTCCCGCGACACCGGAGCCGAGATGCCCGACCGACAACCGCGGCCGACCGGCCACAGAGGAATGGACCAATGAAGACAAGCAGACCAGCAGCCGTCGCTCGCACCGCGGGCTCGATCGTGCTGTGGGTGCTCGCCGTCATCGGCCTCGTCAGCGGGGCCCTGTGGGCGGGGAACGCCGCAGGACTCGTGCAGCCGCTCATCGTGGTCTCGGGCTCCATGGCTCCGGAGATCAACACGGGCGACCTGCTCATGGCGACTCCGACGCCGGCGCGAGACCTGCGGGTGGGTGACGTCGCGTCGCTCCCGAATGAGGGAGGCGTGTTCGTCACGCACCGCATCGTCGAGTTCGAGCGCACAGGTGACACGGTGACACTGCGGATGCAGGGGGACGCGAACGCGCACCCGGACGCGCAGTCGCACACCCTCGGGGCGGATGACCCGGTGTGGATCCCCGTCCTCACCGTCCCCGGTGCCGGATATGTCGCCGAGATGCTCATGAGGCCGGAGGTCGGCATCCCGCTGCTGGCGGGACTGCTCGCCCTGGCAGGCCTTGCGACGATCCCGTCGCGTCGATCCGACGACGAGGCAGGACAGGAGGAGCTCGTCACAGAGCCCGCGGATCAGAAGGAGTCGGTGAGCGCATGAACAGCATGATCAAGGCGCTGCTCGGACTTGTCGCCGCTGCGGGCCTCGCGCTGGGCGCCGCCGCCACGACCTTCACAAGTGCCGCGTGGACGGACTCGGTCGTGATCAGTGGCTCCGTGCAGACCGCCGACCGCGTGGCCGACGATCCGGATGCCGCGCCCGACGAGTCCGTGCCCCCTGTGCCGCCGCTCGAGCCGCTGCCTCCGCTCGAGCTGCTGCCTCCGACGGGGCCCGAACCGCCGACCGCGCCGCCCCTCCCGGTCGAGCCGGTCGAGCCGGACCCGGAGCCGGCACCGCCCATCGATCCGGCCCCGCCGGCCCCGCCGGTGGACCCGGAGCCTACCCCGCCGATCGAGGGCGCCCAGCCGGAGGCTGAGGTCCCTGAGGAACCGGCGACGCCCGAACCAGACCATGCGGGAGACGACAGCGCTCCCGCCGAGACCGAGCCGGAGGACGACGTGATCGAGGAGCAGGACTCCGCCGATGACGGGTCCGACGTGCTCGATGCGGAAGACGAAGAGCGGCCCCCCGCGCTCGACTGATTCCGCTCCCCCCGGAGGAGCCCGGTCCTTCCCCCCGAAGGGCCGGGCTTCGCCCTGTTCGCACTACGGGCAGTGCATGAGGGGTTTGGGGCCCGAGCGATCGAACGTGTGCCGAGACATCGGCGCTCCGCACAGCGGGCACGGAGACTCGGTGCGGGACGGTTCGGGAGTCGTCTCGTACGGGCCGACGGATGCCGGACCCGCGACGCGGATGAGGCGCGAGTTGAACCACGCGTACCAGCCCCCGGCCTCGCGAACGCGCTCTCGCAGGGGACGACGGGGCTCAGAATCCATACGCGTCATGATGATTAGTGTACTAAGCAATTCGGTAGACTCAGCCGCATGGACGCAAGGGATGAGCTGCTCAAGCTGGAGAACCAGCTCTGCTTCGCCCTCGTGACCGCTGCACGCAACGTCGTCTCGCTGTACCGGCCCGTGCTCGAACCGCTCGGGCTGACACATCCGCAGTATCTCGTCATGCTGGCGCTGTGGGAGAGGTCGCCGCGGTCGCTCGGCGAGCTCGCAGAAGAGCTCGCGATGGAGCCTGCGACGCTCTCGCCGCTCGTGAAGCGCCTCGAAGCACAGGGCCGCGTGTCCCGCGGCCGTCGCGCCCAGGACGAACGCGTGCTCGAGATCGCGCTGACGAAGGAGGGGCGCGCGCTGCGCGAGCGTGCCCTTGCCGTGCCGCAGCAGATCATGGAGCGGACGGGCATGGATGCCGAGCAGCTCGCGCACCTGCGCGATGGGCTCGCGCCGTTCGCCGGGCGCAGAATCGCCTTCTGATCTGGCCATCGGCTGACATCCGTCCCGTCCGCCGGGATGCGCTCCCGGCGAACCCCGAGCCCCGTGTCGGAGGCCCCACCTACACTTGAACGCGTGCCAATCGTCCCTGTTGCCCTGCCCGGAAACGGGACCACCAACCCCGGAACGCTCAGCGTCCGGGGTGCTCGGGTTCATAACCTCAAGAACGTCGACCTCGACATCCCGCGCGACTCCCTGGTCGTCTTCACCGGTCTCTCCGGCTCGGGCAAGTCGAGCCTCGCGTTCGACACGATCTTCGCCGAGGGTCAGCGCCGCTACGTCGAGTCGCTGAGCGCCTATGCGCGCCAGTTCCTGGGCCAGGTGGACCGACCCGACGTCGACTTCATCGAGGGGCTGAGCCCCGCCGTGTCGATCGACCAGAAGTCCACGAACCGCAACCCGCGTTCGACAGTCGGCACGATCACCGAGATCCACGACTACATGCGTCTGCTGTGGGCGCGCATCGGCATCCCGCACTGTCCCGAGTGCGGCGAGGTCATCCAGCGCCAGACGGTGCAGCAGATCGCCGACCAGCTCATGGAGTTGCCCGAGCGCACGCGGTATCAGATCGTCGCGCCGGTCGTCACGCAGAAGAAGGGCGAGTTCGTCGACCTCTTCCGCGAGCTCAGCGCGAAGGGCTACGCCCGTGCGATCGTCGACGGCGAGCTCATCCAGCTCGCTGAGCCGCCGACGCTCAAGAAGAGCTACAAGCACGACATCGCAGTGGTCGTCGACCGCCTGGTCGCCGGCCCCGGCATCCTCGAGCGCGTGACCGACTCGGTCGAGACGGCGCTCTCGCTGGCCGGCGGGGTCATGCAGGTCAACTTCGTCGACGAAGAGGGCGACGCCGCATGGCAGTCGTTCTCCGAGAAGCTCGCGTGCCCGAACGGGCACCCCCTGCAGCTCACCGAGATCGAGCCGCGCACGTTCTCGTTCAACGCGCCGTTCGGCGCATGCCCGGCCTGCTCGGGCCTCGGAACGCGCATGTCGGTCGACGTCGACCTCATGCTGGGCGATGAGGACCTGTCGATCCGCGAGGGCGTGATCCTCCCGTGGACCACACAGGGCAAGGGCCTGTTCCAGTACTACGAGCGCCTGCTCGAGGGCCTCGCGGCCGACCTCGGGTTCTCGCTCGACACCCCGTGGCGCATGCTCCCCGCATCCGTCAAAGAGGCGGTGCTGCGCGGCGAGAACTACAAGGTGACCGTCCGGTGGAAGAACCGGTACGGGCGCGAGATGCGCTACTCCTCGGGCTTCGAGGGCGTCGTGCCCTACATCGAGCGCCAATATGTGCAGGCCGAGACCGACACGCAGCGCCAGCGGTGGGCCGACTACCTGCGCGAGATCCCGTGCCCGGTCTGCAACGGGGCGCGTCTGAAGCCCGAGGTGCTCTCGGTGCTCGTGCACGGATACTCCATCGCGGATGCCTCGCGCCTGAGCCTCGCCGACGCGCGGGAGTTCTTCGAGAAGCTCGAGCTCACCGAGCGGGAGGCCACGATCGCCGCGCAGGTGCTGCGCGAGATCCGTCTGCGCCTCGACTTCCTCATCCAGGTCGGTCTGAATTACCTCAACCTCAGCCGCTCGGCCGGTTCGCTCTCGGGCGGCGAGGCGCAGCGCATCCGTCTCGCCACCCAGATCGGATCGGGACTGACCGGCGTGCTCTACGTGCTCGACGAGCCGTCGATCGGTCTCCACCAGCGCGACAACCGGCGCCTCATCGAGACGCTGCTGACGCTGCGCGACCTGGGCAACACGCTCATCGTCGTCGAGCACGACGAAGAGACGATCCACGCGGCCGACTGGATCGTCGACATCGGACCACGTGCGGGCGTCGACGGCGGGCGGGTCGTGCATTCGGGTCCGCTCGAGTCGCTCCTCCACGACCGTGAGTCCATCACGGGCGACTACCTCGCCGGGCGCCGCCAGATCCCCACGCCGACGAAGCGGCGCAGGATCGATCGCAACCGCCAGATCACGGTCGTCGGCGCGCGCGAGAACAACCTCAAAGACGTCACGGTCGACTTCCCGCTCGGCGTGTTCACGGCCGTGACCGGCGTGAGCGGCTCCGGAAAGTCGTCGCTCGTGAACGACATCCTCTACGAGGTGCTCGCGTCGCGGCTGAACGGCGCGCGCACGGTGCCGGGCAGGCACACGCGCGTGACGGGTCTCGACAACCTCGACAAGGTCGTGCACGTCGACCAGGCGCCGATCGGGCGCACGCCGCGATCGAACCCGGCGACGTACACGGGCGTGTTCGACCGCATCCGCACACTCTTCAGCGAGACCCCCGAGGCGAAGGCCCGCGGCTACCTGCCCGGCAGGTTCAGCTTCAATGTCAAGGGCGGGCGCTGTGAGGCGTGCTCGGGCGACGGCACGATCAAGATCGAGATGAACTTCCTGCCCGACGTGTATGTCGACTGCGAGGTGTGCCACGGCAAGCGATACAACCGCGACACGCTCGCCGTGCACTACAAGGGCAAGAACATCGCCGAGGTGCTCGAGATGCCGATCGAAGAGGCAGCGGAGTTCTTCGAGCCGATCCAGGCGATCCACCGCTACCTCAAGACCCTCGTCGACGTCGGCCTCGGCTACGTGCGACTGGGGCAGTCGGCCACGACGCTCTCGGGCGGCGAGGCGCAGCGCGTGAAGCTCGCGACCGAGCTGCAGCGACGCTCGAACGGCCGCTCCATCTACGTGCTCGACGAGCCCACGACGGGTCTGCACTTCGAGGACGTGCGCCGTCTGCTCGAGGTGCTCAACGGCCTCGTCGACAAGGGCAACACCGTGATCGTGATCGAGCACAATCTCGACGTGATCAAGTCCGCCGACTGGGTCATCGACCTCGGACCCGAGGGCGGCGACGGTGGCGGACAGGTGATCGCGACGGGCACGCCCGAGCAGGTGGCGCGCGTCGAGGGGAGCCACACCGGAGCCTTCCTCGCCGAAGTGCTCGGGGCTCAGGCCCAGCGCCGGAAGGCGGGCTGAGGCAGCCCGTCATGGCGGACCAGCTCCCGTACAAGCCCAAGCAGGGCGAGATCCCCACGAACCCCGGCGTCTACCGGTTCCGGGATCGCGACGGGCGCGTGCTGTACGTCGGCAAGGCGAAGAACCTGCGGGCCCGCCTGTCGAACTACTTCGCGCCGCTGCACACGCTGCACGAGCGCACGCGCCGCATGGTGCTCACCGCGGCATCCGTCGAGTGGACCGTCGTATCGAGCGACGTCGACGCGCTCCAGCTCGAATACATGTGGATCCAGGAGTTCTCGCCTCCGTTCAACGTCCGCTACAAGGACGACAAGTCGTACCCCTACATGGCCATCACGCTCGCCGACGAGGCTCCGCGCGTGCTGGTGACGCGAAACCGTCGCATCAAGGGGGCGAAGTACTTCGGGCCCTACCCGAAGGTGTGGGCCGTGCACGACACGATCGACCTGATGATCAAGGTCTTCCCGATCCGTACGTGCAGCGACTCGTCGTACAAGAAGGCGATGGCCACGGGACGCCCCTGCTTCCCAGGCCAGATCGGGCGCTGCGGCGGCCCGTGCTCCATGAAGGTGTCGATCGAGGAGCACCGCGCGATCGTCGACGACTTCGTCGCGTTCATGTCGGGCGGCGACCAGCGGTTCACGCGCGAGCTCACGAAGCGGATGCGAGAGGCGTCCGCAGCCATGGACTACGAGGCCGCGGCGATGTATCGCGACAAGCTGCAGGCGATCGAAGCGGTGCTGAACAAGAGCGCCTTGGTGCTGAGCTCCGACACGGATGCCGACCTGTTCGGCATCGCGGAGGACGAGCTGGCGGCGGCGGTGCAGCACTTCGTCGTGCGGGGCGGTCGCGTGCGCGGCGTTCGCGCGACGACGATCGAGAAGGAGCTCGACATCTCGGGTGCCGACCTCGTGGACCAGATCCTCCAGCGCACGTACGGGGAGGCATCCGCCGTCGACATCCCGCGTCAGGTGCTCGTGCCGGCCTTGCCCGACGATGCGGCCGATCTCGAGCAGTGGCTCAGCGAGCGTCGGGGCCGTCGCGTGAGCATCCAGGTCGCCCAGCGCGGCCGCAAAGCCGACCTCATGAGGACGGCGACGCTCAATGCGGAGCAGGCGCTGATGCTGCACAAGACCCGGCGCACGAGCGACTACGTCGCGCGCACGCAGGCGCTCACCGATCTTCAGGAGGCGCTGGGGCTCGCCGAGGCGCCGCTGCGCATCGAGGGCTTCGACGTGTCTCACCTCGCCGGAACGAACGTCGTGGCGTCGATGGTCGTCTTCGAGGACGGCCTGCCGCGCAAGGACCAGTACCGCTCGTTCAAGGTGCCCGAGACGACCGACGACACCGACTCGCTGTACCAGGTGCTCTCGCGACGGCTCGCGTACCTCGACCACCCCGACGAGACCGAAGGCGCGTCGCCGAACGGCGCCGAAATCGCGGATGCCGCATCCGACTCCGACGAGCCGGTCGTCACCACGCGCAAGCGCCCGCGCTTCGCCTACCGGCCGCAGCTGCTCGTCGTCGACGGCGGCAAGCCTCAGGTCGAGGCGGCCGCGCGCGCTCTCGCCGACGCGGGGCACAGCGAGATCGCGCTGTGCGGCATCGCGAAGCGCCTCGAGGAGGTGTGGCTGCCCGGCGAGGACTTCCCGGTGATCCTGCCGCGCACGAGCGAGGCGCTGTACCTGCTGCAGCGCCTGCGCGACGAGGCGCACCGGTTCGCGATCACCCATCAGCGCAAGCGGCGCAAGCGCGACATCCAGACGATCCTCGCGGAGATCCCGGGGCTCGGCGACGCCCGCATCAAGGCGCTCCTGCGCCACTTCGGATCGGTGACCGCGCTGCGCGCGGCGACACCCGAGCAGATCGAAGAACTCCCAGGCATCGGGCCGAAGCTCGCCGCCACGATCCACGCGCACCTGGCCGGCCGATAGGCTGTGGAGGCGATGGGGGTGGTCATGAACGACCAGGAGCATCGCGTTCCGTCCGAGATGCTGATCGTCACGGGGATGTCCGGCGCCGGTCGGTCCACCGCGGCGAACGCACTCGAAGACCTCGACTGGTACGTGGTCGACAACCTCCCGCCGCAGATGCTCAAGCCCCTGCTCGAGCTCACCGAGCTCGCGGGCGGCTCGCTTCCGCGAGTGGCGGTCGTGGTCGACGTGCGCGGTCGCGACCTCTTCGCCGACCTGCCCGAGGCGCTGCGCAGCATCCGCGAGCGTCGACAGCTGCGCATTCTCTTCCTCGATGCGTCCGACGAGGTGCTCGTTCGTCGATTCGAGGCGGTGCGGCGGCCGCATCCGCTCCAGGGCGACGGCACGCTCGTCGACGGCATCCGGCGCGAACGGCAGAGACTGGCGGCATTGCGCGAGAGTGCCGACCTCATCATCGACACGTCGATGCTCAACATCCACCAGCTCGCGACGCAGGTGGCCGAGCTCTTCTCGGAGGAGGGCGCGGCGCGGCACTCGATGACGATCCTGAGCTTCGGGTTCAAGTACGGACTGCCGCCGGACGCCGACATCGTGGCCGACATGCGCTTCCTGCCCAATCCCTTCTGGAACGACGCCCTGCGTCCGTTCTCGGGCGAGGACGAGGTCGTCAAGGAGTACGTGCTCGCACAGCCCGGCGCGGTCGAGTTCCTCGACTCGTACGCCGCCGCCCTGCGACCGGTCGTCGAGGGCTACCAGCGTGAGAACAAGCGCCACTCGGTCGTGGCCGTCGGATGCACGGGCGGGCAGCATCGATCGGTCGTCGCCGCCCAGGAGCTCGCCGCGCGGCTGTCCGACGTGCCCGGTCTCGCGGTCCGCGTGCGTCATCGCGACCTCGGCCACGAGTAGGCTGGACCCTCGTCCCGGGAATCCCTGAGCAAGGAGTGACGTGTCGCTGACCGCTGACGTGAAAGCCGAGTTGCTGGCCGTTCGAGACCCTCGGCCCTCGGCCCGCATCGCCGAACTCACGTCGCTGCTGCGGTTCTCCGGCGGCCTCCACTCGATCGCGAATCGCGTCGCCGTCGAGGCGGAGCTGGACTCGGATGCGCTCGCCCGTCGCGTCGCGCGCGATCTCGTCGAGCTCTACGGCGTGCGGCCCGAGCTCGTGCACGTGCAGGGTTCGGGTGCCCGCGCCGGCGGTCACTACGCGGTGCGGGTCATCGAGGGAGGAGAGACCCTCGCACGCCAGACGGGCCTGCTCGATCAGCGTCGCCGCGCGGTGCGCGGTCTGCCGAACAGGCTCACCACCGGGTCGCGTCCCGACCTCGCCGCCGTGTGGCGCGGTGCGTTCCTCGCGTCGGGCTCGCTCACCGAGCCGGGCCGGTCCGCGTCGCTCGAGATCACGTCACCCGCACCCGAAGCCGCCATGGCGCTCGTGGGAGCGGCCCACCGCCTGGGCATCGCCGCCAAGGCGCGCGAGGTCCGCGGCGTGCCGCGCGTCGTCGTGCGCGAAGGCGAGGCGATCCGCACAGCTCTGGCCACCATGGGCGCCGAGCGCGCCGCCGCCGAGTGGGACCAGCTGCGCCAGCGGCGCGAAGTGCGGGCAGGGGTCAACCGCCTCGTGAACTTCGACGATGCGAACCTGCGCCGATCCGCACAGGCAGCCGTGGCCGCATGCGCGCGCGTCGAGCGGGCGCTCGAGATCCTCGGCGACGAGGTGCCGCCGCACCTGCGGGAGGCCGGCGAGCTGCGCCTCGCACACCGCGACGCGAGCCTCGACGAGCTCGGCCACCACGCCGACCCGCCCCTCACGAAGGACGCCGTCGCCGGCCGCATCCGTCGCCTGCTCGCGATGGCCGACAAGAAGGCCGAGAGCGAGGGGATCCCGACGACCGAGGCCGCCGTGCCCGCGGGTGTCGAGGACTGATCCGCAACCTCCATGACGCACAGCGTCACCTGACGCAAGGGCGGCCCCCGGGCATCCGACCGTCACTAGGATGAGAGCCGTCCCCTCGCCGTGCCGAGGACCTGGCGCGGCGCCGACAGGAAGAAGAGAACATGGCGAAGTACACGTTGCCCGACCTCCCGTACGACTACGCCGCGCTGGAGCCGCACATCAGCGCGACGATCATGGAGTTGCACCACGACAAGCACCACCAGGCGTATGTGACCGGCGCGAACACGGCGCTCGAGCAGCTCGCCGAGGCTCGTGACAGCGGCAACCTCGCGAACGTGAACAAGCTCGAGAAGGACCTCGCGTTCAACCTGGGTGGCCACACGAACCACTCGATCTTCTGGACCAACCTGTCGCCGGACGGAGGCGACCGTCCCACCGGCGAGCTCGCCGCGGCGATCGACGACCACTTCGGGTCGTTCGACAAGTTCCAGGCCCACTTCACCGCCGCCGCGCTCGGCGTGCAGGGCTCCGGCTGGGCCGGCCTGTTCTGGGACTCGATCGGCGAGAACCTGATCATCCAGCAGTTCTTCGACCAGCAGTCGCAGTTCGCCGCGGGCACGGTGCCGCTGCTCCTGCTCGACGTGTGGGAGCACGCGTACTACCTCGACTACAAGAACGTCCGGGCCGACTACGTCAAGGCGTTCTGGAACATCGCCAACTGGGCGAACGTGCAGGAGCGCTTCTCCACGGCCCGTGAGAAGGCCTCGGGCCTGCTGGTACTGTCGTAGCGAGTCGGGCGACCCGGTGGGTTCCGCCCGCCGGGTCGCCGTTGCCCGCCCCTCCCTGAACCGCACCAAACCGCGCACTCGCGCACGACACAATCAGGAGAACATCCGTGGCTGTCAAGATCGGAATCAACGGCTTCGGCCGGATCGGTCGCAACTACCTCCGCGCGGCTCTCGCGCAGGGCGCCGACCTCGACATCGTTGCGGTGAACGACCTCACCGACAACAAGACCCTCGCCCACCTGCTGAAGTACGACTCGATTCTGGGCCGCCTCGACGAGGAGGTCTCGTACACGGGTGACTCCATCACGGTCGGCGGCAGGACGATCAAGGTCTTCGAGGAGCGCGACCCCGCGAACCTCCCGTGGGGCGAGCTGGGCGTCGACATCGTCATCGAGTCGACGGGCCGCTTCACCAACGCGGCCGACGCGCGCAAGCACATCGAGGGCGGCGCGAAGAAGGTGCTCATCTCGGCTCCGGCGTCGGGCGAGGACGGCACGTTCGTGATCGGCGCGAACGAAGACACGTACGACCCCGCGACGCACAACATCATCTCGAACGCGTCGTGCACGACGAACTGCCTCGCGCCCCTCGCGAAGGTCCTCAACGACGAGTTCGGCATCGTCAAGGGCCTCATGACGACGGTCCACGCGTACACGGCCGACCAGAACCTGCAGGACGGCCCGCACAAGGACCTCCGCCGCGCCCGCGCCGCCGCACTGAACATCGTGCCGACGTCGACGGGTGCCGCCAAGGCGATCGGCCTCGTTCTCCCCGAGCTCAAGGGCAAGCTCGACGGCTTCGCGCTGCGCGTCCCGGTTCCGACCGGCTCGGCGACCGATCTCACGGTCGAGCTCGAGCGCGAGGTGACCGTCGACGAGATCAAGGCGGCGTACAAGGCCGCCGCCGAGGGCCCGCTCAAGGGCATCCTCAAGTACACCGAGGACGAGATCGTCTCGAGCGACATCGTCACCGACCCGCACTCGTGCATCTTCGACGCCGGCCTCACACGCGTCATCGGCAACCAGGTGAAGGTCGTCGGCTGGTACGACAACGAGTGGGGCTACTCGAACCGCCTGGTCGACCTCACCGAGCTGGTCGCCGACAAGCTCTGACGATCATGGCTCTGCGCACCCTCGATTCGCTGGGTTCGCTCGCAGGCAAGCGCGTCATCGTCCGTGTCGACTTCAACGTTCCTCTGCAGGACGGAGTCATCACGGACGATGGCCGTGTGCGTGCGGCGCTCCCGACCCTCGATCATCTGATCAACCAGGGCGCACGCGTCATCGTGTGCTCGCACCTCGGCCGCCCCGACGGGGCACCCGATCCCAAGTACAGCCTCGAGCCGGTCGCGCAGCGACTTTCGGAGCTGCTCGGCAAGCCGGTCGCGTTCGCGCGCGACACGGTGGGGGAGTCGGCTCGCGACGCGGTCGCCGCTCTCGAGGACGGCGGCGTCGTCGTCATCGAGAACCTGCGGTTCAACGCCGGCGAGACCGCGAAGGACGACGCGACCCGTCGTGCCTTCGCCACCGAGCTCGCGTCCCTCGGCGACGCGCTGGTGTCGGACGGCTTCGGCGTCGTGCACCGCAAGCAGGCGAGCGTCTACGACCTCGCCGAACTGCTCCCGTCGGCTGCCGGCTTCCTCGTGCAGAAGGAGGTCGACGTGCTCGACCGCCTCACCGAGAGTCCGGAGCGGCCGTACACGGTCGTGCTCGGCGGCTCGAAGGTCAGCGACAAGCTGGGCGTGATCGAGCACCTGCTGCCGCGCGTGGACCGCCTCCTCGTGGGCGGCGGCATGATGTTCACGTTCCTGGCGGCCGAGGGGAACAAGGTCGGCGCGAGCCTCCTCGAAGAGGACCAGCTCGACACGGTGCGGGGCTACATCGCGACGGCGAAGGAGCGGGGCGTCGAGCTCTTGCTGCCCGTCGACGCGGTCGTGGCGGCCTCGTTCTCCGCCGACGCCGAGCACGTCGTCGCGCCGGTCTCGGGCCTCGAAGACACGCCGGCCGGAGCATCCGGCATCGGGCTCGACATCGGACCCGAGACCGCATCGGCCTTCGCCGCCGTCATCCGCGACAGCAAGACCGTGTTCTGGAACGGCCCGATGGGTGTGTTCGAGATGGCACCCTTCGCAGCCGGCACGAAGGCCGTCGCCCAGGCGCTCACCGAGGTCGACGGACTCTCCGTCGTCGGCGGGGGCGACTCCGCGGCCGCGGTGCGTCAGCTCGGGTTCGCCGACAGCGACTTCGGCCACATCTCGACCGGCGGCGGCGCGAGCCTCGAGTTCCTCGAGGGCAAGCGCCTCCCCGGCCTCGAAGTCCTCGGATGGGAGCAGTCGTGACGGACAAGGGCAGAGAAGGCGCCCGTCTGCCGTTCATCGCCGGCAACTGGAAGATGAACCTCGACCACCTTCAGGCGGTCGCGTTCGTCCAGAAGCTGCATTGGACGCTCAAGGACGCGAAGCACGAGGAGGGCTCCGTCGAGATCGGCGTGTTCCCGCCGTTCACCGACCTGCGCACCGTGCAGACGCTCATCGACGCGGACAAGATCCCCTTCGCACTGGGGGCTCAGGACCTGTCGCAGCACGACAGCGGCGCGTACACGGGCGAGGTGTCGGGTGCGTTCCTCGCGAAGCTCGACTGCACGTACGTCATCATCGGTCACTCCGAGCGGCGCCAGTATCACTCCGAGTCCGACGAGCTCGTCGCGGCCAAGGTGAAGGCGGCCCTGCGGCACGGGCTCGTTCCCGTCATCTGCGTCGGTGAGACCGCCGAAGACCTCGAGGAGTTCGGCGCGAGCGCCGTTCCGGTAGGACAGCTGCAGGCGGCGCTCGACGGAGTGGCCTCGGGCTCGGATGTCGTCGTCGCGTACGAGCCCGTGTGGGCGATCGGGTCCGGGCAGGCGGCGACGCCCGAGCAGGCTCAGGAGGTGTGCGCCAAACTGCGAGACGTCGTCGCCGAGAAGCTCGGGGCCGACACCGCCGCTCGCACCCGCATCCTCTACGGCGGGTCGGTGAAGGCCGCGAACATCGCGAGCTTCATGCGGCAGCCCGACGTCGACGGCGCTCTCGTCGGGGGTGCGAGCCTCGTCGTCGACGAGTTCGCCGCGATCATCCGCTACCAGAAGCACGTCGGCGTGTGACACGCTGGGTGGAGCCTCGCGGCATGTCCGGGAGGCTCCGCCCGGTGCGCCGCACGTCACCCCGTATAATTGACGCCTGCGCGATCGACACCCGGCCGCAGCGAAAGGTTTTCGACGACTGTGCCCATTCTCGAGTTCGTCCTGCAGGTGATCCTGGGGATCACCAGCATCCTCCTCACACTTCTCATCCTGCTTCACAAGGGTCGCGGTGGCGGCCTGTCCGACATGTTCGGCGGCGGCATGACGTCTGCGCTCGGCTCGTCCGGGCTCGCCGAACGAAACCTCAACCGCTTCACGGTCGTGCTCGCGCTCGTGTGGTTCGCGGCGATCGTGGCGCTCGGCCTTATCACCAAGTTCCAGGGGCTCTGATGGCAACCGGCGGAAATGCAATTCGCGGGACCCGCGTCGGCGCGGGTCCGATGGGAGAACAAGACCACGGCTTCCACGCCGAACGGATCGCGGTCTCGTACTGGGACGCGCTCGGCAATGAGACGGTCCGCTACTTCGCGGCGGGGATTCCCGAGGACGAGATCCCCGAAGTGATCGACTCGCCGCACTCGGGCCTTCCGGCCGGCCGCGACAAGAACAACCCTCCGGCCGTCGCGAAGACCGAGCCGTACAAGACGCACCTCGCCTACGTGAAAGAGCGCCGCACCGAGGAGGAGGCCGAGGCCCTTCTCGAAGACGCGCTCCGGCAGCTGCGCGAGCGTCGCGGACTCGAGTGACCGAAGACCGACCAAAGGGAGGGGGCGGATGCCGCGGCATCCGCCCCCTCCCTTCTTCGTACGGCGCGCGAGTTCAGTACTCGCGGTCGATGAGCTCGGGCGGCACGTTCGCGGCGGCGGCCTCGTCGACGAAGAACACCGTGCGCTTGCGCCCCTTCGCGCCGGCGGCGGGGACGCTGCCGTAACTGGCACCCGCAAGGGCCAGGCCGAGGGCAGATGCCTTGTCGGTGCCGGCGAGCACCATCCACAGGCGGCGCGACGCATTGATGACGGGTCGCGTCATCGTGATGCGCTCGGGGGGCGGCTTGGGCGACTCGCGAACGGGAAGCACCGCGCGATCGGTGACGTGGATCTCGGAGCGGTCGGGGAAGAGCGAGGCGATGTGCCCGTCGGGCCCGACGCCGAGGAAGCACACGTCGAACGACGGCCACGCGCCGTAGTCGCTCGAGAACCTGGCCAACTCGTGCTCGTACAGCCGTGCGGCGGCGTCGAGATCGAGACCCTCGTCGCTCGCCGCGACGGAGTGGATGTTCTCGGCGGGGATGTCGAGGTGGTCGAGCAGCGCCTCGCGGGACTGTTTCTCGTTGCGATCGTCGTCGGCGCGGGGAACCCAGCGCTCGTCGCTCCACCAGAAGTGGACCTTCGACCAATCGAGGCTCCCCGCCCGCGGATTCGCCGCGGCGGCTTTCAGCACCGCGGCACCCATCGTTCCGCCGGTCAGGGAGATGTGCACGAGCCGCTTGTGGTCGCTGCGCTTGGCGATGCGGCTCAAGAACCGCGATGCAACGGCTTCGGCAAGCGCGGACGGGTCGGAGAGGATCACGACCCGCTTCTCGTTTGACGTCTCAGCCATTCGGCTCCTGTGTCGACGGCGGACCGAGGAGTTCCAGGCCCTCGCTGATCACTCGACCATACAGGACGTCGGGATCCAGGCGACGGAGCTCTTCGGCCAGGCATTCGCGCAGGGTGCGGCGCGGGAACGCCAAGTCGTGGCTCGGCTGTCCGGGCTGCGTGAGGATGGCGACGCCCGGCTCGGGGCGCTCGAGGCGCACCTCGCCGCTGTCGCGCACGAGGACGACCGACTTGATGCCGTGCTCCCACTCCGACGGGTCGAGGTATCGCCAGTCGACAGGCACGTCCAGGGCGAGACGGAGCCACGCGGCGAGGAGGCTCGTCGACGGTGAGTCGCCCGCTCCGCGCACCTCGACGCGACGCACCGGCTCGTACGGCGGCTGGTCGAGGATCGCGGCGAGCTGCTCGCGCCAGCGCGTGAGCCTCGTCCACGCGAGATCCGTGTCGCCGGGGGAGTAGGACCCGGACAGCGACGTGACCCACTCCCACGGGTTGGGTTTGGTCGCGGCATCCGTGATCCGGCGCTGGGCGATCCGGCCGAGCGACGTGTCGGCGGGGTTGTCGGGCGTGTCGTTCGGCCACCACACCACGACAGGGGCGTCGGGGAGCAGCAGCCCCGTCACGAGGCTCTCGAGGTTCGACGCGGCTTCGCCGTACGCGTGCAGCGTGACGACCTCGCTCGCGCCGGCGTCGCCGCCCACGCGGATCTGCGCATCCAGACGCGCCTGGGACTCCTCGCCGTCGACGAGCAACACGATGACGCGCATCGGATGCTCGCGCGATGCGTCGTTCGCAGCCTCGATGACCTCTTCCATCTCGCCCTCGCGTGTCACGATGACGAGAGTCAGCACCCGGCCGAGCGCGACGGCCCCGCCCTCCTCGCGCACGTTGACGAGGGCGCGCGTGATCTTGCTGACGGTGGTGTCGGGCAGGTCGACGATCATGGGCGCCTCCAGGAGCGTCCGTCGCGGGCGAGCATGGCGGTGGCCGATGCCGGACCCCACGAGCCGGGGGAGTACTGCTCGAGCGGACCGCCCTGCGCCTCCCAGAACTGCTCGATCGGGTCGAGGATCTTCCACGACAGCTCGACCTCTTCGTGTCGGGGGAACAGCGGCGGGTCACCGAGCAGCACATCGAGGATGAGGCGCTCGTACGCCTCGGGGCTCGCCTCGGTGAACGCGTGGCCGTATCCGAAGTCCATCGTGACGTCGCGCACCTGCGCCGCCGCTCCCGGCACCTTCGAGCCGAACCGGATCGTGACGCCCTCGTCGGGCTGCACGCGGATCACGAGGGCGTTCTGCCCGAGGCCTGAGGTCTGCGCGCGCGAGAACAGCAGCTCGGGGGCGCGCTTGAAGATCACCGCGATCTCGGTCACGCGACGGCCGAGCCGCTTGCCGGTGCGCAGGTAGAACGGCACTCCGGCCCAGCGACGCGTGTTCACCTCGAGCGTGATGGCGGCGAAGGTCTCGGTCGTGGAGTTCGGGTTCATGCCCTCCTCCTCGAGGAAGCCGGGCACCTTCTCACCGCCCTGCCATCCGCCCGCGTACTGTCCGCGCGATGTCGTGCGCGCGAGGTCGTCGGGCAGCGTGACGGCGGCGAGTACCTTCTCCTTCTCGGCGCGCAGGTCGCGCGCGTCGAAGCTGATGGGCTCCTCCATCGCGGTGAGGGCCATGAGCTGCAGCAGATGGTTCTGGATGACGTCGCGGGCGGCGCCGATCCCGTCGTAGTAGCCGGCGCGACCGCCGACCCCGATGTCTTCGGCCATCGTGATCTGCACGTGGTCGACGTAGTTGCGGTTCCAGATCGGCTCGTACAGCTCGTTCGCGAAGCGCAGCGCCAGGATGTTCTGGACCGTCTCCTTGCCGAGGTAGTGGTCGATCCGGAAGATCGAGTCCGCCGGGAAGGCCGCGCGCAGCGCATCGTTGAGCGATCGCGCCGACGCGAGGTCGTGGCCGAAGGGCTTCTCGATCACGACGCGCCGCCAGCGGTCGGGCTGGTCGGCGGTGTCGTCCACGAGCCCCGAAGCTTTCAGCTGCTCCGCGACGATGGGGAAGTCCTTGGGCGGGATCGACAGGTAGTACGCGTGGTTGCCCATCGTGCCGCGCTCGACGTCCAGACGCTCGACGGTCTCGCGGAGGCGCCGGAACGCATCCGCATCGTGGAACTCGCCGGACACGAAGCGGATGCCTTCGAGGAGCTGCTGCCAGGTCTCGTCGCGGAACTCGGTGCGGGCGTTCTGCCGCACGGCGTCGTAGACGACCTTCGCGAAGTCCTGATCCTCCCAATCCCGCCGGGCGAACCCGACGAGTGCGAACCCGGGAGGGAGCAGGCCACGGTTGGCGAGGTCGTACACCGCCGGCATGAGCTTCTTGCGGGACAGGTCCCCCGTCACGCCGAAGATCACAAGCGCGCTGGGTCCTGCGATGCGGTTGAGGCGGTGGTCCTCCGGGTCTCGCAGCGGGTTGTGCCCGCGCGAGATCTCGACGCCTTGGCCCATCGGGGCGTGACTCGTAGCGGGAGTCTCGTCGCTCATCGTCTGGTGACCTGCCCTTACTGAGCCGCTTCGAAGAGCGACAGCACCTCGACCTGCGGATCTGTGAGTGTCAACGTCACGACGGGTCGGCCGTGCTGGGCGAGCACGCTCGCGTCACCGGCCGCCTGTGCCTCGATCAGCTGACCGAAGGTGAACGGACGACCCGGGATCTCGAGGTCGACGTCGGTGCGCTCCGTGATCTGGAGGAACACGCCGTTCGCCGGACCGCCCTTGTGATACTGGCCCGTCGAGTGCAGGAACCGGGGACCCCAGCCGAAGGTCGTGGGGCGACCCGAGTCGGCCGCCACGAGCTCGCGCAGTCCCTGGAGCTGCGGGAGCTGGAGGCGGTTGACGTAGGCCTGGATCGACACGTAGCCGTCTTCGGGGAGTCGCGCCCACAGCGCGTCGAGGACCCCCGCGACGGTGCCGGATGCCGCAAGGTCGGGGTCGCTCACGCGCACCTCGACACCGTCGACCGTGAACGCCGGCGGCGTCGGCTCGGGACGGGCGTCGAGAAGACCGCGTGCTGCGACCTTCGCCGACTCGACATCGGGCTGGTCGAACGGGTTGATGCCGAGCATCCGCCCCGCGATCGCCGTCGCGTACTCCCACACGACGAACTGCGCTGCGAGCGAGCCGCTCACGAGCACCTCGCCCTCGTGCCGCTCGAACAGACGGAAGTGCTCGGCATCGTCGACGAACCGCACGATCTGCAGGTCGGCGGGCGGCGATTCCACCTCGGGCGAGACGGGGAGGAGCACGACGGGCAGGATGCCCGTGCCCTGCTTGCCGGTCGATTCGGCGACGAGCTGCTCGATCCAGTCCGGAAGGCCGACGATGTGCGTTCCGTCTGCGACGAGGCCGAGCTTGTCGCGACGCGGGTTCCCGCCCGCGATCGCGGCCGCGAGCACGAGCGCCGGGTTCTCCGGGCTGTCGATCGCGACCTCGAGCAGCGTGGCGTCCGCCTCGGACAGGAGCTCTTCGATGTCGACGCCCGCGAGGCCCGCCGGGACGAGTCCGAAGGCCGTCAGCGCCGAGTAGCGTCCGCCGACCGTCGGGTCGGCATTGAACACGCGATAGCCGTCGGCGCGAGCCGACTCGTCGAGCGGCGAGCCCGGGTCGGTCACCACGACGATGCGTTCGACGGGGTCGATGCCGAGATCGCGGAACGCCGCCTCGAACGCGCGCTTGGCGGAGTCGGTCTCGACCGTCGAGCCGGACTTGGACGACACCACCAGCACGGTCTGCTCGAGGCCGCCGCTCTCGGGGTCGCCGTCGATCGCGGCGAGCACCTGACCGGGGGAGGTCGAGTCGAGGATCACGAGCGGCACGCCGGCAGTCTGAGCGATGACCTCGGGCGCAAGCGACGAACCGCCCATGCCGGCGAGCACCACGCGCGTGACGCCCTTCGAGACCAGCTCGCGTCGCAGTGCCCGGATCTCGGGCACGAGCGGGCGCGAGACGCTCACGGCCTGCACCCACCCGAGGCGCTTCGACGCCTCCTCCTCGGCCTCGGGGCCCCACAGCGTGGGATCTCCGGCGGTGATGCCGGATGCGACGAGGTCGCCCACGAGGCCCGGGAGCGTGTCGTCGACGACCGACTTCACGTGGCCGCTGACGTGGATCTCGAAGCTCATCGGATCGCTCCCTTCGATCGTTGCGCGCCGCACGCGGTCGGCGTGCTCATCGGGCCCCCTGAAGGGCCTCTTCGAGCGCACCGCGGACGGTGCCCTGGAGCTCGTGCCACGAGGCGATGAACTTGTCGACGCCCTCGTCTTCCAGCACCTGGGTGACGTCGGCGAAGTCGACGCCGACAGACGCGAGACCGTCGATCACGCTGTGCGCGTCGGTGTAATTGCCGGTGACGGTGTCGCCGGTGATCTCAGCGTGGTCGAACGTCGCCTCCAGCGTCTTCTCGGGCATCGTGTTCACGGTGCCCGGAGCGACGAGCTCGGTGACGTAGAGCGTGTCGGGCAGCGACGGGTCCTTCACTCCGGTCGACGCCCACAGCGGACGCTGCACGTGCGCTCCGGCATCCGTCAGGGCCTTCGCGCGATCCGTCGCGAACTCGCGCTCGAACAGCTCGTACGCGAGCCGCGCGTTCGCGACACCGGCGCGGGACTTCAGCGCGGCCGCTTCGTCGGTGCCGATCGCCGCGAGACGCTTGTCGACCTCGGTGTCGACACGCGACACGAAGAACGACGCCACCGAGTGGATCTTCGAGATGTCCCGACCGTTCGCCTTCGCCTGCTCGATACCCGACAGGAAGGCGTCGATGACCTCGGCGTACCGCTCGAGGCTGAAGATGAGCGTGACGTTGACCGAGATGCCTTCGGCGAGCACCGCGGTGATCGCCGGGAGACCGGCTTTGGTCGCCGGGATCTTGATGTGGACGTTCGGGCGGTCGACCGCGGCCCACAGCTCCTTCGCCTGCGCGATGGTCGCCTCGGTGTCGTGGGCGAGCTCGGGCGACACCTCGATCGAGACGCGGCCGTCGACGCCGTCTGTCGCATCGTAGACGGGACGGAGGATGTCGGCCGCGTCGCGCACGTCGGTCGTCGTGAGCGCGAAGATCGCGTCGTCGGCCGATGCGCCTTCGGATGCGAGAGCGCGGAGCCGCTCGTCGTAGCCGTGGCCCTGACCGATCGCGGCGGCGAAGATCGTCGGGTTGGTCGTCACGCCCGACACGTTGCGGTCGGTGATCAGGCCGGCGAGGTTGCCCGACTCGATCCGCTGACGCGACAGGTCGTCGAGCCAGATGCTGACGCCGGCGTCGACCAGCTTCTTCGTGGGGGTGCTCATGCGTTCTCCTCGATGACGACGGCCGCCCCTTCGGTGGCCGCGATGGTCTCCCGAGCCGCCTCGACGACGGCGTCGGCAGTGATGCCGAACTTCTCGAAAAGGGTCTTGTAGTCGGCCGACGCGCCGAAGTGCTCGATCGACACGGATCGGCCGTGGTCGCCGACGATGCCGCGCCACGGCAGCGCGATGCCCGCCTCGACCGACACGCGCGCCTTGACCGACGACGGCAGCACGCTCTCGCGGTACTCGTCGTCCTGCTCGGCGAACCACTCGAGCGACGGGGCCGACACGACGCGGGCGTTGACACCCTCGGCGGCGAGCCGCTCGCGGGCGGCGAGGCCGAGCTGCACCTCGGAGCCGGTCGCGATGATGATCACGTCGGGCGTCCCGCCGGGCGCCTCCGCGAGCACGTACGCGCCCTTGGCGACACCGGCGGCGGATGCGAGCACATCGCCGGACGCCTCGCCGTCACCGCGCTCGAACACGGGGATGTTCTGGCGCGTGAGCGCGATGCCGGCGGGGCCGCCGTGACGGCGCAGCAGCTCGAGCCACGCGTGGGCCGTCTCGTTCGCGTCGGCGGGACGGACGAGCGTGAAGTTCGGGATGGCGCGCAGAGACGCGAGCTGCTCGATCGGCTGGTGCGTCGGGCCGTCCTCCCCGAGGGCGATCGAGTCATGCGTCCACACGAACAGCGACGGGATGTTCATGAGCGCCGCGAGGCGGACAGCCGGGCGCATGTAGTCGCTGAAGATGAGGAACGTTCCGCCGAATGCGCGCGTCGGGCCGTGCAGCACGATGCCGTTGACGATCGCGCCCATCGCGTGCTCGCGGATGCCGAAGTGCAGGACGCGGCCGTACGGGTCACCGGCCCACTCGTGGGTCGACCACTCGGTGGGGATGAAAGACTTCGCATCCTTGATCGTCGTGAGGTTCGACTCGGCGAGGTCCGCCGACCCGCCCCACAGCTCGGGGAGCCTGGCGGCGAGGGCGTTGATGACCTGGCCGGATGCGGCGCGCGTCGACACGTCCTTTCCGGCTTCGAACCGGGGGAGGGCGTCGGCGAGATCGGCCGGGAGCTCACGCGCCTGCAGACGGTCGAAGAGCGCCTTGCGCTCGGGGTTCGCCTGTGCCCACGCGTCCCACTTCTGCTGCCACGCCTCGCGATCGGCGGCGGCGCGCTCGGCGAGCGACCCGCGCGTGTGCTCGAGGACGCCGTCGGGCACGACGAACGTCTGCTCGGGGTCCCACCCGAGGACCTTCTTGGTGGCGGCCAGCTCGTCGGCGCCGAGCGCCGAGCCGTGGATCTTGCCCGTGTTCTGCTTGCCGGGCGAGGGCCAGCCGATGATCGTCTTGAGGATGATGAGCGACGGGCGGGCGGTCTCGCCCTTCGCGGCCTCGATCGCGCGGTAGAGCTCGGGCACGTCTTCGACGTACTCGCCGGTGCGCTTCCAGTCGACCGTCTGCACGTGCCAGCCGTACGCCTCGTAGCGCTTGGCGACGTCTTCCGTGAAGGCGACGTTCGTGTCGTCTTCGATCGAGATCTGGTTCGAGTCGTAGATGACGACGAGGTTGCCGAGACCCTGATGCCCCGCGAGCGACGACGCCTCCGACGTCACGCCCTCCTGCAGGTCGCCGTCCGACGCGATCACGTAGATGTGGTGGTCGAACGGGGACTCGCCGGCCGGGGCATCCGGATCGAACAGTCCGCGCTCGTAGCGCGCGGCGTACGCGAACCCGACCGAAGACGCGAGGCCCTGGCCGAGCGGACCGGTCGTGATCTCGACGCCGTCGGTGTGCCCGTACTCGGGGTGGCCCGGGGTGAGCGACCCCCACGTGCGCAGGGACTTGAGGTCGTCGAGTTCGAGGCCGAACCCGCCGAGGTAGAGCTGGACGTACTGCGTGAGCGACGAATGGCCCGCCGACAGGATGAATCGGTCACGACCGACCCAGTGCACGTCGGAGGGGTCATGGCGCATGACGCGCTGATAGAGCAGGTAGGCGGCCGGAGCAAGGCTCATCGCCGTGCCCGGGTGGCCGTTGCCCACCTTCTCCACGGCGTCCGCCGCCAGGACGCGAGCGGTGTCCACCGCGCGCCGATCGATCTCATCCCAACGAAGTTCCGACACTCGGCCGCCTTTCTCGTGGAGCTGCGCCCGACCAGACCGTCCCACAGAGCCTTGCCCGGTATGGAGAAGGGGGAATCGGCGCAGGGCGCGCATGTGGGTCTCAGCATAGCGAAGCGGTATACCGCTCCGGCCAGGAGGCGAGAGTTGTGAAGAACCTTTTCAGGAGGGTGGCGGCGGGGTCGTCGACGACGCTCCCGCCGCACGATCCGGATGCCGCATCCGGCCCGTTCCGCGGGAGCCGGACAGCCGGTTCGGCGTCGACGCATGCCCTAGACTTGGGAGCGGTCTGCACACGGGCGATTGCGGGGGCGATGGACATCATGACGACGGCCGGAGCCGGCGCATCGACCGACTCGGCGCGACGCCCTCGCCGGGGCGTGGGCCGCACCATCCGGGCCTATGTCGCGTTGACCAAGCCGCGCGTGCTCGAGCTGCTGCTCGTCACGACGGTTCCGGTGATGATCCTCGCCCAGGGCGGGTTCCCGAATCTGTGGCTCGTCCTCGCGACGGTGATCGGCGGATCCATGAGCGCCGGCTCCGCGGCCGCGTTCAACATGTACCTCGACCGCGACATCGACGCGCACATGCAGCGCACCGAGAACCGGCCTCTCGTGACGGGCGAGGTCTCACCGCGTGGCGCGCTCATCTTCGCGTGGACTCTGGCCGTCGGGTCGACGGCGTGGCTGCTCGCGACGACGAACTGGCTCGCCGCGACGCTGTCGGCCGCCGCCATCTTCTTCTACGTCGTGATCTACACGATGCTGCTCAAGCGCCGCACGGAGCAGAACATCGTGTGGGGCGGCATCGCCGGGTGCTTCCCGGTGCTCATCGGGTGGACCGCCGTGACCGGATCGCTCGCGTGGCCTCCCGTCATCCTCTTCGTGCTCGTGTTCCTGTGGACGCCGCCGCACTATTGGCCGCTGTCGATGAAGTACCGCGACGACTACGAAGAGGCCGAGGTGCCGATGCTCGGCGCGACGCGCAACGGCTCCCAGGTCGGCCTGCAGGTGATCCTCTATGCGTGGGCGACCGTGGCATGCTCGCTCCTGCTGATCCCGGTCGCGGGCATGGGGCTCGTGTACTCGGTGTCGGCGGTGGTCTTCGGCGGTTGGTTCGTCTACGAGTCGCACCGCCTCTACAACCGCGCCGTGCGCGGAACCGAGCCGCGGCCGATGCGCGTGTTCCACGCGTCGATCTCGTACCTGACGCTCCTGTTCGTCGCGATCGCCGTCGACCCGCTTCTGCCGTTCTGACCTGAGGCTCTCCCTGACGGGCGGCCTTACGACACGTCAGCGCGGCCGACGCATCCGCCCCAGGAACAGCCTCGAGACGACCCGGTCGAACACGCGATCCGGCAGAGCTCGGCGGGCGCCGACCGCGAGACGCGCCTGCGACCCGACGGCGTAGCGCGTGCGAGGGCGCTTCGCCGTCACCGCGCGCGAGATCGCGTCGGCGACGACCGAGGGAGGAGACGCCCGCCCCGGCCGGTCGGCGGACTCGAGGAAGGCCGTCGCGCTCTCGACCAGCGGCCGGTACGGTCCGTCGCCGGAGGTCTCGACGGCCGATGAGCGCGCGATGCCGCTCCACTCGGTCTCGATCGCGCCGGGCTCGATCACGACGACGCGGATGCCGAACGGCGCCACCTCGATCCGCAGCGCGTCGCTCAGCCCCTCCACCGCGAACTTGCTCGCGTGATACCACGAGCCGAGCGGCGTCGCGATCCTGCCGCCGATCGACGAGACGTTCACGATCGTGCCCGTGCGTCGCTCGCGCATCGACGGCAGCACGAGCTGCGTCAGCCGTGCGAGCGCGAACACATTGACGTCGAACTGCCGCCGCGCCTCTTCGGGCGGCACCTCCTCGAACGCCCCGTACGCGCCGTAGCCCGCGTTGTTCACGAGCACGTCGATGCGACCATGCTCGGAGAGAACCCGTTCGACGAAAAACACGACAGCAGGGTCGTCGGTGACGTCGAGCGCGACGATGCCGACGCCGGCGGCTTCGAGCGGCCGCATCCGGTCCACCCGTCGCGCCGCGGCGTGGACGATGAACCCGTCGCGAGCGAGGCGGAGGGCGGTCGCGGCTCCGATGCCGGACGACGCGCCTGTGACGATCGCGACAGGACGCGAGGCGGTCATGCCGCCGATTCTCTCAGTTCGACGAGACGGATGCCCCGACCCTTCCGCCCTCGTCGACCCGGAGTGCGGCGGAGACCGGTCGCTTCAGGCGCAGCACGATCACCGTCATCGCTGCGGCGGCGAGCGCCGCGAGCACCATGTGCACGCCGACGGCGAGGGGCGGAAGGCCCTCGCGGGCCTGATACACCCCCACCGCGATCTGAGCGGCGACGACGGCGAGCAGTGCGAGAGACCAGCGCAGCGTCGGCAGGCGGAGCAGCGCCCCTGCGCCCACGAGCAGCACGAGCAGCCCGCCGAGGACATATCCCGGGATCGCGTGGACGTGCGCGAGCACGGAGGCGTCGAATCCCGTGCGGATGACGTTCGCGTCGCCCGAGTGCGGGCCGTTGGCGGTCGTCAGAACGCCGAACGCGAGAGTCACCGCGAGTGCGACGGTCGTCACGTGCGTGAGCAGCGCGAACCATCCGGGCACGGCGAGCTCCCGCGGTCCCGGCACGTCGTACGCGCGCACGAGGTACGCGGCGGTCACCGCGACCAGGACGACCGACGACACGTAGTGGAACCCCACGATGAAGGGGTTGAGGCCCGTGAGCACCGTGATCCCGCCGACGAGCGCCTGGGCCACGACGCCCGCCACGACGATCCACGCGAGCACGAGCAGATCGCGACGCTCGGCCACGGTGGGCACGGTGGCGATCGCAGCGGCGATGACGGCGACCAGCACGACCGACGAGAAGACGACGAACACGGGAGCGGAGAAGGCACCGGCGACCACGGCCGCCGCGATGCCCGCGACGATGCCGCCGACCGCGAACCGGACGGTGAGGCGCAGTCCGCGACGGGCGCGCACGTGGAGGAAGGTCAGCACGAGCACCGTGAGAGCGAGCACCCCGACGACTCCCGTCAGAGTGCGGTTCCCGAATTCGATGACCCCGTGGATGCCGAGCTCTTCGGTCGGAACGAGCGACTCCGGCGTGCACAGCGGCCACTCCGAGCACCCGAGACCCGAGCCTGTGAGACGCACGGCTCCGCCTGTGCCGATGATGACGACCTCGGCGACGAACGACAGCCACGCCGCGAGCCGCAGCCACCTGCCGGGACGCGTGGGGGAAGACACGGTGCGCCTCCTGGGAGTCGGCTCCGCGTCCGATCCGATCGCGCCGGGGGCGGCGAGCCGGGTCGGAGGGGAACCTGTAGAATCGAGGGGTCGGATGCGGGGTGCGCGAGGCGCGACGCATCAATGACAGTCTAGGCGCGAAGGACGGCGCCACTTGAGAGGGCCCACCAGCGGCATCCGCCTGCGGTAACTCCACCGCGGAGAGCGGATGCCGGGGCGGATGACACCGTTGAGGCCCGGAGGAGAGTGTGACGATGTCGGATGTGCTGATCGACCGCCCTGAGCTCGACGGACTGGGGGTGTATGAGTTCGGCTGGCACGATCCCGACGCCGCCGGCGCGAGCGCGAAGCGCGGTCTCAGCGAAGCCGTCGTGCGCGACATCTCGGCCATCAAGGGCGAGCCGGAGTGGATGCTGAAGAACCGGCTCAAGGGCCTGCAGCTGTTCGAGCGCAAGCCCATGCCGACGTGGGGCGCCGACCTCAGCGACATCGACTTCGACAACATCAAGTACTTCGTGCGGTCGACCGAGAAGCAGGCCCAGTCCTGGGAAGACCTGCCCGAAGACATCCGCAACACCTATGAGCGACTCGGCATCCCCGAGGCCGAGCGCCAGCGCCTCGTCGCCGGCGTCGCCGCGCAGTACGAGTCCGAGGTCGTCTACCACCAGATCCGCGAGGACCTCGAGCAGCAGGGCGTCATCTTCCTCGACACCGACACGGCGCTCAAGGAGCACCCCGAGTTCTTCGAGGAGTACTTCGGCACCGTGATCCCGGCGGGCGACAACAAGTTCGCCGCGCTCAACACCGCGGTGTGGTCGGGCGGCTCGTTCGTGTACGTGCCGCCGGGCGTTCACGTCGAGATCCCGCTGCAGGCCTACTTCCGCATCAACACCGAGAACATGGGCCAGTTCGAGCGGACGCTCATCATCGCCGACGAGGGCTCGTACGTGCATTACATCGAGGGCTGCACCGCTCCGATCTACAAGAGCGACTCGCTGCACTCGGCGGTCGTCGAGATCATCGTCAAGAAGAACGCGCGCGTGCGCTACACGACGATCCAGAACTGGTCGAACAACGTGTACAACCTCGTGACCAAGCGCGCGGTCGCGCACGAGGGCGCGACCATGGAATGGGTCGACGGCAACATCGGCTCGAAGGTCACGATGAAGTACCCGTCGATCTTCCTCATGGGCGAGCACGCGAAGGGCGAGACCCTGTCGGTCGCCTTCGCGGGTCCCGGCCAGCACCAGGACGCCGGCGCCAAGATGATCCACATGGCGCCGTACACGCAGTCGTCCATCGTGTCGAAGTCGATCGCACGCGGCGGCGGCCGCGCCGGCTACCGCGGCGAGGTCCGCGTCGACGCGAACGCGCACCACTCGGCCAACACCGTCCGCTGCGACGCGCTGCTCGTCGACACGATCTCCCGCTCCGACACGTACCCCGCGATCGACATCCGGGTCGACGACGTGCAGCTCGGCCACGAGGCCACGGTCTCGAAGGTCAGCGAGGAGCAGCTGTTCTATCTGATGAGCCGCGGTCTGCCCGAAGACGAGGCGATGGCCATGATCGTCCGCGGTTTCATCGAGCCCATCGCCCGTGAGCTGCCGATGGAGTACGCGCTCGAACTCAACAAGCTCATCGAGATGGGCATGGAAGGATCCGTCGGCTAGTGAGCTCTGTGACTTCGGCCCCGACCGTCCCCGGCGCGAAGGGCCACTCTGATGGCGCGGGCGCATTCGTCCCCGTGCAGACCCGTTCCGAGCGGTTCCGGTCGTACGACCCCGCCGCATTCGAGAAGCCGACCGGCCGCGAGGTCAACTGGAAGCACACGCCGGTCGACCGCTTCGCGCGACTGTTCGTCGACGAGGCGGGTGACGAGGCGGCCGTCGCGGTCTCGGTGACCGGCCCCCTCGCGGCCGCCGGACTCCAGATCGGCGCGGCCCCGCGCGGTGAGGTTTTCACCCCTGAGGACCTTCCTGCTGCGATCGCGTGGTCTCGCTCGGCTGAGGCGCTGTATCTGTCGATCCCGGCGGATGCCGAGCTCGACGAGCCGGTCGTCGTCGAGGTCGTGGGCGCCGGCGCCGACCTGCTCGCCCACTCGCACCTCGTGATCGAGGCGGGAGTCAACAGCCGCTCGACCGTCGTGCTGCGCCACGTCGGCAGCGCGCAGTTCGCGCAGAACGTCGAGATCATCGTCCGCGACGGCGCGCACCTCGAGGTGATCTCGGTCCAGCAGTGGGACGATGATGCGGTCCACGCCGCCTCGCACCAGGCCCGTGTGTCGCGCGATGCGACGCTGCGCCACATCGTCGTGAGCTTCGGGGGAGCGGTCGTGCGTGTCAACCCGAACGTCGAGTTGGCGGGCACGGGTTCGCGTGGAGAGCTGTACGGCCTCAGCTACTCCGACTCGGGGCAGCACCTCGAGAGCCAGGTGTACCTCTTCCACAAGGGAGCCGAGACGACCGGTGACGTGCTCTACAAGGGCGCGCTGCAGGGAGAAGGTGCGCGCAGTGTGTGGGTCGGCGACGTGCTGATCGGCCCCGACGCGGTCGGCACCGACTCCTATGAGGCGAACCGCAACCTCGTGCTCACCGACGGCGCGCGCGCCGAGTCGACACCGAACCTCGAGATCGAGACGGGCGACATCCGCGGCGCCGGCCACGCCTCGGCGACCGGACGCTTCGACGACGAGCAGCTCTTCTACCTGCAGGCTCGCGGCATCCCCGAAGAAGAGGCGCGACGGATGGTCGTGCTCGGATTCCTCGCCGAGATCGTGCAGAAGGTCGGCGTGCCTTCGCTCGAGCAGGAGCTGTTCGCCGCGATCGAGTCCGAGCTCGAGCTGGAGGTCACTCGATGACCTCGCAGCGCGTCTGCTCGCTTAGCGAACTCGTGCAGGACGAAGCGCGTCGTTTCGAGATCGACGGCGTCGCGATCGCTGTCGTCCTCGACTCGAACGGCGAGGTGCACGCGATCGGCGACACGTGCACGCACGGCGACATCTCGCTGTCGGAAGGCTTCGTCGACGGCGACACGATCGAGTGCTGGGCGCACGGCTCAGCGTTCTCGCTGCGCACCGGCAAGCCCCTCAACCTCCCGGCCTACGAGCCCGTCCCGGTGTTCCAGGTCACGATCGACGGTGACGACGTGTTCGTCGACCCGGCCGTCAAGCTCGCACTGAACTGAAGAAGGTATCGAACGAAATGTCTGTCCTCGAGATCCGCGACCTGCATGTGACGGTCGAGACGGATGCCGGCATCACCCCCATCCTCAACGGCGTGACGCTCACCATCCGCACCGGTGAGACCCACGCGATCATGGGCCCGAACGGCTCGGGCAAGTCCACACTCGCCTACACGATCGCCGGTCACCCGAAGTACAACGTGACCTCCGGCACGATCACGCTCGACGGTGAGGACGTCCTCGCGATGTCGGTCGACGAGCGCGCCCGCGCCGGACTCTTCCTCGCGATGCAGTACCCCGTCGAGATCCCTGGTGTGACGGTCACGAACTTCCTCCGCACCGCGAAGACCGCGATCGACGGCGAGGCGCCCTCGATCCGCACGTGGACGAAGGACGTCAAGTCCGCGATGAAGAACCTTCGCATGGATGCGAAGTTCGCACAGCGCAACGTCAACGAGGGCTTCTCGGGCGGTGAGAAGAAGCGCCACGAGATCCTCCAGCTCGAGCTCCTCAAGCCGCAGATCGCCGTGCTCGACGAGACCGACTCGGGCCTCGACGTCGACGCACTCAAGGTCGTCTCCGAGGGCGTGAACCGCGCGAAGGCCGAGACCGACCTCGGCGTGCTGCTCATCACGCACTACACGCGCATCCTCCGCTACATCCGCCCGGACTACGTCCACGTCATGGTGGGCGGGCGCATCGTCGAGGAGGGCGGCCCCGAGCTCGCCGATCGCCTCGAGGAGGAAGGCTACGACCGCTACCTGCCCGAGGGCGAAGAGGAGCCGGCCGACGCCCCTGTGACGAGCGAGGCGTAGGATCAGGAGTATGATCGCGACGCTCACTCCCGAGAAGTACGACGAGGTCACCGAGGCCCTCAAGGACGTCATGGACCCCGAACTGGGGATCAACGTCGTCGACCTCGGCCTCGTGTACGACCTCGCGTGGGACGACGAGAACGACGCGCTGGTCATCCACATGACGCTGACCTCCGCCGGATGCCCGCTCACGGATGTGCTCGAGGAGCAGACCGCGCAGGCGCTCGACGAGGTCGTCGAGCGGTTCCGGATCAACTGGGTGTGGATGCCGCCGTGGGGCCCGGAGCGCATCACCGATGACGGCCGCGACATGATGCGGGCGCTCGGCTTCGCCATCTGAAGCCGATTCCGCTGAGCGGTGTCGACCGCTGACGGGGCGGACGGGGCATCCGTCTGTCCTCGATAGGCTCGAGGAGTGAGCGTGACCCCCCTGCAGGCCCTTCCGATCGACCAGCTCCGCGAACGCTCGAGCACGAAGTGGCGCACCTACGGGCCGGACGTGATCCCCATGTTCGTGGCCGAGACCGACTACCCGCTCGCGCCGGCCATCACCGAGCGTCTGGCTCGCGCGGTCGCGCTCGGCGACACGGGCTACACGCCGCCCGACCCCGGCATTCGCGACGCATTCGCGACGTTCGCCCGCCGTCGCTTCGGGTGGGAGGTCGACCCCGCGCGCGTCCGCTCGACCGCCGACGTCATGATGGGCGTCGTCGAGATCCTGCGCCGCGTCACCAAGCCGGGGGATCGCGTCGTCGTCACGCCGCCCGTGTATCCGCCCTTCTACGACTGCGTGCCCGAGGCCGAGGCGGTCATCGAGCGCGTACCGCTTCGCGACACCGGTGACCGGTGGGAGCTCGACCTCGCGGGCATCGAGGCCGCCCTCGCCGGCGGTGCGCGCGCCGTTCTGCTGTGCAATCCGCACAACCCCACCGGCACGGTTCACTCCCGGGAGCGTCTGGCGGACCTGGCTCGCATCGTCGCGGCGCATGACGCCGTCGTCGTGAGCGATGAGATCCACGCGCCGCTCACGCACTCCGACGCGACCTTCACGCCGTTCCTTGCCGCTTCTGACGAGGCCGCACGCGTCGGCTACGCGGTCACCAGCGCGAGCAAGGCGTACAACCTCGCGGGTCTGAAGTGCGCCCTCATGGTGACGGCGTCCGACGAGACGGCACGCATCGTGCGCGAGATGCCCGCCGAGGTCGAGTGGCGCACAGGGCTCTTCGGCGCGCTCGCGGGCGTCGCAGCGCTCTCGGAGGAGAGCGACGCGTGGCTCGACGCCGAGCTCGCGGCGCTCGACGGCAACCGCCGGCTGCTCGCTGACCTGCTCGACGAGCACGTCCCGGGTGCGCGCTTCCGCATCCCCGACGCCGGCTTCCTCGCGTGGGTGGATCTGTCCGCGCTGGGTTGGGGGGACAACCCCGCGACGAAGATCCTGCGCGAGGCGAAAGTCGCCCTGCACTTCGGCCCGCACTTCGGCGAAGAGGGCAAGGGGCATGTGCGCATCAACTTCGGGTGCGACCCCGACCTGCTGCGGGAGGCCGTCGCGCGGATCGGCGCGCTGGCCGCATCGTGACGCCTCCGAGGCCTGCATCGTCGCCGAACCCGGCCGGCATCTGGAGCCCGCAGTTCGTGTGGGTGACCGTCGGCGCGGTCGCGATGATCTTCCTGGCGGCGATCCAGTCGCTCGCGGTCACGACGGTCATGCCGGTCGTGAGCGACGACCTCGACGGGGCCGCGCTCTACGCCATCGCGTTCTCGGGCACCCTCGCCACGGGAGTCATCGGCATGGTGGCCGTGGGTGCATGGAGCGACCGTTCCGGCCCCGTGTGGCCGCTCACGGCATCCGTCATCCTCTTCGTCGGCGGCCTGATCGTCGCGGGACTCGCCCCCACGATGGAGGTCCTCGTCATCGGGCGGCTCATCCAGGGCCTCGGGACCGGCGGCCAGACGGTCGCGCTGTACGTGGTCGTGGCACGCGTGTACCCGCCCGCGATCCACGGACGCGTCTTCGCTGCGTTCTCGGCCGCGTGGGTCGTGCCCTCGCTGATCGGGCCGTTCCTCGCGGGTGCCGTCACCGAGTACATCCACTGGCGGTGGGTGTTCCTCGGCGTGGCAGCGCTCACGGTGCTCGCGTACATCATGGTCGCGACGCGACTGTGGGGCACGCCGCTCGACACGGAGCATCCGTCGACCGCCCGCATCGGGCCGCGCCTCGCGTGCGCCGTCGCGGTCGCGATCGGCGCGCTGGCACTGAGCCTCGCCGGGGAGCTCGGGCCCTTCGCGATCCCGGCGGTCGTGGCATCCGTCATCGTCATCGCGTTCGCGGTTCGACCTCTGCTGCCCCGCCGCACGCTGACGGCAGCGCGCGGACTGCCGAGCGTCGTGCTCATGCGCGGACTCATCGCGGGCGCCCTCTTCGGCGCGGAGATCTACGTGCCTTACCTCCTCATCGAGGAGTACGACTTCTCACCGACGTGGGCGGGCCTCGGTCTCACCGCCGCCGCTCTCACGTGGGCCGCGGCCGCAGACGTGCAGGGCCGCTTCGGCGACCGCATCGGCAACACACGCATCACGATCTTCGGAGTGGCACAGCTCGCCGCCGCGACGGCCGTCTGCGCCCTCAGCGCGACGCTGCACCTGCATCCGCTGATCATCGTCATCGGGTGGGCGTTCGCGGGGTCGGGGATGGGCCTCATGTACCCGCGGCTCACGGTGCTGACCCTCGCCTATTCGACGCCGCGCGACCAGGGCTTCAACTCCTCGGCGCTGTCGATCTCGGACTCGGTCGGTGCGGCCACGTCGATCGCGGCGATGGGGATCGTCTTCACGTCGCTCATCGCGTCGGACGCCGCGTTCCCGGCGGTCTTCCTCCTGGGCGTCGGTCTCGCGCTGCTCGCGCTCGTGCCGGGGCTGCGCCTCGGGCACGCGCACGAGGCGCGGGCGGAGGCGCGGTAGGGCCGGGGTTGGTTCCGGGGCGCGAGACAGGCTTCATCTCGCTTCGCTCGCTCAGCCTTGACGACTCAATTCTCGGCGCGGCCGACCCGCCAGTAGCCCATGAAGGCGACGGCGCGGCGGTCGACGCCTCGGTCGGTCACGAGGTGACGGCGGAGGGTCTTGATCGCACCGGCCTCGCCCGCGAGCCACGCGTAGAGCCGTGCGCGTTTGAGCGCGGCGCCGCCCTTGGCCGTGCGCGGCACCTCCCACAGGAGCCCCTCATCGATGTCGACCTCTTCGACGTCGGCACCGTGCCCGGGCGGGGTGAGGGCGGTCGCGGCATCCGTGACCGAGCCGACGAGGTGACAGTGCCGGGTGGAGCGCCCCCGCGCGCCGACGCGGTACTGGAAGCCGGGATGCCGCGGCAGGTAACCGGTGTCGCCCTCTTCGGGCACCTCGAGCACGACGACCCCGCGCGCGTCGCGCGGGAGCTGCTCGAGGATCGCGGCGATCGCCGGTGCGGCGGTCTCGTCGCCCGCGAGCAGGATGTCGTCGACGCGCGCCGGCGGCACGAAGTCGATGCCGTAGCTGACGCCCGTGTGCGCCGTCGTCGGCGCGAAGATGAGCACCTCGTCGCCGACGCGGGCGTTCGCGACCCACTCCGACGCAGGACCGATCACCTCGTGTGCGACCATGTCGACGTCCACCTCGCGCACGTCGTTGCGGACGTAGCGCGTCGTGTACGTGCGGAACGGAGGGCGGCGGTCATCGGGCAGCGCCCGCCACTGCGTGTACCAGTCCTCGCCGGTCGGCATCGCGTCCAGCCCCAGCGTCGCGGTCGGGAAGACGATCTTGATGCGCTGGTCGAAGCCCGGGTCGCCGTACTCGGCCAGGTCTTCGCCGCCGAACGTGAACCGCCGGAAGCTCGGCGTCACATCGGTGATCGCCTTGACGGTGGCGCGGAAGAATCGGTGCTCATCACCTGCGGAAGCCATGCGCTGCTCCTGTCGTGACCGGGGCGGGTGCATTCGCGCGGACGGACGGTGATTCGGATGCCGCGACCGCGAAGTGCTTCGCAGCGGCTCGTTCAGCGGCCGACGCCTCTGCGGTGACGACGTGATGCCGTCCGCGCGGCAGGACGATCGGCGCGCCCGAGACGGGATCGGGCACGACGAGTGCGTCGAGGTCGAACACGTCGCGGATGAGCTCGCTCGTGACGACCTCGCTCGGCGGGCCGCTCGCGACGATGCGGCCGTCGCGGAGGGCGAAGAGGTGGTCGGCGTAGCGGGAGGCCATGTTCATGTCGTGCAGCACCATGACGATCGTGGTGCCGCGCTCACGGTTGAGGTCGGTGAGCAGATCGAGCACCTCGACCTGGTGGGCGACGTCGAGGAAGGTGGTCGGCTCGTCGAGGAGGAGGATGTCGGTCTCCTGCGCGAGCGCCATCGCGATCCACACGCGCTGGCGCTGTCCGCCCGACAGCTCGTCGACGGCGCGATCGGCGAGGTCGGACGTTCCCGTCGCCTCGAGCGACTGGGCGACGACCTCGTAGTCGCGCGCGCTCCAGCGGGCGAGGAGCTTCTGGTGGGGGTGTCGCCCCCGGCCGACGAGGTCGGCGACCGCGATTCCTTCCGGTGCGATCGGGCTCTGGGGGAGGAGGCCGAGCGTGCGGGCGACCTCTTTCGTGGGGCGGGAGTGGAGCGCTTTGCCGTCCAGAACGACGTGGCCCGAGCGAGCCGGGATGAGGCGCGAGAGCGCACGCAGGAGCGTGGACTTGCCGCATCCGTTGGCGCCCACGATCGCCGTGATCCGGCCCGGCGGGATCTGCAGGTCGAGCCCTTCGATGATGACGCGGTCACCGTAGCCGAGGGCGAGGGCCTCAGCGGAGAGCGTGTGGGAAGCGGTCATAGCGAGCCTCCGGAGCGGTTCGTCCTGATGAGGAGGTAGATGAGGTAGGGCGCGCCGACGACACCGGTGATGACGCCGACGGGGTAGCGGGCATCGAAGGCGAACTGGCCGACAATGTCGGCGATGAGCACGAGGAGCGCGCCGATGAAACCCGACGGGAGCAGGAGTGCGGACCCCGATCCGACGATGCGTGCGGCGATGGGGCCTGCCATGAAAGCGACGAAGGCGATCGGACCGGTCGCCGCGGTGGCGAACGCGAGCAGTGCGACAGCGGCGAGGATGGCGACGACGCGTGAGGGGGTCACGCGCACGCCGAGCCCCGCGGCGGAGTCGTCGCCGAGCCGGAGCACGCCGAGATTGCGCCCCTGGCTCAGGAGAGCGGGCACGACCACGACGGAAGCGATGGCGAGCGGAAGGAGCGTCGCCCAGCTCGCGCCGTTGAGGCTTCCCGTGATCCAGCGGAGCGCGGACTGGAGGTCCCACGCCGCGGCCTTCGACAGCAGATAGGTCACCGCGGCGTTGAGCATCGCCGCGACGCCGATGCCGATGAGGATGAGCCGTGTGCCCGCGAAGCCGCCCTTGTTCGACAGCAGGTAGATCGCGAGGGCGGTGACGAGCGCGCCGCCGAGCGCGAGGAGTGACACGGTGGTCTCGCCCTGCGACAGCACGATGATCCCGAACACGGCCGCGGCGGTCGCGCCCGAGGAGATGCCGATGATGTCGGGGGAGGCGAGGGGGTTCCGCAGGATCGTCTGGAAGGTCACGCCCGCGACCCCGAATGCGAAGCCGGCGAGCAATCCGAGCACCGCGCGCGGCAGCCGCAGCTCGCCGACCGTGAACGAGGCGCCCGGCACCGCGTGACCGGCGAGCACGTCGAGCACCTCGAGAGGCGTGTAGAACGTGCGGCCCACCATGAGCGACAGCGCGAACACGACGACGATCGCGACGCCGAGCCCGGTGGTGATGAGGGTGCGGCGACGGACGCGGCTGCGGCGCCCCCTCGCGATCGAAGTCGCGGCGGACGCCCCGCCGGCGGCGGGGGGCGTCTCGAGGCTTGTCGGGGCGGTCACAGTTCGCGCACCCTCTGTCGGCGGACGATCCAGATGAACAACGGCGCCCCGATGAGCGCGGTGATGACGCCGACCTCGACCTCGTCGGGGCGCGCGATGAGGCGCCCCACGACGTCGGCGGCGACCAGGAGCGCCGCGCCCGACACCGCGGTGAACGGGAGGAGCCAGCGGTGGTCGGTGCCCACCAGCAGGCGGCACATGTGCGGCACGATGAGGCCGACGAACCCGATCGGGCCCGCGATCGCCGTGGCCGCGCCGCACAGGATCACGGCGCCCACGAACGCGACCAGCCGCGTGCGGGCGACGTTCTGCCCGAGTCCCGCCGCGAGGTCGTCGCCGAGCGCGAGCGAGTTCATGCCTCGCGCGCACACGAAGCACACGAGCGCGCCGACGGCGAGGAACGGGAGCGCGACGCCGATGCGGTCCCACGTCGCGCCGCCGACGCCCCCGATCTGCCAGAACCGGAAGCGCTCGACGATGTCGATGCGCGGCAGCAGGATCGCGCTCACGAGCGAAAGGAAGGCGGCTGAGCTGGCCGCGCCCGCAAGAGCGAGCTTGAGGGGCGTCGCGCCGCCACGGCCGAGCGAGCCGACCGCGTAGACGAACGCCGAGGCCCCGGCTGCGCCGGCTGTCGCCAGGGCGATGATCGCGTACGGGTCGGACAGGCCGAAGAACGCGATGCCCGCCACGACGACGAGTGCGGCGCCGCCCGAGATGCCGAGGATCGCGGGGTCGGCGAGCGGATTGCGCGTCACCGCCTGCAGAGACGCCCCCGCGAGGGCGAGCGCGGCGCCGACCAGCATCGCGAGCACCGTCCGCGGAAGCCGCGCGACGACTGCCGCTTCGGCGACTCCGCTCGTGTCGCCGCTGAGTCCGGCGAGGATGTCGCCGAGCGACACCTCCCGCACTCCGAAGGCGACGGATGCCACGCACAGCGCCGCGAGGACGACGATCGACCCGGCGAACCACGCCAGCCGTACGGTTGCCGGTCGCCGCAGTGCGGCGGTGTCCGGCGCCGGTGGGCGGGTCTGCGTGACGGTCACGGGGCTGTGGCTCGCAGGATCAGTCGAGGGCGCCGGCGAGGACCGCGAAGTAGTCGCGCACGCCCCAGCCGATCGACAGCGGCGACGGGTTGGCGGATGCCGCGAGAGGGGTCGACTCCTCGAGGATTGCGATGTGGCCGGCGGCGATCGCCGGGATCTGCGACAGCAGCGGGTCGGCCTGCAGCTGCTTGATGATGCTGCCGCTCGCGTCGCCGTAGGTCACGAACACGTCGACGTCTTCGAAGCGGTCGGCCTGCTCGGCGCTCACGGTCGTGTAGAACTGGTCGGTCCCGGCAGACTCCTCCTCGACGATCGTCGGAAGCGGGAGTCCGAGGTCCATGAGGAAACCCGGCCGCGTGTCGAGGCTCGTGTAGAACCCGATCTGACTGAAGTCCGACGGGTCGATGTACGAGAACAGCACCTTCGATTCGGCGAGCTCGGGGAAGTCGGCGAGGGCCGCCTCGACCTCGGCGTGCAGCTCTTCGATGAGCGCGTCACCCTCCTCGGCGAGGCCGAGGGCGGTCGAGTTGAGGCGGATCATGTCTTCGTAGGACGTGCCCCACGGCACCTCGGGGTAGGCGACGACCGGTGCGATCTTCGACAGCGTGTCGTAGTCCTCCTGCGTGAGGCCCGAGTACGCGGCGAGGATCACGTCGGGCTGCGTGTCGGCCACGGCCTCGAAGTCGATGCCGTCGGTCTCGTCGAACAGCACGGGCGTCTCGGCGCCGAGCTCCTCGAGCGCGTCCTCCACCCACGGGAGCACACCGTCATTGTCGTCGTCGCCCCACGCGACCTCTGCCATGCCCACCGGAACGATGCCGAGCGCGATCGGCACCTCCTGGTTCGACCACGACACCGTCGCGACGCGCTCGGGCTTCGATTCGATCGTCGTCTCGCCGAAGGCGTGCTCGATCGTGATGGGGAAGGCGCCCGCATCCGCCTCGTTCGCTGCCGTGTCGCCGCCCTCGGCGGCAGAGGACGCACACCCGGCGAGGGCGAGGACGGTCAGCGCGGAGAGCGCGATCGCGGTGGCGGAGCGGGAGAAGGGCACGGGAAACCTCCGGGGGCGAGTAAGGACAGCCTTACTTTACCTACCGGTGGTTGTCGCCGCTAATCGGATTCCCACGAAGAGGGAGGCCCCGGCATCGCCGGGACCTCCGAGAAGAAGACGGATGCTGCGCCGTCAGGGCTTCGTCGCGTCGACCTTGCGCACGAGCGCCCACGCCGCCGGAATCAGCACTGCGGCGATGAGCGCCTTGATGACACCGCCCACGATGAAGGGGAAGACACCCACCTCCAGCACCTGGGCGAACGTCAGCTGTGCGCCGCCGGCGACATTGAGGATGTAGGCGAGGTACGGGACGCCGAACAGGAACGGCACGACGCTGGCGATGGCGAAGCCGACGAACGCGAGCCACGGCTTGCGGTCCCACGCGCGCTCGGCGAACCAGCCCGCGACGAACGCGGCGAGCACGAAGCCGATGATGTAGCCGAAGCTCGGCTTCGCGAGGGCGGCGATCGTGCCGGTGAATCCGGCGAACACGGGCATGCCCGCGAGGCCCGCGATCATGTAGGTCGTGAGAGCCGCCGCGCCGCGCCATGCTCCGAGGGCGGCGCCGACGACGATGACGCCGAGCGTCTGGCCCGTGATGGGCACCGGCCACAGCGGGATCTCGACCTGCGCGAGCAGGGCGACCACGGCGGCGCCGGTGATCACGAGCGCCGCGTCCACGGCGAACGCGCGGGCGCGGTGGGACGGACGGGCGATGACATCGGCGAGCACGCGGCGGGGCTGCGACGGGGCGACGGCGACGGTCATGGGACTCCTCACGGGGACGGGCCGGAGCGGGGAAGCCCGGCATCGCGACTTATACTAGGGGGCTGGCGATCTCCCGCCGCTTGTACCCCTTCCCCAACGAAACGGACGATCGCTGTGCTTGCCGTACACGACCTCGAGATCCGCGTGGGCGCCCGCGTGCTCATGTCGGACGTCTCGTTCCGCGTGTCCGACGGCGACAAGATCGGCCTCGTGGGGCGCAACGGCGCCGGCAAGACGACGCTCACGAAGGTGCTCGCGGGCGACGTGCTGCCCAGCGCGGGGCGCGTGGACCGCTCAGGTGAGATCGGCTATCTGCCGCAGGATCCCCGCTCCGGTGACCCCGAGATGCTCGCGCGCACACGCATCCTCGACGCGCGCGGACTCGGCACGATCGCGATCGGCATGCGTGAGGCGTCAGAGGCCATGGGCTCGGACGACCCTGATGCGGCAGCCCGCGCGATGCGCAAGTACGCGAACCTCACCGAGCGCTTCGAGGCGCTGGGAGGCTATGCCGCGGAGGCCGAGGCGGCGTCGATCGCGCACAACCTCGCCCTCCCGGACCGCATCCTCGACCAGCCCCTCAAGACTCTGTCGGGCGGTCAGCGCCGCCGCATCGAGCTGGCGCGCATCCTGTTCTCGGATGCGGGGACGATGATCCTCGACGAGCCGACCAACCATCTCGACGCCGACAGCATCGTCTGGCTGCGCGAGTTCCTGAAGAGCTACAAGGGCGGGCTCATCGTCATCTCGCACGACGTCGAACTCGTCGGCGAGACCGTCAACCGGGTGTTCTACCTGGACGCGAACCGCCAGGTCATCGACATCTACAACATGACGTGGAAGAACTACCTGCGTCAGCGCGCCGCCGACGAGGAGCGCCGCAAGAAGGAGCGCGCGAACGCCGAGAAGAAGGCGACCGCACTCCAGCAGCAGGCGGCGAAGTTCGGCGCGAAGGCGACGAAAGCCGCCGCGGCGCACCAGATGATGGCGCGCGCCGAGAAGCTCCTCGCGGGCCTCGAAGAGGTGCGGCAGGAGGACCGCGTCGCGAAGCTGCGGTTCCCGAAGCCGGCGCCGTGCGGACGCACGCCGCTCACGGCGACCGGCCTTTCGAAGTCGTACGGATCGCTCGAGATCTTCACCGATGTCGACCTCGCGATCGACCGCGGGTCGAAGGTCGTCGTGCTCGGGCTCAACGGGGCGGGCAAGACCACCCTCCTGCGCATCCTCGCGGGCGTCGACGTGCCGGACACGGGCGTCGTCGAGGCCGGCCACGGCCTCAAGATCGGGTACTACGCGCAGGAGCACGAGAACCTGGACGTGTCGCGATCGGTGCTCGAGAACATGATGTCGGCGGCGCCCGACATCTCGGCGACCGAGGCGCGCAAGGTGCTCGGGTCGTTCCTGTTCACGGGCGACGACGTCCTCAAGCCGGCGGGCGTGCTGTCCGGCGGCGAGAAGACGCGACTCTCGCTCGCGACGCTCGTCGTGTCGAGCGCCAACGTGCTGCTGCTCGACGAGCCGACGAACAACCTCGACCCGGCCTCTCGCGAGGAGATCCTCGGCGCGCTCGCGCACTACGAGGGAGCCGTCGTGCTCGTCTCGCACGACGAGGGCGCGGTGGAGGCGCTGAACCCCGAGCGGGTCCTGATCCTGCCCGACGGCGTCGAGGATCTGTGGGGCCGCGACTACGCGGATCTCGTCACGCTCGCCTGACGGCAGTGGTCAGCGGCCCGCCGCGTCGAGGATGGCGTCCTCGTCTTCCGCATCGCGGTCGCGCTTGCGGCGCCGCCGCTCCGACGCGGGAGCGGATGCCGCCCCCGGCTCTGCGCCGGATACGGTCGACGACTGCGCGGCTGCGGGCGGGGCATCCGTCACGTCGTGTTGGATCGCGGCCGCTCCCGCGTCTTCGTGTCGCCGCGTGCGCTCGGTGTGGATGACGTAGCCGATGAAGACGAACCCCATGATCGCGAACAGGATCCACTGGATCGCGTACGACAGGTGCGGCCCGGGGTCTTCCGAGGGCGCCTCGACGGCCCGCGGCCGGGCCGCGGGAGCCGGATCCTCCGACGCCATCAGGCCGTACGCGCCGAGCTCGAGGTCGGTTGCGATCGCCGGGTCGACGAGGTCGGCGACGAGCGGAAGGTTGATCGTGGGGACCTGCCCCTCGTCGGCGGAGCGGCCCGACGCGGGAAGCGGCTCACCGGGACGGAGCCTCGCGACGACCGTGACCTCGCCGCGCGGCGGCTCGGGGACCTCGTCGGGGAGCCGCTGCTCGCTGCCCGGTGGAACCCAGCCGCGGTTGATCGCGAGCACCCGTCCCGACTCGGTGCGGAACGGCACGAGCACTTCGAAAGCGGCCGTTCCGCCGTGGGCGCGGTTGCGCACGAGCAGCTGCTCGTCGGCGAGGTACTCGCCGACCACCTCGACCGGGAGCCACTCATCGCCGGGGTCGAACTCGGCGCCCGCGGGGATCGCGGTGTCGAGCGGGACGGGCTCGGCGTCGTAGTTCCGCTCGACGAGGGCGAGCTGGCCGGCGCGCTCGGCATTGCGGCTGAACTGCCAGTTCGACAGGAAGGCGCAGGCGACGGCGAACACGACCGCGACGAGCACGTAGACGGTCCACCGCACGGCGGGGCGCGCGGTCTTCAGTCTCATCGCACCGCCTCCGACGACGCGAGGCGGGACACCTCGACGGGGAAGCTCCGCGCGGCGAGGAAGTCGCGCAGGTAGTCGCGGTGCTCGTCGCACGCGACCCACGTCTTGCGGCGATCCTCGGGGTGGATGCGCGGGTTGCGCCAGTCGATGCGCCACACGGCGGTGGCTCGGCATCCGGCTCTCGAGCATTCGACGGCGGTCTCGATCACGCGACGTCGTCCTCTCGGCCCTCGGCAGCGGTCTCGGGCGACGCGGATGCCGGCGACTCCGGCTCGCCGTGCGGTGCGGCGTCGGCCGCCCTGCGCACGGGCGCGTCCAGCGTCTCCTCGACGCGGATGACGCGCGCTGCGGGTCCGGCGGGGGCGGGTGCCGCCGGCTGCGGGGTCGCGGGCAGCGACAGCTCGGGGTTCTCGGCGGACGCGCCCGGCTGACGGCTGCTGACGTTCGCGATCACGACGGCGATGTAGGGGAGGACGACCGCCCCCGCGCCGAACACCCACGTGTACCAGCCGTACGGCGTGACCACGACCATCAAGATGAAGCACACCACGCGGATGCTCATCATGATGATGTACTTCATCGAGCGCGCCCCGGCGTCGTCACGAGGTGCACGCGGCAACGACGTGGCCGACGGGGCCCTGCTCGACTTGTTCACGGTCCTTCCAGCCTACGCCGGGTGCGAACCGCGGGATCCCCTCGCGGGAACGAGCTCAGGTGGTGGTCGGGATGTTCGAGATCACCGCGAACAGCGCCGGCAGGAACGCCAGCGCGAACAGCAGTCCGAGCACCGCGAGCCCGAGTCCGACGTAGCCCGTGATGAGCCCGCCGAGCGCGATCCCGCGGCCCTCCTCTCCGGAGGTCTTGAGCTGCGAGAGCGACATGTGGCCCGTGATCACACCCACGATCGAGCCGATGAAGGGCACGAGGGTGAGGCCCGCGATCCCCGCGATGAGCGAGACGATCGCAAGCGAGTTCGTGCGTCGCTGCGGATACCCTCCGGCGTAGGCGGGCGCTGCCTGGTATCCGCCCTGCGGGTATGCCGGAGGTGCGCTGTAGCCGGGCTGCCCGTACGACGGCGCGGCGGGGTACTGCTGCTGCTGGGCCGGCGGCGGATAGGTACCCGCAGGCGGGTAGTCGGCGGGAGAGCCCGCCGGAGGAGCGGGAGGCGGCTCGTACGCGGGCGGGGGAGCGGGCTGCTGCGACTGCGGCGCGTCGCCGGACGAGGTGTTGTCGCTCATCGGTCGGCCTTTCTCGGGGTCGCTTCCAGCGTTCCAGCGCCCGCGAGGCGTGTCAACGACACCCCGCTAGGCTGGTGCGGGTCCAGCCCGCGCACCACCCCACGGGAGCACACATGCCCACTGATCGCGTCGTCCTCGTCACCGGCGGAAACCGCGGCATCGGCCGCGCGATCGCCGAGCGCTTCGTCGCTGAAGGCTACAAGGTCGCGGTGACGGCCCGTTCCGGTGAGGGCCCCGAGGGCACGCTCACGGTGCGAGCGGATGTGACGGATGCCGCAGCGGTCGACGCCGCGTTCACCCAGGTCGAGGCGACGCTCGGCCCCGTCGAGATCGTCGTCGCCAACGCCGGCATCACGAAGGACACGCTGCTGCTGCGCATGACCGAGGACGACTTCGACTCCGTCGTCGCGACGAACCTCGGCGGCACGTTCCGTGTCGTCAAGCGCGCGTCGAAGGGCATGCTGCGTGCGAAGTGGGGCCGAGTGATCCTCATCTCGTCGGTCGTCGGCCTCTTCGGGTCGGCCGGGCAGATCAACTACGCCTCATCGAAGGCCGGCCTCGTCGGCTTCGCGCGGTCGCTCACGCGAGAGCTCGGTGGCCGCGGCATCACGGCCAACGTCGTCGCACCGGGCTTCATCGAGACGGACATGACGGCCTCCCTGCCCGAAGACACGCAGGCTGAGTACAAGCGCAACATCCCGGCGGGTCGATTCGCGTCGCCTCACGAGGTCGCCGGCGTCGTGGCATGGCTCGCGTCGGACGATGCCGCGTACATCTCCGGCGCGGTGATCCCCGTCGACGGCGGCCTCGGCATGGGGCACTGAGGCACCCGCTCTCGAGACCCGACGACCGAAACCACCGGGCGATGCTCAGCGGATCGCCGCGACGAGCGCCTTCGCCAGCACGTCGGGCTGCGAGAACTGCGGCCAGTGTCCGCTGCCCAGCTTGACGACCTCGGCGTCGCGAATGGCCAGGAACTCCTCGCCGAACGACCCCCACTGCGCCACCGCGCGGCGGAACTCGTCTTCGTCGAAGCCGCCGGACAGGATCGTGACCGGGACGCCGTGCCGCCGGTCGTCGCGCAACTCGATCGGATCAGTGGGCACGCGGGCGGGCACGGACTGAGCGCGCGCGGCCCACGTCGCCCGCACGTCGTCGTCGATGTCGGAGATCTCCTCGTCGTCGAACGCCTCCCACCCGGGGAACGGCACGACGCCGTCGACGAGCTCGAACTCGGAGATCACGCCGCCGGGAGGGGGAGCGATCGTGTCGACGAACACGACGCGGGCGACCCGGTCGGGGCGGGCGTCGGCGGCGCCCCAGACGACGTTGCCGCCGCCGCTGTGCCCGACGAGCACCACCGGACCGTCGAGCGCGTCGATCTCGGCCACGACGGCGGCGACCCAGTCGGCCATGCCGATCGAGCCCGATTCGGATGCGGGTGCGCCCACGCCGGGCATCGTGAGAGCGCGAGGGCGGTGGCCCGCCTTTTCGAGCGCGGGAACGATGTCGTCCCACGACGACGCGTCGAGCCAGAGACCGGGTACGAGGATGACGTCCATGGGGCCGACGTTATCGGCGCCCTCCGACATCCGCGAGGGTCACGGAAGCAGCGGGATGACTTCGCTCAGGTCGACACGCGCGACGACGATGTCGGCCTGCGCGCGTACGGCCGGCTTGGCGTTGAAGGCGATCCCGATTCCTGCACGCTCCATCATGCGCAGGTCGTTCGCACCGTCGCCGATCGCGACCGTGCGATGCAGTGGCACACCCGCGGCCTCGGCCCACTCCACGAGGGCAGCGGCCTTCCCCTCGGCGTCGACGATGTCGCCGTCGACGACCCCCGACAGCACGGGTGCGCCGTCGCGGCCGCTGTCGACCGCGAGCCGGTTGGCGCGCCACACGTCCACGCCGAGCGACGGCGCCACCGTGTCGAGGATCTCGTGGAAGCCGCCCGAGACGACCCCCACGCGGCCGCCACGGTGGTGCACCGCGTCGATGAGCTCGCGAACGCCCGGCGTCGGCTCGATGCGCGACAGCACGCGCGCGAATGCGGCGACGGGCACACCGGACAACTCGCGCACGCGCGAACGCAGCGACGTCGCGAAGTCGACCTCGCCGCGCATCGCCGCCTCCGTCGCGGCCGCCACCTCGGGTCCGCGCCCCGCCTCGTCGGCGATCAGCTCGATGACCTCGTTGCGGATGAGCGTGGAGTCGGCGTCGAGCACGACGAGGAAGCGCGCGGGAGCATCGGGCATGACTTCAACGGTAGTGGCGCCGCATCCGCCCCGATGACGTGCCCGTCATCTGTCGATGCGCACGCCCTTGCCGACGACCGTGATGCCCGAGTCGGTGACGGTGAAGCCGCGTTCGAGATCGCGCTCACGGTCCACGCCCACCGTCGCACCCGGCGCGAGCACGACGTTCTTATCGAGGATCGCACGGTGGACGCGCGCCCCCTGCCCGACCTGCACGCGGTCGAACAGCACCGAGTCGGTGATCGTCGAGCCGCCGCCTGCGAGCGTCCACGGACCGACGACGCTGCGCTCGAGATGTGTGCCCGACAGCACGGAGCCGAGCGACACGATCGAGTCGATCGCGTTGCCGATGCGACCCACCGAATCGCGCACGAACTTCGCGGGGGGCGAGTTGACGAGCTGCGTGTGGATCGGCCAGTCGGTGTTGTAGAGGTTGAAGATCGGCAGCGTCGAGATGAGGTCCTGGTGGGCGTCGAAGAAGGAGTCGATCGTCCCCACGTCGCGCCAGTAGTACCGGTCGCGGTCGGTCGACCCGGGCACGTCGTTGTGCGACATGTCGTAGACGCCCGCCTCCGCCCGTTCGACGAAGTACGGAACGATGTCGCCGCCCATGTCGTGGTTCGACGTCGGCACCTCGCCGTCGGCCTCGACGGCTTCGATGAGCGCATCCGCGTCGAAGATGTAATTGCCCATCGACGCGAGCACCTCGCCGGGGGAGTCGGGCAGGCCGACGGGGTTCTGCGGCTTCTCCAGGAACTGCCGGATGCGGTCGGTGTGCTGCGGGTCGACGTCGATCACGCCGAACTGGTGGGCCAGACCGATGGGCTGGCGGATGCCGGCGACCGTGGCCCGCGCACCGGACTCGATGTGCGAGTCGAGCACCTGCCGGAAGTCCATGCGGTAGACGTGGTCCGCGCCGACGACCACGACGATGTCGGGCTGCTCGTCGTTGATGAGGTTGAGGCTCTGCAGGATCGCGTCGGCGGAGCCCGAGAACCAGCGCTTGCCGAGACGCTGCTGAGCGGGGACGGATGCGACGTACGAGTCCAGCAGCGGCGACATCCGCCACGTCTGCGAGATGTGCCGGTCGAGGCTGTGCGACTTGTACTGCGTCAGCACGACGATCTGTCTGAGTCCCGAGTTGATGAGGTTCGAGATCGCGAAGTCGATCAGCCGATACTGGCCGCCGAACGGCACGGCAGGCTTGGCCCGGTCGGCCGTCAGAGGCATGAGACGCTTGCCCTCGCCTCCGGCGAGGATGATTCCGAAGACCTTTGGCGAAGCCGGCATGCGTCCACCCTAGGACGGGTGTGGCCCGTGTACTAGCGTTCGAGACATGCGCGTCGACCTCATGACGAAGGAGTACCCGCCGGAGATCTACGGGGGTGCCGGAGTGCACGCCGCCGAGCTCGTGAAGGCCCTGCGGGGCCTCGGCGGGCTCGATGTGCGGGTGCGCGCGTTCGGGGCGCCGCGCGACGAGGAGGGCACGACCGCGTACGGCGTTCCGATCGAGCTGCAGGGCGCGAACGCCGCGATCCAGACGCTCGGAACGAACCTCGAGATCGCGACGGATGCCGCCGGCGCCGACGTGGTCCACAGCCACACGTGGTACGCCAACTTCGCCGGGCACCTCTCGTCGCTCCTGCACGGCGTGCCGCACGTCGTGACGGCGCACAGCCTCGAGCCGCTGCGTCCGTGGAAGGCGGAGCAGCTCGGCGGCGGGTACGCGGTGTCGAGCTGGATCGAGCGGACCGCCTACGAGGGTGCGGCGGCGGTCGTCGCCGTGAGCGAGGGGATGCGCGGCGACATCCTGCGGTGCTACCCGGGTCTCGATCCGGCGAAGGTGCGGGTCATCTACAACGGGATCGATGTCGAGGCGTGGCATCCGGTCCAGGATCCCGAGCTCCTCGCGAAGCTCGGGATCGACGCGGACAGGCCGTCGGTCGTGTTCGTCGGGCGCATCACGCGCCAGAAGGGCCTGCCGTACTTCCTGCGGGCAGTGGAGCGGCTGCCCGCCGACGTGCAGGTCGTGCTGTGCGCGGGCGCACCCGACACGCCGCAGATCATGGCGGAGGTCGAGGATCTCGTGCGCGGTCTGCAGCAGACGCGCGAGGGCGTCGTCTGGATCGACCGGATGCTGTCGCGCCACGAGCTCTGCACGATCCTGGGCGCAGCGACGACGTTCGTGTGTCCCTCGGTGTACGAGCCGCTCGGCATCGTGAACCTCGAGGCGATGGCGTGCGGCGCGGCGGTGGTGGGGACCGCGACCGGCGGCATCCCCGAGGTCGTCGTCGACGGCGTCACGGGTCGACTCGTGCCGATCGAGCAGGTGCAGGACGGCACCGGCACGCCGCTCGACCCGGAGCGATTCGTGGCCGACCTCGCGGCCGTGCTCACCGAGGTCGTCACCGATCCGGAGCGCGCTGCGGAATACGGGCGCGCCGGGCGCGAGCGCGCGACGAACGAGTTCAGCTGGTCGCGCATCGCGGAGCAGACGGCCGCGCTGTACGCGGAGGTCGCATCGAGCGGCCGATAGGCTGGAGGCATGGCTCAGGTCCTCCAGTTCTCCGACGTCGTCGTCCGCCGGAACGCTCGCGACATCGTGGACCACGTGGACTGGCAGGTGACCGACGACCAACGCTGGGTGATCCTCGGCCCGAACGGCGCGGGCAAGACGACGATCCTCAAGCTCGCGGCGACGCTCGAGCACCCCACGTCCGGCACGGTGTCGCTGCTCGGTGAGCAGCTGGGCCGCACCGACGTCTTCGAGCTGCGTCCGCGCATCGGCTTCGCGTCGACGGCGATGGCCCGCCGGGTGCCTCAGGAGGAGACCGTCCTCAACGTCGTGCTGACCGCCGCCTACGCGGTGCTCGGCCGGTGGCACGAGGCGTACGAAGACATCGACGAGCGCCGCGCGCTGCGCGTGCTCGCGGAGTGGAAGCTCGACGACCTCGCGGACCGCACGTTCGGCACTCTTTCCGATGGTGAGCAGAAGCGCGTGCAGATCGCCCGCGCGGTCATGACCGATCCCGAGCTGCTGCTGCTCGACGAGCCCACCGCGAGCCTCGATCTGGGGGCGCGCGAAGAGCTGCTGTCGCTCCTGGGTGGATACGCGCAGGCGCCGACGACACCGGCGATGATCATGGTGACCCACCACGTGGAGGAGATCCCCGTGGGATTCACCCATGTGCTGCTTCTGCGCGAGGGGCGTGTCGTCGCGGCGGGGCCGATCCGCGAGACCCTCACGGCCGAGTCGCTCACCGAGACGTTCGGCGTGCCGGTGACGCTCAGCGAAGACGGCGGACGCTACGCGGCGCGCGCCGTCAGCGGCGCCTGAGCCCGCGCGTTCCGCGGCAGCCCTCTTGGACTGATAGAATCGCTCTTCGGTGCGCTCGCACTCAAGACTTTGACCGTCCTGGCAAAATCCAGGGCACCATCCTCAAAGGACTCCAATGAAGACTGACATCCACCCCGACTACCACGCGGTCGTGTTCCGCGACCTCGGCTCGGGCGAGACCTTCCTCACCCGCTCGACGGTGACCAGCGACAAGACGATCGAGCTCGACGGCGTCGAGTACCCGGTCATCGACGTCGAGATCTCGTCGGCGTCGCACCCGTTCTACACGGGCAAGCAGCGCATCCTCGACTCGGCCGGTCGCGTCGAGAAGTTCAACCAGCGCTTCAAGAACTTTGGCGGCAGCGGCTCGAAGTAAGGTACGCTCCGTCGTGAAGGCCCCGCTTCGGCGGGGCCTTCGCCATTCCCGCGACGTCGGAACGCGTCGTCAGCGCACCGGCCAGCGCCCGTCGAGGCGGTCGTCGGGATCGAGCCGGCCGATCTGCACGAAGTACTCTGTGAGGCTCTCCGCCTGCGCCCGCGCCCACGCGATCTGCCGGGTGTGGAGCTCCTGCGCGGTCGGCGGCATGCGCGCGGCGAAGCGACCCGCGAGAGCCTGCGCGATGCGTCCCGCCGCCACGGCATCCGCGGATGCCTCGTGCGCCCCCTCGAGTCGAACGGCGTAGTGCGCCGCGACCACCTCGAGCGTGCGCTTTCCGCGGCGCCACCGGTCGTAGGCCTTGTCGACGACGAGGGGATCGATCACGGGGCACGGATCCTCGATCGGAGTGACGCCGTGGCGCAGCGCCTCGTGCTTGAGCAGCGAGAAATCGAACGCGGCGTTGTACGCCACGATCGGGATGCCGGCGTCGAGCAGCGCGCGAAGCACCTCGACGACCTCCATGACGACCTCGTTCGCGCAGCGGCCTTCGCACCGCGCCCGCTCCGTCGTGATGCCGTGCACGGCGGTGGCGGCATCCGGGATCTCGATCTCGGGGTCGGCGAGCCAGTCGCGCGAGAGGATCACGGTGCCCGTGCCGTCGAGCAGCCCCACGTGGGCGGTGACGATTCGGTCGGCGGTGACGTCGACGCCCGTCGTCTCGAGGTCGAACACGCCCACGACCCGCGTCCACTCCGGCCCCGCGTCGCACGGCCCGCCCGATGCGGGGGAGGCGACGTGGTGACGCGAAGGGTCCATGCGCCTCACGGTATGCGCGTCGTCCGACATCGGTCGTCGAGGGCTCGCACGGATGCGCCCTCCTAGACTCGTGGGGTGACCGTGGCCAACCCGTACGCCGTGCTTCTCGACGCGGTACCCGTCGAGCGGCGCGAAGTCGACGTGCTGGGCGGCCGCACGGCCTATTGGGTGTACGGGCCGCCCGACGCCCCCACGACGATCGTCGCCGTGCACGGATTCCGCGGTGAGCACCACGGATTGGAGCCGGTCGTCGCGCACCTGCCGGAATATCGCATCGTCTCTCCCGACCTCCCGGGGTTCGGCGAGACGGCGCCCGTTCCCGACCGTCGCCACGACCTGGACCTCTACGCCGAGTGGCTGACGGCGTTCGCCGCCGAGGTCGCTCCGGACGCGGTCATCCTCGGTCACTCGTTCGGCTCCATCGTCGTCTCCGCGGCCGTCGCGCGCGGCCTCCGGACGCCGCGCGTCGTGCTCGTGAACCCGATCGGCGCCCCCGCGCTCGAGGGCCCGCGCGGGATCCTCACGCGGCTCGCGGTGTTCTACTACCGGGCGGGCGCGCGGCTTCCGCGCCGGCTCGGTGAGGCGCTGCTGCGCAACCGCGCGATCGTGCGCGCGATGAGCGTGTCGATGGCGAAGACGCGGGAGCGCGACATCCGTCGATTCATCCACGACCAGCACGACACGTACTTCTCGCGCTTCGCAGACCGCGACGTGCTGCACGACGCGTTCGTCGCGTCGGTGTCGCACGACGTGCGCGAGTTCGCACCGCGGATCGAGCAGCCGACACTTCTGGTGGCGGCGCAGCGAGACGACATCACGCCGATCGAGGCGGAGCGGCACCTGGCGACGCTCTTCCTCCACGCGGACCTCGTCGAGATCCCCGACGTGGGGCACCTCATCCACTACGAGACGCCCGCCGAGGCTGCCACAGCCATCAGGCGCTTTCTCGCGCCTTCCTGAGCCGGTACGCGTTCACGTTCATGCGGTTGCCGCAGTTGCCGGTGTCGCAGTACCGCTTCGACCCGTTGCGGGAGTAGTCGATGTAGACCGAGTCGCAGTCGTCGGCGGAGCACACGCGCACGCGGTCGTACTCGTCGGCACGGATGACGTCGACGAACGCCATCGCCGCCTCGACGAGGATGCGGGTCGCCAGCGGCGCGTCGTCGGAGGTCGCGTGGATGTGCCAGTCGTACCCGTCGTGGATGACGAGCTGGGGAAGCGCCTTGCCGTCGCGGAGCATCGCGTTCACGAGCGGCACGGCGCCGTCGCGATCGACGTCCCACAGCTCGCGAAGGCGGGGCCGGATGCGGCGGACCGCCTCGAGCTCGGATTCGTCGCGCCGCACGGCGCCGGAGTAGGGGTTCGCCTCGAGGAAGGCGTCGAAGTCCGCGAGTGTCGTCAGCGTGTCGGGATCGTCGCGCCCGGGGAGCGTGTTGACCAGGTCGGTGACGGCCGTGAGAGCCGTCTTGGTGTCATGAATGAAGACCACGTTGACTCCTGACACGGGCGACCAGTACTGTCATCAGTGTAACCACGGTTCACTCCTGACAGTCGGGCTCGCATGACTTCCACCGCGCCTCTTCCGATCGTCTCTCCGGCGCGGGTCCGCAACGCCGGCACGTCGGGGCTCCTCATGGCCATCGCCTCCGCGCTGGCGTTCTCGTCGAGCGGACCCGTCGTGAAGCCGCTGCTCGAAGCCGGGTGGTCGGTCGGGGCGGCCCTCGTCGTCAGGATGGGGCTCGCCGGCCTCATCCTCATGCCTGCTCTCGTGCGGGCGCTGCGCCGCGACCGCGGATTCGTGCGCCGGCACGGCCTGCTGATCCTGGGATTCGGACTCACCGCCGTCGTCGGCTGCCAGCTCTTCTTCTTCTCGGCGATGCAGCGGATGCCGGTGGCCGTCGCCCTGCTCATCCAATACCTCGCACCCGTGCTGCTCGTGATCTTCGCGTGGATCCGCACGCGGAGGGCCCCCTCGCGGCTCGTGGTGATCGGCTCGGTCGTCGCGATGACGGGTCTCGTTCTCGTCGTCGACATCTCGGGAGCGACGTTCGACCTGCTCGGAACGCTGCTCGCGCTCGCTGCGGCGGTGTGCGCCGGGGCGTACTTCCTCATCTCGGAGCGTGCGGGCGAGGGCCTGCCGCCGCTCGCCCTCGCCTCCGGCGGTCTCATCATCGGCGCCGTGATCATCGGGGCCCTGTGCGCGGTCGGGGTGCTGCCGTTCGCGGCACCCGCCGTCACGGTGCTCCTCGCGGGGTTCGAGCTGCCCGCGTGGGTGCCGCTGCTGTGGGTGGGCGCCATCGCCACGACGCTCGGCTACGCGCTCGGGGTCATGGCCGTGCCGCGCATCGGCTCGCGCGTCGCGTCGTTCGTGGGACTGTCCGAGGTGCTGTTCGCGCTCGGATTCGCATGGCTTCTGCTGAGCGAGGCTCCCGCGCCGATCCAGTTCGTGGGCGGTGCGCTGATCCTCGTCGGAGTCGTGCTCGTGCGGCTCGACGGCGGGGCCCCGCGGGCGTCGGGCCGTCAGTCGACGCGCGGGCCGCGTCCGAAGCGCAGGGTGCGGAAGGCTCGGGTCACGAGCGAGACGGCCGAGACTCGCGTCGCGCGAGCTCCATGAGCGGCCTGACGCGGTAGCCGATCACCTCGCCCATCGCGAGAGAGGTCTCGGTGCGCTCGACGCCGTCGATCGCGAGGATGCGCGCGTCGGTGTCGAAGAGATGCTGCGTGTCGCGGCATGCGACGCGCACGAGAAGGTCCACCGGACCGCTGAGGCCGTGCACCTGCACGACCTCGGGCACGAGCTCGAGCGCGGTCGTGATGCGCGGCAGGTCGGCCTGGCGGACCATCACGTGGATGAACGCCTCGATCGGGAAGCCGAGCGCCGAAGACGAGATCGCGCGCTCGAACGACAGGAACACGCCCGAGCGCTCCAGGCGGGCCATGCGTGCCTGGACCGTGTTGCGCGACAGCCCGAGCCTGTCGGCCAATGCCACGACGGTCGCGCGGGGGTCGTCGGAGAGCGCCGCCAGCAGTTCGAGATCGACGTGGTCAAGAGCGCTCATACTGTGAAGATTATCACGCTTCGAACCCCGGGATCTTGGCAACATGCTCAAGAGGGCGAGTGATGCTTGAGCGAGGTGCAAGAGCGACGTAGTGTCGGCCTTGTCGGCGACGGTGCCGGCGACGACGTGACGAGCGCCCCACGAGGGCGACTCGCACCGAGGAGGTATGACGATGGCGCACACCCTGACCGCTCCCGACCTTGCCGTCGATGTCGATGACGTCGCGCGGCTGCTGACACCCGACGGCGAACGCGTCGCGGACCCCGATCTCGGCCGCTGGGTGGCCGACGTCGACCACGAATTGCTGCGCGGTCTGTACCGCGACATGATGCTCGTCCGCCGCATCGACACCGAAGGCATCGCCCTGCAGCGGCAGGGCCAGGTGGGCCTGTGGGCCCCGTGCCAGGGCCAGGAGGCCGTTCAGGTCGGCACCGCCCGCGCACTGCGTGCGGACGACTTCGCGTTCCCGAGCTATCGCGAGATCGGGGTGAACTTCGTGCGCGGCGCCACACCCGCCGACTTCGTCGTCGCGTGGCGCGGCGAGGAGCACTCGACGTTCAACCCGTACGACATCAACACCGCCGTGCCGCAGATCATCATCGGCGCGCAGACGCTGCATGCCGTCGGCTACGCGATGGGCATCCAGCGCGACGGCGCCGACCAGGTCGCCGCGACCTACTTCGGCGACGGCGCGACGAGCCAGGGAGACGTCAACGAGGCGATGATCTTCGCGTCGTCGTTCCGGGCGCCGGTCGTGTTCGTGTGCTCCAACAACCAGTACGCGATCTCGGAGCCGGTGACGGTGCAGGCGAAGTACCCGATCGCCGGCCGCGCGCCCGGATTCGGCATCCCGAGCGTGCGCATCGACGGCAACGACGTGCTCGCGAGCCTCGCGGCGATGCGCTGGGCGATCGACCACGCCCGCTCGGGCAAGGGCCCCGCCTACATCGAGGCGGTCACGTACCGCATCGGCCCGCACACGACGTCCGACGACCCGACGCGCTACCGCTCGAAGGACGAAGTCGAGCGCTGGAAGCAGCGCGACCCCATCGCCCGCGTCGAGGCGCTGCTGCGCGCCGAGGGCGCGTTCGACGAAGAGTTCGCGATGTCGGTGGCATCCGAGGCCGACGAGCTCGGCGCGCACGTGCGCGAGGCGGCCCTCACGGCGAAGTCCCGCGAGCCCATCGGCGTGCTCGATCATGTGTACGAGGAGCCGCACACCGGCCTCGAGGAGCAGCGTCGCGAGTTCGGCGCCTACCTCGCCGGCTTCGATTCGTCCGAGGAGGCCTCGCGATGACGGAGATGACGCTGGTGAAGGCCATCAACGAGGGCCTGCGCCGCGCGATGGCGGACGACCCGAAGGTCCTCGTGATGGGTGAGGACATCGGTCGCCTCGGAGGCGTCTTCCGCATCACCGACGGGCTGCTCGACGAGTTCGGCGCGGCGCGGGTGGTCGACACGCCGCTGGCCGAGGCGGGCATCATGGGCACCGCGGTGGGTCTCGCGTACCGCGGCTACCGCCCGGTCGTCGAGATCCAGTTCGACGGCTTCGTGTACCCGGCGTTCGACCAGATCGTGTGCCAGGTCGCCAAGCTGCACTACCGCACACGCGGCAACGTCAAGATGCCGATCACGATCCGCATCCCGTGGGCGGGGGGAGTGGGCGCCGCCGAGCACCACTCCGAGTCGCCCGAGGCGTACTTCGTGCACACGTCGGGACTGCGCGTGATCGCGGTCTCGAACCCGCAGGACGCCTACGTCATGCTGCGCCAGGCGATCGCATCCGACGACCCGGTCGTGTACTTCGAGCCGAAGCGCCTGTACCACCAGAAGGGCGAGGTCGATCTCGACGTCGATCTGGCGGATGCGCCGCCCATGGGCCTGGCGCGCGTCGCGCGCGAGGGCGGCGACGTCACGCTCCTCACGTACGGCTCGCAGGTCATGACCGCGCTCGACGCCGCGATCGCGGCGGAGGACGAGGGCGTCTCGATCGAGGTCATCGACCTGCGGTCGCTGTCGCCCGTCGACTACCGCACGGTGACGGCGTCGGTGCGCAAGACCGGTCGCGTCGTCGTGACCCACGAAGCCGCGAAGGAAGCGGGCATGGGCGCGGAGCTCGTCGCGAGCGTCACCGAGCGCTGCTTCCACTACCTCGAGGCGCCGCCGCAGCGCGTGACCGGCCACGACATCCCGTATCCGCCGGCGAAACTCGAGAAGTACCACATCCCGGATCTGGACCGCATCCTCGACGCGGTCGACCGCGTGCTCGACAAGCCGAACAGCCTGACCGGGCTCGAGGAGTGGCGCACGGCCGAGACGGGCCGTGCCGGAGTGGGCGGTGGTGTGCTGTGATCCAGGAGTTCCTGCTCCCCGATCTCGGCGAAGGCCTTCCCGAGGCCGAGCTCGTCCAGTGGACGGTCGCCGAGGGCGACGAGGTCGCCCTGAACCAGACGATCGCCGAGGTCGAGACGGCCAAGGCGGTCGTCGAGCTGCCGTCTCCGTTCGCGGGCATCGTCCGCACGCTGCACGCGCAAGCGGGCGATGTCGTCCAGGTCGGCGCGCCGCTCATCACGTTCGACGTCGCGGGGGCCGAGGCATCCGCTGCATCGGCTCCGGCCGAGGCGGTCGCTTCGACGCCGACGGAGAAGGCGGATGCGGTGCCCGCGCCCGAAGAGAAGGCGCAGCCCAACCTCGTGGGCTACGGTGCCGCGCCGCGCGGCAGCGCGCGTCCGCGGCGCCGAGCGCGCTCGGTCGCCGCGCTCGCACCGACCGGTGGCGGCACCGACACGGCAGTGCTCGAGGCCGCGCCGCACGACGCGATCCGCGTGGCGGAGCCCGAGCGTCCCCTCGAGCGGCCCCGGTCGACTCCGCCCGTGCGACGGTTCGCGAAGGACCTCGGGATCGACCTCGCACTCGTCGAGGCATCCGGCGCGTCGGGCATCATCACGCGCGCGGACGTCGAGGCGTACGCGGCGCGGGTCGGCAGGCTTCCGGGCGCCGAGCCGGCGATGGCGGGTGCCGCGCCGGCCGCATCCGCTCCTCGTCGAGAGGCGGGCGAGCGCACGACGCGAACCCCGATCCGAGGCGTCCGCAAGCACACCGCCGAGGCGATGGTGCGCAGCGCCTTCACCGCACCGCACGTGACGACGTTCCTGACGGTTGACGTGACGGCCACGACCGAGCTCATCGAGTCGTTCAAGGCCGACCGCTCGCTGCAGGGCCACAAGATCGGCGTGCTCGCCGTCGCGGCGAAGGCCGTGTGCCTCGCGCTGCGCAAGCACCCCGAGCTCAACTCCAAGTGGGACGAAGCGGCCGGCGAGATCGTCGAGCACCACTACGTCAACATCGGCATCGCGGCGGCGACCGGCCGCGGGCTCGTCGTGCCGAACATCAAGGACGCGCAGGACATGTCGCTCGTGGAGCTCGCCGACGCGATCCGCGATCTCGCCGAGACGGCCCGTGCGGGCAAGACGGCGCCGGCCGACATGATGGGCGGCACGTTCTCGATCACGAATGTCGGCGTCTTCGGCGTCGACGCCGGCACCCCGATCCTCAACCCGGGGGAGGCGGGGATCCTCGCGGTCGGCGCCGTGCGCCGCCAGCCGTGGGAGCACCGCGGCGAGATCGCGCTGCGCGACGTCATGACACTCGCGCTCTCGTTCGACCACCGCCTCGTCGACGGCGAGCAGGGGTCGAAGTTCCTCGTCGACGTCGGTGACGTGCTGCGCGAGCCCGGACGCGCCATGCTGCTCGGCTGACTTCTCCAGTGGGGCGGCGGCGCGCGCCGAGAGGTCGTGCGTCGCCGCCCGGCGCGCTCAGGGTGTCGCGCCGCGCCGTCGCTCACGCTGCGAGGGCTGCCAGGGCCATCGACTCGAGGATCTGCGAGACGTCCTCGTCGGCGGGGGCGTCGCGCAGCGCGCGCACGCTGTGCGGAGTCGAGTTGATGAGGCCGAAGCACGCGTGGGCACGCACGCGCAGGTCGTTGACGGGACGATCCGGATGCACCGCCGCCAGCACCCCGATCCACAGCTCGACGTACTCGCGCTGCAGACGCCGCACAGCGTGGCGGTCCTCGTCGGCGAGGCTCGCGAGATCCCGGTCCTGCACGCGGATGACGTCGGCGTCGGCAAGAGCGAAGGCGACGTGGAACTCGATGAGCGCGCGCAGCTGCTCGAGGGGCGGCTCACCCGACTCGACGACCGCTCGGCCCCCCGACAGCAGCCGCTCGCTCACACTCACGAGGATCGCGCCGAGCAGAGCCTGCTTGTTCGCGAAGTGCCGATAGACGGCGGGCCCGCTCACGCCGACGGCGGCGCCGAGCTCTTCGAGGCTCACTCCGCTGAAGCCCCGCGCCGCGAACAGCCGGGCCGCCTCTTTCAGAAGAGCGGTCTGGCGGTCGGCCTTGGCGCGACCGCGCTCGGTGAGACCCCTTGCCATTTCAGTTAATCCTCGCTAACCTGACTGCTCAGTTAGTGAACACTAACCAGTCCCATCGCGCGGCGACAACCTGTGTGACGGAATCGTGACGTCGACGGAGATGACATGAGCGCCCTGACGACCTTGGTCGCCCACGACGCGACTTTCGCGCGCACACACGAGGCGCAGAGCGCATTGGCCGAGGAGCTTCACGAGCGGCTCGCGAAGGCCGCACGGGGCGGTCCTGAGCCGTCGCGTGAGCGGCATGTCGCGCGCGGCAAGCTGCTGCCGCGCGACCGGGTGAACCGCCTCCTCGACGAAGGCAGCCCCTTCCTCGAGGTCGCACCGCTCGCCGCCGAGGGGTTGTACGGCGGAGACGCTCCCGCCGCCGGGGTCATCGCGGGCATCGGCCTCGTGCACGGCCGGCACGTGATGGTCGTGTGCAACGACGCGACGGTCAAGGGCGGCACGTATTACCCGCTCACCGTGAAGAAGCACCTTCGCGCGCAGGAGATCGCGCTCGAGAATCGTCTCCCGTGCATCTACCTCGTCGACTCGGGCGGTGCGTTCCTGCCGAAGCAGGACGAGGTGTTCCCCGACCGCGACCACTTCGGGCGCATCTTCTTCAACCAGGCGCGCCTGTCGGCTGAGGGCGTCCCGCAGATCGCCGCGGTGCTCGGCTCGTGCACAGCAGGAGGCGCGTACGTGCCGGCGATGAGCGATGAGACCGTCATCGTCCGAAACCAGGGCACGATCTTCCTCGGTGGTCCGCCGCTCGTGAAGGCGGCGATCGGCGAGGTCGTGACGGCCAAGGAGCTCGGCGGGGGAGAGTTGCACGCCCGCCGCTCCGGAGTCGTCGACCACCTCGCCGAGAACGACGAGCACGCGCTCGAGATCGTGCGCGACATCGTCGCGACCCTGCCGCAGCCCGAAGAGCCCGCGTGGGAGGTCGTCGACGCCGTCGCGCCCGCCGTCGACCCCGCCGACCTCTACGGTGTCGTGCCCGTCGACGTGAACCAGCCGTACGACGTGCGCGAGGTCATCGCACGCCTGGTCGACGCGAGTGAATTCCACGAGTTCAAGCGCGAGTACGGCGATACGCTCGTCACCGGGTTCGCACGCATCCACGGGCATCCGGTCGGCATCGTCGCGAACAACGGCGTGCTGTTCAGCGAGTCGGCCCTCAAGGGCGCGCACTTCATCGAGCTGTGCGACCAGCGCGGCATTCCCCTCCTGTTCCTGCAGAACATCTCCGGCTTCATGGTCGGGCGAGACGCCGAGGCCGGAGGCATCGCGAAGGACGGCGCCAAGATGGTCACCGCCGTCGCGACGACGCGCGTCCCCAAGCTCACGGTCGTGATCGGCGGATCCTTCGGCGCCGGCAACTATGCGATGTGCGGTCGCGCCTACTCACCCCGATTCCTGTGGACGTGGCCCGCGAGCCGCGTCTCGGTCATGGGCGGGACGCAGGCGGCATCCGTCCTCTCGACTGTCAAGGCCGACCAGCTCGCCGCGCGCGGCGAGCAGTGGAGCGACGACGACCGCGCCGCGTTCGAGGCGCCCATCCGCGCGCAGTACGAGGAGCAGGGCAATCCCTATTACGCGACCGCCCGCCTGTGGGATGACGGCGTCATCGACCCGCTCGACACGCGCGACGTGATCGGCCTCGCACTCGACGTCGTCTCGCGCACGCCCCTTCCCGAGCCGAAGTTCGGCGTCTTCCGGATGTGAGACCCATGACCACGAATCCCACCGACTCGGTCCCTGAGCGAGCGCAGCGAGACGAAGGTTTCACCACCGTCCTCGTGGCGAACCGCGGCGAGATCGCGCGACGCGTCCTCCGCACGCTGCGCGAGCTCGGCATCCGCTCGGTCGCCGTCTACAGCGACGCCGATGCGAACGCGCCGCACGTGCGTGAGGCCGACATCGCCGTCCGGATCGGGCCGGCCGCCGCATCCGAGTCGTACCTCAGCATCGACGCCGTGATCGCGGCCGCGCGCGAGACCGGGGCGCAGGCGATCCATCCCGGCTACGGCTTCCTCGCCGAGAACGCCGCGTTCGCGCGCGCGTGCGCCGACGCCGGAATCGTCTTCATCGGGCCGGGCGAGCGTGCGCTCGAGGTCATGGGCGACAAGATCCGCGCGAAGCAGCACGTCGCCGAGTACGGCGTGCCGACGGTTCCCGGATTCTCGGCGGTGGACATGACGGATGCGGCGATCGCCGACGCCGCCCGCGACATCGGCTTCCCCCTGCTCGTCAAGCCGTCGGCGGGCGGCGGCGGAAAAGGCATGCAGGTCGTGCGCTCAGAGAGCGAGCTGCCCGAGGCGCTCGCGACCGCTCGCCGCGTCGCGACGGCCGCATTCGGCGACGACGCGCTCCTGCTCGAACGGCTCATCGAGCGTCCGCGGCACATCGAGGTGCAGGTGCTCGCCGACTCCCACGGAACGGTCGTCCACCTCGGCGAACGCGAGTGCACGCTCCAGCGCCGGCACCAGAAGGTCATCGAGGAGGCTCCGTCGCCCGTCATCGACGCCGCCACGCGCGAGCGCATCGGTGTGGCGGCGTGCGCGGCCGCCGCATCCGTCGACTATCGCGGCGCGGGAACGGTCGAGTTCCTCATCGCGGCCGACCGGCCCGACGAGTTCTTCTTCATCGAGATGAACACTCGTCTGCAGGTCGAGCACCCCGTGACGGAGCTCGTGACCGGCATCGACCTCGTCGAGCAGCAGATCCGCATCGCCGAGGGCGAGCCGATCCCGTTCGAGCAGGACGAGGTGCGCCTCGAAGGGCACGCGATCGAGGCGCGCGTGTACGCCGAGAGCCCCGAGCGCGGCTTCCTGCCGTCGACGGGCGACGTGCTGCTGTGGCGCGCCGCCGAGGGCGTGAGGACGGATGCGGCGATCGAGACCGGCTCCACGGTGACGAGCGACTACGACCCGATGATCGCGAAGGTCATCGCCTTCGGCGCGGATCGGGCCGCGGCGCTCGACACGCTGGACGCCGCGCTCGCCGAGACGGTGGTGCTCGGCGTCGAGACGAACACGGCGTTCCTGCGCGCGCTGATCGCCGATCCCGCCGTGCGCGACGGAGACCTCGACACGGGACTCATCGACCGCCTGCCGCCGTTCGAGGCGCCCGCTCCGTCCGCACGGGCGCTCGCGTGCGCTGCCGCCTTCGTGCGCGGGGGCTCGACATCGAGTCGAGCGCCCGACGGAGGCGCGTCGACAGGTCGCGCACGGCCCACCCGCAGTCGCGCCGGCGGCGCATGGCGCGCGTTGCCCGGCTGGCGCGTGTCGGGCGAGCGCGTGCTGCCGGTGCAGAGGTTCCAGCTCGACGGCGGCGACGTCGTCGAGGTCGCGGACGACGACGCCGCTCCCACGGACCCGGCGGATGCCGCGACCGCACGCGACGGCAGCGTCTGGGTGCACGCCGACGGCGCCACCCACCGGCTGCGGCCCCTCACGCGCCGCGAGGCGATGGAGGTGCGGCTCGCACAGCGCGAGCGCGAGGCCGGCGCATCCGACCCCGATCTCCGCGCGCCCATGCCCGGCGCCGTCGTGGCGATCCACGCCGCCGACGGCGCCGAGGTCGCCGCGGGCGACCGCATCGTCACGATCGAGGCGATGAAGATGGAGCACCCGCTGATCGCCGGACACGGTGGCATCGTGCGCGTGCGCACGGCCGTCGGAGAGCAGGTCTCGCGCGATCAGGTGCTCGCGACCGTGACCGCGCACCCGGCGGAGACCGCAGACCGCGAGGCGCCCGTCGACCAAGCGGGCGCGCCCGGGGCATCCGTCACACCGACCGAGACCGCGGTCGGCTGACCGTCCATCCCACGAGGAGGAGACATGGACCACCACAATCTCACCGAGGACGAGCGTCAGCTCGCCGCGATGGTGCGGGACTTCGCCGAAGAGGTCGTCGCACCCCGCTCGTACGAGGCCGACCGCACGAAGACGCTGCCGCTCGAGGTCGTGAAGCAGATGGGCGACCTCGGGCTGTTCGGTCTGCCGTTCCCCGAGGAGTACGGCGGGCAGGGAGGCGACTACTTCGCGCTGTGCCTCGCGATCGAGGCGCTCGGGCGCGTCGACCAGTCCATCGCCATCACGCTCGAAGCGGGCGTGAGCCTCGGCGCGATGCCGATCTTCCGCTTCGGCACCGAGGTGCAGAAACAGGAGCATCTTCCCGATCTCACGGCGGGTCGCGCACTCGCGGGGTTCGGGCTTACCGAGCCGGAGGCGGGATCCGACGCCGGAGCGACGCGCACGACCGCGCGCCTCGAGGACGGCGAGTGGGTCATCGACGGGTCGAAGCAGTTCATCACGAACTCCGGCACCGCCATCACGCGCTTCGTGACGGTCACCGCGGTCACGGGACAGCAGGACGGCCGCAAGGAGATCTCGACGATCATCGTGCCCAACGGCACTCCCGGCTTCACCGTCGAGCCCGCGTACGACAAGGTCGGCTGGAACGCGTCCGACACGCATCCGCTGACGTTCCAGGGCGCGCGTGTTCCGGAGGGCAACCTGCTGGGGGAGCGCGGCCGCGGATTCGCGAACTTCCTGCACATCCTCGACGAGGGCCGCATCGCGATCGCCGCCCTCGCAACGGGTGCCGCCGAGGGCTGCCTCGAAGCTGCCGTCGACTACGCGAACAAGCGCGTCGTGTTCGGCGACACGCTGTCCAAGCGGCAGGGCATCCAGTTCACGATCGCGCGGATGCAGGCGCGCGTGCACACCGCGCGCCTCGCGTGGCACCACGCGGCGCGCCTCCGCGACGCAGGCAAGCCGTTCAAGACCGAGGCGGCCATAGCGAAGCTCACGGCGAGCGACGCGGCGATGGACAACGCGCGCGACGCGACGCAGATCTTCGGCGGCAACGGCTTCATGAACGAGTTCCCCGTGGCCCGCCACTACCGTGACTCGAAGATCCTCGAGATCGGCGAGGGCACGAACGAGGTGCAGCTCCTCGTCATCTCGCGCGCATTGGGGCTCGAATGAGCGACCCGTCGAACTCCGCCCGCTCCGACGGTAGCGTGACGAGGGTGACCGGCGAGCCGATCGTGCAGCGCGGGCTCTACTACGACGAGCTCGAGGTCGGTGCGCGCTACGTGCACCGACCGGGCCGCACCGCGACCGAGGCCGACAACGTCCTGTTCTCGACCCTCACGATGAACACCCAGGCGCTGCACCTCGACGCCGCGTACTCCGAATCGCGACCGTTCGGACAGCGGCTCATGAACTCGATGTGGACGCTGTCGACGATGGTGGGGGCATCCGTCTCGCAGCTCACGCAGGGCACGCTCGTCGCTCAACTGGGGATGACCGACATCTCGTTCCCCGCACCGCTCTTCCACGGCGACACCCTCTACACCGAGACCGAGGTCGTCGAGAAGCGCCTGTCGAAGTCGCGCCCCGGGCAGGGCATCGTGACGCTGAGGCACACGGGGCGCAACCAGCACGGAGAGGTCGTCGGCGTCGCGACGCGCGTCGCGCTCATGTGGTGCGCGCCGTCGACGGAACAGAGCCCAGGAGGAGACGCGTGACCGGAACACCGTTCGATCTCGGCCCCGCGCTGCTGTTCTGTCCCGCGGATCGTCCCGAGCGCTTCGAGAAGGCGCTCGACCGCTCGGACGGCGTGATCCTCGATCTCGAGGACGCGGTGAGCGCGGATGCCAAGGCGGCGGCGCGCGGCGCGGTGATCGAGTCCGAGCTCGACCCTTCGCGCGTCATCGTGCGGGTCAATCCGCTCGACAGCGACGCGATCGTCGCGGATCTGTCGTCGCTGTCGCAGACCGACTACCGGACGATCATGGTCGCGAAGGCCGAATCGCCCAAGAGGATCGGCCGGCTCGACCCGCGCTTCCGCGTGATCGCGCTGTGCGAGACCGCGCGCGGTGTGCAGGCGGCAGAGCGCATCGCGGCCCTCGACAACGTCGTGGGGCTCATGTGGGGAGCCGAGGACCTCGTCGCATCGCTCGGCGGCACCGCGAGCCGCAACAAGCGCGGGCGGTACCGCGATGTGGCGCGCTACGCGCGCAGCCGCGTGCTCATCGCCGCGGGAGCGCGGCGCAAGGCGGCGATCGACGCCGTGCACCTCGACATCGCAGACCTCAAGGGCCTGCGACGCGAGGCGCGCGATGCCGCCGCGAGCGGCTTCACGGCCACGGCATGCATCCACCCGAGCCATGTGCCGGTGATTCGCGAGGCGTATCGTCCGGACGACGATCTCCTCGCGTGGGCGCAGGGTGTGCTCGCGGCGGCCGAGCACAAGGGCGGCGTGTTCCGACATGAGGGACGCATGGTCGACGAGCCCGTGCTCCGCCACGCGCGCGGGATCGTGCGTCGCGCGGAGTCCTGAGCCCCGCCATGGGGGCTGAGCGAGCGCAGCGCCCTTCGTCTCGTCGCTGCACTCCTCGCTCAGGGACCGGGGGAAGGTCAGCCCTCGAGCGCATCGGCGAGAGCCGAGAGCACCTCGCTCGTGCCGGCGTCGATCTTCACGGTGGCGCGGGCGTCGCCGCGCGTCTGCCCGCGGTTGACGATCACCACGGGCATCCGTCGCCGCCGTGCACGCTCGAGCAGCCGGATGCCCGAGTTCACGACGAGCGATGAGCCGGCGATCACGAGGGCATCGCTCGCGTGGACGAGCTGCTCGGCCTCGCGGAACTTCTCGGCGGGGATGAACTCGCCGAAGAACACGACATCGGGCTTGAGCACGCCCCCGCACACGGTGCACGACGGTACCCGGAAGTCCTCCCAGCTCTCCGGCAGCACGTCGCCGTCGGGGCCGAGCTTCACGTTCTCGGGCACGACGATCCACGGGTTGTCGGCCTCGACACGCACCGCCAGATCGCGGCGGTCGAACACCTGCCCGCAATGCGTGCAGAACACGCGGCGCATCGTTCCGTGCAGCTCGACGACGCGGCGGCTGCCTGCGCGCACGTGGAGCCCGTCGACGTTCTGCGTGATGACACCCGACACGATGCCGCGCTCCTCGAGACTCGCGATCGCGCGGTGGCCGGCGTTCGGCTCGGCGGCCGCGAAGGCGCGCCAGCCGAGGTGGCTGCCGACCCAGTATCGGCGCCGGGCGGCGTCGCTCGAGAGGTACTGGTCCACGGTCATGGGCGTGCGCCGCGGCGCGCCCTCGCCGCGGTAGTCGGGGATGCCGGAATCCGTCGAGACGCCCGCCCCCGTCAGAACGGCGATCCGACGGCCCGACAGCGCGGTGAGCGCCGCGTCGAGCTGCTGCGCGGGAAGCGCGGCAAGGTGCGTTGCGATGCTCACGGATCACCCCCTCCGCTCGCGAGTCTAGGTCCCGTCGTTTTCGGGCATGTTACGCCGGTCGCGGGCTGTGAGCTCCCACAGCGCGACCGCGGACGCCGCGGCGACGTTGAGCGAGTCGACGCCCCCGCGCATCGGGATCGTCACGGTGACGTCGGCCGCCTCGAGCGCCGCACGGCTCAGGCCGTCGCCTTCAGCGCCCAGCATGAGCGCGACCTTGCGCGGCGCATCCGCAGCGAACCTGTCGAGCGGCACCGCGTCGTCGGCCAACGCGAGGGCCGCGAGCCGGAAGCCTGCGTCGTGCAGCAGTTCGCGCGCCACGGGCCACTCGGGAATGCGCGTCCACGGCACCTGGAACACCGTCCCCATGCTCACCCGCACGCTCCGCCGGTACAGGGGGTCGGCGCAGCGCGGGCTCACGAGCACCGCATCGGCGCCGAGGCCTGCGGCACCGCGGAAGATGGCGCCGACGTTCGTGTGGTCCACGATGTCGTCGAGCACCACGACCACGCGCGCACCCTCGACGATCGCGCCCACCGTCGCGAGCGGCGGGCGGTGCATCGCCGCGAGGGCTCCGCGGTGCACGGCGTAGCCCGTGAGGTGCTCGGCGACTTCTGCGGGCACGACGAAGATCGGGGCATCCGGATGCGGCGCCGCCAGCCGCTCGATGTCGGGCAGCCACTTGTCCTGCACGAGGAAGGATCGCGGCGTGTGGCCCGCCGCGAGCGCGCGTGCGATGACCTTCGACGATTCGGCGATGTACAGGCCGCCCTCGGGCTCGAGCACGCGGCGCAGCGCGACATCGGTGAGATCGCGGTAGTCGGCGAGCCGCGCATCGGCGGGGTCGTCGACGCGCACGACCGGCATGGCGCCCCTACACCCGGTCGTCGCGCGCCGCGGCGGCGTCGTCAGCCGCCGCCATGGGCTTCGGTGCGTCGTCGCCCTTGCCCGGTGCGAGGGTCGTCACGGGGAGAGGCGACGGGCGCTTCGCCGTGACGTTGTCGCCGGACGACTGGTGACGCAGGCGGCGCAGCACCCACGGCACGAGGTGCTCGCGGGCCCACACGAGGTCGTGTGCACGCGCTTCGCGCCACGTGCGACGCGGCAGAGGATCGGGCTGCATCGGCTGCAGGTCGTTCGGCACGTTGAGCGCACGAAGCACCATGCGGGCGACCTCGTGGTGACCGAGCGAGTTCAGGTGGAGTCGGTCGTCGTCGAAGAACCTCGGGTCCTGGATCTCCTTGAGGGCCCACTGGTCGGCGACGATGCAGTCGTAGCGGTCGGCGATGGCGCGGACGTTCTCGTTGTAGATGGCGATCTTGCCGCGGAACGGCCGGAACACCGGCGTGAAGTTCGTGTCGATGCCCGTGAACACCACGACGGTCGCGCCCCCGCTGCTGAGCCGGATGACCGCGTCCTCGAACTGGCCCGCGATCTCGTCGGGGTCGGTGCCCGGCCGGATCACGTCGTTGCCGCCCGCGCAGAACGTGATCAGGTCGGGCTTGAGCTCGAGCGCCGGATCGACCTGTTCGGCGACGATCTGGGCGATGAGCTTGCCGCGCACGGCGAGGTTCGCGTACGCGAAGTCGTCGACCTGCTGCGACAGCACCTCGGCGACGCGGTCCGCCCAGCCACGGTGCCCTCCCGGGCTGTTCGGCTCGGGATCGCCGATGCCCTCGGTGAACGAGTCGCCGAGCGCGACGTAGCGGCGCCATGGGTGGGGCTGCGCGTTCGCGACGTACGGAGTGCGCGGATCGTCTTCGTTCGTCATCATCTTCCTCGCTTGTGGCCGGTTACGAGGTTAGCCCGCCTCGCGGACGTCTGCGCCGACGCGTCGCCGGCCTCGTCTATCGTGGTGACTCGTTGTGCCGAGACGAGGGGAGGGCGTCGATGGACGACGAGGCGCTGGTCGCCGAGCACGCGACCGACACCGAGTCGTTTGACCACAGACATGCGGATGCCGCGCACCACGGCACCCGTCACATCGGGTCCTTCGCCGCCGAGCACCTGTCGCCGTCGTTCCCGCAGCGTGCCCCGTGGGGCACCGCGCAGCGCCTCCGCGCGTGGCAGGCCGAGGCTCTCGACCTGTACTTCAGCCTCGACGGTCCGGACGGCCCCGGCGCGGGTCCGCGCGACTTCCTCGCCGCCGCGACCCCCGGCGCCGGAAAGACGACGTTCGCCCTCCGGCTCGCGAGCGAGCTGCTGCGCCGCCGGGTGGTCGACCGCATCATCGTCGTCGCGCCCACCGAGCACCTCAAGACCCAATGGGCGGATGCGGCGGCCCGTGTGTCGATCCGACTCGACCCCGCCTTCTCGAACCGCCACGTCGCCCCCGCGCGCCACTACCACGGGGTGGCCGTCACCTACGCGCAGGTGGCGGTCAAGGCATCCGTCCATCAGCGCCTCACGCTCGATGCGCGCACGCTCGTGATCCTCGATGAGGTGCACCACGGCGGCGACGCGCTCAGCTGGGGCGATGCGCTGCGCGAGGCGTACTCGCGCGCGACGCGGCGGCTGCTGCTGTCGGGGACGCCGTTCCGCAGCGACACCGCGCCGATCCCGTTCGTCGAGTACCACCCCGACGAGAAGGGCATCCGCGTCTCGCGCACCGACTACAGCTACGGCTACGCGCGAGCCCTCGAGGACGGCGTCGTGCGCCCGGTGATCTTCCTCGTGTACGCGGGCTCGATGCGCTGGCGCACCAAGACCGGCGACGAGATGGAAGCGCAGCTCGGGCAGGACAACACGAAGGACGTCACCGCGCAGGCATGGCGTACCGCGCTCGACCCGGCGGGGGAGTGGATCCCGGCCGTGCTGCGGTCGGCCGACCGGCGCCTCAGCGAGGTGCGCGAGCAGGTGCCGGATGCCGGCGGCCTCGTCATCGCGACCGATCAGACCGCCGCGCGCGCCTACGCCGAGATCCTGCGCGGCATCACCGGCGAGGCACCCACTGTCGTGCTCTCCGACGAGGCCGAGGCGTCGTCGCGCATCGAGGAGTTCTCGCAGGGCACGTCGCGGTGGATGGTCGCGGTCCGCATGGTGTCGGAGGGTGTCGACGTTCCGCGGCTGTGCGTCGGCGTCTACGCGACGAGCGCCTCGACCCCGCTCTTCTTCGCGCAGGCGATCGGCCGGTTCGTGCGCGCACGCCGGCGCGGCGAGACCGCGAGCGTGTTCCTCCCGAACGTTCCGCAGCTGCTCGCCCTCGCGAACGAGCTCGAGCGTCAGCGAGATCACGCGCTGGACCGCGACACCGACGGCGACGACGAGTGGAACGCCGAGGAGGACCTGCTCGCGGCGGCGGAGCGGGAGGACAAGGCATCCGATGCTCTCACCGAGGAGTTCTCGTTCCAGGCACTCGGCTCCGCCGCGCACTTCGACCGCGTGCTCTACGACGGGCGCGAGTTCGGGCAGCTCGCGGTGCCCGGAACGCCCGAAGAGGAGGAGTTCCTGGGCCTGCCCGGACTGCTCGAGCCCGAGCACGTCCATGAGCTGCTCATGCAGCGCCAGGCGCGTCAGGGAAGGCACCGCAAGGCGCGCGAGGCACGGCAAGCGGTCGCGGGAACCCCGGTGGAGCCCGCGCCGCCGCCCGCGCTCCACCGCACCCTCAAGGAGCAGCGACAGCTTCTGAACAGCCTCGTGGGGCTCTACGCGCGCCAGTCGGGCGAGCCGCACGGCGCCGTGCACGCCGAGCTTCGACGGATCTGCGGCGGACCGCCCGTCGCTCAGGCCACCGTCGCCCAGCTGCAGGCGCGCATCGACGTGCTGCGCAAGCGCGTGCGCTCCTGAACCGCCCGCGACGCCGGGGCTCGTTCGGAGCCCCGAAATGCTGTCAATCCGCGAGATCGCGGGGCTGCACGGCGTGCTCCCGGCTAGCGTGGAGGCGACCCCCGGCCCCGAATCCTCAGAGGAGGACCGTTGAGCGCGCCCGCCGCACACCATCCTGCGCCTTCGCCCGCGCCGAGCGAACGCGACCGGAGGCGCTGGGCGCGGTTCCTCGTCGACGAGCGTGCCGAGGCGCGCCTGTACCGCCAGCTGGCGAGCCGGCGCACGGGGGAGGAGCGCGCCATCCTCGAGGCCCTCGCCGACGCGGAGGGGCGGCACGAGGCGCACTGGCTCGAGCTGCTGGGCGGCGAGCCCAAGCGCCTTCCGCGGCGCAGCCTCGACACGGTCGTGCTCGGATGGATGGCGAAGCGCTTCGGGTGGATCTTCGTGCTCGCGCTCGCGCAGAACGCAGAGCGGCGATCGCCCTACGACGACGAGCCGTTCGCGACGGCGGCTATGGCGGCGGACGAGAAGATCCACGGCGAGGTCATCCGCACACTGGCCGCTCGTGGGCGCCGTCGCCTGTCGGGAACCTTCCGCGCGGCGGTCTTCGGCGCGAACGACGGTCTCGTCTCGAACCTCGCGCTCGTCATGGGCATCGGTGCGACGGGCGTCGCATCCCAGTTCGTGCTCTTCAGCGGCATCGCGGGCCTCCTCGCGGGCGCTCTGTCGATGGGCGCGGGCGAGTTCGTGTCGGTGCGATCGCAGCGCGAGCTGCTGTCGGCGACCGAGCCCAACGACGACGCCCAGCACGCCCTCATCGACCTCGACCTCGACGCGAACGAGCTGGCTCTGGTCTATCGGGCGCGAGGGATGAGCGAAGCGGATGCCACGGCCCGCGCCCGCCGCGTGATCCAGGTCGCCCAGGGGAGTGAGGCAGACTCCGCGGTCACGGCGCCGATCGGCACGCACGACGACAACGAGGTGGTCGGACGGGCCTGGGGGGCGGCGATCTCGAGCTTCCTGTTCTTCGCCTCCGGAGCGATCATCCCCGTGCTGCCGTGGATCTTCGGTCTGAGCGGCCTCGCCGCGGTGATCACGGCTCTCGTGCTCGTCGGGATCGCTCTCATGCTCACCGGCGCGACGGTCGGGGTGCTGTCGGGCGGTCCGCCCCTCAAGCGCGCCCTCCGGCAGCTCGCGATCGGCTACGGCGCCGCGGCGGTGACGTACGCGCTCGGGCTCCTGTTCGGCGTGACACTGGGGTGACCGGGGCGAGCCGCTCGATTCGTTCCGGAGCGCCGAACGTGCTATCGTCGATCCTCGGTTGCGAAACCGAAAACCACCTCGCGCGGGTGGCGGAATAGGTAGACGCGCTAGCTTGAGGTGCTAGTGCCCGTATAGGGCGTGGGGGTTCAAGTCCCCCCTCGCGCACAAGCAATCTGGGCCCCTTTCGAGGGGCCCAGATTCGTTTCGATGCTCGTTCCAGACAGCGTGAAGGCCCCCTCGCAGTGGGGGCCTTCGTCGTCGAGAGGATAGGTTGGAGCGCATGCCCGAAGCCCCCCTTCCCGAGGTCGTCGAGGTCGCGCGGGACCTCATCCGCTTCGACACCACGAACTACGGCGGCGGCCGCTCGAAGGGCGAGCGTGAGGCAGCCGAGTACGTCGGCGCCTACCTCGAGTCGATCGGCCTGACCCCCGAGTACTACGAGCCGATTCCGCTCCGCACGAACGTCATGGCGCGCGTCCCCGGTCGCGACCGCTCCAAGCCGGCGCTCGTGCTGCACGGACACCTCGACGTCGTCCCGGCGATCGCGGAGGACTGGAGCGTCGACCCGTTCGCGGGAGAGATCAAGGACGGACTGCTGTGGGGCCGGGGCGCCGTCGACATGAAGGACATGGACGCCATGATCCTCACGTCCGTCGCCGACATCCTCCGCGCAGGCGACCAGCCCGAGCGCGACCTCGTCCTCACGTTCTTCGCCGACGAGGAGAACGGGGGCGTGGAGGGCTCTGCGCTCGTCGTGCGCGACCGTCCCGAATGGTTCGCGGGCGCGACCGAGGCGATCAGCGAAGTCGGCGGATACTCGATCACCGCCGGCGGCCGCCGGGCCTACCTGCTCCAGACCGGCGAGAAGGCGCTCATCTGGATCCGGCTCGTCGCGCGCGGAATCGCCGCCCACGGCAGCCGCTTCCATCCCGAGAACGCCATCACGCGCCTCACCGAGGCCGTCGCGGCGCTCGGCCGCACCGAATGGCCCGTGCGCCTCACCGACACGACACGCGAGCTCCTCGAAGGGCTCGCGGCGCTGACGGGCGCATCCGCCGACGACCCCGACGCCCTCGCCGACGCGACGGGTGCGGCATCCGGCTTCATCCGCTCGACGCTGCGCACGACCGCCAACCCGACGGGCCTCACCGCCGGTTACAAGCACAACGTGATCCCCGATCGAGCCGAAGCGCTCATCGACGTCCGCGTGCTCCCCGGCACCGAGGAGGCGGCCCTCGCCGACATCCGTCGCATCGTGGGCGACGACGTCGAGGTCGAGGTCGTCGTGCAGGACATCGGCCTCGAGGTGCCGTTCGAGGGGGCCCTCGTCGACGCGATGGTCGCGGCGCTCGGCCGCCACGACCCGGGCACGCCGGTGATCCCGTACCTCATGGGCGGCGGCACCGACAACAAGGCGCTCTCACGCCTGGGCATCGCGGGCTTCGGCTTCGCACCGCTGCGACTGCCCGCCGACCTCGACTTCACCGGCATGTTCCACGGCGTCGACGAGCGCGTGCCCATCGATGCCCTCGTGTTCGGCAAGACTGTCCTCACCGACCTCCTTCGCACCTACTGACTCACGTCGCCGCGCGCGACACGACATGACGGATGCCCCGCCCGCGGCATCCCGCACCGAAAGGCGTGCATGCAGCATCTGTTCGAGGCGATCATCCTGGGGCTCGTCCAGGGCCTGACCGAGTTCCTCCCCGTCTCGTCGAGCGCGCACCTGCGCATCGTGGGGGAGTTCCTGCCGAGCGCCGAGGATCCCGGCGCGGCGTTCACCGCGATCACGCAGATCGGCACCGAGGCGGCGGTCGTCGTCTTCTTCTGGCGTGACATCGTGCGCATCATCGGCGCGTGGTTCAAAGCGCTCTTCGGACGCATCCCCCGCAACGACCCCGACGCGCGCCTCGGGTGGCTCATCATCATCGGCAGCATCCCGATCGTGGTGCTCGGTCTGCTGTTCCAGGACCAGATCGAGACCGTATTCCGCTCGCTGTGGCTCGTCGCCGGCATGCTCATCCTCTTCGGCGTGCTGCTCGGCATCGCCGACCACATCGGCGCGAAGCGGCGCAGGCTCCAGGACATCACCGTGCCGCACGGCATCATCTACGGGTTCGCGCAGGCGCTCGCCCTCATCCCCGGCGTCTCACGCTCGGGCGGCACGATCACGGCAGGCCTGCTCATGGGGTACGAGCGGTCCGCTGCCGCGCGGTACGCGTTCCTGCTCGCGATCCCTGCGGTGTTCGGCAGCGGCTTCTACCAGCTCTTCAAGAGCTGGGACGAGCCGGGCGTCTTCACCCTCGGCGAGACGGCCATCGCGACGATCGTCGCGTTCCTCGTCGCGCTCGGCGTGATCGCGTTCTTCATGAACTGGATCTCGAAGCACAGCTTCCTGCCGTTCGTCGTCTACCGTGTCGCGCTCGGCTCGACGATCCTCGTGCTGCTGAGCACGGGGGTGCTCCAACCGCTCTGACGCGGCCTCTCCGACGAGGCGTCAGCGGCGCGGAGGGTCGTCGCGGCCGGGCTTCGCGGGCCCGTCGCCGCGGCGGCGCAGGTACCGCTCGAACTCCTGGGCGATGGCATCGCCGGATGCCTCGGGCGAGTCCCACGTGTCGCGCGTGCGCTCGAGCTGGCGGATGTACTCCGTCATCTCCTCGTCGTCTGCCGCAGCCGCGTCGATCGACGCCTCCCACGCGGCCGCCTCGGTCGCGAGCGTTCCGCGATCGACGGGTGCGCCGGTGAGGTCCTCGAGACGGTCGAGCAGCGCGAGCGTGGCCTTCGGGGACGGCGTGTGACCCGCGACGTAGTGCGGCACGCTGGCCCACAGGCTCGCGGAGGGGATGCCCGCGGCATCCGCCGCGTGGGACAGGACGCTCAGGATGCCGACCGGTCCTTCGTACGTGCTGCGCTCGAGGCCCAGCGACTGGCGCAGCTTCTCGCTGTCGCTGCCGGCGAAGACGGAGATCGGGCGCGTGTGCGGCACGTCGGACATCATCGAGCCGAGGCTCACGAACCCCGTGACGTCTTCGCGCAGTGCGACGTCGATGAGCTCGCCCGCGAACGCCTGCCATGCACGAGCCGGCTCGACGCCGGTGAGGAGCCACAGCTGCGTGCCGCGCGTCGCGTGCACGGGGCGGTGGATCGTCGCCTCGGGCCACTTGAGCCGACGTCGGCCCTCGCCGTCGATCTCGATGTGCGGGCGCGTGTACTGGTAGTCGAAGTACAGCTCGGGGTCCACGGAGTAGACGGGTTCGTACGATCCGCTCGTCTTCAACTGCGCGATGGCGGACGAAGCGGCCTCACCGGCGTCGTTCCATCCGTCGAACGCGGCGACGAGCACTCGGCGTCCCAGTCCGTCCACGCGACCTCCTCCGACCGCGGCGCCCGCCGCCGGTCAGTTCCAGGATAGGCGTCGCGGCCGACGAGGGGGCCGCTCCCGTGCCGACGGCGGTGCCCGCGCACCCCTCGTTAGGATTGAGCGGTGAATCACCGCCTCCCCGCCGCCGTCCTGTGGGACATGGACGGCACCCTCGTCGACACCGAGCCGTACTGGATCGCGGCCGAGACGCCGCTGGTCGAGAGCTTCGGGGGGTCGTGGTCGCACGAGCAGTCGCTCCGGCTCGTCGGGCTGGGACTCGACGACGCCGCGCGCATCTTCCAGGACGCGGGCGTGCGCATGGCGGTCGACGAGATCGTGAACCACCTGACCGACGAGGTCCTGTCGCAGCTCGCGACGAAGGGCGTCCCCTTCCGCCCGGGCGCGCGCGAACTGCTTGCGAGCCTGCGCGAGGCGGGCGTGCGGACGGCGCTCGTCACGATGTCGCTGCGCCGCATGGCGCAGTCGGTCGTCGATCTCATCGACTTCGAGGCGTTCGACGTCATCGTCGCGGGCGACGACGTCGCCCGACCCAAGCCGTACCCCGATCCGTATCTGCGTGCGAGCGAGCTGCTGGGCGTAGACCCCGCCGACACGATCTCCATCGAGGACTCGCCCAACGGGCTGCGCTCGGCCGTGGCCGCCGGCACGGTCGCGATCGGCGTGCCGAACATGATCGGTCTCGAGGGCACCGGCGCCCACGCCCTGTGGACCACGCTCGAGGGCCGCACCGCCGACGACATCGCCGCGCTGCACGGCGCTCATTTCCGGGGAGTCCGCCGATGACCGACCAGCCGCCGGCAGAGAACCGGATTCCGCACCCCGCGTCGCGTCCGAGCGGCCCGTTCCGCGCGGGCGACCGCGTGCAGCTGACGGGTCCGAAGGGCCGCCTGCACACGATCACGCTGCGCCCCGGCGGCGAGTTGCACACCCACCACGGCGTGCTCAAGCACGAGCAGCTCATCGGTCTGCCCGACGGCTCGGTCGTCGCCAACAGCGGCGGGCACGAGTACCTGGCGCTGCGACCGCTCCTGCGCGACTTCGTCATGTCGATGCCGCGCGGCGCGGCGATCGTGTATCCGAAAGACGCGGCGCAGATCCTCGCGGAGGCGGACGTCTTCCCCGGAGCGACGGTCGTCGAAGCGGGCGTCGGGTCGGGCGCGCTCTCGCTGTGGCTGCTGCGGGCGGTCGGCGCATCCGGTCGTCTCCTCTCGTTCGAGCGCCGCGCCGATTTCGCGGAGGTCGCGAAGGCCAACGTCGAGACGTTCTTCGGCCGGATGCCCGCCAACTGGGACGTCGTCGTCGGCGACCTCGTCGAGGCTCTGCCCGCGACCGTGGGCGCGGCGTCCGTCGACCGTGTGATCCTCGACATGCTCGCGCCGTGGGAGTGCATCGACGCCGTCGCCGACGCGCTCACGCCGGGCGGTGTCGTCGTCTGCTACGTCGCGACGGCGACGCAGCTCAGCCGCGTCGCGGAGTACATCCGCAACACCGGGCTGTTCACCGAGCCCGACGCGAGCGAGACGATGGTGCGCGGATGGCACGTCGATGGCCTCGCGGTGCGCCCCGACCACCGCATGGTCGCCCACACGGGCTTCCTCCTGTGGGCGCGCCGCCTCGCACCGGGTGCCGTCCCGCCCGAGCGCAAGCGCCGCGCCTCGAAGTCGAGCTACAGCGATGAGGATGTCGAGCTGTGGACGCCGGGCGCCGTCGGAGACCGCGAGATCACCGACAAGAACCTGCGCAAGCGCGTGCGCGAGGCGCAGCGGGCCGCCGAGGGCGCTCGGCAGGCGGCCGCGGCGGACGACGCCGGATCTGCCGAGTAGGCCGTGAGGGGCGGTGTGCGATGCCGCCTAGACTGTTCCGGTGCGCAAGATCCCCGCTGCCCTCACGGTTGTCGCCCTCGCAGCCGTCGCTCTGACCGGCTGCTCCCCGTCCGCCGCAGACGCCTGCCCGCGTCCTTCCGCCGATCCCGAGGTGGCGAAGCTCGTCACGGTGACCGGCGATCAGGAGGATGTGCCGCGCGTCAAGGTCTACACGCCGCTGCACACCGACGAGCTCGTCGTCGCGGACGTCACGCGCGGCGAGGGCACGCCGATCACGACGCCCGATCAGGTGGCGGTCGTCGACATCTCGGTCATCAGCGCCGAGACGGGGGAGGAGATCGTCTCGACGCCGTATGACGGCGACCTGTCGCGCGCGTTCGCGCTCTCGCGATGGGAGCAGACGTTCCCGACGTTCGACCGGATCGTCGAGTGCGCCACCGAGGGCTCGCGCATCGTCGCAGCGCTCCCGCCCGGTGACGTCGCGCCCGATGCGGCGGCGAGCTTCGGCATGTCCGAAGAGGACTCGGTCGTCCTCGTCGTCGACGTCCGCAAGGTGTTCCTACCTCGCGCGGACGGCGCGAACCAGTTCAACGCCGACCGCGGCGTGCCGAGTGTGGTGCGGGCGCCCGACGGTCGCCCGGGCATCATCGTGCCCGACGGCGCCGCGCCTTCGGAACTCGTCGTCCAGACGCTCAAGAAGGGTGACGGCGAGGCCGTCTCTTCCGATGCGCCATTCCGCGCGCACTACACGGGGCTGACGTGGGATGACCGCGACGTGTTCGAGACGACGTGGGACGGCGAGCCGGCCTCGCTCACACTCGACTCGCTCGTTCCCGGTGTCGCAGAAGCGCTCGAGGGTGCGACAGTGGGCTCGCAGGTGCTCGTGGTGGTGCCGCCCGAGCTGGGGTACGGCGACGAGGAGCGCGCGGGCATCCCCGCCGGTTCGACGCTCGTATTCGTGTTCGACATCCTCGGCATCGACGCGGCTCCGGCGGAGTAGCGGAACGCACTTCGCGAAACCCGGAAGTGGCGGGGCACCGACGCCTAAGATGAGGGAGTGCCTGCCAAAGTCGCCGTGAAGAGCCCGCCCGATGAGCGGCTCGTGAACCTGGTCGTCGCCCTCATGGCGACCGACGTGGGGCTCACGAAAGACACGATCCTCACGTCGGTGGCCGGCTACCGCGAGCAGTACGAGTCGGGCGCGTCGAAGGACGCCCTCGAGAAGATGTTCGAGCGCGACAAGGAGAGTCTGCGCGCGCTCGGCGTGCCCATCGAGACGATCGGAGACTGGGCCGACCCCGACGATCTGCGCGAGGCGCGCTATCGCGTGCCGACGACGGAATACGAGCTCCCCGAAGACATCACGTTCACGCCCGCCGAGGTGGCGCTGCTGAACCTCGCGGGCACCGTGTGGGGCGAGAGCTCGATGTCGGCCGAAGCGCGCACGGGTCTTCGCAAGATCCGGGCACTCGGCATCGACGTCGATGAGCCGATCATCGGCTACACCCCGCGCATCAGCGTGCGCGAGCCGTCGTTCGCACCGCTGCAGCAGGCGATCGAGCACTGCCGCGTCGTGACGTTCCCCTACCTCAAGCCGGGTGAGGCGGAGCCGCGGATGCGGCACGTGCAGCCGCTCGCACTCGTCGAGTTCGAGGGCCGCTGGCACCTCTTCTCGAACGACCTCGACATGAACGCCGACCGCACGTTCCTGCTCGCGCGCATCGTGGGCGACGTCACGATCACGCGTCAGCGCTTCCCCCGCGAGCTGCGGGACGGCGCCGGCGACCGCGCTCTCGCCGGACTCGACGCCGTCGCCGCGCGCAACCGGGCTCTGCTCGAGGTGAACCCGGGCACCGAGGCCGCGCTGCGGCTCAGCCGACGCTCCACGCCCGCCGAGCAGGGCATCTACGTGAACTTCGTCGACATCAACATCTTCGCCGACGAACTGGCGTCCTACGGCCCCGAGGTGCGCGTCGTCGAGCCCGAAGACCTCCGCGAGCACGTCATCCGGCGTCTGCGCGCGACGGCCGAGGTGCACGGGGCATTCGAAGGAGGACGACCGTGAGCGCCCGCCGCCAGCCGCTCGTCGCAACCGACCGCGCCGCGCTCATGCTGCAGCTCGTGCCGTACCTCATCTCGAAGGGCGAGGTGTCGATCGCGGAGGCCGCCGACGAGTTCGACGTCACCCCGCAGCAGATGCGCGCCATGGTCGAGAAGCTGCCGATGATCGGCCTGCCCGGAGACAGCGGCTATTGGCAGATGCCGAACGACCTCTTCGACATCGACTGGGACCTCCTCGACGAGCAGGACCTCATCGTGATCACGAACGCCGTCGGCCTCGAGCGCGCACCGAAGCTGACCGCCCGTGAGGCGGCGGCCCTGCTCACGGGCCTCCAGCTCGCGCGCTCGATCCCCGGCGTGGGCGACTCCGAGCTCTTCGCGGGGCTGCTGCGCAAGCTCTCGCGTGGCGCGTCGAGCGCGCCCGCCGAGGTGATCGTCGCACCGGCCCCCGTCGACGCCGTCCGCGACGCGGTCGCGCGCGCCGTGCGGCAGGGCGTGGCGGTCTCGTTCACCTACAAGGCTCCGGATGCGCCGCCCACGACCCGCACGGTCGATCCGGTCAAGGTGCACATCGCCGACGGCCAGTGGTACCTGCAGGGCTGGTGCCACCTGCGCGAGGCGATGCGCACATTCCACCTCGACCGCGTGAGCGACATCGAGCTGACCGACATCCCGATCTCGCACGGCCACGACCCCGTACCCGACTGGTTCGAGGAGGGCAAGGGCGACATCGTCGCGCGCGTGCGGTTCCCGGCATCCGTCGCCCCGCTCCTCGGCGACTACCTCGACCGCGCCCGCGTCGAGACCGACGGGGAGTGGTCGGTCGCGACGATGCGCATCGCCGACGAGCAGAGCCTCAAGCGGCTCGCCGCTCGCCGCGGCGGGGCCGTCGAGGTGCTCGAGCCCGAGGGCGCGCGGGCCGCGGCGCGGTCGTGGGCCGAGGCCGGTCTCGCGCAGTATCACTGAACACCCGGCGAGTCACACGTGGGTCTCGGCCGCTGAAGCAGGCTGCGGGTTACACTGTCAGCGGACCCGCCGAAAGGAATCGACAATGCTGCAAGGCCTCACAGGGTGGCACTTCCTGATCATCCTCGCCGTGATCCTGCTGCTGTTCGGCGCGGCCAAACTCCCCGCGCTGGCGAAGAGCATGGGTCAGTCCGCCCGCGTGTTCAAGGGTGAGATGAAGGCCATGAAAGACGAAGACGCGGCGCGTGACACCGCGAACACCAGCGGCTCGGCCTCCTCGACCGAGGCTCCGGCAGCGGACGTGCGCACCGACGCGGGCGGAACCTCCGAATCCAAGCCCTGACCGCCGTGGCGACGGCAGGACCGCCGCGCGTGGGAGAGTCCGACCTTCCACGGCGCGACAAGCGCATGTCGCTCGGCCAGCACCTGGTCGAGCTGCGCAAGCGCCTCATGATCGCGGCGATCGGCGTCGTCGCGGGAATGGTCGTCGCGTTCTTCATCACCGACCCGGTCATCTGGCTCATCACCGAGCCCATCCGCGCGATCGCCGAGACGTCGGAGGAGCGCAGCAAGGTCGAGCTCATGTTCACGACGGTGACATCGGCCTTCGATCTCCGCCTGCGCATGTCGTTCGCGATCGGTCTGCTCCTGTCGGCGCCGATCTGGATGTGGCAGATCTGGGCGTTCATCATGCCCGGCCTGACGCGTAAGGAGATCCGGTACACGGTCGCGTTCCTCGCAGCCGCGATCCCTCTCTTCTTCGCGGGAGCCTATGTGGGCCTGCTCGTCATGCCGCACATCGTCGAACTGATGGCGTCGTTCGTGCCCGAGGGTGCGGCGTCGTTCTTCGATGCGGTCTACTACTACGACTTCGTCTTCAAGCTGCTCATCGTGGTGGGCGTCTCGTTCGTGCTGCCCGTGTTCCTCGTCGCGCTGAACTTCGCGGGCATCGTCTCGGGCAAGGCGATCCTCAAGGGCTGGCGGGTCGCGGTGCTCATCGCGTGCATCTTCGCGGCCCTCGCAACCCCCGCGGCGGATGTCGTGAGCATGCTGCTGCTGGCAGGGATCCTCGTCGTGCTGTTCTTCGCCGCGGCATCCGTCTCGCTCATCTTCGACCGCCGTCGGGCGAAGCGCGACGCGGCGCTCCTCGGCGACGGGGCGTCGTGACCGACCTGGGTCCCGCCGAACGCTACGCGCGGGCGCGCGAGGCCTCGGAGAGCGACCGACGGCACCCGATCACGGCGGCTTTCGCCGCGTCGCAGCCGTTCGAGCTCGATCCGTTCCAGCTCGAGGCCTGTCGCGCGCTCGAAGAGGGGCGCGGCGTGCTCGTCGCCGCTCCGACGGGCGCCGGAAAGACGATCGTCGGCGAGTTCGCGGTGCACCTCGCGATGCGCGAGTCCGACACGAAGGCGTTCTACACGACCCCGATCAAGGCGCTGTCGAACCAGAAGTTCCGCGAGCTGCAGGACGCGTACGGGGCCGACCAGGTCGGTCTGCTCACGGGCGACACGAACATCAACGGCAGTGCCCGCGTCGTCGTCATGACGACCGAGGTGCTGCGGAACATGCTCTACGCCGACTCGCCGGCGCTGCGCGGCCTGCGCTACGTCGTGATGGACGAGGTGCACTACCTCGCCGACCGGTTCCGCGGCGCGGTGTGGGAGGAGATCATCATCCATCTGCCGCGCAGCGTGCGGCTCGTGTCGCTTTCGGCGACGGTCTCGAACGCCGAGGAGTTCGGCGACTGGCTCGACACGGTGCGCGGCGACACCGAGGTGATCGTGTCGGAGACCCGCCCGGTGCCCCTCGAGCAGCACGTGCTCGTGCGCGGCGATCTGCTGCCGCTGTTCGATGACCGAGCCGGAGTCGCGACGGCGCAGGTGAACCAGGAGCTCATGCGCATCCGCTCCTTCAAGGGCCCGCTGTACGAGGGCAACCGCCGTGCCCAGTCCTACAACAGTGCCCGGCACGCCGGCTACGAAGCGGCGCGACGTCGTCCGCAGAGAGGCGGCAGGCGACCCGTCCGGTCGGCGAACGTGCGGCGCGTCGAGCGGCTCGACCGACCCGAGGTCGTGGAGCTGCTGCGGCGCTCGAACCTGCTTCCCGCGATCTTCTTCATCTTCAGCCGAGCCGGATGCGACGGGGCCGTGCAGCAGGTGCGGCGAGCCGGCCTGCGGCTGACCACGCCCGACGAGCGGCGCGAGATCCGCCGGACGGTCGAGGAGCGCACGCGCACGCTCCTCGACGAGGACCTCGCCGTGCTCGGCTATCACGAGTGGCTGGACAACCTCGAGCGCGGTGTCGCGTCGCACCACGCGGGACTGCTGCCGGCGTTCAAGGAGGTCGTGGAGGAGCTCTTCCAGCGCAAGCTCGTGAAGGTCGTGTTCGCGACCGAGACGCTCGCGCTCGGCATCAACATGCCGGCGCGCACCGTCGTGCTCGAGAAACTCGAGAAGTTCAACGGCGAGGCGCGCGTCGCGATCACCTCGGGGGAGTACACGCAGCTCACCGGCCGGGCGGGCCGGCGCGGCATCGACGTCGAAGGACACGCCGTCATCCAGTGGACCGAGGGCCTCGACCCGCAGGCTGTGGCGGCCCTCGCGTCTCGACGCACATACCCGCTCAACTCGAGCTTCCGGCCGACGTACAACATGGCGGTCAACCTCATCGACCGGTTCGGCCGCGCGCGGGCGCGCGAAATCCTCGAGTCCTCGTTCGCCCAGTTCCAGGCCGACCGCGCGGTCGTCGGGCTCGCTCGCCAGGTGCGCGAGCAGGAGGAGTCGCTCGCCGGGTACGAGAAGGCGATGACGTGCGACCGCGGCGACTTCACCGAGTACTCCGCCATCCGGCGCGAGCTGAGCGATCTCGAGAAGCTCAACCGCAAGGACGCGAACGCGAGCCGTGCGACGCGTGACAAGCGTCTGCGCGAGATCGCCGCGTTGCGGAAGCGGATGCAGCGGCATCCGTGCCATCAATGCCCCGACCGTGAGCACCACGCGCGCTGGGCCGAGCGGTACTGGAAGCTCAAGCGGCAGATCGACCGGCTGCGACAGCAGATCGACACGCGCACGGGCACGGTGGCGCGCATCTTCGACCGCGTCGTCGAGGTGCTCGAGGTGCTCGACTACGTGCGCGTCGCGGAAGACGGCACGACGACTCTCACCCCGGCGGGGCGAACGATGCGCCGCATCTACGGAGAGCGAGACCTGCTCGTCGCGGAGTCGCTGCGGGTCGGGACGTGGAACGATCTCGATGCGGCCTCGGTCGCGGCGCTGGCGTGCTGCCTCGTGTACGAGCCGCGGCGAGACGAGTCGGGACCGGGGGAGCACGGGCTCCCGCGCGGTCCCTTCCGGCGCGCCCTCTCCGACACGCAGACCCTTTGGCAGCAGCTCGACGATCTGGAGCGCGACCACCGCCTGCCGGGATCCGAGCCACTCGGCACGGGCCTCGCCCTCGCGATGCACTCATGGGCGCGCGGCATGCCGCTCGACCGCGTGCTGAGCGAGGCGGACCTCGCCGCCGGCGACTTCGTGCGATGGGCGAAGCAGACGATCGACCTGCTAGACCAGCTATCGATCGTGGCAGACCAGTCCGTCGCATCGACGGCGCGCAAGGCCCTCGAGTCGGTGCGTCGGGGCATCGTCGCGCACACGACCGTCTGAGAGCGCCCGTAGGGTTGTTCCGTGCCCCTCTCCGAGCCCGAGCGACCCGTCCTGCCGCTGTGGGCCGCCGTCGTCGCATCGGCCGCCGGTGGGCTTCTGCTCGACGTGGCGTTCCCATCGGTGGGATGGTGGCCGATGGCGTTCGCGGCGATCGCGCTCGCGCTCGTGAGTCTCATCGGGCGCACAGCCGGCGGCGCGTTGCTCGCGGGGTTCGTCTTCGGAGTCGCGTTCTATCTCATGAACGTCGACTTCACGGCACGTTGGGTCGGGCCGCTGCCGTGGGTCGCGCTCTCGGTCTTCGAGTCGCTGTTCGTCGCCGCCGGAGCACTGCTCCTGACCCTGGCCTACCGCTGGGTGCCCCGTGTGCTGCCCGCGCGCTGGGCTCGGCTCACGGTGCTCCCGGCGATCGTGGCGGGGCTGTGGACGGCCCGCGAGGAGGTCACGGGCGGCTTCCCGTACGGCGGGTTCCCGTGGGGCAGAGTCGGAACGAGTCAGGTCGGCGGCCCGCTCATCGAGGTCGTCTCGTGGATCGGGACGGCCGGACTGTCGTTCCTCGTCGTCGCGCTCACCGCCGCCGCGATCGAGATCGTCCGCACGGCGTCGTGGCGGGAGCGGGCCACTGCCGTCCGCGAGAGTGCGATCCCGCTCGGGACGGTCGTCGTCGCGCTGGTCGCGCTCGGCATCGTCCCCGCGTGGCAGACGACGCCGGACGGCGACATCCGCGTCGTGAGCGTGCAGGGCAACGGACCTGCAGGCTACTTCGACGTGCGGGAACGGGGCGACATCCTCGTGTCTCAGTTCGATGCGACGGAGCCGCTGTTCGGCGAGCAGGACGTCGACGCCGTGGTGTGGCCCGAGGGCTCGGTCGACCTCGATCCGCGCGACTCGGCGGTCGCGGCATCCGCCCTCAACCGCGTCTCGCGCTCGTTCGACGCGCCGCTCGTCGCGAACATGGTGCGCCTCGAGGGCGACGAGTTCTTCAACACGTCGTTCGTGTGGATCGCGGGCGAGGGTATGACGCAGACGTACGACAAGCGCAATCCCGTGCCCTTCGGCGAGTACGTGCCCGACCGCGCGTTCTATCGCGCGATCGCCCCGGACCTCATCGACATGATCGGCCGGGACTACACACCCGGAGTGAACCCGCCCGTGTTCGACCTCGACCGGTTCCGCGCGGGCCTCGCGATCTGCTTCGACGTCATCTACGACGCGCTCGTGTGGGAGGGTGCCACAGGCGGCGCGGACGTGTACTTCTTCCAGACGAACAACGCCGACTTCCGCGGCACCGACGAGAATCTGCAGCAGCTCGCCGTCGCGCGCCTGCGCGCGATCGAGACGGGCCGCTCGGTCGTCAACATCTCGACGGTCGGCACGAGCCAGGTGATCGCTCCCGACGGTACGACGGTGGACTCGCTGCCGGCGGATGAGCCGGGGGCGATGCTCACCGACGTCGAGCTGCGGACGGGGCTCACGCCCGCCGTCGTCGCCGGCGTTTGGGTCAAAGCCGTCGTCGGGTGGGGGAGCGTGGCCACCCTCGCCGTCATCGCGGGGCTCGTCGCCGCCCGCCTGCGTGCGAACGCGAAAACGCCGGCCCCCGAAGGGACCGGCGTCTCTGAGCCGATGTGACCGCGTCAGGCGGTCATGCGGTCGGCTGACTCCTTGGTGACGTCCTCGCCGGCGCCGCGACGCGCGCGGATGTAGGCGAGACGCTCCTCCAGGAGCTCCTCGAGCTCCGGGATCGTGCGACGCTCCAGCAGCATGTCCCAGTGGGTGCGCGGAGCCTTGTCGTCACTGTGGTCGACCGACGCGGTCTTGTCGCCGATGCGCAGAAGAGCCTCGGCGCCGCACGTGCGGCACTCCCAGGTCGGGGGCACCTCGGCGTCGGCTGCGAAAGTAAGGGTCGTGTCACGTCCACACGACGTACACGAGTACGTGTGCTGTGCGCGCTCATGGAAGACGACGCCCTCTTCGCTCTGTAAGCTCTGGGCGCCGATCCGGATGCCGCGCAGGCTGCGGTCTGCCATTGTGTGGTCCTCTCGTCGCTATAGAGGTATAACGAAGCGACCTGTGCGGATACTCCAAACGGAGGCCTCGAGGGCGGCTTTCACAGCGCGCGAGCGGGCCTTTCACAGTGGACGCACAGGCGCGCGATCCACCCGATCAGGACAGCGCGTCGAGGGCGATGTCGGCGCGGTCCGTGACGATCCCGTCGACCCCCATCGCGACGAGCCTGCGCATGTCGGCCGGGTCGTTCACGGTCCACACGTGCACCTCGAGGCCGTGCCTGTGCGCGGCCGCCACGAGACGGGGAGTGACGACCCGCAGTGCGCCTCGCCGCTCCGGCACCTGGAGCGCGTCGACGCCCGCCAGGACGCGCCTCACGAGCCGCTCGGAGCGCACCGCGAGGGCCGACAGGAGGCGCACGACCGTCTCGGTGCCGGGAGAGGTGGCGGGACGGATGCCGCCGCTTTCCTCCGCCGTGCGCAGCGCCTCGCGCCGCCGCGCGTCCGAGAAGCTCGTCACGAGCACGCGGTCGCCGTGCTTCGCCACGAGGCAGCCTACCGGGGTCGCGGCATCCGCCGCCTTCACATCGAGGTTGAACCGCAGAGTCGGGAACGCCTCGAGCGCCTGCTCGAGCGTGATGAGTCCGCCGCGCGACTCCATGAGCCCCTCGAGCTCGCGCGTCGTCACCTGGGCGACGGTGCGCGGATCCCCCGTCACGCGGACGAGGCTCTCGTCGTGGAAGAGCACGACGGTGCCGTCGGCGGTGAGGTGGCAGTCTGACTCGACGTACGTCACGCCCGCGGCGTGCGCGGCGGCGACGGCCGCGAAGGAGTTCTCGACGACGCCGTCACGCGCGTCGGAGGGCACGACGAGACCCCGGTGGGCGAGCACTCGCGGCGCGTCGGTGGCGGTGAACCACGGATGCCGCGCCCCTGGTTCCGGCCGCTCAGGCGCCGGCATCCGCCTCTCGGTTCGTCTCGTTCGCGTCGCCTGCGGCGTCACCCGACGACGGGGCGGGCGGAACAGGAGGCAGCGGCGGCACGGGCGGGATGTCCATCTCCGGCGCGGGCGGGGTCGCCGGTTCGGGCGGGGTGACGTGTCGCTCATCGGGCAGCCTGCCGCTCACGTCGGCGCGCGCTTCGCTCGCGATCTCGTCGGCCTCCGAGGCCGCTTCGTGCGCGGCCGCGACCGCCTCTTCTGCCGTCGAGTGCGCCGCGGTGAAGGACGACCGACGAGGTGTGGAAGAGCCGGCGGCACCGCCACCGCCGCTTCCCGCGGCCCGACCGGCGAACGCCTGCCCGATGCCGTTGAGGGCCTCGGTGAACTCGCTCGGGATGATCCACAGCTTGCTCGAGGGGCTCTCGGCGATCTTGGGCAGCGTCTGCAGGTACTGGTACGCGAGCAGCTTGTCATCGGGGTCGCCGACGTGGATCGCGTTGAACACCGTCTCGATGGCCTCGGCCTCGCCCTGGGCGCGCAGCACCGCTGCCTGCTTGTCGCCCTCGGCGCGCAGGATCTCGGCCTGGCGCATACCCTCGGCCTCGAGGATCGCCGACTGCTTGGTTCCCTCGGCGGTGAGGATCGCGGCGCGACGGTCTCGCTCGGCGCGCATCTGCTTCTCCATCGAGTCCTGGATCGACAGGGGCGGGTCGATCGCCTTGAGCTCGACACGGGACACGCGCAGGCCCCACTTGCCGGTCGCCTCGTCGAGCACGACGCGAAGCTGGCCGTTGATCTCGTCACGGCTCGTGAGCGCCTCTTCGAGGTTCAGGCCGCCGACGACGTTGCGGAGCGTGGTGGTCGTGAGCTGCTCGACCGCGCTCAGGTAGTTCGCGATCTCGTACGTCGCGGCGCGGGCGTCGGTGACCTGGAAGTACACGACGGTGTCGATCGAGACGACCAGGTTGTCTTCGGTGATGACCGGCTGCGGCGGGAACGAGACGACCTGCTCGCGCATGTCGACGAGCGGGCGGAGCCGGTCGATGAACGGCACGAGGAGGTTCAGGCCGGGTTGCAGCGTGCGCTGATAGCGGCCGAGACGCTCGACGATGCCGGCGTACGCCTGGGGGATGATCCGGATCGATCGGAAGATCACCACGACGACGAAGATCGCCAGGACGATCAGCAGGACGATGATGAAGATCTGGCCGATGAAGGCGCCGGGATCGACGGTGTTCATGTGGGGAGCCCTTCGTCGGGTGCAGGGGGAGAGGGCGGAGGGGACGAATCGGCGGCGGGCGTGACCTCGACGATCGCTCCGCGGACCGCTGCCACGACGACACGATCGCCCACATCCAGCGGCGCGGATTCGTGGCCGGGTGCGAGCAGCGCGGTCCACGTCTCGCCGTTGTCGAGGCGCACCGACCCGTTGCCGTCGACGAACCGCACGGTCACGCGGGCGCCGAGGCCCGGGAGCGCGTCGACGTTCGTCTTGACCAGTTCGGAGCTGCGGCGCAGCGTGCGCAGCAGGAGCGGCCGGATCGTGAAGAGGAGCAGGACGGAGAGCGTCGCGGCGACCGCGATCTGCAGCCACCACGGGCCGCCGACCAGCCAGACGCCGAGGCCCCCGATGAGTGCACCGGCGGCGAGCATGAGGAACGTGAACTCGAGCGTGAGCAACTCGATGATGATGAACAACAGTGCCAGGACGAGCCATGCGATCCACGTGTACTGCGTGAGATCCGGCAGCATCGCCCCTCCCGTCCGGTCGGCCTGTTTGAACACTAACACCGGCGGTGAGCGGAACGCCGCTTGATAGGGTCGAGACCGCCCGGCGCGGTGTGCCGCGGCATCCGATTCCCCAGGAGTGCCCCATGTCACAGCCTCTGGCCCCCGATTCGCTGCGCGGCAAGACCGCCCTCGTCACCGGGTCGTCGCGCGGCATCGGCGCCGACACCGCGCGCTATCTCGCGCAGGCCGGCGCGGACGTCGTCATCAACTACCGCAACAAGGCGCCTCGCGCCGAGAAGCTCGCGAACGAGCTCCGCGAGCTCGGCGTGCAGGTGCTCGTCGTGGGCGCCGACCTGACCGACGAGCACTCGGTCGCGGCGATGTTCGCCGAGGTGGAGAGCGCGTTCGGCGGACTCGACATCCTCGTGCTCAATGCGTCCGGCGGCATGGAGTCGGGCATGGGCGAGGACTATGCGCTGCGGCTCAACCGCGACGCTCAGCTCGGCGTGCTCGACGCGGCGCTGCCGCTCATGCGCGACGGCTCCCGAGTGGTGTTCGTCACGAGTCACCAGGCGCACTTCATCCGCACGACGCCGACGATGCCGGAGTACGAGCCGGTGGCGCTGTCCAAGCGCGCGGGTGAGGACGCCTTGCGCGAGCGCATCCCCGAGCTCGCGGAGCGCGGCATCGGATTCGTGGTCGTGTCGGGCGACATGATCGAGGGCACGATCACCGCGACCCTGCTCGAGCGCGCGAACCCGGGCGCGATCGCGTCGCGCCGCGAGTCGGCCGGGCGCCTCTACAACGTGTCCGAGTTCGCGGCCGAGGTCGCGCAGGCAGCCGTCGACCCGATCCCCGACGACAACACCCGCCTCGTGGGCGACATCAGCTCGTTCGCGGGGGAGTGACATGCGCGCCGAAGACATCGAAGCCCTCATCGCGGTCGGGCGGCCCACGATCGCGCGGGACGGATCGTTCGCGGTGTTCGCGATGTCCCGTCCCGACATCGCCGCCAACAGCAACGTCGGCCAGTTGTGGCGCGTCGACCTCCCCGACGGAACTCCTCGCCGCCTGACGCGCGGCAAAGCCGACGGCTCGCCCCGCCTGTCTCCCGACGGCGCACGCATCGCGTTCACCAGGCTCGACGCCAAGGGCAGGCCGCAGCTGTTCGTCGTGGATGCGACAGGCGGCGAGCCGGTTCAGGCGACGGACGCCCCGCTGGGCGTGGGCGACTTCGACTGGTCACCCGACGGCACCGTCCTCGGCTTCACGGCCCGCGTGCCCGAGAAGGGCCGCTACGGCACCGTGGAAGGGCTTGACCCCAACGCCGAATCGCCCCGCCGCATCACCGGCGTCCGGTGGCACGCGAACGGCCTCGGGTACATCGCCGACCGCCCCGCGCACGTGTTCGTCGTGGCCGCACCGCAGACCGACTCCGAGCCCTTCTACGAGCCTGCGCCCGCGGTGATCGCCGAGGGAGACGAACCGCCGAAGAAGAGGATCGTCGCCCACGAGGCGACCCAACTGACGCACGGTGACCGCTCGCACTCGGGCATCGCCTTCTCCGGCGACGAGATCCTCACGACCGTCGACGAGATCGAGCGCGAGCGTCGCGACCTCCGCTCGCCGCTCATCGCGGTGCGCACCGACGGCTCGGGGGAGCGCGAGCTCATCGGCCGCGACGCGAATCTCGGAATCGGCGGTGTGGCGGTCGCCGACGACGGCACGATCGCGTTCCTCGGCGACGACGTCGGGCCCGAGGGCGTGGACTTCGTCGCGCCGATCACGTCGCTGTGGGTGCTCGAGGCCGACGGTCCGCGACGCGTGACGGATGCCGAGACCGTCGACCTCGGTGAGGTCGGCAGCCACATCACGCCACTCGGCGAAGACTTCCTCGTGCAGGACCGAACGCGCGGCCGTGTGCGCCTGCTCCGCGTCACCCGCGCCGGCGCCGTGACCGAGGTGCTCGGCGGAGACGTCGAGGTGGGCGGGCACGACGCCGCGGGCGACCGCATCGTCGCCGCCGCCGCGACGCCGGATTCGTACGGCGAGCTCTTCCTCATCGACGGCGGCGCCGCGCCTCGCGTGCTCACCGCGTTCGGCGCGCGTGCCGCCGCGGCGGGGATCGTCGCCCCGACCGAGCTCTCGGTCGACGCACGAGACGGCTACCCGGTGCACGGATGGGTCGCCAAGCCTGAGGGCGAAGGACCGTTCCCCGTCATCCTCCAGATCCACGGCGGCCCGTACGCCTCTTACGGCGTGCACCTCTTCGACGAGACGCAGGTGCTCGTCGACGCCGGCTACGCGGTCGTGTACTGCAACCCGCGCGGCTCGGCCGGCTACGGGCGAGAGCACGGGCGGAGCATCCGTCAGGCCATGGGGACCGTCGACTTCACCGACGTCATCGACTTCCTCGACGGCGCGGTCGCAGCCGACTCCGCGCTCGACGGCGACCGCCTCGGCGTGATGGGCGGCTCGTACGGCGGATACCTCACGGCATGGGTCATCGCCCACGACCACCGGTTCGCCGGCGCCATCGTCGAGCGCGGATTCCTCGACCCGACGTCGTTCCAGGGCACGAGCGACATCGGCTCGTTCTTCGGCGACGAGTACGTCGGCACCGACCCGGATGCGGTCGCGCGTCAGAGCCCGATGGCGGCTGTCGACGAGGTGCGCACGCCGACGCTCGTCGTGCACTCCGAGCTCGACTTCCGCTGCCCGCTCGAACAGGCCACGCGCTACTACAGCGCGCTCGTGCGCAACGGCGTCGACGCCGAGCTGCTCGTGTTCCCCGGCGAGAACCACGAGCTCTCGCGGTCGGGCCAGCCGCGGCACCGCATCGAGCGGTTCGCAGCGATCCTCGACTGGTGGGAGCGCAGGCTGCCCGTCAAGACGCCCTCCTGACAGATCACGCGAAGAGCCCCCGGAACCGCGGTTCCGGGGGCTCTCGTCGTACGGGGTCAGGCGTTCTTGCCGAAGCGGAACGCGCGGATGATGTTGAGCAGACCGAGCACGATCAGTGCGATGCCCAGGATCAGCCACAGCACCGCGGCGCCCCACGCCGGCGAGAACAGCAGGATGATGCCGGCGATGATGCTGAGGATCGCGAAGAAGATCGTCCAGGCCTTCGAGGCTGCGTCGCCGAGCGTCGACAGCGCCACGATGCCCTCGACGATCCACATGATTCCGACGAGGATCCCGAGGAAGACCGCCAGCCACGCCGTCGTCGCACCGAGGTTGAACAGCGCCACGATGCCCGCGATGATGAACAGCACTCCGAGCAGGATGTGCCCGATGCGCGCCCAGCCGCCCTTGTGCTTCGAGAAGATGCCGAGGCCCGCGTACACGAGCCCCGCCGCGATCGCGTAGATCGCGATGATCGCGGTCACGACCATCGCCGTCTTCGCCGGCCACACGAGGATGAGGATGCCGACGATGACGGCGAGCACGCCGCCGACGCCGAGAGCGGTGCGGATGCCGTTGACTGCCGTCCTGTCGGCTGCGGATGCGGTGGACATACAACGACCTCTTTTCTGGGAATTCCCTGAGAAGGTTGACCCGATCAGACTAGACCCGCGGCCGGGGGAGCGGGCAAGCGATGTCGCGTGTGTCGCGGCATCCGCAATGTGTCGCAATAACCCCTCGCGCGCACGTTCCCGGGGGCAGTACCGTGTGCCTGCAGGCACTCGAGCACGGAGGTGCGCATGGCGGTGTTCTCTCGAGGATTCGGCGCGCGACGGCGTGAGAGCGATGAGCGGCTGCCGCCCGGACAGTATCTGACCGAGGACTTCCCGGTGCTGTCGGCGGGCCCGACGCCGCGCGTGGAGCCGGCCGAGTGGCGCTTCACGATACGGAACGAGAACGGCGACGCGACGTCGTGGACATGGGACGAGTTCATGGCGCTCCCGATCGAAGAGATCACGACCGACATCCACTGCGTGACGCGTTGGTCGAAGCTCGGCACCCACTGGCGCGGTGTATCGATCGACACGCTCTTCGAAGGCGTCGAGACGGATGCCGGGTACGCGATGGCCCATTCGTACGGCGGCTACACGACGAACGTGCCGATGGAGGACCTCCTCGACGGCAAGTCGTGGGTCGTGTTCGAGTTCGAGGGCGAGCCGCTCGATCCCGAGCACGGCGGCCCCGCACGGCTCATCGTGCCGCACCTGTACTTCTGGAAGAGCGCCAAGTGGGTGCGGGGCCTCACGCTCATGGATGAGGACGCCCCCGGGTTCTGGGAGCAGAACGGCTACAACATGCACGGCGATCCGTGGACGGAGGAGCGGTACTGGTGATCGTCGGCGACTGGCGTCCGGCCACGGTGTCCGAGGTCGCCGACGTCACCCCGACCGCGCGCGTGCTGCGCATCACGGTGCCCGGGTGGCCCGGCAGCGAGCCCGGACAGCACGTCGACGTGCGCCTCACGGCGGAGGACGGCTACCAGGCGGTGCGCTCGTACTCGCTCGGCTCCTACGGGGGCGGCGACACGATCGAGCTCGCGGTCGACGAGGTTCCCGACGGCGAGGTGTCGCCTTACCTCGTGCGAGACGTGCAGCCGGGCGACATGCTCGAGGTCAAAGGGCCGCTCGGCGGGTACTTCGTGTGGCGGCCCGGGGGAGTGAACCCCGTGCAGCTCATCGCGGGCGGGTCGGGGATCGTGCCGCTGGCCGCGATGGCGAAGGCGAGGGCGGATGCAGGCACCGGTCCGCCGTTCCGGCTGCTGTACTCCGTGCGCCGGCCGGAATCCGCGATATATCGCGATGAGCTCGAGCGGCTGGCAGGCGACGGGGGAGTGAACCTCACGTGGGTCTACACGCGCGGCGGACCCCCGGGATGGACAGGCCGCGTCGGGCGCATCGACGACGAGGTCATCGCGTCGACCGTGTGGCCCGTGGATCAGATGCCGGACGTCTTCGTGTGCGGGCCGACGTCGTTCGTCGAGCAGGTCGCCGACGCGCTCGTGCGGCTCGGGCATCCGCCCGCGAAGATCCGGACCGAGCGCTTCGGAGGTGCATGATGCGGGCCGAGAACGCGAGATCGGTCGTCGACGGCAACGCGATCGCCGGGCTGCTGGCCGAGCTCTTCGCGCAGGACATGACGATGATGACGGGAACCTGCGGCGGATGCGGCGCTCAGGCGCCGTTCGCGCACAACGTCGTCGAGCTCGATGAGAAGGCCGCGATCGTGCGGTGCCGCTCCTGCACGCACACGCTGTTCACCGTGCTGCGCGACGGGGAGACACTGCGGCTTCGGATCGGCTCCCTCGTCGCACTCGAGGCGCCGTGAGCGGCGCATCCGCTGGATTCCGTCGGCGGTTCGTGACACCATCGCCAACGTGACGAGCGACCCCGAGGCACTCCGGCGACTGCATGAGATCGCACTGCTGCGGCGTGTGCGCGACCGCATCGACCGCGAGTTCTCGCAGCCCCTCGATGTCGAGGCGCTTGCGCGCGGCGTGAACATGTCGGCCGGTCACCTGAGCCGCCGATTCCGCGCGACGTACGGCGAGTCGCCCTACTCGTACCTCATGACCCGACGCATCGAGCGTGCGATGGCGCTCCTGCGGCGCGGCGACCTCAGCGTGACCGAGGTGTGCTTCACGGTCGGGTGCTCGTCGCTCGGCACCTTCAGCACGCGCTTCACCGAACTCGTCGGCATGTCGCCGAGCGCGTACCGGCGGTGGGCCGCGGAGTCGCTCGACGGCGAGCTGCCCTCCTGTCACGCGAAGCAGGTCGTCAGGCCGATCAGGAATCGAGAAGCACGCGGGGTGCCCGCCGGTTAGCGTGGCGGCATGGACATCAAGATTCAGTACGCGTTCCTGCCCCACACCGACGCAGACGCCGCCCTCGCGTTCTACCGCGACGCGCTGGGCTTCGAGGTGCGCAAGGACGTCGGCTACGAAGGCATGCGCTGGATCACAGTCGGACCGGTCGGGCAGCCCGAGACGTCGATCGTGCTGCATCCGCCGGCCGTCGACCCGGGCATAACAGATGCCGAGCGTCAGACGATCCTCGAGCTCATCGCGAAGGGCAGCTACGCATCGGTGACGCTCTCGACCGACGACCTCGACGGGCTGTTCGAGAAGCTGCAGGCGTCGGGCGCCGACGTGCTGCAGGAGCCCACCGACCAGCCGTACGGCGTGCGCGACTGCGCGTTCCGCGACCCCGCAGGAAACATCCTCCGCATCGACCAGCGAGTCTGACCGGCCCGCCTCACCAGCCCGCCTCGGTGTCGGCCGGGGTCGATAGGCTCGACCCCGCGCCGACGAGCTCAATGGATGGAGACCGATGACCAGCGCCCCCGCGTCCGCCGCACCCCTCGCCGACAGCCACGAGCTGATCCGCGTGCGCGGTGCCCGCGAGAACAACCTCAAGAACGTCGACGTCGATCTGCCCAAGAGAAGACTGACCGTCTTCACCGGCGTGTCGGGGTCGGGCAAGAGCTCGCTCGTGTTCGACACGATCGCGGCCGAGTCCCGGCGCCTCATCGACGAGACCTACAGTGCGTTCGTGCAGGGCTTCATGCCCTCGGTCCCGCGCCCCGACGTCGATGTGCTCGAGGGCCTCACGACGGCGATCATCGTCGACCAGGAGCGGCTGGGAGCCAACCCGCGGTCGACGGTCGGCACGGTGACCGACGCGAACGCGATGCTGCGCATCCTTTTCAGCAAGCTGGGGGAGCCGTACATCGGCGGGCCGACGGCGTTCTCGTTCAACATCCCGACGCAGAAGGCGAGCGGCGTGATGGTCGGACCGAACGGCGAGAAGAAGATCGTGAAGGAGGCGATCTATCTCGGCGGCATGTGCCCGCGCTGCGAGGGCCGCGGATCCGTGTCCGACATCGACCTCTCGCAGGTGATCGATGAGTCGAAGTCGCTCAACGAGGGCGCGATCATGGTGCCGGGCTACACGCCCGACGGCTGGATGGTGAAGGGCTTCTCCGAGTCGGGCTTCTATCCGGCCGACAAGCCGATCAAGGACTTCACCGAGAAGCAGCGCCACCTCTTCCTCTACGGCGAGGTCACGAAGGTCAAGATCCAGGGGATCAACATGACCTACGAGGGCCTCATCCCGAAGATCACGAAGTCGATGCTCTCGAAGGACCTCGACGCACTGCAGCCGCACATCCGCGCGTTCGTCGAGCGCGTCGCGACGTTCACGAAATGCCCCGAGTGCGACGGGACGCGCCTCACAGAGGGGGCGCGGTCGTCGAAGATCGACGGCGTCAGCATCGCCGACGCGTGCCGGATGCAGGTGACCGACCTCGCCGAGTGGGTGAAGGGCCTCGACCGCCCGGAGGCGGGGCCGCTCCTCGACGCACTGCGCGCGAACCTCGAGGCGTTCGTGACGCTCGGACTCGGCTATCTCAGCCTGGAGCGTCCGTCGGGAACGCTGTCCGGAGGAGAGGCGCAGCGCATCAAGATGCTGCGGTACCTCGGATCGTCGCTCACCGATGTCACCTACGTCTTCGACGAGCCGACGATCGGGCTGCATCCGCACGACATCCAGCGAATGAACGAGCTGCTGCTCCGCCTGCGCGACAAGGGCAACACCGTGCTCGTCGTCGAGCACAAGCCCGAGATGATCGCGATCGCCGACCACGTGGTGGATCTCGGTCCGGGCGCGGGTGCCGCCGGGGGAGAGATCTGCTACGAAGGCACCGTCGAGGGGCTCCGTGCGAGCGGCACGCTCACCGGGCGCCACCTCGACGACAGGGCGTCGCTCAAGCCCGAGGTGCGCGCACCCAAGGGCAGCATCGAGATCAGGGGCGCGAACGACAACAACCTGCAGAACGTCGACGTCGACATCCCGCTCGGCGTGCTGACGGTCGTGACGGGCGTCGCCGGTTCGGGCAAGAGCTCGCTCATCCACGGTTCGGTCTCCACGCGCGAGGGCGTCGTCGCGATCGACCAGAGCGCGATCCGCGGCTCGCGTCGCAGCAACCCGGCGACGTACACGGGCATGCTCGAGCCGATCCGCAAAGCGTTCGCCAAGGCCAACGGCGTCAAGCCGGCGCTGTTCAGCGCGAACTCCGAAGGAGCGTGCCCGACGTGCAAGGGCGCGGGGATCATCGTCACAGAGCTGGGCTTCATGGACACCGTCGAGACGCCGTGCGAGGACTGCGGCGGCAGGCGGTTCCAGGCGGCGGTGCTGGACTACAAGCTCGGCGGGAAAGACATCACCCAGGTGCTGGATCTGCCTGTGAGCGAAGCGCGGCGGTTCTTCGCCGAAGGCGAGGCGAAGATCCCTGCCGCCGTCGCGATCCTGAGCCGCCTCGAGGACGCGGGTCTCGGATACCTCACCCTCGGTCAGCCGCTGTCGACGCTGTCGGGCGGTGAGCGCCAGCGCATCAAGCTCGCGATCCAGATGGGCGAACCGGGTGACGTGTACGTGCTCGACGAACCCACGACGGGTCTGCACCTCGCCGACGTCGAGAACATGCTCGCGCTGCTCGATCGGCTGGTGGACTCGGGCAAGTCCGTCATCGTGATCGAGCATCATCAGGCGGTCATGGCGCACGCCGATTGGATCATCGACCTCGGGCCCGGCGCGGGTCATGACGGAGGACGCATCGTGTTCGAGGGAACGCCCGCCGCGCTCGTGAAGGTCAAGTCGACACTCACGGGCAAGCACCTGGCGGAGTACGTGGGCGCTTGAGCGTCGCTGATCCGGATGCGCCTGCGCCGCGGCGCATCCTGCTGTACGGCGCCACAGGATCGGGAAAGACGACCGCTGCACAGCGGATCGCAGAGCGCCTCGGTGTACCCGTGATCCTCGCAGACGAGATCGGATGGCTTCCGAATTGGATGCAACGTCCGCCGGAGGAGCAGATCGAACTGATCGAGCACGCCATCGCGGGCGGTGAGTGGATTCTCGACAGTGCGTACAGCGCGTGGCAGCACGTCGTGCTCCCGCACGTCGATCTGATCGTCGCACTCGACTATCCGCGCTGGTTCTCGCTCCAGCGCCTCGTACGGCGAACCGTCCGGCGTGTTGCCTCGCGTGAGGAGCTGTTCGCCGGCAATCGGGAGTCCTGGCGCTTGATGCTGTCGCGCGACTCGATCATCGTGTGGCATTTCCGGTCATGGCGCAACAAACGACAGACGATGCGCGCATGGGCCGCCGATCCGGATGCGCCACCGGTGTTGCTCGTCCGGCGCGCTCGTGACATGGAGAAGTGGATCGCTTCGGTGTGACGGTGTTCTGGAGCGTCGAGACCGGGGTTTGGGACAGAGCGGCTGAATCGAGCCTTCGCCGATAATGCACATTATGTCAGTTCACTTCTAATGCATCCCTGGTTCCTCGATCGGGCGGTCCTCCCCTGGTGGTCGAAGAGGTCGCGGCGCTTAGGATCGCCCCATGAGCGACGACGTCCGGAACATCGACGACGCACTGTCCCGCATCACCGCCTACTGGCAGCCCCACCGCCTCACGAGCATCAACGACTACGACGTGAAGGTCGTCAAGCTGCACGGAGAGTTCGTGTGGCACGACCACCCCGAAACGGATGAGCTCTTCATGGTTCTGAGCGGCGAGCTCACCATCCAACTGCGCGATCGCGATGTCGTGCTCGGCCCGAACGACGTCTTCGTGGTTCCCCGCGGCGTCGAGCACTGCCCGAAGGCCGACAACGAGGTTCACGCGCTGCTGTTCGAGCCCCAAGGCACCGTGAACACAGGTTCAGCGGGCGGCGAGATGACCACTCCCCTGCGCGAACTGACCTGACGGCTTCCGCTGGATCGTCGGCGATCTCCAGATCGACACGCCGGCCCGCAGAGGTTCTCACACCTGCGAGAAGGCAGCTCCCTCGTCGGAAGCTGCCTTCTCCTGCGGCCGCACGCGGCCGGCAGTCTGTGGTCGACCGGGCGCTTACACGTACGGGTCGTCGTCGGTGGTCGCCGTGCTCTGGCGTGTGACCCGCTCGTTCGCGGCGGGATCGACAGCGGTGCGCGTGACCGTGTCGGAACGCCGGCGACGCATGAGGAGCACCAGCCCCACAATGAAGACGACGAGTCCGGCACCCATAAGGATGTAGCCGATCAGATCGATGTTCACCCACTCCGTCTCGACGTTGACGGCGAACGTGAGGATGGCGCCGATGGCGAACAGCGCGATTCCGGCTCCGATGCTCATGCGAGTTCCTTTCCGGGGTCCGGGGTCACCCCTCCCCTGCTGTGGGCCGCTTCGGCCCGCAATCCACGATTCCGGGTCGCCGTCAAACGACCCAAGGGGTTGACAAATCCCGGATGCCTCGGATTCCGGTATCGCTCGGTGTTCGGAACTCCCCGGACGCGGGGCTCCCATGGACGTGAATAGGGTGTGAGAAGACCTGGAAGGAGACCGCGTGCCCACCACTCCCCTCTCCGTCTCAGAGGAGGTGCGCGATGCGATCGACCGCGGCGCGCCTGTGCTCGCCCTCGAGTCGACGATCTTCACTCACGGGCTGCCGCGTCCGCGCAACATCGAGGTCGCTCGCGACGCGGAGCAGCTCGTGCGGTCGCTCGGTGTCGTGCCGGCCACGATCGGCGTCATCGAAGGTCGCCCGACGGTGGGCCTCTCCCCCGACGAGATCGAGCGGCTCGCGACCGCAGAAGGTGTCGTCAAGGCGAGCCTGCGAGACCTCCCACTTGCGATGGCCAAGGGGCTGAGCGCCGGCGCGACGGTCGCCGCGACCGCATTCTTGGCTGATCGCACGGGAATTCGAGTGTTCTCGACGGGCGGGCTCGGCGGCGTGCACCGCGGTGCGCAGCAGACGTTCGACGAGTCGGCCGACCTGCCGACGCTCGCCGCACTCCCCCTCGTGCTTGTGAGCGCCGGCGTGAAGTCGATCCTCGACATTCCGCTCACGCTCGAGCGACTCGAGACTCTGAGCCTCGCGGTGGTCGGCTACCGCACGACCGACTATCCCGGCTTCTACATCTCGGATTCCGGGTATGACCTGGACTTCTCCGTCGACTCCCCCGAAGAGATCGCGCGCGTCGTCGACGCGCGCGACGGTCTCGGCATCCGTTCCGCCCTCCTCGTGGCCAACCCTGTCGGGGCAGAGCGGGAACTCCCGCGCGAGATGCACGACGACGTGCTCACGCGTGCGCTCGACGAAGCGCACCGGCTCGGCGTGACCGGTCACGACACGACGCCGTTCCTGTTGGACTTCCTGCAGCGTGAGACGGGCGGGCGCAGCCTCGACGTCAATGTGGACGTCTACCGCGGCAACGTCGCGCTCGGCGCGCGCATCGCGGCCGCCCTCGCCACCAGTCCCCTCTCCCCCGCCGTCTGATGCTGCTCACGATCGGCGACCTCATCGACGATGTGCTCGTCCGCCGCGCCGGGGGCCTCGAACGCGGCACCGACAACGCCGCCACGATCCGGCACGCGCGCGGAGGAAGCGCCGCAAACGTCGCCGCCGCGGCGGCGGCGTCCGTCGCCACTCGATTCATCGGATGCGTCGGCGACGACCCCGCAGGTGACGCGCTCATCCGCCGGCTCGAGCGGGCCGGGGTCGATGTCCGGGTGCAGCGGGGCGAGCGCACCGGCACGATCGTGATCCTCGTCGATGAGGAGGGCGAGCGCACGATGATCACCGATCGAGGCGCCGCGGCCGAACTGGGTGCGATCGATCCGTCGTGGCTCGACGGCGTCGACTGGGTGCACGCGCCGCTCTACGGATTCTCGAGGGAGCCGTCGCGCTCCGCGATCGTCGAGGCGATCGAGCGGATGCCGCGACCTCCCGCCCGCGTGAGCCTCGACCTCTCGAGCATCGCCACGATGCGCGACCTCGGCGCCGGAAGGCTGCAGACGCTCATCGCGAGGCTCCGGCCCGACGTGGTCTTCGCGAACCGCGACGAAGCGCGGTGCGCGGGCGACCTCGGCATCGATCTCTCGTCCGTCGAGGCGTACATCGTCAAGCGCGGAGGCGCGCCGGTCGTCGTCTCGGCGCGCGGCGACGAGGTGCACGTCCCGGTCGAGCCGGTGGAGGGCCTCATCGACTCCACCGGTGCGGGCGACGCGTTCGCCGCCGGCTACATCGCGGCCGCGATGAGCGGGACGGATGCCGCAGACGCCGCCCGCGCCGGAGCAGACCTCGCCCGGCGCGCTCTCACCGAGCTCGGGGCGCTCTAGGTGTACTGCCCAGGCAGGTTGTTTGAGATCCGGCTGATGGGCGGGAGCTTCCCGATCGCAGTGTGGGGCCTGTGGTGATTGTAGAAGTGCAGCCAGGCGGGCAGGGCTGCGCGGCGGGC